>VFQU01000015.1_pt1 | contig 417172 bp, 335 predicted proteins | sample 3512311 | NCBI WGS metagenome assembly VFQU01 (sample SAMN10412377, study PRJNA504923) | tailings metagenome | isolation source: Relicate 3 Philex TSF3 active mining site | place: Philippines: Tuba, Benguet | collected 2017-08-29 | reverse complement strand
ATTTCCGGCGGTATATTGCCTTGCCGGCATGAGCATCCCGAACGGATAGTAATCAAATCTCCCCAACCCATTTATCAGCTTAGCTTATCAAAGAGCTTTTGACCTCAATTTTCTACCAAAATAGTAACTTTTAGGCTCATTTCCGAATGCAATTTCACCTCGTAAAACCACTTCTATGCCAATCAAAACCCGCACAAAAGAGCTTGACCTTCTTCCGCTTTTCGAGAAATTTATCAACGACAGCAAAAAAGGGAAACGGCTGCAACCAAACGGCAAGCGCATCAGCTCCGGTACCATCGACAACTATGGCTATACCCTTTCTTTGCTGCAATCCTTTGTACAGCACAAAAGCTATCCTCTCCGGCTCCGTTCGGTCTACCGCCTCAATAGCCGGGAACTGGAGCGGGAAAAAAACTACTGGAAAAAGTTCTATAAAAGGTTCACCGATTACCTGTACCAGGATTGCGGCCACTATGACAATTATGTAGGTCAGACCATCAAGATCATAAAGACCTTCTTCAACTACCTGAACAAGGACCTGGCTATTGGAGCCGGAGAATTTCACAAATCCTTTTATGTGCGTAAAGAAGAAATACCCATCTTTCCCCTTATGCCCGAAGAGCTTAATTTCCTGATCTATGATAAAGCCTTTGAAGCTTCGCTGGACAAGCGCATGCGGGAAGTAAAGGACTTTTTTGTTTTTGGCTGTACCGTCGCGTTGCGTGTGTCAGACCTTTTCAGCCTTCAGCGCTCCAACCTGCGTGCTATCAATGGCCATCATTACCTGTCGGTACGTTCTATAAAAACCCAAACGGACACCCTGATCAAAATACCGGCATATGCGCTGGAAATACTGGGCCGCTATCCTAAAGGGAAGAAGCTGCTTCCTCATTTCAACAAGACGAACCTCAATAAATACATTAAAGTATTGCTGGAAAAAGCAGACTTTACAGGAACAGTGCAGAAGACCAGGGAAAAGCGCGGGGCAGGAAATGCTGGCCGTAAGCCGGCAGGAACAGGGTTTACCCGATTCTGCGATGTAGCTAGCACGCATACCATGCGGCGTACGGCTATCACTACCATGCTCTGCCTGGGCATACCGGAACAGGTGGTGCGGAAGATCAGCGGGCATGCCGCTTCCAGCAAAGAGTTTTACCGGTATGTGGTGTGGGCGCAGGCTTACCAGGACCAGGAGGTGGAAAAAGGCTTTGAAAAGCTGCAGCAAAAGCAGCTGCAAAGGGCCTGATCGTTCACTCCTATACTTCTATTACCATTGCAATTCTTTGCTTGCAGGTTATTAATGCGTGTGAGCCGGCAATCTGTGGCTGTTGGCGTGTTCAGTCAAGGGGTTTGGCCAAAATGAAAAAGGGAAAGACAAAATAAAACTAACTTTGCCCTCTCAAGTAGCATAGTCTTCTTTAACTTCAGCTCTGTCATAACAGTCAACGCACAAAATGAGGACATATTATATTGGAATACTCACTACAAACTTAAATGGAGCGATTTTAAGGCTGTCCCAGACACGAGCATACAGTACGAAGCATTGACGTTTTCCGGCATAGTATGCAAATATAATTTTACAGACACTTCATTCATATACCATGGTAGCGCTTTTTTTAATAGGAGTAAATCGTGGAAGCTACCTAACGCAGGGGACGATGCATTGAGTCATGAACAAGGACATTTTGACATAGCAGAACTTTTTGCTCGAAAATTAAGAAATGAGTTGTCAAGATTAAAACCTGTTAGAACAACGGTAGAGCAAGAAGTCAGCACCTTAGTCCAAAAAATAAATGATAAAAAAGCAAACATGCAAGATCAATATGATAAAGAAACAGACTTTAGAAACATACACTCTTCGCAATTGACTTGGCAACGAAAAATTATACAGTTATTGAAACATGAAAAGGGCCCAATTTAGGGACATTTATTTCACATTGCAAAGAGTTTTGGTTTAAAGCGATCTTTTTAAATGGAATTATAGATCAAATATTTCCTTAAGAAGAATATGGCGGTAAGTATAGCCTCCTTCCTAAACAAAAGTCGCATATCAGTTCGTTAGAAATACGAAATTTTAGTTCCATAGTAGCTTTAGGCCTGCTTTAGCTTTTCGGCATTTAGTTCCAAGACTTCAATTGAAAATTTAAAATCAAAGTTGATTTTTTTCAGAAGCTGATTAGTTTACGTTGTTCTACAGATTTTTCTTAGTTTTCAAAAGAGTAGTGGGTCACCAACAAATATTAGCTATCTTATTTAGATCATCCCGAGAGAAATGCGTAAAGGCCTTAAAGTTTTCAGTTACTTCTCGCTCGCCCTTTATTGGGAAAAACAGGGAATAATACTTATTGATACAGACAATAGTTATGAAGATTTTTATTTGAAAGTACAAAAGCTTGTGTCAGAAAAATAAGCTATACAAGCTCCTATCAGTACCTTTGTGAAAAGAGAAAGATTGTGATAGTTATTGATAATATCCTGATCAGCGACGATGTGGTGCAGGAGCAGTTTATCTGCGACCTGGGTAAATGTAAAGGGGGCTGCTGTGAAGAAGGGGATGCCGGCGCCCCGCTGGAAAAAGAAGAGCTTGACCTCATCCTGGAGCATTACGAGACCGTAAAGCCCTACTTGGTGCCCGCCGCCATAGCCGAGATAGAAAAGAAAGGCAACTACCAGTTCAATAAGGAATTTGGCTGGGTAACGCCCACGCTGCCCAGCGACAATGAGATATGCGTTTATGCGTTCCGGGAAAAGAACGGCCTGATAAAATGCGCGTTTGAGCAGGCATATTACGATGGCCTGATCAGCTGGAAAAAGCCTATCAGCTGCCACCTCTACCCGATCGTATCGCGTAAAGGCAAGCATGGCGATTACGAACGGGTAAATTACCAGCCGCGCGAAACCCTCTGCAGCCCGGCCTGTGCGCTTGGAGAAAAGCTCAAAGTACCTGTGTACCGATTTCTCAAAGAGCCGCTGACCCGCAAGTACGGCCAGGAATTTTACGACACGCTCGATGCTATCGCCAAAGACCAGCTTGGCATAGCAGAACCAGGTTCGTTGTCATAGCCCGCTCCTGCAAGATGCAGGACCAGCAGGAAATAATTTTGCTTGCCATAAGCATATCCTGGCGTATTTTGCCTGGGCCCGGCAGCAATATATACGATAACCTTAACCCCGCAGATCTATATGGCCAACGAGACCGCCGCCAGCTTTATAGCCAAAAGCACGATCAAAGCAGCCGATAAGGGCCATCGCCATACTATCAACTTCAACATAGGCAGGTATAATGCGGCGGTGCCGCTGGGCAAGCAGCAGTTCTCGGAGCTTTCGCTGGCGCGTGAAAGGGCCAAGAACATCAAGTGGAAAGCTATAGAGACCCTCGATGCCCAGCTGGAGCAGTTTGAGTCGATGATCACCCGCCGGGGCGCCAAAGTGATATGGGCCGAAGATGCCAATGAGGCCCTGGAAGAGATCGGCCGGATCTGCGAGGCCAAAAGCTGCAGAACGCTGGTAAAGAGCAAAAGCATGGTCACTGAAGAGATCCATCTTAACGATTACCTTGAAAAAAAAGGGATCGAAAGCATCGAGACCGATCTCGGCGAATATATCCAGCAGCTGGCCGGCGAGCCTCCCTACCATATCGTGACCCCTGCCATGCATAAAAGCAAGGAAGATATTGCGCGCCTTTTTGCCGATAAGCTGGGAACCGATCCTTCGCTGACGCCCGAGCAGCTGACCCTGGTGGCAAGGGATATACTGCGTGCCAAATACATGGAAGCAGAAATTGGAGTTACCGGCGCCAATTTTATCATTGCTGATATAGGGGGCATTGCCGTTACCGAGAACGAGGGCAACGGACGGCTGAGCTGCTCCATGCCCAAAACGCATATCGTGGTGGTGGGCATAGAAAAGGTGATACCTTCTTTGACCGACCTGGCCCTGTTCTGGCCGCTATTGGCCACTTTCGGTACCGGCCAGCGGGTCACTTCCTATAATACCATTATCACCGGCCCACGCCAGGAAGGCGAAACCGACGGCCCGGAAGATATGTACGTGATCCTGCTGGACAACGGGCGGACCAATATCCTCGCCAACGAAAAAACAAGGGAAAGCCTTTACTGCATCCGCTGCGGCGCCTGTCTCAATGCCTGCCCTGTGTATAAGAACATAGGAGGCCATGCTTATGCCGCTACCTACAGCGGCCCGATCGGCGCGGTGATCACGCCTCATCTCAAAGACCTGGACGAGTGGAAGCATCTAAGCCAGGCATCATCGCTTTGTGGTAACTGCACCGAGGTCTGCGCCGTAAAGATCAACCTGCATGAGCTGCTGCTCGAAAACCGCCATGAGGCAGCAGAGGAAGGGTATGCGCCTTTTGCAGAAAAGCTGGCCTGGAAGATATGGAAAGTAGCCATGCTGCGCAGGAGCTTTATGAATATGGCCAACGGCAACCTAAAGGGAAAGCTGGTCAATAGTATCGGGAAATCCTGGACAAGGCATCGGGGCAAGCTGGACTTTCCACGCAAATCATTCAACCAGCAATGGAAGGAGCGGCACGGTTAAGTACCGTATGACAGCTGTTGCAGGATATCCATTGACCGAATACTCCTTAAATTAGCGGTTAGTTATACAGCTTTGCTTCTCTATAGTCCCCATATCTCCCCGCGCTTGCAATACATCGCAGCATTTGCCGCACAGGAACTGCTGGGGGCAGCTATCACTCTTACTGACAGCCTGGAAGAATACAGGGAGTATGCGGGGATAAAAATCAATTACAGCCCGGAAGAGCTTACCGATAGAGAATGCTGGATAGTGCCGCAGGGATTGCTGGCCCAGACCACCATAGAGCCGCAGCACGTTGAAGTGACCGAAGAGCAGGGAATGAAGATATTCTTTGCTACGGCGGGCAACTTTCCTTTTGATCTCTTTGCCGCTGCCTTTTACCTGCTCAGCCGCTACGAGGAATACCTGCCTCACCGGAAAGATATGTACGGCCGTTATGCCCATGAGCAGTCGCTGGCATACTGCGAGGGCTTCCTGCACCAGCCACTGGTCAATATCTGGGGCCAGTGCCTGGTTAGCAGGCTAAAGGAATTGTTCCCGGGTCATTCCTTCGCTTCTAAGGGAACAGTCGTCTTTTTACCTACGTATGATATCGACATGGCCTGGTCGTACCGGCATAAAGGGTTCTGGAGAAATGCGGGTGGCCTGGTAAAAGACCTGCTTGCCGGCCGGCTTAGCCTGGTAAAGGAAAGAGTGGCGGTGTTGCGCGGTCGGCGCCCCGATCCCTTTGATGCTTATGGATGGATGAACCGACTGCATGAGCAGCACAGGCTGGCCCCTTATTATTTTTTTCCGCTGGCAGCCCGTACGGCCCGCTATGATAAAAATATCTCTCCGCGAAATAAGGCTTTCCGCGCCCTGGTCAATGATCATGTCATACGCTACCCGGTAGGCATACACCCGTCCTGGCAAAGTGGCGATAACGAGAGGCTGCTATCGGAGGAAATAGCCATGCTGGCTGGTATTACCGGCCACGAAGTAAAAGCCTCCCGTCAGCACTTTATACGCTTTACGCTACCACAAACTTTCCGGCAGCTGCTGCAGCAAGGTATCCGCTTTGATTTTTCGATGGGTTATGGCAGCATCAACGGCTTTAGGGCTTCGGTAGCTTCCCCGTTCTTGTGGTATGACCTGGCCAACGATACCGCTACCGAGCTCCTGCTTTTCCCTTTCTGCTTTATGGATGCCAATTCTTTCCATGAGCAGCAAGACACACCGCAGCAGGCGCTGGATGAGATGCGCCGGCTTTTTTCTGCCGTGAGCCAGGTAAATGGCCTGTTCAGCATGATATGGCACAATACCTTTCTGGGTACCGGCGCCATGTATGCAGGTTGGAGAGAAGCATACGCAACTTTTATCAGCGAGGCAGCCGTGCAGCAGGCCCCATCGTTCAGGTAAGCTAAAGCTTTATACTCCCTCGGCTTCCGGCTGCTCCCTGGCCGGTATAATGCGATAAGCCTTATTGACGAGAAATACACCCAAAAGAGTGACAGCCCCGCCAATCGCTATATACGCGGTGAGGGCTTCATGGAAAATGAGCCAGCCTAAAAGCACCGCTACCACCGGGTTGATATAGGCATAAAGCGAAGCCTGCCCTGTGGGCAGGTGCTGCAGGGCATAGAGATAGGCTACAAAGGAGATCAGTGAGCCAAAGATCACCAGGTAAGCGATAGCTGCCCATGATTGCCAGGGAATGTCGCGGAATGGGATAGCTAACGGAGCCTGCGGCGAATGGGCCAGCTGGGTAAAAAGTGACAGGAAAGTACCTGATATCACCATCTGCAGTCCCAGGCTGTAATAAGGGTTGAAAGAGGCCGCTTTCTTTTTAGTGTACAGGGTACCAAAAGCCCAGGTCCAGGTAGCAACCAGCGATAGCACCAGGCCTAAACGGAAATCAGGGTTGAAGAAATGCGGCAGGTATTCATAGAAGATGATGCAAACCCCGGCAAAGCCCAGCAATAACCCGGTAATGGCCAGCCTGGGAACCCTGTTGGCCGAAGAGAACATGCCGATGATCACGATCCATAGCGGGAAGATAGAACCCATGATAGAGCCCAGGCCTGCCGAGATATATTGTACGCCCCAGGTGCTGAGCCCGTTGCTCATCACAAAGTTGAGAAAGCTGAGCACCAAAATAGGGATCCACTCACGGCCCCGCGGCAGCGGAAATCCTTTATACAGGAAAAAAGCTACATAGAATATACCTCCTACAAGCTGCCTGACGCCGGCCATCTGCAGGGCCGGCATATGCCGTACTCCTTCCTTGGAGGCTATCCAGGTAGTGCCCCAGAAAAAGCAGACCAGCGCCAGGGCGAAAATAGCTTTGGCCCTGGTGCCCTTCTTCCGGATGGTAAGCGGATTGAGCACCGAAATGCTCCTCAACCCTTTGCTGGAAGTGGAAGTAATGATCTTATGAAGGTCTGGTAATAGCAGAACAAAAAATTAATAGCGTAAATGATCGGGCTTCCGGCCAGGCCTGTCTGCAAAGCTGACGTCAATGCCTGAAATGCCTCATACCCGTAATTATCATGGCCAGGTTGTTGTCAACCGCGTAGGCAATAGAGTCTTTGTCGCGGATAGAGCCGCCCGGCTGTATAAATGCAGTTATACCGGCCTGGTGGCCCAACTGCACGCAGTCGCTGAACGGGAAAAAAGCGTCGCTGGCCAGCACTGCGCCCTGCAGGTCAAAATTGAACTGCCTGGCTTTTTCTATAGCCTGCCGCAGCGAATCGATGCGGCTGGTCTGTCCGCATCCTTTGCCGATAAGCTGCTTGTTCTTGACAAGAGCAATGGCATTGCTCTTCAGGTGCTTGCATACCAGGTTCGCAAATACAAGGTTGTCTTTCTCAGGCCCGGTAGCAGGACGCCCGCCCACTTCCTGCCATTCAGCATAATTGCCTTCATCCAGCTCCTGCGCCAGCACGCCATTGAGCAGCGAGCGGTATTGCTGTCGGCCTGCCGGTTGCGATTTCAGCTGCAGCAATATCCTGTTCTTCTTCGAGCGTAGGATAGTGAGCGCTTCTTCGGAAAATCCCGGGGCAACCAGCACTTCAAAGAATATTCCATTGATGGCTTCGGCAGTTTCCTGCTCGATGTGGCCGTTGGTGACCAGCACGCCACCAAATGCGCTTTCAGGATCTCCGGCCAGCGCCGCTTCCCAGCTTTGCTGCACCGTAGTTCTGGCCGCTACCCCGCACACATTGGTATGCTTGATGATGGCAAACGTGGTCTCGCCAAACTCACGGATCAGCTGCAGGGCCGCATCTATATCCACCAGGTTATTATAAGAAAGCTCCTTGCCATTGAGCTGCTGAAAAAGCTGGTCAAGATCGCCGTAGAATATGCCTGATTGATGGGGGTTTTCGCCATACCGCATCGTTTTGGGATGGGGATAGGAAGCTGAAAAATATTCACCGCCCGAAGGGGTGAAATAGCGGGAAATAGCCACATCGTAATGGGCCACCACTTCAAAGGCCCTGGCAGCAAAAGCACGACGCTGCTCCAGGCTGGTTTCGCCATGTTGCGAGGACAGCAGCTCTTCCAGCGCGGCATATTCTTTTTTTGCGGCCACTACTACCACATCCTTAAAGTTCTTGGCCGCCCCGCGTATCATCGAAGGCCCGCCGATATCTATTTTTTCGATGATCTGGGCTTCATCGTTGGTGCCTGCTACTGTTTCTTCAAAAGGATACAGGTCTACGATCACCAGGTCTATTTCAGGAATATCGTATTGCTTCATTTCCTGCTGGTGGGTGCTGTCATCTCTTTTACCGAGTATGCCGCCGAATACGGAAGGATGCAGGGTCTTTACCCTTCCGCCAAGTATGGAGGGATAAGAGGTCAGGCTTTCTACCGGCACCACGGGTATGCCCAGCTTTTCGATAAAGGCCTGGGTACCGCCGGTGGAGTAAATGGTAACCCCCAGCCCAGCCAGCTGGCGTACAATATTTTCCAGGCCATCTTTATAAAAGACGGAAATAAGCGCGGACTGAATTTTTTTGTTCATAATCAAGTTGGTTGTAGGCAGGCCGGTATCGAACAACAGCCGGGATCCCGGCGGCCGCAAAGGTACGTCAAGGAAGGGGCATCACAAAAGCGCCTTCTTCACGTACCAGGTGGCAGGGAATGCCTGCCTGCTCGAAAGCCTTTTTCCAGCTATCGGCCTTACGCGGCGGCACAGACCCGTCGATCACCACGGCGCCGATACGAAAATATTCCAGGAACGTGGGAACATCAATGGCAGGAGACCCTGCCAGTATCAGCAGTTCGACAGGGGGAACAGCCGGTCTTTTTTCATAAACAGGCGTACGGCGCAGCAGCAATATTATTTTTTTATTACGTGTAAGCATGACCAGGTTCTGCTGGTCTGCCAATGGTAAACGGCGGGCCGGCCTTACCCGGTATTTTGTGCGCGCCGGTTTAAGATGGAACTGGTATAGCTGGCTGTCGGCCGTCAGCAAGCTGTCGCCTATGAAAGCACAATTACGAAAGCTGATAATATCGATAGCAGTTTTACGCGGCAGGTTATATACTATCATCATTTCCTGCCGGCCGGCTTTATAAAAAGAATGTCCCCGGAGAAGAAAGAACAAGACCAGCATCAGCAATGATGCCAGCAGGCCCCGGGTTTTTTTTTCGAGGAGCCATGCGCTCAGGCCGGCAATGGCAAGCAATAGCAGCATCGCCTGTATCAGGCTTATCTGCAGGCCATCCCATACTGCAAAAGGAATATGCTCAATCAGCTCGATATATCCATTCATAAGATAGATAAGCCAGGAAAGTAAAGACCCGGCCAACCCGGCCACAAAAGGGAAAAAGGATAGAGCCAGCAATACAAGCTCTCCAACCAGGATAATGCTCGACAGCGGCACAGCCACCAGGTTGGTGAGCAGGAAACAAACCGGGAACTGGTGAAAATGATAAAGGCATAAAGGCGTAGTAAGTAGCTGGGCAGCTATCGTTACAGCGCATAGCTGCCATACATGATCAATGATCCGGGTACGTGCAGAATAGCGCTCATAGATCCACCTGTAGAATATTACGATGCTCAATACTGCGGTAAAAGATAGCTGAAAGCCGATATCCCATAGCCAGAAAGGATCATAGCATAGCAGGAAAAAAGCAGAAAGGGCAAGAGTATTATAGATCGTGGAACGGCGGGTAAGCAGCCTGGCCACAAGCATAGCAGTAAACATCACGGCTGCCCGCATAATAGAGGGTGCGCCACCGGTGAGCAGGGTAAATAGCCATAAGAAAAAAAGAACGCCTGCAGGGTAGAGCCAGCGGGTGTACCGGTAACGCTGCAAAGGCCGGAACAGCACGTGCAATACCCAGTATATGAGCGCCAGGTGCATGCCAGACACAGCAATGATATGCACCACTCCTGTATTGCTGTAAGACCGGAGCAGGTCCTTGTCAATATCTTCCTTATAGCCGATCAGGAGCGCTTCGGCCAGGCCGGCTTCCCGATTGCCGGGAATAGTGTGGCGAAGGATAGAGAGAACGGAATCTCTCAAAGGGAACAGGAAGCTGCCGGCAATATCCTGCTTTTTTCCCGGCAGCAGGGTATAGCTTCCGGGTGAAAGAAAAGCCTGCATAGTAATTCCCTGGCGGCGGCAATACAACCTGTAATCAAAGCCTCCGGGGTTGCCGGCCGATTGTATAGGCTGGAAGGATGTCCTGGCGATAAGCCTGGAGCCGTATGAAAGATCAGGCAGCAAGGAATCTTTCCTGAAATACAAGATCAGCTTACCTGTAACCGGCCTGAGACTATCCTGACGTACCAGGAATGATACGGTGGCTACGGCCTTGAAGCTGCTGGGCTTTTCGGTCAATGGCTCTTCAAGGCAAAGAAGCAATGCATCGCCCTTTTTATAATGATGGCTAACATCTGCCGGCCGGGCCAGGGCATCCTGGCAGCGTATCAATATCATACCTAATGCGCCAGGTAAAATAAGCAGCAGCAACCCGCGCAGCCAGCCTAAACGGAGCTGGTAAAACAGGGACAGGCGCTTCAGGCATAAAAAAGCAATGGCACAAAAAGCAGCCATGCCATATATAAAGATGGGCGCGAGCGGGTAATACCATTGTATAACGATACCGGTCATAAGCGGAACAAGCAGCCGGAGAAAAGGCGTTTGCCGGATAAAAAGATAGGTAGCAGAGCGCATGCGCCAATTTCAGGCAGGGCCAATGGCTATCCAAAACCAGGCTGTAGGAAAAAGCACTTTATTTTTTGTGTTATTGACGATGGAAATAAGAGCGGCTGCTCTTTTACTGCTGCATTACCTTTCTTTTTACGTAATCCTTATAGCTGATCCGCTCGATACGGCTTTGCAGCCAGCCCGGGTAGTTGAAGATGCTGAAGGCCCTTTGCTGCACTTCATCATGCTGGTAAGCTTCCAGCTGGGCCAGCGTTTTACGGTATTCGGTTATCTTTTCCTTGTAGCCCTTCATGTAAAAGGTGCGGTTGAGGCATTGTGTCAACCCGGTCTCGAAAGGATGCTTTTTTTTCCTTTTATAAAAATAGCTGTACGATGAGCGGTACTGGGCCTCGAACAGCCGGTCGTTATCGAGCGCGTAGGTGATCAGCAGCAGCAGCATATAGCCCACGCTCATGTGCTCTTCATGGGTGCCGTCCTTATAGGAAGTGATGCCTTTTTTAGTGAAATGAAGCGCATCGGTATATTTCTCCAGCACAAAAAAAGCAATGCCCAACGACAGGGTAGCTGCACGGTTAAGGTCATTGTTCACAAAAGGCTCCCATTGCTGGTGACGCGGCTTGATATACTGTATCAGCCTGGCCACTTCTGCATAGCGCGCCGTCTTGTTATACACCTTGTTAAGGGCCATGAACTTGATCAGCTCAAAATTGGCGCGCTGCGCTCCTTCCCTGATCTTATCGTTCAACGGCTGATGAAAGCAATGTTCCACATACTGGTACTTTCCCTGCTGCACACCTACGAGGTTGATCATATTCATCACCTCTATGAAGTTTTCAGCATCTGTCTCTATATAATGCGGGTACTGCTGCCAGTCGGCCAGGGTCTCTTCTATCAGGCTGAAGGTGCCGGGCGCATCCTGGTTCAGCAGGTATTGCAGGGTGGCCTTGTTCATACGGTAATAATGGCGGAACCAGAAAGAGCTGCTTGAAGATGTGAAGCGGCTGTTGTTGACACGGTCGAGCAGGAGGATCACTTTTGTCCTTGTCTCCTCGTCCAGGTCATAGTGGGCCTTTCGCTTTAGCAGCAGTGTTTCGGCATAGATATCACGAAGGGTGATCAACGCGGCATATTCACCATAGTTGATGATATTGCTGCCGGAGATGGCATGCAGCTCGTCGTAGCCGGTATGTGCGCTGCTCCACAGGATCATTTTTTCAAATTCCTTTTTCAGGATGCCCAGCATTGAGAATGATTCGGTATGCCGGGCTTTTTGCACTGCTTTTTTCCAGATGCCATGGGCTTCTTCCGGCAATCCTTTTTTGCGCAGCAGGCGCGTCAGCAATACCAGATTATACACTTCCTGCTCGGCGTTGCTGCGTCCTTCATACTCTATCAGGGCCTGGCATAGCTGTCGGTAGAGATAATGCTTCTGGAAGGCAATGTTTTTTTTATGCAGGGCAGGAGCAAATTTTTTCAGGATGGCAGCTTCATCATACTCGCCTTGCTTTTCTATGGCGTCAAAAAGCCGGATATAGAGCGGGTGCTTACCTGCCGAAGCGGCTATAAAATTCCGCTTAAAAAAAAGCTTTTCCTGCTTGCTCATCGCGTGGATGAACTGCCAGAGGAAGCCGGGCGATGATCTCATAGCAATGCGACATTTGACTGAAGAGAACTACTAAGGTACAATATCCTTGCATGATCCATCAAATACCTGCAAAAAATAGAAATAATCTAATTATCTGACTATTAATTTCTTATAATGTTTATTGTGAATATTGTCCGCCCAGGTGCACCTAATAACCGGGAAAATAATAAATATAAGCCCGCCGCAGGGGCAATAGCTTTACACTGAGTTTTATGCAATCATAAGGGTCTTTCCAAAACCAACTACCTATAGGCCTTAGCACAAAGCCATTAACCTTTAAACTAACCCGCCTGGCGCTGCTGATGCAATGGCCAGGCGGTTTTATTTAAGCTCATACCTCACTATTTGCTCAGGTACATGCTCCTGTCTTTGTAAAGCTGGCGGAAATAAGGATCGCGAAGATCCTTGATAAAGCGGATAGCCTCACCTGTGCTTTTCATTTCAGGCCCCAGCTCCTTATTTACTCCCGGGAACTTGTTGAAGCTGAACACAGGTTCTTTGATGGCAAAGCCCGTAAGCTTTTTGTCAAAGCTGAAATCGCTCAGCTTATGCGTTCCCATCATGATCTTGGTAGCCACGTTCAGGTAAGGTATCTGGTAAGCTTTTGCAATGAACGGCGTGGTTCTTGAGGCGCGTGGATTGGCCTCTATCACGTACACTTTCCCATCCTTGATGGCGAACTGGATATTGATAAGCCCTTTGATATTGAGCTCGCGGGCGATTTTCTCGGCATATTCTTCCATGGTCTGCACCACCAGCGGGGTCAGGTTAAAGGCTGGCAGCACGGCATTGCTGTCGCCGCTGTGAATGCCGGCCGGCTCAATATGCTCCATCACACCCATTACGTGGAAGCTTTCACCGTCGAACAAGGCATCTATCTCTGCTTCCTGGCAGCGGTCGAGGAAATGATCGATCAGTATCTTGTTGCCCGGTATATGCTTCAGCAAGCTTACAACAGCGCTCTCCACTTCTTCGTCATTGATCACGATGCGCATGCGCTGGCCGCCCAGCACATAAGAGGGGCGCACTAATACAGGGTATCCTACCTTATTGGCCACTGCAATAGCTTCGTCCACGTCATAGGCAGTGCCATAGTCAGGATAAGGAATATCGAGCTGCTTGAGCATATCGCTGAAGCGGCCGCGGTCTTCGGCGATATCCATGCTGTCGTACGATGTGCCGATGATCCTGATGCCGCGCTCATGCAGCTTTTCGGCCAGCTTCAGCGCTGTTTGCCCGCCCAGCTGAACGATCACGCCTTCCGGCTTTTCATGCTCGAGGATCTCGCGCAGGTGCTCCCAGTACACAGGCTCGAAATAGAGCTTATCGGCCATGTCAAAATCAGTGCTCACCGTTTCGGGATTACAGTTGACCATAATAGCCTCGAAGCCGCATTCCTTGATGGCCAGCAGGCCATGTACGCAGCAATAGTCAAATTCAATGCCCTGGCCAATGCGGTTGGGGCCACTGCCCAGCACCACTATCTTTCTTTTGCCGGATACCTTTGATTCGTTGGAAGAAGCAGCGCCTTCACCGAGAGGCGTATTTTCAAAAGTGCTGTAGAAATAAGGGGTCTTGGCCTCAAACTCTGCGCTGCAGGTATCCACCATCTTGTACACGCGGGTAATGCCGGCTTCTTTTCGACGCGCATACACTTCATCTTCCGTCCCGTTCTTCAGTATGCGGCTAAGCTGCTCATCGCTGAAGCCGTTGACCTTGGCTTCGTGCAGCAGCTCTACCGGCAGGCTGGCGATATCGTATGCAGCGATCTTTTTCTCGAGGTTGCATATCTTCTGTATCTCGTAGAGGAACCAGCGATCGATCCCGTTGGTGGCTTTGGAAATGCTGCTTACCGAAATGCCTGCCATCAGCGCATCTTTTATGCGGAAGATGCGGTCCCATTTGGGTTCCTTGATATATTCCAGCAGCTCTTCAGCATGCATCAGGCTTTTCCCGTAATAGCCAAGCCCAACGGCATTGTTCTCCAGGCTCTGGCAAGCTTTCTGCACGGCTTCGGTAAAGCTCCGGCCGATGGCCATTACCTCGCCTACGCTCTTCATCTGCAGCCCCAACGTATCATTGGCGCCTTTGAACTTATCGAAGTTCCAGCGCGGCATTTTTACGATCACGTAATCCAGCGCTGGCTCAAAATAGGCTGAAGTGGTTTTGGTGATCTGGTTTTCCAGCTCATCCAGTGTATAGCCGATGGCCAGCTTGGCAGCGATCTTGGCAATGGGATAGCCTGTGGCCTTGCTGGCCAGGGCCGAAGAGCGGCTTACCCGGGGATTGATTTCGATGGCGATGATCTCTTCGGTATCAGGGTTCATGGCAAACTGCACATTGCAGCCGCCGGCAAAGTTGCCGAGGTTGCGCATCATGCTGATAGCCGTGTTGCGCATCAGCTGCATGCCCGTGTCGCTGAGCGTCATGGCAGGTGCAACCGTGATGGAGTCGCCTGTGTGCACGCCCATGGGGTCGAAGTTCTCGACGGTACAGATAATGCAAACATTGTCGGCCGAATCGCGGAGCAGCTCCAGCTCAAATTCTTTCCAGCCCAGCACGGCTTTTTCTACCAGCACTTCATGTATCGGGGAAGCCTGCAGGCCGCGGTTGAGCGCCTCATCAAGGTCTTCTTTGCCATGCACAAAGCCGCCGCCGGTACCGCCAAGCGTAAAGGAAGGGCGTATCACCAGCGGGAAACCGATCTCCTGGGCAAATTCCTTGCCTTCGAGGAAAGAGTTGGCTGTTTTGGCGGTAGCTACCGGGATACCCATCTCGATCATCCACTGGCGGAATTTTTCCCTGTCTTCAGCTTTATCTATAGCCTTGATATCCACGCCGATCAGCCGTACGCCGTATTGCTCCCACAGGCCCAGGTCTTCGGCTTCCTTGCAAAGATTGAGGGCCGTTTGGCCACCCATGGTCGGCAGCACTGCATCGATCTGGTTTTCCTGCAAGATCTGCTCAATGCTTTCAGCAGTAAGCGGCAGCAGGTACACGCGATCGGCCATCATCGGGTCCGTCATGATGGTAGCCGGGTTGCTGTTGATCAGGATCACCCTGATACCTTCTTCGCGTAAGCTGCGGGCTGCCTGGGTTCCGGAATAGTCAAACTCGCAGGCCTGTCCAATGATGATCGGGCCGCTGCCGATGATAAGAACGGATTGGATCGAAGAGTCTTTTGGCATTTCTTTTTGGGTTGGTCCCGCCGGGGGAAAGAAAAAACAAATTGCGCAAAAGTAAGGGAAACGGGCAGTTTTATGCATAGGTTTTTTAAACATTTCCCTAACGCTTTATCGGGCGCAGGCTTTTATTTTTGCTGGATGCAGAAAATAATTACGCAGTGCCTCTTCTTGCTGATGGCCTGCAGCTCCGTTACCCGTGTAAGTGCGCAGGCAAAATACCCGCAGCAGTATTTCCGGTGGCCGCTTTCGCTGGCGCCGGAGATAGTGGCCAATATGGGCGAGCTTCGTCCCAATCACTGGCATATGGGGCTTGATATGCGCACGGCCCAAAAGGTGAACCAGCCGGTGTACGCCGCTGCCGAGGGCTATGTAGCTTATGCAGGCATCAGGGCGTTCAGCTTTGGACGTTTCCTGGTGGTCCGCCATCCCAATGGCCTGTCTACCCTTTACGCCCACCTCAACGACTTCAGCCCGGCCATTGAAGCTTATGTTACCGAGCAGCAATACCGACAGGAGTCATGGGCAACAGAGCTGACGTTGCCGGCCGGCCGTTTCCCGGTAAAAAAAGGCGATCTTATTGCTTATAGCGGCACTACGGGCGGCTCACAAGGCCCCCATGTGCATTTCGAGATCATGGATACGCGCAGCGAAAAAAGGCTGAACCCGCTTCTCTTTGGCATGCCGCTGGCCGATAATGTACCACCGGTAATAAGCAGGCTTGCCATGTACGACAGGGGCAGGTCGGTGTACGAGCAAAAGCCGGTATTGTTCGCTGTCAGGGATACCGATAGCGGTTATATACTTCCCCAGGCGCCGGTGATCCGCACCGGGCTTCGCAAAACCAGCTTTGCCATCCAGGCTTTTGACCGGATCAGCGGGTCAGCCAACCAGGACGGCATCTATTCTGCCACCATCTTCCTCGATGATGCGCCGCTGGCAGGCTTCGTGATAGACAGCATTGGTTATGAAGATACGCGCTACATGAATGCCCAGATCGATCACAGCTATAAGTATAACGGGGGAGCTTTTCTCCAGCATCTCTCGCGCCTGCCAGGCGATAAAGGGGGCGTATACCATCCTGTAAGGAATGATGGAGTGATCACCCTCAACGATACGGTGCTGCATGCCGTACGTATTGAAGTAAGCGATGCATACAGGAACCGGGTAACGCTGAAGTTCATGCTGCAGTACAGCGATAGCCTGGCAGCCCTTCTGCCTCCTGCCGTTCCGCGCGGCACCGGGATATGGGTGCCTGAGCAGGCAAACATACTGGAGAAGCCCGATTTTGAGATATACCTGCCTGAAGCCTGCCTGTATGACACGGTGCCGGTGCGATATTACCGTACCAACTCGGCAAGCGCCAACGCGGTATCGGCCCTGCACCAGGTGCAGGATGGCGCCATACCGGTGCAGGAAGAATTCACCGTGCGCATCAAGCCTGACAGGATCATTGAAGATAGCTGGAAAGACCGTATCGTGATCAGGCGAACCGACAAGAGCAACAGCCTGGTAAGAGCCGTATGGCAGGGCGGCTGGCTGATGGGCAAATTCCGTGACTTTGGCAGCTTCCAGGCCTTTGCCGATCTGCAGCCCCCGGTGATCGGCGAGCTGGGTAAAGGCGATACCGTCAACCTCAGCGCTTCCAGCCGTATCAGCTTCACGCCTTCCGATAACTTTGGCGTGCGCAGCTTCAGGGCAGAGCTAAATGGAAAATGGCTGCGGTTTACCAACGACAAAGGCCGCACCTGGATATATGATTTCGATGAGCGATGCCCTTATGGAGTGCATCACTTAAAAGTGACCGTGGAAGATATTGCGGGCAATGTAGCTACGAGAGAGTGGTGGTTTCGCCGGAGCCCGTACACGCCACCTGTAAAAAAAGCAGCTTCACGCAAGCAGCCGGCTAAGAAAGCAGGCCCTGCCGTTCAAAAGAAGAAAAAATAAAACGAACCAAACCAGCCAAGCGCTGTTACGGACTGATATATGGCTACATTTTTAAAAGAAGGGGATAAAGCGCCTGCCTTTACCGGCACCGACCAGGATGGGAACAAGGTTTCCTTAAGCGATTATAAAGGGAAAAAATTAGTGATCTATTTCTACCCGCAGGATGATACTCCTGCCTGCACCATGCAGGCCTGCAATCTTCGCGACAACTATGCTCTGCTGAAGCAGCACGGGTTTGAAATAATAGGTATCAGCCCCGATGAAGCTGCCCGGCACCAGAAGTTCAGGGAAAAGTTCAGCCTGCCCTTCCCTTTGCTGGCCGATCCTGCGCACAGGATCATCGATAAGTACGGGGTCTGGGGGCAGAAGCAATTGTATGGCAGGATATATGACGGCCTGCACCGCACTACCTTTGTGATAAATGGCAAGGGCATCATTACCAGGATATTCCTGAAGCCGCGGAATAAAGCTCATGCAGAGGAGATCATCCGCTGGGATAAATAAGGGAGGGGCTCATTTAAAGCATTCACTCTAATTTTAAACCGTCCGAGTTTTGGGGACACTTACATTGCCGCTAAGGGGGGACAAAAGATTATTGGAGAGGAAATGAAACGTGTTAGCATGGAAGCTGCTAACCGTGAGGGATCAGTGATTTTGAATAACATGCCAAAGTTTATAAGCTTTCTTAATCTTGTAGTTTTGTATAATGTTATCAATGAGGAAAAACAGGTGCTGCTTAGTGGCTAAATGAAGCTATTCAGCTGATATACGTACTGGAAAAGGGTTTGAGCGAAATAAAAAACCGGAAAAGTAGCAAGAAATTGCACCTTTCCGGTGAGGTAGCCCGGACAAGAATCGAACTTGTATCTAAAGTTTAGGAAACTTCTATTCTATCCATTGAACTACCGGGCCAACGACTTCAGGAATTCCTTACCAATTCCTGATTTCAAATATTTTTCTCGCTTTCGGGCAGTTAGCCGGTCAGGCTGTACTTCCCGGTATATTGTTTGCCAGGGTCGCAGGTTTTTTGTCTATCTGCTTTTCCTGCATTATGTTCTTTCAACCGGCGATCTGCATCCTTCGCTATCCCCACATAAATATCGCCATTTAGCTCACTCCTTATCGCGTAAACGGTAATCATCACTTGCCATCTTCAGCACCAGGAAACTTCCCTGCCTGCCGGCAGGCAGGTATTCTATCCATTGAACTACCGGGCCAGCGGGCCGCAAAAATAACAGATCAGGAGTAGATTTTCAAGTTTTATTGGTCCGCGGCACATTTTCGCATTTTCATATTTTCACATTTTTTAGTTGCCTTTTCCTGGCCGGAAAAAGAGACATAGGCTATACCGCTTCTACCGCTTTTTTAATCTTGCCCAGGAAAATGTCTATCTCAAAGGGCTTTTCAATGAAATCATCGGCCCCTGCCTCCTTGCAGGTCTGCTCGGCATCAGGGTGGGCCGACATCATGATCACGCGGATATGGCTGTTATTGTTATCCTGCTTGAGCTGGCGGCAGATATCCCGACCATCGGCGCCAGACAGCAGCATATCCATCAGCAAAGCACGCGGGCGATGCTCCTGCAGCAATCCCGTAAGCCCGGCAGGAGTTGAAGAATGCTGTACCGTAAACCCTGCGTACTTCAATACAGCTTCCGCCATGATGCAGATATCAGGATCATCATCCAGCAATAAGATATCTATCGGATTCCTGTGCATAATATTTTTTTTAACGAGGCCGTCACAGAAATAATACAGCAGCGCTTAATCCTGTACAGGTAAAGATATATAAAACACGGCACCTTTATTCTTCTCGCTCTCTATCCATACCTTACCCTGGTGATCATTAATGATCTGGCTTACGATAAACAGGCCGATGCCAAAGCCGGGATATGTTTTTTCCTCTCTTCCCTGCACACGGTAAAAGCGCTCGAATATTTTTTCATGGTCTTCGGGCGCAATGCCGATGCCAAAATCGCGCACCGATACTATCGCCGTTCTATCTTCTCTCCATACGGAGACCTCTATCCTGTCGGCCTGGGGTGAATATTTAATGGCATTGGTGACCAGGTTGTTGATCACCTGGCCGATACGGTCCTTATCGGCAAACACCGTAGGATTATCGTGCGCTTCCAGTACCAGCGTATGGGTCTGCGTGCTGGTACGCATATCCTGCACCGTCTCACCGACCAGATCGGCAAGCAGAAAAGATTCACGGTGAAGCTGAAGGCCACCGGTTTCGATCTTGGTCATGTCAAGCAGGTCGGTGATCAGCTTGGTAAGCTTTGATACCTGCTTGTCGATGGTAGCCAGCGAAAGGGCCAGGAACTGGTCGGGATCACTGGCATGCTTCTTCTGCAGCAGCTGTATATAGCCTTTGATGGAAGTAACAGGGGTTTTCAGCTCATGGCTGGCCATCTTTATAAAGTCATCCTTCTGCTGCTCATGCTTTTTGAGATCGTCGATATCAGTGCTGGTGCCTACCCAGAATTGTATATCGCCATTGGCGTCTTTTTGCGGGATGCCCCGGCTAAGCTGCCAGCGGTATTCTCCATCATGCCTGCGAAAACGGTGCTCGTTCCGGTAAGCATGTCCGCCGGCAAGGGCCTCGTTCCAGCGGGTGATGGTTTCCTCGCGGTCGTCGTTGTGTACGATCTGCAGCCAGTCGTTATTGTACAGCTGGCCCGGCAGGTAGCCGGAATAATCATATAAGGCCTGGTTGAAATAAGTGATCTGCCCCAGCTTATCGGCCGTCCATACAAACTGTGGTACGGCTTCGGCCAGCAGTCGAAAGCGGCGCTGGTTCTCTTCAATGATCTGGGCCGTACGCTTCTGGTCCGTAATATCCATCAGCGTACCCAACATCCGTACGGGCTGGTTCTCTTTATCATAGATCACCTTGCCATGCGTGCGTATCCAGCGGATCGACTGGTCATTCAGCAGCACACGCGCTTCATAGAAATAGGTGCCATGCTGCAGGGCTTCCTTAAACGCTTTTTCCACCACAGGCTTAAGGTCATCGGGATGTATCCGGTCGCGCATGGCCTGGTGAGTAAAAGGCGCTGGCTCGTGGTAGTCGAAGATCTCGGTGAGCCGCTGCGAGTACACGATATCACGGGTCTGCAAATTGAGGTCCCAGGTAGCCAGCTGCGTACCTTCGGTGGCCAGGGTGAGACGTTCGGCGGCATCCTGCACAAACTGCCTGGACTCTACACGTTCGGTCACATCATTGACGGTGATCATCACCCCATCCACCTTTCCTTCAGTATCAAACAGCGGAGCATACTCAAAATCGAGATAGAATTTTTTCATTCCCTCGTTGCCTTGCACAAAAGCGATAGCTTCATCTTCACGATGAGAGATGCCTGTAGTCATTACCCGTTGCAGCAGCTCGGGGAACTTCTGCTCTTTCAGCTCCGGGAATACTTCCAGCGCTTTGCGGCCCACCACTTCTTCCTCTTTCTTGTGCCATATTTTCTTAAGCAGGGTCTCATTGGGCATTTCGATGACGAGGTCAGGCCCGCGGAAGATGGTCATGCCGATCGGCGACTGCATTACCATGCTGCGGAACCTTTTATCGCTTTCTTCCAGCGCATGCCTGGCTTCTACCTGCCTGGTCACCTCGGTAGCAACCACCATCACGCCTGATACAGAGCCATCCACTTCCCGCAGCGGTTGGTAAACCATATTGAAATAGGCATTCTCGCTTTTCCCATACCGGTTAAGCGTTACCTTGAACTCCGTGGCATGGAATGCTATACCGGTTTCAAGCACCCGGGTAAGCAGCGGGCGAACTATTTCTTCCACTTCGGGTATGGAATCAAAAAGTGAATGTCCGAGCAGCTCCTTTTCAGGTACATCGATCAGCTGCAGGTAAGCTTCATTGGCCATCTCCACTATAAAATCCCTGCCCCGGAAAATGGAAATTCCTGCCGGCGCTTGCATTACGGTATTGCGGAAGCGTTGCTCGCTGTCGGCTACCTGCAGGTTGGCCAGGGCCTTGGTAGTTACCTCGTAAGCGAGGATGGTTGCCCCGGTGATCTCGCCGCTTACTTCGCGGTAAGGTTGGTAGCTGAAGGTGAAATAAGCTTCTTCACACACACCGTTGCGCAGCAACCGGAAAGGCGATTCATATTCATGGTAGGCCGTGCCTGTTTTATATACCTGCTTCAGCAATGCATCATATCCCTGCTCCGCCAATTCAGGCACTACTTCCAGCACCGGCCTGCCGATCACGTCCTTTCCTTTGCCCCACATGCTCATCATGGCTTCGTTAGCTACGGTGACAACAAGATCTTCCCCCTTCAGTATGCCGAGCGCAGCCGGCGACTGCGCTATGAGATTGTAGAATTGCCGCTGGCTGTGCTCTACCTGCTGCCGGGCTTCTACTTCGCGGGTCACATCATATCCCATGGCCAAAATGCCATAGATACGGCCCGAATGATCACGCAGGGCCTTAAAGATAAAGTTGACATATATCTGGCGTAGCTGGCCGTCCTGCTCAAGGAATATTTTACTTTCGTTGCCCTGGTGAGTATTGCCGGTAAGATATACTTCCCGGAGCAGCGCCGGGAACGACTGCACCGCAAGCTCGGGAATAGCATCGAGAAGACGCTTGCCGATCACTGATTCATCCTTGGCCCAGAGCTGGAGGGCAGGCTTGTTGGCGATTTCTATGATAAAATCCTCGCCGGTGAGCACGGCAGTAGCTACCGGCGCTTCACGCAGCACATCCTGGAACTTTTTTTCGCTTTCTTCTCTTTTGTGCAGGTTGAGAATAGCTTCGGTGGTTTCGGTGCAGGTAACAAAAACGCCTTCCACTTCCAGCCCGGCTTCATCATATACCGGACTGTAGCTGAAGGTCCAGTACACATCTTCCAGCTGGCCGTTACGGTGAATAGGGATCAGCTGGTCTGCGCTCCAGGTAGCTTCTCCCTTTTCCCTTACCTGGCATATAAGCGGGTAAATAACGGGCCATATTTCGGGCCAGGCTTCTTCACCGGGCATGCCAAGTATACGAGGGTGCTTGCCTTCTACTCCCAGGCTGGGACGATAGGCATCATTGTAAAAGCAGGTAAGTTCCGGGCCCCAGAAAAGGAACATCGGGAACCGCGAGTGAAGCATGATCCCCAGGGTAATACGCAGGTTCTGCGGCCATAGCCGTATATCATCAACAGGGGTGGCTGACCAGTCTTTTTCCCGGATAAGCGCGCCCATTTCCCCGCCGCCATTAAGAAACCGGAAATCGTGCTGAAGCAGTCGCTTCTCCATCAGGAATTCTATTTAAAATGTGGTTTTTGCAAGATATATCAAAAAAACATTCAATATACGACGAAAAGAGCAGTTGCAGATACATCCGCCTTTTAAGCCAAACCTTATCTTTGCAGGCCTTAACTGAAAGCAATGAAGTTTTATAATCTCCTGATCAGGCATCGTCTCTGGATAGGGCTTGTGCTGATCGCCCTGGGTGTTTATGTCAATGTAGCAGGCAGCTTCTGGCCGGCATTCCCCCTGTACCTGGTGGGGCTGATACTGGTGCTGGGCCATTTCTTCTTTGGTCCTCTGCGGTTGATACAGGAATATATGGAAAGCGGCGATATGGAAGGCGCTGAAAAAGTGCTGAGCTCCGTTCGTTTCCCCAACCTGCTCTATAAGCCTATCCGCTCCGTTTATTACACGCTCAAAGGCAATATCGCAATGATGAAGCAGGATTTTGACGGAGCTGAAAAAATGATGAAAAAGGGGCTTGACCTGGGTATGCCCATGAAGGAAGCTGAAGGGGCGAGCCTGCTGCAGATGGGCATGCTTTCGATGCAGAAAAACGACCTCAGGCAAGCAGAAAGCTATATCAGGGCCGCTATCCGTAAAGGCTTGCCTGATAAGGAGAATGAAGCGGCAGCTTACCTGCAGATGTGCAGCCTTATGATGAACAAAAGGGAATTTAGAGCGGCGAAGGAGTTTTTCCGCAAGACCAAGGCCCTGAAGCCGACCACGCCGCAGATCGTAGACCAGATCAAGCAGATCGAAAAATACATTACCCGCATGCCTGGCTAATAAGGCGAGGATGCTGAAATAGTTAAGGACCGGTTCACTGCGAACCGGTCCTTTGATTTATAAGCCTGCCCGAGCACCTGGCTTTGCCCTGCTTTTTATACCTTGTAGCGCTTTATGCAGCGCGTATGAAAAAAATAACTGTTTTCCTGTTTGCCTTTTGCCTCTGTCAACAGCTCTCTGCCCAACTGAAACAGGCCCCGCTTTCTATTATTCCATACCCGGCCATGCTGGTGCAGCAGCCCGGCCTGCTGAAGTTGCCGGCCGCAATGGTCATTTATGTGCAGGATCACCCTGACCTGCTGCGCACGGCCCGCTGGCTGAAGGACCGGCTCGAAAGCAGCTCCCTGCATTCGGTAGTGATCCGCACCGGCAGCAGGCCGCCTGCAGGCGCTATCTCGTTCAGCCTGGCCGCTGGCAATAGTATACCGGCAGAAGGCTACCGGCTTAAGGTGTCGGGCACAGGCGTACAGCTTTCCGCATCGCAACCGGCCGGCATATTCTATGGTATGCAGACCCTGCTGCAGCTTTTGCCGGCAGAGGTGATGGGTGAAAAAAAGTCCTGCCGCATTGGCTGGCAACTTCCTTATGTTACTATCGAAGATGCGCCCCGTTTTGGCTGGCGGGGAATATTGATGGATGTGGCCCGGCATTTTTTTACCAAGCAGCAGGTAAAGGATTTTATCGACCACATGGTGCAGTTCAAGTTCAATACCCTTCACCTGCATCTTACCGACGACCAGGGCTGGCGGATTGAAATAAAAAGCCTTCCCCGGCTTACTGAAATAGGCGCCTGGCGGGCTCCCCGTACCGGGCGCTGGGGCGAGTTCACCAAGCCGACCCCTGACGAGCCTAAAACCTATGGCGGATTTTATACGCAGGATGATATCCGAGAGCTGCTGCAATACGCCAAAGAAAGATTCGTGACCATCATACCCGAGATTGACGTACCGGGCCATAGCCTGGCAGCGGTTGCTTCATATCCCGAGCTTACCTGCACTACCGACAGCACCTACCAGGTAAATGCCGGCGAACGTTTTATGATCTGGCCGGGCAACGGCACTTTCTACGGCACGCTCGATAATACGCTCTGTCCTGCCAATGAAAAAGTGTATGTCTTCCTGGATAAGGTCTTTATCGAGATCGCTGCTTTATTCCCCGCTCCTTACATACATATGGGAGGCGACGAGTGCTATAAAGGCTTCTGGGAAAAAAGCGATGCCTGCCTGCAGCTGATGAAAAGGGAAGGCTTGAAAGATATGCATGAGCTGCAAAGCTATTTTGTAAAAAGAGTGGCAACGATCATTGAATCGAAAGGAAAAAAGATGATGGGCTGGGACGAGATCATGGAAGGGGGACTGGCGCCTAATGCAGCCGTTATGAGCTGGCAAGGCATGAAAGGTGGCACTGCCGCCGCAAAGGCAAAGCATCCCGTGGTAATGTCGCCCAATGATTACGCCTATGTTGACCTGTACCAGGGCGATCCTGTAGCAGAGCCTCCTACCTATTCCAGGGTGCGGCTGAATAAAGCGTATGAGTTCGACCCCCTGCCTGACGGCGTTGATCCGTCCTATATCCTTGGCGGGCAATGCAACCTGTGGAGCGAAAGGCTGTGGACGGTACGCCACCAGCAATATATGCTATGGCCCCGCGGCCTGGCTACGGCTGAATCGGTATGGTCGCCCAAGGCGGCAAAAGACTGGAAAGACTTTGTACGCCGGGTAGAGAACCAGTTCCGGCGTTTTGATGTGGCCGAGATCAACTATTCCCGCAGCATGTATGACCCGATATTTACGGCGCGGAAGGATGAAAAGGGAGAGCTGCTGATTGAAATGGCCACGGAGATAGAAGGTCTTTCCATTCATTACAGCTTTGATGAATTCTTCCCCGATCGTTTTTACCCGGTCTATACGGCGCCGCTTTCCGTGCCCGAAGGAGCGGCTAACCTTAAGGTGGTCACTTACAGGGGAAAGGAGCAGACCGGTAAGATCATCACCATGCCGGTGGCCGAGCTGAAAAAGCGGGCAGGCATAAAATAAGCAGCTATGAACCGAATTGACCGGGTTACAGCCATCCTGATACAGCTGCAGTCGCGCAAAGTGGTGAAAGCCCGGGATATTGCCGACCGCTTCGGCGTCAGCCTGCGCACGGTGTACCGAGATATAAGAACGCTTGAAGAGGCCGGGATCCCGCTGCTGGGAGAAGCGGGCATCGGCTATTCTATCATGGAAGGATACCGGCTGCCGCCGGTCATGTTTACCAAAGAAGAAGCTACGGCCTTTCTTACCGCGGAAAAGATGATCGAAAAGCTGGCCGATCATTCTTCAGGAGAAAGCTATAGATCGGCCATGTATAAGGTGAGGGCAGTGCTTCGCTCGGCTGATAAGGATTTCCTGGAAAATATCGATGATCAGATCGAGGTGTTCAGGAGCAGGGGTAAAGAGAATAGCAGGTTGGCCGGTCATTCCATACAAACCATATTGAAAGGCATCGGCAGCCGCACCGTATTATCGATGAGCTATTTTGCCATATCCAGCCAGCAGCAGAGCAGCCGGGATATTGAGCCGATAGGCATCTTTTACCAGGAAAACAACTGGTACCTGGTTGCCTACTGCCGGCTCCGGAAAGATTACCGTGATTTCAGGGTAGACCGTATCAGCACCATCCAGCTTACCGGCCAGGTCTTTGATGCCGCGCATCCCAACCTCAAGACCTACCTGAAGCAGAAGAAAAAGGAAAAAAGCCTCCATGCGGTAGTGATAAGGGTCGATAAGAATATCTGCCCTTACCTCAACGAGCAGAAATATTATAATGGCTTTGTATCGGAAAGGGAAGTGAAAGACAGGGTAGAGATGACCTTTCTGACCGCCAGCCTGGAAGGCTTTTCGCGCTGGTACCTTATGTTTGGCGACAGGGCGGAAATAATCTCCCCCATGTCCCTTAAGCTAAGGGTGCGGGCATATGCAGAAGCTACCCTACGTTCGCTTTAACGGAAAACGATCAGGGGTTTCTGCCCGCCTGGCCAGTGCCCCAGCAGCTCATTCACCTTATGAAAGCGATAGCTGAATATATCACGCAGCTGCTTTTTTACGAACAAAGTGTTGGCTAATTCTCCCAGCAGCCAGAGCGGGTTCTGGTAGTGGACAATATCCGTCATCTCCACCCCTCCTTCGATCTCCCTGAAATGATGCTGGTGATGCCAGAGCCGGTAAGGCCCTTTACGCTGCTCATCGGCAAAAAAACTGTTCCCGTTCACGTGCGTGATCTCCGTCATCCAGTATACCGGTATTCCCAGGACCGGCTTCAGCGTATATTCAATGATCAGGCCCGGGTATATCTTGGCAGGGAGCCGGCGCGATATGACACGGAAACCGAGGTTGACCGGCGTAATACGGGCAAGGTTGGCGGCATTGGAAAAAAGTTCCCATACTTCCGGCAAAGAAGCCGGTATCTTCTGAATTGCTTCCAGGGAATGTACGGCCATGAGAGCAGCTTATTTGGCACAATAAACGAAAAAAGCAGGGAATGGTTGATGCCTCGCGGCAGATCTTTATAAGGTCGTGAAAAATAATGGCCGCTGCTTTCCGGCAAATGTTAGTACCGAAAGGCCTTTGAAGAGCACTGCCAGGTAAGGTCTGCTGCATGAATGTTAAAGTCAGTGGCGTAACGATGGGCATTATTGAGCTACTGATAATGATCAGCCGCTTATGCCCTGCAGGATATCCCTCTATTTTAAGTACTTTGCCCCTGAAATTTAGCTTTATCCATATGTCATTCCAGAAAGAAGCTGTAGAGAAGAAATTCAATGAACAGTACCAGCAGCTGAACGAGCAGCAGCGTAAGGCCGTGGATGCCATAGAAGGCCCGGTGATGGTGATCGCCGGTCCCGGCACGGGCAAAACACAGATACTTGCTACCCGTATCGGTAAGATATTGCTGGATACGGATGCCGCTCCCGGTAATATTCTTTGCCTTACCTATACCGATGCGGGGGTAGTAGCCATGCGCCGGCGATTGCTTCAGTTTATCGGCCCGGATGCATATAAGGTGAATATCTATACCTTCCATGCTTTTTGCAACGATGTGATCCAGGAAAACCTTTCCTTTTTTGAAAAAACATCCCTTGATCCTATCTCCGACCTGGAAAAGATAGAGCTGTTCAAGGAGCTTATCGACGGCTTTCCGAAAAATCATCCGCTCAAGCGTTACCGGGGCGATGTATATTTCGAGGTCAACAACCTGCAGTCGCTTTTCAGTACTATGAAAAAAGAAGGATGGACGCCGGAGTTCATCTGCGCCCGCATCGATGAATACCTCGATAGCCTGCCTGCCCGGGAAGAATATATAGCCAAACGCAAGACAGGCAATTACCAGAAAGGAGACGTGCGCTGGGATAAAATAGAGGAGGAAAAAGAGAAAAAAGAAAAGCTCCGCGCCGCCGTGCTCGAATTTGACCGATTCCAGCAGCTGATGCGCCGGAAGAACCGTTATGATTTCGACGATATGATCAACTGGGTAATAAAGGCCTTTGAAGAAAATAAGCCCCTGCTGGCCGGTTACCAGGAGCGCTTTCAATACATATTGGTAGATGAGTACCAGGATACCAGCGGTACGCAGAACAGGCTGGTAGAGCTGCTCATCAGCTTCTGGGAAAAGCCCAATGTATTTGTGGTAGGCGATGACGACCAGAGCATCTATCGCTTTCAGGGAGCCAACGTGGAAAATATGCTGGAATTTGCGCACCAGTACCGTAATGACCTGCTGACGGTGATCCTTACCAGCAACTATCGCTCAACCCAGCCGATCCTGGATATTTCCAAAACGCTGATCAACCGCAATGAAGAAAGGCTGGTCAGGAAGATAGAAGGCTTGAGCAAGGAGCTGCTTTCTTCAAACCAGCGTCTGAGCCAGCTGCTGCATGATCCTGTGATCAATGAGTATGAAACGCAAGGGGATGAAATGATCGGCATTACCCTGCATGTGCAACGGCTGCTTGACCAGGGCGTGGCGCCAGGGCGCATAGGCATTATCTATAAGGAAAATAAATATGGTGAAGAGCTGACCCGATATTTTAAGCTGCTTGGCCCGCCGGTCTACAGCAAGCGTCACCTGAACATACTCGAGCTGCCGCTCGGAAAAAAGATCGTATGGCTGCTCAAATACCTGGTTGCCGAGCACGACACGCCTTATGGTGGGGATGAAATGCTTTTTGAGCTGCTTCATTTTGATTGGTTCGAGATACCCCCGGTGGAAATAGCCAAGCTGAGCGTAGAAGTGGCGGACCGCAGGTTCGGTGAAAAGAGAACCTCTATGCGGCAGCTCCTGGTTGAGAAAAGCAATACCCCTCCCCGCGATCTCTTCAGCCAGGGGCCTCACGAGGGGCTGAAAAGAGCATCGATGATACTGGAGCAGCTGATAGCCGATGTGCCGAACGTTACGCTCCAGACGCTGTTTGAGCGTGTGATACAAAGGGCCGGGGTGCTGCGCCGCATTATGACCAGCGATGACAGGCACTGGCAGCTGCAGGTGCTGACCCGCTTTTTTGATTTTATAAAGGAAGAAACGAGGCGCAACCCGCAAATGGATCTCGAAGGCCTGGTAAAGCTTCTTTCGCTGATGGAAAATGAGCAGATAGCCCTTCCGCTGGCACAGGTGAGCGGCAGCGATAAAGGCGTGAACCTGCTTACGGCACATGGCTCCAAGGGACTGGAGTTTGAATATGTTTTCCTGGCAGGGTGCAATGCCGCTTTTTGGGAAAAGAAACGAAAGCCCGGCGGCGGGTACGCTTTGCCTGATACCATGTTCAATTCCCAACCGGTGAATAATGACCTCGAGGAGCTGCGGCGCCTGTTCTACGTAGCGCTCACCCGCGCTGAGCAGCACCTGTTTATCTCTTACAGCCGCTTTAGATCAGACGGCAAGGAGCTGGAGCCGTCGATGTTCATTGCCGAGATACGGGAAGAGCAGCACCTGCCGGTAGAAAAGGTAGTGCTGGATAAGGAGATAGCAGACCGCTTTGCAGCGCTTCAGTTCGGGGAAGAGCTGCGGCCCGAAATAGGAAAGCTGGAAGAAGAATTCCTCGACAGAACGCTGGATAAGTTCGTGATGAATGTAACCGCGCTGAACAACTATCTCAAATGCCCGCTCGAATTTTATTTCCGCAACCTGGTACGTATCCCTTCTCCTAAAAATGAGGCCACCGAATTTGGCTCATCCGTGCACTATGCGCTGGAAAAGCTGTTCGGCAGCATGCTGAAGGACGAGCAGAAGCAATTTTCACCGAAAAACGTTTTTATCAGCGATTTTGAGTGGTATATGTACCGCCACCGCGAGAGCTTTACCAGAGAGCAGTTTGAGAGAAGGCTTGAGTATGGCCAGCAAGTGCTGGCCAATTACTATGATAAATATATCGAAGGGTTCAATAAAATAGTGACCATAGAACGGAATATCCGTAATGTGACCGTGGCGGGCGTACCGTTAAAAGGAAAGCTGGACAAGCTGGAGTTTGAAGGCCGCTCGGTCAATGTGGTGGATTACAAGACAGGTGATCCCGACAAGGCCCTGGCCAAGCTCAAAGCACCTTCTGAAAAGGATCCCAAAGGCGGTGATTACTGGCGGCAGGCTGTATTTTATAAGCTGCTGGTAGATAACTATGAGCAAAAAGCCTGGCAGGTGGTGAGCTGTGAGTTCGATTTTATAGAGCCGGACAAAAGAAAGAACTACCGGAAAGAAAAGATCATGATCGGCCCCGAAGATATCCGCCAGGTCACAGCCCAGATATCCATGGTATGGGAAAAGATCCGGCAGCGGGATTTCTATACGGGCTGCGGCAAGGAAGGCTGCCACTGGTGCAGCTTTGTAAAGACCAATGAGCTGGCAGTGGCCCTGCATGAGGCAGAGCCTGGCGAGGAGGCGGATGAGCAGTGATTTAAGGGTTATTTATAATGAAAAAGATCAACCGATTAAGGGAAACAGTCTATGTTTGCAGGTATCATGCGAGCGAGCCGATTCATTTTTGGAGCAGGAATAGTCATGCTTTTTTTCATCAGTGTGGTAGCCGGTCCCGGCTGCGCCAATATCATTCCCCCGGCAGGCGGGTATAGGGATAGCCTGCCGCCCAGGCTGGTAGAAGTTTCCCCGCCCGACAGGAGCCTTCGCTTCAGGGAAAAACGGATCACTTTCACCTTCGATGAATATGTAGAGGTGCAGAATGTCCAGCACCTCATCGTTTCGCCGCTGCCACAGAGCCAGCCGATCGTGGAAGGCCGGCTAAAAACGGTCACCATCCGCCTGCGTGATTCGCTGGAAGCCAATACAACCTATTCTTTCAACTTTAACAGGGTCATCAAGGACATTAACGAAGGAAATGAGCTGCGCGATTTTGTGTACGTGGTCTCTACCGGTAGCTCGATCGATTCCCTTGAGCTTACCGGCTCGGTAGTGCTGGCAGAAAATGCCCAGGTCGATTCTACCCTTACGGTCATGCTGCACCGTAACCTCGAAGATTCGGCAGTGGTCAAAGAGCGCCCCCGCTATATTGCCCGGCTGGATGGGCAGGGCCGTTTCCGTTTCCGTTTCCTCTCTCCCGGTACCTATGCTATTTATGCCTTGAAAGATGAAGGTACCGGCTATCGTTATACCAGTACGAAACAACTTTTTGCCTTTGCCGACTCAGCCATTGTGGTCAACGGGCAAACGCCCCCGGTAAAGCTCTATGCCTATGCAATACCAGCGCCACCGGCAGCTGCTGCGCAGGCAGCAGACAGGAGGAACGCTAATGACAAAAGGCTGAAATACCAGGTTTCCGGCGCCGGCTCGCAAGACCTGCTGACGCCTTTCCGTTTCCAGTTTGAAACGCCTTTGCAGCACTTCGATTCTTCCCGTATCCGTTTTACCCAGGACACGTTGTACACGCCCGTCACCAGCGGGTATACCTGGAACCTCGACAGTACGCGAAAAGTGCTCACCTTCACCTACCCATGGCCAGAAAATACGTCTTACAGCTTTATCATGGAAAAGGATTTTGCCACCGATACGCTGGGGCACCAGCTGCTGAAGGATGATACCCTTCACTTTACCACCAAGAAAAGAACGGATTACGGGCAGCTCAGGATCCGTTTCCGCAATCTCGATCTTACCCAGCATCCTGTCTTGCTTTTTATGCTGAACAATGAAGTAAAGTCTTCTTTCCCGCTTGGCAGCGTTGACTTCTACCAGCCTCTTTTTCCACCGGGTGAATACGAGATGCGGATACTGAAAGATGATAACCGCAATGGGAAATGGGACCCGGGCGATTTTTTTGGCAGCCGTCTTCAGCCCGAAAAAGTAACCCCGATAGAGAGAACGATCAACGTAAAGCCTAACTGGGAGAACGAGTTCGAGATAGATATCAATGCGCCTGCCCGTCCCAGAACGCCGGGCTCCATGCCAGGGATCAACCCGCGCGATAGCAGGCGCCCTGGCCTGCAATAAAGCGTTGCTTAAGCGGCAGCTCGCTGCCGGCGCGCCGGCTAAATTTTAATATGAAAAAGCTGGGGTTTGCGGTTAACCGGCCAAATAATTAACCAGGGACATTTACCTTTGCCATATGCAATTTTCTTCGTCGCTTCTCGAAAATGCGGTCAGTGAGTTTGCCAAATTGCCGGGGATTGGTAAAAAGACGGCCTTGCGCCTGGTGCTCCACCTGCTGCGACAGCAGCCAGGAGAGGTGCAGCACTTCAGCGAGATAGTGGCCCGGATGCGTAATGAAATAAAGTTTTGTAACCGTTGCTTCAACGTAGCCGACGGGGATATCTGCAGCATCTGCTCCAACAGCCTGCGCCGGCAGGAGATCATTTGCGTGGTCGAAAGCATACGCGATGTGATCGCCATAGAGAGCACGCAGCAGTTCAGCGGTACCTATCACGTGCTGGGAGGCATTATCTCGCCTCTTGATGGAATAGGCCCGGACCAGCTGAGCATTGAGCCCTTAGTGCACCGCGTGCAGAAAGAAAATACGGAAGAGATCATTTTTGCGCTGAACCCCAACATACAGGGCGATACAACCATTTACTATATCCAGAAAAAGCTCCAGGCCTTCCCGCAGGTGCGTATCACCACTATTGCCAGGGGCATAGCTTTTGGCGGCGAGCTGGAATATGCCGATGAAATGACCCTGGCCCGCAGCCTGCAAAACCGGCTGCCGGTAGATAAATACGTAGCCAGCCGCTGACAGGCATGCTTCCTGGCCGGGAAAGCCTTGCTAAATACCTGCAGTTATAGTAGCTTTGTGGCCTACAGGCGGATTTGTTTATTGTTCGGCCTTTAACGGAACTAATAAACGTCAGAAAACTCCAGGGTTTCCCAGCGTTTAATAGTTTCCAAGGGCTGACTGAGCAGATGCCGGTCAGGCTCCTGCGCTATGCAGGAAAGCATGACAGGTGCGTCCTGCTGGCACAGGCAGGTAAGCTGCGCCGCCATAAATGAGAGGCTGTTAAAAAACTACTATGGACATCAGAGCACAACTGGAAAAAAGAATACTTGTCATTGACGGCGCTATGGGTACCATGATCCAGCGCTACAAGCTGTCAGAGGAGGATTACCGGGGAGAGCGGTTCAGCGACTGGCATACGGATGTGAAAGGAAATAATGACCTGCTATGCCTCACGAAGCCGCAGATCATTACGGAGATACACCGGCAATACCTCGATGCAGGCGCCGATATAATCGAAACCAATACCTTCAGCAGCACCTCTATTGCCATGGCCGATTATGATATGCAGTCGCTGGCATACGAGCTCAACGTGGCTGCTGCCAGGTGCGCGCGGGAAGCGGTAACCCGGTCAGGCAAGACCGCCTGGGTGGCTGGCGCTATCGGCCCGCTTAACAAAACCCTTTCGCTCTCGCCCGACGTGAACAACCCGGGTTACAGGGCCGTAAGCTTTGATGAAGTGGCTGCCGCTTATTGCGAGCAGATAAGAGGATTGGTAGATGGAGGCGTAGACCTGCTCCTCATCGAAACCATCTTCGATACGCTCAATGCCAAGGGTGCGATCTTCGCTGCTAAAAAATATTTCAGGGCTGCAGGCATCAGCCCGCTGCCGATCATGATCAGTGGCACCATCACCGATGCGTCGGGCCGTACGCTCAGCGGGCAAACGCTGGAAGCTTTTTATACGTCCATCGCCCATGCCCAGCCTTTGAGCGTAGGGCTGAACTGCGCGCTGGGGGCTAAGGAAATGCGCCCGCATATAGCCGAGCTGTCGCAGCTGGCATCCTGCTATGTATCGGCCTATCCCAATGCCGGGCTGCCCAATGCTATGGGTGAATATGATGAAGAGCCGGCCGAGACAGGGCATTACCTTGAAGAGTGGGCCCGCGAAGGATTTGTAAATATTGTTGGAGGATGCTGCGGTACCACGCCGGACCATATCCGGCATATTGCAGATCATGTAAAGGATATTGTGCCGCGTGCCCTGCCGGTAGTGGAAGCTGCATTATAAGAGCCGGCAGCCGTTCAAACTTTCCTATGATCAACCTACTATTCTAAAACAGACTGACAGCATGGCTGAGCGAGTACATATAAGTCCTTTTTTGAGATTGTCGGGCTTGGAGCCCCTGGTAGTGAGGCCTGAAACAAATTTTGTCAATATCGGGGAGCGTACCAATGTTACCGGCTCCAAGAAATTTGCCCGCCTGATCCGCGAAAATAAATACGAGGAAGCGTTGAGCGTGGCCCGCCAGCAGGTAGAGAGCGGCGCCCAGATCATTGACGTAAATATGGATGATGCCCTGCTCGACGGGGTGCATGCCATGACCACCTTTATCAACCTGCTGCAAAGCGAGCCGGACATTGCCAAAGTGCCGGTTATGATTGATAGCTCCAAGTTCGAGATCATTGAAGCAGGGCTGAAATGCGTGCAGGGAAAATGCATTGTGAACTCCATCTCGTTAAAGGAAGGCGAACAGAAATTCATTGAGCAGGCGATCACCTGTCAAAGCTATGGGGCTGCCGTGATCGTAATGGCCTTCGATGAAAAAGGGCAAGCTGATACGGAAGACCGGAAAGTAGAGATATGCCACCGGGCCTATAGGATACTGACCGAGCAGCTTGGCCTTAACGGGCAGGATATCATTTTCGACCCTAATATATTCGCCGTAGCTACAGGCCTGGAAGAGCATAATAACTATGGCGTGGATTTTATACAGGCCACCCGGCGCATAAAGCAGCTGATGCCGCTGGCAGGCGTAAGTGGCGGCGTGAGCAATCTTTCTTTCTCCTTCCGGGGCAATGAGCCGGTACGGGAAGCGATGCACTCGGTGTTCCTTTACCATGCCATCAAGGCGGGGATGAATATGGGCATCGTGAACGCGGGCCAGCTGGTGGTATATGATGAAATAGAGCCGCAGCTGCGGGAGCTTTGTGAAGACGTGATCCTCAACCGAAACAACAGCAATAACGAGGCTACGGAAAAGCTGATCGCCTTTGCCGAGACGGTTAAGGCGCAGGACAAGACGGAAAAGAAAGACGATGCCTGGCGCCACGCCAGCGTGGAAGAAAGACTAAAGCATGCTTTGGTAAATGGCATCACCGATTATATCGACACTGATACCGAAGAGGCCCGCCAGCAATACCCGCGGCCGTTGGATGTGATAGAAGGACCGCTGATGGACGGTATGGGCGTAGTGGGCGACCTGTTTGGCGCCGGCAAGATGTTCCTGCCCCAGGTTGTAAAGTCGGCACGGGTAATGAAGAAATCCGTAGCCTGGCTTACGCCGTTCATCGAGGAAGAAAAGAAGAATAATGCAGCTTCGACTAATGGGAACGCAAAAAAGATACTGCTTGCCACGGTAAAAGGGGATGTGCATGATATCGGTAAAAACATCGTAGGAGTAGTGCTTGGCTGCAATGGCTACGAAATACTTGACCTGGGAGTGATGGTGCCCACCGATAAGATACTTGATATGGCGGAGAAGGAAAATGTTGATATCATCGGGTTGAGCGGGCTCATCACCCCTTCACTTGACGAGATGGTCAACGTGGCGCACGAAATGAAGCGGCGCGGAATGCAGCAGCCCCTGCTGATCGGGGGCGCCACAACCTCCCGGATGCATACGGCCGTTAAGATCGCGCCTCAATACGAGAATGGCGTAGTGCATGTGCTTGATGCCAGCCGTAGCGTAACAGTGGCCGGCTCCCTGCTTACCGAGCAGAAGCAGGGTTTCCTGCATAAGACAAAGGAAGAATATACCAGGCTCAGGCATGATTTTGAAAATAAAAAAGTGGTGAAGAAATATCTTTCCTTCAGCGCTGCCCAGGCCAACCGCGTAAAGATCGACTGGGAGAGCTATGCTCCGCCAATACCTTCCTTTACCGGCACCAGGGTGTTCCGCGACTTTGACCTGGCCGAGCTGCGTAAGTATATCGACTGGAAGCCATTCTTTATTTCCTGGGAGCTCCATGGAAGCTTCCCGCAGATACTTTCTGATGAAAAAGTAGGAGTAGAGGCCACCAAGCTTTACAACGATGCCAATGCCCTTTTGGATAAGCTCATAGCCGAAAAATGGCTGACAGCGCAAGGCGTAATAGGCTTCTGGCAAGCGGCTACTATAGCTCCTGATACCATCAGCGTAAGTAACAACGGTGCCACCGTCAGGCTGGAATCGCTGCGCCAGCAGATCAAGAAGGCTCCTGACCAGCCCAACCTTTCGCTTGCTGATTTTATTGCCCCTGCCGAAACCGGCAAGAAAGATCATATCGGCGCTTTTTCCGTCACTATCCACGGTATCGAGCCGCATATTAAACGGTTTGAGGCAGCTTATGACGATTACAGCAAGATCATGCTCCAGGCACTGGCCGATCGTTTTGCCGAAGCTTTTGCCGAATGCCTGCACGAAAGAACGCGGAAAGAATACTGGGGATATGTAAAGGATGAGCAGCTATCCAATGAAGAGCTTATAAAAGAAAAATACCAGGGCATCCGCCCGGCGCCTGGTTATCCTGCCTGCCCCGATCATACGGAGAAATACAAGCTTTTCGAGCTGCTGGGAGGCGAGGATATGACCGGTATCCACCTGACGGAATCGTTGGCCATGTTCCCGGCCTCTTCCGTATGCGGCTGGTATTTCAGCCACCCGCAAAGCCAGTATTTTGGGGTAGGCAAGATACAGCCCGACCAGTTTGATGATTATGTGCAACGCAAAGGGGGCGATAGGGAAACCATGGAGAGATGGCTGAGGCCTGTGCTGGAATAGCGGGCCCGGAAACGATGGCCTCAGCTCATTATTTTTTCCTGTAGCTGATCGATACCGGCTGAACACCGACCTCGATAATGCCGAGCCGGCGGGCGGCTTTCTTGCTAAGATCTATGATACGCCCCGGCACAAAAGGCCCTCTGTCATTGATACGCACTTTTATCGTTTTGCCGGTAGACAGGTTCTTTACCTTAACCCTGGTGCCAAAGGGCAGGGTCTTATGGGCGGCTGTCATTTTTTGCTGGCGGAAAATATCTCCGCTGGCCGTACGCCGGCCGGCAAACTTATCAGCATAATAGGAAGCTTTGCCGGTTTCAGTGATCTTGTGACTGCAGGAAATAAGAAACCCGCTGAAAAAGCAAAGGACAAAAAATAAGCGTAAGGTTCTCATAGGTCATAATATCTTCAGCTCCTGCAAAGAGGCCCTGAGCGCTGCGGGATCGGTAAAATGAATGCTTTTAATGCCTAATGCTTCAGCGGCTTTGATATTGCGCAGGCTATCATCAATGAACAAAGCTTCGGCTGGCGATACATGATAGCGGTCAAGCAGGCGCTGGTAGAATTCGGGGAAGGGCTTACGCGTTCCTTCCTCACCGCTTACTACCCGGCCGTCAAACCAGTGGAGGAAGTTATAACGCACCAGGGCGATATCAAAAAGACCGGTTTGCCAGTTGGTAAGCGCATAAATACTATAACGCCCGCTTTCTTTCAGCTGGCGGAGCAGCTCAACCGACCCGGCAATAGGACCGCCCAGCATATCTGTCCAGCGGCCGTAATAATCCCGGATAGCGCTTTCCCATTCCGGGAATTTTTCAACCAGCTCCAGGGTAGCTTCCACGATAGAGCGACCTTCGTCCTGCTTCTCATTCCAATCCATAGTGCATATTTCACGCAGGAAATAGTCGCGCTTTTCCCGGGAATCGAAATAAGCGTCGTTGAACACATGCAGCGGGTTCCAGTCTATCAGTACGTTTCCGAGGTCAAATATGATAGTGTTGATCACCGTTGCTCTTATTTGTTAAAGCGTAATTTTAAGAAGATCATGGTCAATGACATGATGAGCACTACCGCATTGGTGGCAATGATCACCCAGTCTGACCTAAGCGTGCCGTAGCCTATCCACATTACCTCGTTCACGGCGGCAATAATGAACATCAGCAGCGATACATCCTTCGCTGATCTTTCTTTCCAGGTCTTTACCACCTGTGGCAGGAAGGTAAGCGAGGTAATAGCGCCTGCAGCATACCCAAGTATCTCTGTACCGTTCATAAGCAGTGATTTGATTGATAACAGCGGCGCAAAGCTACGCAAATGGAAGGTTGCGATCCGTTACTTGTATTTTTTTATGCTTTTCGCTTCTGCCGCGGTCGCCGGTATAAGGCTTATGGCTGCGCCGCCGCCAGGTGCCAGCCGCAGCTTCAGGCTGGATCTTTGGTCAACGATAAATTTTTCTATCACATAGCTCTCCGGGTCCAAGCTCCAGTCGGCCTTGTCGCCGTCACGGTAAATGGTTGCCACGTATTTTTTGCCTACATCCAAAAAGGTCAGGGAGCTGGTAAAGTTGCGGGCCTGCTCATCTGTAATAGCGCCGATGAACCATTTGTCCTCTCCTTTGGCCTTACGAGCCATGATGATATAGTCGCCAGGCTCGGCATCCAATACCCGCGTATCGTCCCAGTCAACGGCTACATCTTTGATGAACTGGAAGGCATCAGGCCTGGCCTCATAGTTCTCCGGCAGATCGGCCGCCATCTGCAGCGGGCTGTACATGGTTACATACAGGGCGAGCTGCTTGGCAAGCGTGGTATGTACCTGCTCTTTCCGCGCAGGGTCATAATGGCTCATCTTGATCTTAAAGATGCCCGGCGTATAGTCCATCGGCCCTCCCATGAGCCGGGTAAAGGGTAATATCGTTTCATGGTCAGGCGCATTTCCTTTGCTCCAGGCATTGAACTCATTTCCCCGGGCGGCTTCGCTGGCGATCCAGTTCGGGTAAGTGCGGTGAAGGCCTGTAAGCCTTACGGACTCATGCATGTCGACCATAATATGGTAGTCGGCCGTTTTTTTGGCTACCCGCTCAAAATGACGGATCATCCACTGCCCGTCGTGATGCTCGCCTCTCGGGATGATACGGCCAACATAACCCGTTTTTACAGCATCATAGCCATATTGCTTCATAAAGCGGTAAGCCGTGTCCATCCATCTTTCGTAATTGGTGACCGAGCCGGATGTTTCGTGATGCATGACCAGCTTTATGCCTTTGGCTTTTGCGTATGCTGATAATTCCTGCACGTTAAAGTCGGGGTAAGGCGTTACAAAATCAAACACATCTTCTTTCCATTGACCAAACCAATCTTCCCAGCCGGTATTCCAGCCTTCTACCAGCACTGCATCAATGCCGTTCCGGGCAGCAAAGTCGATATAGCGTTTTACATTGGCGGTATTGGCCCCGTGCGGTACCCTGGTGGCCTGCTGCGAGCCTACCTGGCTGCCGCTATAGTCCCAGCTGCTTTTGCCTACATGCATTTCCCACCATACCCCAACGAACTTGCGAGGCCTGATCCAGGAAGTTTCCGGCACTACCGAAGGATCATTGAGGTTGAGGATAAGCCGCGACGTGAGTATATCCCCGGCCCTGTCGCTGAGCACAATGGTGCGCCAGGGCGTATGCGAAGGAGCTTGCAGGTAAGCCTTGTTGCCTACGGCATCGGGCACCAGGTGGGCACGGAAGATAAGGCCCTGCTTATCGAGCACCAGGTTCATGGCCGGGTAATTGAGCAGCGCAGCCTCATGTATATTGATATAAAGCCCATCAGCCGTCTTCATCATCAGCGGTGTTTGCACGGCATTCCTGTCAAAAAAGGTTTTAGCATGTATCTCCTGCGCAAAGCCGCCGCCCGTGGCATCGATATCGCTCAGCGGGCTGGTATAGTAAGCATATTCATTTGTGTCATAGTCGCCGGGTATCCAGAAAGCTTTATGATCGCCGGTCATGGCAAACTGGGAGAGCTCATCTGCTACTATAAAGTGAGAAAGCGAATCCTGTGCAGGAAACTCATAGCGAAAGCCCAGGCCATCATTGAAAACACGGAATACAATCCTGAGGCGGATGCCGGAGCCGTTCCTGTCTTTTAAAGAAAGGACCAGCTGGCGGTAATGGTTACGGATGGTCCTTTGCTCACCCCATACCGGTTCCCAGGTCTCATCGGTCACAAGAGAGTCGATGCCTGTAATGGTAAATTGGCTAAGCTTTACGGCAGGTGAGGAAAATGCCAGCCCCAATCCTGAAGGCGCAATGGCTTTTTTGCCTTTAAAGGCAATCTCATAAAGCAGCTCCCCGCTGCTGCGGTGGTGTATATCGAGCTGTACGATCCTGCCAGGAGAGCTGACATGGATAATTTCATCGGCAAAGGCTGGCTGCAGCAGGAAAAGGAACAGCAGGCCGGCAAGCATTTTTTTGATAAGCATCGTGCTGGGTTTTGACGAAAATAGAATTAATATGTATAAAATACACATTTGTTGCGGGAACAAGATTACTGCCTGCCGCAGGCAACGGTTATTGTCCAGCAAAGTTCATAGAAAGCTCAGCTTTTTATCTTCTTTCAAAAAAGAGACGGTACCGCTTCCTGGGCTTTATCGTATAATTGGAAGTGATATAATGACGGATATGATCCATTGCTTCATCAAAATCATCCGTCACCAGCACCAGCTTCATGTCTTCCGTGGCAATGGTGCCTCTTTCTGCCATTTCTTCTATGGTAATCATCAGCTCGCGGTAATATTCTTTACCAAAAAGAACGATTGGGAACTGCGTAATGGTCTTGGTCTGCACCAGGGTCAGCGTTTCAAAGAACTCATCCATGGTGCCAAAGCCACCTGGCATGATGATGAAAGCGTAAGAATATTTTATCAGCAGCACCTTGCGGACAAAGAAATGCTCAAAAGTGACGGATTTGTGCAGGTAAGGGTTCACATGCTGCTCGAAGGGGAGCTGGATATTGCAGCCTACCGACTGCCCGCCATTTTCAAAAGCGCCGCGGTTGGCCGCTTCCATAATGCCAGGGCCGCCGCCGGTCATGGTGGTGAAGCCCAGCGCAGCTATCCGTTTTCCAAACTCTACCGCTTGCTGGTAATACGGGTGATCTTCCTTGAAGCGGGCAGAGCCGAATACCGTTATGCAGGGGCCCACAAAATGCAGCGTACGAAAGCCTTTGATGAATTGCTTGAACACGCGGAAGGCAAATCCCAGCTCGTAACCACGGCTCTTGGGACCATCGAGATAGATATGTTCCTTGGCCGGGATTATCTTTTCTGTTTCACTCATAATGTATCTGTTTGGATCGGGTAGTATTATGATCTGATAAAAATAAGCAGAAACGCGCTAAGTAATGCCGGCAGGGCCCGCTGCCGTTCTTTTTTGCCGGCAGTAAAATTATATGGTATTTTGCCCCTTTAAAGATCCATGTATGCGCATCATCAGCTATAATGTGAATGGTATCCGGGCCGCCATGAATAAAGGCTTTATCGACTGGCTTAAGACAGACCCTGCAGATATCATCTGCCTGCAGGAAACCAAGGCCGTTAAAGACAATGTGAACCACCAGCTCTTTACCGAGCTTGGCTATGAGGACTACTGGTTCAGCGCGCAGAAAAAAGGATATAGCGGCGTGGCGGTGCTGACAAAGATCAAGCCCGATCACGTAGAGTACGGCACAGGGCATAGGGTTAGCGACGATGAAGGACGGGTGATACAGCTCGATTTTGGGGATATACGGCTGATCAACGCTTATTTCCCTTCAGGTACCAGCGGCGAAGAGCGACAGGGCTTTAAGTATGTATGGTTGGATGAGTTCACTGTGTACCTGGATTCGCTCCGGAAAAAATACCCCAGCCTTGTGCTTTGCGGGGATTACAATATCGCTCATGAAGAGATAGACATCCATGACCCCAAAGGAAATAAAAAGTCATCCGGCTTCCTTCCTGAAGAAAGAGCGTGGATGACGAAGTTCCTCGGGTCAGGATGGGTAGATACGTTCAGGTGCTTTCATCAGGAGGCGCACCGCTACAGCTGGTGGAGCCAGCGTTTTCCTTCGGTAAGGCTCAACAATAAGGGATGGCGCATCGACTATATCTCGGTAACCGAGCCGCTTCGCAGCAGGTTGAAGGAAGCAGAGATCTACCCGGATATAAAGCACAGCGATCATTGCCCGGTATATCTTGAGCTCAATGATAAATAACCCTGCCATGATCATTTACAATGTGACTACCCATGTGGAGCATAGCATTGCCGAAGCCTGGCTGCATTGGCTGAAGGAAGAGCATATTCCTGATATTATCGCTACCGGCTGCTTCCAGAAGGCGGATATTTTGCGGCTTACCGAAGTAGACGAGACTGAAGGGCCTACCTATGCCGTGCAGTATCATGCCGCTACCCGGGAGCTGTATAACCGGTATATAGAAGAGCATGCGGAAACGCTGCGACGTAAGGCTACCGACAAATGGGGAAGCCGCTTTATCGCTTTTCGCTCGGTTTTACAGGTTGTGAATTGATTGTGCAAAACATATTTATTTATTTTGCCAAACCAAAAACAATTGTATATTTCCTTCAAATGCTTGTCCCGCCTGTATTTCAGCCGTCTGATCCCTGAAACCCTTGCCAATAAAGGGTTTCAGAGAAATTGAAGCGAAAAGGAATGCTGATAAGCAAAAGCCTGATCTTTCAAAATCCTTGCCCGGAGCGGTTTCGGGCTAATTTGACGAAAGCCGGAAAGGTCAAATATTTTTTTGCTGCTTTGAAAAACCCTCTAAATTTGTCGCCGTTACTAAATCATTAAAATAATAAGATCATGAACAAAGCAGAATTAATCGCGAAAATCGCTGATGATGCAGGTGTTACTAAAACACAGGCTAACGCTGCCCTCGATTCTTTCGTTGAAGCAGTTACCAAAACATTGAAAGGTGGTGGTAAAGTTACCCTCGTTGGCTTCGGTACCTTCTCTGTATCTAAAAGAGCTGCCCGCAACGGACGTAATCCCCAAACCGGTGCTGTTATCAAAATCAAAGCTCGTAAAGTGGCTAAGTTCAAAGCCGGCAAAGAACTGTCTGCTAAGATCTAACGATCCCCTTATTACATTAAAAAGCTCCGTGCCTTAGTTAGTAGCGGAGCTTTTTTAATGAAACTACCGTAACTTTGACACTTTGAAAATCTAAAAACTAAATCATGGGAAGAGGAGATAAAAAAACAGCTAAGGGCAAGCGCTTCAAAGGCTCTTTCGGGAAAAGCCGTCCCGCCAAGACAGCGCCGGCCAAGAAAGCTGCTGCCAAGAAAAAGGCCTGATATATATCATACCCTGCTGGGTAGCGAAGAACGTTTTTCCCGGGAAAGAGGGAAAGCAAGAAATATCCTGCTTTTCTTTTCCCGGTATTTTTTTTAAGGAGCAAGCCGGTTGATGATCCAGCGGCTATCCTGCAGGGAATATTCCAGCCGGTCATGAAGCCTTGACGGTCTTCCCTGCCAGAACTCCATGATAACAGGCTTTACCCGGAAGCCTCCCCAATGATCGGGACGGCGGATATTTCCCCCACCTGCATTCTCTTTTTCCGTTGCTGCATATTGATCTTCGAGCCACTGGCGGTCTTTGATCACCTGGCTTTGCGGAGACGCTACGGCGCCTATACGGCTACCTGCCGGCCGGGAATTGAAATATTCATCGCTTTCCTGCGCGCTTACCTTTTGCACCAGGCCGGTGATCCTTACCTGGCGCTCCAGCTCTTTCCAGAAAAATACCAGGCAGGCCCTTGGGTTTTCAGTAAGCTCCTTTCCCTTATGGCTGTTATAGTTGGTAAAGAATACAAACCCTTCTGCTGAAAAATCTTTCAGGAGCACGATACGCGCCGAAGGGCATCCATCGGCAGAGGCCGTGGCTAACGTCATCGCATTCACTTCATCGATACCTGATTGAACGGCTTCCTGCCACCATTTCCCGAACTGCTCAAAAGGGTCGGGGGCCACGCTGTCTTCCGATAAGGACTGCATGGAGTAGTTACGGCGTAGACCGGCAATAGTTGCATCCATAAGAATATTTTATGCCTGCAAAGGTAACCTCTTTGCCAAAGGGCTATGGAGAAAATAGAGAGTGAGCAAGAATCCGGCAGGATCATTTTTTCATCAGCTGGTCGCGCTGATCAGATACCATGTTAAGCATGCTTTCCAGCTCGCCGATCCTTCGCAGCTGGCTTTCGAGCTTTTTATTCGCTTCGGCCATTACCTGCAGGTCTTTATTCAGCTCTTCAAGGTAAGCTACTTTTTTCTGCAGCTGCTGACGTTGCGCATTGGACTCGCTCAGCTTTGCTTCCGCCTCGGCCAGGTGGTCCTGCAATACCTGGTTGTCGTTAAGGGCAACCTTCAGCCTGCTACGGCTTTCTTCCAGGTCTTTTTCTACCCGGTAATATGTTTCCTTCAGGTCTTCATGCTCGATATATGCCAGCTGCGAGCTGCCTGCCTGGGCTTCGAGCTTTTGTATCCTGGCCTGCAGTATCTCGAACTCCTGGTAAGTGCTGTCGAGCACGGCCGACATTTCCCTGGCAAGCTTTTCTTTTTCCAGCGCCCGGCTGATCTCGGTTTCCTTATCTGCCAGCTGCCGGCGCAGGTCATCTACCTGGTGCTGCAGCTCTTCGTTGCTGTGCTCTATGTCGCGTTGCATTTCTTCCTTTTCCCTGATAATATCGATAGTGCCCAGCAGCTCGTTGATCTTCTGGTTCTGCTCTGAAAGCCCTGCCTGGGCCTGCTGTAGCTGGCGGAGATAATCCGGCGCATGACCGGTCATCACCGGGGCGGCGGCCTTGGATGCTATTTCTGCTTTCAGCCGGTCGTTTTCAAGACGTAAAGTCCCTATTTCCTGCTGCAGCTGCTTTTTTTGCGTGTTCAGTTCTTCTGCTTCAATCATATAAATGTTACGGTCCTCGTCGGTTTCCCGCAACTGGGCTTTCAGCTTATTTATTTCCAATTCCCGCAGGCCCATATCATGCGCGTAGCGATGCTGCCATTCTGCAGCCAGCGAATTGTTGGCAGGTATTTCCGCAGAAGGATCAGGCAAGCGTGTGCGGCCGGAAATAAAATAATGAATAGTGGCCCCCAGGATGATGGCGCCAAAGAGCAATACCGCGATTTCCAGCAGCGAGAGGGAGAGCGTGGCCATAGAACACTAATTAGAGATAACTGAAGCTATAACAAAATACCTAAAGCCGGGTCAATGGTTTTTCATAACTGGAAGAAAGCGCTGTGATAAAACCTGCTTCAACGGCAGGCCCGGCAGCTCTTTTGCAGGCGATATGGCAGCTGTTCCGGCTGTTGGCAGGAGCAGCAGAGCCTTCTTGTTCTTGCAGAGGATATCAGTGCACCAGGGTGCCCACTTTTTCGCCGGTCACTACCCGGCGCAGGTTGCCTTCCTTATTCATGTCGAATACGATAATGGGCAGGTTGTTCTCCATGCAAAGCGTAAAAGCGGTCATGTCCATTACGCGGAGATTATTGGTCAGGCATTCCTGGAAAGTGATGGTATTGAACTTGGTAGCCTTCGGGTCTTTTTCCGGGTCGGCGGTATAGATGCCGTCTACGCGGGTACCTTTGAGGATCACATCGGCATTGATCTCGATGGCTCGCAGCGATCCCGCGGTATCGGTAGTAAAATAAGGATTACCGGTGCCTGCCCCAAAGATCACCACGCGGCCTTTTTCTACGTGGCGGATAGCGCGGCGGCGGATATAAGGTTCGGCGATCTGCTCCATCTTAATAGCGCTTTGCAGACGCGTATAAACGCCTACTTTTTCAAGGCCTGCCTGCAGGGCCATGCCATTGATGACGGTGGCCAGCATTCCCATATAATCGCCGTGCGCGCGCTCGATGCCTGTTTCTGCCTCATTCATGCCCCGGTAAATGTTCCCGCCGCCGATAACGATAGCTACCTGCACTCCCAGCTCGGTGATGGACTTCACGTCACGGGCGTACTGGGCAATGACATCGGAATCGAGGCCAAAGCTTTTATCGCCCATCAGGGATTCACCGGAAAGTTTAAGGAGTATACGTTTGTACTTGGGAAGCATAACCAGGAATTATGTTACAGAAAATTGAGATACGCCTGGGGCATTGACCCCGTTTTGCGGGCGAAGATAAGTTAATTTCAGTTGGCTGTTTCCCGGAAAAGGGCCCGTTTTGGGATACGACAGATGCAGCAGTATTCCCGGCCTGGGCTTGCATTTCCCGGCGGAGCAGGTCTTTTAAGCCTGCTGCCCGTCAAAAAAATAACCTGAATAAGTGACCGCAGGGTAGTTATATTTAGACGGCGCATCCCAGGCTTTTTGTACCTTTAATCTCTTCATCAACCATGTAACCTATATGCCTGTTTTTTCATTGAAGCAAGCACCTGTTCTTGTCGTGTTCCTTCTCTGTTCCTTTGCCGGTCTTGGCCAGAACCTGAGCGGCCAAAAGATCATGGTAGGCGCCGATGCCCCGGCCTTTATTATTTTTAACGATGAGGTGATAAATGCCGAGTTCAATACTGCAGACGGGCCCAAATTTTACAATTGTAAGGTCCGGAACAATAAATCGATGTCCATCACTTTCAAGGGCACTGAAAAAGAGCTGCCCGACAATATCGGCCTCTCTGTGCAGGAGGGAAAGCGTACGCACTATTTCATCATCACGTTCAACAAGAATTACGATATCAACAAGGATCCTTCTCTCTGGTATGATTATTCAAACCTGAAGGAGCTGAAAAAATATGTGGAAAGGCAGGGTGCGTCCAATAAGGATGAGCTGGCCCGGCTGGAAGCAGAGGAAAGGAGCAATGCCCAGAAAGAAGAGGCGAACCGCGAAAAGCAGGTAGCTGCTTCCAAGAAGCAGCAGGAAGCAGAAGCCGAAAAGCGCAAAAAAGAGCTTGAGGAAGCCAGCCGGAAAGAAGCCGCCCGCCAGCAGGAGCTGGAAGCCAAGCTGGCCAAAGCAAAGGAGGAAGAGCAGAAAAAAGCTGCCGAAAAGAAAAAGGCAGAAGAGCTGGCCCGGCAGAAAGAAGAGGAGCGTAAGCGGATAGAAGCCCTGCTGAAGGCAGATGAGCAAAAGCAAAAGGAACAGGAGCAGACAGCGAAGAAAAAGCAGGAAGAAGATCGAAAAAAAGCCGAAGCAGCGGCTAAAGCAAAAGAAGAGCAGGAGAAAAAAGAAGCAGAAGCTGCTGCCAGGAAAAAGGAGGAAGAAGAAAGGAAGCTGGCCGAAAAGCTGGCAAAAATGAAGGAAGACGAGCGTCTTGCAGCCGAAGCTGTCGAAAAGAAGCGCAAGGAGGAAGAGCAGAAAAAAGCTGATGAGCTGGCAAAAAAGAAGAAAGAGGAAGAAAGGCTGAAAGCCGAAGCGCTGGCCAAGGAAGAGGCAAAACGCAAGGAAGAGGAGAAGAAGAAGAACGACCAGCTGGCCAGGGAAGAAGCGAAACGCAAGGAAGAAGAACGCAAGCGCCAGGAAGCGGCCGCTGCTGCAAAGGCCGAAGAGGAACGAAAGAAAAAAGAGCATGAGGAGGCGCTGGCCCGCTTAAAGCAGCTGGAAGAAGAAAAGGAAAGACAGCGGCAGGAAAAAGCTTATTCCAGGGCAGGCCTTTGGGAGCGCTATGGCAGCAAGGGCATTAATGTATTTGATATGCCGGAGAAGCAGGCGCTGTACAATAACTCCGACTTTTACCTGACCTCCGACACGCTCCGCAATTATGAAGTGTCGCAAAGCCTGCTGCAGGAGAAGCCGGTGCTGAACATCGCCTCGCAATCGGTAGTGAACGGCGGGGTATCGATGGTGCTGGAAAATATCCGGTTCAGCGGCTCTAACGCTTATTTTAAGATCCTGATCAGCAATAAAAGCAAGGATGACTTCCTTATGGGGCCGGTGCTGGTGCGGTGGTACAATGCCGATGAAACCTACCGTAAGCCGCTCCGTTGCAGCTATATCACCTATATCCAAAGTTTCCCGATAGTGCCGCCCGGCCAGGAAACCCGTATTGTAGTAGTGACCCGCGAAGCCAATGTGCAGGATGCGGAGCTGCTGAACGTCAATATCAGTGAAAGAAGGACCGACCGGCAGCACATGGATATCGTATTTGACGGTAAAGTATATAATAAGGAACGAATGAAGATCGAAAAGAGCATTACCGTCGACACGATCGAAAGCACCGGCAGTGATGCCAAAACCGATAAGAAAGGAAAAAAAGAGAAAAAGAAAAAGTGAGGTATGAAGCAGAAAACGAACAGTGTCATTTATAGCGGCGTATTGCTGCTGCTGTGGCTTTTTTCCGGCAGCAGGGTCGACGCCCAGCATAACGTATATTTTTGCGGGGAGCGTATACCGGTTGAAAAAACCTTTGTGGCCGAAAAGCTCATGAACGTGATCCGCAAGCAGGTGCCCCTGGTGAATATGCCTGCCCTGCGCAAAAGGGCGAACACTTATTTCCCTATTGCAGAGATGTTCCTGCGCAAATTCGGCATTCCCGAAGACCTGAAATACCTGCCTATCGTGGAAAGCGCTTTCATGGCTACCGTGCGCTCATCTGCCGGCGCTCATGGCTTCTGGCAGATCATGCCCGGCACCGCCAGGGAATATGGCCTGGTGATGAACGATGTGATTGATGAGCGGGAAGATATCTATAAGGCCAGTGAAGTAGGCTGCAAGCTGCTGCGCTTTCATTATGATTTCTATAAGAAGAATTACAAGATAGGCTCCTGGGTGCTGGCCGCCGCTGCTTACAACAACGGCGTAGGCAATATCGACAAGGCCATCAGGAAGCAGGGCACTGATTATTTTTCTATGCAGCTCAACCCCGAAACTGCCGTTTATGTTTATAAGATCATTGCGATAAAGGAGCTGTTCGAATACCCGGAAATATATATGAAGAACTTCGGCTATAACGTATTCAGCACGGAAGCGCCTAAAAAGGTAAAGGCCGGCGGAGGAGATGATGACGCGGCTTTCAGGAATATCGATGTGCAGGTGAGCCAGGTGGAGAACAGGTCGCTCGAAGAAAAGCAAAAGCCGCCGAAGTATATACCGGCCCGCATCGTGGGAGACTATAAAAAATTCAAGGACGGCAACCTGGTGAAAATAGTGCTTGACCAGGATATGACCACCCCGCTTGGCTTTTCACGCAAGGGGTATTCCTTTAGCGTGCAGGGATGGCTGATAGACGGGCGCGTATATATGGACCTGGGCTATGGGCATTATGTAACCCTGTACGACAATGAGCTGAAGAAAGGGATATCGCTGGAAGAGCTGAAAGGAAAGCGTATTAATGTATTTCTCCGTAATACCGGCTATAGCGAGGAAGGCTAAAAAAGGAACGCCGCGGTATTATCCGCGGCGTTCTGCTTATAAAGGTGAACAGGTGTTTACTTTTGCTGGTCGTATTCGGTCTCCCACTGCGTACCGTCGTCGCCTTTTTGGCCATCCATCTTGATCATGAAGTTCTTGGCCGGGAAATACGGCTTCATGTGAATATCCAGATGTATACGGTCTTTTTGCTGGGGGTCTTGCTCAAACCGCCGGATCGTAAAGTCCTCGATCAGCTTGTCTGGGCCGGTAATGCTGTCGAGAAAGCGCACTATCTGGCTCATAAGATCCTTGCGCGTATTGGCATTGAAGTTCTCGAAAGCACGTCTGTTCAGGAAGTCCATCAGCACTTTGGTCACGTAGTCGAATACACGCACCACTGAATAGGTCTGCAGGCCCAGGTTGTCGCCGTTGAACAGCGTTTTTGCAGAAAAGGCCATTACTTTGCCATATTCTTTTACCATCGGCACCAGGCCCATTTTTTCGATATTGGCGATCTCGCTTTTCTTGAGATCGAACTTCACGCCGTCTACCTCGTTGAGGCTACCGAATTTCTTACCGGCTGTTACCTGGCTCATCAGGGTGCGGTATATTTTACCGGCCAGCGCCCCGGAAGGAGGTACATACAGGTCTTCTTCCTCACCTATCTCTTCAAAGCGCCCGCGGCCTACCAGCCAGTTGCAGGTCATCATCACGTTGCTGCGGTATTTATCGCCTCCCGTAAGATTAGCTATTTCGAACATTTCCATCACGTCGTCAGGTGCGTCGAGATGCTCGAAATCGGTAACGAGCATGACCTTATTTTCATGCGCCATCTTAGCCCATTTCTCCACTACTTTATTGGAGCCGAGGTAACCAGGCACAATCAGTATGCTGTAGTTGGTGCGAAGGTCAAGACGGTCATAGTTCTGCTTCAGCTCCGCATTGATAAAGTCGATGAAGCGGGTATTGTCCAGGTCCTTAAGCTGTTCTGCCTCGCAGTTGATAAAGGAAACGTTCTTTAGCTTATCGCTTTCCGTGTTCTTGAAGAAGAGGCCCACGTTGCGGTAGGATCGTTCCAGCTCTTTCGTCTCTTCCACCGCCTTTGCCAGGTTCTTTTCCAGCACTTTCTGGCATTGCTCCGCTTTTTCTTCGCTGAGGTGGACCATATCCGATATTTCGCTGGACGATTCCAGCACTTCGGCCCAAAGCGCCAGCGCTCTTTTCAGCGCCTCACGCTCGTCTTTTTTCTGGTTCTCGGTCAGGAATATATTACGCCGTGCTTTACGGTCAGGGTTCAGGTTGGCTGCGCCTTCAATGGATGATTCGATCAGGTCGAAGCCTCCGAACTTAGCCAGCTTTTCTACGCCCTGTTTCAAGAGTTCCAGCGGGTTTCCCACCGGCTGACGTTCTTTTACCTGCTCAGGCTGGGCAGCCGGCTGTTGTTGTAACTCTTCGCTCATAGATGTAGTATTTAGTTTTTTCGCTTTTTGAATATTTATTGATTGGCCGGCCGCAGGCTGTTCGCTCAGTCAGCGATAAAGCTGGCGATCGGCTTGCCGCTATCGCCGCCTGCAGACGACGAGCTTGAAGAGGAGCTGCTTCCTTTCTGGCCTTCATTGCCGCTATACACCGGTGATGACACTACGTACTTATCATTGATCTTTACGCACATGGGAGAAAGCGTGATCTCTACCGTCATTGGCGCCGCCTCGTTATCCGAATAGCTGGTAGTATGACCGATGCAGTACGCATCCTCAAAGGCAATGGTCTTGCCGATAGCCGAAGCATCACGCTTGAAAAAAGTGACTTCCCCGTTCTTTTTCATCTTCGGGCTGGTGGCCCATTCCGATATTTCATCATCCTTCCCGGACGATTCAATGGTCATGCTAATGATATTGCAGCGAACCCTGTCGCGGGGTATCCCATGCTGATCGGCCTGCTGGCCGATATTCATAGTAAAGGAAAGCACATTGTAGCTGTTGCCTCCTAATACAAGCGTTGATTTGAATGACATGGTACAGGTTTTAATGGTATGGAGCGGTCAGCTATTTATGGTTTTCCAGGTCGGCCACCATGCTGTTGATAGCGTCCAGCAGCGCCTGCTTGGCCTCGGGGTTCGACAGGGCCGTCTTCAGTATCTTGTTTGATTTCAGCTGCTTGATGATCTTGAGATACTCTTCTTTCCTTGCCGCATTGTCTTTCAGGAAGCTGCTCTGGCCGGTAATGCCCTTAGTGCCAAAGTCGCCCAGGTTGCTGAACCGCAGGGTCTCTTTGAGCTGCTGCCCCTCTGCGTCTTCAAAGTCTACATTTATCTCGGGCTTGAAGTGCTCGAAGACCTGCTCTACTGTTTGCAGGCCATGCACCACCTCGGGCTTTACAGGCGCATCCTTGGTCAGCTTTTCTGCCATCAGGGTACGGTTCTGCGGGATGTCTGCAAACGCTTCACTGGCATCGGTCTTTACCTCGGTACCGCCAATGCCGTAGTTACTATCCATCATGATCTTAGGTTTTAGTTTTTACTTTTGAAAAATTACGATTTTTATTTTTAACCTCCATTAAAAATCTGTCTTATCCAGGTGCCCGGGCCGGCTATTCCACCTTCCAGGTCAGCTCCTTATGGCCGTCTGTTTCTTTCACTCCCACCGATACCGTATTGCCTTTTTTGATCTCTTCGTTGATGATCATGCGGCTGAGCGGCTTTCGCAGCCAGGTGCGTATGGCCCCTTTCAATGGCCTTACGCCGTATTTTGGCGTAAACCCGAGGTGCGCCAGGTATTCTTCCGCTTCCGGGGTTACGCGAAGGCTGATGCCCTGCTGCTCCAGCTGCTTCAATAATGGCTTGAGGTGAATATTGAATATCCTGACCACGTTTTCCTTGCTTACCGGCGCAAAAGGAACGATCTCTGTTACCCTGGCCAGGAACTCGGGCCTGAAATAACGGGCCATGATCTCCATCATTTCATCTGACCGCGGTATCCTGCCCTCGCCAAAGCTGCTAATAATATGCTCTGCGCCGATATTGGAGGTGAACAGGATCACGGCGTTGGAGAAATCTCCTTCCTTGCCCAGCCGGTCATGCATCCTGCCTTCATCGAGTATCTGCAGGAAGATATCGAAAACGGACGGGTGCGCTTTCTCTATCTCGTCGAACAGCACAATGGCATAAGGCTGCTGCCGGATCTTGTTTACGAGCATGCCGCCTTCTTCATATCCTACATAGCCCGGGGGAGCGCCATACAGGAGGGCGGCCGAATGCTCTTCCTTGAACTCCGACATGTCAAATCGGATGATGGAATTCTCATCCTGGAACAAGAACTCTGCCAGGGATTTGGCCAGCTCGGTCTTTCCCGTGCCGGTCGGGCCCAGGAAAAAGAAGGAGGCAATAGGCTGCCCGGCCTTATTGAGCCCTGACCTGGATTCAAGAATGGCGTCTGAAACTGTTTTCAGCGCATGATCCTGCCCTATTACCCGGTGACGCAGGTGATCTTCCATGCTTACGAGCCGCTGCTGTTCCTTGGTCTGTATCTTACCAATGGGTATCCCGGTAATATTGGCCACCACGGCGCTGATATCGGTAGCATCGATCTCTTTTTTTTCTGCCTCGGCTACTTCTGCCAGGCTGCTGAATAGCGAGTCAAGGTATTGCCGCATCTCTGCCAGGTCGAGTATCTTCTTAAACTCTTTTTCTTCGTTGTAACGCGCCAGCAATACGGGGCTGAGCCCTGTTTGCGCCTCATGGTACAGCCAGCGCAGCTCCTCCTCGCCGGCTTCTGCTGCCAGCGCCGATAAGCGGGCCTTCAGATCGGCCACGTCCTTTTGTGAAGTGTCGGTCATCATACGCGTTACCGCCAGCGTACGGTCAAGCAGGTCGAGGGCCGAATCGGGGAGCTTTCTTTCTTTCACAAAACGTTTGGCAAGCCGGATGGTTTCGGTAAAGACCGCATCGTGGATGGCCAGCTGGTGATGCTCTTCAAAATGCCGGGCCTGGTTGCGCAACATTTTTTCAGCGATAGTGGCGTCGGGCTCATTCACTTTCACCACTTCAAAGCGGCGGCTGAAGGTTTCGTCCTTCTCGATGCTTTTCCGGTATTCATCTATGGTGGTAGTGCCTACTACGGTAAGCACGCCTTTGGCCAGCTCCGCTTTCAGTATGCTGGTAGCGCCGCTGTTGGGGTTGTTCTTATCGATCAGCGTATGGATCTCGTCGATAAATAGCACCGGCTTTTCCAGGTTAACGAGCTCGCGGATGATCTTGCGGAGGCGGTCTTCTATTTCGCCTTTATAGGAAGCGCCTGCCAGCAAGGCACCGTTATCGAGCTCATAGATCGATATATTGCGCAGGTGCTGCGGCACATGCTCATTGGCAACAGCCAGCGCGAAGCCATTCAGCAGCGCCGTTTTTCCAACCCCGGCCTCGCCGGTTATGATCACGTTGGATTTGCTTTTACGGCTGATGATCTCACAGATCTGCCTGATCTCCTTATCGCGGCCGATCACTTCTTGCAGCTCACCATTCTGTGCCTGCTGCAGCTTATCGATGCAGTATTTTTCTATGGCGTCAAAAGAGGTTTTCAGCGAAGGACCGGAAGAAGCATTGCCGGCCGGCGTTTTTCCTGTAGCAGGCTGGCCATTTGCCTTTCGGCTGCTTTCATACCACTGCAATACCTGGGCAGAGCTTACCGGGAAGGTCTTGAGCTGCTCATAGGCAAAAGCAACGCCCGGCGTGGCAATGGCTATAAAGAGACATTCAGGCTCGATGAACTGGTAGCCCAGCTTTGTTTGCAGGTGCTCTGCTTCGCCGAACAGCGGTTCGGTATCTGGGTCGGCCCCGGGCTCGTCGCTCACCTTCGATGAGCGGGGATATTGCTCGATGCGTATTTCCGCCCATTCTTCCACATAATATACATCCACGCCCTTGCCTTCGAGGAACTTGAGCAAGGGCAGGTCCTTATGCAGCAAGGCTTTTAGCAGGTGCGCGGCGGCATAATGATCGTGCATATTTTCCCTGGCGATGCGTGCAGCGATATGGAGGGCCTGCTGTGCTGCCGGGGAAAAGCTGTATTGGGTAAGCGTAGCCATGCGTGTTTTGTTTAGTAAGGAATGTTTGTTCTTTAAAAATAATCATTTCCGGCTCTCCATATCGGCATTACGCGCCCTTCGGGAGTAGCCATATAGAGCTGTCCTTCCCATTCGCCAAAGTCTATCTCTTTTTTCCGGAAGGTTTTATATAGCGGATCGTAGGTCTTTTCTGAATATCTCTGGATAGCATCGGGGCCTATAACAGGGCAGCCTGCCTCACGGCTCAGCGTTATGATCAGCTGCTTGCCCGGCGTAGGCGCCAGGAGCCGGTAATTGGGCCGGTCTACATAGCTGTCGCAAACAGGTATCGGCTTTCGCTCCTTATTCCGGCGGTTATAGTCCTTTTTATATTCCTGGTCGTCTGCATTGCCGCCGGCCACCCCGCAGGAATAAAAAATAATGCGTGATACCCTGCCTTTGACCCGGTTGAGCACATCAGCGTTCTTGATGGAAAGATAATCGTAGCCCAGCTTTAGCGATTGTCCGCCGCGAAAGCCTCCGCATGCGATGGACCTGACCGTTCTCTCATGCCCGGACGGGTCAACCGCCCGCTCGGATACATAAGTGTTCATATAAGTGCCGTGGCAGATAACGTAAAGATTAGCGATGGGCCTTCCCAGGGTATTGTCTGCATAGATCTTTACAAAATCAAAGATCTCTTCCAGCGAGTCCGTATTGCTGACCGGGTATTTTCGCGTTGCCAGGTAGGTAGGCGTAATGCCTTCTACGGAAAGATCATGGATCAGCAGGTTCTGGGAATATGTAGGGGAATGATTCATTTGTCAGGCTGCTTTTTCTTCTTTTACCGGTTGCACGGGTTTTACATTTTGCTTTTCCTTGTCGGCCGTTTTTACATAGGCATTTTTCACCCGGTCAAATTCATATCCACGGCCGCGCATGAAAGTAGCCAGGTGCGTCTGCCCGTCAATAGCTTCCCTTACTTCCGCCACCATGTCCTTTAGCAAAAGGTTATGGCTATTATAAATAAAATACAGGCTGTTGAGCGATTCATCTACCGGGTAGTTCTTGCTGTCGAGATATCCTTTTACCCGCTTCATTTCTCCGTCAAACCGGTTGATGGCTGTTTGGAGCCCTATCTTGTCCGGATCGGGATCATCTGTTTTGTCAAACTCGAACCCGCTCCTGATCTTGCCTACCAGGCTTTTGAGCGGGGCAGCCGCCTTATCGGCCGTCAGGCTTTCGAGAAAGGCCAGCGGCCCACCCAGCGGCAGGTAGCTCAGCAGCTTTGCATATAGCGCTTTCTTGGTAGGCAGCATCGACAACGACATGCAGGTGATTGCGCCTGCCAGGGCTGCCTTTTCTTTCGGCCCGAGATCTTTTATGGAAGTTTCCCTACCCTTTGTAGCGTCGGCAATATGATTTTTGGCCTGGCTAACCATTACGGCCCCAAGCTCTGGCTTACCCTCTTCCAGCTTTTGCTGCTGAAGCCGGGCATAGTTGTCGTCTACCTCAACCGGGGTAATGGCCATTGCCGCCGGTGCATACACTTTCTGAACGCCGGCCTTTTCAAATAGCTGGTCAACAAGAGCAGCGGTCGTGGGCGATTCGAAAGAGAATATCTTCAGCGCATCGGTGAGCTTATTGAACAGGGGCACCATGCAATTGAAGAATTTTTCGATAGGCAGGTTCTCCGTGCTTACGCCAAAGCCGCTGATCATTTTCTTCAGGTCATCCTCCACGAAATTTGTGATCCTGCTCTTTGCCTTGCCGGGTATGGCATCAAGGCCATTGAGCATTTCCCCGAACTTTGGCAGCTGGTCGAGCTTTATCATGCCAGGGGCTTCATTAGCCAGCTTTTTTATAAGTCCGGTTATATCTTCGATCATGCCGGTGATCTCTCCCTTGGCCTTGTCGATGGCGTCCACCACCTTGCTATTGTCTTTTCCAACCCCCATTTCGTGATCGCCCAATACATACGACAATGCTTTTACCAGACGCAGCATGATATTGCCGGTGAAATAGGAAAAAAGATCGGCATTGCATTCTTCGATATACTTGCGAAGCTTGTCGGCAGGCTCAAAATATTCGATCGCCTGCTGGGTAAGATCGTACCGGTTGCCCAGGGATATCTGCTTTACATTTCCCCTGATGCTTTCAGGCAGGGTATGTATATCGCGGTACAGCGGCGTGCCTACGTATATGATGGAAGCTACCTTCCACTTGCCATTCTTTATATCGGCCTGGTCTGCCAGCAGGCCGGCGGCTTCATTGGCCATATTGCCTCCCTGCCCCAATCCTATAAAATGGAAGGCGGAGGTATATCCATTCCATCCTGATATCTTTGATTGTATCTTGGCATATAGCTTAGTGGCTTCCTGCTTGCGCTCGCTTTCCGTGGCGGCGCTTTCATAATCATATACCAGCACATTATTTTCCTCGTTCATCTCCAGCAGCTGGTTATCCATGTCCTTCATCTGCTTGTCCCAGCCTTTGGCATAATCCTGGAAATAGTTATATTCTTTATCAGATTTCTTGTCCTTGTCCTTTTCTTCCTTGATAAATCCCGGCACATAGGAGGCTACCGTTTCTACAGCCGAGGAAGCGGCCGAAGCGGCGCCGGCCACACCGCCCAGCATACCGGCAGCGCCGTCAAGCCCTGAGGCATTGCCAGGCTTGTAGCGCACCAGCACCACCAGCTGCCGCAGGTCTACATCCTGGTAATTGCCTTCGGTATTTTTTTCAGACCCAGCCATCGGGTAGGTATATTAATCAGTTTTTAAAAAATGTGGTGGAGCAGTCGGCTACCGTGTAACCGGATAGCTGGGCCGTTTTGCCTTCGCTGTCTGTTTTACCCGAGTGTATCTCGCCGTCGCGCGTCCTGATCTCGTAGCGTTGATCTTTTTTTCCTTTGCCGGTTTCGTCAACCAGGGTAAACTGCGCCGTGAAATCTTTTTTGTCGCTGCGCTCGGCCGTTTCTGCCCCGGAACCGGCTGCATCCTTCAATGCATCGCGGTTGGCGATATCCTTGGCCTGGTCGGCGCCAATATTGCCATACTTGTCTTCACCACGGCCCTGGCCGGCACCGCCAGCGCCATTACCGCTGCCAACCTCGCCGATCAATACAGTGACAGCGCCTTTTACAATGGTGCCCCCGTGCTGTGTCATATCACCAAGCCTTGCCGCCATGCGCCCCCCGATCAGCACGCCGGCGCTGCCCATCAGTATCATGTCCGGCGCTCCCACGCAGGTGCACATGGTGCCCATTACAGCCGCAGGCAATCCTTCGATCAGCACGTTCACCACGGCACCGGCCGGCAATACAGGACCGCCCACATGGGGCTTTACGCCATCAACCATCGGGCATACATGCATGTCGCCCACTCTTGCCGCAGGTTTTCCCATTACAATAATTTTACTTTGTTCCCAAATCCCTGCCGGCTTTTATCTGAGGCCGGCAGCGTATGATCAGTCAAGCAGGAACCTTCTTTTCTTCGGCGCCTGCCCGGGCATGGTCTCAGCCGGCGTATCCTGACCTGCTTCTCCCGGCTCATTTTCCCTCGAAGGGAACAACTGTGCAGCCGGCACGGCTTCTGCCTGCAGTAACCGTTGCTGGTTAAGCGACAGCCGCACAAACTGCTGGGCTGTCTTTTCCAGGTATACCGCATCGATCATGTCCCCAAAAAATTCCTGCTGCCTTGCCGCGGAGGCATGGGCTAAATAGTGATGCAATACCCGGGCATCCCAGAAGCGGAAAAAAAGCTCCTTGCCTTTTTCTTTCCGGTAGATGAAGGCCTGGAGGTATTCACACAGGTTGCTCATCGGCTCAGGGCTATCGATCAGCAGGCAATGATCAAGCTTTACCAGCGGATGGCTTAGCCTTGCGTAAAAATCGTCGTCTGTACGAAACAGCCATGGGGCTGCATCCCATATGTTTTCATCCCGCGTGCCCTGGAACAGGCATTGCTGCGCTGCATATTCCTGCCGGAGCCGGAACAGGGTGTATTCATTATTTATAGCCGTATCGAAGCAGAGGTAGCGCATCAGGATGATTAAGCGGTTGGCTTGTCAGTTTATCTTGACCATGGGGGCCTGCATTTGCGAAACGGCGCCCGCGGTCACTTCAGCTTTTATGCCGGCTGTAAGCGAAACGTTCTGGGCACCGGTAGCAGTAAAGTTAGCGCCGGAAATAATATCGGCATTGGAGCCGGCGATCACCGTTGCATTGCCGCCGGCGGTGAAAGAAAGATCCTTGCCGAAAGTGGCCGTGATATTTTCCCCTACGGTCAGCTCCATATTTTTACGGGCGGTCATTTTTATATTCTGGCCTTCGAGGTTGATATCGCCGTCGGCCGTGAGATTGATGACGCCCTTTGAGCTGATGGTTATTTTTTTCCCGTCCTTGCTGAATTTCAGGCTGGCGATAGGCTGTCCCCCGCTTTCGAGGCAAATACTGATCTCTTTACCGGCATCCAACTGCATGTAGGAATAGTCATTGTCGCTCTTGCTGGACGCTATGGAGATATAAGGATCCGCGCCTGAGGCATTGGCCAGCACTATGCGGTTGTTGGGCATCTTTACCTGGTCAAGATTGAACTCGTCCTTTTCAAATACGTTGTCCAGCACCTGTATCATGCTGGCCTTATCATCGAAAATAATGCGCCGGCCGCTGCGCGTACCGATAAATTTCAGGTCGTTGCCGCTATCGGGAACGCCTGCCTTGTTTTTCTCGGAATAGACGGCCCCGATCACGAAAGGCCTTTCTGCATTGTGCTCGATAAAATCAACGATCACTTCATCGTCCTTTTCAGGGAGAAAGCGAAAGCCTTTTCCATTCCCCGCGTGCGGCACTACCACGCTCAGCCAGGGCGTTGTTTCTCCTTCTTTCTGCCATGACATGCGTACCTTAACCCTGGCCAGGCCGTCCTTATCCTCGTTTTCCTTGACCACGGCAGGCTGGGGCTTGCTATAGGGAAAAAGCTGCGGGTTGGTATAAGGCGGCACAGCCGTTTCGGAAGGGATAGCCACAAAATGGTTCTGGTAGCTGGTCTTCCCGGAAGCAGTATGCTGCAGCTCTACAATAATATATTCACCGGCGCTGTTCCCTTTTTCATCGATGATCTTGATGGTGCCTCCAAGCCGGAGCCCGCTGAGGTAAGTGCGCCCGCTTATATACACGGAAGAAGAAGCGCCTGACTGCTGGTTGAGCTCGCTATAGCGCTCCAGCATTTCTTTTTTTACCGGGTGGCCGAAATAGGCGGGGTCGTGGCCATTGCCGTAATAGGTCTTTGAAGCGTCCATCGCTGCCGCTATCATGCCGGTGCCGCCCGGCTTCTCAGCTTCCTTGGTGGTTTCGATGTATTCACCGCGATAGCTGTCGAACCCCGCTATATTGCGTGGCTGCTGCTGCATCTTTGCGCTGATGTTGAGATCATATACGTTGCCGGCATCGAGGTGCAGCTCATAGGCCTTGCTGTCGGGCTTGCCCAATACCAGCTCTTCGCCGGTATAGTACAGCCACTCGCCATGCCTTGCGGCCAGCATGCTGAGAAATGCAAAAACGGTCTGGTTGTATTGTACGGTATAAAAAAGCTCGTCCGATGAAGCTGGGTTGAGCTTCATCGGCATATCGCCTTTCAGGTCAGAAAAGATATCCTTGATGGTCTTTTTGGTGAAAGACTTGCATTGCGGCACTTCGTCGAGCTTCATGAGCAGCCCTTTGCCGGTCACCTCATACTCTACGTTGTGGGAAAACTGGTTGTAGCAATTGATCAGCTGGATAATGCCTTTGAAGACGAACCCATCATCTATGGTGAACGTCACTTCCTTGCCCAGGTGCGTTTTGTAGAAATCAACATGGTCGGAAATAGTTGCGTCCTCCTTTTCTATCCTCCAGATAAAAGAAAAGGAGTTGGTGTCTGCCAGGCGCTGGTTGATGCTGAGGTTGGAGAAATGAATATCCTCCTGTACGTCCTGTACCTGCACAGCAACATCTGCCAGTTCAATTACTTCGGCCATGGGAAGAAATTTTAACTGATTAAGGTAGTGAAAAAACGCCGGAAACAAGAATATATCCGTGTTCCGGCGCTTGCCGGTTAACGGTTATTTATACCCATTCATTCTTGTGCGTACCATTGCCCAATGCTACTTCCTTGGCAGAAATAGTGAAGTTGATGATCATGGGGTTGGTATTGTCGGAAGTGAACTTCTCTTCAAAGTTGACCAGGTAGCCTTCCTTAAAGTTAAGCTCTTTCAGGGTGGCATCGCTGTCTCTTTTGAGAAAGGTTATTTTACCATCCTTTCTTTCAAAGTTGTTGCACATCCACTCAAAGAGCTCGGTGCCTCCATCGCTTTCAACACCGATCGTTATTTTGCCGCCACGGGTTATAGAGGAAGGACGGCCGGTAGAATCTACTTCCTGGTGAAGCGCATAGTGACAATGAAGCACTATGTAATCTTTGCCTGCCACGTTGAGTTTAGCTTTAAAGCTCATGGTAAAGGTTTTTTTGGTTGTAAAATGGTTATGCCAAAGGTAATCATCCTGCACTTTGCCCGCAACAGGTAATTCGCTTTGGCATAGGGAAATATGTCACTGACAAAGGAACGCTCTTTTAACAGACTTAGAAATCACGTATTTGAGTGTTATTTTTACCTGCATAATTGTCTAAATTTGTTGACCCGCGCTTTAGAGCGGAGGCAGCCAACTTCCATGGGATCGCAGCAAGGAAAATATAAGCCCTCACAGTATGCTTCCCTCAGGGCGGAAGCTTTTTGCGCTGCCTTGCTGGACAATGGCGCTTTTTTCGAAGACTTTGTTATTCAATACGCTGGGGCTTTCCGCCGCACTTTCCGGAATGACATTAACAGCATCAAGCTAACAGGCGACGAGCGGCTCGAGCTGGAGCTGAACCGCGACGGCATATATGATAAGCTGCCCGAAGGCCTGTTTCACCAATCCCTCGGCTCGGGTCGTACCTCATCCCTGCAGGATATGGTAGGCGAGCATCGCCGCTACAAGGAAGAAGAGCGCTCGGCCCGGAAATTCTTTCAGCCGCTGGAGCAGGAAATGTTCCGTTACGGGGTAATAGCAGAGCAGGAAGAGCGATCGATACTTTTCAGCATGTTGAGCGGGCAGGCATCGCCGGCCTTTTTCTCTTTCTGGAATATTGATGCTGATCTTCCGGAAGAGCCGGCGAAAATGCTGATACGGCTGATGCCGCTGCAGCAACGCATAAAAGGCGATAAGGAATTAACAGCCAAAGCGCTGTCCTTATTGCTCAACAAGCCGGTACAGGTAAAAGAGACGCTCGTGCAAGAGCAGCAGGCTGCGCAGGCGCAGGCCTTCCTGCCTGGTCAGGATTGCCTGCTTGGCGTGAACACGATCATGGGGCACCGGTTTGCAGAGCCCGGGCTTCGCTGGGAATTCACTATCAGCGAGGTGGACCGGCATGAAATGCCTGCTTTTACGGAAGATCAGCCATTTGACCGGTTACTGCGCCGGTTTACCGAAATATTCATCCCGATCGATACTGAAGAGGTCTTTCATTTCAGGCTTGCAGAAATTACCGGCGAAAATGAGCCGGCCGATTATATTATGGGATATGGATTCTATCTTTAAAGTCCAATGGGCGATCAATGGCACTCAAAACATTCATATTATATTTTGCTCCTTTCATGGCCGGCGCTTTTATGCTGGTTGCGGTGGTAAGACAGTTTGCGGCCAATTTCGCCAATAAGGGTAAACGGCCTTTATGGTATGGGGTGGTCTCCTCGCTGATCTCGTCCGGGATCGCTTTCCTGGCCACCTTTATCACCGGCAGCCTTTTTTCCCTTTTCTGGATAATGGCAGGCATTTACCTTGTCTTCGGCATTGTTCATGTATGGCTTACTCACCGCCGTTATTTCAATCACCCGCGCGAGCCGAAAAATAAGCAGCTGGGCGCAGAACTGCTTTTTGCCCTTTCCATAGTGGCTTTCAGCGTGGCCGCCTTTGCGGCCTTCCAGTATTTCCTGAAAAACCCCTCGTTCCTGTATTATCCCTTGCTGATGAGCCTGCTTTTCTTTTTTGTACCTGTGCTCATCTATCATACCTTCAAGGCGGGATATGATATTCCTTACCCCGTGTACAGCACCTGGGAATATCCTTTGCTGCAACCTTTGGAGCTGCCTGATGAGAAAGAAAATGAAAAGCTTTACGTAATAGGCTTCCAGATAGCCAAAAGCAGCGTTGACAAGGAGCCTACCTATTTCAGGGCAAAAGCTCCGGCCGAGATGCTGCTTGGTGAGCTGTTCTATCATTTTATCAATGATTACAACGAGGTGCAGAGCGAAACGCCTATAGAATATAAGGCAGGGGAAGATGTGCCTCATGCCTGGTATTTCAGGACCAGGCCTAAGTGGTACGCTTTTTCAATGATACTGGACCCCGGTAAAACGGTAGATCAGAACAGGATAAAAGAAAATACGGTGATCATCTGCGAAAGAGCTGCCGTATAAGCTGACGCTAATATACCATTAACCATGATGGCCCGGTAGGGCCGCTAATTTTTTTTACATGAATGATCAGCTTACTTATTTCCCGGTCAACTGGGTAGACGGGATGAAGATCAATAAAGATCATTTTATTGCGCAGGACAATGCTGCCCGCGATGCTTTGCAGGCCGGCCTGTCGAGCGGGCTTAGCCCGGTAAAATTTGGTCTCCTGCTGCCGGCCATGGCCGGGAGCGACAGTTTTCAGGCCACCTTAGCTGCAGACAACCAGCATACGCTGACCGTAACTGTGCTGCAATGCAGGGCTATCACCCCGGGCGGCGTATTGATACATTTACCGTCACCTGGCAATGCCGGGGCCGGAGGCACGATATCCGCCAGCTTCCCTTTCTCTCCCTCGGAAGGCCGGGCTTTTTTTTACGCTATACTGGTGGCAAATCCTTTTGACCGCCAGCCGGCCGGCCGGCCTGATGTAGAAGAAAGCCCTCCCCGTTACCCGTTCACCCAGCCTGCTTACAGCCTGGAGCTGGCAGATGAATCGCGGTACCGCCAGTTTGCCAACCATCCCTATGCGCTTACGATCGGGCGGGTATTGGCAGACGGCAATAGCATACGGGTAGATGAAGAATATATCCCGCCCTGCATGGCCGTGGCCTCGCATCCCGACCTGCTGCAGCTGCATGCCGAGCTTGACCAGTTCCTGGCAGGCCTGGAGCTCCGCTGCTCGCAGATAGTGCAGAAAATATTCAGGAAAAGCCAGCAGAACGAGCTGTCGGAGCTGGCGCTGTTCCTCTGCGACAGGATCATGCTTTACCTGGGGCAGTCGCTCACCGCCATGCGCCGGTCGGTGGCCTATGAGCCGCCGGTAGGATTATTTTCTGTCATTTCAGGCCTGGCAAGGGTGATGAAAAATACCATCGACCTTCGTATCGGCTCCGGCAAAGATGAGCTGATGAACTATCTCAGCGAATGGTGCGAGCTTAACCAGGGCGAGCTGGAAAGCATGCTCACCGGTATCGCCAACCTGCCATACGACCATAATAATATCAATGACAGCATTGCACCGGTTGTGCGCTTTGCCAAGATCACTTCCCGGCTTTTTGAAACATTGAGCAACCTGGAGTTCATCGGCAAGCGTAAGGAGGCAGGTATCTTTGTTAAGGAAGAATATCGCCAGCCGGTGGTTGATAACCAGCCGCCCAAAACCAAAAGAAGATTTTTCGGATAATACCGGCCGGGCTCAAACCACCCGGCTATCGAACAGAATAAAAGAAAACCATGAAACCTCAGAATGCCGCTGAACGGGGCAGGGCTTTTACCCGTTTTATTCTCTTTTACGTGATCACTACCGCTTTGATTGTTGGTGCTGTATATTTCGGCGTGCAGGTGCCGTTCAGGCAGAATGCCCAGCTACAGGCACAGCTGGATGTGGTGCAGCAGGAAAAGGATTTCAACCTGCGCTTTGCCGACCTGATGCGCAGGACCAAGGCGCTGATCGATACAGTAAACAATGCAGGGCCGAACATAGAAGTGATAGATAAAAAGATCGCGGACAATATCGTGGAGCTGGAGAAAATGCTGAGCCACGACAGTGTTTCCAATAAGCAGCTTTACGACCAGGTGCTTCAATCGCTTACAGATGCCAAGAACGATAAGAAAACGATCAGGGCCAGCGATAAGAGCGAGGCCGTGGCCGAATATGAAAGGACCAAGATAGACCTGGAGAAGAAGTTAGCGGACTATGAGAACCGCTACCGCGACCTGAATACCTATTACCAGGAATGTCTTTCACGCCGATAAACGGAAGCTATGAAACCTTCTTACTCTATATACAGCAAGCGCCGGATGGGCCTCGATAATAAGGTATGGCTGGCTATGCTGGCCACCCTGCTTCTTTCCATCATCCTTTTTGGCTTTAAGATAGCCAACCATGTGAGGTGCACGCCTGTGGTGATCGCTGCAAAAGGCACCATGACGCACAGGAGCGCAAATGCCTTCTACGTGGACGAGCGTATCAGCTTCACGGCCGCCATGGGTCACCTGCAAAAAGTGGAATGGGACTTTGGCGACAAATCGGCCGCGGCAACCGGTGAAAAGGTGATCCATGCCTACACCGATGAAGGAGTTTACCTGGTAACTGCTACCGTTAATGGCAAATGCCGGGAATCGTACCGGGTGGTCATAGGCAAAATGCATGAAAGCCCTTCGCCGGCCGCTATAGATCAGCCGCAGAACCCGATCTCGGGCAAGACCACGGTATATGCCGGCACCCTTGAGCAGTTCACTTCCATGCAATCGGCCGACAGCTATCTCTGGTATGTGGAGGAAGATGCTTCCATGGGGCGCAAGACAGGCAATGCCGCCGGATTTTCTTTTGCCAACGCGGGAGATTATACCCTGGTGCTGAAGCTGGATAATGATTCGGCTAAAACATTCCGTAAAACGATCAGGGTGATACAGCCCGGCTCAGTATCTGCCAAAACAGATATTTCCAAATATACTATTCCCGATCTGCCTCCACCGCCACCGCCGCCCAAAAAGAACGACAATACCGATCCGGCCGGCCCGGCAATACCGCAGGATCATGGAAAGCCGGCTGATAATGGCCAGGCTGCGCCACCGGCAAAGACCAAGAAATTTATGCAGGTGCCGCCCGAAGAGCTGCAATCCATGCTCAACGATGTGGTGGCAAAAAAGAAATCAGTGGCAGACTTTGATGTTATATTCTGTAACGGCGGCGAATCGCAGGTAATGGCTAACGACAAGTTCACTACCCTGGCCGAGCTGTGCCAGGTATTGCAGACCAAAAAAGGCCTGCTCAAGAATATAAAGGCCAAAGTAAAGCTGGTCAAACAACTTCCCAACCCTGATATGGATAACAAATGCCTGTTTTCCATGAAGGTGGAATATAGCTGGTAAGAAAAAGCACGATGGCAGATTATTTAAAGCTTCCTTTACGCTTCAGCAGCTTCTTTGAAAAGAAGAAGCTGCCGGTATGCACCATCCAGGACTCGATTGCGCGTAACTTTCACCTGCTGGTCACCACGGCTACGGAAGAGAACAAGCTGGACGAACGGTACGGATCGCATTTCTGGGATAACGATTATGATATCCACCTGTCGAATGACGGGCGGCGGGAGCTGATCATCGAAAGCCTGCAGCAGCAGATCGCTCTTTATGAGAAAAGGCTTGTGAATACCATCGTGGAAGTGAATGTAAAGCAGGCCACCATCAATGACAGGCAAAATACCCAGATGCGCCGGCGGATCGAGATAGTGGTTACCGGCTCCATAGCACGGAGCAATGAGCCCTTCCGCTTCCAGACGGGCTTCTTTATCGGTCCCATGGCATTTGATTAAAACAGCACCGACACCTCATGATAGTATATAATAAAGAGCAGATCAAGGATCGGATGGTAAAGACCGCGGCCCGTTTATGGAATATCCCGGAAAGCGAGATAGAAACGAACTTCGACCCGCTGATCACCTTATTGCTTGATGCCTGCGCTTCTGAGCTTGAAAGAACGCATCAGCATATCAATGCCGCCCAGAACCGCTTGCTTGACCGCTTATCGGAGGTGCTGCTGCCTGATGTGATCATGAACGTGCAGCCGGCTTCCTGCATTATCAGCGCCCGCTCGGCAGAAGCTTTCACGGATATCGACCCGCAAAGCAGCTTTTCGGTAGTGCAGTCCATACAGCCGACAGGCGCCAAGCCCTATACTGCCAGGCTATCTTTTACGCCGGTAGGGCGGTTCAGGCTGCATCCTGTTTCCCTTGATTATATGTTTTGCGGTAACCGCGTAACCCAGTTCCTTCCGCAAGGCAACCGGGAAAATATATATGAAGAAGGCGCTGCTTCTGCCAACCGTATGGTGCATGAATTTTACCTGGCTTTTCAGCCGGGGAAAGAGCTACGCTCGCTGAAGGGCCTGCAGCTTTTCTTTGATATGCGTGGCCACTCTGAAGCGGTTATATTTTATAATAGCCTGGCAGGCGCCACGGCCTTTGCCGGCGATGAGCCGCTTGCATTGCAGCATGGCTATGCCGATGGCGAGCAGTTCGATCTTACCCTTGAGGACAGCCTTGCAGATGAAGGAAGCGATTATTCGCGGAAGATCTGTCGCCAGGCAGCCCGGATATATGAAAGGCATTTCCTGCATTTTGCTGCAGACCAGCTGCCTGCTGCGGGCCAGCTACCTTCCGAATGGCAGCAGCGGTTGCCGCAGCCTGTATTGCAGAAGATACCGGTAGATAAGCTGATCTTCATAAAGATAAAGCTTAGCCGGCCGGTGCACCAGAACCTGCTCGACAGGCTGGCCTGTGGCATCAATGCCTTCCCGGCCATTAACCGGCACTTCAACACCGTGAACCTGCATACCGATAGCCGGCTCAATATCGTTCCATTGCCTGTTACCGGCGATTTCCTCGACCTGAATGCAGTATATGGACCAGGCGGGCAACCGTACAAGTTCAGGGTATCTGCCGATGCTTTGCATACCGAAGGTGAAGCGATCATCAGGAGCGGCGGCATCGGTAAAACAAACTCGAAAGAGCTTCGCGGGCTGATATCATCGCTGATAGAGACTATCCGCGACGAGAGCGCTTACTTCAGCCGGATGAGCAACGAATTTGTGCTGTCGCGCCTGAAAGAGATCAACCGGATACTGGTGAGGCTGGAAGACAGGATAAACGTAGCCCGCGATAACAAGGAAACGCTTCATTACCTGCTTTTAAAGCCAAGGACCGCAGAAGAAACGGTGACCGCAGAATACTGGACGGTAAATAAGCCGGAAGAAGCGCATAGCCTGAAAGCGGGCAGCAAGCTTACCCCGCAGGTAAGGGGCCTGCTCAGCACCGATGGATGCTATACGCTTACCAATACCGTGGGAGCAAGATCTGGCCTGAGCGATAAGGAAAAGCAATACCTTCTGAAAAGAAAGCTTGCTTCCGGCGAAAAGATCGTTAGCGCCGAAGATGTGCGCCTGCTCTGCCTGCAGCTGTTCGGGCAGAACCTGAAAAAAGCGGAAACCAGGAAAAGCACGCAGCCAGGGCAGGGAAAGCAGCAGGGATTTGCTACGTTCATCGATGTAGCGCTTACGCTTCACTCCGTACAGGATAAGGAAGATATAGAATTTACCCGTCGCCAGGCCGAATACCTGCTCCAGGAGAACGGATCGTTCATATACCCGTTCCGGGTAAGGATCAGCTCATAAAGCTTTCCTGGCGCGTATGGAATATACCATAGGTATCTTGTTTTCGAGCCCTTTGATCTGCCAGCCTCCTTCTGCCGGCACTGCTTTATTGAAGCAGGGATAGGGCGAGCTCATGTGCTCGTTCAGGCTTTCAATGATCAATCCATGCCGGATAAGCGCATTGATCACCTCGCCGAGGCTGTGGTTCCAGCTATATTCTTTTTCCTTTATATCGGCCTGCCTGTTGGCATAAGTGCCCTGCGATTCTGTCACAATGGTCCCCCTGTTCTCATAAGAATGCTGGATATTGGTAAAATCATCGTCAAACATCCATATCACGGGATGGAATTCTGCGATATAAAAAATACCGCCCGGCACCAGGTAACGGGCAATGATAGCTGCCCAACGGTCAAGATCAGGTAGCCAGCCTACTGCCCCATAAGATGTAAATACGATACCGAACCGGTCATGAACATGCTGCTCTATGTCGTAAAGGTTACAGCAGACGAACCTGGCAGAGAGCCCAAGCTCTTCATTCAGCTTCCTGGCTTCGCTGATAGCTTCATCCGAGAGATCGATCCCGGTTACGCTGGCGCCTTTCCGCTGCCAGCCAAGGCTGTCCATACCAAAGTGGCACTGAAGATGCAGCATTTTTTTATTGTGCACTTCCTGGCCGAGCTCCCGCAGCTCGATAGGCGTCAGTGCCTCTTTGCCATTTTTAAATCCATCCCTGTCGTAGAAGGATGCGTCCTTATGTATAGCTGTTCTTTTGTTCCATAATACCCGGTTGGCCTCAAAATAATCCTGATAATTTTCCATATCGGCTTTATCAATAAAGAAATGTTAGCTGCTGCCATGTAAAAGTAAGAAGCAGGGAATAAACCAGGCGGTATTACCCGCAGGTATTGTTCCTGGATAAGAGATCAAAAAGGGCATTTACGAAAAAGCCGCCTCTTATGAGGCGGCCTTATATTTTTTGAGCGTTAGGGGTGATTAACCCAGGGCAACTCTTTTGAAATCGGTGACCTTTACATCGCCGGCCTGCTTCAGGTATTCGGCAACTGACTTGCTGCTGTCTTTTACGAAAGCCTGAGCAGTCAGGGTGTTTTCTTTGAAGAATGCGCCCAGCTTGCCTTCGGCGATCTTAGCGATCATATCGTCGGGCTTACCGGCCATTTTCGGGTCCTGCTTCATTACGTCTACGATAATGGCTTTTTCACGGGCTACTACCTCGGCCGGAACGCTGTCGGCATCGGTAGCTACCGGGTTAAGGGCTGCGATCTGCATGGCCACATCCTTGCCAACCTCGGGAGCTTCCTTATCAAGCCCAACCAGCACCCCGATGCGGTAAGCGCCGTGGATATAAGAAGCTACATAAGGAGCATTGATCCTTTCAAACTTGGTAATGCCGATCTTTTCGCCGATGGCAGCTAGCTTGTCATTGACCAGGTCGGCTACTTTGGCCCCGTTGATCTCTACGTTGCTCAGCTCTTCGGCGGAGTTTACATTGTGAGCGATGGCTGCGTCGGCAATGCTTTGAGCAAAGGCAACGAAGTCGGTATTTTTTGAAACGAAGTCGGTTTCGCAGCTTATGCAGACGACGATACCGCTTTTATTGTCGGCCGTAGTTTGCGCGATCACCACGCCTTCTTTTGCTTCGCGATCGCTTCTTTTGGCAGCTACTTTCTGGCCTTGCTTGCGCAGCCAGTCGATAGCGGCTTCAAAATCGCCGTTGGTCTCGGTAAGGGCTTTGCGGCAATCCATCATGCCTGCGCCGGTTGCCTGGCGAAGCTTGTTTATGTCTTGTGCACTTATAGTTACGGTGCTCATGAGGGAGAAAATTTGATGATTTGAAAATTTGAGAATGTGTAGAAGCAGTTAGTGTTGGATCAATCTCCGGGTGTTGCCACCCGCCCGGGGTCGATTCAATTACTTATCTTCTGCCGCCGCGCTGTCCGCCACCGGCACCGGTTGTCCGGCGTCTTTGACCGGCACCGCCGCCAGCGCCTGTATTTCCGCTACGGCCACGGCCGCCACGGCCAGCTTCAGCCTGGGCTTCTGCTTCCAGACGGGCTGCTCTTTTTTCATTATCGTCGTTGGCTGTATCTTCTACATCCTCATCTTTTGCAGCTTGCCTTTCAGCCAGACCTTCAGCAATAGCAGCGGTCAGGTAGTTGGCAATGATAGCGATGGATTTAGTGGCGTCATCATTGGCAGGAACGGCAAAGTCTACCTTGTTGGGATCGCAGTTGGTATCTACTACGCCAAAAGTGGTAATGCCGAGACGCTTGGCCTCAGCCAGCGCTATATGCTCATGCCCGATATCAACGATGAAAAGGGCAGCCGGCACACGGCCCAGCTGGGCAATACCGCCAAGCACTTTCTCCATCTTTTCCTTGTCGCGGCTCAGGGTAAGGCGCTCTTTTTTGGTGATGCTGTCAAAAGAGCCGTCGCCCAGCATCTTTTCAATGCTCTGCATTTTCTTCACGCTCTTCCGAACAGTATTGAAGTTGGTAAGCATGCCACCCAGCCAGCGCTCGGTCACAAAAGGCATGTTTACGCGCTGTGCGCATTCGTTGATGATGTCCTTGGCCTGCTTCTTAGTGCCCACAAAGAGGATCTTCTTGCCGCTGCGGGCGATCTGCTTCATGGCAGCTGCAGTTTCCTGCAGGGCTTCTACGGTTTTGTTCAGGTCAATGATGTGGATACCTTTCTTTTCAGCAAAGATGTAAGGCAACATCTTGGGGTTCCACTTCTTTTTCAGGTGACCGAAATGAACACCTGCTTCCAGAAGCTGCTGTTGTAAGGATGTATTATTTTCCATGTAACAAGTTTGAAATATGATAGGTTGAATCCCGGTACGGACCGGGCATAAATAAATGAACTCCGGTTAACGTTTTGAGAACTGGTAGCTGCGGCGAGCTTTTTTGTGACCGAATTTCTTACGCTCCACAGAACGCGGGTCACGTTTCAGCAGACCGGCTGCTTTCAGTGCCGGACGGTATTCAGGGTTCAGCTCAACCAGCACGCGGGAAATGCCCAGCATAGCTGCTTCGGCCTGGCCTTTGGCACCGCCGCCGGTGGCGTTGATCTTGATATCGAACTTGTCTACCGCGTCAATGGTCTTGAGCGGGCGCTCTACCTGGTTTTGCAGGTATACCAGCTGAAAATATGATTTGTAGTCTTTATCGTTTACGGTGATATTGCCGGTTCCTTTGGAGAGGAATACGCGGGTCACGGCTTCTTTACGACGACCTACACCATTTGTTTGCTTTTCCATTATAATGATTTGAAATTTGAGAATGAGTATCCGGTAATGTTCCGGTGATGTAATTAAGACTTCAGTTCTTCAAATTGATGTTTAGAATTTAAGTTCTTTAGGCTGCTGCGCAGTGTGCGGATGCTCGCTGCCCGCATACACGAATAATTTCTTGTACATCTTGCGGCCCAGGCGGTTTTTCGGCAGCATGCCTTTTACAGCTCTTTCGATCACCACTTCGGGGCGGCGCTTCTGCAGGTTGCTGGCCGTTTCTTCCTTACGGCCGCCAGGATAGCCGGTAAAATGGTCATAGATCTTTTGCTCCAGCTTGTTGCCGGTAAACACAACCTTCTCGGCGTTGATCACGATGATGTAATCCCCGGTGTCGACATGAGGAGTGTAGTACGCTTTGTTCTTACCCCGCAAGATCGCGGCGATCCTTGAACACATACGACCAACGGTTTGATTAGTACCATCGACAACATACCAGGTACGTTGTACGGTAGCCTCGTTCGCATGTTTGGTAGTGAAATGTAATTTGCTCATTGAAAAAACTTTATACCGGGTTATTTGATTAAGGCCCGGCCGGTTTAAAAAAAATAATATGGCAGGCTATCCCCTGGCATATCCCTTCACAGCTTACACTGTTTTGGGGGTGCAAAGATAAAGGCCTTCCTTATATATTTGGCTTTTCCGGGAGACTATTTTAATAAAGGGCTTCTGTAAGCAATTGATTTTCAATAAAAATTTTGACAGGAAAAAATAGTCTTGGTAGAAAATGGGTATTTGGGGAACCTGCTTTACTATAAATAATATGAAATATATATCATTCCAAGTAATTATCTCCATGCTCCAGACAAGGCCGGCATTGCCGAAAAATAAGCTAATTCTTTTTATCGTTAATACCAGGATTGCCAATGACAAATGCTACCAGATCATGCCCGGCAATTACTGGAGCTGATAGGCCGGATTATAAATCAACAGCTCAACCAAAATAACCGGTATGAAGCCTTTTGTATTATTCCTGGTATGCTTTTTCACTGCTATGATCAGCGGAAGGGCAACAATCAATAGATAGCATTACGCATGTCAGACGCCTTGATAGCCTTATTAACGCCTCGGCCAGGTTCAATGATGAGGTCAATAATTTTTTCAGGGTTCAGCCAGCCAAAAAGAAGGCGCACCATTTTTCAGGGGCTGTAATAAACACCGATCCTACCAGAAGGCCCTCTCTTTACATTACAATGGTTCATGATTCTACTAGGGCGAAAATCGTGAGCGACAGAAAGATAAAGCATTTCATCTACCAGGTCTTGCAAATTGATAGCTCCCGGTTTGCTTGTGAGGTGTACGATGTTGCGCATAAAGCCTTCAATTCCTCACCCACATTGTTCAGGGGGTTCAGGATGATATATTATTTCGACGACCCGGGCAATATTGTTGTTGTTTCGTTCAACAAGAAGATCGTATTATAATATCTTTTTGAGCCGGTACATAAAAACGGGGACCAGCTTTGACCCCCGCTCTTATTATTTCCAGGCTGTATTATTATTTACCCGTCCTTTTTCTGCTGTGGCGGCTGCCGGCGATTATTAGGATTTTGCCGCGGCTGGTTATTGCTGCCGCCTTGCTGGCCTTTCTGCTGGTTGCCGCGGCGCTGCTGCGGTTGCTGGGCCTGCTTCTGGCTACCCTGCTGCCGCTGCTGCGGCTGGCGTTGCTGCCCGGCGCCACCTTGCTGCTGGCGCGGCTCCTGCCGCTGTTGCTGGCCGCTGCCCTGGCGGGCTTCCTGGCGCTGGTTCTTTGCTTTTTGCTGGTGCCGGCGCTTACGGTCGGCCTTTTCAAGGCTGCGCAGGCTGATCTGGCCTACCACATCCACAAACTCGGGCTCTACCTCTTTAGGCTTGTTGGAAGTGACCTCCACGGTCTCCAGCTCTTCGGGTATAATGCCCTGCTGGTTCTGCGATTTGATGCGTCGTACGCTGTCGATGGTCAGCGGGTACTGGGTAGTGCTGCCTGGCAGACCGTACCACATCAGGTCCTTGAAAATATCTTTTTTGATCAGGTAAGCCGTGCCCCTGGCTACCTGTATGGTATCGCAATTGTTGGGAAAATGCTGCAGGGCATCGAGATAGGTATCCAGCTCGTAGTTGAGGCAGCACTTGAGGCGGCCGCACTGCCCGCTCAGCTTGGTCTGGTTGATAGACAGGTTCTGGTACCTGGCCATGGTGGTGTTCACGGATTTGAAATCCGTAAGCCAGGTGCTGCAGCAAAGCTCCCGGCCGCAGCTGCCGATGCCTCCCACTTTACCGGCTTCCTGCCGGGCGCCGATCTGGCGCATTTCCACCTTCACCTTGAACTCTGAAGCATATACCTTGATCAGCTCGCGGAAATCCACCCGGCCATCGGCAATATAAAAGAAGGTAGCTTTTCGGCCATCGGCCTGCATTTCTACCTGGCTGATCTTCATATCCAGCTTCAGCTGCTTGGCAATGGCCCGGCTGCGGATCACCGCTTCCGGTTCCCGCGCCTTGTTCTGCCGCATCAGGTCCATGTCGCGGTCAGAAGCGTAGCGCAATACTTTTTTCATTTCAGGATTATCTTCCTTTACCCCTCTTTTCTTAAGCTGCAGCCTCACGATCTCGCCGGTAAGCGATACCTCGCCTACGTCGAAGCCGCTTACTCCTTCTACGGTGATCAGCTCGCCTTTTTCAAATTGGTGAAGCGTGGTATTCCTGAAAAAATCTTTCCGGGTGCCCTTGTTAAAGCTGACCTCCACTACATGACAATAGCTTTCAGTGTCAACCATTGGCAGGTTACGCAGCCAGTCGTAGGTATTCATCCGGTTACATCCCCCGGTGCTGCATCCCCCGTTGCTCTTACATCCGCCAGGCTTGCTGCCATTGGCGGTCCCGCAACTACTACATCCCATATTGCAAAAAATAAAAGCTTGAATAATAAAGGAAAGAGGATGGGCCGGGCGGCATAGCTACTATCGGCTTCGTTGCGTCGCACTCTTCGGGGTCCGGTTCGCTGCTCAGCATAACCGGTCAACCCTGGTATATATAGAAAATTTAACCCAACGAAAAATCACCTGCGCTTCCAGGCATGCCTGCTCTTTCCTGCCCGGCAATTACCGGGACTTCACTTTTTCCTGCTCACATAGTCTCAAAAATAAGGTTTTTTGGGTGAAAGGGAAGCTGCGAGTTTGCAAACCGGGCTATTGCCCGGCATTATGCTTTGTACGTACCGGTCCGGCGATACTATTAAGATACAACAATTACTTGAAATATCTCCGTCGGCATTGAGCGGCCGGCTTCCGGCACAGGGGCAGGCCAATGCTGGTACGGCAGGTCATTCAAGCACCACCCTGTCCTTTATAATATGGTACATCTTGATGGTAAGCGCATGAAACAGCATTTTGCCGTTGGCATTGCGTTCAATATAGTAGGCCGCTTTGTCCAGCTCTTCAATGATGGCCTGCTGCTGCTCGATAGCAGCGATCTTGTTGAGCCTTGAAGCAAAATCCTTTTCCGTGTCTGACATGATCACCGGGTGCCCGGCATCGGTAAGCACCCGCAGCCTCACAGCCTGCTCCAGCAGGTGGTTGAAATACAAAAGGAACTGCTTCTGCTTCTCGCGCCCCAGCTTGCTGATCTCCTCTACCCATTTGGTTTGCGCCACCGGGCCATTTTTCAATATGGCATTCAGCCATTCGCGCAGCAGGCTTTGCCAGTCCTCATCGGCATGCTGCACCAGGTGCAAGGCTTCCCGGTAATTGCCATCGCTAACGCTGGCTACCTGCCTGGCAGTAAGCGGGTCGGTCTTATGCCGCCCTATCAGGGCATCTTCTATCTCCTGTATGCTGAGCACCGGCACCTTTACCAGCTGGCAGCGGCTAAGGATGGTTGGCAATATCAGCGACTCGTTTTCCGCTACCAGCATAAACACCGTTTGCGGCGGCGGCTCCTCTATCAGCTTCAGCAGCTTGTTCCCTTCGTTGCCCAGGTATTCAGGCAGCCACATGATCAATACCTTGTACTCGCTTTCAAAGCTTTTGAGGTTGAGCTTTCGGATAATTTCATTGCACTCGCTGGCCGTGATATTGCCCTGCTTGTTTTCTGCGCCGATGAACTGCAGCCAGTCATATACGTTTCCATACGGGTATCCCTGCTGGAACTCACGCCATTCCGTGATATAGTCGGTGCTTACCGGCGGGCTCCCGGCTTTGCGGGTAACAACGGGGTATGAAAAATGTATGTCGGGATGCACCATTTGCTGCGCTTTGAGGCAGGCCGGGCATTCGCCACAGCTATCCATTCTTTTTTCAGCGGCAGCTACCGGCTCATCACCAAAAAGAGAAGGGCCGGCCTCATGCCGGGGTTGTCCGTTCACTTTTTCACACACGATATACTGGGCCAGCGCCCGCGCCAGCGACAAGGCGCCGTTCCCCTCCCTGCCCAGGAACAGGAGGGCATGCGCCAGCCGGTTGCCCTGCATCAGCTCGGGCAGCTCTTTTTTCAGCGCTGTTTGTCCTATGATATCCTTGAATTGCATGAGGGGCGAAAATAAACCTTTGGGCATTAAAAAGCGGCCCTGGTCAGGCCGCCGGCAGCATGGTCAAGCTGCTCAGTTCAGGTATTTGAGGATGTCTTCGCTCTGCGGCTTGGTCTTGGGGCTGAAAACCGTTACCAGCTGTCCCTTTTCATCTACCAGGAACTTGGTAAAATTCCAGGTAATAGGGTCATTGATACCTTTCTTGGCAGCTTCGTCAACCAGGTACTTAAAGATCGGGGCTATATCGTCGCCTTTTACAGATACCTTGTCGGCCATAGGAAAGGTTACGCCATAGTTCCTCCGGCACACTTCCACTATGTCATCGCTGGTGCCCGGTTCCTGGTTGGCAAAATTATTGGCCGGGAAGCCCACGATCACCAGCCTGTCCTTATATGCTTCGTATAATTTTTCAAGCCCCTCGTATTGGGGAGTAAGCCCGCATTTTGACGCGGTATTGACAACCAGTATTTTCTTGCCTTTGAAAGCCGCAAAATCTATCTGGCCTCCTTCAAGCGCAGCCACCTTGAAATCATAGATAGAGGAAGCGCCGGTAAGCATTACAGATAGCAGCAGGGCAGCAATAAGCGTTTTCATGGTCATATAGTTAAAAGTGAGGATTGCTCATGCAAATATACAACAACGCCCACCTCTTCCGGCAAAGAGAAAAGGCATACAGGAATAGAGGCTTATTGTCTTTCAAAGCAGCCCAGGTCGGGCAGGCCAACTGCACGGGGATTGCCGTCGAGATCAGTGGCCACGGAAGTAAGGATGCCGGCATTTATCGCCGGCGAGCCGGCTTTAAGCCTGAAATCATAGTAATGCCGGCCTGCATCAATGCTGTCGAAGGCAGGAGGCTGCCCGTTGAGCATACCGGTGGTGCTTACATTGGATGGCGCGGTCTGCACCTTCCATAGCACATGATCGAAGCTGACGGTAAAAGCAGTGGCGCCGGCCCGGTTCACTACTACTTCATTCTCTACCAGGCCTCCTTCGCCCCAAAAAAGACAATTGGTAAAAGAAGCGGCCAATGGCGCCGGCGTGGTACCGTCGGTATTGGAGATGAGCAGCACCGGGCTCTTATGCTGTACAAAAAGATTGGAAATGCTGGCCATAGTGCAATGGACGAACTGGTAATCGCCGCCTTTGCTTACCACCATATTGCGCCCGCAGTTGGAGACCAGCACATTCCTGGCACGTATGGATGAATTGACTGACAATATCCCTGCATCGTAAGAGTTGTCGATCACCGTTTCATTCAGTATCAGCTTGGGGTTTGCATTGGTAGAGGGGTCTTCCACCACCACTGATTGGTAAGCATTCCTGATCACCGCATAGTTCAGCACGTTGTCCCTGCTTGTTGAACGAAAATAAATGCCGGGCCAGGCTGCAGGATAATCCCGGTAAGGCTCATCCAGCCGGTCGCCCTGGAAATAGACACGGTCGGCAGTATCCTTCAGCCCGTTAACCTGCAATGATCCGTCAATGATCAGCGGGGCATTGGCATGTACATACACGCGGCACCCTTTATTGACGGTAAGCAGCGCACCGGGCGCAATATAGAGGTAATCGAGTATCACGTAAGGCAGGTCGTTGTTCCAGGTTTCACTGGCCGTGATCTCTTTGCCCCGGTAAAAATGGGCATTCTGCCCCCAGGCCTCGAGCTGAACCTGGCGGGTATTGCCGTTGTAGCTGACCTGTATGCTATCGCGGATAATAAAAGGAAGGTTGCCTGCTGCCGGGTTTACGTTCACCTGCACAAACACATAGATGCTATCGTTTGCTTCCAGCTCTATATTTGTTGCTTCGGCCGTGGCCAGCCCATCTACGTTCATCTTAAAAGCAGAAGCCGTTCCGCCCATCAGCTTTACGGAGCTGAGCCGCAGCTTCTGGTTATTTTCGTTGATTATCTTGAATGACCTGGTTACCGAGCCTACGGCTGTGAATACGGTATCGTATTTCAGTGAATCGACGCTCAGGGTAAGCCTTGCATCCGGCGAAGAGATGAAATCGTTCTTCCGGCAGGCCGGGAGGATAAAGGCAGCAGAAAGAAGAAATAGCACTATTCGTTTCATGCAGGTCAAAAATAGGTGAGTTTTCGGGAAACCAGGCAGTCTTGCGAAGATAAAGCGGCGATGCCGCTGCTCAGGTGCGCGCCATCGCTACGCATAAGGTAGCAATGCTCAGCCTTGCATCCAATGCCTGCGCCAGCACCGAGCCGCAGGCTTCCAGGGTAGCGCCGGTAGTGATAACATCATCTACCAGCAACAGGTGCTTTCCCTGCAGCAGCTCAGGCCGGCTCAGGCTGAACCGGCCGGCCGCATTCAGCCAGCGATCAACCCGGCTTTTATCTGTTTGCGAGCCGGTAAATCTTACCCGCTGTATTGCCTGCCCTATTATCGGCCAGCCGGTAAGCGCTGCTATCCCTTCGCAGATCACCGCAGCCTGGTTAAATCCTCTTTGCCTCTCGCGCGCTTTTGAAAGCGGGAGAGGTACCAATGCTTCTATATCGCTGAACCTTTCGCTGGCGATAAGCTGCTGCCCCATCAACCGGCCCAATTGCCGGCCCAGCTCTTTGTATCCTTTGTACTTGAGCTGGTGCATGAGCCGCTGCATCAATGAGCCATGGCCAAAATAATAGGCCGCCATTCCTTTTTCAAGGTGTAAGCGGCCTGTCAGGCTTTTCTCTACGGGATTACCCGGATAAAAGGCAAAGCCCGTTTCGGGTAGCTGTGCCAGGCAATCAAGGCATAAGCAGCTTTCACCGGCCAATATATCGCTCCCGCACCCTGCACAGGTATGCGGGAAAAAAAGATGGAGGACCGACTCTTTTATTTCATGAAGAAAGCCCATCGCACAGACCGGTAAGCTGCTTATTAATTGAACAGGTATTGGTACACTTCTTCTACCCTGGCCATCGTGACCACTTCTATGTTGAACTTCTGCTTGCCAATGCCTTTTTGATTATACCGGGAAACGATGATCTTCTCAAAGCCCAGCTTCTCCGCTTCGGCAATACGCTGCTCGATACGGTTGACGGCCCTTATCTCGCCGCTAAGCCCCACTTCTCCGGCAAAGCAAATGTGTTGCGATAAAGGCACATCTTCATACGACGACAGCAGGGCGCATAAGACCGCCAGGTCGATAGAAGGATCTTCAACTTTCAACCCGCCGGCTATATTGAGGAATACGTCCTTTACCCCGAAATGAAAGCCCCCGCGTTTTTCGAGCACAGCCAGCAGCAATTGCAGGCGTCTCAGGTCAAAGCCAGTTACGGTGCGCTGGGGAGTGCCGTATACCGATTGCGTTACCAGGGCCTGCACTTCTATCAACAAGGGTCTTACTCCTTCCAGCGTGGCTGCAATAGCTATCCCGCTAAGCTGCTCTTCTTTCTGGGTGATCAGTATCTCGCTTGGATTGGCCACGCCTTTCATGCCGTTTTCGCCCATCTCGTAAATGCCCAGCTCTGCCGTGCTGCCAAACCGGTTTTTGAGCGTGCGCAGTATCCGGTATGCATAGTGCCTGTCGCCTTCAAACTGGAGTACGGTATCTACCATATGCTCCAGCACTTTGGGACCGGCTATATTGCCGTCCTTGGTAATATGCCCGATCAGGAATACCGGCGTATCGGTTTCCTTTGCAAAGCGCTGGAACTCGGCAGCGCATTCCCTGATCTGCGAAATGCTGCCTGCCGAAGATTCTATAAAGGGGGTTTGCAGGGTCTGTATGGAATCAACGATCACCAGCCGCGGCTTCAGCTTTCTGATCTCTTCAAAGATGACCTGCGTAGATGTTTCCGTGAGCAGGTAAAAATTTTCATTATGCAGGCCAAGCCGGTCGGCGCGCATTTTTATCTGCTGCTCGCTTTCCTCACCGCTTACGTAAAGCACGGGCTCTTTCAGCCAAAGCCCGTTTTGCAGGAACAGGGTCGATTTGCCGATGCCTGGCTCGCCTGCCACCAGCACCAGGCTTCCTGACACTATGCCGCCGCCCAGCACCCGGTTCAGCTCGGCATCTTCCGTAACTATCCTTTTTTCCTCGCTGCTTTTTACTTCAGAAAGGGTAATGGTACGACCGGCTCTTTTTTTACCGTCATAATCATCCCAGCCATTCTTTGATTTTCCATTCTCTTTCTGTACAACTTCTTCAACAAACGAGTTCCACTGACCGCAGGAAGGGCATTGACCTACCCACTTCACGCTTTCATATCCACAGTGCTGGCAGAAATAGGCTTTCTTGATTTTGCTCATGGGCTAAAGGTAAATCAACAATAACTGTATAAGGATAAGTTTGTTAACCTGTATTCAGGAGTATCTATCCGGGTTGCGGCAGGGATTTTCACCGTCTGTTTGAGAGGTAAAAGCATGGCCGGAGAGAGGCTTTCCGGAAAAGTAAAAAGGGCCAATCTTGACGATTGACCCCCTTACTTACTAACCCATTAAATTCTTGCACTAAGTTACAATTCTGCGCCACATTTCAAAATAATTTTTTCTTGCTGTGAATAACTTTAGTACCATGGCAAGCGATCAGGCAAAGCTTAAAACATACCCAATTATCGCTTTCAATCATTTGAAAAACAACATGTTCCGATTTAATAAAAAATGATTTACTTTATCTGTTTTTGTTAAAATATCAGTTCTTCCCTGACAAAAAGGCTGAAATAATCCCCATTCCTGCAAATGGTAGTAGATTTGTAGAAGTAAGCTCATTAATCTAAAAAATACGCAGAAATGACTCCAGGCATAATGATAGTTTCCCTGATCTTTTTAGGGATCAGCATGATCGTCTCTTTGGTGCTTAAAAGCAAGTTTACCAAGTACAGCAAGGTGCCTCTTGCCAATGGCATGACCGGAAGGGAAATAGCAGAAAAAATGCTCCGTGAAAATGGAATATATGATGTAAAAGTAACATCTGTGGAAGGTTTCCTGAGCGACCATTACAACCCGGCCAATAAAACCGTCAATCTCAGCCCTGAAGTATATAATGGTAACAGCGTATCGGCAGCAGCTGTAGCTGCCCACGAATGCGGGCATGCCGTACAGCATGCCACGGCCTATGCCCCTCTTACCTTAAGGAGCAAGCTGGTGCCGGCAGTTCAGTTCAGCTCCATGCTGGTCAACTGGGTGCTGCTGATCGGCGTGATCATGGCTTATTCCGGCAATACCACCGTACTGCTGATCGGGATCATCCTGATGAGCGTGACCGTATTGTTCACCCTGATCACCCTGCCCGTGGAGTTTGACGCCAGCAAAAGGGCCCTGGCCTGGCTGAGCCATACCAATGTGACCAACAGCCGGGAGTACCCTCAGGCCAAGGATGCCCTGAAATGGGCTGCCACCACTTACCTGGTAGCTGCTTTGGCCGCCGTGGTAACCCTGGTACAATATATTATGCTTTACCTCGGTCGTCGTGACTGATCAAGCTGGTTGCCTCATAACAGAAATCCCGGTCAGGTTAATGACCGGGATTTTATTTTATGCGTACCGCAGGTAAGGTCAGAGCTTGATCTGCTCGCCATGCTGGTCAAAGAATTTGTATTCGGTAAGGTGGAAATTGGTGTCGGCCACCAGCTTTGTTTTCTGCCCGAACTTTTTATTCCATTGGGCCATCTTCGATTTCCAGAGCCAGCCCCTGGTAAGATAGGCGTACATGATAGGGTTCACTACCAGCTTAAGCCCTTTATGCTTATGCGTAATAAGATAGCTGAGGTTCTTTTCAATATCGTCTTCCAGCAATAAGGTAGAGGTTATTTTCCCGGTACCGTTACAGCTGGGGCATACTTCCTGCGTATTGATATTCATCTCGGGCTTCATCCGCTGGCGCGTGATCTGCATAAGCCCGAACTTGGATATCGGGAGCACGGCATGCTTGGCGCGGTCAGGGGCCATGAACTCCTCCATCTTCTCTACCAGTCTGCGCTTGTTCTCGGGCAGCTTCATATCAATGAAGTCGGCTACGATGATGCCGCCCAGGTCGCGCAGGCGAAGCTGCCTTGCAATCTCTTCCGCCGCCTCCAGGTTGGTCTCCAGCGCATTCTGCTCCTGGTTATTGCTCACGCTTTTATAGCCGCTGTTGACATCTATCACATGCAGGGCTTCGGTGTGCTCGATAATAAGATAGGCGCCGCTATTGAGGTTGACCGTTTTGCCGAAAGAAGCTTTTACCTGCTTGGTGATACCGAACGAGTCGAAGATGGGAGAACCGTTCTGGTAATATGAAACGATATCGGCTTTCTCCGGCGCAATACGCTGGATATAGCTCTTGGTATCGGCAAACATAGTGCGATCGTTGATCACTATGCGGTTGAAGTCGGCATTAAGCAGGTCGCGCAGGATGCTGTTGGTCTTGGTTTGCTCGCTGAGGATCTTTGCCGGAGGCATAGCTCCCTTGAGATTGCGCTGGATGGTCTTCCACATCTCTACAAGGGCCGACAGGTCCTCATGAAGCTCTGCCGTATTCTTGCCTTCGGCAGCCGTACGTACAATGACCCCGAAGTTCTTGGGCTTGATCGCTTCCACGATCTTCTGCAGCCTTTTTCTTTCTTCCGAAGAATGGATCTTGCGCGAGACCGCTACAATATTGTTAAAGGGCGTGATCACCACGAACCGGCCAGGCAGGGATATCTCGCAGCTAAGCCGCGGGCCTTTGGCAGCTATCGGCTCTTTCAGGATCTGCACCAGTATATTGGGCTTGCCGCCCAACACCTCGTTGATCTTGCCGGTCTTGATGATCTCGGGCTCTATCTCAAATTTGCCAAAGTCGAGCCCTGTCTCACTCTTATCGTTCATGGTGAGCTGGGTAAACTTCAGCAGTGATTTGGCATAGGGGCTCAGATCGGTATAGTGCAGGAAAGCGTCTTTTTCAAACCCTACATCCACGAAGGCGGCATTGAGGCCTGGAATGAGTTTTTTTACTTTTCCGAGGTAAAGGTCGCCCACGGCAAAACGGGCATCGCTTTTTTCGCTATGCAGTTCTACCAATCTTTTGTCTTCCAGCAAGGCAATCTCTACGCCTTGCGGAGCCGCATTGATAATAAGTTCCTTGTTCATTACAGCTTACATAAATGAAACACCTTAAGAGTGTGCTGTAAATAGTACCGGTTGCCCGGGAATCCATACGTTGAATGCGGTGGGAATAGTTGCAGCTAAGGGAGAGGATCCTGAGGAGGACCCTTACCAGGCAGACTTGTATGGCGCACAACCAGCTGACCTGGAAAATTTAAGATATAACGGCTCTGATAGCTGCAAGCGCCAGGCATCATTATCGCTCCTGGCAAGCCGGTATAGCAGGATACCGGTATTCATGTTTTTTGAAGAACTCAGTGGAGGTAACTTCACTGCCACACTATCAGACCCGTTGGCCGTTACGGCCGCCTTAAATTCCTGTCAGGAAAAGAAAGTAAGCCTTACTTACTTTCTTTTCTTATGACGGTTCTTTCTCAGTCTTTTTTTACGCTTGTGCGTCGCAATTTTATGACGCTTTCTCTTTTTACCACAAGGCATACTCAAATTGTTTTTTAAATCTTATTAAAATAATGTCCGGTATCTTGAGATCAGCTTTTCCGGCAGCTGCCGGTCAGGCTTATTTCAACATGTCAATTCTTTTTTCCACCTCGGCCTTCATGGCCGCGTTCCTGATCAGCGGCAGGCTTTTGCTGTACCAGGCAACAGCGTTTGCCTTGTCATTCTGCCGCTCGTACACTTCTGCCAGTGTAAAGATCGCTTCGAGGTTGTCGGGCTGCAGGCGGTTCACTTTCTCCAAGCGCTCGATAGCCCTGTCAAATTGCTGGGATATTACCGCGCCCCTGGCCAGCATCAGCTGGGCAAAGACATTGTTGCTGTCCCTGGCGGCCACTTCCCTGATATGGCTGATCCCTTCCATAGGGTTATCAGAGATATTGGCAAAAAGATAGCAGGACCCCAGCCCGACCTTCGACGAATCATTCGCCGGGTTAATCTTCAAAGATCGCTCAAACAGGTCTTTGGCCTGCAAGGCTTCCCATTCCCTGATCACGTTATTCTGCTCGGAAATAAGGTTATTCAGGAGCAAATGGGCAGCAAAGGTGAGGCTTTTTTCTGAATTTTCCAATCTTGCCGCTTCGGCCGTGTACCAGGCATATGGAATGAACATGCCCACCGAATCGGCCCAAAACCTCGATAACCGGTGATACACATGCAGTTGCTGTTCTTTTACATCGCCACGGGTGATGGAATTCTCGAGCATGCTGACGCGCAAAGCCTGCTCCGGCCGCAATTGCCTTTTGGCCAGCGCCAGCAATGTATCGGTGGATATGGTATGAGGGTCTTTCTCGTGATCATGCCCCGCATGATCATCGGCCTTCGGGGTTAGGGGAGTTGAAGGTACCGTACGTCCAAAAACGTAGATAACGGTTACCAGAAAAACAGCTACGGCTATGGTGATCCACTGGGGTCGCTTCATGATCTGCTTGTTTCAGGCTGCAAAGTTAACCCTAAGCAGCTATGAAAAGACAGGAAGAAGGTTTAACCGGCTGCACGATATACGGCACCCCCACAGGAATGAATATCAATCATCGGCATCTTCGCCAGGACCGGCATCAGGCTTGGGTTCCTGGAGCTTTTTCACCTCGGCTACAAACTCCTTGGCAGGCTTGAACGCCGGGATATAATGCTCAGGGATATGAACGGCAATATTCTTTTTGATATTGCGCCCTATCTTGGCTGCCCGCTTCTTTGTAATAAAACTGCCAAAGCCACGTATATAGATGTTCTCCCCGCCGGAGAGCGTGTCCTTGACTTCTTTAAACATGGTTTCCAGCGTAACGAGAACGTCCACTTTCGGAATACCGGTTTTGTCGGAAATCTTATTTACAAGATCGGCTTTTCTCATTTGATGCAAGGTTTAGATTGTTTCAGAATGCCAATTTAATACAAAATAAGATGATTGTCAACAGGATAGCGACTTTTTTTGTAACAATTTCCAGGCCGGTTTTCCAAAAATGCCGGATATTTAGGCCCGGAGCAGTAAAATACCGATGAAAAAAAAGGGAAAACAAGAGTCCAGAAGCGGGTTTACAGCCCGCCTGCTGCAGTGGAACCAGGAGCAAAACGACCGGAAAATGCCCTGGAAGGGCGAAAAAGACCCTTATAAGATCTGGCTCAGCGAGATCATTCTACAACAGACCCGCGTAGAGCAAGGGTTGCAATACTATCAACGGTTCATCTCCAGCTTTCCCGGCATAAAGCAGCTGGCCGAGGCGCCGGATACCACCGTGTTCAAGCTCTGGGAAGGCCTTGGCTATTATTCCCGCTGCCGCAACCTGCTGGCCACTGCCCGGTTTATTGCCAGCGAGAAAAAAGGAAAGTTCCCTGATACCTATGAAGACATAAAGGCCCTGAAAGGCATAGGGCCATATACGGCTGCCGCTATCTCCTCGTTTGCCTTTGACCTGCCTCATGCCGTAGTAGACGGGAATGTGTTCAGGGTGCTGGCCAGGTACTTCGGCATTCACAAGCCTATTGACTCCACCGCCGGGAAGAAAACATTTACGGCGTTGGCAGAAGAGCTGCTCGACCGGCAGCAGCCCGGCATCTATAACCAGGCCATCATGGACTTTGGCGCCGTTGTGTGCAAGCCGGCAGCGCCGCGTTGTCCTGAATGCCCGCTCAAAGATCAATGTCATGCCTTTCTTCACCAGGAAGTATTTCTCCTGCCCGTAAAAGAAAAAAAGACGCGCATCCGGCACCGGTGGTTCTACTATCTCATACCTGAAGCCGGGTCGCGGTTACCTATCCGCGAGCGCACCGGGAAAGATATCTGGCAGCATCTTTATGAATTCCCCTTTATTGAAACAGACGGTCCGCAGGAGATCCCTGCATTGCTGCAGGCAGCCGAAAAAGATGGGTGGCTGCCAAAGAGCGGGTACACGCTCACCGCGGCTTCGCCTTATTACAAGCAGCAATTATCCCATCAGCATATCTCTGCCCGCTTCATCCGTCTTTCGCTTAAAAAGAAGCCGGCTATCGGTGAAGGAGTGCAATGGGTAACAGAAAAAGAGCTGCAGCAATATGCTTTCCCCCGTGTCATCAACCTTTATCTTGAGGACAGGCAGCAGGCGCAGACCTCGCTGTTCATCTCCTGAGCATCATTGCCCCCGATCGTTTTAGCCTGCCTGAAGACCTGCAAAGTCCGGCATGACAATGGCTTATTTACCTGTATCATAAATTTTCCATTACGGGTAAAAAAAATTAATTTTAAAGAAGCCTTACCGCCCGACAAAGGATTATTCATCTGAAAAGTAAACCGTATGAGAGGTGTAAACAGAGTAATGTTGATCGGCAACCTGGGCAAAGACCCGGATGTTCAATTGTTGGAGGGGAATATAGCTGTGGCGAAATTTCCACTTGCCACTACCGAAACATTCAAGGACAGGTCAGGAAAACTGGTATCTCAAACAGAATGGCATACTGTAGTGTTATGGAGAGGATTGGCAGAGCTGGCCCAGAAATACCTGCACAAGGCCAGCCTGGTATATATCGAAGGAAGGCTTCGTACCCGTAGCTGGGAAGACAAGGATGGCAACCGTAAGTTTGCCACCGAGGTGGTGGGCGACAACCTGATCATGCTCGACAAAAGGATGGACGGCGGCAACGCTGCCAGCCATGATAGCGGGGAAGGGGTTGGCGGTCACGATCTGCCGCTTGGAGATCCTTCCGAAAATCTTCCATTTTGAATAACATGCAAAGCAAGTAACTTTGTCGCTATACCGCAGGGCAGGCTCTTTACCTGCCCTGCCGGCTGAATTAATAACCTAAACACAGATCCTTGGATATTCTTCCGGCATTTTTCTCTCTTTCCGATATTGCAGGCTTTGTGCTGCTCGCAGCTGACCCCAAAGGCACTACCATCCTTGTCATTACGCTTATCGCCCTGCTGCTGCTGGCCTTTACCATCTCGGGAGCGCAGGTGGCCTTATTCTCACTGAACAACAAGGACGTGAATGTGCTTAAGACCAAGCAGCACCCGTCTGCCAGGCGCATCATCAACCTGCTGGAAGAGCCTAAGGAGGTTTTCACCTCGCTGCTTATTGCCACCACGTTCATACATATCTGCATTATCGTGCTCTCCAACTTCCTGATCACTGAATTTGTTACGTTCAACCAGCTGCCAGCCTGGCTGATAACGCTGATCAAGGTATTGGGAATTGCGTTTGTGCTGGTGTTCGTGGGCGAGATACTGCCCAAGGTATGGGCTACGCAGAACAACCTGAGATTTGCCTACAGCTCTTCCCTGGTGGTGGAAGCGGTTCACCTTTTTTTCCGCCGGATAAGCCGGTGGCTGGTGTCGCTGGCCGATGGCATGGGCAGGCGGCTGGGAGCCGACCGTTCTGAAGCCATCAGCATCCAGGAGCTGGATGAAGCCATCGATATCAAGACGGATGAAGAAGCATCGCCCGAAGAAAAAAATATCATGAAAGGCATTGTCAAGTTTGGCAATATCTCCGTCAGGCAGATCATGACCAGCCGGCTGGATGTGAGCGGCATCGAGCATTCCACTAATCTTCCTGACCTCATCCGCCGCGTGGAAGAGCTTCATTATTCCCGCCTGCCGGTGTACAAGGAAAGCCTTGACAATATCTTAGGCGTAGTGAATACCAAGGACCTTATTCCTTTCCTTAACGAAGCCGAGGACTTCGACTGGCGCGGCGTGATCCGCCATCCTTATTTCGTGCCCGAGTCCAAGCTCATCGAAGACCTGCTGATCGACCTGCAGACGCGTCATATCCATTTTGCCGTGGTAGTAGATGAGTTCGGGGGCACCAGCGGTATCGTTACCCTCGAGGATATCATGGAAGAAGTGATCGGCGAGATCAGGGATGAATTTGACGATGAGGAAACAGGCAACAGCAAGATCGACGATAATACCTATATATTCGAAGGGCGCACTATGCTTCACGATATGTGCAAGATGATGCATCTGCCGATGGATACCTTTGACAAGGTAAGAGGCGAAAGCGAATCGGTCGGAGGCCTGGTGCTGGAGGTCGCCGGCGAGTTTCCACAGCCCAACACCATCCTGCCTGTTCATGATTTTGAATTTACAGTACTGGAAACCGATAAAAACCGGGTAAAGCTGGTAAAGGTAGCCATCAAGCCCGCTCCACACGTATGAACCTGTTCAGATCTTCTTCCTGCTTCCTGATAAGATGCTGTGTCCTGTTAAGCTTTTTGCTGGGCCTGCTGGCCTGCAACAGTCCTTATACCCCTAAAAGAAAAGGGTATTTCCGGATCGACTTCCCCGAAAAGCAGTACACCACCTTCAACCAGCCAGGCTATCCTTATACTTTCGAGTATCCTGTGTACGCGCATATAGTAAAGGATTCCACCTTCTTTGATGCCAGGGCGGGCGATTGGTGGATCAATATAGATTTTCCCCGTTTTGCCGGCCGCATCTATGTAAGCTATAAGCCTGTTACCAGGTCAAACTTCGATTCCCTGGTGAATGATGGCTTCAAGATGGCCTATACCAAGCATACCGAAATATCTACCGGCATCAGGGATAGCGTGATAAAAACGCCCAACAACGTGGAAGGCATTTATTTCTCGCTGAGCGGGAATACCGCTACGGCCAACCAGTTCTTCCTTACAGACTCCACGCGTCATTTCCTGCGGGGCGCTCTCTACTTCGATGCTACGCCCAATGAAGACTCGTTGGGCATAGTGAACGACTTCCTCAAAGAAGACCTCCGGCACCTCATCAATACGCTGAAATGGCGGTAGGCTTACAGCAGGATCGCAGCCGGCAAACCTGTCCCTGACAGCCTCTCCTGCCGCTGGAATGTGGATAATTAGGATTTTGTTATCTCTTTATGGCATTATTACGGCTGTACTTTTGCCTGTATTGTATGAGCAAGCCGCTTATCCAGATAGCATTTGATTTTTCAGCAACGCCCGGGCCGGGAACGCCGCCTGTTGCTGATACGCCTGTGCCAGCCGGCGAGGTGCCTATCCAGGTGCCTGCAGAGCCATTGATAACGGAAGAAGATATCCCTGTATCATCAGCCGGCTTTAGCGCTGCTCCTGCCAGGAACCGGAAAAAGGCAGGCTCAACCCGCGGCAGGCGCTCGCTTAAAGAAGCCGGCCTGTCTGCAGAGCTGCTGGATATACCTGACGACGAGACCCTTTTCCAGAAACAATATTATGCCATCGGCGAAGTAGCTGCCATGTTCAGGGAAAAGCAATCCCTTATACGCTATTGGGAAACGGAGTTCGATATCCTGCAGCCCCGTAAGAACAGGAAGGGCGATCGCTTTTTCAGGCCTGTGGATGTGAAGAACCTTGTATTGATCTACGACCTGCTGCGGCGGCGCAAGTTCACGATCGAAGGCGCCAAAGATTTCCTGAAAAAAAATAAGAAGGCGGAAGAGAAGTTCGCCATGATCCGCTCACTCGAAAAGATCCGCCAGTTCTTCCTTGAGCTGAAAGCCAATCTCTAAGCCCCGCCGGTGCCTGTTATGGCAATTACCGGTTTGCTTCCTGCTTATTTACCAGCTTTATATCTGTGCTGGCCCCTGCTATTTCCAGGCCCAGCGATTCCATAAGGCGAAGGATGCTGAAATTGACCTGCTCCTTGACCTCGTTGAACTCTGCCATGGTAACAGGGCCGGCGAAGAAATCGACCAGCACGAGGTAGGCCGAAGAAGTTATATCGTTCAGCAATACGGTAAATGTTTCTATCTCTTTATGCTTCATTATCCCCCTGATGCCGTTCACCAGCTCATCCAGCTGCTCCGACCGGCTGGTAAGGGCTATCGACAATCTTAGCTCCGCTTTGCGCTGGGTGCGCAGCGAAAGGTTGTCGATAATGGTGTCTACCATTTGCTTATTGGGTACCGTGATAAAGGTCTTCTGGTCTGTACGTATCCTGGTGCTGCGCAGCCCGATCTTTTCCACCGTGCCGGTAAAGGCGTTCACCTTTACCACGTCGCCGGCGCTGAAAGGCTTATCGAAGAAAATGATGAAAGAAGCGATAAGGTTTTCAAGGCTCTCGCGCAAAGCCAGGGCTATAGCGGCTCCTACGATGCTCAAGCCGGTAAGCAGGTTGCCGATATTGAAGCCGAAAGCGAACTTCAGTATCATCAGCAGGCCTACGATCGACAATATTACCTTGAAAAAATCCTTGAAGAAAACGATCAGCTGGTTATCCGAGGCGTCATGCGTTCTGGCAGCCTTAATGTGCAGGATAATAGCGATGAAATCGATCATCCGCAGCAGGAGGCGGAAAAAGGAAACGATCAGCACCAGCGAGCCTATGATATGCAGCAGCTCTCTTACGGTGATGCGGTACACGTCAACGTTCAGCTCTTCAGGGAAATTGAGCTTGTTTATGGTGGCCAACGATACCAGCACCACCAGGAAAAAGCCCAGCGGCTTTACTACCAGGTGCTTGAACGAAGGCTTGTCTATGTCCTTCCATATCCGGTGCACCAGCTCAAAGATGAGGCCGGCCACGTAGCGCGCCACATATCTTTTCACCAGCACTATGAACAGTATGACGGCTATTACCACCAGGTATGCCCTGACCGTATTGCCCCACCATACTTCCTGTAAGAGATCGTTCATGCCCTGGTAAACAATTTGAATGCAAAAGTATAGAATCCGGCCCGGTCGCGGTCCGGCTTATTTGAGATTATATATTTCTATGCCGTCCTTCTGCAGCACATAGAGACGCGAAGAGCTGAAATCGAATTGCCTGGCCTGCCGGATAGAAGCAGGTATCTTCCATTCGTCGTACCGGAAGGTCGGTATCTCGTAACGGTAAAGATTTTCGCCCGAAGAGCCGAATATATATTTGCCGCTGATCCTGAAGTTCTGCCAGCGGGTAATAAGTATCTTGTTTTTCAGGGCCCCGTAATAATCAAATACGAAGACGGCCTGCTCGGGATCGTAGAGGTAAACGTATTTATCCTGGTCGAAGATGCGCAACGGCGTAGGCGCCGCGCCGAAAAGCTGCCTGAAATCAGGTGTTTCCTGCAATACTTTCCCATCGTCATCGACCTTTTTCAGCTTGCTGTCCATTTCATCGTATAGCCAGATCTTGCTGTCGTAGGAGAGGGCCACCGCCTTTACCTGGAAAATATTCTGCTTGCGCAGATCGATGGAAGCCCGCACATTGAGCAACCGGTCGAGCACCACGATGGTGGCAAAGTCGCGATAATACAGCAATACCTTGAGCGGGTTTGAAACATCGATCAGGGTGGCTTCGCCATAGCGCTTGATATCATTGAACACAGCCACCGAATCGCCTTTTTCGTTCAGCTTCTTCAGCTGGCCAAAGCTGTTGAGCAGGTATATATTATCCAGGTTGTCTACGGCAAAGGCGGTAATATCTCCCTTGATATGACGGAGCTGCCGGAAAATAGTGTCTGCCTGCGCCTGCACGCCTGCCTGTACAAGAAGCAGGAGCCCTAACAGTAAAAGGGATCTGGTCATATATTCCTGATGATTTTATCTTCCTTCCCGTTGTATGACAGCAGCGACATTTCCTGCCCGTCGAAGACGGCGTAGGTGCAGTACCTGATCCAATCGCCCAGGTTGATATACCGGCTTTTTTCGTTGAGCCGGAAATCGATGGGCAGGTGCCGGTGCCCGAACACGAAAAAATCGTAGAAGTGTCGCTGCAGCTGCTCCCGGCAATAGGCAATAAGCCACTCTTTGTCTTCACCGAGGAATTTTTCTTCCGTGCTGCCTGTTTGCGCCCGGCTCCGCCGGCTCATATAGTTGGCGATACCCATGCCGATAGCAGGAGGCAATACCCCGAAAAGCCACTGGCAGGCAGGATTGCGGAATATCTTTTTCAGGCGCTTGTACCCATGATCGCCCGGCCCCAGGCCGTCCCCATGCCCTACCAGCATTTTTTTCCCGTTCCATTCAAAGGCCCTGGGCTCAAAATAAACCGGGATATTCAACTCGGTCTGCAGGTAATCTTTCATCCACATATCATGGTTGCCTACAAAAAAATGCACCCGGATGCCGGCATCGGTAAGCTCTGCCAGCTTGCCCAGCAGGCGTACATATCCTTTAGGCACCACTTTCCTGTACTCGTACCAGAAATCGAACATATCACCTACAATGAATATCTCTACCGCATCGTGCCGTATGCTTTCGAGGAACTGTACGATCAGCTTCTCCCGCTGCAGGCTGGCAGCATGGTCGGGCGCACCCAGGTGAAAATCGGAAAGAAAATAAATTTTACCCTGCACGATAAGGCCGTTTTAGACGCTTGGCGTAGTGATCATTCCCTGCTGCCATTCTTTTCTGCATTCTTTATATATTCCAGTATGCTGCCGGAAGCAATAAGCGGCCGGCCTTCTATGCTGCCGTTATACCAGTATATCCAGGCCATAACAGGCCTGCCGTCAGCCAGGGCCTCGACCGCCTCGCGGCGGTAAAGCTGCGGCTCCCCGGCTTCCGGCGATACTCCTTCATAATCGTCAAGCTGGCCAATGGCCCACGAAAGCTCTGCAGGGTTACGTATGGCATATAGCTCACCTTTGATGAAGGCATCTTCTTCAGCAGGTACAGCAGCCGGGTAGCTGCCCATATCAAAAAGCTTTCCTTTTACCCGGGCTTCACCTTCAAGGATGAAATAGCGGCTTATATACTCGTATGCCGGGCTTTTGAAGCCGCTCAGCAGGGATCCGTAAACAAAAAGGCGGGAGATATTCATACAATCTTGTTTCAATCGTTAACAACAGGCATCACAGGTCAGGATTCTACCAGGAAGACATATACCTCTTTCGGGCCATGCACGCCTACCACCAGCGTTTTTTCAATATCTGCCGTGCGGCTGGGGCCGGTGGCAAAAATGATCTGGGAAGGCAGCTTATTGCCATATTTCTCCTTTGTGCGCTGCAGGGCATCCTTTACATCATATACCAGCTGGCTGGTGTAGGCAATGCAAATATGCACGGGCGCATATACGCTGGTAGTGCGGCCGCTTCGCTGGGCAGCGCTCATAACAATGCTGCCTGTTCGGGCTACCAGCAGCTCGCAGCCGGTAATAGCCACATCGCAGCTGGCCAGGTCGGAGACATTGATCCTTTCCGCCACTTTGGGGCCGGCCACTTCTACCAGCTCCGGCTCGCGGCAGTACACTTTCTGCCAGTTGTGCTTAAGCACCAGGCTGCCCAGCTGGAAAGCCAGCTCCTGGCGGTTGATGCAAAATACGAACCGTCCCTGCAACCTGGTGAACTGCTCGGCAAATTCTACTTCCAGCTCCTGCTCCAGCGGCCGGAACACAGAATGGCTGCCTTCGCTCTGTGGAAAAGGAACAGGCGTTGACTGACTCAACGCCTTCCTTATCTTTTTGAGAATATTTTCCTTGGCAGGAGACATGTTCATGGCTGAAAGTTAAAGACCGGCATTGCTGCAGCTCCATGTGCTGTCCGCTTTTCCTGCAGCATACCGGTGCCTGTTAAGGCAATGACTTATTGGTGATATCGCTGTCGTACGGCGGTACGCCTGCTGATATCTCTCCCTGGTCCGACGCTATCTTCTCTCCATTATCATCTGCAAGGGGCTTCTTTTCTTCAAACGGTCTTTTGCCGATCAGGGCTTCCACATCGCTTTGAAAAAGCACTTCTTTCTCAAGCAGGGCTTCTGCCAGCTTTTCTACCTGCTCTCTTTTTTCCGAAAGCAGGGCCTTGGTCTTCTCGTAAGAATCTTCGATCAGCTTTCTCACCTCTTCATCGATCAGCTTCGACGTTTCTTCCGAGTAAGGCTTGGTGAAATTGTTCTCCTGCTGCGGATCGTAGAAGCTCACATTGCCTACTTTCTCATTCATGCCGTATACGCTTACCATGGCATAGGCGGTACGCGTGATCTGCTGCAGGTCGTTCTGCGCGCCGGTCGATATCTTGTTGAAGAAAAGCTCTTCGCTGGCACGACCGCCCAGGGTCATGCAGATCTGGTCAACCAGCTGGTCTGTATTATACAGGTATTGCTCTTTCGGGGTGTATTGCGCATAGCCCAGCGCAGCCGTACCTCTTGGTACGATGGTCACCTTAAGCAGCGGGTAAGCATGCTCCAGGTACCAGCCGCAGATAGCATGGCCGGCTTCATGGTAGGCGATGATCTTTTTCTCATCAGGAGAAATGATCTTGTTCTTTTTCTCCAGGCCGCCGATCACGCGGTCCACCGCATCCTGGAAGTCCTGCATATCTACGGAAGCCTTGTCTTTCCGGGCGGCGATCAGGGCCGCTTCATTGCATACATTGGCGATATCGGCGCCTGCAAAGCCGGGCGTCTGCTCTGCCAGCTTGTGTATATCCAGGGTTTCGGAGATCTTGATCGGCTTCAGGTGCACTTTGAAGATCGCTTCCCTTCCTTTCAGGTCAGGCTTGTCGATGCTGATCTGCCGGTCAAAACGGCCTGGCCTCAGTAAAGCGGAATCCAGCACATCAGGACGGTTGGTAGCTGCCAGCACGATGATGCCGGTATCGGTGCCAAAACCATCCATTTCCACCAGCAGCTGGTTCAACGTGCTCTCTCTTTCATCGTTGCTCATCATCACGTTTTTGCCACGTGCGCGGCCAATGGCGTCGATCTCGTCGATAAAGATGATGCAGGGCGCTTTTTCCCTGGCCTGCTTGAAAAGGTCGCGTACGCGGCTGGCGCCAACGCCTACGAACATCTCCACGAAGTCGGAGCCGCTGAGGCTGAAGAAAGGCACCTGCGCTTCACCGGCCATTGCCTTGGCCAGGAGTGTTTTGCCGGTGCCCGGCGGCCCTACCAGCAGGGCGCCTTTGGGTATCTTGCCGCCCAGGGCCGTATATTTTTTAGGGCTACGCAGGAAGTCAACGATCTCCATCACTTCTACCTTCGCTTCATCCAGGCCGGCTACATCGGCAAAAGTGATATTTACCTTGGTGCCTTTATCAAAGAGGGTAGCTTTTGACTTGCCGATATTGAAGATGCCCCCCGGCCCGCCGGCACCGGCTCCGCCGCCGCCCATCTTACGCATCATAAGCACCCACAGCCCGATAAAGAAAAGGATCGGGAGCAGGAAGGAGATCGACTTGCTGAACCAGTCGCTGTCGGTATCAACCTTGCCGATATCCTTGATGCCGGGATTTTCTGCATAGAAAGTGCGCATATCGTCCTTGAAGGAGTCGCCTGATACGATCTTAAAGCTCATATGAGGTCCTTCCTCGCTGATCTTGCCCATTCCTTTTTTCAATGCTTCCCTGTATTTGGGAAGCGCTTCTTTTTTCAGGTATATCTTGACCACGTTGCGGTTGGCGATCACGTCGTAATGATCAATATCACCGGCCTTGAGCACCTGCTGGAAATAATCCTGGCTAATGGTCTCGGCGCTGCCGGAGAAAGGCCCGCCGAACAGCTGGAAGCCCAGCATTATAGCCAGGATGATAATGTATATCCAGTAGACGTTGAACCTGGGGCCTTTACGGGGCGATGGCCCCCCGTCGTCGTTCAGCCGGGGCTTGTTCCTATCGCTCTTATTATATAATGGTTCCTGTGACATAAAAAGTTCGGGTTATAGCTTAGATAAGTGATTTTATACAGAAAAGTTCGCGCTGCGCCTTTTTTAACATTTACTCTTCATGATGCTGGGCAGCCGCATCGCTCCACATTTCTTCCAGCTTATAGAATTTACGGGTTTCAGGCTGCATGATATGCACCACTACGTTCACGTAGTCGATCAGCACCCACTGCAATGCCTGGTAACCTTCATGGTGGTAGGCCGCCTCGTTGCATTTTTCCCTCACGCGTGCTTCCACGTTTTCTGCAATAGCCCTTATCTGGGGTTGACTTTCAGCTTCGCAAACAATGAAAAAATCAGCTACCGCTTCGCTGATCTTGCGCAGGTCAAGAGAGATGATATTTTGCCCCTTCTTTTCCTGAATCGCCGCAATAATAGTTTTGATGATTTTTGAACTTTTCGTCAGCCTTGTTGCTGATGTCCGCTTGCGTTTAGCCAGAGATGCCAGTTGTTCCAATAGAAGAATTATTTTGTTTGTAGTTTATGCTGGCCGCCTCCTGCGCTGTTGATCTGCCGGCAGCCATATCAGAAACTTAATTTATTTTGTTCAAAAATAGCAATTAATTGCCACAACAGCCTTTACATATCCCGCCTTCATCCCCTTTCGTGGAGCTGGCAACGGTAGATAGCACCAATAATTATGCCCTTGGCCTGGTTCATGCGGGTTTGGCACAGCATGGCACCTGCATCTTTACGCATGAGCAAACGGCCGGGAAAGGCCAGCGGGCCCGCTCATGGCAGGCCCAGAAAGGGCAGAATGTACTGATGAGCGTATTGCTCGCGCCCGCAACGCTTTCCATAGCCCAGCAACCGCAGCTGAGCGTGTGCTGCGCTGTAGCTGCTTTCCGTTTTTTTTCGCGGTATGCCGGCGAAGCCACCTGTATAAAATGGCCTAACGATCTTTACTGGCACGACAGAAAGGCAGGCGGCATTCTTATCGAGAACGTGATCGGCACCGGGAGCAGCAGTCAATGGAAATGGGCCGTAGCAGGTATCGGCATCAATATCAACCAGGTCAGCTTCCCCGGGCACGACCGGAAAGCCGTTTCCCTGAAACAGATCACCGGCAAAGAGCACGATATCGCTTCGCTTGTAAAAGAATTATATGCCTGCCTGGTGCAGGAATATGCCCGTCTTGAGAACGGCGACTTTCCCGGGCTGCTGGCCGATTATAACCGGCATCTTTACAAAAGAGGTGAAAAGGTCAGGCTGAAAAAGGGAACCCGGGTCTTTGAAGCCCTTATCCGCGGGGTTGCTGCTTCCGGGCAGCTGGTGACCTGGCATGGACTGGAAGAAACATTTGAGCTTGGGGAAATAGAATGGCTGATCCATTAACGGCTACTTCAAACCTGGCATTAACAGAAACGATGTACCGGTAAGCCGTTAGCAGGAGAGTTTTATTTTATTTAGGGATTAATATATATAATTTTTCTATTGCTAATTTATTTAGTTTTTTAGTTGGGTTGTTGCCAACAAAAAACGGGAAGGTTAATTCTTCCAGTTTTACATAATCTTTATTCAATTAAGGAGCTGTTTTGTAGCTAATAGTAAACCCTACCCCACTTGTTTGTTTAGCCGCTATTAATTATCGTTGACCTATACCGCACTACTTCTTTTTCAGCAAAGTCATTATCTTCTCATTCATGGCTATTTGGGTTTCGATTAATTTCATGATTAAAGCAGTCTGTTTTTCATCGGTAGTAGTAACACAGTAGCATGAATAGCAAAAGGTGAATTATGAATGTTCTCTACAATATGCCCAGGTTGAGAAGTAAGTATCTGAATAGGGTCTATTTTTAAATATTCTACCACTCTTTTAATTATATCAATAGTAATTTTGCCTTCTCCACGCTCAATATTTAATGTAAGCTGCTTCGCTAATACCTATATAGTCGGCAGCTTCTATTGCTTTCTTCTCTCTTATCTTTCTGAACTTATATAAGCTCCTTCCTATTGTTTTATTCTCCAATACAGTAAATCTTAACGTTTCATTTGGGCGTTACCCGCCAAAGTCGGGTCGGGCTTTCCACAGTAACAAGGTACTTGGCTGCAATCCCTAACGCGGAAAATAGGGTGCGCCATTTTGGTATCGTAAAACAACATGAAGGTTTATCCGATGACGTCTTCGCTAAAAATCGAAGGAATGTAAAATAGAAAATCGGGCGATTATTCATAACTTAAAAACGAACAATTGCACGATGAAGCCACCCAAATTTACCGAGGCACAGATTGTTTTTGCGCTCAAGCAATCTGAACATGGCGTCCGGGTCGATGAGAACTGCCGCAAGATGGGGATCAGCGAGCCGACGTGCTACCATTGGAAAAAAAGTACGGTGGCCTTGGGGTTTCCGAACTCAGGGAACTTCGGCAGCTGAAGGAAGAGAAAGCCAAGCTCAAGCAAATGGTGGCTGACCTGAACCTGGACAAGCAGATCCTGTAGGACATTGTAAAAAAAAGTTCTAAAGCCGCGGCACAAAAGAGTGATTAGCTGGTTAGCCAGTACAACGTATCGGTGCGGCGAACTTGCAGCCTGGTGTTGTTTTGTCATTCGATATATTATTACCGGTATTATTGTCGCGATGACCGGGCGCTGCGCAGTAGAATCCGTGAGATCGCCATTACCCGTATACATTATGGCTGCCGTTGCATTTACAACCTGCTGAGACGCGAGAGCTTTAAGGATAATCATAAGCGGGTGCACCGGGTGAATAAGGAGGAAGGGTTGAATCTGCGCAGGAGTAAAGTGGCAGCCCACCGGCTACCGCGGCTTCAGGGTGTAGGTATACATCAGGTGTGGTCGATGGATTTTACAAGTGACGTGCTCTTTAACGGCCGTCGGTTGGGGCATTAATTATCGTGGATACTTGTAGTCGGGAATGCCTGGCCATCGGGGTGGGAAAGTCGCTTAAAGGGGCAGATGTGGTCGAAACGGTGGAGGCAATCAAACAATATCGGGGCCTGCTGGCTGAGCGCATACAGACTGACAATGGCAGCGAGTTTGTGTCCAAAGAAATAGATCGATGGGCCTACGACAACAAGATAACGATGGATTACTCAAGACCAGGCAGACCTACCGATAACCCTTATGTGGAATCCTTCAACGGGATGCTGAGAGATGAATGTCTCAATGCGGGTCGTTATTTTTAGAGGACGCAGCCGATAAAATCGAACGATGGCGGCAAGAATACACTCATTACCGGACACACAGTTCTCTGGGCGATATACCACTGCTCGAATATATCGAAGCCTAGGCAGGCAGCATTAAAGGACGACGAGGCCCTGCCGGCGGCGTCTTCAACGGCACGGATGGTTTTTCCGGCTGTGTTCCTATGGATTCCGTTGCTGCAAAAACCATCCGTGCCGTTGGAAGAATAAACGGACAAAAAGATGCCCGAATTCTATAACATCCGGTGCTTCGAAATAAGGGAGGGGCTCAAAAAATCAAATTACTCTAAAAACGGCTGTCTGAAATAAGGGGTACTTACAAAAGAGCGATTTTGTGTTAAAAAATCATTAAGAATACTATGTACTTTAGCAAAGTTATTTTAACCAACCGTTCATCAAAGTATTAGAGGGGATAGTTCCGATTTTTACTTATTTTCCTGCATGCTTCCCGGCTGGCCTAACAATACCCGGTAAAGCTCATCCTGTATCTTCCCGCGCACATTCAGGCCCGACAGGCGGGAGTTGTCGCGGGTAGGATATACGCGGTTGGAAAGGAATATATAAATGATATTGGTGGCAGGATCGGCCCACACACAGGTGCCGGTATAGCCAGTATGCCCAAATGCCTGCGCAGACGCCAGCGCCGAAGGATATGGGTCTTTACGGGTGGCATTGTCTTTTTCCGGTTTATCGAAGCCCAGCCCGCGGCGGCTCACAGCGCTCTGGTAATTGGTAAACAGGCGAATGGTTTCCAGGTCAAGAAAACGGATACCGTTCAGCTCGCCGCCATTCAGCAGCATCTGGTACATTTTGGCCAGGTCGTACGCATCCGAAAAAAGCCCTGCATGCCCGGCCACCCCGCCAAACATAGAAGCGCCTTCATCATGCACGTCGCCTTGCAGCAGCTGCTGGCGGAAAAAATTATCCTGCTCCGTAGGTACAACGCGCTTCCTCGGGAACCGCTCCAGCGGGCGGAAACCGGTGGTGGTCATGTTCATCCTGTCGTAGAAGGCCTGCTTTACATAGTCATTCAACGGCTGACCTGTAACGGCTTCCACTATCTTGCCAAGAAAAATAAAATCGTTGTCGCTGTAGACATACTTGTCTTTGGGGCCAAGCTGGCTGTCGAGGATGCGCTTGCGGATGGTATCTTGCCAGTCGTAGCGTATGTACATGTTTTCAGCTACCCTCAGCGGGAAACGTTCAGAGCGGGCAGCGGCATAGATAGCCGTATCAGGCAGGCCGGTTGCCTTGTTGAGGGTCTCTTTGTAGAATTGGATAAAGGCGATCAATCCTGCCTGGTGCAGGAGAATATCATGGATAACCAGCTTTGCCTTATCGGTTCTCTTTACCCAGGGCAGGTAATCCGATAGTTTTTTTTTTAGATCGATCTTCCCTTCTTCATAAAGCTTCATCACGGCCAGGGTGGTAGCGGATATCTTGGTTACGGAAGCCAGGTCAAAGATGCTTTCGAGGCCGACGGCCGGCGAAGGCTCGTAACGCTGGCTGCCAAAGGCTTTATGATAAACGATCTCACCGTCCTTGGCCGCCAGCACCACGCAGCCGGGGAAAGCCTTGCGGGCAATGGCATCGGTGATAATGGAATCCACTCCTTTGAAGCGCTCGCTGCCAACCGGGAAGAGGGTGGATTCGCCCAGCGGCATTACCAGGCCGTCGCCAAACTTCCAGTTGCATACCCTAACGGGCAGCCTGCCCTGGGCGGTGAACCTGCCCTGGAGCCAGTCGGCTGCATTGCCCTGGAAAATATCATCGTTCTCATGGCAGGCAACCAGGGAATTGGCCTGGCAAAAGCTGGACAGCGAAAGCACATTGCCGAATACCAGCGTTACGGCCCGCGTGGTATTGAGCTGCTGCCAGATCTTAACGGCATTATTGCTGATGCCATAGTTGTTGGTGCGGCCCAGGGTTATATTATGTATGCCGATCACTACGGCATCGTATTTTCCTTCATTGACGGCCTTTACGATAGTGCCGCCCCTGGGCAGGCTATCCTTGTAGGAAAAGAAATAAGCATCGGCGCCAAGCTCGTCCTTAAGCCGTTGGCCTAAGCCGCTCATTTCGGAAAGGCCGATGCCGACATAAGCTATCTTCTGCCCTTTCCGCAAGGGCAGGGAAAGATACTGGTCGCGGAAGCCGGTAGGGTTCACCAGCTTTACCAGCGTCAGGCTCTTGCGTGCCACTTCGCGGCGGATATCATCGGTCTTTGTATTAATATCGGCTACCAGGTTATCGAGCGCAACCGGCTGCAGGCTATTCAGCCCCAGGTTATATTTTTCGCGTAATACCTTTAGGCACTTTTCATCGATATCTTCCCATTTCAGCTTTTTATCCTTTATTGCTTTTTTAACGGCCTCGATCGCTTCCGGTACGCTGGCCGGCAGGCAAAGCATATCGTTGCCGGCAATAAGCGCTTCCACGGCAATGGTGCCGCCGGGAAAATATTTGGCCACACCTTTCATTTCCAGGGCGTCGGTGAATGTGAGCCCTTCGTATCCCAGGTCCTTACGCAGCAGTCCCGTTACATTATTCCTGGAAATGGAGGTAGCGCGGTTGGCGGTGTTGTCGATGGCAGGAATGTACAGGTGAGCGATCATCATGCTGCCTACCCCGGCTTTGGCAATGGCCCTGAAAGGGACCAGCTCCATAGAGTCGAGCTGGCTGCGCACCTTCTTTATTACGGGCAGGTCAAAATGAGAGTCTACATCCACATCGCCATGCCCTGGAAAATGCTTGGCGCAGGCCATGATGCCGGCATCCTGCATACCGCGCATATAAGCTATGCCAAGCGCGGTGACCTTGTATTTATCTTCCCCGAATGAACGATACCCGATAACAGGGTTGTTGGGATTATTGTTTATGTCCACTACCGGCGCATAATTGACATGCACGCCCAGGCGCCTGCATTGCTCGCCTACCGCCAGGCCCATGCGATAGACCAGCTCCGTATCGGCAAGCGCTCCCAGGGTAAGCTGGTAAGGGAAACGGGTAACGCTGTCGAGACGCATGCCCAGCCCATACTCTCCGTCAATGGTTATCATCAACGGGGTTTTGGCAATGCTTTGATAATAATTGGTAAGATTGGCCTGCCTTACTGGACCTCCCTGGAAAAAGCAAAGCGCCCCGACATTATATCGCCGGATATCATTGGTGACCTTGGCCACGTGCTCGGCACCCAGGTTGGAATGCGCCCTTATCACCATCAGCTGCGCAATACGCTCTTCCTTGCTCAGCGTTTTAAATACGCTATCAGCCCATTTGGCAGCAGCAGGATTTTCTTTATACTGGCCGGCTGCAAAGACGGGAGCCAGTAACAGGAATACAAATAATTGCTTGATCCTCATGAAATAGAATTTTTTAGCCTGTTTTTCCGGATCGATAAAATTAGGGCATTTCATGCAGGAACTGCCTGGCAGAAAAACGCAAAAACGCTAAAATTATGTGAGGGTTGCCGGGCAGGCGCAAGCAGTGGCTGCACAATCCTGCATAATTCCGTGCACATAGTTTTCCTTATCGTACATTTGTCGTTTAATTTTTTTCTCTTGGCTGATAAGATCATTTTACTACCGGACAATATTGCCAATCAGATAGCGGCAGGAGAAGTGATACAGCGGCCGGCAAGCGCTGTAAAGGAGCTGCTTGAAAATGCCGTAGATGCCGGTGCCACCGAGATCCGCCTGATCATACAGGATGCCGGCGAGTCGCTGGTGCAGGTGATCGACAATGGCTGCGGCATGAGCGAAACCGATGCCCGCATGTGCTTTGAGCGGCATGCCACTTCCAAGATCACGAATATTGACGACCTTTTCAGGATACGCACCATGGGCTTTCGCGGCGAGGCCCTGGCTTCCATTGCCGCTGTGGCACAGGTAGAGCTCAGGACCAAAAGAGCTATCGACGAAGCGGGTACCTGCATTGAGGTAGCTAACAGCATAGTGCAGAAGCAGGAGCCGGTAGCTATGCCCGATGGCACCAGCATCGCCATGAAGAACCTGTTCTTCAATGTGCCTGCCCGGCGGAACTTTCTCAAAAGCAATGCTACCGAAATGCGGCATATCGTGGACGAGTTCACACGGGTAGCAATGGCTTTCCCGGAAATATTGTTCACCCTTACCAGCAATGGGCAGCAGCTTTTTCATCTTGAAGGAGGAAGCCTGAAGCAAAGGATCGTGCAATTGCTGGGCAACTCTTATGCTTCCAGGCTGGTGACAGTAAAGGAAGACACGGATTACATGAATATCTACGGCTTTGTCGGTAAGCCTGAAGCTGCCAAGAAAACAAGAGGCGACCAGTATTTCTTTGTCAACAACCGCTTTATCAGAAGCCCTTACCTGCGTCATGCGGTGATGAACGCCTACCAGGAAATGATACCTGACGACAGCTACCCGATGTATGTGCTGTTCATTGACCTTGACCCCAGCCAGGTAGACGTGAACGTGCATCCCACTAAGCAGGAGATCAAGTTTGAAGATGAAAAGATCGTTTATGCCTTTGTGCAGGCGGCTGTAAAGCATGCCCTGGCACAGTTCAGCGTAACGCCTACCCTTGATTTTGACCTGGATGCATCGATCCAGCAGCTTTCATCGGTCCAGCAGCCTTTTACCCCGGAGCGCCAGTCTTCAGCCTCCTCTACTTCCCTCTACAAAGGCTTTACGCAGCGTCACCAGGCGCATTTTATTGAAAAGGGAAGCAAGGAAGAGCTGAAGCACTGGAAAGATTTCTATGAAGCTCCTGAACCGGCAATAGAGCCTCCTGCCTCGGATATTCCCGCGTTATTAAGCGGGGAAACAGGCCGCCTGCCTTTCGAGGATGCAGAGCTGTTCCAGGTGCAGGGCACTTATATTGTAATGTCTTCAGAAAATGGCTTTTTGCTCATCCACCAGCAGGCAGCCCATGAGCGCGTGCTGTACGACCAGCTGAAGGCAGCCAGTGAAGGAAAGCCTGTGCCGATGCAGCAAAGCATGTTCCCGGCCACGCTGGAAATGACACCTGCCGATGCAGTGATATTGCAGGAGCTGTCGGCCGACCTGAAAGAGCTGGGCTATCTGGTAGAGCCCTTTGGCCGCAACACTTTTGTGATACAGGGTACGCCTGCCGACCTGGAGCATGGCAATGAAAAGAATATCATCGATATGCTCATTGAGCAGTATAAGCATTTCAGCGCAGACCTGAAATTTACCAGGCGTGAAAAGCTGGTGCGCTCGCTGGCGCGCCAGCAATCAGTAAAAGCCGGTACGCGACTGACGGAACGGGAAATGAAGCAGCTGGTGCGCGACCTGTTTGCCTGCCCGGTCTCTAACATGGCCCCCGACGGCAACCCGGTGTACCTTGAGTTCAAGCATGACCAGCTGGAAAGAATGTTTGGAAGATGACCGGTTCCTTGAAGGTCAGTACCGATCCCTGATACCACGGATAAATTTTTCTACCGCCCTCCTTACCTCTGCAGCAGAAGCCTGGTGGTTATTGACAAGCACGGAAAAGATCAGCTGCTTTCCCTTCTTTGTATATAGAAAGCCGCTCAGGGCCACTACGCCGGAGAGCGTGCCTGTTTTAGCGTAGATATAGCCGCGCTCAGTGCTGTAATAGCCAGACAATGTGCCTTGCCCGCCGGTCGGGAATATGCCCTGTATCCTTTGCATCCCAAACTCAACCCGCATCCGGTTAAGGATATATACCATATCCTGGGGAGTGAACAGGTTATAGCGGCTAAGCCCCGAGCCATCAACCCAGCGCGGGCGCTGCGGGAGGTCTTTCAGGTCTGTCTTAAGCAGGGTATCGATAATAAGCGCATCGCTGATGGTGCCAAGCAATTCATTGCTTACCATCAGCAACGACTGCTCGGCAAAGAAGTTATCACTGCGCTGCATCATAGGCCGCAGCAGCGAATCGGTAGGCTGGCTATAAATGGTGTATGGTATTTTATCGGCCGATTGGGCCGGTAAAGCGCCGATGCGGCCGACCTTTTTCCCTAAAATATCTTCCAGTATAATATTGGTCTCGGCAGTAGCAAAAGGAATGGTTTGAGAAGAGAACCTGCTGCCAGGCCTGGTATAAAAATTATTGTCAGCCCCCCAGTTGCGGAAAATATAAAAGTTATGATCGGCAGGAGGGGCTTGCTGCAGCCTGCGCGCAAAGAAAGAGGGAACAGAGCCGATGCTTCCCTGCGTGGTGATGGAGAAAGTGACCACGTTGCCATGCAGAGGGAATACAGACCGCTCCGGCATATAGCTTTCCAGATAGTCATTCCACGACCAGCCGCTACCCAGCGGGTTGCGGATCTTTTCCTGCCCGCCCCAGGCCAGCGGCTTTGAGGCATTGCGCAGGAATTCGAGCACCGGCTGCCTGCGAAACTCTTCCATCATAAAGCTGGGGTCGGCCGCAGGCAATAAGATAATGACCGAATCAGTAAGGTAATAGCGTAAGCCTGCCAGGCTGTCGCCCAGGTACTTCATAGCGGCGTAGCAGGTGGGTATCTTGGTATTGCTGGCGGGCACAAAATATTTATCGCCCTGGTAGCTGAAAAGATATTTGCCGCTGGCCGGCTCATAAATGCTGATGCCTACATGTGCCGTTCGCAGCGCAGCGGTGCCGGTTACCTCCCTTTGGGCTGCCCGGGCGATCTTCTGCTCGGCCGAGCAGGAAGCCAGCACCAACGCTGCAAACAGCAGGCCAACGAGCTCTTTTATTTTGCGGGATAGTTCTTGCATCATGGTTGCTTACCCGAGAGGGATCAGTTTTTTTTCTTCAGCGCTTTGCAGGGCGGCTTCTATGATACGCATGGTCTGCACGGCCTGTGCCGCAGGGACCGGGTTCCTGCCTTTGGAGGCAAGCATTTCATATACATCATCATAAAAGCCCATATAGTTGCCGGGAGAAGAAGTGGTAGGCCTCCGGATAAGCTGGCCGCCGATCTCGGTATGCAGCAATCCATCCGGTGAAGAAGGCCCGGGGCACCAGCTATCCTGCGTCGGTTTCCGTCCGGCGCCAAGCTCTTCTTCCTGGCGATCGGTACGTTCCTGCAGGAAAGAGCCCAGCGTGCCGTGCAGGATATAGGCCGGGTAGGTTTCTCTTGCCAGCATGGTTGATTTAAGACGGACCCGCAGGCCAGGATAGTATAAGAGCAGCTCGAAATAATCGTTTGACCCGAGCCCGGCCCGCAGGGTCCTTATATCCGCAAATACAGCTTCCGGCCATCCAAACAATTGCAAGGCCTGGTCGATGAGATGGGCACCCAGGTCGTGAAGGGTGCCTGCACCGGGCAGGTCGGCTTCCTTATGCAGCTTACCGCTGGCCGCCGGGCGATACCGGTCGAAACGGACCTCTGCTTCTTTCAGCTCTCCAAGCCATCCCTTGTTAAGCACTTCCTGCACGGCCAGGTAATCGCCATCATAACGGCGGTTTTGATATACCGTAAGCGACAGGCCTTTTTCGCCGGCCAGCTGCTCCAGCTCAATCGCTTCCTGCGCCGTAACCGTGAACGGCTTCTCGGTGATCACGTGCTTGCCCGCCAGCAGCGCGGCCCGGGTATGCGCCAGGTGCAACTGCACCGGCGTGTTCACTACTACAAGCTGTATCGATCCGTCGGCAAGCATCTCCTCGAACGACCGGTACAGGCGGGCCTGGGGATAATGCGCCCTCGACTCGTCTTTATGTCTTTCCACGATAGCGGCAAGCTCGTAACCGGGATGGGCTTCTAAGAAAGGGGCATGAAATATCCGCCCGCTCATGCCAAAGGATGCTATGCCTGCTCTGATACGCATGAAGAAAAAGTTAAGGGGTTATTGAATATGGTCAAGGCTCAGCCTCTTTCCTGTGCCCGCAGCCATCTTTCGGGTATCTCATTGCTGCTGGCCAGCAGGTAATCCTTATAGCTGCAGGCAATGAACCTTTTGTCTGGCAGCTGCATCCACCAGCGCCCGGTCTTCTTGCTTTGCAGGAAGACGGTCTCCACCTCGGCAAAGGCAGTATGAAATTCATTGAACGAATCTTTTTCATCCAGCGCCGCTTCTCTCCGGCCGCGGCTGCGCCCGTCGAGCATATACCAGAGCATATGGGCTATCTGCTTGGCCGTAAGCTCTTCTTTGTCATGCTGCTCCTGGTAGCCGTATATGCCGATGGTGCTTACGTTGGGGCTCATGCCGGCATAACGCATCAGCACGCAGGCTTCTTCCCCGTTAAAGCCATTGGGAGAAACGGTTGTTGCCGGCGCATAAGCACTGGCGATGGCTGAAATATCAAAAGAGAATAAATTGCTGTTGCGGATCACCGGCTCCATTTCGTCGATGCTTTCCTTCACATGGCCCACGCGGAAACAATCGAAACGCAGCTTGTCCATGGTCTCCAGCATACGCGGGTGCACATAGTAGCTCTGGAAGCCGATATGGTTATAGTGCCGCATGAAATTGGGCTCGCCGGTCAGCATTTCCATCAGGAAGTTCTCATGCCTGAACGGCGACTCCATGTTCAGGTCTATCAGGGCATCCACGCAGGAAGCTTCAATAAGCCGCCGGTTATCTGCATACGCATGATATTGTGCAAGGGTAAGATCGTGCGAGCCTCCCAGGATCACTACGGTCTTATTGTCATCGACCAGCTCTTTGACCACGGTCTTCAGGGCAGCATAGGAATCGCTGAATGAAGAGCCTATCCTTATGTCCCCGATATCGGCGATCTGTATGTCGGCATGCCAGTAAAAAAGCTGGTAAAACTGCCGCCGGATGGCTTCAGGCGCCCTGCTTTCATGGCCGATGATGCCGCTGCCGCGCTGCTCTGCGCAGCCGACAATAACAAACTGCGCATCATAGAGATCAGGGAACTCCTCATCGTATGCACGGATAAACTTGCCGAGCTGGCCGTCTTTAAAGCCCTCATCATTGGTGATGGAGGAAAGGTTTACAGGAGACAGAAAATCGGAGATATTTAGGTAATCTGACATATAGCTGCAAAGCTAAGCGGTAAAGCAGAGAAGGAGAAAAAGAAGATGCGGCGGCTGCAAAATACGGACCGCCTGCCGCGGCAGGCGGCTATGGATATATAAGCTGGCCCAGACGTGAACTCTTTTCCGCATTTCCCGGCTTCACTTATCTTTGTAGCTTATGCAACAACTGTTACAGCAGATAGAGGATCATAAGAAGGAGATCGCTGCATTTACCGCTGCCGACGCCAGGCAACTGGAAGAGTTCAGGATCAAATACCTGGGCACCAAAGGCATTGTAAAGGCGATCATGGGAGAGATGAAAACCGTTCCGGCAGGGCAACGTAAGGAGGCCGGGCAGCTGCTCAACGAGTTCAAGCAGTTTGCAGAAAACCGGTACGAAGCATTAAAAGCGGCGGCAACGGTGGAGGAAGACGCTTCCCTGCAGCTTGATCTTACGCTTCCGGGCGACCCGGTGCCCCTGGGTGGCCGGCATCCCATAACGCTGATGAGGAACAGGATCGTTTCCATCTTTCAGCGGCTTGGCTTTGCGGTGGCCGAAGGCCCGGAGATCGAAGATGACTGGCACAATTTCGGGGCTCTCAATCTCCCGGCTCATCATCCTGCCCGCGACATGCAGGATACATTTTATATACAGCAGAACCCCGATTGGGTATTGCGTACCCATACCAGCAGCGTGCAGATAAGGGAAATGGAAAAAGGCAAGCTGCCCATCCGCATGCTCATGCCCGGGCGCGTGTACCGCAACGAGACCGTAAGCGCCCGCAGCCATTGCTTCTTTCACCAGGTTGAAGGCCTTTATATAGATGAAAGCGTATCTTTCGCGGATCTCAAGCAAACGCTTTATTTCTTTGTCAGGGAAATGTATGGCAAAGATGTAAAAGTGCGCTTCAGGCCTTCCTATTTTCCTTTTACCGAGCCCAGCGCCGAAATGGATGTGAGCTGCTTTATCTGCGGGGGCGAAGGTTGCAATATTTGCAAGAAGACCGGCTGGGTAGAGATCCTTGGCTGTGGCATGGTGCATCCCAACGTGCTGCAGAACTGCCATATCGACCCCAATAAATACACAGGCTTTGCCTTTGGAATGGGTATAGAAAGACCGGCTTTGCTGCGGTACGGCATTAATGATATCCGGCTGTTCAGCGAGAATGATGTCAGGTTCCTGCGGCAGTTTACCAGCGCGATCTGACCCCGGCAGGCTAATCCTTTTTTATGATATATCGCTTGGCGCTTCTTTGCGGGCTTATGTGCTTCGCCCTGCTGTCTGCCTCCCAGGACCTTACAGGCTTATGGGAAGGAACGGCTTCAGGCCATGTTGCCCGGCTTTGCATCATCCGCTATAAGAATGGTTATGTCGGTTATACCTATGATGAAGGCATGGGATATTGCAAGGCCCATTTTCTGGGAACCTATAATGAAGCGCGTAAGAAGCTGAAAGGGATCAACGAAGGATTTATCGAAAAAAAAGGCCCGCACTCCCAGTCAAGGTATAACCTGACTTACATGCAGGTCAACGGGCAGGATCAGCTACGCGGCACGCTTTGGGCCAAAACGACCGGCGCGCGGCTCATGAGCTTCGGCATGCCGGTAGCCGTGCAGTATCACCGGGTAAGCTACGCCATACCAGACACTACCGGCTTTATGCTGGAAAGAATGGGAGCGGTGGAAACCATCATACCCGATAGCTTATTGCTGGCCGATACCGAAGACCTGCCGGCCGATACGGCTGCTGCCACGGCAAACCATATCCTGGCTGCCCGGTACACGCGACGCGCAGATACGCTATCCGTGATCACCACTCCTGATACCAGCCTGCTGCTAAAGCTGGTGGATAATGGCATAGTAGACGGCGATACGGTCAGCATTATCCATAATGGCCGCATAGTAGCCGAGCGTATAGGCGTAACGGCGCAGCCTTACGAGCTTCGCTTACCCGTTCGCCCCGGCAACCGGCAGGAAGAGATCATCCTGGTAGCTCATAATCTCGGCTCCATTGCCCCCAACACTGCGATGGTGATCATAGAGACCGGTAACCGGCAGTATCGTCTCTTTGCTTCCACTGATCTTTCACGTAACGCCGTCATCATCTTCCGGTACCAGGAATAGGCCTGGACTATTAAATTGAACAAAAAGCCGGGCAGCGTATCTTTACAGCATGACCATTAGCAGCATTTGCGTATGCGGGGCAGGAACCATGGGGCGGGGCATTGCCCAGGTAGCCGCCCAGTCGGGGTTGCCGGTACTGCTATACGACCTGGATGAGCAGGTGCTGGTGGCAGCCAGGTCGGGTATTGCCGAAAGCCTTGATGTGCTGGTTAGAAAAGAAAAAATATCAGCTGCCGACCGCGACCATATATTTAGCCGTATACATTTCACTACTGACCTGCAGGTATGCCGGGCCGATGTGCTTATCGAGGCGATAATAGAAAAGCCTGAAGCAAAGATCGACCTCTTCAATCAGCTGGCTGCCCTGAACCGGGAAGAAAGCATTTTCGCTACCAATACCTCCTCATTGGCTGTAACCTCGATCGCAGAGAAAATGATCTCGCCCGGCCGGGTGATCGGGATGCACTTTTTTAATCCTGCTCCGGTGATGAAGCTGGTAGAGGTGGTGAGAACGAAATACAACACGGATGATACGGTACAGGCAATTGCCGACCTGGCCCGCCGGATGGGAAAGGTGCCCGTGATATGCAAGGATGCCCCTGGCTTTATCGTGAACCGGGTAGCGCGGCCTTATTATATTGAAGCGCTGCGGCTGGTAGAGGAAGGACGGGCCGGCTTCGGGCAGCTTGATGCCCTGATGGAAGCTTCGGGCTTTAAGCTGGGCCCTTTCAGGCTAATGGATCTTATAGGCAATGATATAAACTACGCTGTAAGCTGCTCCGTATATGAGCAGCTTGGACGGCCGGTACGCCTGAAGCCTTCGGATATACAGAAAGAAAAGGTAGCAGGCGGCCAGCTGGGCAGGAAAACAAAAAAGGGCTACTACAATTATGAATAGCATTCATTGCCAGAACGTGCATACAAGCCCCGGCAATATTAAACCTCAAACGACATGATCCTTCTGACAGGCGGTACTGGCTTCCTGGGAGCTTATATTCTCAAGGCATTGGTAGAAAAGGGATATACCGTAAGGGCGATCCGGCGCACCGACCGGCTTCCTGACTATATCCCGCGGCATATACTTGATAAGGTGGAATGGGTGCAGGGAGATATACTCGATGTAGTATCGCTGGAAGATGCCATGGAAGGCGTGGATACTGTCATTCATTCAGCAGCCGTGGTATCTTTTTCAGCGGCCGACCGCCGGCAGATGTATAAGGTGAATGTGGACGGCACAGCCAACGTGGTCAATATGGCGCTGGAAAAAAATGTCCGCCGGCTGGTGCATATCAGCTCGGTAGCAGCGCTTGGGCGCACCGCGAACGGTGATAAGGTCAACGAAGAAAAAAAATGGGAAGAAAGCAAGATCAATACCCATTATGCAAAAAGCAAGCATAAGGCAGAGCTGGAAGTATGGCGCGGCATGGCCGAAGGGCTGGAAGCCGTAATACTCAACCCTTCCACGATCATTGGATATGGCGACTGGAACACTGGTAGCAGCGCTATTTTCCGGAACGTTTACCAGGGCTTTCCCTGGTACAGCCCGGGCATCAACGGTTTTGTGGCCGTGGAAGATGTAGCGGAAGCTGCTGTGAGGCTGATGGACTCAGGCATCAGGGACGAGCGCTTTATCGTGAATGGCGATAACTGGACATTCCGGAAGCTGCTTGAAAGCATGGCCGACGGGCTGGGCAAAAAGAGGCCGCATCGTCAAACCACGCCTGCTCTTGCCGCCATAGCCTGGCGGCTGGAAAAGATAAAATCGTTTTTTTCCGGCAAACGTCCCGTGCTTACGAGGGAAAGCGCCAGGGTAGCCCATAGCAAAACCATTTTTGAGAACGATAAAATAATCAGGGCCTTGCCCGGCTTTAGCTTTACCCCGCTGGAAGAAGCGATCGGCAGGGCCTGTGAAAAATACCTGGCAGCCCGGCAGCAACCTGCGCCCGCAGCAGGATAATTCGTATCTTTAAGGAATCAATGTCTATGAAACAACTACATATCTTTTCGCTTCTCGCAGGAATTCTTTTTTCATACACCGCTACCGCCCAATACACTGTTTCTGGTACCGTTATCGACTCGGCTACGCGTGAGCCCCTGTTTGCGGCTTCCGTCTTTTGCCAGAATACGACCATCGGCACTACCACCAATCGGCAGGGGGAGTTCAGCCTGCAGCTCAAGTCAGGCGGCTATGAGCTTATCATTACCTATACCGGTTACCGTACCCGGCAGATCAGGATCAGCCAGGCCGACAAGGAGCTGCCGCCTATAGAATTGGTCAAGGAAGACAAAAGTATGAACGAGGTGGTGATCCGGAGCAGCAACGAAGTTCCCGATGGATGGGAGCAGTATGGCCGTTTCTTCATAGAGCATTTTATCGGGGCTACGCCTAATGCCGCCCGCTGCGTGCTGCAGAACCCGGAGGTCCTGAAGTTCTATTTTCTTAAAAAAAGCAATAAGCTGCGCGTGCTGGCTACCGAGCCGCTGCGTATCAGCAACCCGGCACTTGGGTACAATATGACCTATATGCTCGATTCTTTCGTGTATTATTATAACAATGATATCAACCTGTACCGCGGTTACTGCCTGTATACGGAAATGGATAGCAGCTTCAGCGCCAGGAAAACCTGGTCTGTTAACCGGCAGCAGGCTTACCTGGGGTCTAAGCTGCATTTTATGCGTAGCTATTACGATAGCTCCCTGAATGCAGAAGGCTTTACTATTGAAATGCTGGACCCGAAAAATGATACGCGTTTCTATCCGGTGAACCCTTATGATTCCCTGTATTACGGCCTGGTCGACAGCACCGGTGAAGTAGAGATCTGGTACCCGCGAAAGATTAGCGTATCCTTCAACCGCAAGCCGGAACCCGAGTATCTTAAAAAATTCAAGCTGCCTTCCAATGTAGGCATCCAGATATCTTATATCGATATACTTGACTGGATAGCGATCAAGGAGAATGGTTATTACTACGATCAGAAAGACTGGATAAACCAGGGTTACTGGAGCTGGAAGAACCTGGCCGATCAGCTGCCTTACGATTATATTCCCTGACAGGGTTGCCTGCAGCAAAAAGCCGTGCCATAAAACTTGCACGGCTTTCTTATTGAATGAGCTACTTTCCTTTTCCCATTACTTTTTCCCATAGGTCCGGGATGCGCTTTATCCAGATCAACTCTTTCATCTTTTCCCGGGCATCTACTCCCGGCGAGCCGAAATAGCTCTTCCCTCCAGGCAGGGAATCCTTTATGCCGCTTTGCGCGTTCACTACGGCGCCGCGACCGATCGTCAGTGTTTTGCTTACGCCCACCTGGCCCCAGAGTATCACCTCGTCTTCAATCACCGTTGCCCCGGCAATGCCTACCTGGGCAGCCAGCAGGCAGTTCTTCCCGATGGTGGTATCATGCCCGATATGCACCATATTATCCAGCTTGGTGCCTGCGCCGATGATCGTATCGCCGGTCACTCCCCTGTCGATGGTGCAGCCTGCGCCGATCTCTACGCTGTTGCCGATGACCACCCTGCCGCAGCTGGCCATTTTTTTATAATGAATATCGCGGTTGGTCTTTTTATTATAATAAAAAGCATCGCCCCCGATCACGGTGCCAGCCTGTATAATTACCTCATCGCCCAGCACGCAATGATCCAGGATAATAACGCCGGGGTGAATAATGCAATTGCGTCCGATAGTGACATGGTTGCCGATATAGGCACTGGGCATGACCACCGTGCCTTCGCCGAGCACCGCAGTATTGCTGATGCTTTTCATGGATGGGGCAAAGGGCCGGAAATGATTTACGATCCTGAGGTAGGCTTCAAAAGGATCGTCAACGATCAGCAAGGCCTTGCCTTCAGGTATCTCCGTACGGGTATTGATGATGATAAAGCTGGCGGCCGACTGCAGGCATTTTTCATAGTACTTGGGATGATCAACAAATACGAGATCGCCTTCTTCTACTTTATGTATCTCGTTGATGCCGGTAGCAAAAGCAGTGGTATTGCCGGCCAGCTCTGCACCGATCAGCTCGGCAATAGCTGTCAACGCAACAGGAGAGTCAAATCGCATAGACTGAATTTGACGCAAAGGTACGAGGGCGAAAGCGGTTTAAGCCGGCTGCAGGAACCTGGTTTTTTAGACGGCCTGGCGCCCGGCCATCCGGCGAGCCAGCCTTGTTTTTATCGAAGCCTACAGGCTTGTATGATCACCGGACACAATATCGGCCGCGTAAAAAATTCTTTGCGCTTGCAGCAATCTTAAACAGCGAGAAAAAACACATTCAATGAAACCCTTTAACGGTAAGGGTTTCAGCACCCTTTATTTTTACATCTGTACTCAACGATTTTTTTTATTGTTGCTTTGCAGCTTGCTGGAGCAACAGTTTTATCCTTTTTTTTCGCCTGCCTTATCCACAGGCCTATTTAAAATGTGAATAAAATTGTTTGCAAATATTTTTTGGTTAGTAAAAATTATATTTAATATTGTGTTGGGAAATTTATTTCCCGTACTTACTAACCCATCTATATAAATAATCCCTTCGGTTCCCCGGAGGGATTGTTGTTTTCAGCCATCGCCAAAAGATAGATAATAAAGAAAGCTTCAAAATAAAACGGCTGCATTAACGGCCGCTCATATAGCAGGCATAGGCAGCACGCAGGGCCGTATGTATGAAGAGGATGCCCGGCCAACATTTGATAAATAAACCGGGCTAATATATATCTTTACATAAACACACACTGCATGCTTAAATCAATGACCGGTTTCGGAAGAGCTGAGCAGACGATCGGTGACAAGACCTTCCTTGCAGATATCAAATCGCTGAACGGGAAACAATTCGAGCTCTCCCTGAAGCTCCCTGCAATATTGAAACCTTTTGAGTTCGATATCCGGCGTATCCTTTCCGAAAAGCTTGGCAGGGGCACAGTCGATTGTATGATCAGCCTGAAAGATACAGGCAATGCAAAACCTGTTACCATCAATACCAGCCTGGCCAGGGCTTATTACCAGCCACTGGCTGAGCTGTCGGCCTCTCTTAACCTGGACCCGTCTCATATCTTGAGCACCCTTGTAAAGCTGCCCGAAGTGATCACCCCCAGCAGCGAAACCCTCAGCAGCAAGGAATGGGAAGAATTCCAGCAGGTGCTTCTCACGGCAATCGACAACCTGACCAACCACCGCATCAACGAAGGGCAGTCGCTGGAGCAGGACCTGCTGGTACGCATACATAATATCCTGGAGCAGCAGGCAGAGGTGATAAAGCTTGAACCATTGCGCCAGCAAAAGATCAGGGAAAATATCACCCGTCTTCTTGAAGAGAGGGTAGGCAAGGAAAATTATGATGCCAACCGGCTGGAGCAGGAGCTGGTGTACTACATAGAGAAAATCGATATCAGCGAAGAGCAGGTGCGGCTCAGCAATCATTGCGAATATTTCAAAAGCATCCTCAATGAGCCGGAGGATGCCAAGGGCAAAAAGCTGTCATTCATTCTCCAGGAGATCGGGCGCGAGATCAATACTACCGGCTCGAAGGCTTACGATTCCACTATCCAGAAATGCGTGGTAAAGATGAAGGATGAGCTGGAGAAGGCCAAGGAGCAGGTTCTGAACGTGCTTTAGAAAAGACGGATCACTATGCTCCTTTCCGATACTTCGATTAATTTTACAAAAAAAGCATCTTGAAGAATTTTTTTGCCGGTATGTTTTTGCTGCTGCCCGGTAAGGGTATAAGACATCGTTTCAGCTTGTGGCTCCCGGTTTCGTTGCCCGCTCTCCTGCTATGCCTGATAGTGTCATGCACCACCATCGACCTTTATGAAAAAACGGTGGATATACCCCGTCATGAATGGAGCAGCAGCTACCAGCCAGCTTTTTCATTTACCGTAAAGGACACTACCGCCTTATACAAGGTCTATTTTATCATCAGGCATACCGACCAGTATAACTTCAAGAATATTTACATCAATCTCCGCGTTAAAGGACCGGGGCAGGATAGCGCCATTGTCCTTCGACGCGACCTGCTGCTTGCCAGCAATGAAGGGTGGCTGGGTGAAGGAATGGACGATATATATGACCACCGCGTGCTGATAGGCGACCCTATCCCGCTGGTTGCGGGGAAATATGATTTTACCGTGCAGCAGATCATGCGGCAGGACCCGCTGGAGCATGTAATGAACGCGGGCATAAGGATCGAGAAGATAAATTAACCTGCTCAAAACCCCAGTCAGCATGGCCGATATCCGAAAAAAAAGACTGTTGCGGGCTACCGTCATTTACTGGATGATGCTAATCTATATTGTCGCAGCGCTGGTATGGTGGTTCATTTCCCTTGAAAACCAGAACAGCCAGATGCGGGAATTCAAGATACGGCAACTGGATGCCACTATCGACAGCACCATCACTCCGGGTCTTTACAATAGCGAAAGATGGCAGATAGAGGATCTTTACCGGCGCGGCACCACCAAGCATATCGGCGAAGGCGTGGTCTTTCTGGTGCTTATCCTGATAGGAGCAGGTTTTGTTTACCGGTCGGTAAGACGGCAGTTCAGGCTTCAGCAGCAGCAGCAGAACTTTATGATGGCGGTGACCCATGAGCTCAAGACCCCGATAGCCGTGGCCCGCCTTAACCTCGAGACCCTGCAGCGGCATCACCTCGATCCTGAAAAACAGCAGAAGCTGATCAGGATGACGCTCGAAGAAACGGCGAGGCTTAATTTTCTCACCAATAATATCCTTGCCTCTTCCCAATTGGAAGGCGGCGGCTATAAAGGAACCAAGGATGAGCTTGATCTTTCAGACCTGCTTAAGGATTGCCTGAACGATTTCAGGAACCGCTTTCCCGATCGCATCATCAACGAGGAGATAGATACGGATGCCGAAGTTAAAGGCGATCCCCTGCTTCTGCAACTGCTGATCAATAACCTGGTGGAGAACGCGCTTAAATATTCGCCCCGTGAAAGCCCGGTAGGGGCCTGCCTCAAAAAAACGGCAGGGAGCATACGGCTGACCATTACCGATGAAGGGCCCGGCATCCCGGAATCGGAACGGAAAAACATTTTTGCCAAGTTTTACCGCATAGGCAATGAAGCCACCCGTAAAACACAGGGAACAGGTCTTGGCCTGTATCTTTGCAGCAAGATTGCGAAAGACCATAATGCCGACATTTCGGTGACAAATCATACTCCAAAGGGAAGTAATTTTGCAGTCACTTTTTATGTGTAAAAGCCGAACAGTAAAGCTTTCCGGCTGTTATAAGAGGAAGGGAATAAAAAGGAATTTTTGTTGTGAACGAACTTTCTAATTATGAGCGGAGCGAACAAGACCTCTATTTTGCTGGTTGAAGATGAGCAGAACCTGCACGAAGCCCTTAAGCTTAACCTTGAACTGGAAGGATATATCATTACCTCGGCCTACGACGGGTCTGCTGCCCTTGAAGCCGTACAGGCCGAATACTTCGATCTTATTGTGCTGGATGTTATGCTTCCTGAAATGGATGGCATAACCGTTGCCGAAACCATCCGCATCAGCAATAACGAGGTGCCCATCCTTATGCTGAGCGCGCGCAACAGCAGCGCCGACAGGGTGCTGGGGCTCAAAAAAGGAGCCGATGATTATCTTGCCAAGCCTTTTAACCTCGAAGAGCTGCTGCTCAGGGTCAATAAGCTGATCAATAAGAATAAAAAGCTGCAGGACAAATCGACCGTGGGCAATAGCTATACATTCGGCAGCAACCTTATCGACTTTAAGGCCCAGGAGGCCGTAACCCATACCGGCAGCAAGATACAATTGAGCAAGAAAGAGACCATGCTGCTCAAGCTGCTGATCGAAAACAAGAATGAGGTAGTGCCCCGGGAAAAGATCCTCCAGTCTGTATGGGGCTATAATGTATATCCCACCACCCGCACCATCGACAATTTCATTCTCAATTTCCGCAAGTACTTTGAAGAGGATAGCCGCAACCCTAAATATTTTCACTCGGTAAGAGGCGTCGGCTATAAATATTCTGAATAGCCGGCTGTCTTAGCCGGAAGTGGAAGCCTGTATATCCCTGAGCAGGCTTTTGGTATTTTCCAGCAATAGCTCCTTATCAGTTCCCATTTCTGCCTGCGTGAAAATGCCGGCCTCGCATTCTTCGATGATCAGGGCCAGCTGCCGGATACCGGCTGCCGGTACATTATGGGCAGCAAGCAGGTCAAGCAGGCTTTGTTTGGTGGCGGCGCTGCCTGCACGCTGGAAATGGTCCCCCAGGAAATCAAATATCCCTTTCCGGAGATGGGAATAAAAGCTGCTGGCCGGTGCAGTAGACATGGCTGCTGCTGCCGGCTCCAGGAACTCTGCCAGGGTGGGTGCTTTTTTTAGCTCCTGTTGGTCAGCGTTATTTTTTTCTTTCCGGTGCCGCAGCAGGATGGCTGCAATGGTAAAGGTCAGCACCCCGAGAATGCTGGTGAATAACCACCAGCTACGACCTTTTGCGCCCTGCCCGCCTACCGGTTTCAGGCTGGCTATTGCCTTATCCCTGTTCTCTACGGTAACTGAAAGCGGGGCAGTGCTGATAGTGCGGTACCGGTTACTGTCAGTATCGAAAAAAGAGAAACGAACAGGAGGGATAGTATAATTGCTGGTGCCGGCAGGAATGAAAGCATAGCGGAAGCTTCGGCTGCCGCTTATAGGCACTGCCATCTTATTCAGCTGGTCGGTAACGGAAGAATCGAATCCTTCCAGCCCCTGCGGCCATTGCACCGCAGGCAGGGCGATCTGGGTAAAATTGCCTTGCCCGCGGATGGTGATCACCAGCACGCCTTCCTCGTTGCGCGCTATCTTATCATGCTGCAGCGCAGCCGTGATGGTGAACCGGCCTGTTGCTCCTTCAAAATCGTGCGGCCGGCCTGGTAACGGCAGAGGCTTTACTTCGATCCTGACCGTTTCGGAGCTGATACGGCTCTCATACTCGTTTGCATCGGAGGCACCGGTCCCTTCTTCAAGTATTCCTTCCGTAACTTCTTTGCCTGGCAGCTCTTTCCCGGAAAAGGATACTTTGTTCAGCACTTCCATCGGGTCTATGCTGAAGCTGCCTGCCTGTATGGGGTATAGCTGCACCTGCCTCACGGTATGCACGGTAAACGGCTTGCCGTTGACCTGCTCGGTAGAGCTTACTGCATGGCTGAGGTTGATCATGTCCAGCGCCGTGAAGCCGTAAAAAGCAGGGTTTTTGATGATATCGGCATGGGAGCGGAGAGCGGAATACAGCTTAAAGGTGGCAATAACAGGCTCTCCCACAAAGCAGCTTTTACGGTCAACCTTTACCTGCAGGAAAATATTCTCCTTCATCTTACGATAAGGATCTTCACCGGGCAAAAGGCTGCTTCCGTCATCCTGCCGGCGTTGAAGCACCCTGGCAGCTTCCTGGCTGATAACGTCTATAGTGACCGGGTTGCTGTATATCCACCGGCCATGATAGCGCGCAGTGGCCTGGGGCAAAGTATAAAGCCCGGGAGCATTGCCGGCAATGGTATATACAAAGTTCTTCAGCCTGCGATGACCGGGCGGCGGCTTGCCGTTGTTGGCATCATATTCATTAGGCCCGTTGATGAGCCGGAAAGGAGAAAAATCAGCGACCGATAGATCGGTAATGCCCGTTTCTTCCATCACGTATTGCACGATAAAAGGCTCTCCGGCCACTACCGGCTTTTGCGGGGCGATCGTTTTGAAAATCACCTGGCTGTTGGCCGTAACGCAAAGGAAAAGCCCGGATAATATGGATAAGAAAAGCTTCATAGCACAGGCCAATATAGTATACCGACTGTCAAAAACAGGCGGTGGATTGTACGAATGGATGGTATGCCGGTTCAGCGGGCGCCCGGCCATGATCACAGGTCGCCCAGCTGCGGCCGGATAATGATATCTTCTGTGCAGGCCTGTGGCGACAGGCAGGTGGCAGCATATACCAGGCGGGCAATATCCGCAGCTTCCATGATGCGGCCGCCGGAATTGTCAAAGCCGCTCCAGGAATCGGTCAGCACAGCGCCGGGCAATACAGCCGTGACCTTTATATTATAAGGCTTCATCTCCTCCCGCAGGTTCTTGGAAAAGCCGTATAACGCAAACTTGCTGATGCTGTAAGCGCCGCCGTTCTCATACGCTTTGAGTGAAGCGATGGAGCACATATTGAAGATATGGCCATTGCCGGCCTGCATCATGGCAGGCAGCAGGCCCCGGGTGAAATGATAAGCGCTCAGCAGGTTGGTGCTCAATTGTCTTTCCAGCGCTCCTTCTTCTTCGTCATGCACATTGCCCGGCTCAAACGAGCCGGCATTATTGACCAGGATATAAGGCGCCGGGGCCGTCGACAATACCCAGCCGGCGCAGGCTTTTGCTCCTTCTTTTTCCGACAGGTCGAAGGCTTTGGCCTTTATGCTTGCCGACGGATGCCGTAGCAACAGGTCTTCCACAGCTTTATACAGGGCAACATCATGCCGGGAAATAAGCAGCAGGGGGTGACCATTGGCTATAAACATTTCAGCTATTGCCTTGCCGATGCCTCTTGAAGCGCCTGTGATCACTACAGGCCAGCGATGATCCGGCTGATTGTTTCCCATGATCTTTCTTTTAGCTGGTAAAGTTACTCCTCTCCAGGCACATGCAGCAGCCGGGCATGGGCAGGGCATATTGGCCAGGCGCTGTTGATCGTCTTTTTATTAATTTCGGTGACAGATATATATTCATGAAGCGTAACTACCGGCATCTCTTTTTCGATCTTGATCATACCCTCTGGGACTTTGAGGCCAATGCAAGGGCTACGCTTGCATCCCTTTACGATGAGCTGCAGCTGGCGCAGCGAGGCGTGCATGACTTTGAGCTGTTTTACCGGAATTACCTGGCGCATAATGAACGCTTATGGGATCGCTATCGTAAAGGATATATACGCCAGGATGAGCTGCGGGTAAAAAGAATGTGGCTCTCGCTGCTCGATTTTAAGATCGCCGATGAGGCGCTTTCCAAAAAAATGAGCGGGGAGTTCCTGGCTTTGCTGCCTACCCGCACCCTGCTTTTCCCGTATACCAAAGAGATACTGCATTACCTTATCGGAAAAGGATATTCGCTTCACCTGATCACCAACGGCTTTGAAACCGTGCAGCACAGCAAGCTGAAGCATTCCGGGCTGGATATTTTCTTTGGGGAAGTGATCACTTCTGAGGGTTCCAACAGCCTGAAGCCCGACCGGCAGATCTTTGAGTTTGCCTTTGCCCGTACCAATGCCCGGCCCGAAACGAGCATCATGCTGGGAGATACTATCGAGGTAGATATCCAGGGAGCCATGAACGTGGGCATGGACCAGGTATATGTGAACCATGCACGCTCGGAAGTGGATGCAAAAGCCACCTATACGGTAAGCTCGTTGAAGGAGCTGGAAACGATATTCTGAGCTATCTCTTTTTGAACTCTTCCACCGCCTTATCAAGATGGTTGATGAACTTCCGGATATCCGGGTCATAGCCATAGCCTTCAGCGATCAGGCGGTTTTCATTATTGTCGAGGAAGAAATAATAAGGCTGCGTGTTGGCCCCGAAGCGGGATACCTGGATGTCGGCATTCCTGTCGCCCAGGGTCTCTATCTTTTTTCTTAATGCTTCGGAATAATATATTTCGTTTTCAGGCAGGTCCACACCATAATGCACGTCCACGAAAAGAGAAGCGATCACGAAATCTTCCCTCAGTCTTCTCATTACTTCCGGGTCGCTCCATACCTGGCCTTCCATCTTGCGACAATTGATGCAGTTGATGCCGGTAAAATCGAGCAGCAGCGGCTTTTTCAGCTTACGGGCCACATCCAGGGCCTCATTATAATCGAAGTAAGTGACCAGGTCATTGTTCACCACCACATCCGGCTCATTTTTTTTCATTACCTCGTAATATTTTACCGGGTGCGGAAACCCGTTCTGGTCGGGGCCGTTATAGGCTGCCGTTTTACCTGGCAGTGGCGCCGGCGGGCGTGAGGCGTTAAAGTCCTGCGTGCCCATCGGAGGCAAAAAGGCGCTGAGCCCTTTAAGGGGAGCGCCCCAAAGACCAGGGATCATATATACCATAACAGTAAGGGAGGCAATGGCAAAGAAAAGCCGGGTAACCGTAAGATAGGGATGCCCGAAATCATTCTTGGGCAGATCGTCATCGTGGTGGAAGCGGAGCTTGCCCAGCAGGTAAAGCCCCAGCAGCAGGAAGATAACGATCCAAAGCGAAAGAAATATCTCGCGGTCAAGTATCCGCCAGTTCCTGGCCAGGTCGGCATTCGACAGGAACTTCAATGCCAGCGCCAGCTCCAGGAAGCCAAGGGTCACCTTCACGGAATTGAGCCAGCCTCCTGCTTTCCCGAGCAGGTTCAGCTTGCTGGGGAAAAAAGCAAAAAGCGCAAAAGGAAGTCCCAGCGCCAGCGAAAAGCCGAACATGCCAACCAGCGGGCCATAATAGCTGCCTTTTGAGGCCAGCACCAGCAGGTTGCCGATGATGGGTCCTGTGCAGGAGAAGGAAACGATCACCAGCGTCAGCGCCATAAAAAAGATCCCCCAGAAGCTCCCGGTACCTGCCCTGGCATCGGCCCTGGTAGACCATGATGAAGGCAGTGTAATTTCAAAAGCGCCTAAAAAGGAAATGCCGAAAATGAGGAAGATCGCAAAGAAAATAAGATTGGCGATCCAGTTGGTAGCAAGATTGTTCAGGGCAGCCGGGCCAAATATCAGGGTAATAAGAAAACCGATAAGGGTAAATATAAAAACGATGGAAGCGGAATAGTAAAGCGCATTTTTAATGCCTTCCGACCTGTTTTTGCTTCTCTTGGTAAAAAAGCTCACTGTTACCGGTATCATCGAGTAAACGCAGGGAGTAAGAAGGGCGAGCAATCCCCCGCCAAAGGCAGAAAGGAATATCCACCACAGCGATTTAGGCACTACGCTGCTTTCGCTATTCATTGTGGTTGCGCTTTCAGGCCCGATAAAGAACCTGAACGCTTCTTCACGGGGTATATATTCCTGGCCGGATCGGTAAAGAAGGGTGAGGACCCCTTTTAGCTGCAGGCTGTCCGCGCTGCCGGCCCTGACCTTTTGCTGCCACGCTACGGAGTCGGTAAAAAAGCGTGCTTCAGCCTTGAGCTCCTTATCCTGCTCTGTGTGCAGGTTGCCTTTTTCCACGATGCTGCCCTGCAGGTAGCTGTTGGCCGCGCTGTCGAACACAATGGAAGAATAAAGGATATCGTCCGGCTGCTGCCGGATGGCGAATAGATGCGTGCCTGGCTGAATATGCGCTTTTATGGTCAGAAGCACCTCGTTATCGTTAAGCCTTTTCTTATCATAGCTGAGTGTTACGGGCAGGCTATCCTGTGCCAGGATCAGTAATGGAAAAAAGACAGCGAGGAATGATACAAAGTGCTTCTTCATAAATGGGCATAAAATTAGGCAAAACTGCATCAGCTTAACAGGGTATAACCACGACAACAGGAAAAGGTTTTTAGAAGAAGGATAAGTTAAGCCGTTGCATTCAACCTTTTTTTGCCGCTTTTCCCGGCAGAAGAGGCCCTGGTAATGAGTTGGGGAGCCAGTTTTCTCGTTTCAAATTCGGTGAACGGATGCTTGCTTTCGATCAGTTGCAGCAGCAGGCTCATGGCTATCTCGCCCATTTCCTGGGCAGGTTGCTTAATGATGGTCAGCGGCGGATCGATCAGCTCGGTGAGATCGGAATTGGAAAAGCCTACCAGGCCGATATCTTCCGGCACTTTCAGCTTTTTCGCCTTGAGCACCCGCAGGCAACCCGTGGTGAGCTTGTCAGACAGGGCCAGCAACGCATCAGGCCGGTTCTTCTGCTCAAGCAGCTCTTCCACGGCCGTATGTACTTCAGAAAGGATCAGGCCTCCGTGCGCGCAATATTTAACGAACATGTCTTTTTCTTTGATGCCATGCTCGGCCAGTGCGGCCTTATATCCTGCCAGCCTGTCGCGGGTAATGGAGAGTAGCTCGCTGTTGGTAATGGCCGCAATGCGCTTATACCCGTTCTTTAACAGGTGTACCGTAGCATCGTATGCGCCCTGGTAGCTGTCTACAATAACCTTGTGGGTGTCGATATCATTCACGATCCGGTCAAAGAAAACGATCGGCATGCCTTTGTTGAACAGCTCCCGGAAGTAGCTGAAATCCTTGGTTTCGGCCGAAACCGATACGATCAGCCCATCGATGGAGCGGGAGGTCAGGTAGTTCAGGTTGATCAGCTCACGGTCATACGATTCACGGGTCTGGGAAATGATCACGTTATACCCGTTATTATAGGCGATGGATTCAATGCCATCAATGCTTTGGGAAAAAAAGCTATTGGCTATCTCGCTGACGATAACCCCGATCGAGCGGCTTCTTCTTTCTTTCAGGCTAAGGGCAATAGGGTTGGGATGATAGTTGATCTTTTCAGCGTATTCAAGCACCAGCTTTTTTGTTTCAGGACTGATCTCGTAGCTGTCGCGTAAGGCCCGCGACACCGTAGAAGTGGACAGGCCCAGCGCTTTGGCAATATCTTTTATGGTGACGGCTTCAAATTTCATGGCAACCGATTCGGCGGTAAGGATATAAAAATAATGATTTTGCAGCGAGCGTAAAGGAAGCAGTTTGTTAAAGGAGGCGGGAATTGAACCGGCAGATGATACAGCTAAAAGCCCAGCCGGCCGGGAAACGGGCACCGGTATACGACAGGATGAATAACGTGTTGTATTACAAGGCAGAACGCCATCGTTACCGGGAACGATTGCGTAAAAAAACCATCCCCCGGCAAGGTCTATATTAAAAAAATCTGCATAGACTTGTTCTGCCTAAAGACGATGAAATGCTTGTTATGTGTAAAATCACCCATTCTTTTGCCATGGCTGCTGCCCGCACTTTCTCCCGGGAGCAGCTCATTTCTTCATCTCACGGAACTTACCAGACCAACCCGATCCGCATAGAGCAGGATCATTTTATCTGTATTAATCAACTTGAACGTTAAATAACTCTAAAGACTGCGTATGAAAAAAATGATGGCGCTGTGGCTGTTGCTGATGTGTAGTACCACGCTGCTTTTGGCCCAGGCCCAACAGGTGAGGGGCCGGGTTGTGGACGAAAATGATCTGCCTTTACCGGAGGTAACGGTTGCTTTGAAGGACGGTAAAACCAAGGTGCAAACCGGTAAGGATGGCACTTTCTCCATACAGGTGCCTGCAGGTGCAGAACTGGTGTTCAGCCATTCCGGTTACGCATCTGTTACCATGCTTGCCGATAGCAAGGATCTGGCTTCGGTAAAGCTGGAAAGGAATGTTACCTCGCTTGACGATGTGGTTGTGGTAGGATACCAGACCGTTAAAAGGAAAGACCTTACCGGCTCGGTCTCGTCTGTCGGGGCAAGGGATCTTAAGGATATCCCTATCAATTCTACCTCGGAAGCCCTGGCCGGAAGGCTTGCAGGCGTGCAGATACAACAGTCTGAAGGCTCACCGGATGCTTCTGCTACCGTTCGGGTACGCGGCGGCGGCTCTATTACCCAGGATAACGCTCCTTTATATGTAGTGGACGGCATACAGGTGGAAAATGCGCTTAACGTGCTGTCACCGCAGGATATCCAGTCCATCGACGTGCTGAAAGATGCTTCCACTACTGCCATCTACGGCGCAAGAGGCGCTAACGGCGTTGTGATCATCACCACCAAAGGCGGTAAGGCCCAAAAGACAAGGGTGAACTATACCGGCCTGGCCGGCGTACGCAAGCTGGCCAACAAGCTGCAAGTAATGAGCCCTTATGATTTTGTGCTGTACCAGTATGAAAGATCAAGAGGCAGCTCTGCCGACGAAAGCACTTTCCTGCGCAATTACGGTCGCTGGCAGGACCTGGAGCTTTATAAGGAAATGTCAGGCGTAGATTGGCAGGACGCCATGTTTGGCCGCAATGCCATCATGCAGACGCATAATGTCAGCCTTAACGGCGGCACCGCCGCTACCAAGTTCAACCTGAGCGTTACTTCCAACAAGGAAGAAGGCATCATGCTTGGCTCCGACTTCGACCGTAAGCTGGTCAACTTCAAGCTCGATCACAATGTGAACGCCAAGCTGAAAGTAGGCGTGGCCATCCGTTACAATAATACGATCGTCAACGGGGCCGGTACCTCCAATGAAGGTAGCAGCGCTACCAACCGTCTGCGTCACGCGATCAAGTACAAGCCGATCCTCAGCGCCAACACGGATATTTTCGACTATGACCCCGACTATCTCCTGGAGACCAATGCCAATAGCCTTGCGCTCATCAATCCTATCCTGCTCAACCAGGCAGAATACCGCAGGAATATCAGCAACACCTCTAACTACAGCGGTTATTTCAGCTACGAGTTCAATAAATACTTTTCTTTCCGTTCTACTTTCGGCTACGACCTGGTGAACATCCGGCAGAATGCCTTCAATGATACTATTACCTCTGTGGCGAGGGCCAATGGCAATATGCCTACTGCTTCTATACGTACCATCAACCGTACCACGCTCAATAACTCCAACGTGCTTTCCTTTACCATGAACAAGTCAAATACGCGCTTCAGCCGTAAGAATGACCTGGATATGATGGTAGGCCACGAGGTATATGAGAATACGGACAAGAGCTATACTATCGAGACCCGCTACTTCCCTGTTGGCATTACCGCCAAGTCTGCGCTGGGCAATATGGGCCTGGGCAGCGCGCCGGCCGGCACCACGCAACCGCTGCCGGTTACCAGGGAGTTCGTGAACAGGATCGTTTCTTTCTTCGGCCGTGCCAATTATACGTTCAATAAAAAATACCTGGCCACCTTTACGCTGCGTGCCGACGGTTCGTCAAAGTTTGCGGAAGGTCACAAGTGGGGCTATTTCCCTTCGGGCTCGCTGGCCTGGCGTGTTTCTTCCGAAGATTTTATGGCTTCAATGCGCCCTACGATCAGCGACCTCAAGCTCCGCCTGAGCTATGGGCAAGCCGGCAACAACCGGATCGACAACTTTCTTTACATGACCCAGTTTGAGCCTACCGCTTATTATAGCATCAATGATGTGCTGGTGCCTGCCTACCAGTCTGCTTCGCTGGCCAATAACAACCTGCGCTGGGAAACCACTATCTCCCGCAACCTGGGTGTTGACGCCGGTCTCTTTAATAACAGGGTATTGCTGACGGCCGATTTTTACCGTAACACTACCAAAGACCTGCTGGTAAGCGTATTGATCCCTACCAGCTCCGGTTACAGGGAGCAGATCCAGAATGTGGGCGCTACTACCAACAGGGGCGTGGAGCTGCAGATCAGCGGCTCTCCTATCCGTCGTAAAGATTTTGAATGGAATACCAGCTTTAACATTTCTTTCAACAGGAATAAGGTGGATGCCCTGGGACAGAACCTGCAGTTTGCCCTGTACTCCTCAGGTTGGGGCGGATCTAACCAGCCTTCTGATTATATTATCAAGCCCGGTTATGCTGTGGGCACTATCTGGGGCCTGATCACCGACGGGTTCTATACGCTGGATGATTTTGACTATAACGGCAGCACTTATGTGCTCAAGGCCGGCGTGCCGAATAACCAGAGCATCACCTCTATCGCTCCCCAGCCCGGCGGCCTCAAGTTCAAGGATATCAGCGGCCCTGACGGGAAACCCGATGGCATTATTGACGACAAGGACAGGACGGTGATCGGCAACACGCAGCCGAAGTTTTTCGGCGGCTTTAACCAGCAGTTCAGCTATAAGAACTTTGACCTGAGCATATTCGTCAACTTCCAGGTGGGCAATGATGTGTACAATGCCAATAAGCTGGAATTTACCAGCGGCTATACGGTCAACTCCAATATGCTGGCGATCATGAACAACCGCTGGAGAACCGTAAACGACCAGGGCCAGGTGGTAACCGATCCCCAGCAGCTGGCAGCCCTGAACGCCAATGCTACGCTGTGGGCCCCGTTGAGAAGCGCCAGCTCTTTCTATGTGCATTCATGGGCTATTGAGGACGGCTCATTCCTGCGGGTCAATAATATCACCCTGGGCTATACCGTTCCCAAGCGTCTGCTGAACAGGGTGAAGGCTAACAGCCTGCGCTTATATGCCACTGTGAACAACCTGGCTGTGATAACCGGTTATTCCGGCTATGATCCCGAAGTGAACACAAGACGCAGCACGCCGATGACGCCTGGCGTGGATTACTCGGCCTATCCCCGCAGCCGTGCTTTTATTGCGGGTTTAAATCTTAGTCTGTAATTGTTATAAAATGATGACCATGAGAACAAGAAATTTTTCAAGATACATTGTAGCGGTATCGCTGCTGGCCGGAACGACGGTATCTGTTGCTTCCTGTAAAAAATACCTGGAGGTAACACCGGTATCTTCTTTCGGTACCGATTATGTATTCAGCAATGTAGCCAATGCAGACAAGGCCGTGCTCGGAGTATATGCTGCATTGTGCGGCGACTGGGGCTATGGTATCCGCCTGAGCATGTATTATCCTTATGACAATGACGAGATGATGGGACAGGGAGGTACGCCTTACCCTGATAACGAGCGTCGTGATATTGCCCACTTCAATGTGCAGCCCAGCAATACCCAGCTCGCCAATGTTTATAACCAGCTTTATACCGGGATTGAGCGCTCCAATATCTGCATTTATAATATACCGAGGATGGCCCTTTATGACGGCGGCTCAGAAACGGAGAAGAAAAGGCTGCGCAGCCTTTACGGCGAGGCGCTGACATTGCGTGCCCAGTTCTATTTTGAGCTGATCCGCAACTGGGGCGATATTCCCGTACAGTATGAGCCTTCCAGCTTCTCTACCGATCTCTTTCTCGGCAAGACCGATCGTGACCTGATCTATGACCGGTTGCTGCAAGACCTGGCAGAGGCTGCCACCCTGGTTCCCTGGAAAACCGAGTCGGGCTACACCAACGAGCGCATCACCCAGGGAGCTGTACGCGGCTTGCGTGCGCGTATTGCCTTGTTCAGGGGAGGCTACTCCCTGCGCAAGAGCCGCCAGATGGAAAGGGGATCGGACTACAGGAGCTTTTACCAGATCGCCAAAGAGGAATGTGCAGCTATCATGGCACGTGCGGATCATAATCTTAACAGCAGCTACAGGGCCGTGTTCAAGGATGCCATCTGCGCTCACCGCGAAGAGCCTAACGGCGAAATAATCTGGGAAGTAGGCATGAGCGGCGGCAGCACTACTTTTGGCGACAGCAAGCTGGGATATTATAACGGCCCGCGCTATAATAATGCCGGTAACTCTGCGCTCACTATCCTCCCAACTTATTTTTATTCTTTCAGTCCGAACGATACCCGCAGGGATGTGATGTGCGCTCCTTACAACATCAACCAGAATATGACCCTGGCTCCCCAGACGCTGGATAAGATACTGGATGGGAAGTTTCGCCGCGACTGGCAGCCTAATCCCACTTCTGCCGCGCAATATTTTGGCGCCAACTGGCCGATGATCCGCTATTCGGATGTACTGCTGATGTTTGCAGAAGCCGACAACGAGCTGAGCAGCGGACCTACCGCTGCGGCAAAAGCAGCTTATGAACAAGTGAGGACACGCGGCTTTGGCGGCAATGCTTCCCTGATCGGCACTACGCCTTCTGACTATGCCGGCTTCTTCAGTGCGATCATGAACGAAAGATCACTGGAGCTGGGAGGAGAGGGCATACGCAAGTACGACCTGATCCGCTGGAACAAGCTGGGTGAAAAGCTGAACGAGGTAAAGGCCAAGCTGACCGCTATGGCTGCCCGCCAGGCTCCTTATGATGTGCTGCCGACCATAATGTACTATACGCCCAACCAGACCACTGCTGTGGTATGGCTGAACTCATTCTATTCGCCAGCGCCTTCCACGGCGCCAACAGGCTCGGCGAGCGTAACCTGGGTATCGGCAAATGGCATCAACAACACCTTGCTGGCATATTATGCCAAAGCCTTTACACCCAATAAAAGCGAATTGCTGCCATTGCCGCAAGCGGCTATCGATGCCAATCCACGCAACCTGCAGCAAGACTACGGATATTAACACAGAACCATGCCCGGCCCCGGCCGGGCGTCAAAACATATAAACAGATACTGATGAAAAAACTGATCCGCCAAACGCTTCCCTTGCTTTCCCTGGTGCTGCTGATAGCAGCTGCCTGTAAGAAAGATTTTAAGGTAGACCCCTATACACCCAGCCGTATGTTTACCCCCGGTGATATCAGGGTCACTGCAGGCGAAACACAGGTGCAACTGGAATGGAACGCGTCGCTTTTTTCGGCCGGTCGCGGAACAAAATATACGGTAGAGGTTTCGCAGGATGTCAATTTTGCGGGTACGCCTGCTTTTACCACTGTAGTAGATACGGCCCGCGCGGTGATCACCGATGCCAATATTGCCATACGCACCGATTACTATGCAAGGGTAAGGGCGAATGCCACGGGTAGCTCTGAAGCATCCTATTGGGTGGTGAGCAGCAGGTTCAGGATCACTGGGGAGCAGATATTCCTGGCTATTGCCGATGCCGACCTGAAAGATGTAAGCGTAATATTGAAATGGCGTGCCTATGCCGGCCTGACCAAGATCGTGCTTACCCGGGTGGGTGGTGCCTCAACCGAGATCGCCCTCACGGCAGGAGATGTTACGGCAGCCGAAAAGCAGCTGACAGGTCTTACCCCGAATACAGATTACTCTGCAGAGATATTCCAGGGCACCTTAAGCAAAGGCACCATCGCTTTCCGCACAAAGGAGCCCAGCATTTTCACTACCATCATTACCCCGGCCGATAACCTGGTGGTTACCGTTGCCAACGCGGCGAATGGTGATGTGATCGGCCTGCAGCCGGGCACTTACAACTGTACCGATGCCACTTCTGCTTATGTAAGCCTGGTGGTGCAGCAAAAAAATATATCTATTCAATCGGTTTCCAACAACCCGGCCAATACCATCGTCAATTTCCGCGAGGTGACCCTTAAAGGCACCGGCGCCGGTATCAGCCTTAAAGGCATCACTTTCGATGGTGCTGCCGCCAATGCAGCTACCGCAACCCCTGCCAGCAACGGCGCCCTTTACTTCCTGAACCTGACCGGCAATGCCTCTGACGGGGAAGCGGCTAATTTCAGCGCCATTACTATTGATAATTGCGTGGTCAAGAATATGGGTAACTGCTTTATGCGTGCAAACAGGGGTACGGGAAACGGGGATCACAAGATCGGGGCCATGAAGATCAACAACAGCATTATCAGCGATTGCAAAGAATACAACGCCTATACTTTCTTTACGCTGGACAAGCTGGTATTCACCAGCCTTGAGCTTACCAACTCCACGTTTTACACGTTGGGCCGCTCGTTCATAGGGGCCAGCACCAACTTTACCATGGGCCTCGTTCCTTCCATTGTAATTAATCAGTGCACGTTCAACAATTTCGGGAGCGGTGGTACCTCACGCAACAATATCTTTATTGACTGCAACAGCAACCCGGTTACCATCAGCGTGCAGAATTCAATTATCGCCAATACGCCGATCAGCGGTCAAACGGTAGGAACTTCGCTGGCAAGGGCCACCGGCGCTACTTCCGCATCTATCAGCTATACCAATATGTTCAAGCTTACAGATGGTGCGGCTACGCCGGCCACGCTGACCATACCCAGCACATTCTCGCTTTCCAACAATAAAAGCATTGTGCTGAGCTGGACAGGAGCAACTACCGACTTTTCGTTGCCTGCCGGCTCTGAACTGAGAACGTCCAGCTCTACAGGAGGACCTGTAGGAGATCCACGCTGGGCAAACTAAAAAGTGATTAGGTCGAATACAAGAAAATAGTAGCAAGGGCAGCAGCGCAGAGTGACTGCTGCCGGTTTCCGGGAAATATTATGTTAGTAAAAAAGAATACGGTTAAGGCTCTGATTTTATTGCCGCTGGCTTTATTGGTTGCCTGCAGCCCGAAGCTGAATAAGCTGCGAGCCCAGACCCTGGCTTTTCCCACGCTGGCTTTTCCCGGGGCAGAGGGCTTCGGTAAATATGCTACCGGCGGCAGGGGAGGCAAGGTGATCAAGGTGACCAATCTTGAGGATTCAGGCCCAGGCAGCCTGCGCGAAGCTGTCAATGCCAAAGGCCCCCGCATCGTGGTTTTTGACGTATCCGGAACTATTACACTGCAATCAAAGCTCGTTATCAAGAACGGCGACCTGACCATTGCAGGCCAAACCGCGCCCGGTGATGGCATTTGCCTGCGTGATTATACTACTACCATAGCCGCCGATAATGTGATCATCCGGTATATGCGCTTCAGGCTTGGCGACGAGACAAAGCAGGAAGACGATGCCATAAATGGCACCCGTCCTCAAAATAATATCATCATCGATCACTGCTCCATGTCATGGTCGGTAGACGAGTGCGCTTCCTTTTATCACAACCGCAACTTTACCATGCAATGGTGCATTATTGCCCAGAGCATGAACAATTCTGTGCATTCCAAAGGAGCGCATGGCTATGGCGGTATATGGGGCGGGGGCGGGGCCAGCTTCCATCACAACCTGCTGGCTCATAACAAAAGCCGTAACCCGCGCTTCAGCGGCTCCAGCACTACCCAGAACTCGGAGGATGAGCTGGTGGATTTTACCAACAACGTGATCTACAACTGGGGAAGCAATAGCGCTTATGGAGGAGAGAAAGGCCGTTATAACATGGTCAATAATTATTACAAGCCAGGCCCTGCCACAGGCAAGAAGGTCCGCAGCCGGGTTGTTAACCCCTGGTCTCCTTACGGGCGGTTCTATGTAGATGGGAATTTTGTGGAGGGCGATGATAAGGTTTCTTCCAGCAACTGGAGCGGCGGCGTGCAATGCGACCGGCTTGATTCTGTAATGCAGATCATGCCGTTCAAGGTTGAGGCTATCAACGTGGAGAGCGCGAAGAAAGCCTATGATAAGGTTCTCCAATCGGCCGGCGCCTCGCTCCGGCGCGATGCGATAGATGCGGCTATCGTTAAGGACGTGCGTACCGGGAACGCGAAGTATGGCGCCGATGGCATTATCGACTCTCAAAAGGAAGTAGGCGGCTGGCCTGCGCTGAAGTCTCTTCCTGCCCTGACCGATACTGACGGGGATGGCATGCCTGATGAGTGGGAAAAAAAGAATGGCCTCAATCCTGAAGATCCTGGTGATGCAGCCGGTTACCAGCTTAGCAAAGGTTATACGAACATCGAAGTATATATTAACAGCCTGGTAAAATAGCAGGTATTGGCTTTGCAATAGCCGGAAGGCTATTTAACTAAACAAAATGATTGCTTATGAAACCTGTAACTGTACACACAGTCAGCCGTTTGTCGCGTTATGTCCTATCCATCTTTATTTTGCTGCTTACAAGCGTAGTGGCCAGGACACAAAATACGCTGATCGATTTTAATTTCCAGTCTACCACGCTTCCGGCTGGCGTTACTTCCAATGGCGCTATCAGTCCTACCAAGGCCGCGGACGGGGTATGTACCATGGGTGCCATACAGGTGAATTCGGGCGGCGGGTTTCTGCAGGTAGATGTAGGCGCATGCAGCGTATTCAAGGCCAATATGAAGTCTACCGGCGCCGCAGCCAGGAATGTGGCTGTTAAATATAAAAAAGCGGGTGAAGCGGACTATACAACAGTGACCAGCACCTTAGTGGTACAGAATGCCGCAGCCTTTGACCTGACTTCTTTATATCCTGTGCTGGTAAGCGCAGGGGCCATCAGCATCCGCCTGGAGCCCGTAAATGGCAATATCCAGATACATGACCTGCTGGTGCAGGGCAGCGTGCTTCCTTCTACTGAAGCACAGATCACGGCATTCAAGATACCGGGCCAGATCGGCACCGAGGTAATCGACAACGACCTGGGTACTGTGAACATACAGGTAACGGCCGGCACGCCTCTTACCGCCGTCGTTCCTTCTTCCATCGAAATATCTCCTCTTGCTACGATCAGCCCATTACCAAGCGTAGCCCAAAATTTTTCAGGGGGAGCAGAAGTTACCTATACCGTTACCGCGCAGGATGGCACCACCGCCAGGACCTGGAAAGTGAAAGTGACGGAAATGCAATCGGACGCAAAGGAGATCACGGGCTTTGTACTGACCAACGACCAGGTGGGGCAGGCTTCTATCAACAGCGCTGCCGGTACCATCTCGCTCATAGTGCCTAACACGGTATCGCTTACCAGCTTGGTTCCGGTAAGCATTTCCCTGTCGGCTGGCGCCACCATATCTCCCCTGCCTTCGGTGGCCAGGAATTTCAGCGCTCCGGTAACCTATACGGTTACGGCGCAGGATGGCTCTACCAAAACCTGGACAGTGACCGTTACTGCTATTGATAATTCAACCACTTATTATGATTACCAGGCCGAGGATGCTGAGTTTACCGGTAAGGTAGACAACCAGCATTCAGGTTATACAGGTACAGGGTTTGTCGACTTCCTCGCTGGCGGGGAGAATTATATTGTTTTCAATGTATGCCAGGAAGCAGCAGGCGTTCGCACGGCTAAGTTCAGGTATTCGCTGGCTAAAGATGATATACGTATCGGCAGCCTGTTCGTGAATGATGTATTTGTGCAATTCCTCAATTTCCCGAGAACGCCTCAGTTTACCGATTGGGCTGAAGAGATAGCCATGGTATCGCTGCAGACCGGCATGAACAGGATCAAGATCACCTGGGAAGAAACTGATGGCCCTAACCTGGATAAGCTCTCGCTTTCAGGTGATCGCTGTCCTGCCTTCACCCTGGCGCTGAATGCTACTAATAACGGAACCGTAAGCGTAACCCCGGCACGCACCAATAACGTGTACTTCCAGGGTGAGACCATTACGCTGCTGGCAGAAGGAAGGGCAAACCTGGCTTTCGAGAACTGGTCAGGCGACCTTACCGGCACTGTTAATCCTGTGCAGGTGGTAATGAACAGCAATAAAACCATTACGGCCAATTTTAAAACGGTAGCTACTTACAAGGTGACCGTGATCACCAACGGCGTTGGACAGGTGACCCTCAGCCCCGCCGGTGGTGAATATGCAGAGGGAACAGTAGTAACGCTGACCGCTGCCCCGGTGCTGGGCTCGGTATTCCAGAGCTGGAGCGGCGCTGCCACAGGCTCGGTTACCAGCACCACCGTAACCATGAATGGGAACAAAACGGTCACAGCAACCTTTACAGGCGGCGTAAGCCCCGATTTCTCCACCCCGGTAGGATTTGCTTCAGTAGTTACAACTGAATATGCCCGCTTTAACGGACCTACTACCGGTGGACAGAATTCAGCAGATACCCTCTGGGTAAACGGTGAAGCCGATTTTAATAAGCTGACGATATTATTATACGACCGTATCAGGGCCTATAAGAACCAGGTGAATAATGGTACGGCCAGGTTTGCCCCGCTGACCATCATCCTTAAAGCCGGCACCTATACCGGCTCAGGGCCATCAGCATCTGTATTTAATAACCATATGCTCACTATCGAGGACCAGGGCGACCTGACCATAATGGGTGAAAGCAATGTGGTGCTGAACTTTGGCATCAATATCAAGCGTTCCTGGAATATCCTTATCAGGAATATCACCTTCCAGGACTATTACGACGATGGCATCAATATAGGAGAGACCGGCACGCATCATATCTGGGTAGACCATTGCACCATAGGTCATCCCACCACGATGCCGACGAATACCGAGCACCCTGATGGCGGTATCGATATCAAAGGCGGGGCCAGCTATATAACCATATCCTGGTGTAAATACCGCAATAGCTGGAAGACCGGTCTGGTAGGCCATTCTGACAATAATGGGAACGAAGACAGGGGCAGGCTGAAGGTAACTTACTTCGGCAACCACTTTTATCATACCAACTCGCGCAACCCCCGCGTTCGCTTTGGTGAGGTGCATGTGCTGAACAACCTGGAAGAAAGGGTGCTGCTGTATGGCATTGCTGCCGCCAATGAAGCGAAAGTGGTAGCGGAAGGTAACTTCTTCCTTAATACCCGCTGGCCGATGTATGCCGACAGAACGCTGGCCGACTTCCGGGCTGTTTACGGGAATAATACGGATAATGTATTTACTTCCAAGACAGGCAATATTCCCTGCACAGGGCTTAAGCAATTCAATAATGCATATGACGATAGCGAGCTGCCGGTGATCACTGCGCAGATCAATTCTGCCATGCTTAATCCTGGTGGTCGCTCTATCAAGTTTGATGAGATGAACCCGGGCGCCATCTTTGACCCGCGTAGCTATTATAGCTATACTCCTTTTGCGCCGGGCGTGGTAAGAACGATCGTGCCTATGTTTGCCGGCGCAGATGTGGTCAATTTCTTTACCAACAGCACCTCGGCCGCCGCCATCACTACAACCTCTAACCTCGCTGCCTTTACCCAAACCACCGGCGCACCTTCTTCTGTGCAGACCTATACGGTGGCAGGCACCGATCTTACTACGGGCATAACCGTTACGCCGCCTGCAGGCTATGAAGTATCTGCCAATGGCGGCACCACCTGGTTTACCAACAGCAACCCGCTTATATTAACGGCAAGCAGCGGAATTGTGGCCACCACTACCATCAGCATACGTCTCAATGCGACTGCTGCCGGTACGTTCGATGGCAATATCCAGCATTCATCTATCGGTGCTGCGGCTGTTGCTATCCCTGTAACCGGGGTAGTGACCGACCCGGCCGGAGGTGGCGCCAGCGATAAGCTGATCTACTGGCCATTGACAACCAATGCTACCGACCTTGCCGCAGAGCGTAGCGCCGGCGTGGAAGCAAGCACGCCCACTTTCAGGAACCTTTACCTGTCGAACGGCACGCAGCTGGCAACAGTGCCGGCCTATTCATCGCTGCATGGCCAGGCTTTTGGCGCTGATGCAGCAGGTGACGGCCTCTGGAGCGCAGCTGCCGGAGGCCCGGGAGGAAACCTTAACCGCAGCTATTACGAGCAGTTTACCGTAACGGCAAAATCAAGCCATCGCGTGCGCATCGACTCGCTGGTGCTGAATGCCGCTTTCTATAACACAGCTACCAACACCCGCTTTGCAGTTGTGTACTCGCGCACTGGCTTTGTTTCCGATTCCACGGACATTGCCGGCGGAGGCGTAGGACCTGATGGCACACTGGGCGCCGATGCTGCTACTTTCGCTAATCCTGTGCTGCTGAAGAACAGGACTACCGCGGGCAACCCTGATAATTACAGCCTCGCTATTGCCGGTACTTCGGGTGTAGCGCTGCAACCAGGCGAAACGCTGACAGTGCGCCTGTACTTTAGCTGCGGCACTACAAGCGCTGCCCGTTATGCCAAGGTGAAAGATGTGTTCTTCAAAGGAAGCACAACTGCAGTTAGCACCGCTCAGCCAACGATAACAGCAACAGCATCGCTTAGTGCTTTCCAGCAAACCATTGGTGCGCCTTCTGCTGTGCAGACCTATACGGTAGCGGCCACGGATCTCAGCGGTAACGTAACCGTTACGCCGCCTGCAGGCTATGAAGTGTCTGCCAACGGCGGTACTACCTGGGCTACCAATAGCAGCCCGCTGGTGCTTGCGCCGGCAGCCGGGGTGCTGGCAGCTACCACCGTCAGCGTAAGGTTAAATGCCGGCAGCCAGGGCAGCTATAGCGGCTCTATCAGCCACGCGAGCACAGGCGCCACTACTGTCAATGTAACGGTATCGGGCAGTGCCACGGTAAGCACAGTGCCGCCAGGCACCGCTGTGATTGTTGCCAAAGACGGCTCGGGCGACTTTACCACTGTGCAGGCCGCCATTGATGCCGCACCTACCGGCTTGACGGCGCCCTATATCATCTATATCAAGAATGGAAAATATAAGGAGAAGATCACAATCCCTTCCAATAAGCCCTTCCTCCAGCTCATCGGTGAAAGCGTTGCCAATACTATATTGTATTATGACGATGCGGCAAGCACCCCGGCACCTGGCGGCGGAACATTGGGTACGCAGAACTCTGCCAGCTTCACGGTAAATGCCAATGATTTCTCGGCCTTTAATATCACGTTCGCCAACACGTTTGGCGACGGATCGCAGGCGGTTGCCGTGCTTGTCAATGCCGATAGGGCAGTATTCAAGAACTGCCGATTCCTTGGTAACCAGGATACATTGTACACGAAAGGGAACGGTACGCCCAGGCATTATTTCAAGGATTGCTATATTGATGGAAACGTGGATTTCATCTTTGGAAGCTCTGTTGCCGTTTTTGATTCAACTGTCGTTTATGCCAAGGCCAGAACAGTAACAGGCAGCTCCTATATTACGGCTCCCAATACACCGGCAGGCCAGACCTATGGGTATATCTTCCGGAACTGCTTGTTGCCGGCGCACCCGGGCACCACCACCTATTTCCTGGGACGCCCCTGGCAGAACACCACTTCCAGCTCACCGGTTGCCAATAACAAAACTGTATTCCTGCAATCGGTGCTTAACAGCAATATCCGGCCCGAAGGATGGAGCACCTGGGATGCTACCACCAATACATCGCTTATCTATTATGGTGAATACCAGAGCCGTTATTTCAATGGCTCGCTGGTGAACACCTCATCGCGGGCACCCTGGTCGTTCCAGCTCACTCCTACGGAAGCTGCCGCCTATACCAATGCCAATATCTTCGACTCGTGGAATCCCTGTGCGGTAGCTGCTTCCGTATGCAGCTATGAAGCAAGAGATATTGCTATTTCCAACTTCCGCGGAGCCAAGGGTACAGCCCTCACTACTTTCGATTGGAATATAAGCTGGGCCAAAGACCAGATCAGGTACGATCTCTATCGCTCGTCAAGCCGCAACGGAACCTATTCCGTTGTAGCAAGCGTAACAGCTACCAATGATACGGCGGTCAACTTCCAGCTGACCGATGCTATCCCTGCCGTAGGCAGCTCGGCCTTCTATTACCTGGTTGGTTCCAAGGCAGGCTTTGCCTCGCATATCACCGATACTATAGAGATCTCGAGCACGCCTACCTTGTATGCTACAGGTACGCTGCAGGCTTTTGTTCAGCACCAGAGCACTCCTTCTGCTGCACAGAACCTGACCGTATCAGGCGAGAATATGCTGGGTAACGTAACCGTTACACCCCCGCCATCATACCAGGTGTCGGCAGACGGAGGAACCACCTGGTTCAGCAATGCTTCTCCACTTGTATTGACGCCTGCAGCGAATACGCTGGCAGCCACTACCCTGATGGTGCGTCTCAATGCCGCATCCGATGGTACTTACACCGGCGATATCCAGCTGACCAGCCCGGGCGCTACCACCGTGCTGGTACCCGTTACCGGTACGCGCGACAATGTTGCGCCTGTAACAACGGTGAGCCTTCAATACTGGCCACTTACGGAAAATGCCAACGATGATGCGGCAACCAGGTCGGCCGGGGTTATTGCCAGCACGCCTACCATGCAGAACCTGTATGTATCGAATGGCACTACGGTGGCCTTAGTACCTGCTTATTCCGCTACGTTTGGCCAGGCCTTCGGGGCTACCGCTAATGGCGATGGCTCATGGGGAACTGCCAGCGGCGGCCCGGGCGGCACCCTGCGCAGGAACTTCTATGAGCAGTTCACGGTTACGGCTAACAGCAATCACCAGGTGCGGGTCGATTCGATCTATGTAACCAGCGCCTTCTACAATACCAATAGCAATACCAGGTTGGCCGTGGTATATTCACTGAGCAATTTTGTCAATGATTCAGCTGATGTGTATACAATACCCGGCGGCTTTGTCAACCCGATAAGCCTGCCCAACCAGACCTCCGCCACTACCAGCAGCTACGCGTTGTCTGTGCTCAGCACCGGCGGAGTAACATTGCAGCCCGGGCAAACCATCACGTTCCGCATGTACTTTAGCTGTGGCAGCAGCTCTAACGGAAGATATGGCATGCTGAAGGATGTAAGGGTGACAGGTGAAGTTACTCCTGTAATCGTTACTACTCCCACGATCATTACTACCGGCAGCCTGAATGCCTTTACGCAGGCCTTGGGTAACCCTTCTTCTGTGCAGACCTATACGGTTTCAGGACAGGACCTGACCGGTAATATCATCATTACCCCTCCTGCCGGCTACGAGGTATCGGCCAATGGAGGAACTACCTGGATCACGGCGCCATCAACGCTGGTGCTGACGCCTGCCGCGGGCGTAGTAGCTTCTACTACTATTTCCGTAAGGTTGAATGCCGGATCAGCAGGTACCTATGCAGGAAATATTACGCATGAGAGCGCAGGAGCAGCTACCAGAAACGTAGCGGTAACCGGTGTGGCGGCTGCATCGTCCCTGACGGTTACAGCCACGCTGACTGCCTTTGCCCAAACAGTAGGGGCGCCTTCTGCCGTGCAAACCTATAGCCTCAGCGGCTCCTTCCTGACCGGCAATGTGACCGTAACTCCACCGGCAGGATATGAAGTGTCTGCCAATGGCGGCACTACCTGGGCTACCAATAGCAGCCCGCTCGTGCTTACTGCTACAGGAGGCACCCTGGCCGCCACCACCATTTCGGTGAGGTTGAATGCCTCCACCGCAGGCAACTACAACGGTAACATCGTGCATGCCAGCGCTGGAGCTTCTACTCAGAACGTAGCGGTGACTGGCGTGGCGGTAAATGCGCCGGTCATCACCACTACCGGTACGCTGACTGCCTTTACCCAAACGGCAGGTACAGCGTCTGCCGTGCAAACCTACCAGGTATCAGGCGCCAACCTGACCGGAAATGTGACCATAACTCCGCCAGCCAACTACCAGATAAGCAATGATGGTGGAACTACCTGGATCACGGCGCCGTCAACGCTGGTGCTCACACCTGCCGGCGGTACCCTGGCTGCAACCACTATCTCGGTGCGGTTAAATGCAACATCTGCCGGCGCTTATGCCGGGGTCATCAGCCATGTATCGACCGGTGCCGCTACCGTGAACGTGAATGTGACCGGCACAACGGTCAACCAGCCAGTGATCACGGTAACGCAGAACCTGCAACCGTTCTCGCAGACGTTGGGTACGCCTTCTGCCCGTCAGTCGTTTACGGTGGCCGGCGCCAACCTGACCGGCTCGATAACTGTTACGCCTCCTGCCGGATATGAAGTATCTGTCAATGCTGTGAACTGGTTTACAACCTCCACGCCGCTGGTGATAGAGCAGTCGGCAGGCACCGTAACCAGCAGAACGGTCTGGATCAGGCTGAATGCTTCAACTACCGGGGATCATAACGGAGAAGTGACGTTGCAGTCGGCGGGCGCTACGCAAAGGACGATAGCGGTAACAGGCAAAACGGTTACTAACCTGATCATTTATCCTAATCCTGTAACAGATGTTCTCAACCTGTATCATCCACAGCTTTATACCATCGCCCAGGTAAATATATACAGCCTCACAGGTATAAAACTGAGAACTTACCAGACCCAAAGCGCCAGCAACCGCTCCAGCTTTGACGTACGGTCGCTTCCTGCCGGTACTTATGTGCTGGAATACAGGCGCCTTGACCAGGAAGTGGTGCAGGTTAAATTTGTGAAGCTTTAACACCGTATGAAAGACAGGCATTGCTATAAAATATAAAAGGGTTAGTTTGCCGGGAAGCAGTGAACGCTTCCCGGCTTTTTATTTAACGTTCTGGCTGATGATCGTGCATACGAATAAGATATTTTTACAGGTAAAACATAGCGCTTAGCATGAAAATGAAAAAAATGACAGCTGCCGTAGCAGGAGCGATCATCTTCACCGCTCTTCTTGCTTTTACTGCCGGGGATAAAAAACGCCTGAAAATATTCTTGGCAGGCGATTCTACCATGTCGGTGAAAGAGATCAGGGCCTATCCTGAAACAGGCTGGGGCATGCCCTTTGTTTTTTTCTGGGATTCTACAGTAACGGTAGATAACCGGGCAAAGAATGGCAGGAGCACCCGTACGTTTATCAGTGAAGGGCTGTGGAACAAGCTGGTTAGCGATATAAAGGAAGGCGATTATGTATTCATCCAGTTTGGACATAATGATGAGTCGAAAGAGAAGGCAGACCGGTACACTACCCCGCAGGAGTTCAGGGCCAACCTGGCCAACTTTGTCGCAGAGACCAGGAAGAAAAAAGCAATTCCCGTATTGCTGTCGCCGGTTAGCCGCCGCAAGTTTGATAAGGACAACAAGGCCGTATTTACGCATGGCGAATACCCTGCTATCGTAAAGCAGCTGGCAGCCGAGCAGCAAGTAGTATTCATAGATCTCGATACCATGAGCCTTGAGCTATACCAGCAGTTAGGGCCTGAAGCATCCAGGCTCCTGTTCCTGCAGCTTCAGCCGGGTGAGCACCCTAACTATCCGGAAGGAAAAACGGATAATACGCATTTTAGCGAGCTGGGCGCAAGGCTGGTGGCGCAGCTGGTGCTTAAGGAGATCAGGCTGCAGCTGCCCGAGCTTGCCTCGAGGATCGTACAGCCTGCCGCTAAGAACTAACACTAATTTTTCATGCAACAGCGACCAGGATACATACTACCGATATGCCTGCTTCTTTTAGTAGCGGCTTTGTCGGCCCGGGCGCAACAGGTTACCTATCCTTCATTCTTTACAGTAGCGCAGGACGGCAGCGGAGACTTTACCAGCATCCAGCAGGCGGTATTTGCAGTGCGCGATCTTTCGCAGCAGCAGGTGACCATCTTAATAAAGAAGGGAGTATACCGGGAGAAGCTGGTTATCCCTTCCTGGAAAACCAATATTTCACTGTTAGGCGAGAGCAGGGACAGCACAATTATAGTTTATGATGATCACAGCTCTAAAAAAATGCCGGCCAGGGATGTAATATTAAAAACGGATACGATACGCACTTACACGTCTTATACGGTGCTGGTGCAGGGAAATGATTGCCGCATTGAAAACCTTACCATCCGCAATGCTGCGGGCAGGGTAGGCCAGGCTGTAGCCCTGCATGTAGAAGGAGACCGCTTTGTGGCAACCAACTGTTCCCTGCTCGGAAACCAGGATACGCTTTATACCGCCACGGCCAACAGCCGGCAATATTATAGCGGTTGCCTGATTGAAGGCACTACCGATTTTATTTTTGGAGAAGCCACCTGTATCTTTCAAAGCTGTACCATCCGCAGCCTTTCCAATTCCTTTATCACGGCAGCTGCTACCCGCCCTGGCCAGGATTTTGGATATGTCTTCTTCGATTGCAGGCTGGTGGCCGATCCATCTGTTAGCAAGGTATACCTGGGCCGTCCCTGGCGGCCTTATGCCAAAACCGTTTTCATACGCACAGAAATGGGCAAGCACATTGCACCACAGGGATGGGACAATTGGCGCGATCCTGCCAACGAGCGAACGGCTTTTTACGGGGAATACAAAAGCTATGGCGAAGGAGCGACCCCGGGCCAAAGAGTTCCCTGGAGCCGGCAGCTAAGCGTGCGCGAGGTGAAAAAATATTCAGTAAAGAATATCTTTAATAGCTGGGTTCCAGGATAAGCATGAAAATAGAAAGACGGCTGAGCGGGTATGCTCTCATTATCCAGCTATCATGGCCGTAGCGCTTTAATTGCTTATAGGAACAAAGCAAAATGGGCTTCAATCAATAATATGATCTTATGTTGCGAAAGGTTTGCATCCCTGTTCTTTTATTGCTGATCGCCTCCTGGCTTAACCAGGCCGGCGCCCAACATGATAGGTACGATCTTATTGTGGCCCGCGATGGCTCGGGCGATTTCCGCACGCTGCAGGAAGCTATTAATGCCGTGCCGGATATGAGGAAGAACAGGACAATCATCTTTATCCGCAACGGTATTTACAAGGAAAAGCTGGTAATACCCGAAACCAAGACCATGGTGACGCTTATAGGTGAACAGGTAGACAGCGTTATTATCACCTACGATGACCATGCTGCCACGAAAAATATCTTTAGCGAAGAGAAAGGTACTTCGGGCTCTGCTTCCTGCTATCTTACCGGGAAAGATCTTATTGCAGAGAATATCACGTTTGCAAATAGTAGCGGCCCTGTAGGCCAGGCAGTAGCTGCCTGGGTGGCAGGAGATCGAATGACGTTCATCAACTGCCGTTTCCTGGGCTTCCAGGATACTTTATATACATACGGGCACGACAGCCGGCAATATTATCTCCGTTGCTATATAGAAGGTACTGTTGATTTTATTTTCGGATCATCCACGGCTGTCTTTGACAGCTGCATCATCTATTGCAAGAAAAGCGGCTATATAACGGCGGCATCTACCCCGGAAAACAAGACCTATGGCTATGTGTTCCGTTACTGCCGCGTAACAGGCGATGCGCCGGATGGCTCATTTTACCTGGGCCGCCCCTGGAGGCCTTTTGCCAAAACGGTCTTTATGTACTGTGAGCTGGGCGGCATGATACGTGCGGAAGGATGGCATAACTGGAATAAAAAAGAGGCAGAAGCAACCAGCTGGTATGCCGAATATAAGAACACCGGCCCAGGTGCTGCCGGCAAAAGAGTAAGCTGGTCGCACCGGCTGACAGACAGGGAAGCTGCTGCCTATACCCCCCGTCTTATTTTTGCCGGGTGGGAGCCTCCCCGTTAACCGGCTGCACCTGCGCGGTAACGTTTGCGTAATTTTTTTTACCAGTCTTCCCGTTTTTACAGAGATTGCTGTTCTCATACTATTTTATAACGAGAGCCATGCTTTGCCGTTCTTCTTCTCTTATTGTCTGGACCTTTCTTATATCGTTTACAGCGTATTCGCAAGGGCCCGGCGTATGGCAGGCCGATAACGGCGATGGTACCTATCGAAATCCTGTGCTGTATGCGGATTATAGCGATCCGGACGCTATTCGCGTGGGCAACGATTACTATATGGTCGCTTCCAGCTTCGACCAGGTGCCGGGGTTGCCCATACTGCATTCAAAAGACCTGGTCAACTGGAGCCTGATAGGTCATGCGCTCAAAAAGCAACCGCCTTACGATATTTTCAGCCATGTGCAGCATGGGAATGGCGTATGGGCGCCTGCTATACGCTATCATAAAAATGAATTCCTTATATATTATCCTGACCCTGACCGCGGGATTTACCTTATACGTTCCAGGAATATAAAGGGGCCCTGGAGCGAGCCGCAGCTGGTTGTGGCCGGGGCAGGCCTGATTGATCCCTGTCCTTTCTGGGATGGCGATGGAAAAGCATACCTCGTACATGCTTATGCAGGTAGCCGCGCAGGCATAAAAAGCATAATCGTTGTGAGAGAAATGAACGCGGCCGGCACAGGGCTTACCGGTGAGCCGGTGCTGGTCTTTGACGGTCACCAGGAACACCCGACCGTAGAAGGGCCTAAGCTATATAAGCGCAATGGCTTTTATTACATCTTTGCCCCGGCAGGCGGAGTGGCTACAGGCTGGCAGCTGGTGTTGCGCAGCAGGCATATCTATGGCCCCTATGAGGCAAGGGTAGTGATGCACCAGGGACAGACCGCTGTCAACGGCCCGCACCAGGGAGCATGGGTCACCACCCAGACCGGCGAAGACTGGTTCCTGCACTTCCAGGACAGGGATATGTATGGGCGCATAGTGCACCTGCAGCCTATGCAATGGAAGAACGACTGGCCTGTTATCGGCATAGATGCCGACGGGGATAGTAAAGGAGAGCCGGTGTCAATATACCGGAAGCCTAATGTAGGCAAAGCAGCTTTTCCCCTTGCTTCGCCTCCTGAAAGCGATGAGTTCAACGAGCCGGCTATAGGGCTTCAATGGCAATGGGCTGCCAACCCTGACCCGCGCTGGGGCATGGCCACGGGCCGGCTGGGTTATTTCAGGCTGAATGCCGTAAAGCAGGCCGACACGGTCCGCAATCTTTGGGATATTCCTAACCGGTTAACGCAAAAATTACCCGCAGAAGAATTTACGGCTACCATGAAGCTGGCCTTCCTGCCAAAGTTTGAGAACGACAGGGCAGGACTGTTGATGATGGGGCGTGATTATGCCTGGCTTGGGCCAAAGATGATAAAGGATGAGGTCTTTATTGTTTACAACGAATGTATTGGCGCGGCAAAAGGGAACAGCGAGAAAGAGCAGGTGCTCATTAAAGCCGGGCCGGCCGATATTTATCTTAGGGTAACGGTAAAGAAAGAAGGGGTCTGCACTTTCAGCTATAGTATGGATGGCGCCAATTTTATAGCAGTAAAAGGATCTTTCAGGGCAGCCCCGGGCCAATGGATAGGGGCCAGGCTCGGAATGTTCTGCACCTCCGAAGTAAAGACAAATGATTGCGGCTATGCCAATATCGACTGGTTCAGGATAACCCGGTAGCCGGCTTTTTTAATAATGAAGCAAAATAACGATTATGAAATATTTCCTGCTGATTTCAGCATTCTGCATTTTCTCTGCTCACTCCCTGCAGGCCCAGGGCAAAGCTGAAAAGGAAGTGATGGACGCTGCCGAACGTTTACGCAAGGCCATGATCGATGGGGATAGCATTGCCCTGGATAAGATCGCGGATGAAAGGCTGACCTATGGTCACTCCGGTGGGCATATCGATGATAAGGCCGAGTTCGTAAGCAAGATCGCCAGCGGCCGTTCCGATTTTGTGACCATAGATATTACCCGGCAAACGGTAACGGTTATCGACAAGACAGCTATTGTGCGGCATCACCTCGAAGCAGAGACCAACGACAAGGGGAAAGGCCCCGGCACGGTTAAGCTTGATGTGCTGCTGGTATGGCAAAAGATAAAAGGCCAGTGGAAGCTGGTAGCACGCCAGGCTGTAAAAGCTTCCTGACAGGCGCGGCTGTTACCCGATGCTTCCTTCTGTCTTTTTCTTGCAGAGAAAAAGATATTCTTCCATCGTTATTTTTCCTGCAAAAAGATAACTATATAAGATATCCTTATCAGGGACCGTAGGAGCAGGAGGGCTGACCTTTTCCTGGTCAGGGATCATTACCTGCTCTTCTTTTGAAGTAGTGGTATCCATGGCTCTCTTTTTTTAAATGAATGACAGGCCGCCAATCGATCAAATAATGTGTACTTAATACACAAATGTATGCCAAACCTGCTGTAGAGGCGATCAAATAGCCGGATATTTTTTAAGCTTCTTACAATCAATAATATAATAGCAGGGTTGCGCAGCTTTTAGCTACCAGCCGGAACCGTCCGGGAGTTTTCCTTTGACACCAGGTAGAAAATACCCTTAAAAACATGAGGCAGCAGGTCGTTATTTTCCCTCTTTCCCGGCCAATGACAGCGTTCTTGTCAACCATTCAAAAAAGCAATGCTCAGGCTGCCTGTTCATGACATCGTTTCCGGCAACGATTGCGTAAATAAATGGCTCTATTTGCTTCACCGTCAAAGGATTTGGGGGTAAAATTGTACGTTCATACCGGGCTTCCCGGTAGACTAAAAACGGTTGGCCTGCTATGACATACAAAAAAGCTCCGCTACTCCTCCTGTTATTTATTTCCCTGTTTGCCCATGCGCAGCCGGCGGTGAAGCTGCCGGTGATTGTAGCGCCCAAGTTCAGGAACGCTTCTTACTCTATTACACGGTACGGCGCAGTGCCCGACGGCTACACGCTTAATACCAAAAGCATACAGGCTGCTATTGACGACTGTAGCAGCAAGGGCGGGGGGATTGTAAAAGTGCCGGCAGGGCTTTGGCTGACTGGTCCGCTGGTGCTCAAATCAAACGTGAACCTCAACCTGGCGCAGGGAGCTACCTTGCTATATACCAAGGATATGAATGAATATCCCCTGGTGAGGACCAACTGGGAAGGGCTTGACCAGATGCGTAACCAGGCCCCGCTTTCCGCGGAAGGAGCTACAAACATCGCGATAACCGGTCGCGGCATTATTGATGGCAATGGGGATGCGTGGCGCGCCGTTAAAAAAGAAAAGCTTACTGAAAGCCAGTGGAAAAAGCTGGTTGCCTCAGGTGGCGTGGTCAGCAGCGACAACAAAACCTGGTATCCTTCCGAAAAATCCAAAAAAGGACATGGCATGGAGCATCCGGGCGCCATCAGCCCTGATAAGGATGCGGCTTTTTACAATAGCATAAAAGATTTTCTTCGCCCTAACCTGCTGGTGCTTACCCGCTGCAAGTACGTGCTGCTTGAAGGAGTTACTTTCCAGAACTCGCCCGCCTGGTGCCTGCACCCGCTTATGACCGAGCACCTGACCGTAAGGAATATCAGCGTTAAAAATCCCTGGTATGCGCAGAATGGCGATGGCATTGACGTGGAAAGCTGTAAAAATGTTTTGATCGAGAATAGCGTATTCGATGTAGGTGATGACGGCCTTTGCATCAAGAGCGGTCGCGATGCTGAAGGAAGAAAAAGAGGGATGCCTACAGAGAACGTGATCATCCGCGGTTGTACCGTATATGCTTCGCATGGAGGCTTTGTGATAGGTAGCGAAATGAGCGGCGGCGCCAGGAACATACATGTCAGCAACTGCACATTTGTCGGCTCCGATATCGGTTTGCGCTTTAAGACCACCAGGGGTCGTGGTGGTATTGTAGAGGATATTTATATTAAGGATATATACATGAAAGATATCCCGGGCGAAGCCATCCTGTTCGACATGTATTATATGGCTAAGGACCCTGTACCTCTCAGCGGCGAGCAGCGTGAGCTGCCAAAGGTAGAAATGAAGCCGGTTGATGAGACCACGCCGCAGTTCCGCAACTTTCATATCAGCAATGTCTATTGCAATGGTGCTGCCAGGGCCATTTTTATCCGCGGTTTGCCGGAAATGCATATCGAGAACATCGTTATGGAAAACATGATCCTGCAGGCAGCGAAAGGTGTGGATATACAGGAAGCCAGCCATATCACCCTGCGTAACGTAAAGGTGGTAAGCGCAGACAGCAACCCGGTGGTAGATGTTATCAACAGCGACAATCTTGTTTTTGATAAGCTGACCTATAAGTCTGATGCCGGTCTGCTTTTCCGTATCAGCGGAGAGCGCAGCAAGGCCATTAATATTACTGGTACTGACGCTTCTAAAGCGAAGGAGCAGGTAAAATATGAATTGGGCGCGCAGAAATGATAATAGGACGCCTGAAATACGCTTATAGTCAGCAATATATTATTCGTATGAAGAAACTGGTTGGTATTATTGGTCTGTTCCTGGCAGTACAAGCTGCTGCCCAGGTGCCTTATTCGCAGCAGCTATCTGCTACTGCCATGCATATCTGGCCTGATTCTTTTTCCCTGAAGGCCGGCAGCCCTGCGCGCTGGAGCTACGATCAGGGTGTGATCCTGAAAGGAGTGGAGAATGTCTGGAATGCCACCGGCGACCCCAAATGGTTCAATTATATCCAGACCAGCATGGATCATTACGTGGACAATGACGGGAATATCAAAGACTATAAGAAAGAGACCTATAATATCGATCATATCAATAACGGCAAGCTGTTGCTGACGCTGTACCGGGTAACAGGCAAGGAGAAATATAAAAAAGCAGTTGACCGCCTGCGGCAGCAGCTCAGGGAACACCCGCGTACAAAGGAAGGCGGGTTCTGGCACAAAAAAATATACGACTGGCAAATGTGGCTGGATGGTCTTTACATGGGCCAGCCTTTTTACGCAGAGTATGCGATGCTTTTCCACGAGGATACTTCTTTTAACGATATTACCCGGCAGTTTGTATTGATGGAAAAGCATTCCCGTGACGAGGCTACGGGCCTGCTATATCATGGGTACGATGAAAGCCGCCAGCAGAAATGGGCGGATAAGGTCACCGGCCGGTCGCCTCATGTATGGGCGCGTGCGCTTGGCTGGTATGGCATGGCCATGGTAGACGTGCTGGATTATTTCCCGGCCGATCATCCGGGCAGGGATAGCATCATCGCCATCCTGAACCGGTTTGTAAAGGCAATAGCGAAAGTACAGGATGCCGGCACCGGCTTATGGTATGATATTGTGGACCTGCCGAAAGAAAAACGGAACTATTTTGAAGCTTCTGCTTCTGCTATGCTGGTCTATACTATGGCCAAGGCGGCAAGGAAGGGCTATATTCCTGTTTCTTATACGGCCAACGCCAAAAAAGGGTTCGATGGTATCGTAAAGCGCTTTATTGAAAAAGATGGGAACGGGCTTACTCACCTCAACGGTACGGTCAGCGTATCAGGCCTGGGCGGCAATCCATACCGCGATGGCAGCTTTGACTATTATATGAGCGAAAAGGTGATCGTAGACGATCCCAAAGGCATGGGCGCCTTTATTCTTGCCGCTACCGAAATTGAAATGCTGCCCAGGCTCGCTACAGGAAGGGGCAAAACAGTGCTGCTCGATAACTATTATAACAATGAATGGAAAAAAGATGCTACCGGCGCTCCTGTCCGCTGGCATTATACCTGGGACGACCGCTCCAACGGGGGATACTACCTGCTGGGAGATATCTTTAACCAGCATGGCGCCGCAACGGCTACGCTTTTCACGGCTCCTGCAAAGGAAGCGCTGGACAAAGCATCCGTTTACATTATTGTAGATCCTGATACGGAAAAAGAAACTGAAAAGCCAAATTATATACAGTCCGCCGAAGTAAGAACGATCGTAGACTGGGTAAAAGCAGGCGGCGTGCTGGTGATGCTTGGGAACAACGAAGGCAATTCCGAGTTTACGCATTTCAATACCCTGGCCGCACCTTTCGGCATAAAGCTGAATGAGGACAATAAGCTGATGGTGCAGAACAACAACTTTGTGGAAGGAGAAGTAAAGATCCCTGCCGGCAACCCGGTATTCAAGACCGCAAAGAACGTATTCCTGAAAGAGATCAGCTCTCTCACCGTAAAAGCTCCTGCCAAAACTATCCTGAGCCATGATGGCTATGCTGTGATGGCCACTGCCAGGTATGGAAAAGGAACCGTGTTTGTGCTGGCTGACCCATGGATCTATAACGAATATCTTGACGGCAAAAAGCTACCCCTGCAATACGAGAACTTTAAGGCAGCGAATGATTGGGTCAGGTGGCTGCTGCTGCAGGCTAAAAAAGTGAAATAATTCAACAGTGAGCATGATACTTTCTAAACAACAGTTAAGCAAGATACCAAAGGGCGCGGGGATAACAGCGCCTTCAGAAGAGCTGCTGACCTTACCCGAAAAAGTATTGCAGTTTGGGACCGGCGTACTGCTGCGCGGGTTGCCCGACTATTTTATCGATAAGGCCAACCACCAGGGCATCTTCAACGGCCGCGTGGTAGTGGTAAAATCAACAGATAGCGGTGGCACCGATGCTTTTGATAAGCAGGACGGGCTTTTTACCCTGTGCGTAAGAGGCGTGGAGAACGGCGAAAAGAAAGAAGAGCTGATCGTCAACTCGGCCATCAGTCGTGTCCTGAGCGCCAGGAATGAATGGGAGGAGGTATTGGCCTGCGCTGCTTCAAAAGAAATGCAGGTGGTCATTTCCAATACAACCGAGGTAGGCATTGTGCTTACAGATGATGATGTGCATGCTGCCCCGCCTGCTTCCTTCCCCGGCAAGCTGCTGGCCTTTCTGTATGCCAGGTACCAGGCGCTGGGCAATAGCGCTGACAGCGGGATGGTGATAGTGCCTACAGAGCTGATCATCAACAACGGGTCTGAGCTGAAAAGGATCGTGCTGCAGCTGGCTACGGCCAACAGCATGGAGCCTGCCTTCATAGAATGGCTGGATACTGCCAACCATTTCTGCAATACGCTGGTAGATCGTATAGTGCCGGGAAGGCTGTCTGATAACGATCGCTTTGCCACTGAGAAAAAGCTGGGCTATACCGATAGCCTGATGATCATGGCCGAAACCTTCCGCTTGTGGGCCATTGAATCGGATGCCCCGAGGGTAAAGGAAGTGCTTTCCTTTGCCAGGGCAGACAAGGGAGTGATCATTGCTCCCGATATTGAAAAGTTCAGGGAGCTGAAGCTGCGGCTGCTTAACGGAACGCACACCTTCAGCTGCGGGCTGGCTTACCTGGCCGGCTTTGGAACCGTGCGTGAAGCCATGGGCAATGAGCATATGGCCGCCTTTGTGCATAACCTGATGATACAGGAGATCGCGCGTATGGTGGTAAGCGACCAGGTTTCCTACGATGAGGCCTGCGAATTTGCCGCTAAGCTGGTAGACCGTTTCCGGAACCCCTTTCTCGATCACCAGTGGCTGAGCATTACCATGAACTACACCTCGAAAATGAAAATGCGCAATGTGCCGCTGCTGCTCCGGTATTATAGCCGGGAAGGCACGGCCCCTGAATATATGACGCTTGGGTTTGCTGCCTATCTCCTTTTCATGCAATGCCGTGAAGTAAGCCCTGGCAGGTATGAAGGCATGGCCAATGGCGCTGCTTACCAGGTGCAGGACGATCATGCCGCTTATTTTGCTGCCAAATGGGCTGCAGGCGATGCAGGCAAAGTGGTAGATGAAGTGCTGGCAGATGCTGATCTTTGGGGCGCTGATCTCAGCGAACTTGGCGGTTTTGCGGAAGCCGTTAAAAGAGATGTTCAATTATTGATACGCAACGGGGCCATGACGGCTATACGTCGCGTAGGGCTCAATAAAAACGTGGTGTGATGCAGGAAGTCTTAAAGGTACATGCAAAGGATAATGTACTGGTTGCGCTGAAAGACCTGGCCAAAGGGCAAACGGTCAGGTATCATAACGATGTTTTCGTTTTGCAGGATGATATACCGGCCAAGCATAAATTCTTCACGCGGGATATGAATGCAGACGATGCTATCATCATGTATGGCGTGCTGGTAGGCAAGGCGCAATATGCGGTACCGACAGGCGGGCTGATGACTACCGAGAATACCAAGCATGCGGCAGAGCCTTATACATATCGTCCTTACCATTATGAATGGCAGGCCCCTGATGTGTCGAAATACGAAGGGCGTACCTTTAACGGCTATCATCGCAGCGACGGACGGGTAGGCACTGCCAATTACTGGTTGTTCATCCCCACGGTTTTCTGCGAGAACAGGAACCTGGATGTGATCCGTGAAGCCCTGCACAACGAGCTTGGATATGCCGTAACGGATAAGTATAAGCAAAAGGCACACCAGCTCCTGGAGCTGTATAAAAGCGGGGCCGATATCGCTGCGGCTGACCTGAGCATAAAAGAGTCCACTGTATCCACCAACCGCGTGTTCAGGAACGTGGATGGCATTAAGTTCCTCAATCACCAGGGTGGTTGCGGAGGCACCCGCCAGGATGCGGCGATACTCAGCAAGCTGCTGGCTGCCTATGCCGATCATCCCAATGTGGCGGGCGTAACGATATTGAGCCTGGGATGCCAGAACCTGCAGACGCAAAACCTGCTGGAGGATATCAGGACGAGGAGCTCCCGTTTCGATAAGCCGCTTTACGTGTTTGAGCAGCAGCTGTCGCAAAGCGAAGAGCAGCTGATCACCGAAGCTATCAGGAAAACATTTCTTGGGCTGATAGAAATAAATAAGATTGAAAGAAAGCCGGCGCCGCTGAGCAAGCTGGTGGTTGGCGTTAAATGCGGAGGCAGTGATGGCTTCAGCGGTATCTCGGCCAATCCTGCAGTAGGCTATTGCAGCGACCTGCTGGTAGCCCTGGGCGCTAAAGTGCTGCTGGCCGAGTTTCCCGAGCTTTGCGGGGCCGAGCAGAACCTTATCGACCGCACCAGGGATGAAGCGGCCGCTAAAAAGTTCATTCGCCTGATGGGCGCTTATAGCGAAGCGGCAGAACGTGTCGGGTCAGGGTTCCATATGAATCCCTCTCCCGGCAATATTAAGGACGGGTTGATCACCGATGCCATAAAAAGCACCGGGGCTGCCCGTAAAGGCGGCACGTCACCTGTAGAAGATGTGCTTGATTATACAGAGCCGGCCGTAAAGCCGGGGCTTAACCTGGTATGCACGCCGGGCAATGATGTGGAAGCCACTACCGGCAAGGCTGCCAGCGGGGCCACCCTGATCCTGTTTACCACAGGCCTGGGCACACCCACCGGTAACCCGGTATGCCCTACCATCAAGGTAGCCACCAACTCAGCGTTGAATAAGCGCATGGGCGACATTATCGACATCAATACAGGACCTGTTATTGATGGAGAAAAATCCATCGAGCAGATGGGAGAAGAAATACTGGATTACTGTATCAGCGCCGCCAGCGGCGAAGTGATCCCTAAAGCGGTACAATTGAACCAGGACGATTTCATTCCGTGGAAGCGGGGCGTATCGTTATGATAAACATAATAATGTGACTGTATGAAAAATTTCCTTGACGAGAACTTCCTGTTAAAAACAAAGACAGCGCAACGCCTCTACCACGACTTTGCCAGGGCTATGCCTATTATCGATTATCATTGTCACCTGCCTCCGCAACAAATAGCGGAAGATACCCAGTTCGACAATCTTACCCAGGCATGGCTGTATGGCGACCATTACAAATGGAGGGCCATGCGTACCAATGGCGTAGACGAGAGCTATTGCACCGGCCATAGAAGCGACTGGGAGAAGTTCCAGCAATGGGCCGCAACAGTGCCTTATACGCTGCGCAATCCCCTGTATCACTGGACGCACCTGGAGCTGCAGCGCTACTTTGATGTGTACGATATCCTCAACGCAGATACGGCCAGGAAGATATACGATAAATGTTCGGATAAGCTTTGCACGCCGGAATATTCCGTAAGGAACCTGCTGCGCAAAATGAATGTGCAGCTTGTTTGCACCACGGACGACCCGGTCGACAACCTGGAATACCACCAGAAGATAAAGGAGGATGGCTTCGAGATACCGATCCTGCCTGCCTTCAGGCCCGATAATGCAATGAATGTAAGCGATCCGGCCAGGTTCAATGCCTATCTCAAAAAGCTGGAGGCAAGCACCAATATCTCCATCTCTTCCTTTGATGATTTCCTGTATGCGTTGCAGAACCGGCACGATTTCTTTGCATCTATGGGGTGCGGCGTTTCTGACCACGGCCTCGAAGAGATCTATGCAGAAGACTTTACCGGCCTGGAGATCGATGCCATCTTCAACAAGGTGCATGCCGGCAAATCGCTCAATGACGTGGAGCAGCGAAAGTTCAAGTCAGCCATGTTGATACATTTCGCCGAATGGGATTGGGAAAAAGGCTGGGTGCAGCAGTTTCACCTGGGAGCCTTGCGCAACAATAACTCGCGTATGCTGCAGCAGCTTGGCCCTGATACGGGCTGGGATTCCATTGGTGATTTTTCGCAGGGAAGAGCATTGGCCAGGTTCCTTGATAAGCTGGATACGAACAACAGGCTGGCCAAGACCGTGCTGTATAATCTCAACCCGGCCGACAATGAGCTGATGGCAACCATGATAGGCAACTTTAATGACGGCTCCACTGCAGGTAAGATACAATGGGGCTCTGGCTGGTGGTTCCTTGATCAGAAAGACGGTATGACGCGCCAGCTGAACGCTCTCAGCAATATGGGATTGCTGAGCCGCTTTATCGGCATGCTTACTGATTCCAGGAGCTTCCTGTCTTTTCCCCGGCATGAATATTTCCGCCGGCTGCTCTGCGATCTTTTCGGTACGGAAGTAGAGAACGGCGAATTGCCGAATGATATCAACTGGATCGGCAAGGTGATACAGGATATTTGTTTCAATAACAATAAGGAATATTTCAACTGGCAGCCGCAGGCTAAGCCGGTGCTGGTAGGAGAAAAGATAGGCTGAGATGCAGTGATGGCAGCGTGCTGCTGCAACATTTCTTTTTGCGTTATGATCAACACATCGTATTTTCCGGCTTCGGCTCAAATCGGCCATGGTATTGGATAGCGTACAGGACGACCGGTATCGATGCCGGAAACCAGCACAACGTTTTATGAAGAGACCTGTTTTCTGTTTTGGAGAATTATTGCTGCGGATGTCGCCCTCGCTCGGTGGCAAATGGATAGAGCAAAACAATATGCCGGTATATATCGGCGGGGCTGAGCTGAATGTGGCAACGGCCGTGGCAAGATGGAATGTGCCGGTCAGGTATTGCACGGCTCTTCCCGATAACTATCTTTCCCGCGAGATCATTGAAGAAGCTTCGGCAAAGAACATCGATATGTCGGCTGTGCATTTCTCCGGCGACAGGATCGGGATCTATTATCTCCCGCAGGGCGCTGACCTGAAAAATGCAGGAGTTATCTATGACAGGGCATACTCTTCCTTTGGCAGCCTGCAGCCGGGCATGATCGATTGGGATACGGCGCTTAAAGGCTGCTCCTGGTTTCATTTCAGCGCTATCAGCCCTGCTCTCAGCGAACAGGCAGCAGCAGTTTGCCGGGAAGCCCTTGCAGCTGCCAGTAAGAAAGGGATCACAATTTCCATAGACCTTAATTACCGCGCCAAGCTATGGAAGTATGGCAGGCAGCCCGTAGAAGTGATGCCGGAGCTGGTATCATACTGCAACCTGGTAATGGGAAATATCTGGTCGGTCAATAGCCTGCTGGGGATACCGGTAAACCCTTCCATTCACCTGCAGCACGACCCGGCAGCTTACCTGGCGCATGCCCGTGATACGGCTGATGCCATTCGCCGTCAATTTTCTTCCTGCACGGCTGTTGCCAATACTTTCCGGTTCGATGCCGACCAGGGGATCCGGTATTATGCCTCTCTTGATACGGCAGAAGGGCAGTTTGTATCGCCTGAGTTCAACGCTTCTCTTGTGGTGGACAAGATAGGCAGCGGGGACTGTTTTATGGGCGGGCTGATCTATGGCCTGTACAATGGCCATACTTACCAGCAAACGATCGGGTATGCCGCCGCCGCCGCCTTTGGAAAGCTGCAGGAAAAAAGCGATGCCACCAGCCAGACGGAGAATGATGTGATCCGCTTATTAAACGCTCAAACTATTAATTAAAGCTTTCAGGAAACTATGGAGCAGCAGGCTTATATCATCGAGCAGATAAAAAAGCAGGGAATACTGCCTTTGTTTTACCATCCTGATAAGGAGCTGTGCCTGACTATAACAAAAGCATTATACGATGCCGGTGTGCGCGTAATAGAATTCACTAATCGCGGGGAGCAGGCTTTTGATAATTTCAGCGCCCTGGTACATGCCCGCAATGGGTCAATGCCGGGATTATTGCTGGCCATTGGAACGATACGTACTGCCGAGCAGGCGGCGCGCTTTATCGAGGCAGGTGCCGACCTGCTGATCAGCCCGGTATTTGATGCCGATGTAGCCGATATAGCCTACCTGCATAAAAAGCTCTGGATACCCGGTTGCATGACGCCTACGGAAGTGCATGTGGCCGAGCAGGCAGGGTGCCGGCTCATTAAGCTATTCCCGGGAAATGTGCTTGGGCCAGGCTTTGTGAGCGCGATAAAAGAATTGTTCCCTGATGTAGACCTGATGCCGACCGGCGGTGTGGAGGTGAGCGAAGAAAATATAGGAGAATGGCTGGCGGCCGGCGTTTGCGCAGTTGGGTTAGGCAGCAAGCTGATCAGCAGGAAGCTGCTGGCGGATAAGGATCACGAAGCCGTATCTGCCGGCGCTGAAAAAGCCTTGTCCATTATCCGTAAGCTGCGCGGGGAATAATGATTGCAACAAAATAGCTTTTAACACCATAATTACCGATCATCTCTCCGTCTGCAAAAAGACGGAGGCAAACTTACACGCATGCGTCAAGCCATAGGAAAATACAGGTGGACCATCTGCGCCTTGTTATTCTTTGCCACTACTGTGAATTATCTCGACAGGCAGGTGCTAAGCCTGTTGCAGCCTCGCCTGGCCGAGATGTTTAACTGGAGCAATAGCGACTATGCCAATATTGCGTCTGTTTTCCAGTTCACCTATGCTATTTCCATGCTGGTTGCCGGCCGGGTGATTGATAAGCTGAACACAAAAAGAGGGTACGCCTGGGCGATCATCATCTGGTCGATAGGTGCTATTATTCATGCGCTGGCTATTCCCATCGGGGAAGGCATTGCTGCTATGCTCGGGTGGGTGGGCATTGCCGCCGTTTCAGTCTCGATATGTGGCTTTATGTTCTCAAGAGCAGTGCTTGCTATTGGTGAGGCCGGCAATTTCCCTGCCGCCATCAAGGCCACGGCAGAATATTTTCCCAAAAAAGAAAGATCGCTGGCAACAGGCATATTTAATTCCGGCGCTAATATAGGCGCTGTGCTGGCACCGCTGACCGTACCCTGGATCTATTCGCATTGGGGCTGGGAAGCGGCATTCATTATTATCGGCGGGGTAGGATTTCTCTGGCTGGGATTCTGGCTCTTTCTTTATGAGAAGCCCGAAAAGCAGAAGCGGCTTTCTGCTGAAGAGCTGGCTTATATCAACAGCGATGAAGAAAGAACGGTTGTGGCAGCAGGAGCGCCTGCCGAAAAAGTGCGCTGGTTCCGCCTGCTGGAGTATAATCAGACCTGGGCCTTCACCATCGGAAAGTTCATGACCGATGGCGTATGGTGGTTCTTCCTGTTCTGGCTGCCGGCCTATCTCAGGGCCCAGTATGGGATGGTAGATAGCGCTATTACGCCGCCGCTGACAGTATTATACACCATGGCGATGGTGGGCAGCATTGCAGGCGGATGGCTGCCCATGTATTTTATCCGGAAAGGGTACCAGATATATGACGGACGTATGCGGGCCATGTTCCTGATCGCTTTGTTTCCCCTGGCTATCCTGGCGGCCCAGCCCTTAGGGCATATCAGCTACTGGCTACCTGTGTTGTTTATCGGCATCGGCGCTTCTGCCCACCAGGCCTGGAGCGCCAATATCTTTACTACCGTATCGGACATGTTCCCTAAAAAGGCTGTGGGATCAGTGGTTGGCATCGGTGGCATGGCAGGCGGGCTTGGCGGGGTGCTTATCACCAAGATCGGCGGATGGATATTTGATGCTTATAAAACGGCCGGTATCGCCCGCTCATGGGCAGAGGCCAAAGCTGTAGGTCTTGGGGATTACCTGGCCCGGATACAGGAGCTTCCCCTGGCTACGAAGCACGGCGATAAAGTGAACCTGAACGCAGCTGAGCTGAGCGGTCTGTCTAAAGAAGTGGTTGCGCAGCTGAAAGTAGTTGATGCCGCCAGCTTTGAGCAATTGTTGCAGCTTCAAAAACCGATCGTGCACAGCCAGATGACCATTGCCTATACTATTATGTTTGCTATCTGTGCCCTGGCCTATATGGTGGCCTGGCTGATCATGAAATCGCTGGTGCCTAAGTACAAGCCGATCACCGACCTGTAACGACCAGGCAAAGCATAGATTGCAGAGAGCCTACCTTCTATTTTTTATGCGGGTATGAACATTAAAAAAGCTGCCATAGACCTGGCAGCTTTTTCCTATATCATTTCTACGCTTCTCTTCACAAAATCCGTAAGCTCCGGGCCGGTCAGCATGCCTTGCGAAAGCAGGGCCAGGTCGTAAGCCTGGCGGGCGATCCGGTTCTGCTCTTCAGCATTGTCGGTAGTGGCTATCCGGTTCACCAGCGGGTGATTGCTGTTGACCGTTACCGTATAATTATCCGGCAATGAACCATAAAAGCCCATGCTGCCGCCCAGCTGGGCCATATCTTTCATGCGGCGCATGAACTCGTCCATAGTAACGGTAACAGGGGGATCATTAGGCGAAAGGCTTTCCACCTTCACGCTCATGCCCGGCTTCTGGATATTTTTCTCAAACACCGATTTCACCGAAGCGCTTTGTTCTTCGGACAGGACCGACGGGATAGCTTCTTCTTTATTGATGAGCTTATCAATGGTGCCGGCATCTACACGCTTTACCTGGGTCTTTTCCAGCTTTTGCTCCAGGTGGCTGATAAAATGGTTGTCGAGCGGGGAATCCATCTGCAGCACATCATATCCTCTTGCCGTTGCGGCCTGTATAAAGCCATCCTGCTTACCGGGGTCGGTAGTATAGAGATACACAAGGTTCCCGTCCTTGTCTGTCTGCAGCTCTTTTACTTTTTCCTTGTACTCTTCAAGCGTAAAGAAATGCTTTTCGGTATTGCTGACCAGCACAAATTCCTTTGCCTTTTCATAGAACTTTTCATCGGTGATCATGCCGTACTTTACAAATAGCCCGATATCCGGCCATTTCTCTTCAAATATCTTCCGGTCCTGCCTGAACAGCTCGGATAATTTGTCGGCTACTTTTTTTGTAATGTAGGTATTGATCTTCTTTACATTGCTGTCGGCCTGCAGGAAGCTGCGCGATACGTTGAGCGGGATATCGGGTGAATCGATAACGCCGTGCAGCAGCATCAGGAACTCGGGAACGATATCCTTTACCTCGTCGGTAATGAAAACCTGGCGGGAAAAAAGCCTGATCTTATTGGGACGCAGCTCCACATCCTTTTTTATTTTGGGGAAATAGAGCACGCCCGTGAGGTTAAAGGGATAATCCACATTGAGATGTATCCAGAACAGCGGCGGCTCCAGGAAAGGATAAAGCTCCCGGTAAAAGGCCAGGTAATCCTCGTCTGTAAGCGAGGAAGGGGACTTGGTCCAGACCGGGTGCGTATTGTTGATGATATTATCCTGCTCTACCGTTTTATATTTTGGCTTGCCGTCGGCATCCTCACCGTCCGGCTCTGATACGCTCTTAGTGCCAAACTTGATAGGTATAGGCAGGAAGGAGCAATACTTGTCGAGTATCTCCTGCAAACGATGCTTTTCGAGGAACTCTTCTGACTCGTTGTTGATATGTAGAATGACATCGGTTCCCCTTTCGGTGCGGGTTCCTTCCTGCAGCTCAAAAGAAGTGCTGCCATCGCAGATCCAGTGTGCCGGTAAAGCTCCTTCCTGGTAAGAAAGCGTCTGTATCTCTACTTTCTCAGCCACCATGAAGGCCGAATAGAAGCCAAGCCCGAATTTGCCGATCAGCTCATTGGCGTCCTTGGCGTCCTTGAATTTTTCGATGAACTCGGTTGCCCCCGAAAAGGCGATCTGGTTAATATATTTTTTTATTTCCTCGGCAGTCATGCCCAGGCCTTTATCGCTGATGGTGATGGTCTTTTTATCTTTATCAACCGCCACTTCTACCTGCAGGTCACCAAGCTCCCCGCCATACTGGCCCAGGGAAGAAAGCCGCCTGATCTTCTGCGAAGCATCTACGGCATTGGAAACCAATTCTCTCAGAAAGATCTCATGATCAGAATAAAGGAACTTTTTGATGATTGGAAAAATATTCTCCGTATGAATGGAGATCGTGCCTTTTTCTTGCATAATGGAACGTATTAATATGAAATTTCCGGTTTGCCCTGTAGCAACAAGGGCTGTTCCAATCCAGGCAGATTTGCCAAACTGGCAGTTATTGAAGCTGGTAGCAAAACCTTAACCAGAAAGCAGGGAATGGATGTCATACAGGATACAGATCAGGATGGCCCGGGACGCTTATCCTTTTCTTCCCTGATCATTTTGCCGATGCTTTCCATCATTTCTATCTGTACCTGCTGTATTTCGAGAAGCCGCTTGTTCTGGTGCAGGAGCAGGTGGTCTATCTTTTCATGAAGCATCCTGATCTCCGCTTCGGCTTTAAGATTGGTCTTATAATCGTTCTCAGACCTGGCCCTGTCCTTATCTTCCTGCCGGTTCTGGCTCATCATGATAATAGGGGCCTGGATGGCGGCAATGCAGGAAAGGATCAGGTTGAGCAGGATGAAGGGGTAAGGGTCAAACCCTTTGTTGTGGTACCACCATACATTGAGCATCATCCAGCCCGATAGCAGGCAGAAAAAGATGATAATGAACTTCCAGCTCCCCCCGAAAGAAGCTACCCGGTCGGCCAGGCGGTCGCCAAGCGAATCCTTTTCCTCTTCCCGCTTTGGGCTCCAGCTAAGCAGGCTTTTCTTGAATACTTTGCTGGAAACCGTTTTCTCCACCTTCTCCAGCTCGCCTACCTCCTCGCGCAGCAGCTGTTCTATATACTCTTTCCTGAGCTCGTTCATCTGCTCAATGCTCAGGTCCTGACCGCTTGCAAACCCAGGTATCTTTTGTTGCAGGAAGTCATGAAAGGAAGAATTGCTTTCTATAGCTGCCGGATTTTTTATATGATCGGTTTTAGCAATTAAACGGCCTGTTGTTGCACCTTATTATGAAATGCTGCCGGTTCAGGCATATATCCGCTCGATGGCATCCCTGTTCTTCTCCATGATCACCTTTCTTTTCATAGATAGCTTGGGGGTCATTTCACCGGTATCCACGCTCCATTCATTCGGCAGCAGCTCAAACTTTTTGATCTGCTCTACATGGTTAAAGGAGGCATTATATTTTTCCACGATCTCCTTTAGCATCTTCACCACGGCTTCATTGCGGATGGCCTCTTCTTTGGTAGTAAAAGGAATATGGTGCTCTGCCATCCAGTCTTTCAGGGCGGTAAAGGAAGGAACAATGAGGGCGCCTACAAACTTCTTTTCCGAGCCAACTACCAGTATCTGCTCGATGAAACGGCTCTCCTTCATTTTATTTTCTATCGGTTGCGGGGCTACATACTTGCCTCCGCTGGTCTTGAACAGCTCTTTCTTGCGGTCGGTGATCTTCAGGAAATTCTTATTGACCCAAACGCCGATATCGCCGGTATAGAGCCAGCCGTCCTTTATGGCCTCGGCTGTGAGATCGGGACGCTTATAATAGCCCTGCATTACGGTGGCGCCTTTTACCAGTATCTCCCCATCTTCGGCCAGCTTTACCTCGATGCCTTCTATCGGCGGGCCTACGGTCCCAAAAATGGTAGCAGCACGGCGGTTAACGCAGATCACGGGGCTGTTCTCCGTGGGGCCATACCCTTCATATACCGGTATGCCAGCGGCATTGAAGATGCGCAGCAGCTTTTCGGAGGCAGCTGCCCCGCCTGTAACTATGAACGAGATATTGCCTCCCAGGGCCTCGCGCCATTTGCTGAACACCAGCTTGCGCGCAATGGCCAGCTTGATATTGTAAAAGAACCCGCCGCTGATATTATTATCATAACGCGTGCCCAGGGCCACGCTCCAGTAAAAAAGAGCGCGCTTGATGCCTTTGAGCTCGTTGCCTTTGCTCATGATCTTTTCATAGACCTTTTCCAGCAGGCGCGGAACAGTGGTAAAGCCGTCCGGCTTTATTTCCTTGAGGTTGTCGCCAATGGTTTCCAGGCTTTCTGCATAGTAAATGCCGATGCCGCTGAAAAGATACAGGTACGTGATCATCTTTTCGAAGATGTGGTTAAGCGGCAGAAAGCTCAGGGTTTTGGTGTGCGGGGCATCCTCAAAAGGAAAGCTGGCCTTGGAAAAATAAACGCAGCTTACGATATTGCTATGGCTCAGCATTACTCCTTTAGGAGTGCCCGTAGTGCCGGAGGTATAAATGATGGTGGCAGTATGCGAAGGCGGGATAGCGGCTTTGATCGCTTCTACCTTTTGCAGGCTTGCCTCGTCGGCCGATTCCAGGATAGTGGCATAATGAGTGGCGCCCTGGATATGCTCAAATGTAAAGATGCCCACCAGCGAAGGCACGCGTTCCCGCAGGCTGTTCACTTTTTCAAGCAGGCTTGCCTCGCTCACAAAAATATATTTGACCCGGGCATCGTTGAGAATGAACTCGAGCTCATTGGGGTTGGTGGTAGGATAGATGGGCGTAAGAATGGCGCCGATCTGCTGCACGGCAAGATCAGTAAAGACCCATTCAGGCCTGTTATTGCTGATAATGGCAATCTTATCGCTTCCTTCGGCGCTAAGATCATGCCCGCTAACGCCCAGCTTCAGCAAGCCAGCCGAAAACCTGTTGACCTGCTCTGCGGCTTCCTGCGTGCTATAGCTCTTCCACCGGCCATCGACCTTGGAGCTCAGCATGTTTTCTTTCGGGAAATGCTTTAACTGGTGCGTGATCGTATCAAAAAGGCGGTAATCAGGATATTCCATATGGCTCGTCATTTAATAAAGGCATTGTTCGGCTGATCGCCAGGATAACAGGGAGCTATACCGCTGTGCAGGATAACCGGCCGGGCCGTTCTTTCTTCTGTCTACAAAATAAACAAAAAGCATGAATAAAAACGCCGCCATCTTTTGGGACGGCGGCGCTTGCGATGCTGCTATCAGGCTTAATTGGCCTGGTAATATTGATTGCCGGGCATTTTAAATACCCTTGATTTCTGGAAATTACTGAAAGCGTTATAGGCATCAGGATGCGTTTTGGTCCAGCTATCGTAGGCTGCCAGGTCATACACCGTTCCAAACAGCCATTGATTATAGGCGTCGAACATGCCTTCCTGGATAAGCTGGCGCTGGTAGTCGAATAGCTTGTAAGGGAACCTGCCGGCATTTGTCTCGAACCAATCGAGGATGAAGCGGGTGCGGATCATGGTCAGCGTTTCGGGCGTAAGGCCTTTGGATGCCAGTCCCGACTGCTTGTTCATGGTCTGCAGGAAGGCCTTGCTGAACTCATTCTTATTTTTTTCCTCGCCTTTCATCAGGTCTGGCTCGGCGAACAGCTTTTCCTTATAGGCCTGCAGCAGCAGCTGCTTCATGGCAGCGCCTCTTTCCGACAGGCTTTCCATGTTTACGAATATCTCCCCGTAAATAATGGTCCACACCTTGTCTTTGGTAAAGAAATAGTGCCGGGCCGCATTGTAGTAGTTACCGCTGTAAGAGGGGTCGTTCTGTATGCCTTTTTCCCAGAGATCTATAGCCGAATAGTTCTTGGCAGAGAACAGCAGCTCACCGTATTCGCTGTAAAGAGGGCCGCTCTTCGGGAACTTTTTGAGGGCCTTCTTATACATCTTCTCGCACTCTTTTACCTCTTCAAGGGCCTTGTAAACATTACCTGCTATCTGGTAGGAGACCACATCGGCATCGTCGCGGTCCGTGATGACCTTTACTATTTCCAGCGCTTTTCCATAATCCCTTTTCAGGTAATAGCCCATCGCCAGCTCTTTCTGCAGCTCCAGGTTGTTCTTATGCTGGTCCAGCGCGCGGGTAAGAATAAGGATAGCATTGTTATAATCCCCTGCACGCATAAATGTGCGGGCATTTTCCTGCACGGTCTTAACATCGTCTGGCTGAGCCATGGCTGCTATGCCAAGCGTCAGGGCAAAAATGAACGAAATGATCTTTTTCATAAAACAAAATAAAGCAAATCAGGCCTGCAAAATCGCCGCAGGCACAAATATTAACAAATTAAGCAACCTGTTCAGAGCAAATGGGTAAGAAGGCCATCTCTCAGCTTGGGCTCAAACCAGGTGCTCTTGGGTGGCATCACATTCCCGCTGTCGGCAATATCAAACAATTGCCGGATAGTGACCGGGAAAAGGCTGAAAGCTACCTTCATATCGCCGCTGTCCACCCTTTTTTCCAGCTCTTCCAGCCCGCGTATGCCGCCTACGAAATCAATACGCTTATCGGTACGCTGGTCGGTGATGCCCAGGATATTATCCAGCACCTTGTTCGTCAGTATGGTCACATCCAGTATGCCGATCGGGTCTTCTGTATAAGAATTTTCCCGGGCACGCAGAATGTACCATTGCTTATCCAAATACATGCCGAATTCATGCAGCTGCGCAGGCCTGACAGCCTGCTGTGCCGGCGTAATGGTGAAATCCTTTTCCAGCGCGCTGATGAATTCCCCGCTGCTCAGCCCGTTCAGGTCCCTGACCACCCGGTTATAGTCCATAATGGCCAGCTCGCCGGCAGGGAAAATAGTGGTAAGGAAATAGCGGGCAGCTCCGCTTTGCGGAAGCGCCTGGCTCACCCTGGCAGCCGAGGCAGCCCGGTGATGCCCGTCTGCAATATATGTGGCAGGCACTTTTTCGGCAAACAGGTCTGTTATGGTCCTTATCGTTTCATCCTGGTCAACTGCCCAAACGGTATGACGGATGCCATCGTCTGCCGTAAAATCGTATACCGGCTGGTGCTGGTCTTTCCAGCTGCTGATCAGCGCATCAAGCTCTGCAACATTGTTATATGCCAGGAATACATTGCCTGTCTGGGCGCCAATGGTCTTCATGTGATCGATCCGGTCCTTTTCTTTTTCAGGACGGGTGAACTCATGCTTTTTGATGATGCCGTTGAAGTAGTCATCCACAGAAGATACGCACACAAGACCGGTCTGGCTCCTGCCTTCCATCACAAGCTGATAAATATAATAGCAGGATTTTTCTTCAGTGAAAAGGATGCCTTTTTCAATGCTTGCCAGGAGGTTGGCCCTTGCCTTGTCGTACACGGCCTGGCTATGCAGGTCGGTTTCTTCCGGCAGGTCAACCTCTGCTTTGGTAATATGAAGGAAAGAATCGGGGTTGCCTTTGACCTCTTCCCTTGCTTCGGCGCTGTTAAGCACGTCATAGGGCCGGGAAGCTACCTGCCGGGCCTTTTCTGGTCTTGGGCGCAGGGCGTTGAAGGGTTTAATAACAGCCATTCAGTAAAGATTTGATGGGCTGCAAGATACGGGATATATGCTGTATGGGGTTGCCATGCATCTGAGCGGCAACGTTGGGAAGATTATCCTTTGCGTGCCGCAAAATCGGTCATCAATTCTGTCAGCACCTGCACGCTTTCAACCGGCAGCGCATTGTACATGGAGGCGCGGAAACCTCCTACGCTGCGATGGCCTTTGATGCCATAAAGCCCTGCTTCCCTGGCTTCTTCCAGGAATTCCTTTTCCAGTACAGGATCGTCTACAACAAAAACGGCATTCATCAGGCTCCTGTATTCCCGGGCCACGGTGCCCCTGAAAACCGGCAGCTTGTCGAGCGTGCCATAGAAAAGCGAGGCCTTGGCCATATTGCGCTGCTCGATGGTCTTAATGCCTCCCTGCTTCTTAAGCCAGCGAAGGGTGAGCATGGCTACGTAAACGGCAAATACCGGCGGCGTGTTCATCATGCTGCCTTCCCTGATATGGTTACGGTAATCCAGTATGGAAGGAATGATGCGGCTGGTGCTGCCCAAAAGATTTTTGTCAGCTACTACCAGGGTCACGCCGGCTGCGCCCATGTTCTTTTGCGCCCCGGCATAGATGATCCCGAACTTATTGAAGTCAAGCTGGCGGCTGAATATATCGCTGCTCATATCGGCAACCAGGGGTACGCCTGCCTGGAAAGGGATATCCTTCCATTGAGTGCCGGCAATAGTTTCATTGGTGGTTATATGAAGATAAGCTGCGGTAGGCGATACCTGCAGGCGCTGAGGGATGGTAGTGAACCCGGTTTCCTTTGAAGAGCCTGCTATTTCCACATGGCCGAATACCCTGGCCTCCTTAATGGCTTTGGCGGCCCAGGTGCCTGTTTCGGTGTAGGAAGCTATTCCATTTTCGCTGAGCAGGTTCATGGGCACCTGCATGAACTGCGTGGTAGCTCCTCCGTGAAGGAGCAGTACTTCATGATCAGCATCGAGCTGCATAAGCTCTCTGACAAGCGCAATTGCTTCCTGCAATACATTCTCGAAAAGCGGCGTCCTGTGCCCGATCTCGAGGATGGAGAGACCGGAACCGTTGAAGTCGAGAACAGCCCGGCTGGCTTCCTCAAACACCTCACGAGGCAGGATAGAAGGACCGGAATTAAAATTATGCATCACCTGTTGAGCGGGTTGTGTCACGGCTGAGGGGTTAAGTGAGAGCGTAAAGATAAGTTGAAGCAAGGGTTTGCAGGAAGGGAAGCCTGATTTAAAAAAGGATATTCCGCCATTGGGCGGAGTAGCTGACCGGCCGGTCTATTCATGCTCGCGGCCAATAATGCGGCTGTTCCTCCAGGCCTGGTCAAGCATTGAGAATTCTTCAAGATCATGCGGGGAGAAGGGCTGGCCGGCAAGGGGAGAAAGATCGGGCTGGCCGGCATTGACCCAGGCTGTGTACCAGAAGCAGGCAGTGGAATAGATCGCCAGCCGCATCCTTCTTTCTACCATGCCTTTCAGCCTGGCATCATAGGCCCTGGTATAAGCAGCCGAATATTGCCGTACTACCTGGCCGTTCCTTTCTTCAAAAGCATATTTATGATCAGGGGGGAATTGCGCAGACAGGTCTTTTTCATATAGCAGCACCGTATCGGCTGCGGCGGCGCTTTCCAGTATCCTGGCCCAGATATATTCACCGGGATTGGGTATATAAGCCGCTTTGCCGGTGAAAAGGTCCCATTCTTTCCCGGCCAGCAGCTCGGGGATACGGCTTTCCCAGAAAGCATGGATGCCTTTCTGACCGGTCAGCTGGCCGTTGTGATTGCTGCTGGCGTGGAGCGGCACATGGGCATCGGCAATATAATGGCCCAGCTCTGCTGCGTACTTAAGAACGTGGAACAAGGACTTTTCCTGCAAGGCTTTGGTAAGCCGGTGCAGCATAGTTTGTATCCACCAGGGCACCACTCCATGGGCCTGCAAAGTATCTTCGGTGTATCTGGCTACTGCCTCGTCCCAGCGGCGGGGCAGCGAATCGAAAGGATAGGCTCCATACCTGTCCAGGTCAATATAATGCCTGGGGCCTTCAGCCGGCAGGATATACCTTCTTTTATCCGGGTCCACGGCATGCGTGCTGAGAAAGCTGATAGCAGGCTTGAACACTACGAGCATACCTGGCGGCAACAGGAAGACCGCCTGGTAATTGATCTTACGATGGCCAAAGAAGCCCCAGCCCCAGCAGGGCCGGGCCAGCAGTAGCAGCAGACAGCAGGCGAATAGCTGTTTCATATGCAAAACGGTTTTTAAGCGGCGGCGCGATCATGACCGGCAGCTTCATGAAACCCTTTTGCAAAATACCAGGCCTGGAATTAATAAACAGGAGGTATCCCTCCCTTTTCTTCCGTTCTTTCCTCTTCCATTTCCACTACCCCGCCGGTAACCGCATATTTCATTACATCGCCGGAGGAAAGATGCAATATATGGCGTACCTTATAGCGGGGCAAAATATATAGCTGGCCGGCAAAATTGTAGGCCTGCGGTACATATACGCCTACCATCTCGGCGCCCATATCGAATTTCTTCATCTCCTCATCGGTCATAAAGCCTACTACCCATACATCGTTGGCAAATACGTTGGCCAGCACCGATTTGGTGAACTTCCTTTTATCGCCGGCAAAAGCTTCAAAAAAATCTTTGATGGAGGTATAGATGAACTTGATGCCGGGTGTTCTTTCCAGCCATTGGTCGAAAAAATTGATCAGGCTGCCCATCACAAAGTTGGAGCTTACCCAGCCTACCAGCATTACGAAGCCGATCACGATCACAAAGCCCAGGCCCGTCACCTTCTGCAGGTTGCCTTTTTCATCTACGCCTACCCAGGAAGGAAAAAGGCTGTGCACCATCTGGGGCAGCAGGTTATCGACAAAGGTAAAAGCGGTCACCACTGCCCATATCGTGATAGCAATGGGCGCCAGGATCAGCAACCCCTGTATAAAAAGGCGAAACAGCTTCCTGAGCGTTTGACTGCCGGTCCTGGCAGGTATATTTTTCATGGTTCTCTTTTGCAGGTAAAGGTAATACGCAAAAATAGCACCGGCTAAGGTTCAGTCCGTCAATAGGTATGCCGTCATTTTGTAAGGGAATGGTCAAAAAAAAGAGAAAGGAGCGAAAAAAAAGCTCGGAAACTTTGGTCACAATAAAAGTTTCCATAGTTTTGCGCCCAGATTTAGTGAATATGGAACCACAGGAAAGAATAGTCGGCAAAGCGCATGAACTGTTTATGCGATATGGTATCCGCAGCGTCAGCATGGACGAGATCGCCACCAATCTCGGCATCAGCAAAAAGACCATTTACCAGTTTTTTGCAGATAAGGATGCGCTGGTATCGGCGGTGGTGGATATAGAGATCACCGGTAACGAGAATGAGTGCCTGCTGAACAGCCAGAAGAGCGAGAACCCGGTGCACGAATTCTTCCTGGCGCTGGATATGATGGAAGACATGCTGCGCATGATGAACCCGATGGTAGGCTATGATATGCAGAAATACCATCCTGCGGCTTTCCGCAAATTCAACGAGCACCTGAACGGCTTCCTGTACAGGCAGGTAAAGTCAAACCTGGAAAAAGGCGTTGAAATGGAGCTGTACCGGTCCGATATCAATATACAGATCCTGTCGAGGTTCAGGCTTTCTTCCATGTTCCTCGTTTTCAACCCCGAGCTTTTCCCGCTGCGCAAGAACAACCTGCACGATGTGCTGAAGGAGATAACGATGAACTTCCTTTATGGGATTGCCAGCCCCAAAGGGCATAAGCTTATCCAGAAATACAACCAACAACGACAAAAAAATCTACAACATGAAGATAAGGGGATATAGCAAGCGGATACGGATCATGGCTACGGCAATGGCGTTGGTGCCCTTGCTGGCAGCGGCCCAACGGCCCGAAGCTGCGCGGCAGGTACATGAATTTTCAGTGCAGCAGGCCGTGGAATACGCCCGGAAAAATAACGTACAGGTAAAGAATGCCCTGCTGGAAGTGCAGGTGCAGCAGCAGACCAACCGCGAAGTGACCGGCAATGCTTACCCGCAGATCGGTGCCAGCGGCTCGCTCACCTATAATGCCAAGCTGCCGGTAAGCCTGGTGCCTGCCGAGTTCTTTGGCGGCCAGCCCGGGACATTTGAAAAGCTGGCCTTCGGCGTAAAATGGAACGCTACCGGCGGGGTTTCGCTCAACCAGCTCCTGTTTGACGGGCAGGTGTTCACCGGTCTGCAGGCCAGGAAAACCCTGATCGACTTCCAGGTAAAGAATGTGGAAGTGACCGAAGAGATGATCAAGGCCAATATCACCAAGATATATTACCAGCTGGTGGTAAGCAAAACGCAGATAGAGCTGATCGATGCCAACCTCGACCTGCTGAAAAAGCTGAAGCATGATATGCAGATCATGTATGAGAACGGCTTTGCCGAAAAGCTGGCGATAGACCGCTCGGATGTGCAGATCGCCAATGTGGAAACAGAAAAGCTCAATGTGCTCAATACCATAAGCAACGGGTACCTGGGGCTGAAAGTGCTGATGGGCATGCCTGTGCAGGACTCGCTGGTGCTCACCGATACGCTTACCGACGAGCAGGTGAAGGAAGGAGTGCTAGAAGCAGCCGATTTCACTTATTCGCAACGAAAGGAATACCAGTATGCCGAGCTTGGAAAGCGTCTGCAGGAATACAATATCCAGCGGTACAGGCTCAGCAAGCTGCCGACGCTCTCGCTCAACGGCTACTATAATAAAAACGCCCAGCGTAATAGGTTTGACTTTTTCCAGGGCGGCGACTGGTTTGATATCTCTGCCTTCAGCCTGCAGCTGAACATACCCATCTTCAACGGCTTTTCAACCAATGCCAGGATCGCCAGGGAAAGGCTGAAGCTGCAGCAGAACATCAACCAGCAGGAAGCGCTGAAGCTGAACATCGACAACGAGATACTGACGGCGCGCAACAATTTCAATTATGCCATTGCCAGCCTCGACAACCAGAAAAGGAACATGCAGCTGGCCGAAACGGTGTATGAGCAGACGAAGAAAAAATATGAAGTGGGAACCGGCTCACAGACCGATATCAACTCGGCACAGACCGATCTCAAGACGGCCCAAACAAACTATATCAATGCGCTGTACAATGCCGTTATCGCAAGGATCGATTTCCTGAAGGCAACCGGAAAACTTTAACCAGACCCAAACAATAAAATAATAAACATGAAAAATATACTGAGAATAGCTGCTGTAGCCGTCTTTGTTCTTACCCTGGCGGCCTGCGGCGCAGGTTCTAAAGACAAGAGAGGCGAGCTCGGTGATAAAAAAGCAGAGCTGGAAAAATTAAAAGGCGAGCAGAAAAGCATCAACGACAGGATCGTCAAGCTGGAAGAAGAGATCGCCAAGCTGGATCCGTCTGCTGCCGAGGCCAAAGCAAAGCTGGTGGCCATACAGACCATCGGCGCCGATTCATTCAGCCATTTTATAGATCTGCAGGGAAAGGTGGACGCCCAGAATGTGGCGATGGTATCGCCGCGCGGGCAGGGCGGCATCGTACGCTCTATCCTCGTGAAGCCGGGCCAGCCGGTAAGCAAAGGACAGCTTATCCTTCGTCTGGATGATGTGCTGGCCCAGCAGCAGGTAGCGGCTGCCCAAACGGAAATAGCCGGCATCGAAGCCAACGTAAAGCTGCTGCAAAGCATTTATGAGCGGCAGCAGAACCTGTGGAAGAACAATATCGGCACCGAAGTGCAGGTGCTGCAGGCCAAGACCAATGCAGAAGCGGCCGTAGCCCAGCTCAACGGGGCCCGCGCCCGGGTAAAGCAGGCGCAGGAAGCTGCCGCCCAGGCCAATGTATATGCAGAGATGAGCGGCGTAATAGACGTGGTGAATGTAAAAGTAGGAGAGTTCTTTTCGCCCCAGACAGCCGGCAACCCGCAAACCGGCATCCGTATCGTAAATACCGGCGACCTGAAAGTATCGGTGCAGGTGCCGGAAAATTACCTCGACAAGGTAAACGTAGGCAATACCCTGAGGGTGACCCTCCCGGAAAGCAACAATAAGGTCATCGAAACAAAAGTGTCCGTAGCCGGCAAGCTGATCGACCCGGTAAGCCGCACTTTCCTGGTTGAAGGAAAGCTGCCGCAGGACAAATCGCTGAAGGCAAACCAGATCGCAAGGGTGCAGATCATGGACTATTCAAACAATACGGCTATCACCATCCCGGTAAATACGCTCCAAAGTGATGAGAACGGAAAATATGTGCTGGTAGCCGTAATGGAGAACGGGAAGCTGATAGCCCGCCGGAAAACCGTTGCCATAGGAGAGCTGTATGGCGACCGGCTGGAGATCAAGGATGGCCTTACCGGCGGCGACAAGCTGATCACAGAAGGCTTCCAGAGCCTTTACGACGGCCAGCTGATCACGATAGGTGGTTAAGCAAAGAGAACAATAAACAGTATTCATGACAATTTACCCGTCTGTGCAGAACAGGCAGACCGGGTGAATGACAAACTAATATCATGTCTGCATTAGAAAATTTTACCGGGAAATTCAAGGAATTCAAGCCAACATCCTGGGCAGTTAAAAGTAAAACGGTGATCTACCTGCTGATGCTGATCGTATCAGGCTGGGGAATTATGCTGTTTGTGACATTGCCCAAGGAGCAATTCCCCGATATCGTGATCCCGACCGTTTACGTGTCCACCATCTATGTGGGAAATTCTCCCAGGGATATGGAAAACCTGGTCACCCAGCCTATCGAGAAGCAGATCAAAGGCATTACGGGCGCCAAGATATCCAAGGTCACCAGCACCAGCGTGAATGACTACTCGGCCATCATGATCGAGTTTGGCACCGACGTAAAGGTGGATGTGGCCGTTCAGAAAGTAAAGGATGCCATAGATAAGGCCAAGCAGGACCTGCCTACCGATCTTACACAGGAGCCTACGGCGATGGAAGTAAGCTTTTCGGAAATGCCGATCATGTATGTGAACGTGAGCGGCGACTATGACCCTGCCCGTCTTAAAAAATATGCCGATGACCTGAAAGATAAGCTGGAAGAGCTGCCCCAGATCAACCGGGTAGACCTGGTAGGCGCGCCGGAGAGAGAGTTCCAGGTCAATGTAGACAATGCGCGCATGCAGGCCGCCGGTCTTTCTTTCAATGATATTGCTTCGGCCATCAGGAATGAGAACCTCGATATATCGGGCGGCCAGCTGGACGTAGGCAATATGCAGCGTAACCTGCAGCTGAAAGGACAGTTCAAGAGCGCGGCCGACATTGAGCAGGTGATGGTCCGCAATACGCGCGGGGCTGCCATTTACCTGAAAGATATCGCAACCATCAAGGATACTATCAAGGAAAGGGATAGCTATGCCCGTCTCGATGGCAAGAATGTGATCACCTTAAATATCATCAAGCGCAGTGGCGAGAACCTGATAGAGACCAGCGACGACGTAAAGCGGATCACCGAAGAGGTCAAGGCCGCGCAATTTCCCCAGGACCTGGAAGTGCGTATCACCGGCGATTCCAGCAATAGCACCCGTACTTCCTTCAATGACCTCGTGAACTCCATCGTTATCGGCTTTTTGCTGGTGCTGATGATCCTGATGTTCTTCATGGGCGTTACCAATGCCTTTTTCGTGGCGCTGAGCGTACCGCTGAGCATGTTCGTGGCCTTTATCTTCCTGCCATTGGGCAACCTGGTGGTCGGCTCTGATATTACGCTCAACTTCATCGTGCTGTTTGCCCTTCTTTTCGGGTTGGGCATTATCGTAGATGATGCGATCGTAGTGATCGAGAACACACACCGGATATTTACGGAAGGAAGAGGCAAGATCGACAGCACTCGCGCCGCTATGATGGCTGCCGGTGAAGTATGGTACCCCGTGCTTGCCGGAACGCTCACCACGCTGGCGCCCTTCTTCCCCTTGCTGTTCTGGCCGGGCATTATCGGTAAGTTCATGGTATACCTGCCGCTGATGCTCATCTTTACGCTTACAGCTTCCCTGATCGTGGCCTTTATCATGAACCCCGTATTTGCGGTAGATTTCATGAACCATGAGGAGCATGGTAAGAAAGAGCCCAAGTCAGCCATTTTCAGGAAGCTGTCTTTCTGGCTGCCGCTTGGCATAGGCATATTGCTGGACCTGGCAGGATTTCCCTTCATAGGAAATATCTTGATCACCATCATGATACTGATAGTGCTGAACCGCTACTTCTTCGATGGGTGGATCCATTCTTTCCAGAATAAGGCGCTGCCCTGGATCATGTCCCATTATGAAAGCCTGCTGCGCTGGGCCGCGCATGGATGGCGCCCGGTGTACCTGCTGCTGGGAGCTGTAGGGCTGTTCTTTTTCTCCATATTTTTCTTTGCCATAAGAGGCGTGCCGGTCGTATTCTTCCCGGATAATGATCCTAACCAGATATATGTATACGCGAAGCTGCCTACCGGTACCCGCGTGGAATATACTGACAGCATTACGCGTGAGCTGGAAAAAAGGGTTTACAATGTATTGCGTAACCCAAAGACCAACCGCATGGATACCATCGTGGAAAGCGTGATCGCCAACGTGGCCGTAGGCGCGGCCGACCCTAACAGCGGCGACCGTAGCACGAGGAGCGAGCTTGGCCGTATACAGATCTCGTTCGTGGAATTTGAAAAAAGACACGGCAAATCATCACGCCCGTTCCTGGATAGCATACGCGCTTCCATGAAAGGGATACCCGGCGTGGAAATATCGGTAGATAAGGAAGCAAACGGCCCTCCCACAGAGCCGCCAGTAAATATTGAGGTAGCGAGCGAGAACTTCGACGATCTTATCAGGACGGCTGTAGGATTGAAAAACTATCTTGACAGCATCCAGACACCAGGCGTGGAGGAGCTGAAAATGGATATCGACCTGAAAAGCCCTGAAATATCCCTGACAGTAAACAGGCAGCGGGCCCTTACGGAAGGTGTTTCGAGCGCCCAGATCGGGCAGCAGATAAGAACGGCATTGTTCGGGTTTGAGGCCAGCAAGATCAAGGATGGAGAAGACGAGTACAAGATACAGATCAGGAACAACGAAATGCAGCGCAAGAACCTGATAGACCTGCTTAATATGAAGGTCGGCTTCATGGATATGTCTTCCGGCCAGTTCAAGCAGGTGCCGATCTCTTCCCTGGTATCAGTTGACTATACCAATACGCTTGGGAGCGTGAAGCGGAAAAACCAGAAACGCGTCATCACCATCCGCTCGAATGTGCTTACCACGCAGGGCTATACGCCTACTGCTGTGAACCAGGACCTTGCCAAGTCGATCGCCCAGTATAAAGGGGTGCCCGACGGGGTCACTATCCGGCAGACAGGTGAAGGTGAGCAGCAGGCAGAAACCGGCGCTTTCCTTGGAAAAGCGCTGATCATTGCCCTGATGATCATTTTGCTGATCCTGGTGCTGCAGTTCAACTCTATAAGCAAGTCGGTGATCATCCTGACCGAGATCGTGTTCAGCGTGATCGGGGTGCTGCTCGGGTTCGCGATCACAGGCATGCAGGTATCGGTAGTAATGACAGGCGTGGGCATTCTCGGGTTGGCGGGTATCGTTATCAAGAACGGCATCCTGGTGATCGAGTTTGCCGATGAGCTGCGCGCAAGGGGAGTGAAGACAAGAGAAGCCGTGATCCAGGCCGGCAAAACGCGGATCATACCCGTGCTGCTGACGGCCCTGGCAGCTATACTGGCCCTGATACCGCTGGCAATCGGCTTTAATATCAACTTTGTGACCCTGTTTTCAAAGCTTGACCCGAATATCTTCTTTGGCGGGGATAACGCTGCTTTCTGGAAGCCTCTTTCCTGGACCATCATCTTCGGGCTTGCCTTTGCCTTCTTTATGACGCTGGTGCTGGTGCCAAGCATGTACCTGATAGCCGAGCGTCTCAGGAGGCCTATGCGGAAAACCTTTGGCGGCAAATGGATATCTTTCATGGGCATCCCGCCGTTGATCTTCCTCTTTATCCCGATGATGGTGGTTTCAAGCTTTATACAAAAAGCGAAAGTGAGGCGCCGCCGGGCAAGGCTGGCCGATCAAAAGGATAAAGTAAATGAAGCCTTTATAGGTTCCTGGCTATAAACAGGTTATACAAAAAAAGAATATAGAACGGCCTTTTCTCAAATGGAAAAAGCAACCCAGGCGGGTTGCTTTTTTTATAAACGATAAATTTTTTTTAAGACCATGCAGCAAATTAAAAATTACTTTGTCTTTTATATATAGAGCGGCAGTGAGGTATTTAGGTGTTGGGCTGCTCTGCCTGAAATGTCATTAATAAGTTGGTTTATTTATCCGCTATCACTAACTGCTTAATTTGCGGAAAAAGCGGTCTCCCCGGAGGCCGCTTTTCACATTTATAAGCGTAGGTTTCTTCTGAATATCAATGACTAAGCTTTCCAAAGCTGTTCCTACATTCTCATCAGGGCCTCTTTCAATCTCCTGAGCAGCTGGTCTGACCCGAGGCAGTCCAGGGGGCGTAGATTATCCAGGGCCGGGATCTTTTTCTTTAGCCAGGAGGCTGCATACTTCTCGCCTATCCTGTCGTTGATCACGATGGCCAGGTCCTTTCTGCCTGACAGCAGGTGAACCAGTTCCTGCTGCAATGGCGAATCTGTCCAGAAAAGGGCCGATGATTTCACCACATTAGCCCAGTCGTGATCGCCATCTTTCCCGTAGTATTGTTCCAGTCCGTTCTCTTTCATGCTATAAGCCATTAAATCCGATAAGATTGGAGCCCGTCGGGTTCCTGGCCGATGGGGCCAGTATGCCATCATACCCGTTGGATATTGCCCAGTCGCCGAGCTCGTGTGTTTTGTCGTAGCTATTGCCGGTAATATCTTCCAGCTTTACCCCCAGCTGGTCCCTGACCTTGGGGTCAGTAAGGTCCAGCACATTATTGAGCTTTACCTGTTTGCTGGTCAGCACTCTTCCGTCAGTGGCTCCCCAATGCGTTACTTCTGCCAGCGCCGTTTTTTTGGAATTGGCCCCGTATGCGCCTCCCACGCCGGGCTTGGTATAGCGGTGCCTGGCGTTGATATTGCCCACATGCGTATCCCAGGTAGTGCCAAGACGGTTAGGCTGCTCGTACCGGTACACGGTCCTTTGTATCTTTTTGCCCTTTGGCTTACAGTCGAGCCCAAGCTCATCAACCCAAAGATTCGGATCTTTTACATAGCCATACAGGGTAGGGTTGGAACCAACCAGGCCTATAGGATCCTGGCTGATATAGCTGCCGGTGTCCCGGTTGTAATACCGGAAGCGGTTGTATGCCAGGCCTGTTTCACTATCCAGGTATTGACCCTGGTAAAGATAAGGTACCAGTTGATGCTGGCCGGTCTCTTTCCGGCTATTGCCGTAGATATCCAGCTCTCTTTCCCATACCATCTTGCCATCCTCATCATATGCGTGGGTGGGCGTGCCCAGGTAATCGGCAATGATGCTGTATTTCTTTTCCTTTTCTATCCGGGCGGCAGGCACAAAGCTGCCTTCTTCAAATACCCAGGTTACCAGGTTCTCTACCGGCTCTGCCGCAGGCACTATGCCTTGCTCGGATACAGCACGTTGCGGCGGGTATTCACCCCGGTATTGCCATTCATGCAAAGGAGTGTCTCCATTCCATATCCACCGCGTTACCTGGTCGTTTACCACTTTGGCTATCCGCCTGCCAAGCGGGTCATAAGTAAAGACTATTTCCCGCCCCCGCGGATCTATCACTTTACGCAGCATGCCATTGGCCGCCCATTCATAAGCCCACCCGGTGCCGCTGCGAACAAGGGTGATCCTTCTTCCGGCAGCATATTCCCTTTTATCGAGAGAGAGATGATCAGTGTTGCTACGGGCTTCCCTGAACACCAGGTTGCCTTCCTCATCATAATGATAATAAAACTTCTCATCTTCCTGCAGGCGACCGCCTTTCTGGTATATGCGGTCTTTCCTGGCAGGCGAACGGAAGAGGTTGCCGATCTTATCCGGTACCCGGTAAATTGTTTCTGTGCCATTTTTCTGCTCATAGGCAGCGCTTACCAGGTTGTCGAGCGGATCGTACGAAAAGCTGGCCGTGGCCAGGGTAAGCTCGCCAACCAGCCGGGTGAGCTTATATCCTTTAGCCCATTCATATCTGTTCCTGCTTTGCTCACCCTGCTGTGCGGCAATGACCCGGCGGGTAACACGACCGAGCTTATCTCTTTCTGTGCGGACATTGACGGAGCCTGTCATTTCGCGGTAAAGCTCGAGCCCGGTAATATCCCGTTGCCAGCTGGCCTCCCAGCTTTCATCCGCGCCCTTGCCGGCCTTCATTTTTTCAAGAAAGCCATTATGGTCGTATTGCATTTCAATATGGGCGCCAAGGCTGCTTTCTATCAGGCTGCAGTTCCCGTCCATATCATATTTCCTCGATACCAGCTGCTCACCCTGTTGCTCACCGGTGATGCGCCCGGCGCGATCCCTTTTGAAAATAATATATGCGTCTTCATTATATACTTCTGCCAGCAGACCGTCTTTGTTATACCGGTATGCGGCAGTGCTGCTATCATGGTACTCTTCGCGAACGACATTCCCTGTGCCATCGTAGTCGTAGCCTGTCCACCGGCCACCGGGGCGCAGTATTTTTCTTACCCGTCCGTTACCGTCACGGATAAAGCGACGTTGATGACCGTCAAACCCCCATTCGCTGACCACGCGGCCCATCGGATCGAGGCCAAAGCGATACGCTTCCCCTCCTTCATTGAAAATGGACCGTAGCTGCAGCTCTGTATCATAGGCGAAGCTAACAGCCGTACCCTGCTGCCGGCGTGAAGTAAGCACCCCTAATGCGCCATACCCGAACTGTACATTATGCGTATTATCGACGGCATGTATCATATTACCTGCCGCATCGTAGGTAAAGCGATGCTCGTTGCCATCCGGCTCGCGCATCCAGACTATATTGCTGCATTCGTCGTAACGGTATCGCGTGGTATTTCCTCTCACATCGGTTGCCTCCGTTATGCGACCAAGATGATCGTGGCGCCAGGCCTGGAAAGCCCCATTGGGAAGTATGAGCTGCGCCAGGTTATACTGCCGGTCATATACCATCCTGTACGCCCTTCCTTTCTGATCGGTCAGCGTGGTCAGCAGCCCGTTCTCGTACTGGTAACGGAGTATGCTGCCATCCGTTTCTTTGCGGCTGATCATCCTTGACCATTCGTCATATTCCCAGGATAGCTGCATGCCGCCAGGGCTGGTAATGCTGACCAGGTTCAGCGCTTTGTCGTAAGCATAGGTAGTGGGCTCGTTATTCTCGTTCAACAGTTTTGTCAATTGCCCCCAGTCATTATAAACATAGGTTACGCTATGACCCTCAGGATTGGTTTCTGTGGCTGGTTCCCCGTATTCATTATACAGGATATGCGATATGCCGCCGTTGGCATCAATGATTTTATAGATAAGCTGATCAGGCCGGTGATAATAGGTAGTGGTATGCCCTGCCCGGTTACGCGTAAGGGTCTTACCCTCTTCATACTGCAGCCAGTATTCCAATACTTCGCCATCGCCCCAGGTATGTATGCAACGGGCGCTATCGCCATGACCTTCATACTCCCAGTAAAAGCTCAGGCCCTCGGGCAGGGTCATGCGGGTAAGCAGCTGCTCTGTATAAAAGAAGGCTTTGGAATATCCGCGGGGGTCGGTAACTTTTGCCAGGTTCCCTTCATCGTCGTAATCATAGCTTACCAGGTTTGTTTCCGCAGTGTCATTATGCAGCGAAAGACGGCGGATATGCCCTTCTTCATCCTGCTGTATGTTTATCAGGCGATGACTGCTGTCGTGGATCTGCAGCAGCCGCCCCAGCCGATCATAGGTAAAGCGGATAGCAAAGCCGCCGGCTTTTTCTATGGAAGAAAGCATACGGAAACCTTCTGCATTTTCCGGTCCTTCAAACCGGTACAGCAGCTTGCCTGCATCGATCAGCAGGTAACCCAGCTGGTCGCGCTGCCAGCTCAATTGTTCCTGCCGGTTATAAAACGCTTCACCCAGCGCCAGCGCCGGCATTGCCGTTTCGCGCCCATCGGCCAGGCGAAGGGTAAAATAGCCGTTCTCCATTTCATGGATGCCCATATTATAGCTATGGTGCCAGTTATTGCCTAACGGTCCGCGGGTACCCATGTTGCCGAGATAGTTCCGGCGCCAGCGTAATGGTATCGGGCCTGGCAGCTCAACATCCAGCGCTTCGGATCTTACCTGGCCGGTTACCACATCTACCGGGTCGCCCACGCATTTTGACCTTGCTTCGGGCTGTGCTTTTCCCAGCCTGGGATTCTTGGTATCGGGAGCTTTGGCCTTGCCCCGGGCCTTTTTCCAGAGCTTGCCCAGGCCTTTGAGCGCCATCTTGAACATCAGCTGGAACAGGTCGATCGTGGGAGGACCGCCAACCAGTACCGGCTTACCGCCAGAGGTGATCACCAGCAGCATGGAGGTAGGCGCCAGCAGCGCCATCTTGGGACGGGGCGGCTTATTGGCCCTGAACAGCGAGGGAAAGCCCACCAGGTTGCAGGATAAGGCCGGGTGGAATTGCGTGGAGAAAGGACCTCCATCAGCCAGGACGGTGGAGCTGCCCATCCACATTTCCGAAGAAGCCATAGGGGATACCACGGGCGCTATATGCGCAATGATCGCAGGCAGGTGCTGGATACCCGTACCAGCATTGGCGATCCACTGGCCATGCACTTTTACCGAAGGCTTCATTGCGCTGACCACGGCCGTAGCTACGCTTAGCACGCTGACAGGCGGCGGTGGGGGCGGCTCTTCTCCTTCCGGCACTTCTACCGGTGCCGGGGGTGGCGGCAGCACGGCTGTTACTGCCAGCATGATGGCTCCCATGATATCGAACACCATCCCGATATGCGGTACCGGGCAGAGAGGAAGGGGCGGCATTACCGTAGCATGAAAGTCTACCCCGATGGCGAGGTCAAAATACTTGGCTGCCGGCTGGCCGGGAAAGGATGGCAGGATGCTGGCCATGTCTTTTTGCAGATGGTCCAGCGCATTCTTTTTTTCGGCAAACAAGGCCCCGAATCCTTTATTTTCTACAGGCATAGCGGAAGGTTTGGATCATAGTTCCGGTTAATGCACGGGATATGGAAGGCAGACGGCAGGAATAGACATTGACAGTGAGAGTTAGTCAGGAGGGCGCTGCCAGGCCCAACGCAGAAAGCTGACCAGCGCCACGAAGGCGGGATGATTAGCCGTAAAAGAACAGGAAAGGCTGGTCATAGATAACGGTTTACTGGCAGCTGATTTTCTGTTGTTCCGGCAATTATTAAGCCAAAGGAGGAAGAAAAAGGAGATAAAAAAAGCGGCCCACCGGAGGGGCCGCTTTGAAACGAGATATTGACAGTGATCAGAAGCCTTTTTTCTCAATCACCTTTCCGTCTGTATCAAGCTCTATGATCTCGTAACCGAGCTTTTGCAGGGCCGGGAGTATCCTGGCTTTATCGCCCACGACCAGCACGTTCATTTTCTCGGGGGTGATCCATTTTTTTGCCAGCGCATCGATCTCGGCCTTGGTAATGCCGCTTACGATCCTATTCTGCTGGTCTACATAATCACCAGGCAGGTCATAATCGAGGATATTGCCGATAAAGCCGGCTTTCTGGAACCCGGTCTCATAACGCAGGGCATCGCGCTGCCCGATAGCGCTTTTCAGGAAGGCCAGCTCCTCGTCGGTGATGCCATTGATGGCAAACCCGTTCATATCTTTCATGATCTCTACCAGTGCGCTATCGGTAGCATCGGCTTTGATGGCGGCGCTGAACTCAAAGTCGCCGGTCTGCTTGCCACCTGAGAAGCCGCTCCTGGCGCCATAGGTCCAGCCTTTGTCTTCACGCAGGTTGAGGTTCAGGCGGCTGTTGAACGCCCCGCCCAATGTATAGTTCATAAGGCCCGCCTTATAATATTCACCGGTCGCATCATACTTAAGGCCGGTAGCATATCCTACCCTGAACTCGGTTTGGGCGGCTTTGGGCACATCCACGAGGTAGATCCTTGTTTTTTCTACCTTGGCTACAGCCGGTATGGCAGGGATCGTTACCTTTTTATTGGGCAGGTTATTGAGGAATGCCAGCTTGGGAAGTATCTCTGCTTCAGAGATATCGCCAACTACTACCACTTCAGTTCCCTGGGAGGTCATATAATTATTGTAATAAGACTGGATATCGGCCAGGGTGAAGCTGTTTATGCTTTCTTCCGTTCCGTTGGGGTTAACGCCCAGGATGTGCTGCGGGCCATAGTTCAGCTTTGCAAACACATTGTTGGCCACGGAAGAAGGCTGCGTCTTGGCCACCTTGAAATTCTCAAGCGTTCGTTTCTGGATACGGTTGAAGGCATCCTGCGTAAAGCTTGGGTGAAAGATCCTTTCCTCCAGCAGCGCGAGGGTAGCATCGAGGTTTTTCACCTGCGACTGCACCTGGAAGGTAATATCGTCGGTTCCGCTGAAGACATTGATAGAGCTGCCCAGCTTTTGCAGCTCACGGCTCATTTCTTCTGCAGTGTACCTCCGGGTATCGTCATTCATCATGTCGGTGAAGAACGATGCCAGGCCTGCTTTGGAAATATCATTGGTATTGAGCAGGTGACCACCCGGTATCTTAACGTAAAGCGTTACGGTCGGCAGCTCATTGTTGTCCGTGCCGATCAGCTTGATGCCATTGGGCCAGTCCTTTCTCCAGAACACCGGCACTTTTACCACCGGGTTGGGACCATTGCCCGGTATTTTGGAACGGTCAAAATTATCTTTTGCCTTTACATACTTTAATCCTTCATAGCCATAATGCGGGGGAGTGTAATTGCTCTTGTCTACAGTGTAGTTATTTTCACCGATCAGCATTTTATTGTCCTGTCCCTTGGGCAGCACGCTTACGTTCAGAGAGTGACGGTGCTTGATATACTTGTTATATACGCGAATTACATCTTCCTTGGTTACAGCCTGGTATCTTTTCAGCAGCTCGCCGATCATATTAGGGTTTCCTGTGAATGTTTCGAAAGCGGCCAATTGCGATACCTTGCCGGCAACGCTTTGCAGGCCATTGATCAGCTGCGACTCATACCCGCCTTTGAACTTGGCGATGTCATCGTTGGTCACCCCTCTTTTTTCAAAGCTGTCGAGCGCATTGTCGAGCAGGAAATACATGGTAGACAGTGGCTTGCCAGGATAAGGAACGATCTGGAACGTAAATGAGCCGGACAGTTCCGACAGGCCGCTGAAACAGCTGGCCTGAAGGGCTACCTGCTTTTTCACCAGCTGCTGGTAAAGGATGGAATTATTACCCTGCCCCAGTATCTGGGCCAGGCAGGCCAGGGCTGCCTGGTCTGCATCATAGTTGGGAACGGTAGGGTAGGTCCTTATCAGCAAAGGTAGACGCGCATAATTATCCGTATAGGAAGCAAAGCGATGCTTATCGAGAGCGGGGACCATTTTTGGCATATTCTCCACTTTAGGACCGGCAGGGATAGGACCAAAATATTTTTCTACCAGCCTGATCACTTCGGGCACTTTTACATCTCCGCCAATGGTAAGGGTGGCATTGTTAGGGCCATACCAGCGGAGGAAGAAGTTTTTAAGGTCGTTCACGTTCACCCGGTCCAGGTCCTCTACGTAGCCGATGGTCAGCCATGAATAGGGATGACCATAAGGATAAAGGTTCTGGGCGATCACTTCGCTGGCCAGGCCATAAGGCACGTTGTCTACCCGCTGGCCTCTTTCATTTTTAACGGTAGCTCTTTGCACCTCAAATTTCTGCTGGGTTACCGCATCAAGCAGGAAGCCCATACGGTCGGCTTCGAGCCAGAGCATTTTTTCCAGCTGGTTGCTGGGCACTGTTTCAAAGTAATTGGTGCGATCCGTATTGGTAGTGCCATTAAGGGTGCCGCCGGCTTCGGTAACGATCTTAAAATGCTGCTCATCGCCTACGTTATCACTTCCCTGGAACATCATGTGCTCAAAAAAGTGGGCAAAGCCGGATTTCCCGATCTCTTCCCGGGCCGAACCTACGTGGTAAGTAACGTCCACATGCACCACGGGGTCGCTGTGGTCTTCATGAATAATAAGGGTAAGCCCGTTGGGAAGCACATATTTTTCATAAGGGATCAGCAGCTCATCTCCCTTCTTGGTGACTTTTTCTACCAGCCTGGCCTGGGCGTTGACAGCTGACACTGCCAGGATCGCAAAGCCTGATAGCAATAAAAAACGTTTTTTCATAATAATATATGTTTTGGTCCGAAACAGCTCCGGAAACAGCAAAGTAAAGGAATCTGCAGAGTAAACAAGTGCCACTTATCAATTTCTGTCACAATAGGGGCAGGGGAAAAAGCCATATTGGCTGCTGTAATACAGGGCATTATGAAAAAAGGCGCTTCAAGCGCCTTTTCCTGTCAATTCTTTACGTCAGTTAGGGGACCGGGCTTTTTGTTCTTATTGCCGTTTTTGGAAGAATCGGTTTGGAAAGGCTTACGAACACCGGGGTAATTGCTTACGATCGCAAACTCATAGTCATCCTTCAATTTCAGCATCTGGATGAACTGGCGCAGCTGCAGCGAATCAGCCGCGCTTTTATAGGCCTGGTCATGCGCCAGCAATACCAGGTTATTGGGCTGCTTGGTCTTCTTACGGGCAAAAAGGCTATCGATCTGGCGTACCAGCTGGTCGGCCGTGCCGGTCACATTCATGGTCTTGGGATTAAAATGCCATTCAAGGTCCCAGCCAATAACGGTATAGCCGGCTTTCTGCAAAGAGTCGACAGATGCCTTGCTCTTGACATTGTCGGTAAAATGCAGGCTGTCTACCCGCCAGGCATTCCGGCCAGGCATCCGGGCTATATTGTTGCTCAGGCGAAGAGCTTCTCTTGTCTTATCAAAATCGCGTATCACGGAGTCGGGCGACCGGTAAAATTTATTGTAGTTATTATGCCAGGCATGCGTGAAGCTGTGGTTGCACAGCTCTATCAGGTCAGTAATGGCCTGCAGGCTGTCCCAGGTAGCTTGCTGCCCTTTGCTGGCAAAAGCGTGCTGCCCGATCAGGAAGAAAGAGACCGGGATATTTTCATCCTTTATGATATTGAGCACATTGGATGTGCCATTGTTAGGCCCATCGTCGAAGGTGAGATAGATCTTTTTCTTACGCTTGGCTGGCGCCTGAGCTTCTTCCTGCTCCTCTTCGGCGGTAGCGCTGTCTGGCCTTTCCGTTGTCCGGGGGGCAATAGTTTTGGCAGAAACGCCTTTTTTCTTCTCGTTCAGAGAAGAAGGCTGCTGGCAGGCGACAAGAAAAAATAAAAAGATAAGGCTGAGGCAGGCGCGTACAATGGCGGCTGAGGGAGGCTCATCGGCGGGGATGGTGAGGGTGTCCATAAATTTGCTGGGTAAATTTTACTGTGAAAATATATAGCGTAGATATTGCTTGCAAATTTACGTGGTTAAAGAATTGATAAATGCAAAATCCTTACGGCGGATAAAAAAAAGTTGCCGGCAGCCTTAATTAAAATGATATCCTGATCATACCTCCAGGGGGGCGATCTACCAGAACTATATTACCTTTGCCCGATAATTTTCCAAGATGATCCGTAAAGAGGAAGTCCTTAAGGACGTAGTGATAAAATTTGCTGGCGACAGTGGCGACGGGATGCAGCTGACCGGTACGCAGTTTACCAATAGCACCGCCTTGCTGGGAGCTGACCTGAGCACGTTTCCCGATTTCCCGGCAGAGATCAGGGCGCCGCAGGGAACCCTTCCCGGCGTAAGCGGCTTCCAGCTCCGTTTCAGCAGCAATAGCATCCACACGCCCGGCGACGAATGCGATGTGCTGGTAGCAATGAATGCCGCTGCGCTCAAGGTCAATATAGGGGTGCTGAAAAAAGGAGGAAAGATCATCATCAATACAGACGGGTTTGATGCCAAAAACCTGCGGCTGGCCAATTATGCCGAAGGAGACAACCCGCTGGAGAACGGCAGCCTCGACGGGTACGAAGTGATCCGTATGGACGTGACCCGCATGACCCGCGAAGCGCTCAGGGAATTTACCATGGGCATGAAGGAAAAGGACCGGGCCAAGAATATGTTCGTCCTCGGGTTCCTTTACTGGATGTATGGACGTGATATGAAGAACACGGAGGTCTTTCTTACCGAAAAGTTCTCCAAAAAGCAGGATATCCTTGCCAGCAATATCAAGGCCCTTCATGCCGGGTATAACTATGGCGATACTACCGAGACCTTCACCACTACCTACAAGGTAGAAAAGGCGAAGATCGAGGCCGGCATGTACCGGTCCGTAATGGGTAACCAGGCCCTGGCTTACGGGTTGATCGCGGCTTCGCAGAAAAGCGGCCTGCCGCTGTTCCTTGGCACTTACCCTATTACGCCTGCTTCGGATATCTTGCATGAGCTGAGCCGTCATAAAAATTTCGGCATTCGTACTTTCCAGGCAGAAGATGAGATAGCCGCCATTACCTCGGCTATCGGTGCGTCTTATGGCGGCGCCTTGGGCGTAACCACTACTTCGGGCCCGGGAATGGCCCTGAAGGCTGAAGCAATGGGGCTGGCCGTGATGCTGGAAATACCCCTGCTGATCATAGACGTTCAACGGGGCGGGCCTTCAACCGGGCTTCCTACCAAAACGGAGCAATCTGACCTGCTGCAGGCCTATTACGGCCGTAATGGCGAATGCCCAATGCCTGTTATTGCCGCTTCAACGCCGGCCGATTGCTTTGAAGCCGTATACGAGGCCGTGCGCATCTCGGTGCTGCATATGACCCCTGTCATTTTCCTGAGCGACGGGTATATCGCCAATGGCGCGGAGCCCTGGAAATTTCCCCAGGCGGCCGACCTGGTCCCGATACATGTGAAGTTTAAGACCGGTCTTGGCCATGGCGAGGAAAAGTTCCAGCCCTACCTGCGGGATGAAAAGCTTGTTCGTCCCTGGGCAGTGCCTGGCACTCCCGGGCTGGAACACCGGATCGGCGGCATCGAAAAGCAAAATATCACCGGCAACGTGAGCTATGATCCCGAAAACCACCAGCTGATGGTGAAGATCAGGCAGGAAAAAATAGATAAGATAGCTGAATATATACCCGAGCAGCAGCTCGACAGCGGCGCCGAAAAAGGAAAAGTGCTGGTGCTGGGCTGGGGCTCTACCTATGGCGCCATAAAGTCAGCTATATCCGAGCTGCAGGCTGCCGGCCACCCGGTAAGCCATGCCCACCTGCGCTATTTGCGGCCTTTTCCCCGCAACCTGGGCGCCATCATCAATAATTTTGAGACTGTGCTGGTGCCTGAGATCAACAATGGTCAGCTTATCAAGATACTTAGGGATGTGTACCTGGTAGATGCCAGGGGATACAATAAGATCATGGGATTGCCCATCACCAAGACCGAGCTGGTAGAAGAGATCCATAAATACCTGTAGCTCCTGTTGCCGGTATAGAAAAAAGCCTTTTTTCTCGGCATCTGCGCGGGGCATTATCCCATTCTTTTATTTAATCCAGCTTGCTTACGGCCGAAGCGGAGATTGTTTTATATGCAGCCTTATATGCCGGTCATTTTGCATGCTGTTCGATAATGGAAAAGAAGCCCTCGCGGTAATTATCGCTTACAGGCAATTCGTGCGAACGTATGGTAACGGATTTCCGGGAAGCTATATCCACCTTCCTGATCGAAATAATATAAGAGCGGTGTACCCTGATGAACTGCTTTTTGTCAAGCATGTCCTCAAAGTATTTAAGGTTGTGCAATACCAGCAGCGGGTTATTGCTGTTGTGAAGATGCACCTTGGTATAATCCTTATAGCCTTCCAGGTAAAGTATATCGTCAAAGAAGATCTTATGCATCCGGTGCGATACATTGATGAAGAAGAAATCATTTTCCTTTGGTTCTTTAGGTTGCCGGCTTTCCAGCAGCTCCTTTACCCGGTTACAGGCTGCAATGAACTTATCGAAGCCGATAGGCTTCAGCAGGTAGTCGATGGCCTTCAGCTCAAAGCCATTGATCGCAAACTCGCTGTAAGCCGTAGTGAATATTACTTCGGGCTTATGGCTGAGCGACCTGTAAAAATCGATGCCGGTGATGTCCGGCATCCTGATATCGAGAAAAAGCAGGTCAACCGTTCCTGACTCCAGCACCGACAGGGCCTGCAGCGGCTCTTCAAACTTCCCGGCAAGGCTCAGGTAAGGGGTTTTGCTGACATAATCTTCCAGTAATTGAAGTGCCAGCGGCTCATCATCGATTAAAAGGCAGTTAAGCATGGTTAAGCACAAGTTTCAGGTCTACGATATAAAGATTGTCTTGGTGGCGGATATCAAGCTGGTATTGATCATGGTATAATAGCTCCAGCCTTCTTTTTACATTCCTGAGCCCAAGCCCGCCGGGGGCGAAGCTATCTTTTTCCGTCACCGGGTTTACCACCGAAAGCGTTAATGTTTCTTCAAAAATCCTGATATGGATACGGATAGCGGAAGCCTGTGAATAGCTGATGCCATGCTTGAAAGCATTTTCTATAAAGGTGATGAGCAGCAGCGGGGCAATACGCTTGCCTGCCGCATTCCCTGTTACCGAAAAGTCAACTACTACTTTGCTGGAAAGCCGTATACGCTGCAGGTCAATATAGTTATGAATATAATGGATATCTTTTTCCAGCGATACCTTTTCTTCGCCTGAATCATACAGCATATAGCGAAGCAGCTCAGACAGCTTAAGAACGGAGAAAGCTGTTTGCTCAGAACGCGAGTTGGCCTGCGAGTAGATGCTGTTGAGCGTATTAAAAAGAAAATGAGGGTTGATCTGCGATTTCAGGAAATTGACCTCCGCGTTAAGGTTGGCGTTTTCAAGGCTCTTCTTTTCATGCTGGTTTTTTATGAAGGAATAAGCCAGCCTTATCATGCCGCCCAGCAGCAGCAGGAACAGGCAGGCCGAAAGGCTGCGGTTGATGGAGAAAAAGATAGCTGAGGTCGGGATGCCTCCAATCCTTTTTTCCTCGAAACGTACCGGCTGAAAAGGAGCGCCATTACGCGGAGCAGTAAATGGGGAATTGAAGCCCGGGTCTTCCGGCCGGGGCGCGCGATTTGATATTTCAAAACGTACGTTACGGGGAAATGACCTGGTAATATGGCTACGGATCAGGATATCGGATGAAATGATGAGCACCAATGACAACGACAGCCATAAAAAGTACGACCTGTATTTCCGGCGCTCGAAATAACGGGGCAGGAAGAAATAATAATTGATATAGAACAGGGCAACAGGGAGGATCTTTGACACCAGCTCGCGGCGCCATACCGAATCGCCTTCAAAGCGTATGGGATAGAATAGCAGGGGTACCCAGATGAACAGGCTCCAGGCCAGCAGGTGCATCAGCACCAGCAGCAGGATATGTCCTTTGCTTTTGGTGCTCCCCGGCCCTGGAAACAAAAAGTTATGGATCTTCTCTTTCCCTGTCATTGTTAAGGGTATCGGATTCTAATATTTTTTCGATCTCCGGCCTGGTCAGCGTCGGCATTTTTTTGCCCGATAATTTGCTTATTACAAGAGCGGCGGCAGCTTCCGCCTGTTGCCTGCGCGGAAACCCTTTTCCGTAAGAGATTACAGGAACAGACTCCTGGCGAATGAACAAAGAGTCATTCACCAGGATATCATATCCCCAACCATGCCCTACCTGGAATACCGTAGAAGTGATATCGGTCTTTTCCTTTTCAGTAACAGCTGCCGTTATCCATATCCCTGCCGAGATAAAAAGGCTTACCAGTATGATAACGATATGTTGCTTATCAGTCATTGTCAACCTTTGCGTCGTCGGGAAGGAATTCATAAGCATTGTCCATCACCAGCGAGCCGCTGCGGCCTGTCAGCACAAAGCCCCGGCCATTGAGCGTAAAGGCAACGGCGCCGGTGCGTGCTGTGCCTTCAAAGCTGGTTTTTTGCAGCCACCTGTCGGTAGAAGGGTCATAGCGCCAGGTTACTGAGGTAATAGAGCCATTCTCCCCGCCGGTCAGGTACACGTAGTTGCCCATTACGAACGTAACACCGTTCTGCCTGGGTATGGAGCCATAGTTATCGTCATACGACTCATCGGAATAGTTATAGATCTTTGTCTTTTCTGTCCATCCGTTGTTCACATCATCGTACACCCACAGGTCCTGCTGCACTTCCCCGTTGTTGTTGCCGGAGCATATATAGGCTTTGTTGTTGATAACAAAAGCCATGGCGGCAGAGCGCTTCGAGCCTCCCACGCTGGCTTTTTGCGTCCAGCTGTTTGCTGCAGGATCATACTGCCACATATCCTTCAGGTAATTGCCATCGTACCCGCAGGCTATATAGCCTTTGCCATTGACGGCAAAGCCTACGGCATCGTACCGGCCGCTGCCGCCGAAGCTGGCTTTTTGCGTCCAGCTATCGGAAGCCTGGTCATATTCCCAGAAATCATTCAGCCGGGTAGAGCCGTCGTAGCCGGTGCCGATATATCCTTTGGTGCCGATGGTAAAAGCTATAGCCGAATTGCGCGCCGCGCCGGGCAGGTCGGCTTTCTGCGTCCAGTAACGGCGGCCCAGGTTATATTCCCAGAGGTCCTTGAACCTTTCTGAGTTGGTGGAGCCAGTGCTGATATAGGCATAATCGCCGATCGTAAAGCTGACGGCCTCGCTTCTTGCATTGCCTTCAAAATCATCGGCCCTTTTCCAGTTGCCTATCAGGTCGTCGTCGCTACTTGTTGATTTGGTGCATCCCTGCGACAAGAAGAAGGAAGAAGAGATCATGGCGGCGCCAACCAGGTAAGCATGTGCTTTTTTCATCATTATAGAGTTTGGGTTTTAATTGGGATGATAACAATACCGGGAATTACCCGCGTTAGTCCTGCAATAACCGGATAAAAGTATCTGCTGCCCGTGGGAACATTCTCTTAAAATAGATGAATGCTTCAAAAGCATCGATAAAATCCCGGGGTTTATATACTACCCCGTTTTTGGGCGGTAAATGAGCAAAGCAGGGCCGCAAAGTCGTTTATCGGCGCGAGCAAAGGATTCGCCGATTAATCGGCGCTGTTGATATAGTATAACAAACTATAGGGATGCGGCCGGGATAAATTGCGGCCGGTTGACCAAATATTACTATATGCTCCCGATACAAAAACGGTTCCTGGCTTTCCTGCTGCTATCGCTGCTCCTATGGACACAATCATGCACAAGAAAGGACATAGAGTTCGGCACTGTGCCTGATAATACATATACCAACCTGGTATCGATAGATACTGTGAGCGTGGATATGTCTACGGTAATGATCGATTCCTTTGCTACCGGAGGCACCACTTCTTTTTTGCTCGGGCAGTGCAAGGACCCTGCGCTGGGGCTTATCACGGCCCGGCCTTTTTTCCAACTGACCATTCCCGCTTCCCTGCCCGAGATACCTGCTTCGGCCGTTTTTGATTCGCTCAGCTTTATCTTGCGGCTCAATAATTACTATTATGGCGATACGACCAAGCCCACCACCATCTACGTGAACGAGCTGTCCCGGGCTATAACATATAGCTATAACAACACGCTTTACAATACGAGCGATGTACCGGTCATGCCAACCCCTCTTGGCAGCAGAACTGTGCGGATAGCGCCTTTTGGCTCTGATTCGGTCATGATAAGGCTAAACGACACCAAAGGGGCAACCTTGTTCAATATGCTAAGGGACCAGTCTGCCGAGGTTAGCTCCGAAGAGTCTTTTCTTAATTATTTCCGCGGCATCTCGCTGAGCGTGGCAGGCAATGATACTGCCGTGATCTATGGCCTTAAAGGGGAAGCCGGCAATATGGTGATGCGGGTGCACTATCATACCACCATCCCGTACCCGGAAAAGCACCATATAGATTTTACTTCCATAAGCAATGACCTTTCCTTTAACCAGCTGCTTGCCAACAGGGCCAATACCGGCCTGGTAAGCTCGGGCATGAACCTTAGCGAGCTCAGCGCTTCCCTTACCAACGGGTATGCTTACTCCCAGCCGGGCACAGGGCTTTATCTTAAGATGATTTTTCCTTCGCTGCGGAATATCCTTACCAGGAACGGCACGGTGCGTTTGCTGAGGGCAGAGCTGATAGTCAGGCCTGCCCCGCTTTCTTTTGACCTGGTGAAGTTCAAGCTGCCTTCGCAGGTATATCTCGCCACCACCGACAGGTCGAATATTATCGGGAATGCTGTTACAGATACAACAGGGATGAATGTTCAGTATGCAGACCCGGTGATTGACCAGCTATACGGGGAGCAGAACTATTACCGTTTCAATGTTACCGGCTATATCAACCAATGGCTGAATACGGGAGGCAGCGACGGAAATGGATTTTTTCTCCTGTACGGGTCTTCATCCCCATTAAGCATTAATCGTCTTTATACCAGCACGGTCCAGCATAGCGGGCAGGTTTCGAAGCTGCTGCTGTCGGTGATCGTTATCAACAATTAACTACTATGAGAGCAGTCTTTTTTTTACTATTGACAGCCGGGCTGCTGGTGAGCCGGCCGCGGCTTGCCGCGCAGAATATGAATATGCCGTATTCCGTTTACGGAATAGGCGATATAGACAGCAGGCCTTACAACCGCACCAGCGGCATGGCTGGCACAGGGCTGGCAACAAGGTCTTCCTTTTACCTGATCGACAACAATCCTGCTGCCATTACCGGCCTTACCCGCAGCTTTTACCTGCTTGATATGGCTATGACCGGCAAAACGGTTACCTATACCGGCGACCCGGTGAATGTAGACAACAGCACGGCTAAGGATTTCTGGATAAAGCGGCTGGCGCTGGCGGTAAAGGTGAACGGGTTCTGGGCTACCAGCGCCGGGTTCAGGCAGTTCAGCCATATCAACTATACTTTCACCGGGCAAAAAGAAATAGAAGGATCCACAACCACTTACCAGACCTATTATGAAGGGGATGGCGGGTTGAATGAATATTACTGGACCAATGCCGTTTCCCTGGGGAAGCATTTATCCCTCGGCTTGCGGACCTCGATCATAGCGGGCGCCGTCAACCGCATCGAAACGGTTGCTGATGCCGGTCTGGGCACTTCCATTGCTACCAAGGTACAGGAATATTACGGGCGTCCCAGGCTGCAGGGCGGTCTGTTGTACGAGCGTCCTGTAAGCCGGCAATGGACATTAGCTGTAGGCGGCCGCGCCGCGCCGCGCGTATCCATGCCTGCGGAAAAGACCCTTTCAGTTGCCGAAGGATCAACGCTGCTGGTAGATGCGCTTTCCCTGAAGAGCCAGAACTTCTCACTACCTAATTCTTATGCAGTAGGCTTTGCCGCCAAAAACCGGGACAAAACGACCTATGCTGTTGATTACAGCTATGAAGACTGGTCGGCGCTGAAGATAAAGCAGCAGGGCTGGCAGCTGGTAAGCAGCCAGCGTTTGTCGGCCGGCGTGGAATTTTCGCAGAAAAGGGTGCAGTGGAACCAGCTGGTGGAGAAAAGATTTTTCCAGGCCGGGGCCTTTTATCACCAGACCTACCTGCAGATAAGGAATGAGCCGGTAAAAGAGTTCGGGCTTACCGCCGGCATGGGAGGACTGATAGGGAATGGCCTGTTATATACCTTATCGCTTGAAGGCGGCAGCCGCGGCACCACGCGGCAAAAGCTGATCAAGGAGAACTATTTCCAGCTCAACCTCAGCCTGTCGTACCGCGACCTGCTGATGAGCCGTGGACGTAAATATTATTAATGCGTATGAAAAAACGGGGAACGAATTATGTGCTTGCCGGCTGCCTGGGGCTGTTGCTATGGCCAGGCCTGTTGCAGGCCCAGACAAGGGAAGCGGAGCAGGTCCATTCATTTACCGTGGGGGCAGCAGCTATAGATCCTGTAACGCTTCATGATGCCGGCGGTGGCAATATTGCTGCCGGCGGCATAGCTTATAGCTTCCAGTCGGGCACCGATACGCGGCAAAAGCGGGTGGGGCTGAGCTGGCAATACGGGAAAAATTCGGGCCGTTCGGTAAACGGCTTTGACCTCAGGTACAATGATGCTTTCCTTTTATCAGGAAAAGATGATGGCCGGGCAGGCTGGCTGGCCGGCTATTCATTGCAGGCAAGCCCATGGTATTACCATGCGGCAAACGGTAGCCCGGCGGGTTATAGCTGGGTCAACACCAATACTGCGGCTATATATACCACCGGCTTCGTAAAATTGAAGCAGCAACGGTTTACAGTAGATATTTATGTGCCGGTAGCAGGTTTTGCTTCTGTTACGCCGGCCGGCAAGCAGTATGAGCATGATCTTAACGGGCTGCTGTACGACAGCTATGGCGGCCTGTTCTTTACTTCCTGGCATAACCTTAAGATGGCGGAGCTGTCTTTCCGGTATGAGCATCGGCTGGATGCACGTTTATCCGTAATTGCCGGCGTGCACGGCCGCTACCGGAAGCTCACCACGCCTTATACGGCGGGAGAGAAAAGCTATGGCCTCAGCGCCGGGCTGAGCTATCGCGCCTGGTAACAGCTAATAAGCAGGACTGCCGCGGCCTGCCTGCAGCCAGCTTGATCTTAATTGCTTCTCCTGGTGGTGCGGATGATCATGCCAAGCTTGAGCTGGATGGAGAAATAAGCATCCTTGTCTTTCGAGTTGCCCCGCTGAGTGCCGGCCGAGGGAATATATCCTTCCCTGATATCGCGGTTATAAAGCTGAACAGCAATGGCAGCCTGGTTGGCCGGCAGGTTGCTGTAAAAATCGGTTGGGTTGATATAGGTGCCGCTCACATCATCAAGATAGTCGGTAAACAGGAAGCGATGCACTATTTCCAGGCGGGCATTCAAGGAAGGGCCCAGCTCATAGCGAAGCCCCAGGCCTAAGGGAATATTGAATTGCCCCAGCTTGTAAGGCTTGCTGTCTGGGTATTGCGAAAAGCCCTGCCCTTCTGTACGCAGCGGCTGCAGGTCATACCAGGTATCGTTTAGCTTGGCCTGCGGGTTGAATGTAAAAAACCCGACGCCGGCCACCAGGTAAGGGGAGAAATAAGGAGCTTTATCCTCTTCGTAGCTCTTGAAAAAAAGCGGGTGCAGCTCAAATGATAGCTGGAAATCGTTGATCTTGCTTCTAAAGCTCAGGTTGCGCTCATAACGGCCAAAGGTGCTGGCCGCATCTTTTTTAAGGATTGAATCATAGCCGACCACCGAGCCGAAAGTGCCTTCAATTCGCAACCCGATCACTTCCTTATACATGGCCAGCGCATAGACGCTGAAGCTGGGCCTGGTGGTTTTCAGGGTCAGGTCCTTGATAAAGCCTTTGCCGATCCCTTTGCGGCCGCCCACATCTGTAAGGGCATTCATAGCGCCGACAGAGCCGCCTACTTCCAGCGTCATATCAGTACCATAATATTGATCGTTCAGGTAATAATACTGTGCGTAAAGAGGTAAGAAGCTGCTTGCTAATAATACCACTGATACGGATACTAAGAATCTTTTCACCATCAGGTAGAGTTGAATCTGCAGTTAAAAAAATGCCCGGGTGCGGATCGGCTGGTTGCTACAGGATTGGAGAAATAAAGTTCAGTTCTAAATGTAGTAAACAAAAGGAATCACCAAAAATTAATTGTTATTTTTCGCAAAAAAAAGGCAGGCCTGCTGCAGGCCGCATTCCGGGCATTTGGGGTTGCGGGCCACGCAGATATACCGCCCGTGAAGGATGAGCCAGTGATGCGCCTTATGTACCAGCTGTGAAGGAATATAGCGGATCAGCTCCTTTTCTACCGCTACCGGCGTATTGGCTTTTGGGGATACCAGCCCAATGCGTTTGCTAACGCGGAATACATGCGTATCTACAGCCATATTCGGCTGCTGGTCAATAACAGAAGTGATAACGTTGGCAGTTTTTCTTCCCACACCGGGTAGCTGCACCAGCTCGTTCACCGTCATCGGTATCTTCCCGTTGAAATCGGCCATCACCTTCTTGGCCATGCCGATCAGGTGTTTGGTCTTGTTATTAGGGTAAGAAATGCTTTTGATAAAAGGAAAAAGGCTGTCGAAATCAGCATGGCTCAGCGATTCCACGTCAGGGTAGCGGGCAAAGAGGGCCGGCGTGGTCAGGTTCACTCTTTTATCGGTGCATTGGGCTGATAATATCACGGCTACCAGCAGCTGGTAAGGATTGTCGTATACAAGCTCTGTTTCGGCTTCGGGTGCATGTTCCTGGAAATAATCGATGACGAATGCGTAACGTTCTTTACGGGTCATATTGCAAGCTAAGGAAAAAGGTGCTCAGTAAAAAGACTGGCAGGCAGCCATCGGCAGGCGTATATTCCAAAAAAAAGCACCGGCTAAACCGGTGCTTCACCATTTTCTGGCTGACTTTTTTTATTGCTAACTAAACAGTCTCTGCTGATCTTTCCCGCGCATAATTAAGAATGTCCAGTATAACTTCTGTGCGGGGCGTGACGGTGATCTTTTCCAATCTCTCTTTTGACGCTTTCAGCACCTGTAATTTTTCCTGAAGGGTCCAATCGCAGGCAAGCGCCTTTTCGATGTCAGCTCTTTGTTGAGAAGAGGTCTCATTGTACAAATACAATAACAGATCTTCCGGGGTAAATTTGTCCATCGGCAAACCAAATTAAAATCCTGAAATGAGATTCGTCCGTAGTATTAACGGGGAACGGATCGTCTTATTGTGCAGGCGCTTTATTTATCAGCGGCCACCGGTTTATCCTCGATAATGAACAGGTCTTCATTGTCACGCTTCATCAGGTATTTCTCACGGCTGATCCGCTCAAGTGTACTGGGCTTATTGTCAAGACGTTGAGCATTCAGGTCCTCTATCTGCCTGGTATAATAGGCCTTGCTCTGCTCCAGCTCGTACAGCTCCTGCTTTCGCTCATGAAGGGTAAAGAAGTCATTTTTATCAAAAAACAGCATGATCACGGCGAAAGTGGCAATTGCGATCAGGTATTTATTCGTAAGCCAGCGGGGAATATGCGTTAACAGCTTCATGTGCCGGTGTTTGATAAAACGATCATGAAAGGCTTTTCAAAGGTAGGGAAACCGGTATTACAAGAAGCGCTCCGGCCAGGATATTTTAAAGAAATTCCCCGGTCCCTGGCATAGATCGGTACCTGCTGCCAACGACCGGGGAATATAAAGCCTGACAGGCCGGTTATTTACCGAACCTGATCTTTCCTTTCGGGAAAAAGGCGCTGCTGCCAAGCTGCTCTTCGATACGGATCAGCTGGTTGTATTTAGCGATCCGGTCGGTGCGGCTGGCCGAGCCTGTTTTGATCTGGCCGCAATTGAGCGCTACAGCCAGGTCGGCGATAGTGGTATCTTCAGTCTCGCCGCTGCGGTGGCTCATAATGGTGTTATACCCGTTGTGCTGCGCCAGGGTCACGGCGTTGATAGTTTCAGTGATAGTACCGATCTGGTTCACCTTTACCAGCAGCGCATTCGCGGTATGCTCATCAATGCCCTGCTGCAGGCGGGTAACATTGGTCACAAAAAGATCGTCGCCTATCAGCTGGCATTTGCTGCCGATGCTGTCGGTGAGGTTCTTCCAGCCGGCCCAGTCGTCTTCTGCCATGCCATCCTCGATAGAAACGATCGGATAATCTTTCACCCATTTTTCCCAGAACTTGACCAGCTGATCGCTGCTCAGCTCTTTGCCGTTGCTTTTATGGAAAACATATTTTTTCTTTTTTCCATCCCAAAGCTCGCTGTTCGCCGCGTCCATAGCGATCACGATCTGCGAGCCGGTCTTGTAGCCGGCAGCCGAGATGGCTTCCAGCACCGTATCGATCGCTTCTTCATTGGACTGGATATTGGGCGCAAAGCCGCCTTCGTCGCCAACATTGGTGCTGAAGCCTTTTTTCTTCAGCACGGTCTTCAGGGCGTGGAATATTTCTACTCCCCAGCGCAGCCCTTCGCTGAAGCTGGGCGCACCAACCGGCATGATCATGAATTCCTGGAAGTCGATCTTATTGTCGGCATGCGCTCCTCCATTGAGGATATTCATCATCGGTACCGGCAGGGTTTTGGCGTTGGTGCCGCCGATATAACGGTATAATGGGAGCGCAGCTTCTTCGGCGGCGGCTTTGGCCACAGCCATGCTTACAGCCAGGAGTGCATTGGCGCCCAGCTTGCCTTTATTGGGAGTGCCGTCAAGCTCTATCATGAGCTGGTCAATGCCTGTCTGGTCAGCCACGTCATAGCCCAGCAGCGCCGGGGCGATAAGCGTATTCACATTTTTTACAGCCTTCAGCACTCCTTTACCGAGATATCTCTTCTTGTCATTATCACGCAATTCCACGGCCTCATGTATGCCGGTGCTGGCCCCGCTTGGAACGGCAGCGCGTCCCAGCGCACCTTCATCGGTGATCACATCTACTTCTACGGTCGGGTTGCCGCGGCTGTCCAATATCTGGCGGGCAAAGATTTCTGAAATGTAACTCATGGTTGATAGTATAATTTGTATTGTTATGAAGGAGGCGCAATTTGCCGGCCCGCGGCGCTTACCGTATCAGGCGTTATTGCCCGGGGTGCCGGTGGTCAATGACCTGAACACATCTTCCAGCCTTTTGTCTTCGCTCTGCAAAGAAACGATGTTGAGATTATGATCCAAAGCCAGCTGCAATATTTGTTTCCTCACAGCTTCCGGATTGGCAGTATGAAGGCGATAAGTGCGGGCAGCCAGCGCATCTGCCTGCTGCACCTGCGTAAGCTGCTCTAACAACCGTTTGTTGATATCTTCCTTGAACTGTACCAGCACGGTATGTTTTTCAGGGTTTCCTTGCTGCAGCCGGCTGAGCTGGTCATCTGCTACCAGCGTTCCTTTATTGATGATCACTACCCGGTCGCAGATAGCTTCTACTTCCTGCAGGATATGCGAAGAAAAAAGCACGGTCTTATCTATTCCCTGCTTCCGGATCACTTCCCTGATCTCGATGATCTGGTTAGGGTCCAGGCCGCTGGTAGGCTCATCCAGTATCAGCACTTCAGGATCATGTATCAGGGCTGCCGCCAGGCCTACGCGTTGCTTGTATCCTTTTGAAAGCTGGCCTATTTTTTTTCGGCTTTCAGGCGTAAGGCCTACCATTCCGATCACCTTATCTACAGCAGCCTTGGGGTTAGGCACTTCATGGGTTTCGGCAATAAAGCCCAGGTATTCCTTTACATACATATCATAGTAAAGGGCGTTCGATTCAGGAAGGTAGCCGATCTTCTTCTTTGCCTCTAAAGGGGCTTCCGTAACATTGATGCCGCATACATAAGCTTCGCCTGCGGTTGGCGGCAGGTAGCCGGTAATGATCTTCATGGTGGTGGATTTGCCCGCGCCGTTGGGGCCCAGGAAGCCAACAATCTCTCCCTGGTTGACCCGGAATGAAATATCATTTACCGCTTTCTGCTCACCGAATTCCTTGAGCAGGTTCTTTATTTCAATGGACATACTGCAAACCTACACTATTCAGGATATAAAAAAAACCGGCAGGGAGAACCCCGCCGGCCTTGTTCTAAGTGTGCATGTGCTGCTTTGAAGCTACTTTCTATAAGTTCTCATATTCGTATAAGCTATCTATATGCGTACCGGGCGCAATATCGAATACAGGCTTGATCAGCCCGTCTTTCAGACCATATACCCAGCCATGGAGATGCGGCTGCTGATCCTGGGCCCAGGTGCGCTGCACGATGGAGGTCTTGGCCAGGTTGATGACCTGCTCCTGTACGTTCAGCTCGGTAAGGCGATCAGCTCTCTGGTCCTCATCTTCTATGGCATCAAGCTCTTCGCGGTGAAGACGGTAAACATCCTTGATATTGCGCAGCCACATGTTAAGCACGGGTCTAAAGTCGTTTTTTGACATTGACGCTCTTACGCCGCCGCAGCCATAGTGACCGCATACGATCACATGCTTTACTTTCAGGTGGCCTACCGCATACGAGAGAACGCTCAGCAGGTTTACGTCCGTATTCACTACCAGGTTGGCAATATTGCGGTGCACGAATATTTCACCTGGCTGCGTGTTGGTAATACGGTCGGCCGGCACGCGGCTGTCACTGCAACCGATCCAGAGAACTTCAGGCTTTTGTACATCTGCCAGTCTTTCAAAAAACTGAGGATCGTCTATTATTTGCTCTTTTGCCCAGGCTTTGTTGTTCAACAACAGCTTTTCGTATACATTCATAGTTTCTGCTTTTAGTATCAGTATAATAATGAGGTTAAAAAATATTTTTAAGTCAGCGGGATCAACCTTCTTTATCAGTTATTGCTGACCGGAACGTCTACGTTCGACAGGCTCTTGTCGTGGTTCCTGACAATGGTCTTTTCATCCTTGTCTTCCGTAATGGTCTTGCTGAAGCCCTGCTCCCTGAGATTGCTTTTTTTCAGCTCTACCGTGATGTTCTTAAGCTGAGCCGCTATCATGAAATCTTCGATGGTCTCTATTACATCCTTATCGATGAAATCGGCGCGCGAAGCATCAATGCATACATAGGAGTTTTCAGGCACCTCTTCCAGCTTGCGCTTGATCACGGCCTTGTTCAGGAAAGAAACATCCTTTCTCAGGCGGAACAGGTATTTGCTGTCGTCGTTCACTACCACCACGGCCGTGCGGAAGTTGCTGCGGAAAGCAAAGAACAGCCCCACGCCAATGCCGATGATCACCCCTTTCAGCAGGTCGGTCGACAGTATGGCAATAATGGTGATAATGAAAGGCAGGAACTGGTCCCATCCTTTTTTGTAAAAGGCCTTGAAAAGGGACGGCTTGGCCAGCTTATATCCGGTAAAGATGAGGATGGCAGCCAGGGCGGCCTTGGGAATAAGGTTCAGCACGGTAGGTATAAAAGCTACCGACAGCAACAGCAGCATACCATGCATGATGGTCGACATCTTGGTCTTTGCGCCTGAATTGATATTGGCAGAAGTACGCACGATAACGCTGGTGACCGGTAAGCCACCGATAAGGCCTGATACGATATTGCCCAGGCCCTGCGCCTTCAGCTCTCGGTTGGTAGGCGTTACCCGCTGGTACGGATCAAGATCGTCAGCCGCTTCGATGCACAGCAGGCTTTCAAGGCTGGCTACCAGGGCCAGCGTGATGCCGGTTATCCATACCTGGCTGTTAACCACCTTGCTCCAGTCGGGCTGGGTAAAAAAAGAAAAGAAATGGTTCACGGACTCAGCCTTTGGTATTACTACCAGGTGCTCGCCCTGCAGGGCTGCGCCTCCTGATTGCTGGAAATAGTAGTTGATGCCTACCCCGATGAAAACCACCAGCAGCGGGGCCGGTACCAGGCGGATAAAGCCTTTGCGGCCGGTTACGAACTTCTCCCATATAAAATGAAAAAGAAGGCACACTCCGCCGATCAACAGCGCCACCGGCGTGATATGGGCAAAGCCATTGATGAAGTTGGAGAAGATATTTCCCTTCACCTGCGGTACGCTCTCATCTGTTTCAAAATGAGAATCGTCTCCCATCAGGTGGGGGAACTGGTTAAGGATCAGGATCAGGCCGATAGCAGCCAGCATCCCTTTGATAACGCCATTAGGAACATAATCGCCGATCACTCCTGCTTTGGCAAAGCCAAATATGATCTGCAACGCGCCGCAGATCACCACGGCTACCAGGAAAGCCTCAAAAGACTGCAGGGTGATAATGGCCGCGGCTACGATAGTGGTAAGCCCTGCTGCCGGGCCGCTCACGCTCAGGTGCGAGCGGCTGGCTATTCCCACTACAATGCCGCCTGCAATACCGGCAATAAGGCCGCTGAACAGGGGGGCGTTGGAAGCAAGGGCCACGCCCAAGCAAAGCGGCAGCGCTACCAGGAACACAACAATAGAGGACGGAATGTCGCTTGACAAGCTCTTAAAATAGTCTTTTGCACGGAGTGCCATAATAATCTGTTTTGAAAGATGGATGAATTGATATGCCTGCTTCTGCAGGACAAACAATTGCCAGGTTTCAGAAATAAGAAATTGATCAGTAAAAATCTAAGCCCGAAAGGGATCAGGCGTTGGGGGGAGGGCAAAGCAATTCACCATGGAAGGCTTCATAAGTAGCTTCATGAGCATGGTGAAGGGAGACTGTCAGCTCTACCGAATGATGAGGCATTTCCTGATGACTATCATGCAGGAACTCTTCTGAAAAAGAAAGGATATTGCTGCTTGTCTTTTCTTCCGTGGTATTGGCAAAAGGATTGTCCGATGTATCCTTATCACCGGGAATATCAGGAGAATGGAGAGCAGCGGCTGCAGATTCGGCTATAACCTGCTGCTTGGCCTCATACACAAAAGGGATGCTTATGGTCAGCCACAGCAGGGCTGCCAGCATAAGAATGCCGGAGATCTTGTGGCGTAAAGCGTAATGTGTAGAAGGTTTGCTCATCTTGTTGAATATATACAAAGATAACCTATAACATCGATTCTGCCGGTTTGTTTACAAAAAAATTACTTAAATCCGCCTGGATCAATATTATGGGATTGAAACCCTACTTTAACTAAATTTCTTTGGAATTCTCGGGAAGATGGTCATATTCCCCCTTAAGCGCATACCAGCCAAAGATCATCAGCCCTATCGCAATAGGGGTAAATATCCCGATAATAATGATCCAGATAACGGGGTTGTTGATATCCTTTTGCCCTGAAGGATCAATATGCCTGGCTGCGCCCCCAACCAGGAAAAATACGATGGCCGGCCCTGCCAGCAGCCAGAGAATGCCTAATGCTTTTTTTACGGTGTTCATGCTTGCAAGTTTATGGTTAATCTGCTACATCAGGATCAATGCTGTTGCGCAGGTAAACGACGCCGATCACTACGCACAGGGCCGCCACTCCTATCGGGTACCACAGGCCTACCAGCGGGTCCCCGGGGAACGTAGTGGTAAGCAGCAGCCCGATGAAAGGGACCAGCCCGCCGAATACCCCGTTCCCGATATGGTAAGGAAGGCTCATGGAAGTATAGCGGATCTTGGTAGGGAATATCTCCACCAGGAAGGCCGCAATAGGCCCGTAAACCATGGTCACGTATAGGATCAGCAGGAAGACCAGCCCGACAAACTCCCAGTATATGCCGGTAGAAAGATGCTTGGCTGTATAGCTGACCGGGCCTGGCTTCACAAGGCCTGGCATGCCGGCATAGAGCGTGTCGCTCTTGATCTCGGTATATTGCCTGCCATCGGCCGCCCGGTACAGGGTAGTGGTGCTGACCAGGGAGTGGTCGCTGTTCTTAAGCAGCTCTGTTTTAGTGACAGGCGTAGCGGCAATGACCGCTTCCGTTCTCCAGCGGCTTATATCCGTATAGTCCAGGAAGGTCTTGAAAATGGGCCGATAGGTGATCACTCCAAGCAGCATGCCGGCCAGCATGATCCATTTTCTCCCGGCTTTATCGCTGAGCCACCCGAAAAAAAGAAAGAACGGGGTGGCAAAGGCAATGGCCCAGAGCATGATCGTGCGGCTCTGCTCAAACTCGAGCCCGCACCTGGTTTCCAGGAATCCCTGCGCATAGAACTGGCTGGTGTACCAGATCACCCCCTGGCCCATGACGGCGCCAAAAAGGGCAAGCAGCACCATCTTGAAATTACCCTTGTTGCGAAAGCTTTCTTTCAGCGGGTTTGCAGAAGTTTTACCAGCCGCTTTCAGCCTGGAGAACAATGGCGATTCTTCCATGCGCAGGCGGATATAGATAGATACCACCACCAGCAGGATAGAGAACCAGAAAGGATAGCGCCAGCCTCCCCATTCGGCATTGAACCGGTCGTCAGGCATGTTCATCTTCACCAGCATGATGATGCCGAGAGCTACAAAAAGGCCAAGCGTTGCCGTTGTTTGGATCCAGCTGGTATAAAATCCCCGACGGTGCGCCGGGGCATGCTCTGCCACATAGGTAGCAGCCCCGCCATATTCCCCGCCAAGGGCAAGCCCCTGCAGCAGTCGCAGCAGGAGCACAAGCAGGGGCGCTGCCAGGCCAATGCTTTTATAGCCAGGTACCAGGCCGATAAGAAAAGTGGAACCTCCCATCAGCACCAGGGTTAGGAGAAAAGTATATTTCCGCCCGATAAGATCTCCCAGGCGTCCAAAAACAAGCGCTCCAAAAGGTCTGACAATAAAGCCGGCTGCAAAAATGGCAAGCGTGCTTAACAGGGCTGCCGTGCTGTTGCCTTCGGGAAAGAACTGCATGCTGATGGTCTTGGCCAGCATGCCGAATATGTAAAAGTCGTACCACTCTATCATGGTACCTACAGAGGAAGCAGAGATCACTTTCCAGATACCTGTGGAAGAACCGTTATTGCCTTTCATCCAGGGGGTTTGATTTTTATAAGCTGGGTGCGCTTTGGAATGAGCGAAGCTCACCCGTAAAAAGATTGCGGTCGAATTACAAGCTTAAAATACGAATTGATCTTTATCAGCACGCAAAAAAAATTTGTTATCGTACATTTAAGGCTTAAAAAAAACCAGATTGTCTATGTTATATCCTTACCAGATCGGCTCATACGAGGAATATAAAAAAGCTTACCGGCAGAGCATCGATGATCCTGAAGCATTCTGGGGTGAAATAGCCGGCAATTTTCAGTGGAGAAAGAAATGGGATAAGGTGCTGAGCTGGAATTTTGAGGAGCCGCGCATCGAATGGTTTGCCGGCGGCAAGCTGAACATAACGGAGAACTGCCTCGATCGCCACCTGGCCACGCTGGGCGACAAGCCTGCCATTATCTGGGAATCGAACAACCCGGAAGAGAAAACAAGGATCGTTACCTACGAGCGTTTGCACAAGCGGGTTTGCCAGTTTGCCCAGGTATTGAAGAACAATGGCGTGAAAAAAGGCGACCGTGTTTGCATCTATATGGGCATGATCCCTGAGCTGGCCTATGCTGTGCTGGCCTGCGCCAGGATCGGCGCTATTCACAGCGTGATCTTCGGCGGTTTTTCGGCGCAGAGCATTGCCGACCGTCTTGAAGATGCCAGGGCCGAATTTATCGTTACCTGCGACGGCGCTTACCGCGGGGCCAAGGATATTCCGCTGAAGAATGTGATAGACGACGCTCTTATCGGCAATAAGGTAGTAAAAAGGGTGATCGTTTATACGCGCACCCGTACGCCTGTCAGCATGATCAAAGGGCGTGATGTATGGTGGGAAGATGAAATGACCAAGGTTACCGATACCCTGCCGGTAGAAGGCTTTGGCGAGGCGGAGGAAATGGATGCAGAAGACCCGTTGTTCATCCTTTACACGTCAGGAAGCACCGGCAAGCCCAAAGGCGTTGTGCACACCAGCGCGGGATATATGGTATGGACAAACTATACTTTCGTGAACGTGTTCCAGTATAAGCCTGGCCAGATACATTTTTGTACGGCGGATATTGGCTGGATCACCGGGCATAGCTATATTATTTATGGACCCCTGAGCGCAGGAGCTACTTCGGTAATGTTCGAGGGAGTGCCTACCTGGCCGGATGCCGGGAGGTTCTGGGATATCGTAGACAAATACGGGGTAAACATTCTCTATACAGCTCCTACGGCCATCCGCAGCCTGATGGGCTTTGGCCTCGATCCGCTGAAAGGCAAGGATCTTTCATCGCTGAAAGTATTGGGAACGGTAGGCGAGCCGATCAATGAAGAGGCCTGGCACTGGTACGACGAGCATATCGGTAAAAAGAAATGCCCGATCGTGGATACCTGGTGGCAGACCGAAACCGGCGGTATCCTGATCTCTAACCTGGCTGGTATAACGCCTGCGCGTCCCTCCTGGGCTACTTTGCCAATGCCAGGCGTGCAGCCACTGCTGGTTGATGAGCAGGGACAAGAAATAAAAGAGCAGGACGAGGAAGGCCTGTACAAGGGCAACCTTTGCATCAAGGCTCCCTGGCCCGGCATCCTGCGTACAACGTATGGAGATCATGAGCGATGCCGCACCAACTATTTCGCTACCTATAAGCATCTTTATTTTACCGGCGATGGGGCGCTCAGGGACGAAGAAGGATTTTACCGTATTACGGGCCGCGTGGATGATGTATTGAATGTAAGCGGGCACCGTATCGGCACGGCCGAAGTAGAGAATGCCCTTAATATGCACCATGGAGTAGTGGAAAGCGCCGTGGTGGGCTATCCCCATGATATCAAAGGTCAGGGTATCTATGCTTATGTGATATACAGCGGCAAGCTTGAAGAGGATGACCTGGTAAGAAAAGATATACTCGCTACCGTATCGAGGATCATCGGCCCTATTGCCAAGCCGGATAAGATCCAGTTCGTAAGCGGCCTGCCCAAGACCCGCAGCGGCAAGATCATGCGTCGTATCCTCCGTAAGATAGCAGAAGGCGAGCTGGCCAACCTGGGCGATATATCCACGCTGCTGGATCCCGGCGTGGTAGAGGAAATAAAGAAGGGAAGGCTGTAGCCGCTTCTTCAAAATACCCGTAAGACGGTACGGCGCATGGGCGAAAAACAATGGATATTGTAAAAAAACAACCGATGCGCTGTATCGTTCTTCTTTTGCTGTTCCCTGCCTGCCTGCAGGCGCAGCCGGACCTGGTGCAGCAGCTGGGCCTGCATCCTCCTGAAGTGCCTAATGTAACGGCTGTAAAGGACCAGGCTTTGTCGTCCACCTGCTGGAGCTTTGCCAGCCTTTCCTTTCTGGAAAGCGAGCTGATGAAAGCAGGGCATCCTCTTGTCGATCTGAGCGAAATGTTTATTGCGCGCTATTCCTATCTCAGGAAGATACGCCGTTACCTGGCTACGGAAGGAGGGGTCTTCTTTACGCCCGGCGGGCAGTTCCATGATGTAATGTGGGTGATCAGGAACTATGGCATCGTACCGGAAGAAGCGTACCCCGGTAAGCTTCCGGGCGCCTATCACAACCATGGCGAGCTGGACACGCTTATGAAGCACCTGGCCGACCGGCTGGTGAAAGAAAAGCAAAAAGAGCCTTCAGCGGCCGTGCTCGATACCATATATCAATGGCTGGATAAATACCTCGGTAAAGTGCCGGCCATGTTCCAGTATAAAGGAAAGACCTTTACCCCGAAAGCTTATGCCAGCCATCTTGGCATTGATCCCGATGACTATATAGAGATCACTTCGTACCGGCACCATCCCTTTTATCAGCCATTTGTGCTCGAGGATCAGTACAACTGGACAGGCGATATGTACCACAATGTGCCCTGGGAAAACCTGGCGGCCATCACCAACGAAGCGCTGGTCCGCGGCCATACGGTATGCTGGGATGGCGATATATCCGAGCCGGGTTTTTTGTATGAAGAAGGCTTAGCCTGGCTGGAGCGCGGCCACGGAACAGTGGAAGAGGAACGGCAACGCAGCTTTGATGATAAGACCACTGCCATCGATCATCTAATGCACATAACCGCCGCTGTAAAGGACAAGCGGGGGCGCCAATGGTACTATGTAAAAAATTCATGGGGAGCCGTCAACCCGGTAAATGGATACCTGTTTATGTATGATGATTATTTTGCCATAAAGACCGTGGCCATTATTGTTAATAAAAAGGCGATCCCGGCTTCACTGCTGCAGCCTGCGCCTCGTAATTGAAGCAGCATAAGCAGGTTTCAGCAAATAAGATTTCTTAATAAGCTCAGCTGTCTCGACCGGTAAAGGCTGCATCGCTCTTCCAAAATAAGATATCAAAACAGGCCTTAGTTACAGGGCGAAGGATTACTTTTGACGCCACACAAGTTGGCAAATCTTATGAAAAACAGCAAAAGGCGGAAAAAAGTTCCTTCCTGGCTCCGTTGGGCAGGTTGGGTATTGCTGGTGCAATTCATCCTTATCAATATCAGCGCTGCCATATACGCCTACCGGTTCACCCATCTCCGTGAGACGGCAGATGCACCAGCTCCGGCCCGTTCATCCAATTTTTTCAAAAAGACCTGGGGCCTGTTCCGCGGGCCTTCCCTTTACAAGCAACCTTTTTCTGCTGATAGCCTGCAGGCGCCATACAGGGATTTTGAGCTGGTGACCCATAGCGGTCTTCATATCAGGGGGTGGTGGCTGGTGAACGATACCGCCAGGGGCACCGTGATTCTTTTTCATGGATTGACAGGCAACCGGCAAAGCTGCCTGGCAGAAGCTTATGCCTTTTACAACCAGGGCTATCATGCCCTGATGATCGATCTTCGTAATCACGGCCGCAGCGAAGGACAAAGCACAAGCTATGGCTACCGCGAAACAGAAGAGATCAGCCTTGCGTATGAGTATGCAATGCGCAATGGGCTAAAGAATATCTTTCTCTGGGGCAGCTCTATGGGAGCTTCCGCCATCATAAAAGCAGTGCCTGAATATTCGCTTCATCCCCGTGGCATAATGCTTGAAGCTCCTTTTGGCTCCCTGCAGCAGCATCTTCGTGGCAGGGCCCGTACGCTGGGTTTCCCGGAACAGCCTTTTGCTTTCCTGGTAACAGGCTGGATCGGCCTGGAAAAAGGGTTTAATGCGTACCGTTACAGGATGAGCCGGTACGGGCCTTCGGTAACCTGCCCGGTATTGCTGCAATGGGGTACCCGCGATGCGCTTATCGGCCGGGAAGAGAACCAGGAAATATACCGCAGCTTTGGCGCTGTCGCCAAGCAGCTGGTAGAATACGAGGATGCGGGGCATGAGTCTTTCTTACAAAGAGACCCGGCATTGTGGAAAAAGAGAACAGAGGATTTTCTTCAGCTTTATAGCCAGCCCTGACCGGCGGGCGGTAGCCCTGGTCATTTGCGGATGGTGACCGGCGTACCAGCAGAGGTATAGCTGTACAGCTCTTTTACCTCTTCATTTTTCATGGAGATGCAGCCCATGGTCCAGTTCTTATACTTATCGATCACAAAATCTTCATGGGGCCATACGCCGTGTATGCCAATCGAACCGCCGATCCTGGCGTTGGCAGGGATCACCCCTTTTTCTTTACGCTGCCTGAACTTTTCATAGCTTTCTGCGGTCGGGTAATCGAGGGCCAGGAAACGGCACCATTTCTCATGCACGCGCTTGCTGACGATCCTGAACTTTCCTTCCGGCGTATTATTGTCCCCCTCCATTTTTTTATCTTCCAGGTTATTGTTCCCGAAAACGACGGGGTAGGTAGCGTACCATCCTTTCTGATCATATACGCTTAATTCATAATCCGATTTGTCGATCGTGATGGAAATAGCGCCTACAGGGCCGGCAGCATGACCGATCCGCTTAACCGAACGCTCTGCGCTGCGCGAGGCTTTGCTCTTGTCTGTATGCGGGAGCGCTACAGCAGTGCCCAGGACCAGGGAGGTGAAGAGGAGTACATTTTTCATAGATGACCACAGCTGGATACAGAACGGGCCACCATGCTTTTTATTTTCAGTGTGGAAAGTTTTTAACGATGTGTTGACAGGCTATGCTTCCGGCAAGGATAATAAAGGGAGATCCCGCCGGAATTTTCCGGCGGGATCTCCTGGAATGATCTGCATTGAGCTTGACCGGCTTACCAGTTGCTGATACGGAAGCCAACGCTGTAAGGAGTTATGTCCAGGCCTCTTTTGTACATGCTTTTGAATGCATAGGAGCCGTAGAACTTGATCACGCCCAGCGATAGTTCACCTACATAGGCAAGCTTCCAGCGGTTCAGGTCAAAATCGTCCTTAGCTTTTTTCTTGCCTTCATCGGAAGTAATGGTCTTGTTGCGGGCGCTGTACAGGAAGCCTGCGCTTACACCTGCGCTCAGTCCAAAGAAACGCAAGCGATGAGGAGTGAAGTTGAAGTTGAGCATAAGTGGGGCTGTCAGGTAATCTGCTGCCAGCTTGTCTTTTCTATAGGTACGGCTAACGCCGGCCAGCGGATCGAGCGATACGATAGGAGGGTTGGGAGTGGCCGGCGGGTTGGCGTCGTACCGGATGGGCTGCTTGTACCGGTAGTTGTTCAGCTCCAGCCCGATGCCGTATTTCAGGTTCACCACGTGCTTAACAAGGTTCAGCTTTTGGGTCACGATCCAGACATTCACGTTAATGGATTTCCCGTTCCTGAGGTCGAACCAGCTGGCATTGCTGCCCGGCGCATACTGGTCGGCATCGGTGCCGGGGCCATATACCGTATTGTCCACATAATTGCTCACGCCCAGGTCCAGGATAGCCCAGTTGGTGCTGATATTACGGAGCGGTGCTTTTTTGCGGGTACGGTACACCACGCGCCTTCTGGAAGCATCCTCGGCGTTCCCGGAGCGGATAATGACCATGCCTCCTACTATAATAGTGTCTCCTTCTCCGGTGGTTGTTTTACGGCCAGTCGTGTCTTCCTGGGCAAAACCTGTCATTACAGCGCATAGTGCTATGCACAGTGCAAGTATCCTCTTCATTGTCTGATTTTTTAAGGGGGTAAAAATAGCATTACATTTTGATAGCAAAGCCGGCCAGCAATAATTGATCGTCCCCGTCGGTAACGTCAATATTGGTTTTCTTTTCAAACGTTCTGGTCACCTTCCGGAAAAAACCACGAAGCTTGTTTTTTCTGCCGCTGGCTGCTTGCTCATCCATCACATCCTCCAAACTATTGGCGTGACTTATATAAGACGGCTGAAGACTGTTGTCTGTTACAGCCAGGTCATTATTTTTTGAAGAAGCAGAGGCCAATACAGGAGCATTGCTCTCATTGCTCCTGGTGATCTCATTCGGGTTATCGGTTGAGTAATTAGGATTTTTTACCGGGCTGGGAAGACCATTATCCTGCTTTTTTGCAGGGTCGGCAGCCGCCAGCGAAGGTGATCCCTGATTGCTTTCGGTGGTGGTTGCCTGCAAGGCCGGGGCAGGTGTTTTACCCGGAACGGTATGCTCATCCGGGGAACTGCCTGATACGTGTGCTGTAACAGCCTGGTCTTCGCCTGCCGGGTGATCTGCCCCGGATGGCACGGTTACAGGCGTGCCTTGCTGTATCGTTACCGTTGAAGAAGCGGCCTTTTTGCCTTCTGTGCTGGCAATGGCTCCATCGCCGGTATCGGGCTTGTTATTATTATTTATCACAACAACGGCCGTAGTGCCAACGGCTAATAGCAGAACGGCAGCTACAGCTATTCTCATCCAGCGTATAGCTATTATGCTGGCCTTCTTCTCTTCTTTGCGGTAGAGCAGGTCCTTATCAGGGAAAGCGATGCCGGTGTCGGCGCTTAGCCTGGTCTTCTGCAGCCAGGCCATTTCTTTCATGGCGGCCGGGTGCTTTGCCAGGAACTGGTCGAGCGCGGCTTGCTGGGCGCCCGTCAGCTCACCGTCAACGGAGAGCAGCATCCATTCTTCGTAGCTATTGATGCCGATAGCGCCTTCACGGGCCAGCAGGGTTTCTTTTGCATCAAACAGCGGCAGCTCTTCAGCCGGCAGCTTGCTTTGCAGGAAAATATCCAGCTCGGCCTGCAGGTCGGGGTTTTCCTGGATAAATAGCTCTACCTCGCGGCGTTCTTCGCTGCTCAGCTCATTATCCAGATACAGGATGAAATATTCTTCGTAATTATTTCTGTTGATGCTCATAGTATCTTGTTTGTTATCTTCCAGATGCCGGGGAGTAGCTGGTTACATACTCTTTGGCCTGGCCTTTACGCCTCATTAAATGACATTCTCTATTTTTACCAGGTATTCTTTCAGCTGCACCCTTGCCCGGTGCAGGTACACTTTTACCTGGCTTTCGCTTAATCCCGTGATCTGCCCGATCTCGTTATAGCTATAACCTTCGTAATCTTTCAGCAATACCAGTGAACGCTGGGTCTCGCTCAGGCGGGCCAGGGCTCTTTCCAGCACTTTTTTCAGGTTGCTGGCCGGCTTATCCTGTACGCTGGTGCTTTCATTGAATTCTTCCTGCAGCTTCACCCTTTTCACCTTGCGGATATGATCGATCATCTGGTGGTAAGCTACCGTAAAAAGGTAAGATTTGCTCTTGCCGGCCTCCACTTCATCACGGTTGCGCCACATTTTTTCAAAAGCCGTTTGCACCACATCCCTGGCATCTTCTTCGTGGCGAAGATTTTTCAGGATAAAACGGTAAACATTATCCGAGTAAGCAGTAACACATTCATTATATTCCCTTTCAGTCATAAACAGCTGGTGTGTAAACAAAATTAAGCTTCTAACGCCCTTATAAAGGTAATACGTACAAAGCCCCGCTTTTGTTACAGGCAAGGAAAGAAAGTTTTAAATCGACTAAACTTTGATAATCAGTAAATTATTTCCACAATCAGAGACCAATGGACGAAAAGAACTGGTGAGGCAGGGCTTCCCAGATAGCCTTTTCAGAGGAGCCGGTCGGACGGCAGCAGCTCTCTTCCAGTGATTCCGTGTTTTTAGGATGGGAAGGACGGGAATGGGTGTTGGCCAGGAGAAAGAAGCAGAAGCCTGCCAGGACGGCAGCCAATGCAAGGCGAAATAATAATCTTCTTTTCATGGCCTGGTTTTGAAGTTGGACGCTTGGCATTCTCTGTATGTTACAGCAAAAATAGAATTATCTTTTTCCCGGATAGGTTAATTTGGGTTAATTGTCGTTTTTTCCGGTTGAATGAACAACCAGGATATGCGAATTGCAGTATCCCTATACAATATATTTGCGGTCTAAACATCTTCCCGTATGAATGAAAAATTTGTCCAGCGTATCGGCGCTGAAGTAGAAGAGATCAAAGCAGCAGGTCTTTATAAGAAGGAACGCATCATCCTGGGCCCGCAGGGGGCCGAAATTGAGGTAGGGGATAAAAAAGTGCTGAACTTCTGCGCCAATAATTACCTGGGCTTATCATCGCACCCGGATGTAATAAAGGCAGCGCACGATGCAATTGATACGCATGGCTATGGCATGAGCAGCGTGAGGTTTATCTGTGGCACCCAGGATATACATAAAGAGCTGGAGCAAAAGTTATCCGCTTTCCTGGGCACTGAAGACACCATACTTTACGCGGCCGCATTCGATGCCAACGGTGGAGTGTTCGAGCCTCTTTTCAATGAGCAGGACGCGATCATCTCCGATGCGCTCAACCACGCCTCCATCATCGACGGCGTACGCCTGTGCAAGGCGCAGCGTTTCCGCTACGAGCATAATAATATGGCCGACCTGGAGCAGAAGCTGCAGGAAGCGGCAGGATTGCGCAACCGCATCATTGTTACCGATGGCTCATTCAGCATGGATGGCACCATTGCGCAGCTCGACAAGATAGTGGAGCTGGCAGAAAAGTATGATGCCGTGATCATGATCGATGAATGTCACTCTTCTGGCTTCCTGGGAAAGACCGGCAGGGGCACCCATGAGTACCGCGGGGTGATGGGTAAGATAGATATCATTACCGGTACCCTGGGTAAAGCGCTTGGCGGCGCTTCCGGCGGATTTACCTCGGGCAGGAAGGAAGTGATCAACATGCTGCGGCAGAAATCAAGGCCTTACCTGTTCAGCAACACGCTGGCCCCTTCTATTGCAGGAGCATCCATTGCTGTGCTGGATATGCTGACCGAAACCACCCAGCTGCGTGATAAGCTGGAATACAATACAAAATATTTCCGCAGCAAAATGACGGAAGCCGGATTTAACATAAAGCCCGGCGATCACCCGATAGTGCCGATCATGCTTTACGATGCGGTGCTGGCCGCTGATTTTGCCGCCCGTTTGCTGGATGAAGGCATTTATGTTATCGGGTTCTTCTTTCCCGTGGTGCCCAAGGGGCAGGCGAGGATCAGGGTGCAGCTGAGCGCAGCGCACGAGCAGGCGCATCTCGATAAAGCCATCGATGCCTTTACGAAAGTGGGGAAAGAGCTGGGCGTGCTGAACAAAAGCTAATCGAATAGTCCTTTCTGCCTGGGCACAAACCGGGGCTTGAGCAGGTCAAGTCCCAGTTCTTTGTTCAGCTTGTCTACCAGGTATATGGTCAGCTCGGGAGAAGTGGCTTCATCATGCATATGCATAAAAAAGAAGATCTCTTTCAGGCCTTTTGAAAGCCATGCTTTGATACGGGCCACCCATTCATCGATCCTTGTATAGTCGGAAGGATGCAGGCTGTTGCCGACAAACCGGATAAAAGCCTGCGGCACTGTCAGGTACATATGCGCGCAATCCCGGCGGCCGGCAGTATCGGTGATCACGGCCCCGATCTTCTGCTCATGCAGGAAACTGAACAGGTCGTCGCGGTCTTTTTCCCTGCCAAACCAGTCAGGATGCCTCACTTCAAGAAAAAACCGGAGATCTTTCGGCAGATGCGACAGGTAGGTGAACAGCTCTTCTTTCCGTCTGGGTGAAAAGCTGTCGCTCACCTGTATAAAGACCGGGCCCAGGTGCTTGCCAAAAGCCATGATGCCGCGGAAAAATTCATTCGTGATAAAATCCTTGTCTTTCAGGCTACCGCGGTGAGTAACGCCCTGGTACATCTTGGGACAGAACAGGAAGTCGCGGCCAGCGGCTTTTTCAGCCCATTTGCCGATGCCTGCTTCGCCGTACACCTTGTAATGCGTGGCGTTCAGCTCTATGCAATTGTAATGATCAACATAGTGCTGCAGGAAATCCTTCTCCTTGGTTTTAGGCGGGTATATCTTGCCCACCCATTCCGGGCGGCCCCATTTGGCGCAACCGATATATACCTTGGGATGCTTCAAGGCCTTGCCTTTCAATACCCGCTTGTTGAATGCGGGATCATCGGCCAGGGAGAAGTCGATAGCATTTAATTCCCGCTCAGGAACACGTCCGAATTCCATACTGGTTTTTTAAGCGATTCTTTTCCGGTCGGTGGCTCTTACCCAGCAGCTATGCTGGCATACGGCACAGCTAAGCCTTGAACCGGCAGCTATATGGGCTGTCTGCCCGCACGAGCTGCCGGCAAATATACCATCATCAGGAACAATGGAGAACTGTTGCCGGAATTCGTGCGGCAGGATGGGCAAGCCATGCTTCACTTCATCATCCTTATAAAAGAAAAGGCTTGGTTCGCCGGAGGCCAATAATCACTACCAGCTCAAAGACCGATAGCTGCCGCACCCCTCTTTTATCTATCAGCCGCAGGCCTACAAGGATGACGAGATACATGACAAGCGCCCGGAAAATGACTTCAAGCATAAACACGCCATCATGGTCGTCAAGCAGCAGGGACTGCCAGCTGAAAACCTCTTTATTCCCTGACTGCAGGAGGAAGAACATACCGTTTTTCTTTTATCGCCTTTATAGATGCAGGTGTGCTTATAGCATGCAGGGCACTTTTACAAAAGGATGCGTGCTGTCGTACTGCAGGGAAGAAGGGTCTTTGAACAGCAGGGTATCTTTGCTTGACCTCATTTCGCCCATGCCTGGCCATAGTTCATTTTTATGGATCTTCCAGATCACCTGGCGTACAGACATAATGCCTTCCGACTTAAAGAAGTACCAGCCGGTGAGGAGGTCGCCGCTGACCTCAGCCTGTATGGTACCATCGTTCTTATCTTTTTCGTACAATATATAGGTCAGCGGGCCTGTTACATTTGTGCCGTTCACTTCAAGCTGCAGCGAGGAAGTGTCGCGGTTATGGACCACAGAATAGCAACCTGCCAGGGCTGCCGCTTTTTCGGCAGGCGTAAGAAGGGGAGCGGGCTCAGCAGCGGCTGGACTGTCGGTGCCGGATGCGTCTTTATCCTTATCGCTGTTATTACAGCTCATAATAACCGCAAGGCCGGCCAGCAGCAGGATCTTTTTATACATATACACTGTTTTTGGGTACTAAGTATGAAATAGTGTGCCAAAAAAGCAACCGTATGCAATTTACTGCCTCCTGTATTATCAGGGTTGCACGGTAAAGGACGCCGCGCTGGTAAATGGCTGCCCGTCAGCCGTTATGCCATCGAGCATCACCACAAAGCGACCCGGAAGATCGGAGGTATAGAACTGCAGCAAAGGGGCGGTATTGCTTATGCTCACCTCGGGCTGCCAGTACAGGGTGGTACGGAGATCGGGTATCCTGCTCTCCCTGGCCCCTGCGGTTTCATAAGCCGGGGAATAAAATTCCCGCTGCAATTGCAGGCCCTCATAATCTATCGATACAAGCGAAGGGCTCAGGTTGAACTCTTCATATTTTCCGGAGAAAGTCTCAAAGCTGACAATGCCATTGAAAGAGGTAACGCCGTAGATATAATGCCGCGGCACTACTTCTATTTTTTTTACTTTTTGCGGGTCCAGGCCAAAGATGCGCGAATGATCCTGCACCGGAACGCCATCAAGCAATACCAGGATATTTTCGTCGAAGAGCTTTTTATTGATATCGTCGTACACCCTGATGCCCGGCTTGCTGCCGCGTGATACAACGTTGACCAGCACAATGAACTCTCTCAGCGTTTCCTCGATGGTAGAGAACCGCCTGTAATCATCCAGCTTATAGGTATAGTCGGCACGCCCGAAAAAGGGCAGGGTATCTCTCAGCAAAGGCATGATGAACTGGCGGCTGCTGTCGGGGTTAAAAAGACTGCGGGCCTGCATAGCGATGCCGGCACGCTCCAGCGCCTCGCCCTGTGATGGTTCCAGCACCAGCGGTAGCCAAGGCTTTCCGGAAGCCGCTTCTGCAAAAGGAGTGAGCACCGTTACCTCGTAGGTCTTGCCGGGAATGGTTTCTGTTTGCACAAACACTTCTCCCGGGCCATAATATTTCCTGACCTCGAACCGTACAATCCCTTCTTTATCCGTTCTGGCCACGCAAAGACCAAAGGGAGAAGAAGGATGCGTGAGATAGCAGAGCACACCCGGCGCCGGCCGGCCGTTAGCCTTATCAGCTACCCGGGCAGAAAGGAAGTGCCCGCCGTATTCCGGCAGGAAATGCAGCGGCCCGGGCTGGCTGGTCAGCATTTTTTCCCAGCGAAACCGCCTCCAGCCATGCGTAAGCATAAGGTTATCGGCAGCGTCTTCCACCCCGGCAGCGTCTGAGAAATAAAAGGCAGGGGATTCTATTTTTCCCTGCAGGTCGGCCTGCAGCCAGCAGTAAGCCTGTATGCCGCCTGGCTCTGCATCGTCCCAACTGTTGAGCTGGAACACGGAGGCCGAAGCACTGGTAATATTATTGAACGGGGTCTGCCCGCCCGATGCTTTCACCGTCACCTTTTCACGTGCCTGGTAAGAGGCTTGGTCAGGGGCGATGGCAATACCGGCGTGGCGGGGTTGGCGGAAGACCAGCCGTTCGCAGACAGGCTGCTGCCTTGAATTGAACAAGGTAAGATGGCTGATGCCTTCACCAAGCTCCTGCTTATTTATATACAGGGTCAGCGTGCTTCCCTCGCGGACCGTTCCTTTTTCGATTGCCTTGAGCGAGCGCCGGGTATGCGCCACCAGAAAGACCTCTTCCGATCGGCCTGCCTGCTCGAACCTTGCCCGGATATCTACTTTGATCCGGCCGTTTCGCATATCGGAGGCTCGCATCACATACCCATATCCTGCAGGTACCGGCAATGCCTGCTCTATGGTTTTACCATCCGGTAAAGAAATTACAGCCTTATAGGTACGACCGGCCACCGGCGTAAAAAGGAACCGGCCCATGCCAAAGCGTGAAGAAAAAAAACGGGCTGCCGTATCTCCTTTGTCCGTTCTGAGAACACCGCTGCCATCTATGCCTTTGCCATAGGCATCCGTGAGATGGAAAGCCACGTTGCTTTCTATGTTGCCGACCAACTGCCCGCCTTCAGGAAAGAACTGGATAGTGGCCGCCGGAAGACTGTCTTTCGATAATACATAGACGGGCTTTTTCATGGTGTTGACGATACGCAGGTCCTTTTCAAAAAATGAATTTTCACCCTCGTTTCTCATCCAGCTGGTATAAGCTCTTATGCGGTATTGATCGGAAGCGATGGTAAAAGGCAGGTAGATGGAGCCGTTTCCTCCCTGCCTGTTGAGGCTGATCTTTGCCTGGAGCACAGGCTTGTTCCACCTGTCGATAAGCTCTACATAGGCAACCTTGCTCAGGTAGATCGGCTGGTGCGTGTTCTCTTCTACGGCATATACTTTGAGCCAAATGATCTCACCGGCTATATAAGAGCTTTTATCAGTATGGAGATAGAGCTTTTCCTGCACAGGCCCCTGGCTGTACGCTTCGAACCTCTTTTTTATCGTTTCAGCAACGGGCTGCGCTTTTGCATTGCCGGCCAGCAGCAAAAGAGCCGATAAAAGCAAAACGCCTGCGTTGTATTTATTTTTCATCATCATAATAATCCCTTGTTAGCAAAATATTACCAGTAAGATGGTTTGTCAAGCAAGCCGCCTCTCAGCCTGCAGTCCACGCAAAAGGAAGGTGCGGTTTCATACCCGATAAAAAGCCCCGTGACAGGAGAATAGTTCTCATACATAGGCATGAATTCCCCGGTCGTATAAGCATGATGAATATCTTCCGGCGCCACATTAAATGAATAGCAGTCCTGCGGAAAGGACCAGTCCTGCAATTCGCTGTTGCTGATGAACTTTCTTTTTTCGCTGATGGTGGAGGCTGAAATAAAGCCGATGACCGGCTCGTTGGGGTCAGAGATGCATCTGATATTGCCCCGTAGCTCGGAAGGCTGCGGATCAAATATAGTCCCTATCGATTCTGTATTTTTTTTCATCAGCTCATAAAACTCGTAGCCTTCTTTGGGCATGGCATATTGCCGGAGCAGGATGCTGTATCTCACGCTGATCTTTTCGTCCCTTTCAGGGATCTGCAGGAGCGGGGCCTCAAAGATCAGGTCTTCCTGCAGGCGGGCCGAAGAAGCCAGGAGTATTTTCTGGGAACTGGCATATTTCCAGCAATTAAACACGATCTCCGGGGGAGTTCTGAGCCTGACAGCATTGTTCTCGTAAATGTAATGCGAATAATAGTAGCTCTGTATCTCCCAGGTTTCATCATAATCCCACCGGTAATAACGTGTTTTAGCCAACGGGTCGTGGGCGTTGACATATAGCTGAACTCCCTGGCTGCTTCTTTTCCAGCCGATGCTGTCAATGGGCGGGGTCTGCAGGGCCACTACATAATCAGACAGGTATTCTTTATTGTCGAACGTTAGGATGCGTAAGCGGTATTCGTTGCTGATGACAAGGTTCAGGTTAGGGGAAAAATAATAGCCGTCGCCAAGCGGGGTCAGCAGCCGGGTAGTGTTATCCTTTCCTTCCACTATTACTGAAGCTGTATTTACAGTAATTATGGCGCCCTGACCATAAATGCTTGAAGAGCGGCTAAGCCGTATCCTGGTGCCTCCGCTCCCGGCATTCAATACCCCTTCCACGATGAGGTAAGAATTGCCTGACCTGATGATCGGCGGGGTGTACATTTCTTTGCAGCCGGTTGCCAGGCATAGCAATAGCAGGCTGAGGAGGCTTGTTCTTTTTCCCATATCAGAAACGGATATTAAAGTTAATAAAGGGGATGGCGCTGCCGAAGATAGACAGCTTATATCCCTTGATAGCGCCATCTTCCGAAATGAAATAAACGGAATATGGATTTTTCCTGCCCATGACATTATATACCCCGACCGTCCAGGAATTATGCGTTTTCTGGGTCAGCTTATGATTGCCATCGATGTTCATCGAGAAGTCGGTGCGGAAATAGTCGGGTATCCGGTAGGCATTCCGGTCAGAATAGATCACCCTTTCGCTGCCGGCATAGAAGAACCTGCCGATAGGCAGCGTGATCGGCCGGCCGGTGCTATAGGTAGAATTGGCGGAAATGCTGAAGCGGTGATTGATGCGGAAATTGCCCGTGAGCGTTACGTCATGGGGCTTGTCGTAATTAGCCGGGTAAAAAGCTCCCTTGTTGACCTGGAAATCATCGGTGCCGCTGAGCGAGCGTAAAAGGATGCGTGAATAGGTATAGCTGACCCATCCGTTCAGCTTGCCTACGGGCTTTTTTACCAGGAACTCTACGCCGTAAGCTTTCCCCTTTGTGCTGATCACATCGGTCTCGATATTGTGGTTCAGCAGCAGGGTAGCTCCTGGCTTATAGTCCAGGTAGTCCTTTATCCTCTTATAATATACTTCTACCGATGTCTCTATGGTATTTGACTTTAGATTCTTATAAAAGCCGAGCGATACCTGGTCGCCACGCTGCGGCCTTATATTAGGATCGCTGAGCTTCCATATATCGGTAGGGGCAATGGCCGTGGTATTGGAAAGCATATGGATATACTGGCGCTGCGAATTATAGCCTGCTTTTACAGAAAAGCTGCCTGTAAAAGCATACCGGGCAGACAGGCGAAGCTCCGGCCCCTGGTAAGTTTTGATGAACTTGCCTTTGCCGTAATTCTTTACATCGGTGACATTCGAGGCTGTAACAGGCAAGCCAGGCGCATAATAGCTTATTTCCTGCGGCCCCAGGTAGTTGAAAAGGGAATACCTTATGCCGGAGTTGATCGCCAGCTTGCTGGTAGGATTATACCGGTGCGTAACATACAGGCCGCTTTCAAGCGCCCTTTCCGTTTCTACCACGTTAGGCGTTACGCGTGAGCTGCTTGTAGCCGGCTGGTTGCTGCCGGGCTCCAGCGTATAATGCAGCGTGCTCAGGCCGAAATCAAAGGAGTGCTGCTGGTTGTAGTAATACACGAAATTAGCTTTGGCATGCAGCTGGCGGATGCCGAAGCGAAGGTTAAAAGCGTTGACAGGGTTGCCCTGGCTTTCCACGCTGAACCGGTATTGATCAAAGCCGGCAATATATTCTGCGCTCAATCTTCTATGAATGCTTCTTTTCCATTTTACCGTAAGGTTGCGGTTGCTGTAGCCATAGGTGGTATCACTGTTCAGCGCGAACCTGTCGTTGCTGAAATATCCTGAAAAATAAAGGCTGTTGGAGCTGTCTATACGATGGCTTATGCCCAGGTTCAGGTCCTGGAAAGAGGCCTTGCTATGCTTATACTCATCAGGCAGCAGGTTCAGCAGCCAGCTGGCATAAGTGGTGCGCCCGCCGAAAATAAAGGAAGTCCGGTCTTTGGCAAGCGGGCCTTCCAGGTGCAGCCTGGTAGTGATAGGGCCGATGCCGGCCGAGCCGGAAATATTCTTTTTGTTGCCTTCACGGCTGCTGATGTCAAGCACCGATGCCAGGCGGCCTCCAAACCTGGCCGGGATGCTGCTTTTGTAAAGCTCTACATCTTTGATGATCTCCGGGTTGAAAGCGGAGAACATGCCAAAGAAATGTGAAGGATTATAGATGGTGGCCTCGTTGAAGAGGATGAGGTTCTGGTCTGCCGACCCTCCCCTGACATTAAAGCCTGTGCTGGCCTCACCAACGGTTTTGACGCCGGGCAGGCTGGTTATTACCCGCAGGATATCTGTTTCCCCGAATAGGGAAGGCGCGCGACGGATCTGGTCGATGTTCAGGCGTTCCGCGCCCATCTGCACGCTCCTGATATTTGCGGTTTTCTGTGCGGATACGATCACTTCTTTGAGCGTAGTGATCTGTTCCTGTATATCGATATCGAGCCTGCCTTCGGAATATACAGCCAGCTGCAGCCGCAGGTCTCGCATGCCAATAGCTACCACGTGCAGGGAATAATTGCCGGCAGGCAGGGTCAGCGAATAGTTGCCGTAGGAATCGGTGGTAGTAAAAAATCTCGTATCCGTAAAAACAGACGCATTGGCTACCGGCTCGCCTGTACGCCGGTTCCTGACAGTGCCGGTGAGTATGGCGCTTCCTTTCTGCATGTTGGATTTGATGCCGATCTCGTACAGCTTGTTCTCCGAAATAACCGGCTGCTTCTTTTTTTGCTCCAGGCCAAAATCAACCGCCGTATCTGCTGCCGGCCGTTCGTTCAGCCTGGCCGTAGAAGGAGTAAAGAAGCCTGAGGGCAGCGTGGTTACGATCTTCAGGCCTTTGGTGATATACACTTTTTTTCCATCGATCGCAAACCGGAGGTCGGTATCTTTCAGCGCCCGCTCCAGCAGCTTGTCCAACGGCTCCTGCCTGGCTTCCAGGTCAACGGTGACCGCCGAAACCTGTGCCGTATCATAGTAAAAGAAGTAGCCATATTGTTCTTCCAGCGTATGCAGGAACCGGGTCAGCGGCTGCTTTTCAAAACGCCCGCTGATATTTGTTTCCTGCGCAAACGCTGGGCTGCCGGCGGCCCAGAAGAGCAGCATAAGAAGGTAGAGCCTGAAGTTGTGCATGTTACTGAGTTGAACGGTTGTAGATGTTGACAGCTTCTTGTATGTAGGATAAGGGCTCTTGCCTGAAGCTCAGGCCTTGCTGCCGGAGCTCCTGTGCTATGTTGGCCCGGCTGTTGCGCAGCAGGCCCAGAAGATCATTTTGCTTTTTAAAAGAAAAGTAAGACCCGTTCTTTCTGATATAGTAGCCGGATGTGTACGCGAACTTCCTTTCTACCTTAACGGATGTCACTTCTTCCTGCAGCGTTTTGCTGTGCCTGACCAGCCCCACTGCTGCGCCGGAGCCCAGCTGTTCGTAAAAACCGGTCTTCAGCTGATCATTTCTGCCGGCCGCAATGCGCACAAATTTCCGGGAGCCGATAGTGAACTCATCCACACGGCCACTGTAAAGGGTAATAATGGTGCCGGTAGCATTCTTGATACGTATCTCATCCATGTATGCATCATATTGAAGCAATACCTGGTAATGCCATACATCATCATAGAGGATTGTTCCTGTTGTCCATTCGTTTTCAGGAAAGAAGGCATGACCTTCTATGCTTGCCGGGTAGCCATAGAATTCCTTCCCGCTATAAAGCGTATAGGGATTGGGCTGGCTTTGGTAATAAATAGCAACGGCAGAAGCAATAATAGAGTCCGGGGGCGTAACAGATTGGGCGGCCACAGGAGCAGCAGCCAGTATAAGCAGTAGACTGGTTAGTTTTGTCATTATCCATCGGTTTCTGAGAACAGGATACCCTAAAAAGGAGGACCGCTGCACGAAAGACGGAAAATTACAAAAAAATATATTCTTCTGCGGAAGAAGCAATGATAAAGATCGCCGGCCTATTTCCCTGCCTGCTCCAGCAAGGAGGGGCTGACGCCGGGCGCATACCGGAGCATGATGCAGCATACTGGCGGCTCATAGCGTTCATTCACCACCATACTCGCTGATCAGCTCGGCTACCAGGGCCGTCCACCCGGTTTGGTGGCAGGCTCCCAGGCCTTTACCGCTATCACCGTGAAAATATTCATAGAACATCAGCAGGTGCTCGTTGCCAGGTTGCTTGTAAAACCAGTTATAATCACCGTATAGCTTGCGGTCGCCATCCTTATTGCGCTCAAACAGGTTGATAATGCGCCTGGTCAGCTGCCGGGCTATTTCCGTCAGGTTCATCATGCTGCCGGAACCTGCGGGGTATTCAACCTTGAAATCATCGCCATAGAATTCTCCGTACCGGCGGATTGACTGGATGATTAGGAAGTTGATCGGCATCCATACCGGCCCCCGCCAGTTGGAATTGCCGCCAAACATATCGGAAGTGGAATCGCCGGGATCATAGCGTATGCTGTAGATATTCCCGTCTACCGTTACTGAATAAGGATGCTGGTCGTGGTACTTGGAAAGGGCCCTGATGCCGCCTTCGGAGAGAAAGCCCGATTCGTCGAAGAGCTTTTTGAACATATCTTCCAGCTTGTCCTTCGGCACCAGCGAGAGCAGGATCTCTCCGTCATCGCTCCGCTCTTCATTGGGCCAGAACCTGGCATTTTTTTTCCGGTAGTTCTCGAACCAGGTTATCCTTTTCTTGAAATCAGCGAGATGGTCGAGCGCTTTCTTGTTGATGGTAGATACGGCATATAACGGGGTAATGCCTACTACGGACTGGATACGCAGCGGCACCGGGTCGGCGCCTGTTACGCAAAGCACGTCGTAGAAGAAGCGGTCTTCCTCGTTCCATAATCCATGCTCGTTAAGGGATTCCGCTATCAGCACAAAATGCTCGAAGAACTTGGTGGCTGTATCCTCAAAAGAAATGTCCTGGATGGCGATCTCGATGGCCATATCCATCATGTCGAGCGCATAAGTGCCCATCCAGCTGGTGCCGTCGGCCTGCTCCAGCTGCACTTCACCGGGAAAATGAAAGCTGCGGTTGAAGACGCCGATATTATCCAGGCCAAGAAAGCCCCCTTCAAATATATTGTTGCCGTTCACGTCCTTGCGGTTGATCCACCAGGTAAAATTGATCAGCAGCTTCTGGAATACCTTCTTCAGGAAATCGATATCGCCTTTGCCGGTCTTTCGTTTTTCTATATTGTACACCTGCATGGCGGCCCAGGCCTGCACCGGCGGGTTCACGTCGCTAAAGTTCCATTCATAGGCCGGCAGCTGACCATCGGGCTTCATATACCATTCGCGCATCACCAGCAGCAGCTGGTGCTTGGCGAATGTGGGATCTGCCACTGCCATGGAAATGCACTGGAAGGCCAGGTCCCAGGCGGCATACCAGGGATATTCCCACTTGTCGGGCATCATGATGATATCCTGGTTCTTGAGATGCGTCCAGTCATTATTGCGCCCGGTCATTTTGGTCAAGCTTACCGGCGTGATGCCATCGCTGACGGTAAGCCATTCCTCCACATCGAAATGATAATATTGCTTGCTCCATAATATGCCGGCCAGCGCCTGCCGCTGTATTACGGCCATATCCTGGCTCATGCCGCTGGGCAGTATGGCTGCATAAAAATCATCGGCCTCCCGCTTGCGGGTGGTAAAAACCTCTTTAAAGCCCCTGGCGAAAGGCGTGTCAGTAAGGGTATTGCTCAACCGGCAATAAACCGTTTTGGTAGCCCCGGCGCCAATCTTCATCTTATAGACCGGCGCGCACTTGGTACCTTCTTTTTTATCTGCAAGCTCCTGCCTGTTGGTGCCATGGATGATGGCATCATGAAAAGCATCCTTTACAAAGATGGAGGAGTTGGGCGTGCCTGTTATTTTTTCATGGTTGGTCTCATTCTCGGTGAACAGCACGGCGTTGCTGGCCTGGAAATAAAAATAATAATCTCCCAGCCGCTCATGTACGGCCTTGACGGTTGTTTTGTTCAGGTAAGTGATAGAAGGCTTTTCCTTAAAAGCACCCTGGTTCCAGCGGTTATAGAACCAAAGCGTGGGCAGCAGGGTGATCTCGGCCGGCTTGCTGAAACGGTTGGTAATATCGATGCGGATCAGCATATCCTGTGCATGCTGCTTGGCATAGGTCACCAATACGTCGAAATACTGGTTATCGTCGAATACGCCGGTGTCCAGTATCTCGTACTCGGGCTCGAGCTTATTCCTTTTTTTATTTTCTTCTCTCAGCTGCTCATAAGGAAATTCTGCCTGCGGGTATTTGTACAAATACTCCATGTAATAGTGAGTAGGCAGGTTGTCAAGGTAATAATACAGCTCTTTTACATCTTCCCCATGGTTTCCCTGCGGGTTGCCAAGACCAAAAAGCCTTTCCTTGAGAATAGAGTCCTTGCCGTTCCAGAGCGCAATGCCAAAGCAAAGATTGCCGAAAAAGTCGGAAATACCGGCCAGCCCGTCTTCCCCCCACATATAAGCCCTGCTGTGCGCATGCTCGAAGGGAAAATAGTGCCAGGCATCCCCGTTGTTGCTGTAATCTTCACGGACCGTTCCCCATTGACGCTCGCTCAGGTAAGGCCCCCATTGGGCCAGGGGAATCGTTTTAGCTGCATTAACGGCCAGTCGCTGGTGTTCTGCGGTCATTACAATTCATTTAGGTGAAATGGCAAACGATCTGACAGGCAATCCCGCAACAAAAATAGGGTATCGAAAAAGAACGGGCAGCCTGTTGCCGATAGGCGTAACGAAGCTTGCGCCTGCCTGGTCATTCCATGATCTGCTCCAGGTGGGCCAGCCGCCCGTCAGGGCTCATGCCTTCGATAACCACCCGGAATGATTCGCTGATATCATTGTTGTAAAAGGTAAGCGATATCTTGTTGCTGCGCACGTCGGTCCTTGCCTGCGGGTTCCAGTACAGGGTGGTGCGCAGGTCTTTCTTTTCATTTTCTTTTTTGAACGTATCGTAATTGGGCGAGTAAAACTCGCGAAGACCGGAATAGCCGACCGCGATATTATTGGCCAGGCCTTTGCCGGGCTCTGACTTTATATCGTCACCGCGCCGGGTATAGATAGCAATGGCGCCGCCGCTGCCGCCAAATCCTCCTGTAAAAGGAGGCCGGAACACTTTGATATAAGCGATATCGCTCATAGGCATCGATGAAACAACATCCGTGTTGGTCTGCATCTCATCGATATACAAGCTGGGTGAGCCGCCGCGCCAAGTAAGGGTAGGCGTACCCCCGCTCGTATTGATCTGCAGGCCGGCAACCCTTCCCTGCAGGTAATTGAATACGCTCATAGCCGCCTGCGCGCTCATATCGTCGGTAAGATCAAACTGCACGGCATCTCCCCTGAAAAGCGCTGAAGTATATTTTTCATCCATAACCTCCAGCTTGGATTTTGCCTTGCTTTTGATCACGATATTATCCAGCGTTTTGCCTTCATAGAGCTGGATCGCTTTGGTCGTTTCATCGGCAAGCGACCAGTGTCTGGCAAAGCCCGTGGTATCCCAATGTGAATTGAACAGCCCGTTGGCGGCTTTGCTGGAAGAAAGGGGGGGCAGGCGGTTTTCCATGAAGCGCACTGATGCATCGCCCAGCCCTTTCTTTTTGGAGAGCTGGTAGTAAACGCGCAGCGAATCGAAGAGCACGAGGTTGGGATCGCTGAACACCCCATCCTTGTCAACAGGCAGTAGCATGGTCTGGCTTTCGCCTTTGGATGGCTTCACCAACAGGATGATATCGCCGGCATCCCGCAGCTGGGTAGAGCTTGCCCCGTATATCTTGCCCGATAAAGACAGGTAAGCCGTGTCTTTGGGATAGCTGATGGCCGGTAATTTCCCTTTTATCACATCTTCCCATTTAAAGCGACGCCATCCATGGGTAAGCATAACGAGGTCAAGATGCTGGCGTATAAGCTCGGTATTGGCTGAGAAATAATAGGCCGGCCTGTAAACCTGCCCCTTTATATCGCTGGTAAGCAGCAGGTGGGAGAAAATATTGTCGCTGCTGTCTGCATCGATATTTACGTCGGTCACCGATACGGAGAGGTTGGCGGGCAGGCTGTCGGGTAAGATGATATCGATCTTATTCCGTGCCCGGGGGCTCAGGCCCCAGTGATCTACATTTATTTCAGGCTCGAACCTGTATTCATTGTTATTGATAAAGGTGATACGCTCTGCCAAAGGCGCCCATTGATTGTCGAAAATGGTTACTGTAAGGATACCGGTTGGCAATCCCTGCGTAGGAACTATGATCCGCGTACTGCCGGAAGAAATATCCTTGGATACATTGAAGGCGAGGTTCTGGTTCATGGTGCCTACCAGGTGAATGGTTTGCAGCGAAGCTCCATAGGCAGCACTGGCATTTGCTATGATCGTGCGCTTATCATCGGCCAGCGACAGCTGCATCGAAATCCCATTTGCTTTCACAACCGGCAAGGTCGTAGTATAATCCTTTCCCTTCTCATCCTTCCACCGGGCTGTATATGTTTCCCCGCGTGCCGGCCTGATATAAAAGAACCCCATCCCATCATGAAGGGTGCGCAGGCTGTCTACCCGCTGGCCTTTGCTATCGGTAACCACTCCTTTGATCTTTACCGGGCGTCCCCATTGATCATTGGCCTTGAAAGCGATCTTATTCGATACCTCGGCTATCAGGTCGCCACCTTCCGGGAAAAGCTGCAGGGCCGGAACAATGACCGTTTTGGCAACCGATTGCGGGGAAGGTTTTTTGGAAAGGATACGGATGTCCTTATTATATAAAAAGGCAGAGTCAAAATTGAGCATCCACTTGGTGTACGCTTTCACATGAATGAAATCGCCGACATAATCAGCAGGGACCTCAAACTGCCCGTTGGTGCTGGCATCCACGATAGGAAAAGCGCCATGCGAAAGAAGACGTCCCTGCCCGTCGGTCCAGTCTACATAAAAGGTCTTGCTTTCATCGGCCGGCAAAATGCCCGTCATCAGGTAGGCCTTGAACCAGATAGTTTCGCCAGGGGCATAGCTGGCCTTGTCATAATGCAGGTAAGCCTTTTCCTGGCCATAGCGCTCCGCATATATGGCAATGGTAGAATCTATGCGCTGGGCAGAAGCTGACAATGCAGTGATGAGTAACAGGGAAAGCGTTGTAAAAAAATATTTCATCAGTAAGCCTTTTATAATGCAGTGACCGGCCTTATCGATATTCTCTGCCGGCAAATAGATCATTGAGCCCTGTCCGTTACCCATTCATTAATATGGGCCGGAAAGGACTGTAATTTACACTAAGATAAAATAAGCCGGTTGCGGCTTTAACAGTTTTACAACAGTTGGCGGCTTACATGCTTTGCCTCATCAGGCTCAGCAATATTTTCTTATCGTCTTCGGTGAGGATAATCGTATTTGAGTCTGCAGGGGCATAATGAAGCTTAAAGGAGCCGATGACGGCTTCCGGCTTCCGGGTATCATAGCCAATGATGCGAAGCGCTTGCAGGGCATCAAACTGGTCCGGCACTTCCACGCCGGTGGTATCGTACCACAGGCCATATCCCTGGAGCGACAATTGCTGCCAGGGGAAATATTTATTGGGATCTACCTTCCGGCCAGGGGCAATATCCGAATGCCCGATAAAATTGGCGGCAGGAATGGAATAATCTTTTTTAAGCTGGCCCAGCACCTGCAAAAGGCTGCTGATCTGCGCTTCGGGGAAGCTTTCTGTTCCATTATTGTCGAGCTCTATGCCGATGCTGGAAGAATTGACGTCGGTATTATTTCCCCAGCGGGCAACCCCGGCATGCCAGGCCCTCAGGTAGTCGTTGAGCATATGATGGATGGTGCCGTCGCGGCAGATTACGTAATGGGCGCTGACCTGCGACGTTTTTGTGGTAAAGGCCCTGAGCGTTTGCTCGCAGCTATTCTGCGCCGTATGATGGATGATCACGTAGTTGGGCTTGCGCAGGTTAAAGTTGGTGGTGCCTGCCCAGCTCTTCTGATCGGTGGTATAGTGGCTGTGCGGCGGAGCCTGCCTGATAACGGCTGCCAGCGAATCGGCCTGTTGCCGGTAGATCTTGTTGGTACGGGCATATTTACCGGTGCTGCAGCTGACCAACGCTCCCGCGCATGCTACCAGCATAAGCTTTTTAAAAGATGACTGCATACGGCAAAATTAAATGGCAGGAATCAAATTATGCAATCCTTAATTTTGTAAGATATATCACCCTCAATAAACAAATCTATGCCAGCACATTTTGGAATGATCGGCCTTGGAACGATGGGTAGCAACCTGGTGATGAATATAGCCGATCATGGCTTCGAGGTATGTGGCTATGACCGTGATGAAAACCAGCGGAAGAAATTACTGGAAGAAGCTGAAGAACGGCCGGTAAGCACGGCCGCCTCTCCGCAGGAATTTGTGCAGCTGCTGCAAACGCCCCGGATCATTATGCTGCTGGTCCCAGCCGGCAAGATCGTGGATACGGTCATTGCAGAGATCACGCCGCTGTTATCAAAAGGAGATATCCTGATCGATGGGGGCAATTCGCATTTTATTGATACGGAAAGAAGATACACGGCCCTGCAGAGCTCCGGCATTCATTTTATCGGGATGGGCGTAAGCGGTGGAGAGGAAGGTGCCCGTTTAGGCCCCAGCCTCATGCCGGGTGGAAACAAGGAAAGCTATGAGCTGGTAAAGGAGATACTGGGATCCATTGCAGCCAAAAGCGACGAAGGCGCCTGCGTGGCTTTTATGGGTGATAGCGCGGCCGGCCATTATACCAAGATGGTGCATAATGGCATTGAATACGCCATGATGCAGCTGATCAGCGAAGTTTATGGAGTGCTGAAGCAGGTGGCAGGGCTCAGCAACCGGCAGTTCCATGAGCTGTTTGCCGAATGGAATGCAACCGAACTGCAATCATTCCTGGTAGAGATAACCGCCGATATTTTTCTCAAGGAGGATGATGATACCGGGCAGGCTTTGCTGGACATGATCCTCGATAAGGCCAGGCAGAAAGGTACCGGGCTTTGGACCTCCCAAAGCGCGCTGGAGCTGAATGTGCCGCTGCCCACCATCGATTCGGCCGTGAGCATGCGCTATCTTTCCGCCCTGAAAGATGAAAGGCTGAGAACCGAAGCGATCTATGGCCCTCCCACTGTGCCGCAGAACATAGATAAAGAAAAGCTTATTGCTGCTGCCCGGGGGGCGCTGCACTTCGGCTTCCTCTTATCCTATGCGCAGGGCCTGCAGCTGCTGAGCGTGGCTTCTGCCCAGCTTAAATACAATATCAACCTGGCTGAGGTGGTACGTGTATGGAAGGGCGGCTGCATCATCCGCTCTGTGCTCCTGAACGACCTCCGGAAAGCTTACCTGCAGGATCCCCAGCTTTCTAACATCATTCATTCGCCGGTGTTCCATGATATATTGCAGGAAAAAAGAAAGGATGCTGTAGCTTTTTTGCAGGTAGCTATGGCCAGCGGTATACCGGCTGCCAGCTCTGCCGCCTCGCTTGGCTATTTTGATGCCTACCGTACCGGACGCCTTCCGGCCAACCTGATACAGGCGCAGCGTGATTATTTCGGGGCCCATACTTATGAGCGGGTCGACAAGGAAGGCAGCTTCCATGCCGAGTGGGAAAACAAACCGCCGGTGGTCACTTCCACGCAGAAAAATATCGACAACTGAATATCACCCGGCTTGGACCGTTCCATGTTATCAACCCATAATGAATGCTCATGACCCACAAGAAACCCGATGCATCGAATATTGTTATTTTCGGCGGCAACGGCGACCTGGCCTGGCGTAAGCTGATCCCGGCCTTTTATAACCTGTACATTAATGACTTTATGCCTGAGAAGTTTGCCATTTATGGCATACATCACCAGGCAATGGACCCCGATGACTATAAAAAGCATTTACTTGAAGGGATCAATACTTTTTCCCGCAGCGGGAAAGCTACCAGGGAGCAGTGGAGAAAATTCTCCAACCATATCTTCTTTTTCCAGGGCGACTTTACCCAGGATGATACCTATAAGCGGCTGGGAGCTTCGCTGGAAGCAAATGATAAAAAATGGAAGCTCCGTGCCTCCAGGCTTTTCTATTATTCCGTAGCGCCGCGCTTTATCGAGGCTATTTCTGTAGCGCTTTCCAGGAATAAAATGGCCAATATACCGGCAAAAGACCGTATTGTGGTGGAGAAGCCTTTTGGAAATGATCTTGCTTCGGCCAAAGCCCTGAATAAGTTGCTGACAAAGCATTTTAAGGAAAGCCAGGTATATCGCATCGACCATTATCTCGGTAAGGAGACGGTGCAGAACATGATGGCTTTCCGTTTCGCAAATTATGTGTTCGAGCCGCTCTGGAACAACCGGTTCATTGATCATGTGCAGATCAGCGTGGCGGAAAAAGTAAGCGTGGCCGGCCGTGGCGGCTACTATGACCAGAGCGGGGCTCTCCGCGATATGATCCAGAACCATCTGATGCAGGTGATGTGCGTGGTAGCTATGGACTGCCCGGGAAAGTATGAAGCAGAGACCATTCGTGATGCCCGGGTGAAAGTAGTGAGAGAGATACGGTTGTTTAAAAGATCGGAAGTATTCAAGAACGTAGTTCGCGCGCAATATACGGCCGGCAAAGTAGACGGTAAGATGCAGTGCAGCTATCGCCAGGAAGAAAAAGTGGCCGACGATTCCGACACGGAGACCTTTGTGGCGGCAAGGCTCTTTATTGACAACGAGCGCTGGAAAGGCGTGCCTTTTTTTCTTCGTACCGGCAAATGCCTGCCCAAGCAATCGTCGGTTATCGTGATCCAGTTCAAGGAATCGCCGCATAAGCTCTTTAAGGACGACGCCGTGCCCAACCGGCTTATCATCAGCATTCAGCCCGAGCAGGAGATCAGCCTGCTGTTCGAAAGCAAGATACCGGGAGTGGAAATGAAGCTGAAGCCGGTAGAGATGGATTTTACTTACAAGGAGTCATATACGGAAGCAGTTCCTGAAGCATACGAAGCCCTGTTGCTGGATGTGCTGGAAGGCGATGCTACCTTGTTTATGCGCGCCGACCAGGTAGAAGCGGCCTGGGCCATGGTAATGCCGATCCTTAATGCGTGGAAGACCACGGACAAGGACCTTCATTTCTACAAGGCCGGAACCTGGGGCCCGCCCGAAGCAGACGACCTGATCCGCCGCCAGGGCTTTGACTGGATATTTCTTCCTGAACCGCTGCAGCCCGCAGAAAAGAAAAAAAAGACCCGTAAAAAAGCCGTTTCATTATGACATCACGCTACAAGCCGCAGATCCTGGTATGGAAAGACCTGGAATCGCTCAGCCTGGCTGCAGCCCATTTTTTTGTAAAAGCCTGTCATGAAGCTCTTGCCGATCACGGATATTTCAGCGTAGGCCTTTCAGGCGGCAGCACGCCCAGGCGCTTGTACCAGCTGCTGGCCACGCCGCGTTTCAGCCGCAATATCCCCTGGAAAAAAGTATTCCTGTTCTGGAGCGATGAGCGCTTTGTGCCGCCTACAGATGCAGACAGCAACTACAGGATGACCAAAGAAAGCCTGCTGGACCATGTGCCTGTTCCTTCCAAAAATATATACCGCGTACCTACCCAGGGTAAGCCGGCGGCCTGCGCCGAAAAATATGAAAGGCAGCTCCGCAAGTTTCTGGGCAAGAGATCCGGCTTCGACTGGATGCTGCTGGGTATGGGGGCTGACGGCCACACTGCGTCGCTTTTTCCACATACCGATATCCTCAAAGAGAAAAAAAGATGGGTAAAGGAAGTGTGGGTAGAGGAAAAAAACACCTATCGCATCAGCTTTACCTATCCGCTGATCAACCGCTCCCGGAATGCGGTCTTTCTGGTGGCAGGCGCTGAAAAAAGCCCGGTGATCCAGGCAATAAAAAGCGGCAGGCATAAAAAAGTTCTTTATCCCGTGCAGGGAATACAGCTGCTCAAAGGCGCTATCACCTGGATGCTGGACGAAGCTGCTTCCGGCGTTAAAGAATAGATGTTTTGCACATTTTCCCGGCATGGTATCTTTTTTGGATAAGAAGTAACGGAAACAAATTACTCACTTATTCAATCCATATACCATGGCAACACTTACCGGAAAAAGGGTAGCTATCCTTACAGAAGACGGGTTTGAGGAAGTAGAGCTTACCAGCCCTAAAAAAGCATTGGAAGAAGCAGGTGCCCGTGTAGACATTGTATCCCCCAAGCAGGGTAAGGTCAAGGCCTGGAACCACGACCACTGGTCTATCGAGCTGCCTGTAGATATTTCTCTTGATAAGGCAGATGCCGGGGATTATGATGCGCTGATGATCCCGGGCGGGGTCATCAATCCCGACCAGATGCGTAAAAATGAAAATTGCGTGGCCTTTGCAAAGCAATTCCTCGAAGCCGGCAAGCCATTGGCTGCTATCTGCCACGGCCCGCAGCTGCTGATCGAAACAGGTTTGCTCGAAGGACGCAAGATGACCTCTTATCCTTCTATCAAAACAGATATTGAAAATGCCGGGGCATTATGGATAGATAAGGAAGTGATCACCGACAACGGGCTTGTTACCAGCCGCAGCCCCGAAGACCTGCCGGCCTTCAACAAAAAGATGATAGAAGAGATCAGGGAGGGCAAGCACTCGCCTGTCGCGCACACTCCAACTCCTTCGCATTGACGTGTTCATGTAAAGGCGTTGTCCCTATATATCCAAACCACCGGCCTGGTGGTTTTTTATTTTTAAAATGAAATATTATGGCTATTACCTTAAAGCTGGAAAGCGAATGGGAGCAGGTGAAAGAGCGGCTGAAAGAAAATAATATCGAGCTTACGGACGAAGACCTGTCTTACCAGCCGGGCCGGGAAGAAGAGCTGTTAGACCGGCTGGCGAAGAAGCTGAAAAAAGACCGGCAGGCGGTAAAGGAATATGTAGAAAGCATCTCTGCCAATAAGGACAAGGCAGGATAGCGTTTGGCATTCTTTACAACAGATGTTATGATACCCTGCGTATGCTGCCGGTGATTATACCTACATATTACGCCGGTATTGACCGCCTACCTCATACAGCGCGTGGGTGATCTGCCCTAACGAGCAATATTTTACGGTTTCCATAAGCCGCTCAAAAAGGTTTTCGTTACGGACAGCGGCTGCCTTCAGCTTTTTCAGCTCTTCCCCGCTCCGCTCCTCATTCCTTTTGCGGAAAGCCTGCAAGTTGTATATCTGCTGCTCTTTTTCTTCCCTGGTGCTCCTGATAACTTCGGCGGGCACGATGGTCGGGCTTCCCTTCTTGTTGAGGAAGGTATTTACGCCGATAATAGGATATTCACCTGTATGCTTAAGCATTTCATAATGCAGGCTTTCTTCCTGTATCTTGTTGCGCTGGTACATCCGTTCCATGGCGCCAAGCACGCCGCCTCTTTCGTTGAGCCTGTCAAACTCAGCAAGCACTGCTTCTTCTACCAGGTCGGTCAGCTCTTCTATGGCAAAGCTTCCCTGCATGAAGTTCTCTGTTTTGGCAGAGCCCAGCTCCCTGTTAATGATCAGCTGTATGGCCATGGCCCTCCGAACGCTTTCTTCGGTAGGCGTGGTAATAGCTTCGTCGTAGGCATTGGTGTGAAGCGAATTGCAGTTGTCGTAGATCGCGTACAATGCCTGCAGCGTGGTGCGGATATCATTGAAGTCGATCTCCTGAGCATGCAGGCTCCTACCTGATGTCTGGATATGGTATTTCAGCTTCTGGGAACGATCATTGCCCTTGTATTTATTCTTCATGGCCTTGGCCCATATACGACGGGCCACCCTCCCGATAACGCTGTACTCGGGGTCCATGCCATTGCTGAAGAAAAAGGAAAGGTTGGGAGCAAAATCATCTATATGCATTCCCCGGCTCAGGTAATATTCTACATAGGTAAAGCCATTAGCAAGGGTGAGAGCCAGCTGGGTGATCGGGTTGGCGCCAGCTTCTGCTATATGGTAGCCGCTGATGCTGACGCTATAGAAATTACGTACTTTCTGCCCGATAAAATATTCCTGCACGTCTCCCATCAGCTTCAGCGCGAATTCTGTAGAGAAAATGCAGGTATTCTGGGCCTGGTCCTCTTTGAGAATATCTGCCTGCACTGTTCCCCTTACCTGCGAAAGCGCCTCGGCTTTCAGCTGCTGGTATATATCAGCCGGTAATACTTCATCACCGCTAAGCCCTAACAGGCGAAGGCCAAGGCCATTGTTCCCTTCCGGTAATCTTTCCGGGGCAGAGGGATTATAATAAGTAGGCCTGGGCGAATGGCCGTATTTACGGTCAAGGGCTTCGTCTACCAGGCTTTCCCTGCCCTGCTGGGCGATCCATTTTTCGCAGAGCTGGTCAATGGCGGCATTCATAAAAAAAGCCAGGATTATGGGTGCAGGGCCATTGATGGTCATTGATACCGATGTTTTCGGATCGCAGAGATCGAAGCCGCTGTATAGCTTTTTGGCGTCGTCAACCGTAGCGATGCTTACCCCGCTATTACCGATCTTGCCGTAAATATCCGGACGATGGTCGGGATCCTCACCATAAAGCGTTACGCTGTCAAAAGCGGTCGACAATCTTTTGGCCGGCTGATCAACGCTTACATAGTGGAACCGCTTATTGGTACGCTCGGGGCCTCCTTCGCCGGCAAACATCCTGGTAGGGTCTTCTCCCTGTCTTTTTAGCTCGAACACCCCGGCTGTATAGGGAAATTCGCCGGGCAGGTTTTCCTGCAGCTGCCACCTGAGCAGGTCTCCCCAGTCGCTATAGCGGGGCAGCCCCACCTTCTTGATGCGCGTGCCGCTGAGAGAAGTGGTTGTCAGGTCCTGACGGATCACCTTATCCCTGACCTTATATTCAAAATAATCGCCTTCATATTTCTCTTTTACCTGTTTCCATTCGCTTATCAGCTTTTTACAATCAGGGTGCAGCCGGGCCTCATACTTATCCTTCAATGCCTGCAGCTCTCCAAGCCGGGAGGCTTCTTCTTCGGCGGATATCCCATAAAGCATGTACAGCTTGCTGGCAATAGCGGCCTGCTCATTCGCCCAGCTATTATAGCTACGGTTGCTTTCGGATATTTCGGAAAGATACCGTACCCGCTTGGCCGGGATGATCAGCGACCGGCTGCTGGTATCGCTGGCATGGGCATGCTGCTCAAGGCTGCCGAACCTGATACCGGTCTTCTTTTCTATTGCAATAATGATCTTCTCGAACAGCTCATTGACGCCTGCATCATTGAACTGGGCGGCAATAGTGCCTACGATCGGCAGGTCCTGGTCTTTGGCCGTAAAAAGCTGGTGGTTGCGTTTATATTGCTTGCGAACATCGTGCAGGGCATCCAGCGCGCCGGCCTTATCGAATTTGTTGATGCAGACGATATCCGCATAATCGAGCATGTTGATCTTCTCAAGCTGTGAAGCCGCTCCGTACTCAGGGGTCATCACGTACATGCTTACATCGCAATGGTCAAGGATGGAAGCATCGCTTTGCCCTACGCCGGCGCTTTCGAGAATGATGAGATCGTATCCTGCCGATTTGCAGATATCGATAGCTTCCTGCACGGCGCCGCTCAGGGCCGTGTTGTCGTCGCGGGTGGCAAGGGAACGCATATAGGCTCTCGGATGAGCAATGGCATTCATCCTTATACGGTCGCCCAGCAAGGCGCCGCCCGTCTTTTTCTTGGATGGGTCTACCGAAACGACGGCAATTGTTTTGTCGGTGAACATGTGCAGGTAACGCCGCACGATCTCATCGGTCACCGACGACTTGCCCGCGCCGCCAGTGCCTGTTATGCCAAGCACCGGAGCTGCTCCCGGGCTTTCTTTTTTGCCGCCGTTCGTCAACGACGCATCATTCTCTGCATTGGTGATGCGGCGGGCAATGTTCCTGATATCTATGACCTCTCCCAGCTGCAGGGGGGTTGGATAATTGCCCTGCCCGTTGAGGGCAAAGTCGCAGGAGCGGATCACATCTTCGATCATGCCTTCGAGCCCCATTTTACGCCCATCGTCAGGACTGTAGATGCGCGTAATGCCATATTGGTGCAGCTCTTCTATCTCCTGCGGGAGAATGGTGCCACCCCCGCCGCCGAAGATGCGGATATGACCACAGCCGTTCTCATCCAGCAGGTCTTTCATGTATTTAAAGAACTCTACATGCCCGCCCTGGTAGCTGGTAATGGCAATGCCCTGAACGTCTTCTTCAATAGCGCATTCCACTATCTCCAGCACGCTGCGGTTATGCCCCAGGTGTATGATCTCCGCCCCCTTGCTCTGCAGGATGCGGCGCATGATATTAATAGCAGCGTCATGCCCGTCGAACAGGGCGGCAGCGGTTACAATACGTATCTTATGAATTGGTTGATAGCTCATCAGGCAATTTTTTCGGCCGAAGGGCAATACCAGGGCCAGGCAGCAAATTTAGCTAAAAAGCTAATGAGTGTTAGTGCTGATGAGAAGAATAATGACCGGGATAAACTGAAGCTGTTACCATACCCTCCATCAATGCCTGGCTACGGCCAAGCTGTGGGCATCGGTGAAAATGAAAATGCACCGGGCCTCTTCCCGGCACAAGATTGGATAACCAACTGATTATTGGCTGGAATATTGGCGGGCGCTTGTTTTAAGACCGCCTTCATTACATTTGTGCATGCAAGAAATGATCGCCTCCATACAGGCGCTATATACAAAATGGAAGGGTCGCGAGCCCGTATCGCTGGATGTGCTCCCGCAATCGGGCAGTGAAAGAAGGTATTTTCGCCTTCATGGTGAAAACGGGCCCGTGATCGGCACCTATGGCGCCAATGTAAGGGAGAATGACACCTTTATCTATTTTACCCGGCAGTTCAGACGGCAGCAGCTGGCAGTGCCGGAAATACTCGCCATCAGCGACAACAGGAAGCTCTACCTGCAGGAAGACCTGGGCGATATATCTCTTCTCAATAAGCTGGAAGCCGGCGGATTTTCAGAAGAAGTATACGGATTATTCAAAAAAAGCCTGGAAGCTCTCAGCCGTCTGCAGGTAAAGGGCGACCAGGGGCTGGATTACAACCAGTGCCTTACCAATAAAGAGTTTGGCAAGGAGGCCATCATGGCCGACCTGCTTTATTTCAAATACTATTTCCTCGATGCCCTGCGCAAGCCTTACGACAAGCAAAAGCTGATCAACGATTTTGAGGCCCTGAGCAATTACCTTACCCATACGGAATACAAATATTTCATGTTCCGCGATTTCCAGAGCCGCAATATCATGGTAAAAGAGGACGGAAGCGTATATTTTATCGACTACCAGGGAGGCATGAAGGGCGCCCCGCAATACGACGTGGCCTCCATGCTCTGGCAGGCCAGGGCCAACCTTCCGGGAGAGTGGAAGCAAAGATTGCTGGAAGATTATATGACCTCTTTCGAGGAATTGATAGAAGGCCCGCTCGACCGGAGCATTTTCCGCAGCCAGTACAACGGGTATGTGCTTATCCGCCTGTTGCAGGTGCTGGGAGCCTACGGCTTCCGCGGCTTATTTGAGCGAAAGGCGCAGTTCCTTACCAGCATCCCGTTAGCCCTGAAAAACCTGAAAGAATTTTTTGAGGGCCAGAGCCTGGGCATTGCTGTGCCCGAGTTCAAGAAAGTGCTGGATATATGCGTAGCCGACGAAGTGATCCGTCATTTTACGCCTACACAAGCTACTGACGATACTCCACTCGTGGTAAGGATCTGCAGCTTCTCTTACCGTAAAGGGCACCCTGAAGATGAAAGCGGCAACGGCGGCGGCTTTGTGTTTGACTGCAGGGGCATACTCAATCCCGGGCGTATCGTGAGCATGAAAGCAAAAACAGGCCGTGATAAAGAAGTGAAGGACTACCTGGAACAGCAAACCAAGATGCCCGATTTTCTCAACAGCGTGTTCGATATCGTAGACATTACCGTGGAGGAATATATAAAAAGGGATTTTGAAAGCCTGATGGTAAGCTTTGGATGCACCGGCGGCCAGCACAGGAGCGTATATGCTGCTGATGCGCTGGCCCGGCACCTGAAGAACAAGTTCAAGGTAAAGGTGGAGCTGCGGCATTGCATACAGGATGAGAAGAACTGGATCAATGTATGGCCGCCTCCTGCTTCCTGATCTTTTACCCGGCTTCTTACTAATGGAACAACATGAAAGCAATGATCTTCAGCGCGGGGCTTGGCACCCGCTTCAGGCCCTGGACCGACCGGCATCCCAAGGCGCTTGCCCTCGTAAATGGCAGGTCCTTGCTGCAACGCAACATCGAATACCTGCAGCAGGCCGGCATTGCGGAAGTGATCGTGAACGTGCATCACTTTGCCGGGCAGATCATAGAGGCCATACAGCAAAGCAACGGCTGGGGCTCAAAAGTATTTATCAGCGATGAAACAGCCCAGGTGCTGGAAACCGGCGGCGGGCTGCTGAAGGCAAAAGAGCTGTTTACGCCGGGTGAAGATTTCCTGGCAATAAATGTCGATATCCTGACCGATCTCGATATCAGGGCTTTTCAGCATCGGCATCGTGAAACAGGCTCCCTGGTCACCCTGGCCGTTACCGGCCGTAAAACCAGCCGTTGCTTTATTTTTGATGACACCGGCCGCCTGAAAGGCTGGAAGAACCTGCAGACCGGCGAAGAACGCATGGCAGCAGCTACGCTGACCGCTGTTCCCAAAGCTTTCAGCGGAATAAGCCTTTTCAGGTATGAGTTTTTTGAGCACCTGTCGATGGGCGGTAAATTTTCCCTGGTAGACGCTTTTCTTTCCCTGGCAAAAGAGCAGCTTATAACCGGCTATGATCACAGCGGTGATAAGTGGGTAGATGTTGGCCGGCCAGAAAGCGTGGACGTTGCTGAAACGCTTTTTCCCTGACCTTCCTGCCTGTGAATGCCGCGGCGGTAAATTTTAGCTAAAAAGATCAAATACCATATAAGCAGTAGCAGGCTCGCTGTTTTTTGAGCTAACTTAGTTGCTCTTTTCCATAAACAATCAAGTATGAAGAAACTTCTTTTTAGCCTGGGCATCCTATTCGTGGTAGGCAATGCGTTTGCACAATCTGCTTATAATGCCAGGGAAGCGTTCAACCCGCAATTTTATCCTTACCCCGGCAATGAATTCCGCAGCTCCAGCGGTGAGCCGGGGCCCAGGTACTGGCAGAACCGGGCCGATTATAAGATCACCTGCACGCTCGACACCGGCGCTCACCGGGTTACGGGCAATGTAGAGCTGACCTATACCAACAACAGCCCCGATAACCTGAAGTTCCTCTGGTTGCAGCTTGACCAGAATATTTACAGGAAAGACTCAAAAGGGTCGGCCACTACCACGCAAACCGGCGGCCGCTGGGCCAATGCATCCTTTACGGAGGGTGAAGAGATTAAAAGCATTTCGGCTGAAATAAATGGGAAGAAATATACGCCCGTGTTTAATGTAACCGACACGCGCATGCAGGTATGGCTGCAGGAGGCCCTGAAGCCCGGTGGCAGCAAAGCCAGGCTCAGCATCGACTTTTCTTTTGAAGTGCCGGAATATGGTACTGACAGGATGGGGCGCCTGCAAACCAAGAACGGCTGGGTATATGAAATAGCACAATGGTTCCCGCGGGTATGCGTGTATGATGATATTCAGGGATGGAATGTATTGCCATACCTGGGAGCCGGGGAGTTTTACCTGGAATACGGGGATATAGAATTTACGGTTACGGCGCCTGCCAACCTTATCATCGTTGGCTCGGGCGACCTGCTGAACCCGCAGGAGTGCTTTACCGCCGACCAGCTTAAGCGGTATAACGATGCAAAGAACAGCGACAAGACGGTTGTGATCAGGAGTGAAAAGGAAGTGACAGATAAAAAGACCTGGCCTCAAAAGGCAAGCAATACCTGGAAGTTCAGGATCCAGAATACGCGTGATGCGGCCTGGGCCGCTTCCAAGGCATTTGTACTGGATGCCGCGAAGATCAACCTGCCCAGCGGGAAAAAATCCCTGGCAATGAGCGCTTACCCGGTAGAAAGCATAAAAAAGGACGGCTGGCAGCGCAGCACTGAAATGGTGAAAGCGTCCATCGAGCATTATTCGGGCAAATGGTTCGAGTACCCCTATGGAGCTGCAGTTAACGTGGCCGGTATTGTGGGTGGCATGGAATACCCGGGCATCGTGTTCTGCAGCTCTGAAGCCGGCGGCGGCAGCCTGTGGGGTGTAACCGATCACGAGTTCGGGCATACCTGGTTCCCGATGATCGTGGGAAGCAATGAAAGAAAATACGCCTGGATGGATGAAGGCTTCAACACTTTTATCAATGATTTCTCCACCGCAGCATTCAATAAGGGGGAATTTGACAAGCAGAGCTATTTTGAGGATCCTACATCCCCGCTGGTGGTGAAATATACTTTTGGCGATAAGATGGATGGCTTATACAATATGCCGGACGTGATACAGCAGGACAACCTTGGTATCGCGGCCTATATGAAGCCCTCGCAGATGCTGCACGCCCTGCGCGACGTGGTGCTGGGCCCCGAGCGCTTTGACCGGGCCTTTATAGAGTATATCAACCGCTGGGCATTTAAGCATCCTACGCCCTGGGATTTCTTCCGTACCATGGAAAACGTGGGAGGAGAAGACCTTGCCTGGTTCTGGCGGGGCTGGGTATTCAATACCTGGAAGATAGACCAGTCGGTAAAAGGTGTAAAATATATCGATCAAAAGCCCGGCAGGGGAGCAGAGATCACCATCGCAAACCTTGAAAAGATGCCCATGCCGGTAACCGTGCTGGTAAAAGAGACCAATGGTAAAGAGCACAGGCTCAACCTGCCGGTAGAAATATGGCAACGTGGCCCGGAATGGACCTTCAGGGTGCCGACCACCAGCGAGGTCAGGGAAGTGGTGCTTGACCCTGATAAAAAGCTTCCTGACTGGAACCGGGACAACAATACTTATAAGAAAGCCTTCTGACAGCTTGTAAAATAAGCCGTGGAAAAGGCCCTGTACTTATACGGGGCCTTTTTATTGAAAGGAAAAGCTTATTGATATAGGTCAACATATTTTCTTGTCATAGGTCATTGCCAGGCGCCAGGCACAAAGCTATTTTTGTGATCAGAAAAAGCATAATCAAAAAAGAAATACAATGGCAACTACAACCTGGGTATTGGATCCCACGCACAGCGAACTGCATTTTAAAGTAAAGCACCTGATGATAACTACGGTTACCGGTGCATTTCCTGCTATCAGCGGCAGGCTGGAAAGCACCGACGACAGCTTTAAGGATGCCAAAGTATCTTTTACAGCGGAGGTAAGCTCTATCACAACCAATAACGAGCAACGCGACGCCCACCTGAAAGGCGCGGATTTTTTCGATACGGAAAAATATCCTGCCGTAAAGTTCGAGTCCAGCCAGTATAATGCTGCAGACGGGAAGATCACCGGTGATCTGACCATTAAGGACGTGACCAAGCAGGTAACCCTGGATGTAAGCTTTGACGGCACTGCCAAAGACCCCTGGGGAAATGAGAAGGCTGGTTTTTCTCTCTCTGGAAAGATCAACCGCAAAGATTTCGGTCTTACCTGGAATGCCACTCTCGAAACCGGGGGTGTGATGGTGAGCGAGGAAGTAAGGATCTCTGCAGAGCTGCAGTTTGTAAAGCAGGCCAGCTGAGCCCGGCCTTTATAGATCGCAGATCAGTTAACTCTTAATATACCTGGCGGCCGGTTGATCCCGGTCGCTTTTCGTTTAAATGCTTTCCCCTAATTCTTCAAGCGATATTTCCTGCAGCACGGCTCTTGACGGTATGCCTTGCTCCTCTTTCCACTTTACGAGCCTGATATACCCATCGGCCAATTCTATGCCTGTAATGTCGCCATCGTCATAACAACAGCAGCCGCTATTAAAATAGGTGGGCTTCATGGTTAGATAATCGATTGACATCGTTTTATACTCTCTTTCCCTTTTCCGGATCTCTGCCTGCAGCGCTGCTATGTCGGCGGCATTATCCTGCTTTACAGCATGCTGGAGCTGCTTGTATAACCTTTCCAGGTGGGTAAGAGAAGTAAAAACAGGCTGGTGGGTATGACCGGTAATAAGCAAGGTGCCAACCTGCTCGGCAGACCATTCGTACATGATCTCGTTGTGCAGGGTTTTTTCTTCCAGGTCGTAAGCCGGTGTATTAGGGTTGATGCGAAGGAAGCTTTGTAAAGGCGCCCAGATGCAGGAAACAAAAAACTTGCTGAACCAGTTACCGTCGCTCCGGGCATCACCCTGGTGGCCGTGCGTGCAGAAGATATGCATGTTTTTATTGCCTGCGGCCGTAACCAGCACTACGCCTTCGTATATCTTCACTGCCTGGCCATAAATATTCTCCAATTGCATGCCTGCCAGCGGATCATTGCCCCAATACAGGTCGTGGTTGCCGAATACCTTTATGAATGAATCGGCGGCGATGAATCTTTTCTCCGCCTCGAAGGTGGCCACATTATATTTTTTTACCCTGGCCAGGCTGTTTTCCCATAGCTCTTCGCTGTCGCCCAGGCTGATAAAAAGAAAGCCATGCCGGCTATAATGATCCAGCGCAGCGAGATAATTCTTTTCGGCAGGCATGAAATCGTCGGCGCCATTGCGGGCTCCTTTATGCTGATCCGAGAAAATGATACACTTACCGGTGTGCTGGCTGAAGGGTATTACCAATCCTTTTTTACCTGGCCGGCTCAGTATTTTCTCGTACAGCCGCGACAGGGCGGCATAGATCCTTTCCTTATCAGGGCGCGAGGCAAATTTGCGGTTGGCCCAAAGTACTGGTTTTAACAGGATTGATCGTAAAAAACGCCGCATAAGTATTTCCAAGTTCAAGAAATCGGGGCAAATAACCAAAAGCAACGCAGGAGTAGATTTACTATGCCTCTGTTGCAGCTTTCAGCTTATATTTACCTGCTTTTTGAGGTGGTGCACGCCCCTGCAATCAAATACAAGATAAAAATCGCAATGAGAAAATTTTTTACCCTGCTTTTAATAGTATGCTTGCCAGTTTCATTTATTTCCGCGCAAACCGTCAATGATCTTTTTACAGCAAAGCCTGCCTTGAAAAGGGATTTCCGGAAGATCGCTTCTGCCTACCAGGCGCTGGAATTGAACCAGGCTTCCCTGTCGCGGCTTCACCAGCAGGCTCCGGCAGCTTTTTCGCTGCAGCTGCCCTTCGAGAACAGGCTGGTGACTATTCAGCTTAAAAAAGTAAAGCTCACGTCAGATCATTTTTCCGTGCTCGAAGCTTTGCCAGACGGAAGCCGGCGCGAAGTAGCCTATGATGATGGAATATTCTACCAGGGAAGGATCGAAGGAGAGGAAAGATCCTTTGCCACGATCAGCCTGTTCCGCAACCAGGTAATGGGCATATTGGCCGATGAGAACAGCAATATCGTGCTGGGCGCTATAGAAGATAAGGGAAAAGCCACCAGCGAATACACTTTATACAGGGAAACGGACCTTGCTATACCTAACCCTCTCAATTGCTTTACCAGCGACGTACCGGCAGATATAGAAACAGTACGCCAGCAGGATGGCCAGGCCAACGGATCAGCCAACAGGGGCAGCGCGGTAGGAGAACCGGTTGAGTATTATTTTGAATGCGATTACCGCTTTTACCTCGACAAAGGAAGCAGCACCACAAATGTGATCAATTACCTGCTGGGCTTTTTCAACAATACAGAGCTGCTATATGCCAATGAGAATGTAAAAGTGCAGGTATCGCAGGTGCTGGTATGGACAACACAGGATCCCGAAGCTGCTGCAGGCCTTAATACTACCGGCAATGTATTGCCTTCTTTTGCCAGCAGGATGGCCAGCACCAACTATATCGGCGATTATGCATGCTTCCTGTCTACCCGTTCGCTGGGTGGTGGGGTTGCCTATCTTACCAGCAATGCCTGCACAGCAGGAAAATATTACAGGACCGCAGTCTGCGGCATCAACAATACCTATCTCGACTTCCCGACCTACTCCTGGACGGTAGAAGTGGTAACGCATGAAATAGGCCATAATCTTGGATCGAACCATACCCATTGGTGCGGCTGGCCGGGTGGGGCTATCGATTGGTGCGGGCCTACTTATAGCAGCGCTTATATCGAAGGCTCATGCAGCCCTGTTGCTAACCCTAGCACCACGGTAAAAGGTACCATCATGAGCTATTGTCACCTGCTGAGCGTAGGGATCAATTTCAATAACGGCTTCGGCCCCCTGCCTGGCCAGAAGATAAGGGACTATGTAGCGGCACGTACCTGCTTTGCCAGTTGCCGTATGACTATCAGCATTTCAAAGATCGATGCGTCCTGCGGCAGCGCTACAGGATCTGCTACCGTAACGGTGACCAATAATACCGGGGCGGTTGATATTACCTGGAGCAACGGCCAGACAGGCCCTACGCTGGTGAATGCGGCGCCAGGCACTTATTATGTTACCGTGAAGGATGGCAGCAGCTGCCAGGTGATGGACGATGTGGTGATCGTGAATACAGGATCTACCCTGTCATTTAACCTCACCCCTGCCACCCCGGCTGCGATCTGCGCCGGCGGCACCCTGCTGTTGACGGCTACCAGCAATCCTTCCTTTACTTATCAATGGTTCCGCAATGGCACGCTGCTGAACAATGTGAACGGCAATACTTATATGGCTGATCAGCCAGGTACTTACGAGGTAAGAGTAACGGCAGGATCATGCACCGGCACCAAGTCCGTAACGGTTACCCAGGTATCGAACCCTACAGTAACAATTTCCCCGGCCAGTTCTACCATAGAAAAGTTTGAAAGCCAGACCCTGTCAGCTACCGGCGCTTTGTCTTATGACTGGGATGCGCAGCCGGCCCTGGTCAGCTTTACCCTTACCCAGGCCGTGGTAAGGCCTCTCAGCACTACCAGCTATATTATTACCGGCACAGATATCAACGGTTGTAAAGGAACGGCTACAGCAGTAGTGAATGTTATCGGCTGCGGTACGGTGACCAATATCAAGGCAACCGCTTATAGCCCTTCCCGCGTGCTGGTAGAATGGCAGAACCCACAGGGAGCTACGGCCGATACCCTCCTTTATCGCGTAAAAGGTACAACGGCCTGGAGCAAAATATATGTGAATGGTGGCGCTTCTTATGAGCTGAGCGGCCTGCAGCCGGCTACGGATTATGAGTATGCCATTATCCCGCTTTGCACCACTACCACGGTATTCCTGGCATCTGCTGCAAGAGAGTTCAGAACTGCCGCCCTTGAAGGAGGCATTTATATACGCCTGTTCCCTAACCCGGTAACATCAGGACCTTCACAGCTTGAGGTGATCGCTGATCAGCCTTATTCTTTGCAGGTGGGCCTGTTCGATAACAGCGGACGGTTGGTGTTGCCGGTAAGCAATGCCGAAAGCCTGCCGGCCGGCCAAAGCATTAAGACCATCAATGCCGGCACCTTGCCTAACGGGGTATATTATCTTTCAGTAGTGATCAATGGTAAAGCTCACCCCGTTAAGATGCTAATAGTAAGATAAGCCATGCCCGGGACTATATATATCAAACTCCGCTCATCAGCGGAGTTTGATTTTTGTATGATAAAAGAGGTGAGTATTATCTTACGGCGATCATGCTAATCTCTACGTTCACGAACCTGGGCAATGCAGCAACCTGCACGGTTTCGCGGGCCGGGAAATCACCATTGAAATACTGGCCATATATTTCGTTGATCTCGCTGAAACGGTGCATATCTGTCAGGAAGATGCTGGTCTTTACCACATGGCCAAAATCGAGCTTGGCTTCTGATAGAATGGCCCTGAGATTGCGCATGCACTGGTGTGTTTCATCCTGCAGGCTATCGTTCTTCAGCTCGCCGCTGACCGGGTCAAGGCAGATCTGCCCGGAAATATAAAGCGTATCGCCGGCAAAGACTGCCTGGTTGTAAGGCCCGATAGGAGCCGGGGCATCGGGAGTATGTACAATGATGCGGTTCATGACAGTAGTGATTTAAAATTCAGATGGACGAATATAACTTTATACAGTTTCTTTGCAAAAAATAGTATATGTCGATTGTTGTTGTGGCTGATGACAGGAGTGAAAAGGAGCTAAGAGCAAATGAAGCAGCATTAGCCGGGGATATCGTTATTGTCAGGGAGCTATCGGCTATCCCGATGCACCCCGCAGCATGCATAGACCTGCTGTTTGATGGAACTGCTGACAGGGCAGCCCTTTTGCAGGAAAAAACGCCTTCCCTGCTGATCGTGCATTCTCCGTTGCTTTGCCTGGACGAATTGCCGGCAGGCATTGTCAGGATAAATGCATGGCCTGGCTTCCTGGCCCGTTCTGTAATGGAAGCGGCCTGCAGGCCGGAACAGGAGCAGGCAATGACGGAAGTGGCCGGCGAATTGAATAAGCAGGTCGTGGTAACGCCTGATATACCTGGCTTCCTGACGGCAAGAGTGCTGGCATCTATCATCAACGAAGCGTATTTAGCGCTGGAAGAATCGGTAAGCACGAGGGCCGAGATAGATATTGCCATGAAGCTGGGTACCAATTACCCATACGGCCCTTTTGAATGGAGCGAAAAGATAGGGCTGCAGAACATAGGGGCGCTGCTATTGCGGCTAAGCGAAGAGAATGAGCGGTATGCACCATCGTCTTTATTACTGAAAGAAGCGAGTTTATAATGGCATTGTTATTGTCTATAGATACTGCACTGGGTCAGGCTTCTGTTGTCTTAAGCGTTGACGGGGATATTGTTCGGGCCGAAAAAAATGAGAACCTGCATGACCAGGCAGCCTGGCTGCATCCTGTCATAAAAAAAATATTCGCAGACACAGGTTACCTGCTTAAGCAACTGGATGCAGTGGCGGTGACCATCGGCCCGGGCTCATATACCGGCCTGCGTATCGGGCTTGCTACGGCAAAAGGCTTATGCTATGCTGCTCAATTGCCGGTCATTGCAGTGAATACATTGGAGCTGATGGCATTTTCTGAAAAGGAAAAGGATAAAGAGCTTATCTGCCCCATGATAGATGCCAGGCGAATGGAGGTCTTTACAGCAGTGTACAGCAAAAACCTGCAACAAGTGCTTGCTCCCTGCGCTATGGTCATCGGGGAGAACAGCTTTAGCGAGCTGCTGAATAAGCAACCGGTATTATTTACCGGTAATGCTGTTGATAAGGTTAAGCCCCTATTGCAGCATCCCCATGCTTTTTTCAGCACGGACATATATACCGCACAGCACTTATGCGACCTGTCGACGGCCTTGCTTCAAGAGAAAAAATTTTCCGATATAGCATATTTGCAACCATTCTATGTAAAAGACTTTTATGACGCTAAAAGGGACTCTTAAAAATGCCTGTTATTAACAATTTTAATTTTTCCGACAGGCATTTCGGAATTAATTTTGTACTTCTTGTTAATCAGAGTCTATGAATAACTATATGCTAACACTCAACACTGTAGCTGAGGGCAAGCCCCCTTTGAACGTCGATTTGCTCAATGTAAAGAAAGCGGCCCTGATATTGCGCGCGCTGAACCATAAGCTGAGGCAGCAAATGATCAGGCTGATCGACGAGCAGGGGCGTATTACGGTTACCGAAATATATGTGCGCCTCCGTCTTGAGCAATCGGTTGCTTCCCAGCATCTTGCCGTTCTCCGGAAAGCCGGCTTCGTAAATACCATCCGGGAAGGAAAATTCATCTATTATTCGATCAATACAGAACGTATGGACGAGCTGAACAAATCCATCGAATCTTTGTTGAACTAAATAAGCTTTTTCTATGAGGAAGACGGGAGCAAAAGCTTCCGTTTTTCTTTTTAGGAAATAAGGTATTTTTGCTATATAATTCAGGACTATGTTTATCAAACAAATTTATACAAGCTGTCTTAGTGAAGCCGCCTATTATATCGAAAGCAACGGGGAAGCGGCCATCATCGACCCGCTGCGTGATATAGATGAATACCTGCAGCTGGCCCATGAAAGAAAGGCCAGGATCAAATATATTTTTGAAACGCATTTTCATGCAGATTTTGTAAGCGGCCACCTGGAGCTGGCCAAGGCAACAGGAGCGCCGATTGTCTATGGGCCTGACACGGAAGCCGGCTTCGCTTTCCATAAAGCAGAAGACGAGGAGCAGTTCAGGATAGGGGCCTTAACTATTGAAGTATTGCATACCCCAGGGCATACGCTTGAATCGTCCTGCTATCTATTGAAGGATGAGAAGGGCAGGGATCATTGCATATTTACCGGCGATACCCTTTTTGTAGGAGATGTAGGACGTCCTGACCTGGCGCAGGGCGCCGGGCTGACGGTTACGCAGCTGGCAGGCACTCTTTATGATAGCCTGCAGGAAAAGATCATGCCGCTGGCCGATGAGGTGATCGTATATCCTGCCCATGGCCCGGGCAGCTCCTGCGGTAAAAACCTCGGCCCTGAAAAAGAAAGCACGATCGGGGAAGAGAAAAGGACCAATTATGCATTGAGAGCTGCTTCCAGGGAAGAGTTCATAAAAGCCATCACCGATGGCATTCCGCCACCGCCTGCATATTTCCCGGTAAATGCTCGCATCAATAAGGAAGGCTATGAAGAGCTGGACGAAGTGCTGACCCATGGGCTGGTGCCTCTACCGGTAAATGCCTTCCGTGAAAAGATAAATGCGGGGGCTATCGTTCTGGATACCAGGAGAGCAGATGTATTTACCCATGGATTTGTGCCGGGCAGCATCAGCATCGGCCTTGAAGGAAGGTTTGCCGAATGGGCGGGCAGCCTTCTCCCGTTCAACCAGCCTCTTGTGCTGGTAACAGATGAGGGCCAGGAAAAGGAAACGATTATACGCCTGGCCAGGGTAGGGCTGGATAAGGTAGAAGGCTACCTGCAGGGCGGCTTTAGCGCCTGGAAAGAAAGCGGCGAAACGGTAGATATGATCATAGATATAGAGCCCGATGAGATGATGATGGATATACCCTTCGATCCCAACCTGGTGATCATGGATGTGCGCAAACCGGCCGAATTTGCAGACGGGCACCTGAAAGATGCCGTCAATATACCGTTAACGGATATGAAAGACCCCGAAAGCCTGTCCAATATCAGCGAATCAAGCAATCTCTACATCCATTGCGCCGCAGGCTACCGGAGCGTTATAGCTTCGTCCCTTTTAAAAAGACAGGGCTTTCATAACCTGAGAAATGTTACGGGAGGTTGGAGCAAAATAAAGGAGCAGGAAAAAGCCGTTATCGTAAAAGAAGCGAACGCGCTTAATTAAGGCTTTACAATATCGTTCTTGATAGCGTACAGTACAAGGCCTATCCTTGTTTTCACCTTTAACTTCTCGAACAATGTATCCCGGTAGCCATCGATGGTGCGTGGGCTGAGGCTCATCTTATCCGCAATCTCTTTATAGGTCATCTCGGTGCAGGCCAGCTTAAGGAATTCGATCTCTTTATCCGTCAGGCGTACGAGGGAAGCTACATCGTCGCCGGCCACATCAAGTGAGTTTACGGCATGTATCAGCTTGCCGGTGATCATTTCTGAATAGTAATATCCTTTTTCCATCACTGTATCCAGTGCGGTCTTGAATTCCTTGGGATGAGTGTCTTTCAGGATATATCCCTTGGCGCCGTTACGAAGCATCCGTATGATGGCCTGCTCATTGTCGAGCATCGACAGGGCTACTACCATGATAGAAGGATAGTGCTCTCTCAGCCATTTGGTGGTTTCATATCCATCCTTAACGGGCATATTGATATCCATCAGCACCAGGTCAGGGATATTGTCGTCATTGAGCTGATCGATCAGGTGCTGCCCGTTGTCTGCCTCGAACAATACCGAATAATTAGGAAAGCTCCTTACCAGGCCGGCAAGCCCGTTGCGCAGCAATACATGGTCGTCGGCCAGGGCAACTTTGATATCACTGTTTTTCATACGCCGTTTATTTTAACAGGGCAGCAAGATAAGTACTTCTGTGCCCTTTGACAAAAGACCGGTTATTTTGCATTCGGCACCGATCATAGCAGCCCTGTTTTGAAGGCTGCTGATACCAAGCCCGGTATTTTCGCGCGATAGCGAGGAAGAGTCGAAGCCCTTGCCGTCATCCTGTACCGAAAGGGTGAGCTTTTCCGGCCCGAACCGGACAGATACCCTGATATTATTGGCCTCGGCATGCTTCATGCAGTTGTTGAGGCTTTCCTGTACGATCCGGAAAAGTATCAATTCTTTTTGCTTTCCCAGCTTTACCGGCTCCCCGCTGATCTCGAACTGCGTTTTCACCGCTCCTGTTCTGCCGATCATTTCCAGCTCATAAGCGATAGAGCGAAGCAGCCCTTTTTCGGATATATAATCCGTATTGAGGCTTTTGGACAGGTCCCGCAGGTCCTGGATGGCCTTGCTTACCAGCTCGTGCGAATCGCTGATCCTGGTTTCGGAACCCTGCAGCGCGGTGGTTTCTATCATGGCAAGGTTGAGCTTGACAAGGCTCAATGTCTGGCCGATATTATCGTGTATCTCTACCGACAGATGTTTCAGCGTTTGCTCCTGTATTTCCAGCCGGGTATGCAGCAGCTCCTGCTGAAACCTTTCTTCTTCTTTTTTCCGGAGATTACGCTGCCGGTAAAAGAGAAGCGTGAACTGGATAGAGCCGATGCTTAAAATGGCAATAAAGATGATACCGGCAATGATCGCTATATAAAGTTCACTTGGGTTCATATTGTTTTATTACGACGGCTGTCGAAATAGATCGACAAGGCAAAGAATACGTATAAAACAAAATTAAGGACATATAGGATCATAAACAGGTCGCTCATCACCGGTGATTTGATCCGGGTCAGGTAATCATAAAGGCTCCAGAGGATAAAGTTAATGCTGAAAAATATGAGGATGCCGCTGTTGAGCCAGAATATGCTGGTCCGGAGCAGGTGCTGCACCCTTGAAAACCGGATCATCTCAAAATTGCCCAGCAGGGCATAGGAAACATAAAAAATGCTGATGACGATCAGGTCATAGTGAGGGTAACGGTTAATCCCCTGGATAAAGAATGTATTGACCAGGGCAAAAGCGACGGCCGTAATGGTCGCAATGACCACGAACCACTTGTTTTCTTTCTTCCTGAGCAGCTTGGCGTAGATAATGCCCACGAGCACTGCATGCAGGGGTGTATAAATATGGTACAGGATAAGATTGTACCGGTACACTCGGGCCATGTAAATAGCCAGGCATTCATTACATAGGGTGATGAAGATCAGGAGTGTTAAAATACGGAAAGGAGGGGTTAGCCGATTATAGTTTATTATTCCGATAAAAAATGCTATACCGAGTAACCCCCAATAGCAATAAGTAAAAAAAACATTCATAATAGCTGTTACGGAAGTGTATTATCGTCGTCAGGACAATTGTCAGGGCAGGGAGATGTCCAGTCGAACAGATAATCGTCTTTTAAAATGTTACTGTATTTGCCATCCGCTGATTTCTGCCCTCTCGGAACAACCAGCAGGGTATAGACAGGACGGCCATTGGCTGTGTCTCTGACGGCGAAATACAGACGGATGCCTGTAAAGCCCTTCATATTGATGATCTTTTGCAGGGTGCCGGCCTGAACATTAAAGGCGATCACTTTTTCTCCTGCGTCATTCAAAAAAATAGGCTTGGTGGACAGTGTATCATCTTTATAGGCGGCTATCATGTGCTTGGCCTGTGACACTGTTAATGGTTTGTCAGTAGGCTCATCTGCACCCCTGTTTGTACAGGAAATCAGCAAAATGGAGATGCTCAGCGCTGCAAAGAGGATGTTGACAGGATTTCGTTTCATAAATAATTGGTTTTTAAGGTGATTTGCAGAGTAATGTTACAGTGAAATCGGGTTTTGGCAAAAAAAAGTATTACCGTGTTTTCACCTTTTTCTCGGTTTTTTTAGCGGGTTAAATATGGGTTTTAATCCGGGTTCCCAGGTAGAAATATAATTGAACCTTTGTAGTGCAAAGACGGTGACTCAACAAAACGTAAACCTGCGATCATTAAACGTTTGACTATGAAAGTGACCGCCAGATTCTTCTGGCGGTTTTTTTATTCCACGAACTGGTAGCCTTCTTCTTCTGTCCACTCATTCTTCCAGCGGCGATGGCTCCACAGCCACATATCAGGATAACGACGGATTACCTCTTCGAGATATAGCACGAATTTCTTGGTCAATGCCTGCTCGGTGGTTTGGGAAGCATGCTCTTCCTGCAAGGTGAAAACGGCTTCATAATATCCCCGGCGGGGGCGATGGATAAAAGCAAAAATAACGACGGTGTCATTGTAGATGGCATTCTTGGCCGGCCCGGGAGCGAAAGGGGTCCGTCTTCCAAAAAAGTTAAGCCAAAGAGCTTTCTTAAGATGCCCGGGGTTCTGATCGGCTACCAGGCCCAGCAGGTATTGGGTATGGCGGTAAGGAAAAAAGTCTTCCTTCATATGGTTGGCCCGCAGCAGTATCGTTCCGCTCCTGGCCCTTAGCTTCCGGAATATCCGGTCGAATACCGGGTTGCTGATAGGCGCATACACAGCCAGAAAGGGGAACTTCAAATGCTTCCTGCCTGCAAGGTTGCCCCATTCCCAGTTGAAGTTGTGCCCCAGGTGCAGCTGCACGCTTCGCCCCGTATCATAAAAACGGTTCACTACCTCCCAGTTCGCGGAGAAGCGTTTTTCCACGAAGCGGTCTGATACGGAAAGCAGCTTGATGGTCTCTATGAACGAGTCGATAAAATTGCGGTAGAATTTTTTGGCGATGGCAAGCCGCTCGGCGGGCGACTTTTCAGGAAAAGCAATGGCCAGGTTGTCCAGCACCACTTTTTTCCTGTAGCTGAAGATATAAAAGACCAGGCCGTATATGCCGTCGGCAAGCACATACAATACCCGCATCGGCAATAAGGAGATAAGCCATAAAAATCCGTAAACGATATAATACATGCTCAACAGGTTACGAACAGCAGGGCTGTTCGTTTTTCAAAAGTTGTTATAATACGATATTCTGCACCAATGCGTCCTTGCCGGGATAATCCGTGTTGAAATGAAGACCGCGGCTTTCTTTCCGGAACGTAGCTCCTTTTACAATCAAGTAGCCTACTGTAATGAGGTTGCGAAGCTCCAGCAGCTGCGGCGAGATAGTGCTGCCCTGGTAAAGCTGTTCTGTTTCCTCCCATAGCAGATCGAGCCGCTTGGAAGCCCGCTGCAGCCTTATATCATTCCGCACAATGCCTACGTAGTCGCTCATAAGCTGCTGCAGCTCCTTAAGGCTTTGGGTGATCAGGATCATTTCTTTCGGCTCACTGGTGCCTTCGGCATTCCAGCCGGGTATCTGCTGAGCGTCCCAGCGGGTATCTGGCTGTTGCCGAAGGTCTATGCCGGCTGCCACATCCAGGTAGCAGCGGTGGGCAAATACCATTGCTTCCAGCAGCGAATTGCTGGCCAGCCGGTTGGCCCCATGCAAGCCGGTGCTGCTGCATTCCCCGCATACATAGAGGTTTTGGATAGAGCTTCGTCCCCATTCATCTACCTTGATGCCGCCACAGCTATAGTGGGCGGCCGGCGCCACCGGTATCATATGGCGCGTGATATCGATGCCGATGCTGATGCATTTTTCATATATATTGGGGAAATGCTCGATGAAGCTCTCTTTGCTGAAATGCCGGCAATCGAGCCAGACATGCTCGGTACCGGTACGCTTCATTTCGCTGTCGATGGCCCTGGCTACAATATCCCGCGGCGCCAGGTCTTTCCGCCCATCATATCTTTCCATGAAAGCTTCGCCATCTTTATTGCGCAGGATGCCTCCATCTCCCCGCACGGCCTCGGTGATCAGGAAGGCCTGCCCGCGCAGGCCGGGCTCATACAGCGCCGTGGGATGAAACTGGATGAACTCCATATTCTCAATGCGTCCTTTGGCCCGGTACACCATGGCTACGCCATCGCCGGTAGCTATGGCCGGGTTGGTAGTGGTGCGGTACACCTGGCCGTTGCCTCCTGTAGCCAGCAGCGTAGTGCCGGCAATTATCTTCTCTATCTTATTGGTCTCAAGGTTCAGCACATACACGCCAAAGCAGCAGATATCTGGAGTTGATTTGGTGACCAGGTAGCCAAGATGGTGCTGGGTTATAATATCTACCACGAAGCAGTGCTTGATAAGCTCGATATTCGGCTGGCGGCTTACCGCTTCCAGCAGGGCCCTTTCCATTTCCCAACCCGTAATATCCTTGTGATGTATGATGCGGAATTCCGAGTGGCCGCCTTCCTTTCCGAGCTTGTAATCCCCGCCTTTTTCCTTGTCGAACCGCGCTCCCCATTCAATCAGCTCCCTTACGCGGTCAGGCCCTTCTTTCACCACTATCTCCACTACATGCTTATTGCACAGGCCATCGCCGGCGATCAGGGTATCTTCAATATGCTTTTCAAAGCTGTCGTTTTCGAGATCATTTACCACGGCCACGCCTCCCTGCGCATACTTGGTATTGGTCTCATCGGCAGCGGCCTTGGTCATTACCGTCACTTTCCGTTCAGGGTAATGCTGCGCTACTTTAAGGGCATAGGTCAGGCCGGCAATGCCGGAGCCAATGACCAGGAAATCGGTTTTTTTATCCATGGATGTCTTTTCTTATTGCAGCCGGTTGCCGGTAATGAATATATGGATATGACGGCTTGCCCGTTACGCCAGCTGCGAAGGCAAATTTACCGCATATTCTATCACAAAACCGTAGCATGTGGCAAACGGCCGCTTATCATTACCATATGGCTAATCTTGAAATAAAGCGGAGGAGCAAGCTGTATTATTTTTTTGCAGGCATGCTTGCATGAAGAGAATAAGCAGCTGTACCTTTTACGATAAACCATTGTGCCAGGCCGTAGCTAAGCATGATCAGCAGGTTGGCCCCATAGAAAGGCCGGTAAAACTTATTTATGGCCAGCAGCGAGTCCGACGCTACGAACAGAGCTGCCCCGAGCAGTATCGACCAACCGGCAGAGCGAAGGTTGATAAAACGCAAGTGAATGGCCAGCATCAGCATAAAGCTGATCACTATGCCGTAAACCCTTACCGGCAGGGTCAGGCTGCCCAGGTACGGCGATAAGAATAAAATGAGGGCCGTATAATAAATGGCAATAAGGCCCAATATCCAGGTGCGCGGGCGCACCTGCTCGGCTATCCTGATCAGATGGAACAAAAGGATATAAAAAAGATGCGCGACCAGGAATGCGCCCAGGCCCAGCAGGAAGAACAGCTCATTGCTTGCCTGCAGCATCAGCAGCACATCGCCCGCCAGCGAAAAAATAAGAGCAGTGAGCAGCCATTTCTTCCAGGGATGAGGATGGTTATGGGTGGCCAGCAAAACGTACCAGCCCAGGAAAATAACAATAAGCGGCTTGCTCAGCTGCTGCAGCCATGTATTGCTTATTGCCAGCGCTACAAGATGTATGACCAGGATAATGAAGAATGATATGGCAGCATGGCGGGCTTTCATGATGAGGCTGGCTCTATCCAGGCATCATTTTCTTTAAGAAGGCTGATCAGCTCATCTACAGCTACATCGCTGTTCACATTCCGTTTCACCACTTCCTTACCCTTATATAAGGTGATCTTGCCGGGACCGCTTCCGACATACCCGAAATCCGCATCGGCCATTTCACCGGGGCCGTTCACGATACATCCCATAATGGCGATCTTAACGCCTTTGAGATGGTTGGTCCTTGACCGTATCCGCGCCGTGGTTTCCTGCAGGTCAAACAGCGTGCGGCCGCACGACGGGCAGGAAATATATTCGGTCTTGGATATCCTGGTGCGGGTAGCCTGCAGAATGGAGAAAGCCGTATTGTTTATGAACTGCTCTGTGGATTGGTTATCGGTATAGTTCCGCCCTGATGCATTGAGGCCCGACGACCGGTAAGCGGCCGCGGTCATGCCCAGGCAAAGGCCATCGCCCAGGCCGTCGAGCAGCAGGGCGCCTGTTTCGGTGGCAAAATGAATCAGGTGCTCATCGGGGGTTTGCCAGTTGCTGTCGGTAATAAGGATAACGGGGTTGCGCACCTGCTTCTCGATCAGGGTGCTGAACATGCGGCGCACCGATTGCATCGCGTTTTTATTGGTGCTGCTCAGGCAGATCACTACCGATGGATCATTGACCAGCATATCGAGATAAGTATAGTCATTGATGCTGGTATTATCGCTGTAACAATCCATCATCACGAAGTTCAGATGAGGGCTTTTGCTGGCCGCCGCCGCAAAGCCGCTATCCTGGAAAATGGGGAAGTAAGTAGAATGGTCGACAGCAGCGGTCCAGGCAGCAGGAAAGACCACCACTTTCAATGTGCCTGGTAAAGCAAAATCGAGCAGCTGGTTGCCGGTAAAGATATAATCAGCTGCCGCATCCCCGATATTCCATTTATCCAATGCTTCATCATAGGTATAGCCTACGCTGCGGAGATGATGAGGGCTGATCTTTTCTATCTTGCTGAGATCGGCAATTACCACAGGCGCCTGCCTGCCGCCGATATTGTCTACGGCAAAGCTTTCGCGGCGATGATAGGTAAAAGGATCGTAAGGCGGCCGGAAGCTGCCGGGAACTGCCGTGTCGGTAACAGCAACAGGCGGCTCATAACGTTTTACCATGTCCCGGCAAACCGGTATCTCGAGCTCGGGGTCTTCGGTCAACGATACTCTCACCGTATCCCCGATGCCGTCTTCGAGCAAAGTGCCAATGCCAATGGCCGACTTGATGCGCCCGTCTTCCCCGTCGCCGGCCTCTGTTACGCCAAGATGCAGGGGATAACATTCTCCAAACTCTTCATCCATGGTCTTTACCAGCAGCCGGTAAGCCTGCACCATCACCTGGGGATTGCTGGCCTTCATGCTGAGTACAATATTGTGATAGCTTTCGGCCCGGGCGATGCGCAGGAATTCCATGGCGCTCTCCACCATGCCCATCGGGGTATCGCCGTAACGGCTCATGATGCGGTCGCTCAGCGAGCCATGATTGGTGCCTATACGCATGGCTGTGCCATATTCCTTACATATCTGCACCAGCGGGGTAAACCGTTCCCGGATACGGTCGATCTCTTCTGCATAGTCGGCATCGCTATATTCGATCAGCTCGAACTTTTTCTTATCGACATAATTACCGGGATTGATCCGCACTTTTTCTACTATGCGGGCGGCTATTTCAGCGGCATTGGGAGTAAAATGGATATCGGCCACCAACGGAGTGAAATAGCCCCGGCGGCGAAGCTCGTTCCTGATCTCCAGCAGGTTTTCCGCTTCCTTCCGTGAAGGAGCTGTAATACGCACCAACTCGGCCCCGGCCTCTATGCAGCGAATGCTTTGCTCTACGGTGCCCATGGTGTCCATGGTGTCCGTGGTGGTCATGGTTTGCAGCCGGATAGGATTGAAATTGCCGATCAGCAGGTCACCCACTTTTACCTCCCGGGTGGCCAGTCGCTTATAATCGGTCAGTGATTCGGAGTAAAGTTGCATGGACAATATAGCGGAACCGGATCAATAACGGCTGCCGGCGCAAAGGTACTAAAGATTATGGAGGGTTTACGAGGGCTACCAGTCCTTCTGGTTTCCGCCTCCTGTTTGCGATTTTTGCTGCTGTGCCTTATTCTGCACCTGCTTTTCCTTCTGGCGAAGCAGGTCAAGCTGGCGCTGGGCTTCTTTTTGGTTCATTTTCGATTGCTGTTGCTGCTGCTGTTGTTGTTGTTCCTGCTTTTTGTTTTGCTCCTGCTGCTTTGGCGGCTCCTTTTTCTTTAGTTCCAGCAAGGCTTTTTGCAGGTTCTCACGGGCATTTTTATCAGAGGGATCAAGCCGAAGCACGTTTTTATAGGCTTCGATGCTGGCTTCAAGCTGCTGCTGCGCCGAAAGCAGCACGCCCTTGTTATAATAAGAGCCGGCCTTTTGCTTGCTGCTGATCCTGCTGTCTGCGATCAGCTCATCGTATATTTTAGCTGCCTCATCCGGCTTGTTCTGCTTATAAAGCGTATTGGCCTTGTTGAAGCGGGCCGTAATATTTTCAGGGGCTGCGCGAAGCGCATCGTCATAAGCAGCCAGGGCCTTATCGTATTGTTGCTGGCGGTACAGCTCATTCCCCCGGCCGATCAGCTCTGTAACGGACTGGGCCTTCAGCAAAGGGCTCATAAATGCCAGGCAGGCGAAAAGGATCGCTTTCATGCGGTTGCTTTTTTTCTTTCAGGAATAAAGAGCTCTGCAAGGAGCAATGCCAGCATTGCGCCGGCAAACCACCAGTAATAAGTCCGGAAGTTCATGAGCGATATATCACCGGTAACCTTTGTTTCGATCTGCGATAGCTGGGCTACCACCGCCTTTACGGCCTCATCTGTTTGCTGCAGCCGTACATACACACCATTGGTCAGGCCTGATATCTGCTTTAGCTCTTCTTCGTTGAGCCTCGAAAGTACGGGGTTGCCGTTCTCATCCCTTTTATAGTCCCCGGTAGCCGGGTCGGGTATATAGGAGCCTTGCGGAGACCCGATACCCACGGTATTGATCATAAGCCCGTGCGTAGCAAGGTTCCTGGCAAGACTAACAGCCTGCTCATCATGATCTTCCCCATCGGATATCAGCACTACGGCTTTGTAGCGGGCCTCGCTTGCGCCAAAAGCAGTATTGCTCATTTTCAACGCATCGCTGATGACCGTACCTTGCTGCGGAATGGCAGCAGGGTCGGCCGTGGACACAAATAACTGGGCAGCGCCATGATCGCCGGTCAGCGGCATTTGCAGGTAGGCTTTGCCGGCAAAAAAAACAAGGGCGATACGATCATCAGGGATCTCATTCATCAAACGGCTGATGAATTGCTTTGCCCTGTCGAGCCTGCTGGGAGCCAGGTCGGTAGCCAGCATGCTTCGGCTCAGGTCCAATGCTATTACCACATCTATTCCTTTACGGTTGATGCCGTCGGGCCCGCCTGGCTTGCGCAGGTTCATAGCGGCCAGCACGCCTGCGGCAAAAGCAAGCGACAATAAGCTGAACCTGGCGCCAAAACGAAAGGGCGAATAGCTGCTGATCAGCTCTTTTACCAGCGCCTGGTCGCCGATCCGCCGGCTTACTTTTCTTTTCCAACGTAGCAACAGGAAAAAAAGGGCCACCAGCACAACAAGACTGGCCAGCAGCCATAGAAAATAATAATATTGAAACTGGTACGACAAGAAATAAAGATTTAACGCCGGAATAAAAACCGATAACCCCACTGCAATTAGCCGGCCAAAGAATAGGCGGTATGCCTGCCCTGCCAGGTCATTACATCTTCCCTTCAAAGAAACCCAGCTGCTTCAGGATGTCTTTCAGCATCCTGATCCTTACCGGCTTCATATCAAAATCATGCTGGGCCGATTCAATGTTGAGCACAAAGAAATACGGATGGTTGTTTTCTTCGATCCAGCCTGTTACCCATCCAAGCGCATGACCATTTTCGAGAAATCCCCAGCCGGTCTTGTAGGCCAGCCGGTAGTTGGCATTGTCCTCGAACAGCATGGCCCTTTTTACCTTTTCCTGGTAAAGCTTGAAAAAAGGCAGCTGGTTGTAGTAAAGCCTCTTTACAACGCCCAGCTCCTCATCGGGCGTGATCTTAAGGGTATTGTCAAGCCAGAAGGTATCGATGGCTGAATGGATCTTGAAGAGAGTATCTTTTTTGCCGGCCCCGTAATGCAACGAGTCGAGCCAGCGCTGCATATCGCTTTGGCCTATACGCCGGGCTACTTCCTGGTAATAGGGAACAGAAGATACGCGAAAGGCCTCATACATGGTAAGGTCCCTGTTCCAGTCAGGTACGGACCGGGTTATGCCATCCCAGGGAATCACCATGCTGTCGCTTGAGATCTTACCGGTCTGCAGGCCTATCAGGGAGTTGATGATCTTGAAGGTGGAGGCTGGCAGGTAAGCGCTGTCGCGGTACCTGGGCAGGTTGTAAACAGTGAATATTCCGGTACCATTGTCCATAAGCGCAAAGCAGCCGGTCACCTGGTGCTCATCAAAATATTTTTTAAGGCTATTGTCTTTCTTGACATTGTTGCTTGCGCAGCCTGCCAGCAGCAGGACCGGCCAGAGGAACAGGCTGCCGCGTTTTATATGACGGGCTATTGCCGGCAGGGAACAGTAAGGTAATGAGAGCATGAGCTTTTATCGGTTTTGCTGCAAAATTAATGGTGAAGCGGTTGCCCCGGGCACCGGCGATCAAATTAGCCTGATAATTTGCAGGCCATCGCTGAGCAGTCTTGCTGCGGCAGACCTTTATTGCCTTGTTAGCTCGGCTTCCTGGTAGCTTAGCACCTGGTAGCTGCTGACAAGCGGCACATCTGCTGTTCCCTGCCCTGTGGCCTGCAGCGGCTGAGCGGCTACGGTGTAAAAAATAACTTTCAACCTGCCGTTCTCCAGCCGGTAGCTGTTGAGAATGGTGGAGCTTTGCACGGTAAACGAGCCGCAGAGAGTATTGCCTATCCAGAACTGGTCGAGCAGGATGCCGTTATTTTCATCGATGACCCAGTGAATGCCTGCTTCATCTTTGGCAATAAGCTTATAAGGCCGGTTATCGGAAGTATCGCCTCCATATATAAGCTGCCAGCTCCACTTATGGGGGCTGGCTGTAGGATGGATACGCAATTCCATAGGGATGGTCCTTGCTTCGGTGGCGCCTTTTTTGTACCAGCGCAGCTCACCCTTCCAGTTGCCTGCCCAATCTTTGGGAAAAGAGGAAGCCTGGCTGTTTGCTGCTGCTGCTACTATTATAGCTGAGAGAAAGAAGATAATTGCCCGCATATTATTGTAATAAAAAATCCCGGTAATTACCGGGATATGGCTCAAAAGATCTTTCTGAAACTTACAGGTAGATGCCGTTTTTCAGTCGGGTATGCTTCACGCCCTGGCAATCGCGTTTGGTGGCGGCACAGGATGAAAAGATAAATACAGTGAGAACCAATGCCATAAGGCATATGAAAAGCTTTGTCATACTTCTTTTTTAGAGACTGATTAATATAATGCGCGGAAATTCAGAGGAGGGATCTGTAAAGCTTCGTCATAAAGAGTGAACGAAGATAAGACCAAATTATTGTTCATGCAATGAAATCGCCCGGAAATATGATGTTAAAAAAACGGGCGAGTGACCCTACTCTGCTGGCCGGGAGATCAGCGCAGCTCCGGCAGCTCATGCCAGCGCGTGGTGTAGCGGGGACTGCGGAGCTCCTGGCGCATTTTCCAGTTGCGTTTTGTGCCGCTGGCAGCGAACTTCAGGATATCATCCCGCTGGCTGAAATTGATATTGTCGATCATATCCATCAGCCGGCGTTCACAGTTTTTAGGCTCTGCCAGGAACAGGTTGCCCTGTATGGAGCTGTCGGGTACCAGCCCGCTCAGCATGACACCGGCCTTTTTATATTGGTTGCCAGGCTTGTAAAGATCATCTACCAGGCCCAGCGCGGGCTTTATCAGCTCCCCGGTAATAGAGGTGGCGGCAGGCAATGTGGCATAGGAGCCGATAGAAGGGCCATGCGAGAAATCGAGCAGGTGGTCCTGCTCTTTTTTTATGATAAAGACGCTGACCACCCTGGCTGCGCTGTGCTGGCGGCGAAGCTTTTCGGCAGCCCTGGAGGTATAAGTGGCTACGGCTTCTTTTATATCCTTTATATTATCGACCGGGTGGCCAAACATGCGGGTGGTGGCGATCATCTTTTTTTCGGACAGCTCCTTTTTCAGGTCTGCTGCCGGCTGCCCACGTAGCTCTCTTACCAGCCTTATGCCTACTACGCCGCCCAGCAGGGCATGGGCCGATTCTTCGCGCATGGTGGCCAGTTCCCAGCCGCTGGTAATGCCCAGGTTAAAAAGCTTTTCGGCATTGGCACGGCCAACGCCCCAGATATGGTTGAGCCTTGTTTGCTGTAAAGCAACTCGCTGCTGCTCCCGTGTGGCAAGCACGGTGACGCAGCCGGTGGCCCGCTTGTTCTTTTTGGCGATATGATTGGCCAGCTTGGCCAGGGTCTTGGTAGAAGCTACGCCGATTGAAACGGATATGCCTGTCCAGGTCTCCACTGTTTCTTTGAGCCGGACGGCGGCTTCATGCAGCTTACCGGCCGGTACCTGGTCCAGGGCAACAAAAGCTTCATCCACGGAGTAGACCTCTACTTTTTGAGGACCCACGATAGCGCGCAACGTATCCATTACCCGCATGCTCAGGTCGCCATACAGGTTATAGTTGGATGAGAAGGTAGCTACCCCGTTTTTTTCGATCAGCTGTCTTGCCTGGAAATAAGGGCCGGCCATCTGTACGCCCAGCAGCCTGGCCTCATCGCTCCGGGATACGATGCAGCCATCGTTATTGCTGAGCACGACCACGGGTTTTTTTTCCAGCTCCGGCCTGAAAAGCCGCTCGCAGGAGCAGTAGAAGCTGTTGCAGTCTACAATGGCGATCATGCTATTTTTCCTTTTTGCGATTATTGATATGCGCTACCAGCAGCATATCGGTAATATGTATCACGCAGGTTACCACGCCCCAGCTGCTATACCGGCTGTGCTCGTCGATCTCAAGGGGGCTTATCTTTTTGTTTTCGGCCAGCAGGGTTCGTTTATTGAACGACTGCTGGTAACGCCGCACCAGCAGCTCTCCTTCCACTGAAGCTACGATGATCCGGCCGGAGCTTACCGGGATGCTGCGATCCACTACCAGCACGTCATCATCATGGATACCGGCGCCGATCATTGCGTCACCTTTCATGCGAAAGAAAAAAGTGGCCGGCTTGTTCATGATCAGCTGCTCGTTCAGGTCGATGCCACGCTCCATGTAATCATCCGCCGCTGCTCCGAAGCCGGTGGCATTGGCGGTGCGGATATCCTGCTGGCTGAATTGCTTGGAGCCTTTGTAGGCAGCGCTGTAAAATTCGTCTTCCATACCTGTTGGGTTTGTAATGTGGCCCCGGAATTTTTTTCAGAAAAAAAGGAGCCTAAAGATTGATATACTAAATTATTTAGTAAATTTATGCTAAATAATTGATCAGAAAAAATATTTTATGATAAAGGAAATAAGGGCTGCCGCAGGTATCTCATCCTCGCAGATCATGTATGAATATATGCTTGTTGCCGCACCAGGCGGGGAAGCAGAAGAAAAGGTGGTGCAGGAAAAGGAGCAGTTCTGCCGGCAGTATCACCAGCCTGGAAAACCGGGGCGTCCGCATATAATGGTAGCCAGCTTCCTGGCCCATGATGAGATGGAAGATACGCTGCTTCGCTGGCTGCAGCGTATTTCCGGGGAGCAGAAAGGCTTTGCTGTAACGCTTGACAATTACGGGGGCTTTCCCCCGCATACCATTTTCCTGCGCGTGCTGGAGCTGCAGAAGTTCAGGACGCTGGCAGACCAGCTGCGGCCGATCGATTTTTATATAAAAAGCAATGGCTGCCCGCCTGCCAGGTTCATTACCTACCCTTATCTGGGCATTGCCAGGGAGCTGGCAGCACCGGTATATGAAAAGGCCATGGAGGAATACAGGCACAAGGTGTTCCAGGCTTCTTTCCAGCTTACCGAGCTGCTGCTGTTACGGCGGCAATATGCAGGAGATGCCTGCCGGCAGGTAGCTGTCCTGCGCCTGCAGCCCGGCGATCAGCGCTTATTTGCCGGCCCGCGGCAACGATCGTTGTCAGGACGGTAACTGCCCAAGCCATTGATCATTAAACCTTCAATCTGCATAATATGAATGAGCCTATCATTATACCCGGGTATAGCTATAGCGAATACCTGCTGGTGCTTAGCCCGCATGAAGACCTGGAGAACAGGGTAAAGGAGATCAAGGAAGAGTTTGCCGAAACCTACCGGGCGCCGCTGGCCCGGACAGGCCGACCGCACATAACGCTGGTGCGGTTCATGCAATATGATATGATGGAAGAGCGGCTGCTGCACCGGCTGCGACATGTGGCCCGGCTGCAATCCCCGTTCAAGATCGAGCTGAAAGATTTTGGCAGCTTTCCTTCGCATACCATTTATATAAATATTGCCACCAAAGTGCCCTTGCAGGATTTGGTAAAAGCCATCCGCCAGGAAACCCAGCGTTTGATGAAGCTGAACGAAGAGCATAAACCGCATTTTATCATGGAGCCTCATCTTACTATTGCCCGCAAGCTTCAGCCCTGGCAATATGAAAAAGGATGGCTTGCTTACAGCCACCGGTCATTTACCGGACGCTTTATCGCCGAAGGCATGCAGTTGCTGAAGCGACCCCCAGGGCAAGGCAGGTACCATGCCATAGCCCGGTTTGGCTTTGAAAGCCAGCAGGTGCAGACCATGCAGGGCGATCTTTTCGGATAAACTGAAACTATATGAAAAACCGGGCGATGCAGCTCATGAGGCGCATCGCCCATAAACTTATCGGAGATGACGGATAAATTAAAGCAGGATCATTTTAAAGTGAGTGTTGCCCGCAGGGAGGAAGAAGCATCGTACCTGCAGGGAAGGGGTGCCCAGTTCAACACAAAGAACCGTTTCCTGAAAGATGAGCGCACCAAGGAGCATATCGAAGGAATAGATGATTGGTCAGACGATAATACGCCTACCCAATATATAGAGCAGCAATCGAAGACCATTGTAAATAAAGTGGATAGCCCTGATATAGGCATGGCCTACAGCATGAATGCTTATGCAGGCTGTGAGCACGGCTGTATCTATTGCTACGCGCGCAATGTGCATGAGTACTGGGGATATAGCGCCGGTCTTGATTTTGAGCGAAAGATCATTGTAAAGAAAAATGCCCCGCAGCTGCTGCGCAAGCAGCTGATGCACCCGGGATGGGAGTGCATGCCTATCATGCTTAGCGGGAATACCGATTGCTACCAGCCGGCCGAGCAGAAATACCGTCTTACAAGAGGGTTGCTGGAAGTATGCAACGAGTTCAACCAGCCGGTAGGCATCCTGACCAAGAACTCTTGGATCATCAGGGACAAGGATATACTTCAGGAGATGGCCCGGAAGAATATGGTATCGGCCATGGTGTCGATAACTTCTTTCAATGAAGAGCTGCGCCGGGTGATGGAGCCGCGGACCACCACGGCCAGGCAACGCCTGAAGGTGATCGAAGAGCTTAGCGCGGCAGGCATACGTATGGGAATAATGATGGGGCCAATGATCCCCGGCCTGAACGATCATGAGATGCAGAGGATCATGAAAGCGGCAGCCGATGCAGGAGCGAGATTTACCGCCTATACTTTTATACGTCTTAACGGTGCTATAAAGTTCCTTTTCCACGACTGGCTGTATAAGAATTTTCCTGACAGGGCCGATAAGGTCTGGCATATGATCGAAGACAGCCATGATGGTAAGGTAAATGATACGCGCTGGGGATTGCGCATGCGCGGGGAAGGAAATATTGCGCAGCTGGTGGCCCAGCAGTATCGGAAATACGGCAAGCTGTACCATATGAATGAAGACCGTTTTGTTTTGGATACGTCCAGCTTTCGCCGCCCTGGAGAGCAGGGACGTCTTTTTTGAGGGTGGCATTCTTTTCCGGAGCTGGTAAATATATTGATGAGGGCTTCTGTAAGCAATATGGCCTGGTAAGAAAAGAGCCATAATTTAATGGTGTTTTCATCATTGATACAGGATCTTTCAAAATTATCTTGCCTTCCTAAACCACCGGTATGGAGTACAGGGAGCTTACCCCGGAAGAGCAGCTGCGGGCCGATAATGATTTTCTGAAAATGAAAATAATGTTAGAGCTGGGTGGCCGGGTAGTCATGCAGGGCCTGCAGGCGCCTCTTTCTCCGGAAGTGGAGAACCGTTTCCTGCGCACGTTGATCGAATGGGAGACGCAGTCGAGAAATCAGAAGAAGATCAGCGTTTACGAAAAGCTGGGAAAGCCTGCTCATTTTCTCCCGCCCGGCAAGGTAGGCGAAGCAGGTATGGCTAAGGTCTGGGAGCAGCTGGATAAGTATATGCGGCAACGGGGTATCTGTCTTGACGTCTGCAGCCCTAATATCCCTCCGGGAGAATTGTACCGTTTTGCCATCGAAGAGCTGTTCGCTGAAAAGATCATCGATATGAACATGCCTGATATGTCGTACGGGTTCATCTATGATGAGTTTTATCCTGATGATAAATATGATAATGAGCAGATAGCCCTTGATTATTGCATCGGCGCCCTGCTTTCAAAAGAACCGATGAAGTGGATGCATCATTATAAGAAAGAAGGGCTTCGCCTGAACGGTCATTACCCGATCACCGGCAAGGAATTCAGGCACCGCGCCCATCTTTTCCAGGAAGCGTATGACGATATAAAAGACCGGGAAATAAAAGAAATAAAGGTTATGCTCAGTGAGCGGGAATGTACTGTAACAGGAATATACGCTGTTACGGTTTCAGCCGGCCAGTCGTTCCAGCGGGTGCAGGGAACATGGAAGGTTGATCTGGAAAGGACAGGTAGCAGTGAAGGCTGGTATATCAGCGGGCTAATAATCGATGGGCTTAAGCTTTAAAAGCTCGTGATCCCTGCTTTGTCAATGTCCTGCATACCTTTTTCTACATCAGGTGTGGTAGCATGCCGGGTTTAAGGGTGACTGGTCTATCCTGCATTTTGGTTGTGCAGGTAGTGGCGCTGCCGGCATGGCCGACGGAGAAGCGCGCTGGCTCATCCCTCCATTTTGACTGTGCAGGTAATGAACCAAGCTGTCAATAGCAGGCTGGCAATGTTTGCAGCTACTGCGTCAGCTCGTATAAAAGGAGTATGAGAAAGAATTGGACCACTGACATTCTTATGCTGGCCTTGTCCGCGGCATAGGCTTTTCAACGGCAGTTCTGCAGTAATGGCTATATGCCACCGTTTGCTGTAAAACTACCTGTCTGTTGCTGTAGCCTGGTAATGATATTTTGCCCTGCGCCATCTATGGGTAAAATAAGGAACCGCTTATCCCTCTATGCACCTTCAAGTAGTTAGCTGTTAGGATCTACCCTTGCAAGCTCCAGCAGCAGCTCTTCATTTTTGTATAAAGCCAGCTTATTATGCTGGTAGCTAAACCGCGTTGCCTGTTCCAGCTTTGACAGAAAAGCATTTTCCGTAGCCTGTACAGCCTCGCAATACATTTTAGTAGAAAAAATATGAGAAATGCTGATGGAATCTCCTGCTATGGCCAGGCTGCCGCCAAATGTATTGCAGCTTCCATTGCCTCCAACCCTGCCATTTACAGTATCGAACCGTATAAATGCCTTCGAGCTCTTTACAACGGTTGCGTTGCCTCCTTCATAGATCGCGCTGAGCTGCCATTTGCTTGTATCAGGAAATGCATCCTTTACCTACTTGCCTGCAAAAGAATGAGCTGCGCTGCTGTATGCCATAAACGAGCTCATGATAACCGCTGTTATAAATAGTGCTTTCATAGTCAAAACCTTTCTGCCAGGATGCATATCTCGGCCTTGTTGCATAGCTGCTCTCTGCCTTTATGTAATTATTAACACAGCTGCATCCTTACCAAAAGCCATATTATGGGAAAAAGCATCGGGTTATTGTTAATGGTAATGCTGTTTATTAGCCCTGCCCGGGCCCAGCAGAATAAATGGGACAGGCCCGTACGCCTGAAAAGCTGCACTATCGACGTGCAGGCAGATCTCTTTACGGCAAAAACATGGATGGAGCTGGAATTCCACAATGACGGCCCACAGGAAACCGAAGGTCTTTTTTACTTACGGCTGGCCAGGAGCCAGGTGATCACTGCATTCCAGCTTGAGCTGAATGGCGCTTACCGCGACGGGTCGATCGAAGAAAAAAGAAATGCTCTCACTGCCTATAACACGATCGTTGGCAAACGTATCGATCCGGCGCTCCTGCAATGGGAAAATAATGGTAATTACAGCCTTCGCATCTACCCTATACCCCCGGGAGGAAGCCGCAAGGTGACCATCACTGTACAGCAGCTATTGCAGGAAACCGACCGCGAGCTGCATTATGAGCTGCCCCTGGCAATTACTGACACGGTAGAGCAGGTGAATATAAGCATCCAGGTGCATTCCGGAACATCTCGGCCGGCCATAGACAGCGGTCTTTTATATGGTCATTCTTTCCAGGGCGCTAAAGAGAGGTTCACGCTCCTGCATCAACAGGCCGCCATGCAGCTGAAAAAGCCGCTCAGGTTTACTGTTCCCCTGGCAGGCAGCTCAGCATATTGTTATACCGGGGTAGAAGATAGGTCCCGCTTTGCTTTACGCACTTTTCCTTCCCTGCCGGAAAGCAGGGAGCTGCTGGTAAAAAAGCTGACCGTGTTCTGGGATGTCTCCTTATCGCGCAAGAAAAGTAACCTGAAAAAAGAGATCGACTTTCTCCGGCAGTATATCAGCTATTACCGGGTAGAAGAGATGACGATCGTGCCTTTTAACCATCGGCAGCATAAAGCCGTAGCTTTTAAGCCGCAGGTCTCTGCAGCCTGGCAAAGCTTTCTGCTGGATCACGTATATGATGGAGCAACCCAACCAGGCTGCATAAGGTTCAACGATTTTATCTCAGAGGTGGATCTTGTATTCTCGGATGGCAACAGCACATATGGAAAGGCAGTTCCGGCTGCCGGCCGATCTCCGGTCTATTATATAACTTCTTCTTTTCCCTGGCTGCCGTCCTTTGTTAATGAAATGACCGGCACCAGTGGAGGAAGAGTAATTGATCTTTGGACAACTGAAATGTCGGCTGCAGTGCAGCAGGCAGGCCTCATGGAGAACTGGCTGATAGATGTACGTTCGGTCGGCGGACATACGCTGATCGATCAGCTGCTGCCCTTAAAGGTCGGGAGCAGCCTGCTGCTTAACGGCACTACCAGGCCGGGTGATAGCTTGCTGTTTGTGTATGGCCATGCCGGTAAGACTATAAAAATAGATACGCTTGTATTGCTGCCGGGAATGGTGGATGATACGTCTATGTTGGAAAGAATAACTATGCTTTGGGAATTTGACCTGCTGATCAGCGAAGGCAGGCCCGATCTCATATTTAATATGGGCATGTCGGAAAAGCTGGTAACCCCTCTTACTTCCTATATCGTATTGGAGCGGATCGAAGATTATATAAAGTACAATATTACGCCTCCAAAAGAGCTGGAAGCAGCATGCAGGGAGCTGAACTATGTAAAGAAAGATTGGGAAACTGAAGAGAAAGAAAGGCAGAAGATATATGAATCCACGGCTTTGATGAAGATAGCTGCTGACTATAATCTACGTATAGACAAATGGAATGCCGGCGCCCCGATACAGATCGCTCCCGGCGAAATATTACGCTCTCCGTCATCACCTGCATCTGTCGCCCAAAAAGCTTCTCACATGCCGGTAATAAGCGGCCAAAGTACAGATGAGGCTGTGTTAGTAGGCTATGGTATACAAAGGCGTCGTTCTCTGACCTATTCCTCTGTCGTGACCCTGGGCAGCAATCCCTTTAACACAAGCCTGTCATTTCAGGCAGCGCTCCAGGGCAGAGTGAGTGGAATACAGGTCATTTCGACCTCTCCTGCTATAAGGTCATCCTTTGAAATCAACATGGTTATCCGGGGAGGGCTAAACGTGATGGTTAATGGCGGCCAACCCCTTTACGTGCTGGACGGGGTGCCGGTTTCATCAGAAATAATATCGCAGCTTAATACTCATGATATTGCTTATGTTGAAATTCTGAAACATGGACAGGGTGCCGCCATCTATGGTTGCCAGAGCGCGAATGGTGTTATCCTTGTCTATACAAAAAAAGGTTCTTCAAGCAATAACTACTGGCCGCAGGTATATCGCTTAAAAGACCAGGAAGACGTAGATTATATGCTTGATATCAAGTCAGCAAGCCTGCGCACCAAGCCGGCCGTCTATCAGTCGCTCCGGCAGACCTATGGAGAACAAACGGCTTTTTATTTTGACATAGCCCATCATTTTTTTGAAGAAGGGCTGGCTGCACAGGCTATGGAGATATTGATGAATGCTGCTGAAATAAGCAACGGCCATATACAGGTGCTTAAAGCTATTGGCTTTACGATGGAGCAATGGGGGAATTTTGAAGCAGCGGTTCAGCTATATAGCGGACTGGTGCATAATTTCCCGGAAGATATAACTCTTAAGCGGGAGCTGGCGCTGGCCTTTTATGGCAACGGTAACCTGCAGCAGGCAGTTGATACCTATTATGCAGCTATCTGCACCTATATGGGCCAGCAGGAAGAATATTATGTATCATTCAAGTCGGCCATGCTCAACGAAATGAATGCAATAATAGCTGCCCATCCTGAAGTTGATCATGATAATATACCAGCCTCGTTGATCCGCCCGCTGCCTGCTGATCTCCGGATTGTAGTAGATGGGGATATATATGGACTTGAAATAAAAGAGCCGGCTGGCAAGCTTTCCGGGAAAGCAGAGGATCGGTATGCCCCAGGTGACAATCTCGGTTACCGACACTTCCAGGAATACCAGCTTCCAAAAGCAAGGAAAGGCATCTACAGGATCTCTACCAATATGTATGACTATTATGACCACTTACAGGTTCCTTCGTTTGCCCGCATTATTATTTTCCGGCATTTTGGAATGCCTGGTCAGACCATGAAGGTCGAGAATATCATTATCGATAATCAACATGGGAAAATAGAGATCGGCCAAATAAAGTGGGAATAGCGTTTTGAGATATTGATGCGAAGCCTGGAGCGATGCAGGTGATAATGATCATTACGGAGAGTAGAAATGATGCCGGCTAAAAAAAGATAAGACATATAAAGATGCGAAGGAATAAAAGACGGACCATGCGATAGCTGGTCCGCCTTAGTTTAATTGGTTAACAGCTGCACTGTACCGGGGAAGGCGGTAATGATAAGACCGGCAGGATTGGTAATGATGGTAAGATAAGTTACCGATTGACCTTGCTGGTCAAACCCGATGGCAAGGCCGGTATCAAAGATGCGGGAAGCATTCAGCGAGCCTGGTACCGGCAGCACCGGCTGATGCCTGGCTTCCCGGATCCAGTGCACGATCTCTGGTACCGGTATCGTGAACTTGCCGGTGCCGGGATGCCGGGCTATTTTGTAATAATGCCGCTCCAGGATATGCGCCAGGCTTGCGGCAGTGAGATAATAGGTCTTCCGGAACAGGTTTCTCTTTTCTGTAACCGGCAGCCTGGCAAACAGGTCCTTTTCCATATCATTGATCCATGATTGGGTATCGCTGAGCAGGAAAAGCAATTTTAACCAGGCTGGTTCATCAAATGCCAGCATAAAATAAAAGTTGTGCCTGCATGTATCAACATAGAAAAAAGTCTAATAATAACAGGCGATGAAAGAATATTTTTTCAACAGACCGGTAAGCTGCTTTCCAATACTTATAGATCCGCTTTATATGGGACAGGTAAGGAAAGAACATGATTGGCGGGTCACACTTCAACCCCTTTCCCGGTCATACCACAATGCTAAACTTTTATCTAATAAACTTAGCATTTTGTGCTGTAGTTTTTTCCCCATATTTTTCCGTTATGACACCCATTGACCGGTTACTGAAATTCCTTTTATTACAAAAGATCAGCGCTTATTCTTTTGAGCGGACCTGCGGGGTAGCGAATGGTTATCTCAAAAAGCAGGAGAGAGGAAAAGGAAGCATTGGTTCGGAGATCCTTGACAGGATCCATGTCAATTATCCTTCGCTAAACCTGGTATGGCTGATCACCGGCCAGGGTGAAATGCTGGATGCAGAAGCTGCGGCGGTCGACCTATATATAGTAAAAGAAAGCGCTCAGTATTATACCAAGGATGAAAAAATAAAATTCCTGGCCGAACGCATAGCGCTGCTGGAAAAGCTCCTGGCCGATAAGGAAAAGATCATACGCCTGCTGGAGCAGAAAGCGCCTTCAGCCAGGAAGCGATGACCGCTCCGGATCTTTTTATCCGATCGCCTTGTAAAGAGGCTATATTCCGTTAACTTTATTGTTTTAACACCGCTGAATGGTATTGGATAAATTACGCGTTGCTACCCGCCAGACCCATGAGGAATTGGAGCAGGCAATGCTCCCCCTGATAAAAAATATACTGGATATTCCTGCATATGCCCGGTTATTGAAAGTGTTCTATGGCTACTACCAGCCTCTTGAAGCAGGCATCGATCGGCATCTCGGCCAGCAGCAGCTCACTGATTACCCTTCCCGGCGCAAGACCTCATGGATATTGAACGATCTGAAAGCGATCGGTGAATATACAGCGGACATAGCGCTGGATGCATCGGCGCCGTCCATTCGTTCCAATGCCCAGGCTTTTGGCGCCCTCTACGTAATGGAAGGCTCTACATTAGGAGGCAAGATCATTTGCAAGACCATAGCGGAAAACCTGGGAATGACGGATAAAACAGCCCTCTCTTTCTTTTACGGGTACGGCCCGGAAGCAGCGAGCCGCTGGAAGCAGTTCCTGGCAGTGCTTGACTTTTACTCCGGCAAGCCAGAGGAGGATGATATCGTGGCAACCGCCAATAATGTATTTAAGGAATTCAAAAGCTGGATCCATGCCAGCTACCAGTAAATAGACATGCCGCTTTATACCCGGATGGAAATAATATATTGAACAGGCTTGCTGGACATGATCGCCTGCCGGCTCTAAAACTTTAATATGGATTATCCGATTGTAGACCTGACCAATTGTGACAAAGAGCCGATACATATCCTGGGTAAGGTGCAGTCGCATGGCTTTCTGGTAGCCGCTGATATAGCGAGCCTGCAGGTACAGTATATCAGCAGCAATTTTGAGCGCCTGGCAGGCATATCTTATGAAGATCTTCTCAACCAGCCCTTGCAGGCCGTTCTTGATGCCATACAGGAAAAAGATAAGGCGCAGTCCCTTTTGCAGGTGATCAGGTTCAGCGTGCAGAACGGTGCCGAAAACCTGAACCCCGTACGGTTGTGGATAAAGGATCAGCTATACAACCTGGTAGTGCACCTGTCCGGTAAAAGCTTTGTGCTTGAGCTGGAGCCTACTTCTTCGGATATCGATATCCAGCTGCAAAATATGGTAGGATCGTCGTTGTCAAAGATATTGGAAGGAGCTTCCCTGCAGGAAACGCTGGAACGTGCAGCGCAGCAGATACGGGAGCTTATCGGCTACGACCGCGTAATGATCTATAAATTCTGGGAAGACGGGCATGGAGAAGTGGTGGCCGAGCAGCGCAATGAAGAGCTGGAGCCTTTCCTGGGGCTGCATTATCCTGCCTCTGATATTCCCAGGCAGGCAAGGGAGCTCTATAAGATCAATCTTACCCGTATCATAGCCGACGTAGATGCTACGCCAGCCGATATCATACCTGCTTCCTCGCTGGGGTCCGCGCAGCCGCTTGATCTGACGAATGCCCTTACCCGGGCGGTTTCTTCCATCCATATCCAGTACCTGAAGAATATGGGCGTAAAGGCCAGCTTCAGCGTATCGCTGCTATGCGACGATGCGCTCTGGGGACTTATCGCCTGTCATAATTATTCTCCCCGCTTCATTGATTATAAAGCCCGGCAGCATGCCCGGCTGATCGGCCAGGTATTGTCTTCATCTATCCAATACCGGAGCAGCCAGGATGATAAGGAAGTAAATGTATCTTACCGCAATGCAGCCGATGAGATCATACGCCGGATGCAGAAAGACTGGAGCCTGGTTGATGCCCTTATCAACCAGAAGAACAATCTGCTTAAAATTACAGGCGCCACGAGCGCCGCATTGGTGTTTGAAGGCCGTATCTACCGTGTTGGCGATGCGCCGGAAGAAGAGCAGATCGGCCGGCTGGTAGAATGGCTGCAGCATAATAACAAGCGCATTATCTACCATACTTTCAACCTGCCCAATGCTTTTCAGGCAGCCGAAGCTTATAAGGCAAAAGCCAGCGGCCTGCTGGCCTGTGCTATCTCCAAGGAGCTGGGCGAATATATCCTTTTCTTCAAGCCCGAGATCGTTGCTACCGTGAAATGGGCCGGCAACCCTGACAAGCCGGTGGAGCTTGATGAAAAAGGACAGGCCCGGTTGTCGCCGCGGCGCTCCTTTGATATTTGGCTACAGGAAGTGACCGGAACTTCCGAACGCTGGTCAAAGGCAGAGCTGAATGCCGTGTTCAAGTTCAGGGAAGACCTGGTCCATTTCATCAATCTTAAGGCAAACGAGATCCGTAAGCTGAACGAGAAGCTGAAAGAAGCCTATGATGAGCTGGACGCGTTCAGCTTCACCATTTCGCACGACCTGAAAACGCCGATCGCTTCTGTAAAGAATTATGCCGAAATAATAATGGAAGATAACCCGGGTCTTGATGAGCAGGGAAAGCATTTCCTGTACCGCATCATGACCTGCGCCGATAAGATGGATACGCTGATCAAGGAAGTGCTGGGTTATTCCAGGGTAAGCCGTCAGCAGCTCCATAAGCAGACCATTGCCATGGCTCCTGTTATTGAAGAGATCAGGTCGGAGCTTGTTGCCGCCTATAAGCCTGCAAACCTTGAGTTCACAGTGTCAGGTACGCCGGATATAAAAGGCGACAGGGTAATGATCGTCCAGATATTCACCAACCTGATCGGGAATGCCATCAAGTATTCTTCGAAATCCGACCCTTCTGTTGTGAAGGTGGAAGGAAAGGAAGAAGGCAACCAGGTGATATACAGTATTGCCGATAACGGGATCGGGATCGATATGAACTATGGAGGCCACATATTTGAGCTGTTTAAGCGTATGGACAATGTAAAGGAATATGAGGGGTCGGGCGTAGGACTGGCTATTGTAAAGCGTATCATGGAAAAGCATAACGCCCGCATCTGGTACGAAAGCGAGCCGGGGACTGGCACAATATTTTATTTATCATTTGAAAAGGATTAATAATGAAAGCTACCGACATCCTCTACATTGAAGATAATGAGGACTATATACAGTTTGTCAGGAGAGCTGTTTCAAGGATAAACAATGATCTTACCTTTAATGTATTGATGGACGGAAAAGATTATCTCGAGTTTATCGAGACCGTTTCGGCAGACGTAAAAACACTTCCCAGGCTCATATTGCTGGATATCAACCTTCCTGACTACAATGGCCTCGACCTTCTTAACCGGATCCGCGCTAATAAAGCTACCCGTTATATACCCGTAGTAATGTTCTCCTCTTCTGAGAATCAGAATGATATGAAGAAAGCCTTTGATGGCGGCGCCAATGCCTATCTTGTAAAGCCTATGGGTTTGACCCCGCTTACGGAAACTTTGCAAAGCGTCTGCAATTTCTGGCTCAATCATAATCAATTGCCTGGGGAGAACTTTGCGGCATGATGAAAAAGCTCTACATATTGGACGATGACAGCGACTTCCTGGAGATAGTAGCGCATATTTTCAGAAAAGATTATGAGGTAAGGACGGCCCAGGCTCTCGATACCGAAGAAATAGGTTCTTACCGGCCCGATCTTATCCTTATGGATAACACTATCGGTAATGATAGCTCTGCCGGTCTTATAGCGGAAATGCACGAAAAGATCAGCTTTTTTACCAGCCCGATCATCCTTGTCTCGGGCCATCATAATATCTCCAGCCTGGCTACTGCCAAAGGCATTGTAGGCTTTATACAAAAGCCGGCCAGCGTTCAGGAGATCCGTGCATGTGTCGCGGATTTTTTTTTGAGCAGGAGCAGGGCCTGAAGGCTGCCGGTAATGCTCCCTATTACACTTTTATATAGATCTTTTTCCTGTCCATCCAGTAGCAGATAGCCCACATAAAAAGTATTACGCATAGGGCATAGGCCAGCGATCCGTTTTCAGGAGGGCCGGGTATGTGCACCAGCACCTTTCTATACAGCCAGTTCCAGGGGTTCACATTATCACTCAGCCTGATCAGGCCCAAGCCTTTGGGTAAAAAAGCGCTGAGCGCAAATACGAACAAGGCGTTTTTCCCAAATACATCAAAGAATCTTGATAGCCCACCCCTGATCTTTTTGATCTCTATCAGGTAGATCATGGTGGCAATGGTAAGCATGGCCAGGCCGGATGTATAAACAGTATAAGAGCTGGTCCAGATCTTCTTGTTGATGGGAAATACCATATCCCAGCAAAAGCCTGCTACAACAAGACAGATGCCCGTTACGAACAAGCCTGTCAGCATCGGGTACAGGCCCTGCGGCCGGTCTTCCTGCTTTTCAAATTCAAATTGCTGCGGAAGGCTGGTCTTGCTTCTGCGCCGGATATAATCTCCTGCCAGGTAGCCAAAGATCACCTGCACAACGGCAGGTATAGTGCTGGCGAGCCCTTCAGGATCGAAAGGCATGCCTTCTCCTTTGTACATATGGGCCTTGCCGAGAAGCTGCAGGTCGATAGCTGTGCCAAACCAGCCTTTGAGGCTATAGGGGTCTGCTGGATTACCGGTTACGCACAGCACCCAGTACAGCAGCAACAGCAGCATGCCGGCAAGAAAAGCGATGCGGGCCTTTCCATAGTAAACAATGATGGAAGCCAGGAAATAGCAAACGGCTATCCGCTGCAGCACGCCAAAAATGCGTATCCCGCTTTCGGGGTTGACAGGATCTGTCCAGGCGCGGAATACCAGCTGCTCTTCGTTCCATTTTACAAAAGGCCACCAGTTGAGAAAGAGACCGATGGCAAAAATGAGCAATGATCTTTTGATCACTTTTTTCCAGAATACTTTATCACCGGCAGCTTCCAGCCTTGGCATTACAAAGGCCATAGCATTGCCGACGGCAAAAAGAAAAAAAGGAAAGACGAGGTCGGTAGGTGTGAGGCCGTGCCAGGAGGCGTGCTCGAGCGGGGCATAGATATGGCTCCAGCTGCCTGGGTTATTGACCAGTATCATCAGGCAAACCGTGGCCCCGCGAAAGACATCGAGGGAATAGAACCGTTGATTCAAGCAGCAACTTTTTAGAGGACTAAATGTAAGGATAAAATGAGGTAGTTTTGGAATTGCCGACGGATTACTTAAGCCGTTGCCGTATTATGCAGGACCCTACTCCATTTATACACCCTACTGCCATAATTGACGCAGGAGCCAGCATTGGAGCTCACACGCGTATATGGCATTTCTGTCATGTTATGCCTGGCGCGCGTATAGGTGAGAGATGCAATATCGGGCAGAATGTATTTATTGACAATGAAGTAGTAATAGGTAGCGACGTCAAGATCCAGAACAATGTTTCGGTGTACAAGGGAGTGATGGTAGAAGATGATGTATTTCTCGGGCCGTCGATGGTGTTTACGAATGTGATCAACCCGCGGAGCTTTATCGAGCGGAAAAGTGAGTTTAAGACCACCATAGTAAGGAAAGGAGCGAGCATTGGGGCCAACGCCACCATCATCTGCGGGATCGAGATCGGCTCCTATGCCATGATAGGCGCCGGGGCAGTAGTGGTGGATGCCGTACCTCCCTATGCCCTGGTGGTAGGCAACCCGGCCCGCCGGATCGGATGGGTAAGCCGGGTGGGTAACACATTGAATTTCAGTTCGGAAGGTATTGCCATTTGCGAGGTCACCGGCCAGCGGTACCTGCTTCGCGGCCAGCTCGTCTTTTTAGCCACCGACCCGGTGCGTTAAGGGAGTAAAGCCTTCAAAATCCGCCTATTTTATTCTTTTTCCAGTCACATTCCTTCCTGTTATATTTGCACACTCAATTGCATTACCCCTATTGGGATTTGCACCTGCTTGGTTTTGCTGGTTTTTTTTAAAATGAACTGTGACCGAGGTGGCGAAGCTGTGCCCAAAATTGACAAATGTCAAAAAAATGGTTAGCCATATATAGTCGTCCCCGCTGGGAAAAGAAGGTGGATAAGCTGCTTTCTGAAAAGGGCATTGAAAGTTACTGCCCCCTGAATAAGATCCGGCGTAAATGGAGCGACCGCGTGAAGCTGGTAGAAGAGCCGCTGTTCAAATCGTACGTATTTGTAAAGATAGACGATGATGATCGCAGCGAAGTACGCATGACCCCGGGCGTGATCAACTTTGTGTACGCAGAGGGTAAGCCTGCGGTTATACGGGAGAAGGAGATCAATGCTATCCGTCATTTTCTCAATGAGTATGAGCACGTAGAAGTACGTCCTATTGAAAAAGTGGATGTAAACCAGCGGGTAAAGGTAACCAGCGGTCCGCTGATGGACCAGGAAGGAAAAGTATTGAGCGTACAACGCAAAAGAGCCCGTATAGCCATAGATAGCCTGGGCTATATCCTGGTGGCGCATATTGACAGAACTAAGCTAACTTCGATCTGACCTGAAACCCATAATCATAAACAAACGATGAAACTGCTACGTTCGGTAATGCTGCTTATATTGCCCTTGTGGCTGATCTCCTGCGGCACACAGAAGAAAATGCCTTATTATCTCGACAAGGTTCAGGACACTACCGGGCTCGGCGAGGTAAAATACCCCGAGATCCGGATACAGAAAAACGATCTTTTAAGCATACAGGTGTTCAGTGACGCTACAGACCCGGCCGTAGATGCATTATATAATCTGCCTGCGGGTGCCGGCACATCAACGGCTGTCGGCTCAGGCAGCGGGGGCTTTCTGGTAGATGCCAATGGAAATATCCAGTACCCCAGGTTGGGGACTTTTCATGCAGAAGGCTTTACCAAGCAGGAACTGGCCGAGCAGATACGTAAACGGCTGACCGAGCCAGTGGTGCTGCTTTCCAACCCTGTAGTGATCATCCGCTTTTCCGGCTACCGCATATCGGTGCTGGGCGAGGTCAACTCCCAGGGCTCTTATACCATACCGGGCGAAAGCGTTACCATCCTTGAAGCTATTGCCTTATCTGGAGGCATCAGCGATTTTGGAAAAAAAGAAAGCATTAAGGTACAACGGGAGAACAACGGAAAAAGAGAGGTAGGAACCATAGACCTTTCATCGCCAGACCTGTACAGCTCACCTTATTATCACCTCATGCAGAACGATGTGGTGATCGTGGAGCCTACCAAAAAGAAACAAAGGCAGCAGGAGCAGGCCAATACTTTCCAGCGCCTCAGCTTTGTGCTTTCCCTTGTGTCGGTTGCGGCAACCTTGTATGTGATTCTTCGCTAACCTGCCATTATCTTATAACAATTTTATCTTAATGGACGAAATTCAGACCAGCCAGCAAAAAAATGATGTAGGCGGACTAAGCGTAAGGGATATGTTTTTTAAGTACCTGCGCTTTTTGCCTCTTATAATATTCAGCGTGGCTGTGGCTTTGCTGGGCGCATATATTTATCTGCGTTACGCAAAGCGGATATATAGCTCCAATGGCCGCATGATCATACAGGAGGTCAAGCCGCAATCAACCAATAATGACAGGGCTGAAAATATCCTTTTCGGAAATGCACGGGTGCAAAATCTTCAGAATGAAATTGAGGTGCTGAAGTCTGTGCCTTTGATGACCAGGGTAGTAAAGAAAAAGAACCTGTCAGTCAATTACACGGCGAAAGGGCGCATTATTGAATCAAATATTTACAGGCAAAGCGCTTTTACTCTCGATATACTTGAGCTGGCAGATACCCTGAATAGCTTTACGCTCGCGATTAAATTCACCGACCCTGATCATTTCCAGGTCAATAAAGAAGGAAAGTTCAGGTTTGGCGACGTCTTCCAAAACACGTACGGCGTATTCCGGCTACTGAAGAACTATACGCCTGACGTGGGCATGGAGTTCTCTATTACCTGGCAACCGGCCGAAGTGGCCGCTAAGGAGCTGATCAATAACCTGAACGTTATTCCAGCCATACCCGGTACCGGCATAGTGGCTATCAGCATGCAGAGCGCCAACCCCTACCTGGCAGCAGATGTGGTGAATTCTCTTATGAGCGAGTACGACAGCATGACGGTAGAGCAGAATAATTTCTCCAAGAACCAGATGCTGGACTTTATAGATACAAGGCTGGCCATACTTAACAGGGAGCTTGACAGCGCACAGCAGAAATTGCTGGAATACCAGCAGAAGGAGAACCTGATTGATGTTGAGCGTCAATCGACCGATTTTTTTACCCGTATTACAGAAGCTGAAGCCGTTATAGGTCAGCGGGAAACGCAGCTAAGCGTGGCTAAGCTCATCGAAGAATACCTGGCAGATAAAAAGAACCGCTTTAACAGGGTGGTGGTGCCTTCTTCATTGGGGCTGGAAGATAAAACCCTGAATGAGCTTGTAGCTTCTTACAACAAAGCGCAGCTGGAACGGCAGGCCTTGCTTGATGGCAATGTGCCTGTTGACAACCCTCTCGTAAAAGAAGCAGAGGCCGGTGTTGAAAAGCTCAGGGAGAGCGTGCTGGAGAACATCAGGAATATCAAAAGCTCTTACCAGCTCGAGATCCGGGCATTGAAGAACAGGAGCGCCCTGAGCCAGTCTGATGTAAACTCCCTTCCCTTCAAGCTGAAAGAGCTCGTAGAGCTGAGAAGACAGGTAGAGGTGAAGCTGGAGCTGGTTAAAACACTGCAGGGTAAAAGAGAGGAAGCAGCTATCTCGCGCGCCTCTACGATCTCGAACTCCAAGATACTGGATAAGGCCGCGCCTTCCGTTACGCCCATCAAGCCCGATAAGAGAATGATCCGCGTATTGGCCGTCCTGGTAGGATTGCTTTTGCCCATGCTCGTCATCTTTATCCTTGAAGTGCTGGATGATAAGGTAGGCACGCGCCAGGATATCGAAAAAATAACCCAAACGCCGATCATCGGTGAAGTAGGCCATTCTTATAATGATAAATCACTGGTGGTAAGCAAGACCAGCCGCAGCATGGTGGCCGAGCAATTCAGGATCATACGCTCCAACCTCCAGTATGTGCTGAATAAAGTTGAAAAGCCGGTACTGATGGTCACTTCATCGTTCAGCGGCGAAGGAAAATCGTTTGTCAGCACCAATATCGGGGCTGTATTGGCGCTGACCGGCAAAAGAACGGTCATACTGGAATTTGATATCCGTAAGCCCAAGATCCTCTCCGGGCTCAATATGGCAAAGCGGCCCGGCATCAGCAACTACCTGGTCGGGAAAGGTGAGCTTCCCCAATTGATCATCCCGGTACCAGGCACCGAGCATTTGTATGTGCTTCCCTGCGGGCCTATTCCTCCAAACCCGGCAGAATTGTTGCTTGATCAGAAGGTCTCTGAAATGTTTGTCTACCTGAAAGCGAACTTTGATGTGATCATTATAGATACGGCGCCGGTAGGTATGGTAAGCGATGCAATGACCTTAAGTAAATTTGCCGATTGTACCCTGTACCTGGTGCGGCAGGGCCACACCCATAAAAAGCAGATCAGCATGGTGGATGAGTTTTATCGCGAGCAGCGGTTACCCAAGCTTTCCATTATTATCAACGATGTAAAGATCAAGCCCGGGTATGGCTATTATGGCTCTGGCAGGTATGGTTACGGCTATGGGTACGGAAATGACAATTCTTACTATGAAGAGGAAAAAGCTCCGCGTTCTTTCTGGGAAAAGATAATTGGCGCGCTGGATATCCGTAACTGGTTTTCGGGAAAGAAAAACTAAATAAATGAATGTACTCATAACGGGTGGCGCTGGATTTATCGGGTCTAACCTGGTGCAGGCATTGCTTGAGCACGAGCAGGTAACCAGGGTACGGGTGCTGGATAACCTGGCCACAGGTCTGCGGAAGAATATCGAGCCGGTGATGGATCATCCGAAATTTGAATTTATTGAAGGTGATATAAGGAATATTGATACCTGCCGGGCCGCGTGCCAGGATATGCAGCTGATCTCGCACCAGGCGGCGCTTGGCTCTGTGCCGCGTTCCATAGCCGATCCGCTGACCACCAACGAGGTCAATATTACCGGAACGCTCAATATATTTACCGCCGCCAAGGATGCCGGCATAAAAAGAGTGGTATATGCTGCCAGCTCCTCTACTTATGGCGATCATCCCGGCTTGCCCAAAACAGAGGCGGTGATAGGTAATCCTCTTTCTCCCTACGCGGTCACGAAATACGTAAATGAGCTGTATGCGCGCGTATATGCCAGCCTGTACGGGATAGAGCTGATAGGCCTGAGGTACTTTAATATTTTCGGGCCGCGGCAGAACCCGCATGGCCCTTATGCCGCAGTCATTCCCTTGTTTGCAGAAGCGTTGCTGAACAATAAAGCGCCGGTAATAAATGGCGACGGTACCCATAGCCGCGATTTTACTTATGTCGATAATGCTGTGCAGGCAAACGTGCTGGCCTTGTTCACCACCGATACTGCCGCCGTCAACCAGGTGTACAATATTGCCTGCGGGCACCAAACCTCCCTGGCAGAGCTTTACGATCATTTAAGAGACGCCGCCGGTATTGATCTGGTGCCGGTATTCGGTCCCGAACGCCAGGGCGATGTAAAGCATAGCCTGGCCGATATTTCCAAAGCGCGTCAGCTATTAGGGTATGAGCCGTTGGTGACGGTGGAAGAAGGGCTGAAAAAAACGTTCAGCTGGTATAAAAAAGCGCAAAGCAACGTATCATCATTATAAAATCTCATCTCTTAGTGGTGGAACAACAAACGATTATCATTACAGGCGGGGCAGGCTTTATAGGCTCACATGTGGTACGCCTGTTCGTGACCCGGTATCCTGCTTACCGCATCATCAACCTCGATGCGCTCACCTATGCAGGCAACCTTGAGAACCTGAGGGACATCGAAGACTCGCCGAATTACGTGTTTGAAAAAGTGAATATCCTGGATGTGGCAGCCCTCGGCCAGGTGTTTACGCAATACCGGCCGGCCGGCGTTATACACCTGGCTGCAGAAAGCCATGTTGACCGTTCCATTCTTTCGCCGCTGGATTTTGTTTACACCAATGTAGTGGGCACGGTTAACCTGCTCAATGCTGCGCGGCAACACTGGGGCGATCAGCTCGAAGGCAAGCGTTTTTATCATGTGTCGACCGATGAGGTGTACGGCGCCCTGGGCGATACCGGTTTCTTTACGGAAACGACCCGCTATGACCCCCATTCCCCGTACAGTGCTTCCAAAGCCGCATCCGATCATTTTGTAAGGGCCTATGGCGACACCTATGGCTTGCCGGTAGTGCTCAGCAATTGCTCCAACAATTATGGTCCCTACCATTTCCCCGAAAAGCTGATCCCTCTTTTCATAAATAATATCATACAGAAAAAGCCTTTGCCGGTATATGGCGACGGGCTCTATACGCGGGATTGGCTGTTTGTAAAGGATCATGCTACGGCCATCGACCTGGTGTATCATAAAGGTGTGCTGGGCGAAACATACAATATCGGGGGGTTCAATGAATGGAAGAACATCGACCTGGTAAAGCTGCTGTGCAGGCTCATGGATGAGAAGCTGCAGCAGCCGGCCGGCGCCAGCGAGCAGCTGATCACTTACGTAAAGGATCGCCCCGGCCACGACAGGCGCTATGCCATCGATGCCACCAAGATAAACCGCGAGCTGGGCTGGAAGCCTTCTGTCACTTTTGAAGAAGGACTGGCGCAAACCATCGACTGGTATTTCGAGAACACCGAATGGCTTGATCATATAACCAGCGGCGATTACCAGCAGTATTACGAGCAACAATACGCAAAACGCTAAAATATTAAACCAGGCCGGTGAAGCCGGCCGGAATATATAAATTGAACGAACCATGAAAGGCATTATCCTGGCAGGGGGCAGCGGAACAAGATTATACCCGATCACCAAAGCTATTTCCAAGCAATTGATGCCTATCTATGACAAGCCGATGATCTATTATCCCTTGTCTACGCTTATGATGGCTGGGATAAAGGAAATACTGATCATTACCACCCCGGAGGACAATGCTTCCTTTAAGCGCCTGCTGGGCGATGGAAGCCAGGTAGGCTGCCGCTTTGAGTATGCCATACAGGAAGTGCCGAATGGCCTGGCGCAGGCATTTGTGATCGGCGAAGCTTTCATTGGCGCCGATAAGGTAGCCCTGGTGCTGGGCGATAATATCTTTTACGGCACCGGGCTGGGACGGCAGCTCAAAACCTTGGCCGATGTAGAAGGCGGCTATGTTTTCGCCTACCAGGTATCGGACCCCGAACGGTATGGCGTGGTGGAATTTGATGCCGGCATGAAAGCGATCAGCATTGAAGAGAAGCCGGTAAATCCCAAATCAAATTATGCGGTGCCTGGTCTTTATTTTTACGACAATGAGGTAGTGAAAATAGCTAAAGAGCTGAAGCCTTCGCCCCGGGGAGAATACGAGATCACCGACGTAAACAAGGAATACCTGAAAAGAGGCGCCTTGAAAGTATCGGTATTGGATCGCGGCACTGCCTGGCTGGATACCGGCACCTTTGACTCACTTAGCGACGCCAGCGAATTTGTGCGCGTGATCGAAAAAAGGCAGGGAACCAAGATCGGCTGCATCGAAGAGATTGCCTACCGCAATGGGTTCATATCGGCAGAAGAGATCAGGCAGCTGGCTGATCAGCTGGCAAAAAGCGGGTATGGTAAATACCTGGAAAAAATTATTTCCTAAACACTCAATAAACTATTGACTCTTAATAAAGACCTATATGGCTAAGAAAGCGATCGTTACAGGTATTACAGGTCAGGACGGTGCCTACCTGGCAGATCTATTATTGCAAAAAGGATACGAGGTGCATGGCATTAAAAGGCGCTCCTCCCTTTTTAATACCGACCGGATCGATCACCTGTACGAAGACCCGCATGAAGCAGGCCGGCGTTTCATTCTCCACTATGGTGATCTTACAGACAGCACGAACCTGATACGCATCGTGCAGGATGTGCAGCCTGATGAGATCTACAACCTCGGGGCGATGAGCCATGTAAAGGTCAGCTTCGATACTCCCGAATATACGGCCAACGCAGATGGCATCGGTACCCTGCGCATCCTGGAAGCGGTTCGCCTGCTTGGGCTTACCCAGAGAACCAGGATATACCAGGCATCTACCTCCGAGCTATATGGCCTGGTACAGGCGGTGCCGCAAAGTGAAACAACGCCTTTTTACCCCAGAAGCCCGTACGGGGTAGCAAAGCTGTATGCTTACTGGATAACGGTCAATTACCGGGAGGCCTATAATATGTTTGCCTGTAATGGCATTCTCTTCAACCACGAAAGCCCTTTAAGAGGTGAAACTTTTGTGACCAGGAAGATCACAAGGGCTGTGGCCCAGATGGCGCTGGGTCTTCAGCAAAAGCTGTATATCGGCAATCTTGATGCAAAACGCGACTGGGGACATGCCAAGGATTACGTGGACGCAATGTGGCGGATATTGCAGCAGGATGAGCCGGAAGATTTCGTGATCGCGACCGGCATCACCACTACCGTCCGCGACTTTATCAGGATGGCTTTCGAGGAAGTGGAGGTTGAGCTTGAGTTTTCCGGCTCAGGCGACGAAGAAAAAGCCGTCGTACGCTCTTCGGCAGATACCATCAATTTCCCGGTTGGCAAAGAAGTTGTAAGCGTCGATCCCAAATATTACCGTCCTACCGAGGTAGACCTGCTGATCGGCGACCCTGCCAAGGCTGAGGCCAAGCTGGGATGGAAGCCACAGTACACGTTGAAGCAAATGGTAAAGGAAATGGTAGCGGCCGACCTGGATATTTTTAAGAAGAGCCAGCTGCTGAAAGAAGCCGGGTTTAACGTATTACGTCAATATGAATAATAATGGATAAGAATAGCAAGATATATATTGCAGGTCACCGTGGAATGGTAGGAAGCGCTATTCACCGGCTCCTGAAAAAGGAAGGTTACGCTAATATTGTTGTGAGGACATCCGCAGAGCTCGATCTCCGTAACCAGGTTGCTGTTGCAGAATTCTTTGAGACGGAAAAGCCTGAATATGTTTTCCTGGCTGCAGCAAAGGTGGGCGGTATCGTCGCCAATAATACTTACCGGGCTGATTTTTTGTATGAGAACCTGGTGATACAAACGAATGTAATACATGAAGCTTACCGGAATAAGGTGAAGAAGCTCTTGTTCCTGGGATCGTCCTGCATCTATCCCAAATTAGCCCCCCAGCCATTGAAGGAAGAATATCTTTTAACCGGCCCTCTTGAGCATACCAACGAGCCTTATGCTATTGCCAAGATAGCGGGCATCAAGCTATGCGACGCCTACCGGGATCAATATGGATGCAACTTCATATCCGTAATGCCTACCAATCTCTATGGCCCCAATGATAATTACGATCTGCAAAACTCGCACGTTCTGCCGGCCTTGCTGAGAAAGTTCCATGAAGCGAAGATGACAGGTGCGCCGGCCGTTACTGTATGGGGATCGGGCACGCCCAGGCGCGAATTCATGTATGTGGATGATATTGCGGATGCTTGCTTGTTCCTGATGGGCAGGTACAACGAGCCGGGCATCGTTAATGTAGGCACAGGCGATGACGTAAGCATTGCTGAGCTGGCCTCCCTGATCAAAGATATTGTTGGCTACGAAGGAGGCATAGAGTTCGATACGACCAAGCCTGACGGCACGCCCAGGAAATTGATGGACGTAAAAAAGATCAATAGTCTCGGCTGGGTGGCAAAGACAGAGCTGGAAGAGGGGATCGTAAAAACGTATAATATGCTTAAAGAGATGAACTATGCTTAACCTTATAAAAAAAATGGTGCCTAATTCTCTCCGGCAACAATACTTTAAGCTAAGGACAGGAGGCTACGGGCACGTTCATTCTGATGGATTTCCTGTGCTTTTGAGAAAAATGAATAAATATTTTTCTGCGCACCCGGAACAGAAAAAGATATATGAGCAGGAGCTTTCCTTTCTGAACAATAAGGAAAGCGATTTTTCCTCTACGGAGATCATGGCATATCCTTTTGTGCTGAACTATGATTACCGCGAAGTAGAGGTGCTGAGAGATGAGGAAGCGGGCATGTTCTATGTAATGCTCGAAGGCAAAAGGCTATACTTCCATAAAGGCTATGCCACTGTAGAAGATGTTCAGAAGAGCTTTACTTATTCCGCGATCGAGCAGGACATTAAATCACCTCACCGTTACCTGGATGAAAACTTTTGCCCGAAGGAAGGTGATATTGTGGCCGACCTTGGAGCCGCCGAAGGTAATTTTTCGCTGATGGTAGTGGATAAGGTAAAAGAGCTTTACCTGTTCGAAACGCAGGAAATATGGCGGGAAGCCCTGGAAAAAACTTTTGAGCCCTGGAAAGACAAGGTGCATATTATCAATAAATTTGTTGGAAGCAGGAACGAAGGAAATACTATTACGCTGGACAGCATATTTTCCGGGAAAGACCTTAGCATGATAAAAATGGATATTGAAGGGGCAGAAATAGCTGTTCTGGAAAGCTCCAGGGAATTGTTGCGCAAAAACAATGTGCGCATGGCCATCACTACATACCATCGTCAGACCGATGCAGCTGATATCAGGAATATCCTCGAGGAATTAGGATATACCACCAGCTTTACAGAAGGATTTATGCTGTTCATTTATGATAGTCTTGAGCCTCCTTATTTCAGGAAAGGTATTCTGAAAGCATATAAATAAATAACATGTCCGTAAAAAGCATCCTCAGGAAATTTATTTCCCGCCAGAAAATACTCGGCTTTCTTGATTACTACCTGCAGTTCAAGAAGCACAAAAGTCCCTGGGGCGCCGAATTTAACGGGCAACACATACGAAGAGAGGTCGTTTTGGACATCCTGTCGAAGACCGGCATCAGCCAGGCAATAGAGACAGGCACGTTCCGCGGAACCACTACCCGTTTTTTTGTGGATAAGGGCTTGGAAGTATATACTTGCGAATATAGTCCGCGGTACTACTTTTTCAGCTACCTGCGATTCCGGAAAGACAAAAAGCTGCATATCGAGAATGCAGATAGCCGGGCTTTCCTGAAGAAGCTATCCGGGTCAGCCAAGATCACATCCGCACCTACCTTTTTTTATCTCGATGCTCACTGGTCGGCCGACCTGCCGTTAGCAGAAGAGCTGGCAGTAATCGATCAAAGCTGGACCGATTATATTATTATGATCGATGATTTCCAGGTACCGGGCGACGATGGATATTATTATGATGATTATGGCGGTGAAAATGTGCTGAATGATAATTATCTTAAAAGAACCGGGATCAGCTTTTTCAAATTCTATCCCGTAAGCAGCGAGAATGAGACAGGCGTCAAATCCGGCTGTATCGTACTTACCAGGAAGACGGACTGGGCCGCCGTTCTTAATACAAACCCTTTTTTGAAAAGTATTGAAAATTACCATGCAACGTGAAAGCTGGATTGCAGCATACAATCAGATAAATCAGCAATACCATCAGAAATATATTTATAGGTTTGGAGCTGACTCTGGTTTTTTCTCGGAATATAATAACCTGGTCTTTGCCATCCTTTACTGTCTCAAGCATGAGAAAAGATTTATTCTTTCCTCGAGATATTCCTTGTTCACATTGAGGCACGGGTGGACTGACTTCTTTGCTCCTTTTTGTGAAGAGGACAATCAGCCTTATAACCGTCTTTTTAATCAACGGGCATACCGTTTTGAGCAGGGCTTCCAGCGCAGGCCGCAAGACTCTACGTATACCGTCTTAAAAGAAAGGCTTTACCGTTTTGGCCTGAAGCAGGCGGCCCGGTTAGTAAAGGCGCGGCATTCCATTTCCTATTTCACGCAGGATCTTTGGTATCAACAGCGCGCAACGGACTTTATCAGCTCCGTTTTCAATATCCCGGCCCTGGGGATCCACAACCTCGACATTGTGGAAAGCAGCCGGATAATTATCAGGAACCTTTGGGTCTATTCTCCCGAAACAGCAGAAAATATTGAAAAGATCAGGAGCGTGGTGAACATAGAAGGCCCTTATGTTTCTATGCATATACGGGCCGGCGATAAATTCCTGGAAGCAGAGCTTAAAGGCGCAGAGGAATACATGCAAAAAGCTGTAAAATACGGGGTAAAAAAGGCGTTTGTTCTGACGGACGATTACCGGGTGATGGAAATATTGAACAAGCATTATACTGACTGGGAATTTTTCACCTTGTGCGGAAAGGAGGAAAGAGGATATTTCCACAACCAGTTCAGCCAGCTTACGCCAGAAGAAAAATACCACCAGCATCTCCGGTTGTTTGCCAGCATGGATATATGCGCGGAAGGCATAAGGTTCATAGGCACTTACAGCTCCAACCCCGGGATGTATATGGGCCTGCGAATGGGACAGGAATTTTGTGATTGCCTGGATTCGGAAACCTGGAAGTTCCATTAATCAGACTCGGTATGAACCTTTCTTCATTGCTTCAGAACAAGTATCTTGATAAATTCATCAGGAAGCCTAAAACGGAAAGGGATGCTATTATCCGGAAGAACGTTATAAATTCCTTTCTCTTCCAGTTTGCTTCTAACCTCATGGGGCTTGCTATTGTCCCGCTTTCCCTGTCTTACCTGACAAAAGAGAAATACGGGGTTTGGATCAGCGCCACCGCTATGGTGCTTTACCTGCAGAATATGAATTTCGGGCTCGGGTTTGGCATGCAGAACCATGTCAGCGAAAGCCTTGCAAACGACAACCAGGAGCAGGCCCGCCGGTTTGTTTCTATCACCTACAGGTATTCGTTCTTTATTGCCCTGTTGATCTTCATTTTAGGTGTCGGGGCTTCTTTCTTTATCGACTGGAATGCCCTTTTCAATACAAGAATAAAAGCTTCGGAGCTGAAGCTTATCACGCTCATAACCTTTGGATCGTTCCTCGTGTCCTTTGTGGCAGGAAATCTTCAGCAGGTATTGAATGCTACCAACCGCACGGCCGTGCCCAAGCTGCTTGGCCTTTTCACCAATGTGCTGTCGATCCTGCTGCTTGTGCTGGTGATCATTTTCAGCCATGACAATATCATATTAGCCGCCCTGGCGCTTGGCCTTCCTAATCCCCTGATATATTGCCTGGCCTCATACTGGTTCTATACCGGGAAGCTGAAAACGCTGAAGCCGCGTTGGCTGAGGGCAACAAAAGCCGAGGTCAGGAAGGTCTTTGGGCTTGGCTTTAAGTTCTTTGCCCTGCAGATAACGGCCTTGCTTATATTTCAGGTAGACATAGTGTTGGTGACCCAATATTTAGGGCCTGAAGAGGTAACTCCCTATAACTTGGTCAACCGGTATTTCTATTTTATCTTTTTTATTTTTTCGCTGGGAATTACTCCGTACTGGCCGGCCTTTACCGAAGCATATATCCGGAAAGATTTCAAGTGGATCAATCACTCGCTTAGAAAGCTCTTCAAGCTCTGCTTCCTGGCAGTAGGGATAGTGCTTGTGGCTTTTGCCGCTGCCTATTACCTTATACCTATATGGAGCCGGAGAGCATTCAATATATATGAGTACACCCCGCTTTTAATTGCTGCGGCCTTATATGTGTGCATGATGTTCTTTGTAAGCATTGTATCTACCTTTCTTAATGCGACCAGCCAATTGAATATACAGCTGCTGGCCCAGGGCATCTTGTCATTTCTTTCTATTCCCTTATCCATATTATTCCTGACCTATACCAATCTTGGAGGGGCCGGGGTGAATTTATCGATGGTGATTTGCCAGGGTGTCTTTCTTGTTATTTGCCTGGGGTATATAATGCGGTTGATCAAAAAGGAGCTTCGATGAAAAAAGCCTGTTTATTTGTCAGGAATGACCCGGCGATGCTGGCTAATAATATATTCCTGGGCACGGAAATATATGGAATGAAGAGCGATGGCTTTATGTTCCGGCATCTTCGCGAGCTGCTGGCTCAAATGGATATAGAGCTGAACACGCAGGATATTACGCCCCCTGCGGAAGCTTATTTCGTTATTTACCTTGACCAGGTAGAAAAAGAGGTGGTAACGGAAAAGTCCTTTCTTATCGTAACCGAGCCGCCGATCTACTCGCCGGATGCCTGGGTGCCGGAAAATCACGTGCGGTTCCGGAAAGTATTCATGCATGACGGACAGTATGAGAAAAATAACCCGGCGCTGTACAGGCAGATCAATTACGCAATAGATTTTGAGGGAATGCAAGAGCTGCCTGTACCGGAAGAAGAGGCATACGCCAAAAGAAGGCTGGCATGCCTGATCAATGGCTCTATCAGCAAGGATAAAGCCCAGAAAGAAAAAAATTCCCTGTTATGGGAGCGCTATTATATTATAACCTGGTTCTCCAGGTTTCATTCGCAGGAGTTTGACTTTTTCGGCAGGGGTATCAGGAAGAAGCTGTATGGAATGAGCTTCCGGGGGCTTGGCCTGCTGAAGAAAATTCTGCCGGCTGCTGTAATTGAAAAATTGGCGATGCTCGTCCAGCATAAGGTGTATAGGGTGTACAAGGGAGAGATCGACGCCCTGAAAAAAAATGAAACACTTGCCAATTATAAATTCAATTTTTGCCTCGAAAACTCCACCGACATTGATGGTTATGTTACTGAAAAGCTGTTTGACTGCTTTTATACCAAGACGGTACCGGTGTACCAGGGAGCGCCCAATGTAGGAGAGCTGGTGCCGGAAGAATGCTTTGTCAGGTATGAGCGGTTTGGCTCGCTCGATGAGCTGTACGATTATATGAAAGCAATGCCGTATAAAGAGGCAAGGAAGATATTCGAGGCCCAGCATCATTTCCTGGGCAGCGAAAAAGCCCGGCATCTTAGTACGGAAAATTATTGCCTGACCATATTGTCTGAACTAAAGAAAGCTTCTTTTATCAATTAATCTTTTTGCCGTGATCTCTGTTTACACTACTTACATCCATCCCACAGCCACGCGGAACGTCAATGCCGTGCTTGGCTCTACCTTTTTAAGCGAGGGCGTAAAAGTGAAGGAGTTTGAAGCGCTGCTCTCCGAAAAGCTGGGGATCATCAATCCTGTTGCCCTTAACAGCGGCACGGCAGCCCTGCACCTGGCATTGGTGCTTGCCGGCATAGGTGAAGGCGATGAGGTGATCATTCCTGCCCAGACATTTGTTGCCACGGCGCTTGTTGTACAGCAGCAGAAGGCAAAAGTGGTGTTTGCAGATGTTAACTATAAAACAGGGAATATCGATATTGCTTCCTTAAGATCGAAAATAACCGGAAGAACAAAGGCCGTCATCCCCGTACATTGGGGGGGAATGCCCTGCGATCTCGACGAGATACAGGCCGTGGCGGATGAGCACGGGCTTATCGTGATCGAAGATGCTGCCCATGCGCCGGGAGCTACCTATAAAGGTCGCTTTATTGGCTCTATCAGCGACTATACCTGTTTTTCGTTCCAGGCGATCAAGCATATCACGACCGGCGACGGCGGTGCCGTAGCCTGCAAAGACGATGCGAAAGCCGTCGAGGCATTTACGAGGAGATGGTTCGGGATAGACAGGGCCGCTTCCAGGCCGTCATACCTTGGTGAACGGCAATATGATATTTCCATGCAGGGGTTTAAGTATCACCTGAACGACTATGGGGCGGCTTTGGGCATTGCCAATATATCCGATATTACCGAGAGGCTGGTACAGCTTAGGACCATTGCGCATTATTACCGGGAAAGCCTGGTAGATGTACCGGGGATCGAGCTCTGGGATGCCCCTGAAGATCGTGAAAGCGCCTGGTGGCTTTTCGGTATGCATGTTGAAAAAAGGGATGAGTTTATCAGGGCACTGGCAGACAGGGGAGTGGTGGCTTCTGTGGTGCACCAGCGGATAGATCGTAATTCCCTTTTTGGCGGCATCGATCAAAGCCTTGTTAACCAGGCCCGCTTTGACGAAACCCAGGTTCATATACCTTTACATGCGGGAATAGCTACGTCTGATGCAGAGTATATTATTCAATCAATTAAAAAAGGCTGGTAAGTGAAAATTGTTTTATTAGGACATACAGGTTTTGTTGGAACAAACATGTTGCTGGCATTGCAGCAGGAGAAATATGACATTTTCCCTGTCAGCAGGGGCAACGGGTTTGACATCCGCAATAAAGAAGACAATCTCAGGTATTTAAGAGAAGCTCGCCCTGATGTGATTGTCAATTGCGCCGCGCATGTCGGAAGCCTTAATTACGTTTCCCAATATGCTGCGGATGTTATATATAACAATTCATCCATGATAACCGCCATGTATGAGGCGGTAAAAGAAGCATGTCCCAGTGCTGTAATAATTCAGCCTGTTGCCAATTGCGCATACCCGGCCAATGCTACGATCTTCAGGGAAGAAGAGTTCTGGAACGGGCAGCTGCATCCCTCCGTTCTGTCTTATGGATTTACCAGGCGGATGCTGATGACCATTTCCGAGTGCTACAAGATGCAGCATGATATCCGGTCAATAAACCTGCTGACGCCTAATATGTATGGCCCTTACGACAGCACAGATCCCAACAAGGCCCATGCGCTCAATGCCCTTATCTCGAAATTCGTAAAGGCAATTGAAACAGGGCAGGACCAGGTTGAGATATGGGGCACCGGGATTGCCATCAGGGAGTGGCTGTATGCTGCCGATTTTGCCAGGATAGTATTGCATATATTGAAGGATATTAATAACTCTGTATACGATACGCCTGTAAATATTGCACAGGAGCACGGGTTGAGCGTAAAAGAGCTGGTAGACCTGATACTGAAGAATGTTTCATACAAGGGAGAAACTTTTTACAATAAGAATATGCCCGACGGCGCACCGCGGAAGGTGATGAGCAAATACCGCTTTGAGCAGGTCTTCCCGGGCTTTTCCTTTACGCCGTTTGATGAAGGCATTGCGGAAACGGCCAAATACTATAAAAGCGTTTATCCATGGTAAGCAGCTTCGACCTTTCTCTTTTAAGATCTCATGGTCAGGACGTGTTTATCTCCGCCCATGTGGAGATCAGGAGGCCGGCCCTGGTGTCTGTAGGCGATCACGTGGCGATCGACAGTGGATTTTATATCACCACCCAGGCAGAGATCGGCAGCTATATCCATATCGCGCCTTACGTGCATGTAATAGGCAGCGCCAAAGGCTTGCTGAAGATGGGCAACTTCACCAATATTTCCCTGGGAGGTAAGATCGTTTGCGGCAGCGACTCTTTTATGGGAGAAGGACTTATCAGCGCGCCGGGCATCCCCGAAGAGTTCAGGGATGAGCTTGTAATAAAGCCCGTGGTTTTCGAAGATTTTGCTAATACAGGAGCCAATGTGACCATCCTGCCGGGTGTAACGCTTGCCCAGGGATCTGTTATCGGCGCCAATTCCCTGGTTACAAAAGATACTGAGCCGTGGACCATATATGTCGGCTCGCCTGCAAGACCCGTCAAGCAACGAAAAAAAGAAAAGATGCTGGAATATGCTCTTCAGTTAGGCTATGAATACAGATAAAAAGATCCGCCTTAGCTATGTGCTGACAACCTTCAATAAGCTGGCTTACTTGAAAGTTACGCTCCCTGACCTGGCTGCGGCGTGCAAAGAGGATGAGGAGATAATTGTATATGATGGCGGCAGCAAGGATGGTACAGCCGAGTTCCTGCAGGATAATTTTGACAAAGGGCTGATACACCAGTTCGTTTCCGAAAAAGATTTCGGGGAAGCCAATGGCTATAACAAAGCGATGCTGGCCGCAAAAGGCACGCTTATCAAGATAATCAGCGACGACGATGCATACGATTACGAGGCCATAAGCTTTTGCAAGGAGTTTATGTGCGCTCACCCGGGAGTGCACCTGGTTGCGGCAGATGGATATGGCGTTAATAATCTTTTACAGCATAATAATTTCCACAGGCGTTATCAGGTAAGGGATTTTAATAGCTGGAAGCAAACCCGCAAGCCGTTTATTTTCTGCGGCCTGAGCATTATGCTTCGGAAAGACGCGCTACCCTTATTAGGGCTTTGGGACCCCAATTTCCTGATCATCGATTTTGAATACGCGCTGCGGGTCACTAAAAGCAAGGCAACCATCGGGTGGTACAGCGGCGTCAACTATGTGAACATCGTTAATGAAAAAAGCAATTCCGGGAATCATTGGCGGCGGATGGAGGTGGAAAAAGAGCAGCTGGAGAGGCTATATCTCGGTAAAAGCCCCCTTATTTCTTTTAAGGTCAAGGATGCCGTAAAGAATATAGTGCGACCGCTTAAATACCGCCTGTTTCCCGGCCGGACCTATGACCCCGTGCCTTACGCGGAAATATATAAGCTAAGCAAGCAAAAACTGAAAGATGAAAACGCATCTATTAAAAGCGAGATTTTTATGTAGCCTTTTCGCAGTTGCGTTCATTATGCCTGGCATATCGGCGCAAACCGTGGTGAACATAAAGAAGTTCGGGGCAAAAGGAGATGGGAAGACAGATGATACCAGGGCAATACAAGCTGCAGTAACCCGCGTAAATGCCCTGAAGCGTAATGTAATGCTGGTTATACCTCGTGGCACCTATTTAGTAAGGCCGCAAAGACCGGGAGTGGGGGAAGAAGGTCCGTATGTGCCTGTCGATCTTCTCACCTTCAGGGATTGCCAGAATATTACGGTCAAAGGAGAAAGCGGGGCCAGGATACAATATGCCTCTTCGCTGTATTATGGAGCTTTTGAGCGGAAGAACGGCCGGCTCGAAAGAGCGGCGGTAGTTACGACCGATTACCGGAAGCTCGCATCCATCGGTCATGGGATCGCATTGTATGACAGCAAGAATGTGACCATACAGGGAATAGAGATAAATGGAAATAATAAGAGCTTTATCCAGGGAGGGGAATTTGGAGATGTGGGCTTTCAGATAGATAATGACGGGATATTTATACGGGATTGCTCGGATGTGACCATAAGCAATGTATTTATCCATCATTTCGGGCGCGATGGCCTTCAGATAATCAATAAAACTCCTGCCGGATTTAATACTCCTTCACAACGCCTGGTATTGAAGAGCTCGAGGTTCGAGAATAACGGGCGGCAGGGCTTTTCCTGGACAGGTGGAACAGGCCTGCAGGCAACCGGTTGCTCTTTTAGCCATACAGGTAAGGATGGCCTTACATCGCCTCCGGGGGCAGGAATAGATTTTGAGCCCAATGCAGGATATATCGTTTATGATGGAAAGTTCACCAACTGCCAGATAAAAGGTAACAGCGGGGTAGGCATACTTTCAGACGCAAGCGGTGACGCAGCCAGGAAAATAAGCTTTTCTCAATGCCAGGTAGAAGGCTCCTCGAGCCCAGCCATATGGATCAAGAGCCCTGATTTTTCCTTTACCGGCTGTAAGATCGACGGGTCATACTTTTTCGGCTATGCTGCCCGGGTTAAAGAAGACGGCACCCGTTTTTATAATTGTGTTTTTTCTGATGTTTCCATCAGGGACACGAAAATGAACTATATCATTGAATCGAATGGCGCCTCTTACCTGTTATTCAGCAATTGCGATTTTTCGGCTACAGAAAAGTCGCTGATATATGCCAACGGGCATAATGATGAAGCTATCGAGTTCCGGAATTGTACGTTCAGCGCTAATTATAGAGCAAATGCACCGGCTTTGCAGCTGGGGTCGTTCAGCAGCAGGACCATGTATAGCGGTACAACAAGATTTTTACAGCCAGGCGGTGGAACATTGGGCTGGAATATCGAGAACAGCAGCTTCGGTAACCCGGAGATTGCTGCTACCGAGGTCAGCACCAGCCATCGCATGGCAACATTCGGTAAGGTAACGATCGGGAAAAACAATTCCCGGGCAGTTCTGAATATCAATGACGGCGGCTCCTTGCTGATCAATGCCGGCGCTTCGCTGACAATAGCCGGTAACGGTAAGCTTATTCTTAAAAAGGGCGGAACGCTTTGGATAGCGCCGGGAGCAACCCTCTTAATCGAGGGAAGCCTGGAGGCCGAGGCCGGAAGCTATATATGCGTACATGAGCAGGCGATCATATCCAAAGAGTCTTTAAGCCGCATCAAGGTCAACAACCAGGCGTTCCGGAAAGATAATCCCCAGCTCAAGGCCGGCTTAAGCGGCTGCAGAAAGTTTTAATATGCTCCCGTTCTTTTCAATAATCATACCTGCATACAACAGGGCGCCGTTCCTGGAAGACCTTCTGGTTTCTATCGGAAAGCAGGAGTACAAAAGCTGGGAGGTCATAGTAGTGGACGATGGAAGCAAGGATAATACCCGGGACGTAATGACGCGGCTGTCCGCCAACGATGCACGTATACGCTATATTTACCAGGATAATGCGGAACGCGGTGCGGCAAGGAATAACGGTATCAGGAATGCGAAAGGAGGGTACGTGGTTTTTATAGATTCTGATGATATCATGATGCCGGGCTATTTGCGATCCCTGCACGACCTGATTGAAGGATATCCCGGTTATAATTTTTACGCCGGGCGTTTTTTAATAAGCAAGAACGGCGCGCTAAGCAAGCCGGATATTGCTTACCTGCCTGCAGGCGAGCATACGCTGGCAACCGTTCTCAAAGGAAATCCGTTTGCTTGCAATTTTTGCATAAGGAGGGATAATCCCGGGCTGATATTGTTCAATGAAGACCGTTCATTGGCTACCACGGAGGACTGGATGTTCCTGGTGCAGAACCTGCAACATGATAAGCTTTTCTTAGGGGATTTTATCGGTCTGCATATGGTGCAGCATGATGCAAGAAGCATGCAGAACAATAAGCTGATCATTGAAAGGCGGAATAAGGCCACAGCGCACCTGATAGCTGAAATGTCCCTTTCTCCGGGACCTGTCCGCATAATGCAGGCGTACACTTATCTTTTTTGTAGCGTACATGCCTACCTGGATTATGACCGGAAGCTTTCGCTCTCTTACCTTTGGAAGTTTGGCTCACTGGTAGGCTATACGCGCATACCTGTTTCATATCTTATAAAATACCTTATAGGAAAGCGTTTTATTTCGCGCTACCTGCAAAGAAACTGATAGCTAACCTCCGGTCAATCGTATTGTTGAGATCAACGTCATTAACCCTTTATGAAAATATTGTTCCTGGGAAATTGGGCATTATCAGAGGGACTTACTGTTTCAACGGTCTTCCCGCATGTGAAGCTGTTGCTGGAATCCGGCAATGTCAGCCAGCTGGTTCTTGTCACTATTGAAAGAGAACCGGGAAAAAAGCGGGTGCACCCTTTCCTGGATCAGCCGAAACTGGTATTTGAGCCGCTTGTCAGGAAAAGCGCAGGGATGGGCTTCCTGTCGAGGTTTGTAGAAATGTTCAACTTTTCTGCAAAGCTTGACGAGCTGATAAAAAAGCACTCTATCGATGCAGTTATAGCCAGGGGCGCGCCTGCCGGAGTATTGGCCCTTGCCGCCTGCAGGAAAAATGCTGTTCCCTTATATGTCGAGTCTTTCGAGCCTCATGCAGAATACATGCATGAGTCAGGTGTTTGGAAGAAATGGGATCCCCGGTATCTTATAGAAAAGCGCGGCGAAAAAAAGGTTATTGCTTACGCTGCCGGGATCATGGTAGTTTCTGAAAATTACCGCACCAGGCTGATCAGGGAAAAAGTGCCAGCTGAAAAGGTCTTCGTTATTCCATGCATTACCGATACGGAGCGCTTTTCGTTCTCAAATGAGCAGAGGATAGCCATACGGGAAAGACTGGGCATCGGCCCCGACGATCTTACCGGTATCTATGTCGGTAAATTCGGAGGTACTTACTATAAGGAAGACGCTTTTATTTTTTTCAGCCGGCTGCTTCAGCAAGAGCAGCGGATGCATACAATAATCCTTACTCCTGACCCTCCCGGGCAGGTAAAGGAACTGCTTGATACCTACGGGCTTCCTCAACATCAATTCCATATTCTTTGCGTGCCTAACGAAGAAGTGGCAGGCTATATCTCTGCTGCAGATTTCGGCTATGCGTTGATAAAGCCGTCTCCAAGCAAGGCATATGTTTCCTTGGTAAAATGCGGCGAATATTGGGCGATAGGCATTCCCGTGATCATAACCGATAATATCGGCACCGACTCGGACACTATCCGTAATGAAGGAATAGGCGTTGTGCTGGAAGATAGCTGGAAGCAGCAGCCGGAAAGTTATTTCAGGAATATAATTTCAGCTGTCAGCTCCCTTGATCTCAGGCCTAAGATAAGGGCCATAGCATTAAGGGAAAGAAGCATTGAGATCTCAAGATCTGTTTACCGGCAGCTCGGCTTTCTTAAATAAATGCACGACCGTAGGTATCGCAATAGCTTTTTGTTTCGGGGATAGATTTGCTTGTGTTAATTCAAATAGGCTTTACAGGCCGGTTGTCAATACATGGAGGATAAAAAATGATTCTTTTTTTGGTTCCTTATCCTTTGCAGAAAGCGCCGTCTCAGCGGTTCCGGGTTGAGCTTTTTCTGCCTGTGCTCGACGAAAGAGGCATCAAGTATAAGATCACTCCATTCATGGATGAGGCCACACAGGATATCTTGTACCGGAAAGGCAACGTCCTCAAGAAGGGCTGGAGCGTGCTGAAAGGGTTTCTGAAACGCTGGAAGATCGTGCTTTTCGAAGCGGGAAAATTTGAATATATATTTATTCACAGGGAAGCGGCCCCGGTAGGACCGCCGGTTTTCGAATGGCTGCTGGCAAAGGTCTGGCGTAAAAAGATCATCTACGATTTTGATGATGCTATCTGGATCAGCAACCCTTCAGGCGGTCAGGCTTTGCTGTCGTGGTTACGGGCTGCCTGGAAGACGAAATATATTTGCCGCTGGGCATGGAAGGTGGTGGGTGGCAATGATTTTCTATGCAGCTATGGCCGGCAATTCAACGATCAGGTGTACTATATCCCTACCTGTGTAGACACTGAGAATCAGCACAACCTGGTTAAAGCCACCTCTTCCCATCCGCCTGTTGTAGGCTGGACGGGTAGCCATTCTACCCTGCAATACCTGGAAGAAATTGTTCCTTTGCTCAAGAGCCTCCAAATGGAGATCGGGTTTAAGGTGTGCATTATTGCTGACCGTAAGCCTGATTTCATGTCCCCTGGCTGGATATTCATTAAATGGAACAAGGAAAGCGAGATAAGCGATCTGCTGACATTGGATATAGGCCTTATGCCGTTGACCGAAGATCCCTGGTGTGAAGGCAAATGCGGGTTTAAGATCATCCAGTATCTGGCTTTAGGCATACCGGCTATAGCAAGCTATGTAGGCGTTAACAAGAAGATCATCGAGCAGGGCAGGAACGGTTTTCTGTGCACCACCGGTAAGGATTGGGAACAGGCCTTAAAGAGCTTGGTAGAAGATGCAGACCTTCGAAAAGAAATGGGACAGCAGGGTAGACAGCATATAGTCAGGAATTACAGCATAAAAGCGTATGCCGGGTCATTCGTGCAGCTATTCAGCGATAAGACCAATGATACCTGGAGAAATGACGCCCGGAATTCCTAAATGTTCAATACCCTTATCAGCTTTTTGTTTGGGCCGGCATTTCGATAATACAGCAGCACCAGCACGATGCCATAAAAAGGAAGACAGGGTATCTTATACCTCGAAAGGGTACCGAAGTTATAAGTGGTAACACCCACGGCAAAAGCGAAAAAAATAGAGAAGATCAGGCAAAACTGGATAGCAGGGTTAGCGCTAATAGTGCGCCATATCTTCGGGAGCCCGATCGTAAAGATGATCTTCAGCGTAAGGAATAAGAAGAGAAAGGCCTCGAGGGCAGAAAGCATGATGATCGGCTTTCTCGCTTCCCACAAATAAGGGCGGAACAACGTAACATTCACCGCCTGCGGGAATTTTGTCAGCATGCCCTGTATGCTGGGGTCAAAGCTTCCCAGGTCGTAGGCTGCCCCTTCTTCCTTTTCGGAAACATAGCTGATCCAGCCCCTGGTCTTTTCGGCTGTTTTCTCGATATTATCCAATGAATAGCTGCCGAGGTATTCTGCACCAAAATATTGCATGATAAAGACAAATCCTCCAAGGAAGCCGGCCAGGAAAAGCAGCTTTATAAAAAAACGGAGCCCTGAATGAGCCACTCGTTGCGTGTAGATAAAAAGTATCCAGATGGCCAGAGCCGGCACAAAGCCGATGATAATATATATCTTGATAGTGGCGATGAGTATAAAGCTTAATATGGACAAAATGATATTCTTTAAGCTAAAGTCCTTTTGCACCAGCATCCTGAAAACCCCGTAAGTAAGCCAGCCTAAGCCAAACATGCAGATCGAGTCCTTGAAAATGCCCGAGCCCCATACAAACGTGCTGGGAATAAACAGTATGGCAAAGGCAATAGGCCGGGTAAGCCGGGGATAAAGGGCTGCAAAGGTCCGGAACAGGGCCCAAACGCCGCTGAATGAGATGAAGGCAAAAATAACAGCGGTAGGAAGATAGGTGTTGAAGAGAAAAAAGCTGATAAAAGCCGCGATGGCGCATACGGTATAAGAAGCCGGGTCGGAATAATAAATAGTTTGACTGATAAGATTGTAGTAAGCAGGGTCATAAAGGTCCGGGATCTTAAAAAGCATATTGACCCATTGCACGAACGATTGATCGAAGGCAGAGTTGATGATCCGTGAATCATGAAAAAAGTTGAAGGTATCCCCGCCACCATAATAATACTGGTAGATCAGTCCTATGAAAACGGCTCCGAATATCTTTACGCTTAAGCCGGGGATATAATATTTTCTCCAGGGGTGGCCCGGAGGATATTTTTTGTTACGGTTACGATAGGCCAGCAGGTAAATAAATGCGATCACAAAAGGAAGCAAAGCATAATCAAGGATTGTGATATATTGCATGCAGGCGGAAAATTAAGAATAGTTTTTTCAATATCTATGTGTGGAATAACAGGTATAATTGCTTTTACCCCAAAGGGTAAGAAGATGCTCTCAAAGGTAGGTGATTCGAATGATAAACTACGTCTGCGCGGCCCTGACGGCGGTAACCTGTTCCATGCGCCCAATGCGGCATTAGGGCACCGGCGGCTCAGCATTATCGATACTTCAGACCATGCCAGCCAACCGATGACCGACCCTTCCGGGCGCTATACGATCGTTTATAATGGAGAGATCTTCAATTTCAAAGAATTGAAGGAAAAGTTCCTGGGCAACCAGGCAGAATGGCAATCCCATTCGGATACAGAAGTGCTCCTTCACCTTTTCATCTCCATGGGGCATGATTGCCTGCCCTTGCTGAATGGCTTTTTTGCATTTGGCGTTTACGATGCCCAGGAAGACTTGCTTTTCCTGGCCCGCGACAGGTTCGGTAAAAAGCCATTGCACTATTATCAACATGAAGATTATCTTGCTTTTGCCTCGGAAATGAAGGCTCTGCTGGTGTATGATCTGCCGCATAAGCTCGATCATACGGCCTTGCTCGAATACTTGCAGCTTAGCTATATTCCACAGCCCAGGTCTATACTGCAGGGAGTTGAAAAGCTGATGCCAGGGCATTATATGTATGTAAGCCAGGGGCAGGTTAAGAAAGCGAGCTACTATAAGCTCAACTGGCAACGCCCGGCAGACAAGCCGTCCTTGTCTTATGCAGACGCCTGCACCCGGCTGGAGCAGCTGATGGATGAATCGGTAAAAAAACGGCTGATAGCCGATGTGCCGCTCGGGGCTTTTCTTAGCGGCGGTATCGACTCTTCGGTAGTGGTAGCGCTGGCCAGCAGGCACACAGATAAGCTCAACACTTTTTCCATTGGCTATAAGGACAATCCCTTTTTTGACGAAACGGCATATGCGCTGTTGGTAGCAAAAAAATACAATACTGACCATACCGTTTTTTCTTTGGGAAATGATGATTTTCTCCAGCATATCCATGACGTTCTGAAGTATATCGACGAGCCGTTTGCCGATGCCTCATCGATTCCCGTTTATATTCTTAGCCAGCATACCCGCAAGCATGTAACGGTTGCGCTCTCAGGCGATGGCGGCGACGAAGTATTTGCCGGCTACAACAAGCACAAGGCAGAATGGAGGGCCCGGCAGAACGGGGTGCTTAAAGCGCTGATCAGGGCAGGAGCGCCGGTATGGAAAATGATGCCGCGGTCGCGGAACAATAAGATCGGCAATCTTTTCCGCCAGCTGAGCCGCTTTGCAGAAGGCACATCGCTTGGGGCCAGGGAACGATACTGGCGCTGGGCTTCCTTGATGCAGGAAGAAGAGGCCGTTTCATTGCTTACACCGGCGGCAAAAGAACAGGTAGACTGGCAGGCATATAAAGCACAGCAGGATAGCCTGCTTTCGCGCCTGGATAATGATGGCAGTAGGCTGGAAGATATGCTGGCAACGGATATTGACCTGGTATTGCTGAGCGATATGCTGGTAAAGGTAGATCTGATGAGCATGGCCAATGGCCTGGAAATAAGAAGCCCTTTCCTGGATCATGAAGTGGTTGATTTTGCCTTTACGCTTCCTACCAGCTATAAGATCAACGGGAAAATGAAAAAACGGATAGTGCAGGACGCTTTCCGGAAATTATTGCCGCCCGAACTGTATAACCGGCCTAAAAAAGGCTTTGATGTGCCTTTGCAGGGTTGGTTCAGGAATGAGTTGAGCGGCTTTATATTCGACAACCTGCTTTCCCCCTCCTTTATCAGGGAGCAGGGATTATTCTCCTACCCGGCAATAGCAGCTGTAAAAGAGCAGCTATACTCCTCAAGTCCTGGCGACTCCGTAGAAGTGCTCTGGACCCTCATCGTATTCCAAAGCTGGTATAAAAACTATTACCAATGAACGGAAGGTTTGTTATTTCTCTCGACTTCGAGCTTTACTGGGGAGTAAGAGATCACCGCCGGCTGGAAGATTATGGGGAGCATATTAAGAACGTGCACCAGGTTGTGCCTGCGTTGCTGGAGCTGTTCCGGAAGTATGATATACACTGTACCTGGGCTACGGTCGGCTTTCTTCTTTGCCGGGATAAAGCAGAGCTGCTTCAGCATGTTCCAGCCCGTAAGCCCGGCTATGATAATATAACGCTTGATCCCTATCGCTATATCGAGAACAATGAATTACCGGCTGTATATCATTTTGCCCCTGAGCTGGTGCAGGCCATACGTCATGAGCATGGCCAGGAGATCGGTACGCATACGCTTTCTCACTTTTACGCGATGGAAAAAGGAAGCGGCATAGATGCCTTTGAGGCAGACCTGGAAGCGGCATTAAGGCTGGCACAGGCAAAGCAGCTGCACATAACGAATATTATTTTCCCGCGCAATCAATACGGGTCGGCTCATTTGCGCGCCTGTGCGGCCAAAGGCATAAAAACCTTCCGGGGCACAGAAGGCTCCTGGCTCTATCATTCGCGGAGCCGCTCGCAGGAAACAGCGTTCAGGCGGCTGATGAGACTGGCAGATGCTTATATGAACATTTCCGGTCATCATACGGTATTGCCACGCAAAGAAGAGGGATTGCTTAATATTCCCGCCAGCCGTTTCCTGCGTCCTTATAACCCAAAATTGAATATGCTGGAGCCGGTCCGGCTTCGCCGGATAAAGCGGTCTATGGAAAATGCGGCCAGGCAAGGCAGCATCTATCACCTGTGGTGGCATCCGCACAATTTCGGCAAGCACATGGAAAAGAACTTTGCCTTCCTGGAAAAAATATTTCAACATTTCGATCAGCTCCGTACAAAGCATGGCATGCAGCCGGCAAATATGGGAGAGGTCCTTGCGTCTTTTCAGATAAATGGATAAAAAGAAGATCATACTGCTGGTTACGGATTGTGATACTACTCGCATCGTTTACCATGCGTTAAAGCAGGACTTCGATATCGACCGGGTCATCATAGAAAAAAATATATCCCGTTCCCTGCTGATAAAACGGCGGATACGAAAAAAAGGCTGGTTCAACGTAGCAGGGCAGCTGGCCTTTATGGTATTTGTATCACCCCTGCTAAAGAGAGCTTCCCGGAAAAGATACCGGCAGATACTGGATGAGTACGCGCTCGATATATCGCCTATTCCGGCAGGTAAGATCACCCATATTGATAGCGTGAATGACCAGGCCTGCGGTGAGCTGATCCGGCAGCTGGCGCCAGCGCTGGTGCTGGTAAACGGTACCCGCATAATCGGTAAGAACACGCTGAAGAGCGCCGAGGCTCCTTTCATCAATATCCATACAGGCATTACACCTGAGTTCAGGGGCGTGCACGGAGGATATTGGGCCATTGCTACCGGTAAGCCTTCCCTTTTCGGGACCACTATCCACCAGGTAGACACCGGAATTGATACCGGGAATGTACTGGAGCAGGTTTGCATCAAGCCTTCGCCAAAAGACAATTTTGCTACTTATCCCGTGCTGCAATATGCCATTTGCCTGCCCCTGCTTAAAAAAGTGATCGCGGCTTTCCTGGAAGAAGGAATAATGAAAACAAAAGAACCATTAACGCGTGTGTCGAAACTTTGGTACCATCCTACTATATGGCAATGGTTACGGTACCCGGCCCGTGTTCGCAGATAAAATTTACCGATGCCGAGAATACTTCGTATACATAACCGCCTTATCATTGGTGGTCCTACCCTGAATGTTCTGTACCTTACCAAGTACCTGGCCCCTGAGTTTGAGACCCTGCTGGTAGTGGGTGAAAAAGAAGACCATGAGCAGGATGCCGGGGCGCAGGCCCGGACGATGGGTATCGAGACCCTGGTGGTGCCTGAAATGGGGCGATCTATCCATCCTCTACGGGATTATGCCTCGTACCGCAAGCTTCAAAAGATCATCCGTGAGTTCAAGCCCGATATCGTGCATACCCATGCTGCCAAGCCAGGCGCCGTAGGCCGGCTGGCTGCCAGCTCCTGCAAGGTGCCGGTGATCGTTCATACTTATCACGGCCATGTGTTTCATTCTTATTTCAGCAAATGGAAAACAAAGCTTTTTATAAATATAGAAAGATACCTGGCCCGGAAAAGCAGCGCTATAGTGGCCATCAGCAACGAGCAGAAAAGGGAGCTGGTGCAGGATTTCCGGATCGCGCCCGAAAACAAGTTCTGCATGGTGCCGCTGGGCTTTGAGCTGCAGCGCTTCCAGCAGCAATACGATGAAAAGCGTAAGCAGTTCAGGCAGGAGTTCGGCCTGCAGGATGATGAGATCGCTATCGGCATCATTGGCCGGCTGGTGCCTGTAAAAAATCATTCGCTTTTCCTCGAAGCGCTAAGCCATGTAACAAGGAACAGTCGCAAAAAGGTAAAAGCCTTTATTATTGGCGATGGCGAGACCCGCCAGGCGCTGCATGAGAAAGCCGCTTCGCTTGGGCTATCCTTCAATGCCGCCGGTGGCTTTTTTGATAGCAGCAGGACGCTTACCTTTACTTCGTGGCGCACGGATATCGACCGGATCAATGCAGGGCTGGATATTGTGGCCCTTACTTCCCTGAACGAAGGCACCCCCGTAAGCCTGATCGAAGCCCAGGCAGCCAATAAGCCGGTAATATCCACGAAAGTAGGCGGTATACAGGATATCGTTATCGAGCATGAAACGGCCCTTTTGTCGCCCGTAAACGATATAAAGCAATTCAGCGAGAACCTGCTTCAGCTGGTAGAGGATGATGAGCTGCGGGCAAGGCTGGGGCAGCGTGGCGCCGGCTGGGTAATGGAAAGATATAGCGTGCAACGGCTGGCCGGCGACTTCAGGCACCTGTATAATAAATTGCTGTTGCAGGCAGGAAAATAAGGTTAATGGCGTCTCAGAATAAGTAAGGTTATGTTCAGCTTCTTCTCCAGGTCAAATTCCCGGAAAAATGGTTTTGATTTTTCCGGCATCTATACGGACATGCACTCGCATCTGCTGCCAGGCATCGACGATGGAGCTGACAGCCTCGATACGTCCCTCAAGCTCATCAGGGGACTGGCCGCCCTGGGATATAAAAAGCTGGTCACCACGCCTCATATTCTCTGGGATATGTATAAAAATACGCCGGCCATTATAAATGAGCAGCTTGCCAGCCTTCGGCAGGCATTGGCCCGCGAGAATATAGAGATAGAGATACAGGCGGCGGCAGAATACTTCCTTGATGAGCATATGGAAGAGCTGCTGCAGCGCAAAGAGCGGCTGCTTACCATCGGCAATAATATGGTGCTTACCGAGTTCTCGATGGTCAGCAAGCCTTTCGGCATCAAGGAGATATTGTTCGATATGCAAATGCAGGGCTACCAGCCCGTTATCGCTCACCCGGAACGTTATGCATATCTCGACCGGAACAAGGAATTTTATGCCGAGCTCAAGGAGCTGGGCTGTCTTTTCCAGCTCAATATCCTTTCTCTTGGAGGAGGGTATGGCCGTACTGTTACCGAGCTGGCTAATTATCTCCTGAAGAATGATTTCTACAACTTGGTGGGTACCGATCTCCACCATTCCCGCCATTTAGACGCACTACGCAACCCTGCCCTGGCGCAGCCCCTGCTTAAACTGCAGGAAAGCGGACGGCTGCTGAACCCTGACCTGTAATTGCGGCAGCTTTTTTTCCGGTAAACTTTTTGTGACTTGTGAAGAGGCCGTTAAAACTCTTTCAATGGTGAAACATTAAATTATGAAAGGACGGAAAAAAATCATAAATTTGGTCAACTAAATTGACGATTATGGCGAATACTGACTTCAATGATATGCTGGTAGATAATGCGGATTTTTTAAGGCCTTTTGCGATCAATCTCACCAAGGATGCAGAAGCAGCCAATGATCTTTACCAGGAAACGCTTTATAAAGCCCTGGCCAACCATGAAAAATATAATGCAGGCACCAATATAAAAGCATGGTTATTTACCATCATGCGCAATATTTTTATCAACGATTATCGCCGGAAGACCAAGCGGAAAACGGTTTTCGATAATTCGCCGGAGGATTACCTGCTCAATATGAAGCAGGCTTCTGTTCCCAACAGCGCAGAAGGCGTACTCCGTGAAAAAGAGATCAGGCTGGCTATCAGCCAGCTTCCCGAGATATTCAAGACGCCATTCCTTCTTTATTTCGATGGATATAAATACCAGGAGATTGCCGAATACCTGCATGAGCCGCTGGGTACCATCAAAAGCCGTATCCACTTTGCCAGGAAACTGCTCAAGGAGCAGATCAGCAGGTATTGATCCAGCAAATAGCTTATTGCAAGGCCGGGCATCGCCCGGCTTTTTTATTATATTAACTGATCCGGTTGCGCCAGCGTCTTCTTACCCGTTGCTGCTATTGCCTTCCTTTCCGGGTAGCTCAGCGGCTTCATCCTGCTGCTTCCCGATGCGCTTGATGATCCTTTCCAGCACCGGTCCGGCAAGGGCAATTACCTCCTTATCCTTTCCCGGCCAGCAGCTTATAAATACCTTAATATAATATCCCAGCTCAGGATTGTCCCTTACCATTGCTTCCAGCTCCTCCAGTTCAGCTGCAGAAGCTTCGCCCGCCAGCCTGCGGGCCAGCAATGACCATATACGATGCTGTTTATCCATCAGGTAAGCCCAATTACAGATGTTGTCGGTTATGCTGCTAATGGTGGTTTAAGGGTTAGACGCATAAGGCTCTGATTTTGATACAGGCCGGGCCATATTTTTTCCGCTGCCTGTTCTGGCAAGGGTAGATCGGCAGCAACAAGGTTGCCGCAGGAAGCTTTTCCATCCGTGGACAGGTTATTCTTTAAAAATAATCATGATAGCTCTTTACAGAGCACCGGGTGCCGGCTATCTCTTTTATGTCGTAAATTTACCTGCCTACCGGCTGTTTGCCATTGGCTGCAGCCGGCATGATGATAAAACTGTTTGCATGAATGTATTCGTCACAAGAGTGCTTCCCGGCATTGCTATCGATCTGTTGCAGCAAGCCGGGTGCAGTATAACTGTGCATAGTGAAAAAAGAGACCTCTCACAGCAGGAGCTGATCGCTGCCTGCAAGGCCCATAATGCCCTGCTGTCGGCCGGGCATACCAGCCTTGATGAGCATTTTTTAGAGGCCTGCTCCCATCTTAAAGTGATTGCCCTGTATTCCGCTGGCTTTGACCGGGTAGATGTACCGGCAGCCACCCGGCTGAAGATTCCTGTAGGCAATACGCCGGGAGCATTGAACAAGGCTACGGCAGACACGGCTTTCCTGCTTATGCTGGCCGTTACCCGCAAGGCTTTTTACATGCACGGGAAGATCGGCCGTAATGAGTGGAGCTTTTATGACCCGCTGGGCGATCTTGGAACAGAGCTCGATGGAAAGACGCTGGGAGTATTTGGGTTGGGAAATATAGGGTTTGAATTAGCCCGCAGGTGCCACAAGGCTTATGATATGAAAGTGATCTATCATAATCGTGGTCATAACCCGAAAGCTGAAAAAGAGCTGGGAGCAGTCCGCGTTTCCTTTGATGAGCTGCTGGAACGGAGCGATGTGCTTTCGGTGCATAGCTGGCTATCGCCCGAAACCCAGGGTCTTTTCAACAAGGATGCATTTAGTAAGATGAAGCCTTCCTCGGTATTTATCAATACGGCCAGGGGAGCGATACATAATGAGCAGGACCTTACAGAGGCCCTGCGTGCAGGGACTATCTGGGGCGCAGGGCTGGACGTGACCAACCCGGAGCCTATGCAGCCCGGCAATCCTTTGCTTGATATGCCGAATGTAGCTGTGCTTCCGCATATCGGTTCAGCTACCATAGAAGCCAGGACAGGCATGGCCGAAATGGCAGCGAAAAATATCATTGCCGGTCTCAGGGGTCAAAGGCTTCCTTATATCGTAAACCCGGAAGTATATGACCGGTGATAAGATGATCACCGGGCTTGGCCCGTATGAATAAGCCAGGCGGCACCCCGCTGCTTATAGTTCATAAGGCCTATCTCGCGAGCCATCTTATGTATAAAGCGCATTGTCTTATTGACCGGCTTCGGCATAGCTGGCAAAATTGTCCAGGATGGCTTGCCAGCCTTGCTTCTGCATTTCCAGTGGATTTATCGTTTCGGGGTCAAAGGTTTCCGTTATTCTGGTATGCTCGCCTTGCGGGCTGAAGCTTACCCTTACTTTCCTGCCGTAGTCAAGAGTATAGGTAACCAGTTCGTTGGTCTTTATTTCATCATATATACCGGCAAAATCAAATCCCATGCTGCCGTCCCTGGCTTCCATACGGATCAGGAACTTGCCGCCTGGCCTGAGATCGTTTTCTGCGCGAGGACTGTGCCAGTCATCAGAGGGATGATTCCACCGGGTGATGTGCTCAGGCTGGTTCCAGTAGTTCCACACCTTATCAACAGGCGCTTTTACCAGGCTTTCCACGGTTATGCTTGCTGCTTTAGCTGTTTTCATTGCATTATTTTTAGGATACAAACTTAAGATCAGGAATGGTCCTCAACGGTGTATAATGCCGACAAATGCAGGGCTATTTGCGACCTTGCAGCAGCTGTCTGAAAATAGTATAATGAAATGCCCGCTACTTGGTAGTAGCTCCGCCCAGTTGCGTCAGTACGTGATCAATGGGTTCCCAAAGCTCGATCTTGTTCCCTTCAGGATCCATAATATGCACAAATTTGCCATAATCGTAGGTCTCGATGCTGTCGACGATGGTGACCCCGTTTTCGCGTAGCTTTTTTACCAGGCCTTCTATGTTCTGTACGCGGTAATTGATCATAAATTCTTTCTTTGAAGGCGCAAAGCTGTTGCTGCCGCCCTGGAAAGGCGACCAGCGGAGATAGTTGATCTCAGCCGGCCGGTTGGCGTTCCTGAATTCAAAAGGAGAGCCATAGTCGTCAATGGCCAGCCCCAGGTTCTTACCATACCATTCCCTTGTGGCTTTGGGATCTTGGGCGTCAAAGAAGATGCCGCCGATACCGGTTACCCTGGGTGTAGTGTCTGGTGCAGGCTTTGCCGTTGGGTTGGTTTGATCGTCCATATGCTTTGGAGTTGATGTATTGCAGGCAGCAGATGCCAGCACAGAAATAAGGATCGTGCTTATATATTTCATCCGGCTGGTTTTGAAGAATGCAGCAGAAAGATAAATAAATAACAGGATATATCTATGCAACAACCTTTGCCAGGTACGCCTGGCACCTGTTTTATTTTTCGGGGTTTATTGATATATTATAGCAAAACCTTGATTATGAAAATGACCAACAAGCCTATTCATTTTATGGGTGCATTTGTGATCCGTAGGCAGGATCATGGTATTTTAACAAGCACTTATTTCAATTGCAATGCCCCGGATCCTCATCCCGAGACCATGAAATGGAAAAGTAAGTTGCCCAATGTGAAAGGGGATGACAAAGATAAAGCGGCCGACGCAGGTAATGATCCTTTTGCTGGTGTATATAAGACTGGCTGGCTTGAGCAGGGTCGTCATCAAGTGGGTGAATTGATCATACAGCCAAATGGGAGCATGTACGAGCTAACTTGGAATGATATAAAATCCCCTGGATCTTACGGGCATGCTACCAGGGAAGGAGATATCCTGTTCGGCTATTATTGGGGCGCGTAATCCCCTGAATTTACCGGGAAGCACTATCATATGCCGGGCAATTCATTTTCCCGGTTGCTTTTTCCTCTAACAATTCTTGTTGAACGGGACTACCCGATAAATAGTTATGGCCAAATATAAATTTTTATATTTGGCCATAACTCGAAAATATCATATATTTATGGCCAATTATAGATGAATAAAACTGTCCGTAAATAGCATGCAGGAAACCGTTATCGGCAGGGAAGAAGAAAAAAAGATACTGAAAGATATGCTGACCTCGGGAGAGGCCGAGCTGATCGCAGTATATGGCCGCCGTCGCGTTGGCAAAACCTTCCTGATCCGGCATTTCTATGCAAAGCAAATAGTATTTGAGTTCACCGGTATGCACGAAGCCGGCCTGGCCACCCAGCTGCTGAACTTTAGCAAGGCCCTGCAGGAAGCCATGGCCTCACCCATCCCGCCGGCGATCCCTGCCAGCTGGCTGCAGGCTTTTTCTTTCCTGACAGATTACCTGAAAGCCAGGCCAAAGAAACGGCCCATGGTAGTATTGTTTGATGAGTTTCCATGGATACATACGCCCAGGTCGGGATTTTTGGCAGCCTTTGGCCACTGGTGGAATACCTGGGCTTCGCGTCAGCCTCATCTGAAAGTGGTCATCTGCGGGTCAGCTGCTTCATGGATGATCGAGAACGTGATCAATAATAAGGGAGGGTTGCACAACCGCGTGAGCCGTTCTATCCGGTTATTGCCGTTTACGCTGGGTGAAACGGCTGCCTACCTGGCGCACCGGGGCATCCGGCTCGACCAGTACCAGGTGCTGCAATTATATATGGCCATGGGCGGCATTCCTCAATACCTGAAGCAGGTAAGCAAAGGCGAAAGCGCCAGTCGAGTGATTGACAAGCTGTTCTTCGAAAAAAACGGCCTGCTGAAAAATGAATTCAGCAACCTGTACCGGTCTTTGTTCAGCGATGCCGGGCATCATGAGGCCGTGGTAAGAGCATTGTCAAAAAAAGCCTCCGGCATGAGCAGGGCCGAAATAATTGCTGCCTGCGGATTTACTACAGGAGGCGGCACTACCCGGATCGTGGATGAGCTGGAGCAGTCAGGATTTATCACGCAATATATCCCCTTTAAAAAAACATCCAGGGAAAGCATTTACAAGTTGTCGGATGAATACTCGCTTTTTTACCTGAAGTTCATCGAACGCGTCGGGGCCACCGGCAGGGGGACCTGGCATAAAATAGCGGCAGGCCAGTCTTATAAAAGCTGGAGCGGGTTTGCCTTTGAGGCAGTATGCCAGAAGCATGTGCTGCAGCTGATACAGGCGCTGGGGCTTGCCGGGGTTCATATTGAAGCATCGGCCTGGCGATATCTACCGGGCAAAAAAGGAGAAAGGGGCGCGCAGGTAGACCTGCTGCTCGACCGGCAGGATCACTGCATCAATCTCTGCGAAATGAAGTTTTCGGCAGGCGAATTCGTGATCGATAAAAAATATGCCGCAGAGCTGGATACCAAGGTGCAGGTATTCCGGGAACAGGCCAAAACAAAAAAGACTATTTTCCCTACCCTTGTCACTACCTATGGTGTTAAAAAGAATGATCATTATACCGGGCGCGTACAGGCAGACGTGACAATGAAATATCTTTTTACCTGAGAAAAGCTATAGGAATATGGGTGCCCGCGCCTGTGCTTAGGCACCTCGGCTTTAAAAAGTATGATAAGGTGGTCTTATTGTCAATGAAGATAAACCGGCATAAACGGGTCATTATACCGATCATTATTTCTGCAGCCGGCATTTGCTTCTCTTACTATTATTTTACGCTCGATCAGGAATTGGATCTTCGGCAGCGCCCACGCTTTGCTTGGCACGCCCTTTTAGAATTACCTTGATGCCTGGGTTGATGCGGGTGAGGTGATTAATAAATGCATCTTTCTCTTTGGGAGAAATGATAACGGTGTCGTACCTGTTATAAGAAATTACGAGCCTGTCGATTGAAGCTGCAGGAGAGCTTACAGGATTATTCGTCTCTTTAATTTCCCTGATGGTGCCGGGATCAATTGTTTTGTCAAAGAAGAAACCGCATTTTATTCTCAGGCCGGTATCATTCACCTGGTAATATGTTGTCAGCAGCATATGAACAATGAAAGCAGCAAAAAGAAGCGTAAAGGCTGACCCGAACCAGATATTTTCAACAGCCAGTAGAATGCCTATTCCACCAATAATAACAGTAACGGGAATTATGAACTCGAGCCCGATTTTAGATCTGTATGTCGTCATATCCTGTTTATTATCTAAAATGAATGATCTCTGCGTGGCCCGCGCCAGAACGCCTATCAGCAGGGAAAAGCTTCCCGATAGCCCTATTATCAAAATTAATTATACTTCCCCAAAAAACAAAGAGCAGAAAGGCTCCGCGACATGATAAAAGCCAGGAGGCCCTACAGCCATATCCTGCAAGATGGTTACCAATAATGCCTGGCCAAAATACATTCCTCTTGGCTAACATGCCAACCTGCTTATTATATCCGCGGGATAGCATAATAGTAAACTCCGGGGCGGGCTATAATGGTATTCCTGTAGTATTCACGGCATATAAATTGCTGCAAAACAATAAGATCGTTGTGCTCCTGCGACTGCATACCGTGAGAACTGAACTACCGTACACGATCCTGTCAATCCCGACCTTATATATAAACCACCACATATGAAAACAATTGCTTTTTCAGCATTTCTTTTGCTGGCAGCACAGCAGCTGCATGCCCAGTTGATTTGGAACATGGGAACTTCAGCTGCCAATGCAAGCCCGTCTTCTGGTACACCTATCACAAACCTTTCTGTTTCAACTCTCACTACGGGTAATAATAGTGTTGCCACGGTATTTCAGACAGTTTCTGTTTCTTCGGGCTATACCGGCGCGAGCGGCTCATACAATGCTGCTGCTATTGCCCGCACAGGCACTTACTCCAGCGCTACCAGCGCTTATTTCGAGTTTACCCTGACGCCTGCTGCAGGCTACCAGGTGGTCGTGAACACGATCGCCTTTGGCAGCAGGTCTACCAAGACCGGTCCTGCAAGGTTTGCCATACGCGTCAACAAGGATGCCTATGCTTCCAGCATAGCCGGCGGCTTGCTTACAGCTAACAGCGTATGGATGCGGAAGTCACTTAGCAATCTTTCATTGGCCAGCGATGCCGGCACGGCCCTTACCATAAGGATATATGGCTATGAAGGGATCGGCAGCAACCCCAGCAATGCCAACTGGCGCATCGATGATCTGAATGTTGATGTTACGGTGGTTACTGCTGCCGGCGTATGTAGCGGTGTGCCTGCCAGCTCATCGGTGCTGAGCTCGGAGGGCAGCGTGCTATGCAGCGATGATGCTACCAGCACGCTTAGCCTGAGCACCAACTATACCGGCTCTTCCAACATCATCTACCAGTGGCAGCAGGCTACGGGCACCGATCCGTACCAGAATATCTCAGGCGCTGTCAATGCTACCTATACCATCCCGGGCACGTTGAGCCAAACTACAAGCTACCGTGCGCTGATCACCTGTGCGACTACCAGTGATGTCACTACGGCCACACCGCTTACCATCACCGTCAACGCATCGCCGGCAATTACGTCGTCGCCTACGGCCCAATCTGGCTGTATCGGCGGCACAGCAAGCTTTTCGGTGGCTGCCACCGGCACGGGCCTGAGCTATGCCTGGTACCGGCTTTCAAGCGGCACGGCAACGCAGCTGACAAATGGAGCCAATGTAAGCGGCGCCGCTACCGCCACTGTCACCTTGTCTAACCTTTCTTCTTCGGCCAATTCGGGCAGCTATTATGCCGTGGTGCAAAATAGCAACGGGTGCCAGAAGACCACGGTGGATGTGGCGTTGACGCTGAATACACCGGTTTCCATTACGAACCAGCCGCAGCCTGTTACCACAAGCACCGGCAGCAGCGCGACTTTCAGCGTAACGGCCACTGGCGATATTTCAGGATATCAATGGCGTAAGGACGGTATGGCTATTCCCGGCGCTACTGCCAGCAGCTATACTATATCCTCGGCTTCATCAGCAGATGCCGGTAATTACAGCGTGATCGTTACCGGTACGGGAGCCTGCGCCAGCGTTACGTCGGCTGATGCTACGCTGACCGTTTCAGGAGGCTTGCCGGTAACGCTCCTGCGTTTTTCAGGAAGCATAGCAGGAAACGATGTGCTGCTGCAATGGCAGGTGGCCGACGAGCAGCATATAGCAGGCTATGTCATAGAACGCTCTACTGATGGGCTGCAGTTTGAGCAAGTAGGGTTTGTTGATGCTACTCCCGAGCAGGCCAGCGTAAAAACCTATCGCTGGCGTGATGAGAATGCTCCCCGGAATGGTATATACTACCGGCTGAAAACCAGAGAGCAGACCGGCCAGGGTGTTTATTCATCAATTATCCGCATACAGGCCTTCGATACGCCGCAGCCAGTTGCTTTGTATCCCAACCCGGTTGAAACAAGCCTGGAAGTACGGGGCGTGAACGGGGTACGGCAGGTAACGATCTTTAATGCATACGGTCAAGCGGTATGGCGCGGCCAGCAAACTTTTAGCTCCACGCAGGCGCTGGATATGAGCATGCTGCGTCCCGGCGTTTATGTATTGGAGATATGTGGTTCGGCAGACCGGTCATCATGCCAGCATTTACGTTTTGTAAAAAGATAAAGACTGGTAGGATGTAAGATAACAGAGGGGCTTCGCCTGCAAAGGCTGCCGGCGATCATGCAGGAAAGAAGGCGAAAGGGATTGCGTGGCCGGATATATAGCTATGCCAGTAATTGTGAGCTTAGGTGTAATGATGTCAAAGCGGGAAATGTCTTTTTGAATGCTTATTTTGTTAGACATTGTAGCCCATTAAAATTCTTCTTAATAGACCTCAAAGTAAACATAACAAAAAAATGAGTGTTACGATAGAGGTTGAAATGATAGCTAACAAAGAATATAAGTTCATCTCGTGAATATTTTTTCCCCATTTATCGATTTCGGTCTTAGATTTTTTTGTTATCTCTGATTCAAACCTGCTTTTCTCCATCATTTTGTATTCAATAAAAAGAAGTATGGCTAAGTTCCCGATCGGAATTAATATTGTTGCAAGGGGAATATCATTTTCCAATTTGGATAATGCAAAATAGCCAGCAATTAAAATGTTATTGAATGTAAACAATTTATCATGCAGCCTATCAAAATGTTTAAGCAAATTCTTCAATCCTTCTTCTTCAGTTTTTTTTAACCGCTGAAAAATTTCATTAAGTTCTTTCTCCGTCATTAAACCGTGTTCATTTGCAAAATCATCGTCCATAACGTTCGATTAGGCTATCTAAGGATTAAAGCAATTAGCGGCAACTGGCGACATTTCATAAACCAATGTGGACAAGATTGCTTCTAAGTCTTCTTGTCGAGGTTTAAACTTGCTGAGATGAATTTGGAACTACAATGACTTTGTCGTCCAATTTTTGAATTATTAAATTTTATTTAAGCAGAGGCAAAGAGTCAATTTTTGAAAGAATCTTCAAGACTTCTCCAATAACATGAGATCTAATTTTGTTATTCCTCTTTTCACCTAATTCAGCCTGATATTCTTGGAGTAATTTTTTCATAGTTCTAATATTCTCTGCCTCTTCCTTCAATTTTTCCTGGTCAACAAATCTATCCTTTTGTTTTTCTAAAGTTGAATGGCCTGCTAACAAATTGTGGAAGAAAAGCGTGTCAACCTAATAAGGATTTCTCGAGCTCTACACGACCTTAATAAATGATCTAAGGCGGTTAGCTGGTTCTATCAAATTGAATAATATCATTGTGGTATGTAAACTACTGTAAGTTACGTAAATTTTATTTAATTTTGTACGTAAAGCAATGATATGGATACAAAATTGACGCTTTCGTTAGACAAAAAAGTAATTGAACAGGCGAAAAAATATGCGCGGAAGAAAAATATAAGTTTGTCCAAGCTTATTGAGGCTTACCTCCGCAAGACTTCCTTACCCGAAAAGGAAGAGCCTGCCATTTCACCGTTGGTTAAGAGCTTATCCGGCGTAATTAAGCTGCCAAAAGAATTTAACTATAAAAAGGGATATTCCGACTATCTATCTGACAAATACAAAACTAAATGATGGAGAAGGTTTTTCTTGACACTGATATAGCTCTGGACCTATTATCTGAAAGATTACCGCATTATACGTATGCTGCTCAACTATTCACTTTATCGGATAAAGGAAAATTGTCAATCTATGTGTCATCACTTTCATTTAGCAATCTAAATTATCTATTATCAAGGCAATATTCACAAAAGGATGCCAGAAGAATTCTGAATAAATTTAAAGTGCTAGTAAACGTTTTAGGTGTTGATGATAAGATCATTGGTTTGTCTCTTAATTCAGAGTTTAAGGATTTCGAAGATGCCATACAATATTATACTGCTATTGAAAACAATCTCAGTACGCTGATAACCCGGAATATTAAAGATTACAAACATGCTCAAATTACGATTATCACTGCCGAGGATTTTCTATTGTCATCTTGAATGCAATAAAATTTTGGTCCTATTATTTTGGAGGGATTAACGTGAAAGCATTGAAGATCAATCAAAAACTAAATGTAGCCTCGACAGGAATCGAACCTGTATCTGGAGCTTCGGAAACTCTTATACTATCCATTGTACTACGAGGCCGGCTAATCAAATCCCATAAACATTCCTCCTGCCTACCGGATCAGCAGCGGGGCATTGACCGCAAATATCTTTACGGCAATGGCCAGCAAAATTACGCCAAAAAACTTTCTTATCGCAGTTAATCCGCCTGTTCCTAATAATTTTGCAATAGGGCTTAACGATTTCAGCACAATATAGATGATCACCAGGTTCAGCAAAATGGCGATCAGCAAGGTAGTATCGCCATAATTGGCCTTCAGTGACATAATAGTGGTGAGCGTGCCCGAGCCCGCTATCAGCGGGAACGCAATGGGCACCACCGTCGCCGTCTTCACATCCCCATCGCCCTTGAAGAATTCGATGCCCAGCACCATCTCCAGCCCCAGGATAAAGATCACGATAGACCCTCCCACCGCAAAAGCCGGGATGGTAAGGCCCAAAATATCGAGAAAAGCCTTACCCAGGTACAGGAACAGGATCATCAGCGCCCCGGATATCAGCGTGGCCCGCCACTCGCGCATGCCGCCCATCTTCTGCTTCAACGAAATAAGGATGGGAATGGACCCGATAATGTCGATCACCGCAAACAGGGTGAAGCTAACGGTCAGCAGGGCGCTTAAATCGATATTCATGCGATGATTGATTTGGCGCAAAGATAGGAGGAAGGGGCAAGCTTTATAAGCAGACCGGCATCATTCAGCCGACCTTGAAGATCAAAAAAAACCGCCGCTTTCTGTCAGCGGCGGCTCTTTGGGCAGGGCTTTGCTTCAAGGCAAAAAATGCTTTTCACGGAACAGGTTCACCTCCTGCTGCAAATGCTGCAGGCAGGCCCGGCACAGGCAGTCGCCATAGCGTTGGTCGAGCAGCTTGCGCAGCTCGACGCCGATCACCAGGCCAAAGCACTGGCATTCAGTAATAGTACCGGGCTTGCATTCAAAGGCGGCACCACAGCGGGGACATGATTTGGTTTCGTGCTGGCACATAAGCCCTATCATTTATCAGTAGGTAAATAATACCTTGTTGGGATTTACGCCGGGACTGGTGCTGAAGCTGAACTTTTTGCGGCCATTCTTATCAAAGCAGAACACTTCGCCAGAAGCTACATAGTTCTTGGCGTCGGTAACATATACATCCCCATTGGCTTCATTGATCTCGATACCATAAGGAGATTGTACCATAGTGCCATCGACTACGAAATTGCTGCGGCTGGCAGCGAAGTCGGTCGTGTTCAGCGCTCTCACGTTTGGCGAGCCCAGGTAACCGCCGGTCACAAAAAGCTGGTTGTCGTAAAAGCGGATCCTGCCTACTGCCGTATCAGCCGATTTAGTGATGGCCAGGGTGCCCAGGTTCACTTTCACCAGCTTCGGGCCAATGCTGGCATAATTACCGGTACAGCCTACATACAAGTTGCCCGAATTATCAACTGCAAGGCTTTGAGGGTTTTTGCCCACCGTGACCTTGCTGGTCTCGGTAAGGCTGGCAATATCCACTACCGATACGGTAGAATCGAAAGTAGCGGTAAGCCCGCCTGAATTGGCTATATACAGCTTGCCATTGCTGGCCACGATGCCTTCAGGGTTCTTACCAACGGTAATGGAACCGGTCAGGGTAAGCGATGTGGTGTCGATCACTCGCACGGTACCATCATAGCAGGTTACGAACACCTTGCCGGAAGCCCCGGCTGCATAGCGCGGCTCCTTGTTGAAAGTGTTGTTGTCGGTGAAGTCGATACGGGTGATCAGCGAGCCGCTGGCAGCATTGAGCACGGTCACATTGCCTGACTGGCTCATTACTATATACAGCTTGCTGCCATAGACGATCATGTCATTACCCGTGTCGCCCAGGGCCGAAGCGCCGGGGTTCTGCTGTATGAAATAATCGCCGGTAATAGTGCTGGTGCTGAGATTATAAAAGCCCAGCCTGGTATTGTTGGCACCAAAATTTCCTTCGCTCAGCACATACAGCCCTTTGGCAGGAGGCTGCACAGGGCCGGGATTGATGTCGTCTTTTGTACAGCCCGCGGCCAGTACGGCCAGCGGCAGGATCCATTTGAGTACTTTCTTTTTCATGGTTGATTGGTAGTTAAATAATAAAAAATCGTTATCGTTTATATATGAGCCGTAATGCCAACGCGGTAACTGAAGCGGGGCATCGGGTAATATTTAATGATCTCGTATTGCCGGTTCAGCAGGTTGTTCAGCTCCAGCAGCAGACGGTACCGGGCTTCCCGGCGGGTAAGCAGGGTATAGCCCAGTGAAAGGTCCTGCGTGCCCCAGCCTTCGATAAAATTGTCGGGCACCGGGTCGCCGAGACGGTAACGGTAGCCGGAAAAAAGAAAGTTCAGGGACAGGTCGGCCTGCCCATAATTGATACGCAGGCCCGCGCTGCCCGAGTGGATAGGCGTATAAGGCAGCTGGCTTTTATAAAGCGTGGAAGCAGGGTCGCTCATATCAAGCGCCTGCTGGAAAGTATAGCTCAGCCTGGCGCCGATGCTTACCGGGCCCAGGGGTTGCAGCTGGCCGTTGAGCACTATATCGGCTCCCTTGATCTCGGTAAGCCCGATATTGAGCATGGTCCACTGGAATAGGTTTAGCTGCGGCACGGCTACGATCTTGTCGGTGACCCTGTTGTAATAACCGTCGGCGGTTACCTGCAGGTAGCGAAGCCAGCCGTTGCTGCTTTGCTCCCAGCTAAATCCCAGGTTATACTGCCGGGCATATTCAGGTCGCAGGCGGGTATTGCCGATAAAAGTATAGTACAGGTCGTTGAAGGTAGGAGCACGGAATATATACTTGTAAAAAGCACGCACCCGCAGGGGAGCATCAAAAGGACGGACCATTGCCGATAAGGCCGGCGTCAGCACGTGCAAGGGCCCGAAAGCATAGCCGGCGCTTACTTTATCGGCCAGGTCGGTATATAGCAGGTTGCCTTGCAGCTCCAGCCGGCTCCAACGGGCCTGTACCGCCAGGTTGCTGAGCCAGCTATGCCGGCGCGGCTGAGCATAGGGAGCTGTTAGCTGGTCGGTGCGGCGAAGCGTGGTCACAAACACATCACTGCCCAGCGATAACGACAGGAAAGGGAAAGCCTTCCAGGCATATACGGCTGAGGCATATGATTCCCGCTGGTGGTAACGGTTCTTCAACCCGCCCTCCATATTCTGGAAATCAGGATTGCGGTAATAGTTGAAAGCGTAGTTGTATTTAGCGCTCAGCAGCAGGTGCGAGCGGGCCGACAGGCTGGCCTGCCATGAAGCCTGGATAAAGAAATTGCGGTCGGTCAGCCGTTCGCGATTGATACGGTTATAGAGGATCACTGCACCGGGCAGCCCCCTGTCTGAAGCATAGTAATAGGCTTTTAGCTGCAGGCGACTGCTGTCGGTGATGCGGTAGCCGGCATCATATTCGGCCCGGAAAGCCTTTATATCTGAATTGTAACGGCGTAATGTGCTTCCATCATTCTCATAGCTTCTGAAAGGATAGTGGCCCCTTGCCTGCTGCCATTCTGTGCTGAGGCTATGGTAAAAACGGGGATTAAGACGATAGCGCAGCGTCAGCGCCGGGTTCAGCCAGCCAAACGAGCCGGTCCGCAGCGAAGCGCGAAGCTGCCAGGGCCTGCCTTCAGGTGGTATAGTGCCGGCGCTGCGTATGGCCAGCACTGAAGCGGCTGAATATACGCGGGCCGGCAACAGCAGATCAGGAGGCTGACTGTTGTACAGGCTAAGCTGATCAATATTATCCAGTGATAGCTTGCCCAGGTCTATCTGCCCGCCCTGTGCCTCTGGCAGGAGCAGCCCATCATACATAATACCGGTATGGTTGGCGCCAAGACTGCGTACCGATACGGTCTTGAGCCCGCCGATGCCACCATAGTCACGTACCAGCACCCCGGAAAAATATTTTACCGCATCGGCTACCGACAAGCTGTTCAACCGGTGCAGCTGTTCCCTGTCTAACTGCTGTACCGGCACCGTGGCAGCTACAGGTAGCTGCCTGGAATAACCCGTCACCGACACGGGCTGCAGGGTATCAGGTACCTGGGCAGCAGCTGCAATAGCAACGCCAAGCATGGTGCCGAGCAGGCTACCACAGGTCAGCAAACGGTAATATGTATAAAACGATGTCGGCATGGTTGATGCAACCGGGCCTGGAGGAATAAGGCTTGCAGGAAAAATACCTGGCTGTTCAATAGAAAAGTATAACCCTGCCTGCCTTTCACCCGAAAGCCCAGCAAAACAATGATACTGGCAGGTCTTCTGGCTCGGGTAATTGCTGCCGACCTTCCCGCTCATAAAGAGCAGTGGTTGCAGAAGCAGCGAAATGAACAATGCCTGTTCATTACCCTAACAGCTACGGGGATAGCGCCGGATTTACACCGGACTTCCCTTTTAACTTCGCGGTACGCGAAGACCAGCATCGCTGCAAATGTAAGTATAAGCTGTGTACCGGCAAGAAGAAATAATGGCTGCCGGAACAACTGCGGGATAGCTGTGAGCCATATTAACGCCTCTTGTCTATACAAAGCCGTGATTGACCGATACAAAGCAGCGCGGCAAACTTTATGTATCTTTCTTTGCAGCATGAAGAAGCAACAATTAATCCCGGTGGTGGCCCATGCGGCAGGCTGGCTGCTGTTTTTCAGCCTGGTCGCCGGCTTTATCAGTGGTACCGATATGGGGCATAGTGCAACGCATACCATCTTTTCAGGCCCCTTCCTGTTGTTCTGCTTTATTTTTCTCTCCCTTTTTTATGTAAACACCTATTTGCTGATACCCCGCTTATACCTGCGCAGGAAATATATATGGTATATAGCCGTGATCGTGCTGCTGTTCGCAGTGGTATATTATGTAAAGCCTTTTGATGACCTGATCGGGCAGCTGCGGGGCACGCTGTCGGAACGTCCGGAACATCCGCAATCATCACCGCCGCCGGCTTTCGATCACCGTCCTTTGCCTCCTCCGCCAGGCGATCGTCCAATGCCAATGGCCAGGCCGATACCAGGACAGGAAAAGGTGAATACCGATATTGTAAGCGTCATTCTCTTTATCACCGTATGGTCGCTCAGCACAGCGCTTTGCATTATCGGCCGCTGGCGCACTACCGAGCAGCGCGTAGTGCAGGCCGAAGCCGACAAGGCGCAGGCCGAGCTGTCGTTTCTAAAGGCCCAGATCAATCCGCACTTCCTCTTCAATACGCTGAACAATATTTATTCGCTCGCCATCAGCCGCAGCGACCTTACCGCCCTGAGCATTCTTAAGCTTTCCAATATCATGCGGCATGTAACGGATGAAGTGACGGCCGATAAAGTGCGTCTCGATGCCGAGCTGTCCTTTATCCGGGATTATATAGACCTGCAGAAGCTGCGCCTGGGGCAACATACCACGGTCTATTTCATCATAGAAGGAGAAGCCGGCGATAAGATGATAGCGCCGCTGATACTGGTGCCTTTTATCGAGAATGTATTCAAGTATGGGGTCAGCAACCATGAGCCTGCGCCGATCAGCATCCGCATCAGCATGGCAAACGACCGGATCGACTTTTTTGCCAGCAATAAAGTAGTGGCAACAGGCGTACGTTCCGAGCGTGCCGGCGGCATCGGCATCTCCAATACAAAGCAACGCTTAAAGCACCTGTACCCGGAAAAGCACACGCTTCATATCAGCCGCGAAGAAGGTTTCTTTACCGTGCAGCTTAGCTTGTCTGTGTAAAAACCTATATTAGCAGCAACCAATCTGCCAATGTCGCTGAAATGTGTCGCCATAGACGATGAGCCGCCTGCGCTGGAAGTGTTGCGGCAGTATATCGCCGCCCTGCCGGAGCTGGAGCTGGTGCAGGCATTTGATGATGCCGTGAGCGGCGGCGAATTTATCAGGACCTATGCGCCTGACCTTCTTTTTATCGATATCGATATGCCGGATGTAAGCGGGTTGGAGCTGGTGCGCTCACTATCGCAAAAACCGATGATCATCTTTACCACGGCCCATAAAAAATTTGCCCACGAAGGATTTGAGCTTGATGCAGTAGACTACCTGCTGAAGCCGGTGATCTTTGAGCGCTTTGCCAGGGCTGTGAACAAGGCCCTGGAATATGATCGTTACCGCAGGAAACCAACGGCCGGTGAAGGCGAAAGCTTATTTGTATATGCCGAATACCGGATGGTAAAGATCCCGCTGGAAGATATTGAATACATCGAAAGCCTTGAAGATTACATCCGCATACACCTGGTCAACGGCAAGCCTATCCTTACGCTTCTTACGCTTAAAGCCGTGCTCGAAAAGCTGCCGCCGGCGCAGTTCCGGCGCATCCACCGCAGCTATATCGTATCGGTAGCCAAGGTGCGCTCCATTCATCACCGCAGGGCCCGCCTGCTTTCTACCGAGCTGCCTATCAGCGACAGCTATGCCCGGTTTGTAGAAGAATGGAAAAAAGCATGACTTTTTCTATTCAGCAATTATTTAACAGGTAGCTGCATACTGATCGTTGCTTTTTTGCGTTAGCCAGATGACCATTACTTCTTATACCTTACCCGGCTACACTGCTTCCGTTTGTCATTATTTAATCTTGAAAAGCAAAACCAATGAATTTGTTTCTGCAAAGAAGCTTGTGCTGGGTAGTTATCTTCACCGGGAGCTTTACCTGTGTGCACGGCCAGGTATCCAGCGTGCCGCGTTTCCAGCTTGGATTGAGCGGCGGGGCTTTTATTTACCAGGGCGACCTGACGCCATCGGCCTTGGGCTCGTACCGTACACCAGGACCGGCTGTCCAGCTGTTCGCTTCCAAATTTTTCAGTCGCTCCCTGTCGGCCCGTGCCCAGCTTGCCTTTGGCGGGTTGCGCGGCGATGATGCTGCCTATGGCAAGCCCGCTTACCGGCAGGAACGTAACTTTGCCTTCCATTCCCCGGTATTGGAAATATCAGTGCAGGCAGAATGGAACCCCCTGGGCACCAACTATATCACAAGAGGCTTTGCACCCTATCTTTTTGCCGGCCTCGGCTATGGTTTCCTGCATATCCGCCGCGATTGGAGCCGGTTCAATACTGAATATTTCGGCAGCACCGAGGCCGACCTGCTGGCCAGGCTGAACGAGGATATCAGCCATGCTTTGCCCGCAGGGGCCAAGGTAGTGCCGGTAGGGGTGGGCCTGCGCTATTATTTCTCCGACCGGTTGGGCGTAAGCGCCGAAACCAGCTACCGGCTGATGGGTACCGACTACCTGGATGGGTTCAGCAGGGCCGCCAACCCGTCGCTCAATGATCATTACTACAGTCATACTATCGGTATCGTGTACCGTATCGGTAAAAAGAATACCCTCGGCTGCCCGGTGATGCAATATTGATTTTTTTTATATCAGACGGTCCTTTCCTGGAAGCGGCTGGCATCTGCCGGCCGCTTCCATTGCAATGAAGAGGGGCAGACCTGCTATTAACCACTGGCCTTTAACAATTTCTTTAGCCGTTTACCGATACAAAGTTCCGATTGGTCTATTGTTTTTGCATACCCGTAAATAAGCGGGGAATTTTATAAGGACAAACAAACGGAGGCATAAGCCGCGAGCGTCGGTCATCCGGTAAGGTGGAAATAAATACCGCCGACGGCTCCAGCCAGTTTTATCACCTCTAAAACATGATCCCATGGAACAAACACGAAAAAAATTCCTGCGCAACTTTTTTATCGGCGCTACTTCAGTGCCCCTGATACTGGAAGCCTGCAAAAAAAGCGATACTACCGGCTCGGGTTCCGGCAGCGGCTCCGGGTCCGGATCGGGAAGCGGCAGCAGTACCTGCAGCGCTACGCCTACCGAAACGGCGGGGCCATTCCCGACGCTGTCGCCTTCTTCGCTGGTGAGATCAGATATTACCGATGGCCGCACCGGCGTGGCATTCACCATGAAGATCACTATCAAGAACCGCAACAATAGCTGTGCGGCACTGGCCGGCGCTATTGTGGATGTATGGCAGTGCGATAAGGACGGCAACTATTCCGAGTATGGCGGCACCAGCATGCAACCTACCAATTATACAAGCGTGCATTTCCTGCGCGGCCGTCAGACCACTGATGCCAATGGCCTGGTAACCTTTACTTCTATCTTTCCTGGCTGGTACACCGGTCGGGCCACGCATATCCATGTGCACATCTATAATGCAGCCGGCACTTCCCTGCTGATCACGCAGATCGCTTTTCCTGAAGGGTCAGGCAGCGCTGTTGCTACGGTGAACGGCAGCGGTGGCACCGCCTATGGCTATACCAAGGGAATGACAGGATACACGTATAATGCCAGCGATAACGTATTCAGCGATGACACGGCAGGTCTCGAGATCGCCACGGTCACCGGTAGCCTGGCAGGAGGCTACACCCTTACGCATTCCATCAATGTATCTGCCTGACAAGTCCGGTATCCGTCTATATATCGCGGAAGGCGTTAACAGAGTTTAACGCCTTTCCTAATACATCATTATGCCTGCAATATCAAATGGTATTATCCGGTTTTGCTATCGCCATGTGATCGATGCTTCGTCCACCTCGGCATGGGATAAGCTGGTATTTGACAGCTCATATACCGAATTCCTGATGCAGTCGCAGCTGTATAACCAGCAGAAAAGGTACAGCAGCTTTGCGCAGCTGCTGCAGGAAGTGCCCGGAGCTGAAAAGCTTCATTTCCTGGTCAGCAGCGCCGTAGTGGGATATATACAGCAACTGCAGGAGCAGGTACCCGTCATCGTGAATGTGCTGGGCAAAAAATGCCTGCATTTCAGCGGTTACCGTTTCGAGATCATTAATTCCGATATCACGGACAAAGCAATGCACCAGGTAGCCATTTCCTTTTATAGCCGGCCCATGCACTGGCACCAGACCATTGGTAATTCGCTGCTGGTATCGCCCGTTGATGAGCCTGCCACAGAAGATGGGCTGCTTACCGAGCTTATAGAAATGCGTCCTTACTTAAGCATCTATTCATTTAAACCTGCCGGGATATGAAACCTTCTTCCAGCGCCAGGATATACCTGTCAGACCAGCGGGGTATGGAAGAAACGGATATTTATCGTCGTTTCTATACCTACAATGGCGGCAATTATTTCAGCGAGCACAGGAAAGCTTTCGGCCCGCTGCATACTTTCACAGATCATATACTGGCAGGAGGTGGTGCCGTCACAATAAGGAAAGAAGCCGGTTCCTGCCTGCTGCTGCTACCGGTGATAGGAGCTACAGCCTACTATACTAAAGATGAAGGTACCCGCTTGCTGGCCGCCGGGCAGGCACTCTTGCTGCCGGCGGACCAGGAGCAGGTATTGCGTGTCAGCAATCCTTTTGATGATGAAGCCGTCAATTTCCTCGAGATCGGGGTCAGCCTGCCGATGGCCGGAACAAATGAAGCTCCGCAGGTCAGCACCTATGAGCTGAATGAAAAGGCAGGCAGCCTGGTGCCCGTATTCCCGGCGACAGCAAGCGATCCTTATTTTTCTTCCTGCATCGGGAAGTTCAAAGGACGCGAGGAGACGGTTTACACGCTACGTCCCAATTCAGGGGGCGTGTTCGTGTTTGTGCTGCAGGGCGCTTTTGAGGTAGAAGGAAGGTTGCTGCATGAGCGTGACGGGCTGGCATTGTGGGATTGCCGTTCCATCGAGCTGGAGGCCCTGAGCAATGATGCCATTATATGGCTGATGGATCTTGGCAGCGATAAGCCTGCATAGCGGGTGCAGCCTTAACGCATTAGTTGTATATTACAGGCATGACGCCAAAAACAAAACTGCGGCAGTTCGATCTCACCATGATCGTGGTCAGCCTTGTTATCGGGATGGGCATTTTCAGAAGCTCTTTTAATGTGGCGCAGGATGCACAGTCGCCCGTAATATTCTTTATGGCCTGGTTGTTTGGCGGCCTTATTGCCTTGTTTGGGGCGCTTACCTTTGCTGAGATCGGGAGCCGCTATCCCGTGATGGGCGGGTTCTACAAGATATATTCCTACTGCTACCACCCGGCCCTGGCCTTCATGATCAATTGCATTATCCTTATCTCCAATGCGGCTTCGGTAAGCGCGGTAGCGCTGATCGGTGCCGGATATCTCAAGGGTATCCTTCCTTCTGCATACCAGTCAGAGAGCGTCGTACAGGTCATTGCCCTTGCCGCCGTGATCGTTTTCTTCTTTGTCAATTATCTTGGTTTCAGGATGAGCGTGACCACGCAGAACATCCTAATGCTGCTGAAGATCGGCATCATACTTTTTATCTGTGCCGGTCTTTTCTGGCCTACGGATGCGCCGGCCGTGCCTGAGCGGCTGACGCCGCCTTCCGGGGCCTGGGATACGATAAAGGTTTTTGGCGCTGCCCTTATTGCCGTATCCTTTACCTATGGCGGCTACCAGCAAACCATCAACTTCGGCGGAGAGGTCAACCAGCCGCAGCGTACTATTCCCCGTGCCATCTTTGCCGGCATTGCCATTATAGTCGGCCTGTACCTACTGATCAATCTTGCCTATTACAAGGTGCTGGGCTTTGACGGCATCGTGTTTGATGCGGCCGGCCATCCTTCCAGGAATGACCTGGCTGCCCGTCATGTGCAGGCTATGACCGGGCCGCAGGGCTATGCCGTTATGAGCGGGCTGCTGTTCTTTGCGGTGCTGGCCTATGTCAATATCGGGCTGATGAGCAATCCACGCGTAATGTATGCCATGGCCGATGAGAAAGTGCTGCCTGGCTTTTTGAAGCGTACCAACGAGCGCACGCAGGTGCTTACCGTGGCATTGCCGGTATTTGCGGCCATAGCGGTTATTACGCTTTTCCTGGCCGAGTCATTTGATACCATTCTCAACTGGGTCATCTTCCTCGATTCCATCGGGCTGGCCACTGCCGTAGGGTCCATCTTTATACTGCGCAGAAAAACAAAGCACCTCGATGGCACCGGTATCTACAAAATGAAGCTATACCCGCTGATGCCCGTGGTATATATCCTGGCCTATATATTTGTAGCCGTTAGCTGTGCCATCAAAGACCCCAGAGGCACAGGCTACGGGTTGTTGCTTTTTTTCGGGCTTTATCCGCTTTACCTGCTGATTAAGCTTCTGTCCAGGAAAAGGGCATGATCTCTTCCTATTTAATCATAGAAACTCTGCAGCCATGAACATTTCTTCTATTATCAATGAACTGGCCGAAGACCGTGAGCTTTATTTCAATGCCATATCGCCGCCTATCGCCCAGGCCAGCAATTTTGCCTTTAAGAAAGTGGCAGATATCAGTAAGGCTTTTGAGGATGAAATGCAGGGATATATTTACAGCCGGGGCTTGAATCCTACGGTAGATATACTCCGGAAAAAACTGGCAGCATTGGATGGGGCCGAAGATTGCCTGGTCTTCAACAGCGGCGCTGCTGCTATTTTTGCCGGCGTGCTCGCTCATGTAAAGGCAGGTGATCATATTGTGTCTGTCAAAGACCCGTATAGCTGGGTAAAGAAAATGTTTGATGTGATATTGCCCCGCTTTGGGATCACTACTACCTATGTAGACGGCTCAACTCTTGCCAGTTGGCAACAAGCTACAAAAGCAAATACCAGCTTCTATTACCTGGAATCGCCCAATAGCTGGACCTATGCCATACAGCCGGTGCGCGAAGTAGCCGCCTTTGCCCGACAGCAGGGCATAGTTACCATGATCGATAACAGCTATGCCACGCCGCTCTACCAGCCGGTGATAGAAATGGATGTTGACCTGGCCATGCAAACGGCTACCAAGTATATCGGCGGGCACAGCGACACCCTCGGCGGCGTGCTTAGCGGCAGCCATGCCCGTATGAAAAAGATATTCGAGAGCGAATACTTAGGCATCGGCAGCGGTATACAGCCCTTCAATGCCTGGTTATTGCTGAGAGGGTTGCGTACCCTGCCGGTCAGGCTGGAACGCATCAACCGGTCTACGCAGGAGGTGCTGACCTTCCTGCGGCAAAGACCGGAGATCGAAAGCTTTCTTTTCCCGCTTGACCCCTCCTTTCCCCAGTATGAGCTGGCGCGGCAGCAGATGAAAGCTGCTTTTGGGCTGGTGACCATTATCCTGAAAGCACGCGAGAGGTCGGCCATCTTTCGGTTCTGCGAATCGCTGCAGCATCTGCTGATGGCTGTAAGCTGGGGCGGCCATGAAAGCCTGGCGCTGCCAAAATGCGCCGGTATCAGCGAAGCTGATTTTGACCCCTCAGACCCGCTGCACCGCTCGGTACGCTTATACATCGGGCTGGAAGACCCGTCCTATATTATCACAGACCTAAAGCAGGCGCTGGAAAAAATATAAGCCGGCGATTTTAAGGGGAAAAGAATGGCCCGGGCGCCGTTCATATAATCAGCAGGCGCCTGCTATAAAAATCAGCAGGAGGCATAGCTTTTCCAGTATTTTTGTTTTATGATATACCGTGGCTTTGTACTGACCGTTACGCTGTTTTTTTACACAGGCTTGTTCAGCCAGCAGGGAAATAATAAATGGACGCTCCGCCAATGCGTGGAGTATGCCATGGAAAAGAACATATCGGTGAGGCAGGCCGATATACAGGCCCGCATGGCAGCGCTTAATTACGGGCAGAGCAAGATGGCCTTGCTGCCTTCGGCCAGCTTGCAGAACAATGGCGGCTACCAGTTCGGCCGCTCCATCGATCCTTCTACCAACCAGTTTACCACTGCCGAGATACTCTTTGCCAATCATTCCCTTAATGTAAACCTTGATCTCTTTAACTGGTTCAGCAAAAAGAGCAACGTAGCTGCCAACCAGTACCAGGCCCAGGCTGCCGGGGCCGGTGTAGAGAAGGCAAAGAGCGATATTGCATTGAACGTGGCCAACGCTTACCTGCAGATACTGCTCAATGCCGAGCAGATCCACATCAGCGAAGTGCAGGTAAAGCAAAGCTCCGACCAGGTCTCCAACGTGCGTAAGCAGGTAAATGCCGGTGCGCTGCCCGAGCTAAACCTGGCCGAGATGGAAGCCCAGCTGGCCAACGACAGCTCTACCCTCATTACGGCGCAGGCCAACTACACCTTGTCCATATTGCAGCTGAAGGCCCTGCTCAATATTCACGCAGATGTTCCTTTTGAGGTAGAAATACCTTCGGTAGAGAGCATACCGGTAGAAACGCTTTCCGAGCTGGAGCCGGCCAACGTATATTCACAGGCGGTAATTAACATGCCGCTTCAAAGGATCAACACCTTTAACCTGCTGGCCGCGCAGAAGACCGTATCGGTTTTCAGGGGGCGTATGTATCCTACCCTTAGCTTTTTCGGCGGCCTTGACTCGCGCTATTCCAATGCCCAGCGCGTGCTGGGTAAAGACTATGCCCTGACCACCATACCTATCGGCTTCGTGGATGTGAGCGGTAACAGCTATATCGTCAATACCCAGGTAAACCAGCCTACCGGCTTTACCAGGAATACTTATTTCCGGCAGCTTAGCAATAATTTCAGCCAATCGGTAGGCCTGGCGTTGATAGTGCCCATCTTCAATGGGGGCATTGCCCGCACCAACTGGCAAAAGGCCAAGCTGGATGTAGAAAATGCAGCCCTGCAGAAAGAGCAAGATGAGCAAACGCTGAAGCAGGATATTTACCAGGCGCATACCAACGCCGTGGCAGCGCTGCAAAAATTTGCCGCCTCTAAAAAGGCTGTTGAAACCTCGCAGAAAGCCTATGATTTTGCCAGGAAAAGGTTTGATCTGGGCCTGCTCAATTCAATTGACCTGATCACTAACCAGAACAACCTGTTCCGCGCCAAGATCAACCTGGTAGCTGCGCAGTACGATTATGTGTTCAAGATGAAGCTGCTGGAATTTTACAAGGGCCAGGGGCTGAAGCTCTGACCGCCGGAAGCCCGGTGGTAGTCCGCAATGGCATCGTTGCTTATCGTATTCCGTATCTTGCAAACCGAAAAATAAATTAGCCTGATGAATAAAACCCTGAAATGGATATTGATTGTCCTTGGCCTGTTGCTGGTGGCATGGCTGGTTGCAAAATGGCTGCTGCCAAAAGACAACCGCGAAAGAGTGGCGGTAGAGAGCGTGGCCAGGCGTACCATTGTCGAGACGGTATCTGCCAGCGGGCAGATCTATCCTGAAGTGGAAGTGAAGATCAGCCCCGATATATCAGGAGAGGTAACCGAGCTGAATGTGCAGGAAGGCGACAGCGTGAAAAAAGGACAGGTGCTGGCCCGTATCTATGCAGATATATATGCGCTGCAGCGCGATGAGGCCGCTTCGCGCGTAAGCCAGTCGCAGGCAACCGTGGCCAACAGCCAGGCTGCCCTTGAAGCCCTGAGCGTATCGGTAAACCAGGCCCAGCAGGCCTATAACCGTAATAAGCAATTATATGACGAGAAAGTGATCTCGTTGTCGGAGCTGGAGCAGTACGAGACCACGCTTCGCTCTGCGCAGGCCAATTACAATGCAGCCAGGGAAAATATCCGGAGCCTGCAGGCCGGGGTAGCTGCTTCCCAGACCGGTCTTACCTCGGCCAATAAGAACCTGGGGCGTACAACGCTGGTAGCGCCTATGGATGGCGTTATCTCATCGCTCAATATCAAAAAAGGGGAAAGAGTGGTTGGTACTGCCCAGATGGCTGGTACCGAAATGATGACCGTGGCCGACATGTCCCTGCTGGAAGTAAGGGTGAACGTAGGTGAGAATGATATCGTAAAAGTAAATATCGGCGATTCGGCCGATGTGCAGGTGGATGCCTATAACCGTCGTAAATTCAGGGGCATTGTGACACAGATCGCCAGCAGTACCAAGACCAGCTCGGCCGTGGCAGCCGCCGGCTCCGCCAATGACGTTACCAACTATGAAGTGCGGATACGGCTCGATAAAAATTCTTACAAGGACCTGATTGATCCTTCCAACCCGCGCAGGTTCCCCTTCCGGCCGGGAATGAATGCCAGCGCCGATATCAGGACCAAGCGTAAGGACAATGTGCTCACCGTGCCGATCACTTCGGTGAACGCCCGCGCCAAAGGCTCCGACAAAAGCCTTGCCGACAGGAAAAAAGAGAAGGAGGCCAGCACCGATAACGACGATATGCCGGTAGCTACCGATGATGAGATGGAAGAAGTGGTATTTGTGCTCAGGGATAACGGTACGGTTGGCAAAGTGATTGTACAGTCGGGCATACAGGATATCAACTATATTGAAGTGGTCAGCGGGCTGAAAGGAAATGAGCAGGTGGTGACGGGGCCTTACTCCGCTATTAGCCAGACCCTCAAAGACGGCACAAAGGTAAAAGTGGTGCCGCGGGACGAGCTGTTTAAAAAATAGCTCATCCTGACCTTTTGCCGGCAGCCACCAGGCTGGCAGTCATTCTCTTTATACGATCACCTGAAAAAAAATATCCGTGGCGCAGACATTCGGTATCATCGGCAGCGGCAGCTGGGCTACAGCCCTGGCAAAGATGCTGACCGACAACGGGCAGCTTATTCATTGGTGGATCCGTAACAGGGACACTATCCAGCATATCCGGCAGCGGGGTCATAACCCGCATTATCTCAGCTCGGTCAATTTCCGCTCATCGCAAATGATGCTGTCGGCAGATATCAAAGAAGTGGTAGCGCAGTCAGATGTGCTGGTCATCGGTGTGCCTTCGGCATATGTGATGGAAACGCTGAAGCCGTTGAGCAGCGAAGATCTCGCCGGCAAAAAGATCATGTCTGCCATAAAAGGGCTGATACCAGGCCAGGACATCCTGCTTAACTATTACCTTGAAAAGGAATTTGGAGTAGAGCTGGAAAATTATTTTGCGGTGCTCGGCCCCTGCCATGCCGAAGAAGTGGCCGCCGAAAAACTATCCTATCTTACTTTCTCCGGTATTGATGTAACGACAGCTACTGCTATTGCCAGGCATTTTTCCACTCCTTATATCAATACGATCGTAAATCCTGACATATTGGGCGTGCAATATGCAGCGGTGCTGAAGAATATCTACGCCCTGGGCGCAGGCATTGCCAAAGGCTTGGAATATGGCGATAATTTTCTCAGCGTCTTTATTGCCAACTGCGCCGATGAGATGGCCGGCTTCCTGCGCAGGTTCGGGGTAGAGCATATAGTAGTGGGCGAGCATGGGGAGGAGGACCCTATCACTCACCAGAAATCATCCAACTATGCGGCTTCCGTATACCTGGGCGACCTGCTGGTGACCTGCTATTCGCTTTATAGCCGTAACCGTACGTTTGGCAATATGATCGGCAAAGGATATTCCGTGCAGGCCGCGCAGCTGGAAATGAACATGGTGGCCGAAGGTTATCATGCGGCAAAATGTATTTACAATATCAATCGTTCGGTTGGAGCGGATATGCCGATCGCAGCCACTATCTATGATATTATCTGGAACCATGTAAAGCCGGGCGAAGGATTTGGGAAGATAGAGAAGGTCCTGATCTGAGATAAGAACGTAGGCGCTATGCGCCGGCTTCTTCTATAAAAAGATCGGCGGCAATGCCATCGGCCAGCAGCTTGCCTTTGCGGGTAAGCACCAGCCGCTGACCGTTGAGCTGCATCAGCTGCTGCTGCATATAGCGTTTGCTTTTTTGCTGCAAAATATCTTTCCAGGAAGGGCTTACCTTCATCAGGTCAAGACCTTCCATCGTACGAAGCGAGATCATAATATATTCGTTGACCTGCTGCACCGGTGTCAGCTCTTCTTTTTCAAAAGGGATTATCCCTGTCTCTATCGACCGGGTGTAAGCCTGGTTATTGGCAATGTTCCACCAGCGCGAAACGCCATCAAAGGAGTGGGCCGAAGGTCCGATGCCGATATAATGCTTGCCCTGCCAGTAAGCGGAATTATGCCGGCTGCGCCAGCCCGGGCGGGCAAAGTTGGATATTTCATAGTGCTCGTAGCCGGCTTTTTCCAGCCATTGCATCAGCAACAGGAACTGCCGTGATTGCTGTTCGGCGTCCACATCCGTGCGCCTGCGCTCCCTTATCATCTTATCAAGCGGCGTGCGCGGCTCTACGGTGAGCGCATAGCAGGAGAGGTGGGGAATATCCAGGCTGATAGCTTTCTCTACGTTGGCTTTCCACTTTTCGTCGGTAAGCCCCGGTGTTCCATAGATCAGGTCGATAGTGATATTGTCAAAATGCTGCCGGGCCAGCTGCAGCCGTTCCACTGCTTCTATGGCCGTATGGGCGCGGTTCATCCATTGCAGGTCTTCTTCAAAAAAGCTTTGCACCCCGATGCTCAGCCGGTTGATGCCGGCGCGTTGCCAGCCTTTTAGCTTTTCGGCCGTAATATCATCGGGATTGGCTTCCAGCGTAATTTCTGCGCCAGGCAGCACCTTGTACACGGCAGCGATGCTTTCGAGAATGCCTTGCAGCTCTTCCACCGTGCACAGGCTGGGGGTGCCGCCGCCGAAATAAATGGTTTCGATCGGTTCGGCAGCAGTTTCCTGCCTGGTTGCTGAAAGAGGTATTTCCTTCAATAAAGCAGCCACCAGCTCGTTTTTATGTCTTAAAGAAGTAGTGAAATGGAAATTGCAGTAATGACAGGCCTGCTTGCAGAAAGGGATATGGATATAGATACCGGCCAACGGTAAAAGGCTGTTTAGTGATTAAATATTATTATTGCCGCGCAAATAATTCATGACAAAGGTACAACACCTGTTTACGGCGGTGCTTTTTTTATTGCTGTGCCAACGCCTGGCAGCGCAGGAAAACTATTTTCTGCATATCAGGCCTGTAGACAGGGATTCGGCGACCATTTATGCCGAGCTGGGCATCCGTCATGCCTTCCCTGACCGGAATTCCTGCGTGGCTTATGTAAATGCGCTGCCTGCCATGCTGCAGGCAAAAGGTTATGTGACCGCTTCGCTGGATACAATACGCTTTGATTCTGCTTCCGCACAGGTAGTATTGTTTGTGGGCGCTGCCTATCGCTGGGCCCGGCTGGATGTAGCACAGGTAGACCCTGTTTTGCTGGATGCGGCCGGCTGGCGCGACCGCCAGTTTGCCGGCCGGCCTATGGACTTTGCGCAGGTATCGGCGCTTCAGAAACGTATGCTCGCATATCTCGAGAACAATGGCTATCCTTTTGCGCGCATTTCGCTCGACAGCTTCCGGATCGACAGGGAAGAAGTATCGGCCCGGCTCAGGGTACAGGAGGGCCCCCTGTATCATATCGACAGCCTGCGCATAACCGGGAATGCGAAAGTATCCAACGAATACCTGCAACGCTACCTGGATATCCGCAACGGCAGCATATACAGCAAGGAAAAGCTGCAGCGCATCAGCGCCCGTATACGCGAGCTTACCTACGTGGAAGAAGAGTATCCTCCCCGCCTGGTGTGGATGAGCTCAGGCTCGGTGGTAGATCTTTACCTGAAGCAGAAACGCAGCAGCCAGATCAGCCTGATCGTCGGGTTCCTGCCTAACAACGACCAGCTCAGCTCTAAGAAGCTGCTGGTGACCGGCGAGGGGAACCTAAACCTGAAAAATGCCCTGGGCGCAGGCGAGACCATCGGCCTGGTATGGCAGCAGCTGCAGGTAAGATCGCAGCGGCTCAATATCATCTACCAGCACCCCTATCTTTTCCGGTCGCCCATAGGGCTTGATTTCGCTTTCGATATGTTCCGCAAGGACAGCACTTTTCTCAACGTGAACATGCAGGTCGGGGCCCAGTATATCCTCGATACCAGGCAATCGGGCAAGCTTTTCCTGCAGCGTTTTCAGACCATTGTGAACGGCATCGACCTGAATTACGTGCTGCAGAACCGCCGTCTTCCTGATGCGGCAGATGTAAGCACTACCAACCTGGGGCTGGAATACGAGCTCAACAATACCAACTACCGCTTCAATCCTGTAAGAGGGAATGAAGCAAGGATCATAACCACTATCGGCAATAAGAAGATCAGGCTCAACAATGCTATCCTGGAGCTGGAAGACCCAGCCGACCCTTCTTTCGACTTCAAGCAGCTGTATGATACGGTGAAGCTGAAAACCTACCAGCTGCGTGTGCGGCTGGGTGCGGCGCATTATTTTCCTTTGGGCCGCAAAGGACTAAGCACATTGAAGACAGCCCTGAACGGGGGTTTCCTGCAAAGCGGCAATATATTCCGCAATGAGCTGTTCCAGATCGGCGGCTATCGGCTGCTGCGCGGATTTGATGAAGAAAGCCAGTACCTGTCGCAATTTGCGATAGGTACCTTCGAATACCGTTACCTGATAGGGCAGAACTCTTTCTTTTATGTCTTTGCCGATGGCGGCTGGGGACAGAACCATAGCCAGTACCTGAAAGCGGCCTATACCTATATCGGCACAGGCCTGGGCATAGCTTTTGAAGCCAAGGTCGGCATCTTTAACCTGGCCTGGGCATTAGGTAAAAGGAACGATACGGAGTTTAACCTGCGGCAATCAAAGATCCATTTTGGATTTGTCAGCTACTTCTAATTGTTCCAGCCTGTATTTTTGCAGAACAATCAATCGAGTTGACGCGCTTCCAGCCTTTTATTTTATTTTTTCTTTTACTGCCGGCCATCCTGTGCGCCCAGGGTGGCGCTGGAACTGATGCCGATACCTTATTGCGCCGGCCGGCAACCCAGGCATTGGTAAAAAGATGGGCGCTTAATGACAGTACCCCGCTGCATTTGCAGATCATGCAGCACCAGCCGTATTTTGGATTTACCGGTGAAAGGATTTTGTTCAGCACCGAGCGCCGGGAAGCAGAGGATAAGGACCTTTTCTTTTATGTGCTTACCAGCATGGTGCTGCTGTTTGCCCTGCTCAAGCTTACCTTCCCCAAATACCTTTCAGACCTGCGACGCCTGTTCTTCCGTACCACGCTCAAGCAACGCCAGCTAAGGGAGCAGCTGATACAAACGCCATTGCCATCCCTGCTTTTCAATATTTTTTTCGTGATCGTGGGCGGCTTGTACGCAGCCTTCCTGTTTGATCATGCCGGCATGGAAGCGCCGGTCGATAATTTCTGGCTGCTGGCATTATATAGCAGCGTGGCGCTGTCGGCCATCTACCTGGTCAAGTATATCGGGCTAAAGATAATGGGCTGGCTGTTCAGCATGAGCGCGTTGACGGATGCTTATATTTTCATTGTTTTCCTTATCAATAAAGTAGCAGGCATCTTTCTCCTGCCTTTTATCGTGCTGGTGGCCTTTACCAGGAATGAGGTCAACAGCGTATGCTGGATGATCTCGTGGACAGGGCTGGGCCTGCTATACCTCTACCGCTACATATTAGCCTGGGGCGCTGTTCGTAATCATATAAGGTTCAGCATTTTTCACTTTTTTTTGTATGTGATTGCGCTGGAGATCACGCCCCTGCTTCTCATCTACAAAGCCATCCTTTTCATTTTTAAGTAGAAAGACGTACCTTTGCAGCCAAATTCAGCCACAATTCATGGTAAAGAACGGGGAAACAAAGGCCGATCAAAAGGCAAAACCGATACAAAAGATTCTTATTACCCAGCCTAAGCCAGAAAGCGAGAAGTCACCCTACTTCGAGCTGGAAAGGAAGTATAAGGTAAAGCTCGACTTTCAGCCATTCATTCGCCTGGAAGGCATTCCGGCACGGGATTTTCGCCGGCAGAAGATCGAGATCGCTTCCTATACAGCCGTTATTTTTACCAGCCGTAATGCCATCGATCATTTTTTCCGCACCTGCGAAGAAATAAAGGTCAGCGTATCACAGGATACCAAGTATTTCTGCATTACCGAAGCCGTGGCCCTTTATCTTCAGAAGTTTATCCTTTACCGTAAGCGCAAGGTCTTTTATGGCGCCGATGGCTCTAACAAAAGCATGTTCGAGGTCATCAACAAGCATAAGAGCAATGAAAAATTCCTTTATGTATGCTCGGAGAACCAGCAGGACAATGATATCGTGAACTGGCTGAAGAGCAACAATTGTGAATTTGCGCTGGCTTTTATGTACCGCACGCAGAGCAATGATGTGAAGGACATGCTCACAAAGACAAATTACGATGTGATCTGCTTTTTCACGCCCAGCGGTATCAGGAGCCTTTTTGATAACCTGCCGGGGTATAAGCAGAACGGGACAGTGATCGGGGCTTTTGGCAGCAATACCACCAAGGCTGCCCAGGAAGCAGGTCTCGACCCGCAGATCGTAGCCCCGCAGCCCAAGAGCCCGAGCATGGTATCGGCCCTTGATCATTACCTCGCTACGGTGAACAGGAAAAAATAACCCCCCCAACTATAAGCCTTTCCTGCTGCATAACCGCCTGCCGGCTGCTCAGGACATAATTGGCTGTGCCGGCCGAATCAACGAACTTTGCCGGATGCCGCGTTCTACCAATCAGCTCATACACGAAACAAGCCCTTACCTGCAGCAGCATGCGCATAATCCTGTCAACTGGTATCCCTGGGGCGAAGAAGCCTTGCTTAAAGCAAAGCAGGAAGACAAGCCGATACTTGTCAGCATCGGGTATGCTGCCTGCCACTGGTGTCACGTAATGGAGCGGGAAAGCTTCGAGGATGAAGCTACCGCTGCTGTCATGAATGAGCATTTCATCAATATCAAGATCGACCGGGAAGAGCGTCCTGACCTGGATCATATCTACATGGATGCCGTGCAGGCTATGACCGGGAGCGGGGGATGGCCGCTAAATGTATTCCTTACGCCCGACAGGAAGCCGTTTTACGGCGGCACCTATTTCCCGCCGCGCCGTGCTTTTAACCGGGCTTCCTGGCAGGAAGTGCTGCAGGGAGTAAGGCAGGCTTTTGCCGGAAGAAGGGAAGAGATAGAGGCACAGGCCGGCCAGATGGTAGATCACCTGGTAAAAAGCAATGGGTTTGGCTTTGCAGTCATAGCGGCCGATGAGCAGCTTTTCAAACCCGGGCAGGCAGCTGCTGTCACCAGCCATATACTGGCCACTGCCGATAAGGAATGGGGCGGCTTTGGAAAAGCGCCTAAATTCCCGCAGACCTTCACGATCCGTTACCTGCTCCGCTTTTTTCATAACGAGAAACAAGGCCCCCATGCGGAGCTGGCCGAAGCAGCCCGGCAGCAGGCTTTGCTGAGCCTCGACAAAATGATAGAAGGAGGCATCTACGACCAGGTGGGCGGCGGGTTTGCCCGCTATGCCACCGATACGGAATGGCTGGTACCGCATTTTGAAAAAATGCTTTACGATAATGCTCTGCTGGTGAATGTGCTGAGCGAAGCCCTGCAGCTGACCCGCGATAAAAGATATGAGCGGGTGATCCATGAAACGATGGCCTTTGTGAGCCGCGAGCTGCAGGATGAGGAAGGAGGGTTTTACGCAGCTATAGACGCCGATAGCGAGGGAGAAGAGGGAAAATTTTATGTATGGGAGATGGAAGAAGTAAAGCAGGTGCTGGGGGAAGATGCCGGCCTGTTCTGTGAGTATTATGATGTTTCCGCTGCCGGCAACTGGGAAGGCAAAAATATCCTGCGGGTAAAGCAGGACCTGCCGCTGTTTGCCAGCCAGAGAGGACTGGACCCCAGTGAACTGGAGGAACTGCTGGCCCACGGTCGTCAGCAGCTGCTGGATGCAAGGGCCGGCCGCATACGGCCGCTCCTGGACGATAAGATCATCCTGGGCTGGAATGCCCTGATGAACACGGCCTGCAGTAAAGCTTATGCAGCTACGGGTGAAGAGGCTTACCTCCGGCTGGCGCTTCGCAACATGCAGGCCCTGCTGACCCGTTTTGCCAGCTCAACGCCAGGGCTTTTTCATCATACCTGGAAGAACGGTAAAGCCAGCTATCCCGCTTTTCTCGACGATTATGCCTTCCTGGTAGAGGCGCTGCTGCACCTGCAATGGGCTACAGGCGACAATGAATGGCTTGGGAAAGCGCTGCTGGTTACAGAGCAGGTGCTGGCCCGCTTTGGCGAGGAAGAGACCGGTTATTTCTATTTTACGCCTGAAGATCAGGGAGATGTGATTATGCGGAAAAAGGAAGTGTACGATGGGGCAGTGCCGTCCGGCAATTCTGCCATGGCATATAACCTGTACCGGCTGGGCATATTGTACGACCGGCCGCAGTGGAAGGAAAGAAGCTCCCGGATGCTGGTCTCCCTGCAGCAGGCAGTGGTAAAATACCCGACCTCCTTTGGTAACTGGGCTACCCTGTTGCTGGAATGGCTGACAGGCACCCAGGAAATTGCCGTGATCGGCCCGGAAAAGGATGTATATAATAATATTATATATGAATATCTGCCTCAGGCCGTGATACAATACACAGCTGTTGAAAATCAGGAGTTTGCGCTGCTGACTGGTAAAAAGGGCGGGGAAAAAACGAAGATTTACCTGTGCAAAAACTTTGCCTGCCAGGAGCCGGTGCATAGCGCAAAAGAACTTATAAGCCTGATCCACAGGGGCCCTCAGGGATAATTTAATTTTCTGTTAAATACAATAATATCAATCGTTAACCGTTAGATATTTTACCTCGTAAAACAACCTTTGACTGTAAAAAAATAAATTGTATCCTTGTGCGCACGAACAAACCAAAATATTATATTTGCCCAATACCCTTTAAGTGTATGAAAATGAAAAACCTTAACTACGCTACGCTGGCGGCTTTATGTATTTCGATGCTCACAAGCTGCGGATCGGGAAAGAACAAAGGAGGCTCTGTACCGAATGACGGCCAGGTGCATGGTATCTCTGCAGGAAGCAGGTATACCTTACCAAAGCCCCCCGGGATGGTTTACATTCCGCAGGGGACTTTTCATATGGGTCCCAGCGATGAAGACCCGGCGTATGCGTTCAGCGCCCGTAACCGGTCTGTTTCGATCAGCGGTTTCTGGATGGATGCTACCGAGATCACCAATATGGAATACCGCCAGTTCGTGTACTGGGTAAAGGATTCCGTGGCTGCCCGCAAGCTCAACTATGTAAAATCAGGAGCTGATGGCATAGAGGCAGTGGATTGGGAAAAAATGAAAAAATTCAACTGGAGCGATCCCAAGAACATCGAAGCGCTCGGCAATACCGACCTGATCCTCTCCCCGGAAGACAGGGTATTCGGTAAAAAAGAGATCGATGCCTCCAAGCTGATCTACCATTCTGAAATATTCGACCTCAAGGAGGCTGCCAAAAGGGAAAATGCCGGCAAGCCTGCTGGTAGGTTCATCATCCGCAAAGACGTTCCTATCTATCCCGATACACTGGTATGGATCCGCGATTTCGCGTATTCCTACAATGAGCCTATGACCAAGCGTTATTTCTCACATCCTTCATTTGACAATTACCCGGTAGTAGGGGTGAGCTGGAAACAGGCCACTGCCTTCTGCGAATGGAGAACGCATTACCTGAACTCCTACCTCAGCAGCAAAAGACGCGTACAGGAATCCGACTTCCGTCTGCCTACCGAAGCACAATGGGAGTATGCTGCCCGTGGCGGCCGTTCACAATCCATGTTCCCCTGGGGCAACTATTATCTCCGCAATAAGAAAGGATGCCTGATGGCCAACTTCAAGCCTGGCCGCGGTAATTATCCTGAAGACGGAGGTTTCTACACTGTTCGCGCCGATGCTTACTGGCCAAATGATTACGGCCTGTACTGCATGTCTGGTAACGTGGCCGAGTGGACTTCTTCCATCTACTATGAAGGACGTAACAACTTCCAGCATGATATGAACCCGGATGTGCGCTGGAATGCCAAAGACGAAGATCCCCCCCTTATGAAGCGTAAGATCATCCGCGGAGGAAGCTGGAAAGACGTAGGTTATTACCTGCAGACCGGTACCAGCACTTACGAGTACCAGGATTCAGCTAAATCATACATCGGTTTCCGTAGCGTGATCGATCTGCCTGCCGCCGGCGGCCGTCGCAGATAATATGCTGCTAACTACTACTATCTTTAATCTTATTGTATACAACTTATTTAAAGCAGGGAAGGTAAAAGGTTCCGCAAGCCTTCCCTGCTTTACTTTACCGATCGTCCATATTAAATAAACTCAACACAAAACTTTCTTTTTAAATCAACTTTTATGGCAGCAGCTATTCCTTCCAAAGTAAGCAAATACGTAGATGTGGCCGTGTCCTTCGGCGCAGCGTTAGTTATATGGGGAGCATTACGTAAGATCACTCACGCCCCTGATGCTGATACCTGGCTGTGGATCGGGCTGACCACAGAAGCTATCATCTTTGCACTCTATGGCTTTCTTTACCTGATCTATCCTGCTTTACCCGATAACTCTCATACTGAAGAGCTGACCGTTGCCGGCGAGATCGTTAAGCCCCAGAAAGGCGGAGCCCTGGCTGCAATGGACAAGGCCCTGATCGAAGCTCATGTCACTCCTGACACTCTCAACCGTCTGGGCGACAACTTCAAGAAGCTGAACGAGACCATCGACAATATGAACAATATCTCTGACGTAGTATCTGCTACCGGCGACTATACTACCAAAACGCGTGAAGTGACCGGAGCCCTGGATAAGGTAAAAGACGCTTACGTAACAGCTGCAGGCTCTGTAGGCGCTTTCAACCAGGCTACAGAAGGCGCTAAAGTATTCCATGACCAGGTGCAGGTGCTGACCAAGAACCTGTCGTCGCTGAACACTATCTATGAGCTGGAGCTGCAGGAAAGCAACAACCACCTGAAAGCCCTGAATTCCTTCTACGGCAAGCTGTCAGAAGCGTCTACCACTATGCTCAACAGCGCTGAAGATGCCAAGAGAGTGCAGGAGCAGATCGGCTCGCTGGCCACTAACCTGGGCCGTCTGAACAGTATCTACGGTAATATGCTGACAGCCATGCAAGGCGGTAAATAAGATCATCTGATTGTAAGTAAAACAATATTCAACTGACTATAAACTTTTTGACCAGATATGGCACTACCTAAAGAGCCGCGGCAAAAGATGATCAACCTGATGTACCTGGTACTGACTGCGCTGTTGGCTATCAACGTATCATCCGAGATATTGAACGCTTTTAAAACGGTTAATAATAGCTTAGAAACGACGAACGTAGCAGTAGGCATCTCTACTGCCAATGTTTTCCAGTCACTGACGGATAAGATGGCCGATCCTGCCACCCGGGTAAAAGCAGCAGAATGGCAGCCCAAGGCCAAGGAAGTAATGGATCATGCCAACACAATATATTCCTACATCGACGGCCTCAAAAGGGACATCATTAAAGAAGCCGGCGGCGACCCTAACGACCCCAATACCAAATTCAAAGAAGATAACCTGGATATTTCTACACGTTTGATGGTGACCGATGGAAAAGGTAAAGATATGTTTGACAAGATCCAGGACTTTAAGAACGACATACTGAAGATAGCCCCCAACGATACCGTTAAAAAAGCCTTTAACGACGTATTGGCGCAAATAGACCTGAGCATGCCCAAGACGCAGAATAAGAGCAACAAAACGCGTGAGCAGGTGTACTTCCACATGGTCCCGACCGTGGCAGCCCTTACGATCCTCAGCAAATTCCAGAACGATATAAAGACCTCTGAGAACAAGCTGGTTACCCTCTGCCACGAGCAGGTAGGCAAGGTTGAGCTTCGTTTTGATGCTTTTGAGGCCATTGTGGGCCAGAACTCCAAGTACCTGATGCCGGGCCAGGAGATCGAGATCACGGCCGGGCTGGGAGCTTTCAGCAAGACCAAGCTGCCTACGGTTACTGTAGGCGGGGCCAATGTGCCTGTCAATGAAAAAGGTATGGCGGTGTACAAAACTGCCGGCGGCGGCATCGGCTCACATACTATAAATGTAACTGTAGCGTTTACAGATCAGGACGGCAACCCGCAGACCCGTACTATCCCTGTGGAGTACATGGTAGGCCAGGCCAATGCCTCCATAGCTCTTGACAAGATGAACGTGCTGTATATAGGGGTGGATAACCCGGTCAGCATTGCTGCCAGCGGCGGCGGTGACGACAAGGTTAATGCGAGCATTACCGGCGGCGGCGGCTCCCTGACGAGAGTAGGCAACGGCAAATACGTTGCCCGCGTGACCTCTGTTACCGATGACTGCCGCATCACTGTATCGGTTGACGGAAAGGTAGCCGGCGCTTCGCAGTTCAGGGTGCGTACTATTCCCCGCGCCCAGGCTTATGTAGGCGGTTATGAAAGCGGCGCCAACGTGCCTGCCGGTGCCTTTAAAGCACAGCAAGGCGTGGGTGCCGGTATCAAAGACTTCCCCTTCGAGCTGCAGTACACGGTTACCGCTTTCTCTTTCTCTGTAGATACGGACGACGGGGATGTGGTAACGGCCACCTGCCAGGGTAATGTATTCAACAATGTGGCGCGTAACTATATCAATGCGCATATCAAAGCAGGTAAAACCGTAACGATCGATGGTATCAAGGTACAGGGCCCCGATGGCCGTACCACTACAGCTCCATCGCTGGTATATTATATCAAGTAAAAAGTGGCGACCATGAAATATTCTATTGGAAAAAGAACCCTGATACTGATCCTGGCAGTGCTTGCGCTGGCCGAGGCAGATGCCCAGCGTTCAGGCAGGAGGAGAAATCCTTCAGCCCCGGCAGGCAATCAGCAGGAACAGCAGCAGAACAACAATACGCGTCCGCCTTCCGGCTATGACCCCTATGGAGGCATTCCTATTGTCGTGGATTCTTCAGACGAAAATAACACGGAGGCTAAAAAATCCCTGCGGAACGACAACGCTTTTGACAAGAGCAACCTGACCACCCGCACGCCGCTCCCTTACGAGCACCTGCGCTGGGACGATGCGCTTTTCGCAGAAAAAGTATGGAGGGAGCTTGACCTGCGCGAAAAGCTGAACCAGACCTTCCGGTATGGCGGTACCGACGATAATGGCAGCCGTATGTTCATCGATATCCTGCTGCGCGCTGTGAACAGCGGGGAAGTAACCGCTTTTGCAGACGATCGTTTCACCACTCCCATGAGCACCGCTGATGTGGCCCAGCTGACAGTTGGAGCTGCTGATACCGTGCCCCAGTACGATGTGAACGATATCAACAAGATCGTTCGTTACGTGGTAACCAAGGCCAGCTTTGACTCCAAGAGCGTATTGAAGCTGCGGATAAAGGAAGAGTGGGTGTTTGACCGCGAGGCCAGCCGCTATTTCTGCCGGATATTGGGCATTGCCCCGATCCAGACCAAGTACCTGCCCAACGGACAGGAATTTGGCAGCTCACCGATGTTCTGGGTATATTATCCTGACCTGCGCCCCCTGTTGGCCAAGAACGAGGTATATAACCCCAAGAACATGGGCCAGAACCGGATGACCTGGGAAGAGCTGTTTGAAAGCCGTATGTTCAGCAGCTATATCACCAAGTCTACGCTTGACAACTCTGCCGACAGAACGATCAGGCAGTATATCAAGGACCCGATCCTTGCCCTGCTGGAAGGGGACAATATCAAGGAGAAGATATTTAATTTCGAACAGGACCTTTGGTCTTATTGATCGATGCCCTGCATAAAACCCGATAGTAAAAGCCCCATCATAGGGGCTTTTACTATGCTATAAACCATTACAAATAAATGTGTTCAAAAAAAATAAAAAAACGATCAAACCATAGCGATATATCAAAAAATGTTTATCTTCGTTTCGGTTTTTCATAGGATATTGGATTTTAAAAACGGGGCTGGATTTCTATCCTGGCCCCATTTTTTTTGACCCTGCCTGGCCGATATCATTGCTGGTCGCCGCTGTTCCCGGCCTGGTCCGGCTGCTGCCGGAAATAATTATGCACAATGGCGGCTTTTGCAGGCCCGATGGCAGCGCTTAGCGTTTCCAGGCTTTCTTCCCTGATATTCTTTACCGAACGAAACGTTTTAAGCAGCTGGTCGGCCGTGGCCTTGCCAATGCCTTCTATCTGCTCCAGCTCATTCTTAAAAGTGCCCTGGCTTCTTTTCTTACGGTGGAATGTGATGCCGAACCGGTGCACTTCGTCCCGGATACGCCGGATAAGGCGCAGGCTTTCACTATTATAAGGCAGCTTCAGCGATTCGCTGTCACCGGCAAAGAATAGCTCTTCCTCGTTCTTTGCCAGGCCGATGAATGTGCTCCTGCTGGCCACGCCCAGCTCGTTTGCTGCTTCCAGGGCCGCTCCTAACTGGCCTTTGCCGCCGTCAATGATCACTAACTGGGGAAAGGGCTGCTCTTCTTCCAGTAAACGTTTATAGCGCCTGTAAACGGCTTCTTTCATCGTGGCAAAATCATTGATGCCTTCTACCGTCTTCACGTTGAAATGGCGGTAATCCTTTTTGCTGGGCTCACCGTTCCTGAAGCAGACCATGGCCGACACCGGGAAGCTTCCCTGGAAATTGGAATTATCGAAGCATTCGATATGCAACGGCAGCTCTGGCAATTGCAGGTCCTGCTGCAGCTGCTCGAGCATCCTGATCTTATCGGTATTGCGCGATAGCTTTAGCCGCGCCTTGTTTTTCAGCTCTTCGATATAGTAATCGACATTCTTGGCCGAAAGCTCAAGCAGCTTTTTCTTATCGCCTCCTTTTGGAACAATAAGGGTTACGCCTTCCTCGGGATACTCTACCGGGAAAGGGGTAACGATCTCTTTTGCATCGCTTTTAAAAGTATCCCGCAGCTGCCCGATCGTAAAGGCAAGTATCTCATCGGCCGGCTCGTCAAGATGCGTTTCAACCTTGTTGGTCTGGGTTTGTACAATAGTGCCGTTCCTTACCATCAGATAATTGACATAGGCAATATCCTTTTCCTTGGTGATGGCAAAGACATCTATATCACCCGCGCGTGCGTTGGCAACTACGGAACGTGACTGGTAGTTCTCGAGGTACTGGACCTTTTTACGGGTAAGCTCTGCCTTTTCAAAAGCCAGGTCGGTAGCGAACCGCTTCATTTCTTCCCTGAAATGACGCAGCACAGGCGACAGGTTCCCTTTAAGCAGGTTCTTAAGCTGCGCTATATTCTCGGCATAGTCTTCCGCTGTCTGGAGCCCTTCACAGGGGCCCTTGCAATTACCGAGATGGTATTCCAGGCATACCCTGAACTTTTTACGGTTAATGTTGGCCGGGGTCAGGTTGAGCGAACAGTTGCGCAGCGGGATAGTATGACGCGTGAACTCCAGCAGCTCCCTTACCTTTTTGACCGAAGTGTACGGGCCCAGGTATTCAGAGCCATCATCCATTACCTGTCTTGTAAGGAAGACCCGCGGGAAAGGCTCGTTCTTGATCACGATGAACGGGTAGCTCTTATCGTCTTTCAGGTTGATATTGTACCGCGGCTGGAATTGCTTGATCAGCGAGTTCTCCAGCAGGAAGGCATCCTGCTCGGAATTTACGATCATAAATTCGATGCGCTGTATACGTTGTACCAGCTCATGCGTCTTGTAAGAAGTAAAGGTCTTGGTGAAGTAGGAGCCTACGCGCTTGCGGAGGTTCTTGGCCTTTCCTACATAGATGATATCACCCGCGCTGTCGAAGTATTTATAAATGCCTGGTTGATGCGGAATGGTACCGGCGATATGTTGAAATTCGGCTGCTGTCATGGCTCGTCATTCCACCTTACATTTATGACGGTGGTGGTTTCCGGTTTTCCGGGCTTTTGCACGATAGAAGTGATCTGGAAGCTTTTATCCGTGCTCCAAAGCAATCTTTTCTGAACGGTGCTGTCCCTGTTGCTGTTCCAGATATCTGCAAAGATGCCTGTTATCCTGTCGCCGTTCACCTGGTCGGGCATAATGATCACTTCCTGCCTGGTCACTCCCTTCTCTTCTTTCTTATCGGTGCTGTAGGTGATCACTGCACGGTTGATCGCTTCATCGTAACGTTTGGTCTCCGTATAATTATCCTCATGCTCAGGAGAAGCTACATCCGGGAGCGATAGAAAATCGCGGGCCTCGGCCCTGAACTGGTCTCTCGGTATATAAGTGGTATCGGGCGGCAGCGCATCTGTGATCACCACTTTCACGATATTGTAAAGGGAGGTATCAACATGGGCTACCTGGCTTTGCAGGAAGGCGAGTATCGGGAAGTTCTTTTCTTCTTCTGGGCGCTCTTTCTTTTTTGATCGGCAGGCCGGCAGGAGGCATAAGGTCAGCGCTGCCAGCAGGACCGCAGGGATTATTCTCATGCCGTAAAATTAATCCAAAAGCAGGCTAAATAAATAATCCCGGGGCAATTATACCCCGGGATCAATACAGTGATAAAGCTATAAGCGGCTTAAGGATTAAGCGACATACCGATCTTCAGGCCGTAATCGAACAGGTTCTCCTTGACCGGGTATTTGTTGCGGAAGCTGGAAAGCAGCTGGTACCTTGCCTGCGGACCTACCTGCCATTTGGTATGGCCGGTACGGAAGCCTACAAATGTTTCAAAGCTGGTGCTGACATTTACGCGGCGTATCAGCCAGGGTATCTCTGCATAGTTCTTATAGTCGGTAGAAATGAGGTATGCCCTGTCGCTGATGACATAGGTGGGCTGTATAGTACCGGTAATGCCTACATTGGTGCGGTTGTTACCCAGCAAGCGGTATTCGGCGCCAATAGGAGCAGAGATGGAGAAGTAGAAATTTTTCAGCCAGTCAGAGCGGTAGCCGCTATAATTATTGTAATAGGTCCAGGCAGAGATATAGTTGTTGCCATTGCCGTTGCTGACATCGATATTAGCCATTTCACCGGTGTAGATAAAGGCTTTGATATCGTACCGGTTGATATTGAACTGTACGGCTCCTCTCAGCTTCAGGCGCTCGGTAATAGGGTAGCGGGCTGCCAGTCCCAGCTCCAGCCCCAGGTCGGGCTTATGGGTCACTGCCTTGTTCACGTCTGATGGCTGCGTGGCCTGCGGCGAATTGGGATTGAAAAGGGCCGGGTCTGTGCCGGATTTATTCTCCGTCAGCTTACGGTAGCTGATAGAAGGTGTAAAGTACATCTGCCACTGCAGCTTGCGGGCTGATCTTTTTTCACGGAATGAATTTATCACGCTTTCAATGGTCGGCAGTAGTGTCCTGTCTTCAAACCGTATGGCGGAAGCAAGGCTTTCTTTCTCTTTGATCTCTTCACCTGTTTCAACAGGCGCCTGCTCTGGTGGAAGGTTCAGCAGGGGAACAGTAGCCGCGCGGGCTGTAGCTTCCTTTGCCAGCGCTATTGAAGCTGCCTGGCGATGCAGGGCATTTTTCAATGCAGCGGTATTTTGCTCGCTGATAGCGGAAAGACGTACAGGCGATGCTGTTACGACCGTTATGCCCGGCTCTTCTGCGGCTATAGTTATATTATTGGAAGCAGAGGTGTTACCTGTAGTTGTTGCGGGCGGGTTTGCGCCGGTAGCTTCAGGGCTGACCGTTTCGATGACAATGATGCTGCTTTCATTGCTGAAGGGTAATGTCTTTTTATCTTTTTTCTGGCCCTGCTCAACTGTTTGGGTAGTAGTGGGCGCCAGGGATATTTCGGTAACCGGTCCATCATTAAGCTCGGGAGCTTTGGCCATGCGGGCCGACGTGATCTCCATATTGGGACGGGAAACAGGGTAAGACAGCATTACTAGGGTAACTGCAGAAACGGTGAGCAGCAATAAAAAGGCCAGCCCCAGCCCATACCATCTGCGGCGTGTATGCAAAGTGTTGTTAATGCCTTTCCACACGTTATCGGAAGGTAACATCCTGTATCGGTCCGTCGCTTCTTTCAGAAAGCGCTCAAAATCCCTGTTGTTACTGTTGCTCTCCATAACCAGTTAATGATTTAGGATACGAAACTCAGCGCTGGCTGACAGCGGCAAGCCAATCTATATCTTGTTTTGGTTTTTGCATTATCCTCTTTTTTACCAGTATATCCTCGAGCATCGATTTGGCCCTGGTATACTGGCTGCGGCTGGTGCTTTCCTCGATGTTCAGCACCTCCGCTATTTCCCGGTGACTGTATCCTTCGATCGCGTACAGGTTCAGCACGGTGCGGTAGCCGATCGGCAGCAGGCGTATGCATTCTACGATCTGCTTAGCCTGAACGATGGCCGGCACGCTTTCTTCACGGATATAGATACCGGTAGCATGGATGATATCCACGCTTTCATTGAACTTCTTGTTTTTTTTCAGGATGTTGATACAGGTATGTACAATGATCCGCCGGACCCATCCTTCAAAAGCACCCCTGTTCTCAAAAGTATGTATCTGTAAAAAGACCTTTATGAAGCCTTCCTGCAGCATATCTTCTGCATCCTCGCGGTTGTGTGCGAAACGATAGCAAACAGCCAGCATTTTGGCGCTGTACCGGTTGTACAGTTCCTTTTGCGCTGCTGCATCGTTATTCAAACAACCCCTTAAAATGGCTTCCTCTGTCATATTGTGACGATGGTTGCCCGTAAGTTAGACATTTTTTCCTTACAAATGCTGCATGAAATAGTAGATTTTCGGCGATATCACGTAGTGTCACGCGGGCCTAGAGCCATGCTGACGAGCCTGCGGGTAAGGGATCCTGCCAGGTACATAAAAAACGGCATGAAGAAAGGAGCCTCTCCATGCCGCCCGGCTGGATGGGCTGGAAAGATCTATTGGGTCAGGATATGACCGGTCATTTCTTTAGGAACAGGCAATCCCATCATTGTCAGGATAGTAGGGGCAATATCGCCCAGGGTGCCGGGCTTCACCACCCCTCTCCATTCCTTATCTATGATAAAAAGAGGCACCAGGTTCAGCGTATGCGCCGTATTGGGAGAGCCGTCCTTATTGATCATATAGTCAGAATTACCATGGTCGGCGGTCAGGAATACCGTGTACCCGTTATCAAGTGCGGCCGTTACCACTCTGGCTACGCACTGGTCAACGGTCTCTATTGCCTTGATAGCCGCTCCCCACACGCCTGTATGGCCTACCATATCTGCATTGGCATAATTGAGACAGATAAAATCGGCGGTCTTGTTCTCGATCTCTGGCAGCAGGGTAGCTGTCATCTCGAAAGCGCTCATTTCAGGCTGCAGATCGTAGGTAGCCACTTTCGGCGAAGGGATGAGTATTCTTTTCTCTCCTTCAAAAGGCTTTTCCCGGCCACCGCTGAAGAAAAAGGTCACGTGCGGGTATTTTTCCGTTTCCGCGATACGTATCTGCTTCAGCCCATTCTCTGCTATTACTTCGCCCAGCGTATTTTTCAGATCGTCGTTTCCAAAGATCACCTGTACCTGCCGGAAGCTGTGATCGTACTGGGTCATGGTGGTATAATGAAGCGCCAGCTTCTTCATGCCGAATTCCGGCATATCAACCTGCGAAAGGACCTCTGTTATTTCCCGGCAGCGATCTGTCCTGAAGTTGAAGCAGAGCACCGCATCCCCGTCCTTGATGGTGGCCAGGGGCTGCTGGGCCTCGTTGACCACCACGGTAGGCTTGATGAACTCGTCGGTGATAGTATGCGCATAGGCATTTTCCACGGCGGCAATAGCATCGGTGGCTTTCTCTCCTTCCCCTTTTACCAGGGCATCGTAGGCCAGCTTTACCCGCTCCCAGCGCTTATCGCGGTCCATGGCAAAATAACGGCCGCTGACCGTGGCGATCTTGCCGGTTGTTTTATTAAGATGATCCTGCAGGTCGGTGATGAACCCGAGACCACTGCGCGGGTCGCAGTCGCGCCCGTCGGTAAAAGCATGTACGAACACTTCCGTCAGCCCCATGGTATGACAGATATCGAGGATCGCTTTCAGGTGGCCGATATGTGAATGCACGCCTCCATCGCTTACCAATCCCAGGAGATGCAGGGGCTTGTTGTTGCTTTTGGCGTATTGCAATGACTGCAGGAATACCGGGTTACGGGCAAATTCCCCTTCCCGGACAGCTACATTGATACGCTGCAGCTCCTGGTACACGATACGGCCGGCGCCCAGGTTAAGATGGCCTACTTCCGAATTGCCCATCTGGCCGTCAGGAAGACCTACCTGCTCCCCGCAGGTTACCAGGGTGGTATGGGGATATTGCGTATAAAGAGAACGGGTAAAAGGGGTGTTGGCATGCTGTATGGCATCAGAAGATGCAACTTTTCCAAGTCCCCAGCCGTCCATTATGATCAGAATAGCTCTTTTTAATGGCATTGTTAATAAATTGATAGTTTAGGCGATAAAAACATTCAGTATCAGCAGGCAATGGATCTGTACCCTATGCAAATACCTGGTAAGAGCATGTAAAACTACATTCAAATCAGTTATTTACAGGATTAAAACAAGGAAAACTACCGGATTTCACTATTTTAGAGCTTATAAAACTGCCCCTGACAGTGGCATATTTTTCGATTAATCACCTGTGAAAAATTAAAATTATGAAAGCAATCTTTACTTCTCTGCTGCTGATGGGCTTGTTCGTATGCTCATCGCATGCTCAACGGAGTAATATCGATGGCGTCATCGGGTCGCTGAAGGCCGGCAATGCTGCCGAGCTTTCCAGGTATTGCGATGACAATATCCTGCTGACCCTGCCGGAAAAAAGCGATAGCTACAGCAAAGCACAGGCGGAGCAGATCCTCCGCGACTTTTTCAGCAATAACGGCGTAAAAGGATTTGAGCTGAAGCATAAAGGGGATTCTCCCGGAGGCCAGTATTTTATCGGCACCCTGCAGACAAAGTCGGGCAATTACCGGGCCCATGTGTTCCTTCAAACCAGGTCCGGAAAGGAAGTGATCAAGGAAATAAGGTTCCAGTTCTTATAAAAAGAGGTCTCTAAAAATTTTAAGCCTCCTGCTATTACGGGAGGCTTTTCTATTTTTGTACCATGAGCTTTGAACACAAACTACATCACCTGATAGCAGAAGCCCTGGAGGAAGATATAGGCGATGGCGATCATTCTACCCTGTCAAGCATCCCTGCCGCAGCACGCGGGAAAGCAGTGCTTAAGATAAAGCAAGACGGCATTCTGGCCGGTATAGAGGTCGCCGCCCGTATATTCCGGTTCAAAGAACCGGACGTAATGTTCACCGCTTTCAAGCAGGATGGGGAGACGATGAAGGCCGGGGAAACAGCCTTTGAGATAGAAGCTTCCGTGCATACCATTCTTCAATGCGAGCGGCTGGTGCTGAACTGTATGCAACGTATGAGCGGCATTGCCACGCTGACACGTCTTTATACCGACAAGCTGCAGGGTTTTCGCACCCGCTTGCTCGATACCCGGAAGACCACTCCCAATTTCCGGCTCCTCGAAAAGGAAGCGGTCTGGATCGGCGGCGGCCTTAACCATCGCTTTGGCCTTTATGATATGATCATGCTCAAGGATAATCATATCGATTATGCCGGCGGCCTGGAGAAAGCCATAAACAAGGCTTATCAGTATGTACGGGAGAAAAAGCCGGGGCTGAAGATAGAGGTAGAGACCAGGAGTATCGATGAGATAAAAAAGGTGCTGGAAGCAGGAAAGGGAAAAGTATTCCGTGTAATGCTTGACAATTTTACGCCGGCCCGGCTGCGGGAAGCCATAGAGCTGATAGGCAGCAGCTTTGAGACCGAAGCGAGCGGCGGCATCAACCTGGATAATATACAGGATTATGCCGCTACCGGCGTAGACTACGTAAGCGTGGGAGCCCTGATACACCAGGCCCGCAGCCTCGACCTGAGCCTGAAAGCCGTGGTGGAGCAGGCCGGTATTCCTTCAGGTTACTAAGCCTGCGCTGCAGCAACAGGCAATGAACAACAGGTAAATCATCACTGGCAATATGAGCAAAAAAAATAAGCCCGATGCGCGTAGTTTCGTGTACAGCACTGATCCTGGCTTCAGGTTCGAGCAGCAGGATGAGCAAGCAGATACATTGCCGCCGGCGCAGCAGCAGCTCAAAATAAGGCTTGACACCAAGCAACGGGCAGGCAAGATGGTGACCCTGGTCACCGGGTTTACAGGTACGGAAGACGACCTGCAGGAGCTTGGGAAAAAGCTGAAGAATATTTGTGGCGCCGGTGGCTCGGCCAGGGACGCCGAGATCATTGTGCAGGGCGACCACCGCGACAAGGTATTGCAATGGCTGCAAAAGAACGGATACACAAAAGCTAAACGTATCGGCTGATGGTATGGCAACTCTGCGCTCTGGGCATTGCCTGCTGCGTGGCAGGCATCTATCTTTTTCTGAAAAATGCTTTCGAGGAAGATAAAAGGATCGACCTGGCAATATTGCTGATAGCTACCGGCGTATGCCTTATCGGCTGGGGCACGGCGGTGCATTTCCATCTTACCTGATATTACCTTCCCTAAAAAAAATACCTTGGAGAATATTTATCTTCCTGGGCATTGCTTTTATACGGTCTTATTATCACTGGCCCTGGGCCAGGCTATAAGCTTTCTTGCCGCCCCAGCTGTTGAGCAGCTCGAGCGAGCATATTTTGAAATTACCGCTAAGGCTTACATACAGGCCGATGATATCCTGCTGGGTCAGCGCCGAGCCGTCAAGGCTTTCAAAGCGTACATTGTATTGGTTAACGAGGTTGGTATATACCGAGCCGGTCGGCCATACCTGGGTGCCGCGGTTGCTGATATTGACCAGGTTGAACTTTACGCCTGCATGGCGCTGGCATTTGTGGGCGATCGCATTTGGCTGCTCATCGCTTTCGATGAACATATCCACGCCGACGATGATCTCGTTCTCGCTTTCTTTGGACACCATCATCGAGTTTTGCTCCAGTTTGAATGGAGCGGGCGTGCCAGGCTTATTGGGGATGATCTCTTTGGCGCCTTGTACCGGCTTCTTGCCAAAGTTGCCGATAATGGCATCGGCAAACTCAGTGGTATTGACAGCAGGCTTGCTCCTGTCGCCGAAATCGCCGGTGCGCACCCCGCTTTCCAGGGTGTACAGCAGGGCATTTTCGATGATAGCTGCATTTTCGGTAAGCCCTACATGACGAAGCATGGCAATGCCGCTCAGTAAAAGAGCTGTAGGATTGGCGATATTCTTGCCGGCAATATCAGGCGCAGTGCCATGTACGGCCTCGAAAATGGAAATATGATCGCCGATATTGGCTGAAGGCGCAAATCCCAGGCCCCCTACCAGCCCGGCGCAAAGATCGCTGACAATATCACCCTGCAGGTTGGTAAGCACTACCACGTCGAAGGTATCGGGGCGGGTCACCAGCTTCATGCAAAGGTCATCCACGATAATGTCGTCTGCATTCAGCTCGGGATATTCCTTAGCTACTTCGTAAAAGCATTCCAGGAAGAGGCCATCGGTGATCTTCATGATGTTGGCCTTGTGCCCGCAAGTGATACGGCTGGCATTTTTCTGCTTTGCCATCTCGAATGCATAACGGATCACCTGCATGCTGCCGGGGCGGGTGATGAAGCGGCGGCTCAGCGCCACATCATGCGTGAGCATGTGCTCGATACCGCCATAGGTATCTTCAATATTTTCCCGTACTACGGTAATGTCGATGGGAATGCCGGCCTTGCTGAAGACCGTGTCCACGCCATGAAGGCTCTGGAAGGCCCGTTTGTTGGCAAACGTGTTCCAGGTCTTGCGGGCCGTTACGTTGATGCTTTTTACGCCTTTGGCTTTCGGAGTTTCCATAGGCCCTTTGAAGAGGAGCCCGAGCGATTCGATGGATTGCCTGGCCTCAGGGGTCATCCCGTTGTTGAACCCCTTGTCAAATACCCATTTCCCCATATCTACAAACTCGTATTCGAGAGGTGTTTTATTGGCGTCGAAGATCTTCAGCACCGCATCCATGATCTCCGGGCCGATCCCATCTCCTTTGGCAACTGCTATTTTCATATTGTTTAGACGGTTAAAATGAAAAAATATAAGCGCCGGCGGTAACCGCACGATCGTATATTCCTGCGGCCCAGCGTATTCTGGTGTCCGGCGGGTAAAATTTGGCGCAAAGGTAAATGAAATAATCCGGTGTCGGGATTAGAATGCCTTCTTGCCTGCTAAAAACAGGCAGGAAGCGGAGACAGGGGCTTTTAATGAGGACAGGCTTCTGAAAAACTGTTTAAAAGACTTATTTTTACCAAAATCACTTCCCATGAACAGTCTGATCTCCGAAGGCATAGAGGTAAGTGTAGAAACCTTCTACCAACCCGACTATAGCAATCCCCTGCAATCGGAGTTTATGTTCGCCTACCGCATCACGCTCGAGAACCATAATTCCTTTGCTGTTAAACTGCACCGGCGCAGCTGGCATATCTTCGATAGCAATGGCACCTATCGCGAAGTGGAAGGAGAAGGCGTAGTGGGAGTGCAGCCCACCATCAACCCGGGCGAGACCTACCAGTATGTAAGCGGTTGCAACCTGCGTACCGAGATGGGAAAAATGAAAGGGGTTTACCAGATGGAAAACCTGGGCACCAAGCGATTCTTCAACGTGAATATCCCCGAGTTCGAGATGATTGTGCCGGTTAAGAATAACTAAGCTTCTTTACCAGGTCATTATCAGGCCTGTGCCGGTCAGCTGGCTACTGCTATCGGGATCTTCCTTGTTCTCTCCTTCATCAGCGTGATAGCTTCTTCGCGGCTTGAGAACATGCCGTTGATATTGACCAGGTGATCGGCCAGCTTGTCGTAGTTCTTGGTCAGCAGCCAGGTAAAGACATGAAGATAATGGATGCCATCGAACACGATAGCCTTATTAGAGGCAAACTCGTCCTTACGTTTGAGGAACTCGGCAGGCATGTCGGTATAGTGCATGCCCGGGCGCAGGTGATGGATAATATGGTATCCATCGTTCCAGCAGGTATGGTTGTAAACGGTATTGATGCAGTTGATGGAGTTCTTGTAAAGATTGCCCGGTTCTGCGCCGTCTATAAACGAATGCTGCGTCCAGTTGCCCAGCATCATCACCAGCCTGGCAAACAGCAGCGGCACCACAAATACCACCAAGGTTGCCTTGAGGTTCACAAAGCACATGATAATGCAGAAGGCCAGGTATATGTATTCTCCTAAGGTCAGGCGGGTGTACAGCTTTTTCCGCTTGCGGTAATACAGGTAGAGGATCGTGTTTTTGACGCCCACCAGCAGGAAGCGGAAAAAATAAGCCAGGAAGTCCTTCAGGTTATCGCGCTGGTAAGGCATGGTGCTGCTGGTATCTTCTTCCAGGTTGTTCTCAATATGGTGCATGCCCAGGTGATGGCTGAAATAGCCTTCAGGCGCATGCCCGAACAAAGGACAAATAAACCATGTGATATATCCGTGCAGCCACTGGTAGGGTTTTTTAAAGCACTTGCGGTGGCAGATGCAATGGAACATCAGCCCAAACCTTCCTTTGAAATAGAACTGCGATATATAAAAATAAGGAACTGCCACAGCCCACCATACCCAACCCTGGAAAAGGGGCGTAAACAGCAGCACAGCCGGTATAACCACGATAAGATGGATGGTTGTGAGCAGGTAAATGAACGGCAGGTCTCTTTTATCATTGATAAAACGGAGCCACAGCTTATCATACCAGTTCAGTCTTTCTTTGGGAATATATACCGGGTCCGTTAACGCAGTGAGTGATTTCATGTCAGTGTTTATTGGCAGCTGTTAAACCTACAATATAAGAAAATATGAACAGATGGAAGCAGTATTGCTTACCTGGGCCGGTATTTGGCATCAGAAAGTATCTTTTGCACGGGGGCGCGCATTACTTCTGCGGGGGTCAGCTCCGGGTGGGCCGACTCGAATTTCCTGACGATCTGCCGGCCGATCCAGGGACCGATATTGCCTGGCGCATATTCCTGCGACAAGGCCTGGGTAAAAGGCGCTTCGCCGATATAGTTCTGGATGGTAGTAGTATTGTTCGAGAACAGGTCCTCTGTCTTGTTGATCTGCGCCCATATCTGGCCCTCATTATCGGTGCACCATTTCAGCTGCTCGGCCGTATAGCCTGTTTTTACCGAATCAGGGGCGTTGGGCATGAACTTGTCGAGCAGCCACCATTGACGGCCTTTGGCGATCATTTGCTCTATCAATGGCAGGGTGCTGCTTTTGTCTGGGAAAAGATCGTCTACTACAAGCTTCATCACATCGGGCGCAATATATTCTTTGGCGAAACGCCGGCTCCTGTACGCAGGCGCCACGTTGTTCACAAAATAAGAAGCCTGGTAAAGCGAGAAATCCTGGCCGAGATAGAACTGTAAGCCGATGCCGATAAATCCCGGGCCGATAAAGTCGGCGGTATAATCGCCGTTATTCATGCGGGCCAGGTCTTCGCGGGAGTTCATAGGGCCTACTACCGGTATAATGCGGGTGGGCAGCTCATAATCGGGGAAATAATATCTTACATAGCGGAAAGCTTCGGTTATCTGACGGCTTACCGGCGTAAAATCGCTGTAAATACGTTGGGCTGAATCGTACACAGGGCGATAATAGCGGTAATATTCACGGATGCCTGCCTCGTTGCTGACGCCTACTATATTTTCGAGGAAAACAGGCAGCAGCACCGGGTATTTTTCCCGTAAAGCTGCCAGCCCAGGTGCGGGATTGGCAGTATCAAGCGAAAAAAAATCCTGGTCGAACCGCTCGGTTGCAATGTTCACCGTGATGCCCGACACATCCGGCGTCTTCGCTTTGTGGCGGCAGGAAGCCCAAAGACCGCTCAGTAAAATAAGGAGAAGCAATTTTTTCATGACGCTCATAACGGAAACAGGTAGTAAAATGTTGTTGCGGCAAAATACTAAAACCAGCCGATAAACTGTGGGCCGGCCTATTTTGATGCTGCTGCAGGGCAGATAGGCCGGAATCTCTATTTTTGTAGCTGATCCCTTACCAATCTGGCAATACCATGAAGATCGCGTTAGCACAGCAGAATTATCATATCGGTAACTTTGAGAAGAATACGGATAAAATAATCGAAGGCATACAATGGGCCAGGAAGCAGGGAGCAGACCTGGTGGTATTTTCAGAGCTATGCGTATGCGGCTATCCCCCGCGCGATTTCCTGGAATTCGATGATTTTATCAATAGCTGCTATGCGGCAGTAGACCGGATAAGGGAGCATGCCGATACTATCGGGGTGCTTATCGGCTCACCTGCCCGCAATCCGGTACCAGAAGGAAAGGATCTTTTCAACGCCGCTTTTTTCCTGTATGAAAAAGAAATAAAGGCAGAGATCCATAAAACCCTGCTGCCTAACTATGACGTGTTTGACGAATACCGCTATTTTGAGCCGGCTTTCAGCTGGGAAGCGGTTCCATTCAAAGGCAGGAAGATAGCGGTCACTATCTGCGAAGATATCTGGAACATGGGCGAAAACCCATTGTACCGGACAACGCCCATGGAAGAGCTGATCCGCTTTGAGCCCGACCTGATGATCAATCTCTCTGCTTCGCCTTACAACTATGCGCAGGATGTGGTGCGCAACAGCCTGGTAAAAGCTCATACCCGGAAATATGGAATGCCCATGCTCTATTGCAATACGGTAGGCTCGCAAACGGAGATCGTATTCGACGGCGGCAGCCTGGTCTATGATGCCAACGGCAACAAGGTGATGGAGATGAAATATTTCGAGGAAGACTACCAGCTGGTTGACCTGGCCGCATTCCCCAACAAAAGCAGCCCTAATATAGAGGAAGAAATAAAGGAGCAGGTTTATTTCTCTGCCACGGATGTAGGCGTCGGCGAGGATACCATTGCCTACCTCACCAACAGCAAGAACATGGAAGAGATATACCAGGCGCTGGTGCTGGGTATCAGGGATTATTTCCGGAAAATGGGTTTCACCAAGGCAATACTCGGGTCTTCAGGTGGCATCGACAGCGCAGTGACCCTGGCCCTGGCCGTAGCGGCCCTGGGTAGGGAAAATGTGAGGGCCATCCTGATGCCTTCGCAATATTCCACCGGTCACTCGGTGTCGGATGCAGAACAGCTGAGCAGGAACCTGGGCAATCCTTATGATATCATCCCTATCAAGGATATCTACGATGCTTTCATGCGTGAGCTCAGACCTGTATTCGGGGATCTTCCTTTCAGCGTTGCGGAAGAAAATATCCAAAGCCGCAGCAGGGGCAACCTGTTGATGGCCATCGCCAATAAATTTTCTTATATACTGCTGAACACTTCCAATAAAAGCGAGCTGGCAACAGGGTATGGTACGCTGTATGGAGATATGGCAGGAGGATTGAGCGTGCTGGGGGATGTTTATAAAACACAGGTGTTCGCGCTGGCCAGGCATATCAACCGCGAAAAAGAGATCATACCGGAGAATATTATCACCAAGCCCCCTTCCGCTGAGCTAAGGCCCGACCAGAGAGATAGCGACAGCCTGCCGGAATATGATACGCTCGACCGGGTATTATATGAGTATATCGAATTACGGAAGGGACCCAAAGAAATTATCGCAAAAGGATTTGACCCGGCCCTGGTGACCAGGGTGCTCAAGATGGTCAATACGAATGAATATAAACGAAACCAGTTTTGCCCGATCATCCGCATCAGCATGAAGGCTTTTGGCGTGGGCCGAAGGGTGCCGATCGTTGGCAAATACCTGTCTTGAAGCCGCATTGCGCATCCGGCCCATGCATGCTTGTTCACCTGGGGTTCTCGCCCTTGCCTATTTATTTGCCGTCCGTCATCATATCGGCAGATAATTTGCATGGTTAGTTCGTATTTTGTGTCACCATTAATTTTTTCTTGCATATGCTAAAGACAGCAGAAGATATACGCCAGCTGAATGAGCGCATAAGCCAGGCCGGGCAGTTCACCGATAAATTACGCAACGAGGTCAGCCATGTTATAGTGGGGCAGAGCCATATGCTTGACCGCTTGCTGATCGGGTTGCTGAGCAATGGGCATGTGCTGCTGGAAGGCGTGCCTGGGCTGGCAAAAACGCTGACCATAAAATCGCTCGCGCAGGCCATTCATGCCAATTTCAGCCGGATACAGTTCACCCCCGACCTGCTGCCGGCAGATGTGATAGGCACGCTTATCTATAACCAGCAACGCAACGAGTTCGTGGTGCGCAAGGGGCCTATTTTCGCAAACTTTGTGCTGGCCGATGAGATCAACCGGGCACCGGCCAAAGTACAGTCTGCCCTGCTCGAAGCCATGCAGGAGCGCCAGGTTACCATTGGTGATACTACCTACAAGCTGGATGAGCCTTTCCTGGTGCTGGCTACCCAGAACCCGCTGGAGCAGGAAGGCACTTACCCGCTTCCTGAAGCGCAGGTTGACCGGTTTATCATGAAAGTAGTAGTGGATTATCCCAAAATGAGCGAGGAGCAGCTGATACTCCGGCAAAATGTAGCAGGCGTAAGAACAGAGCCTGTCAGGCAGGTGGTATCAACGCAGGAAGTGCTGCATGCCAAGGACCTGGTACGACAGATATATATGGACGAAAAGATCGAGCAATACATACTGGATATTGTGTTTGCTACCCGCCAGCCAGGCAATTACCAGCTGGACAAGCTGGCGCCGTTGATATCCTATGGTGCTTCACCACGCGGCAGCATCAACCTGGCGCTGGCAGCCAAGGCCCAGGCCTTTCTTAACAAAAGAGGCTTTGTAATACCGGAAGATGTGCGCAGCATCTCCAACGATGTATTACGGCACCGTATCGGGCTGACCTATGAGGCCGAAGCGGAGAACCTGAAAGTGGAAGATGTGATCGAAGAAATCATGAAAAAGGTGAATGTGCCATAGCGCTGCAAGCCGGCCGGTAAACTAAAAAGCAAATTCCTGCATCACTCATAACCATGCAAAGCACTTCAGACATATTGAAAAAGGTACGCCTGCTGGAGATCCGGAGCAAGAAGCTGGCCAGCGATCTTTTTGCCGGCGAGTACCATAGTGCTTTCAAGGGAAAGGGAATGTCGTTCAAGGAGGTCAGGGAATATGCGGCCGGTGACGATATCCGCTTTATAGACTGGAACGTATCGGCGCGTTTCGGGCATCCCTTCAGCAAGATGTTCGAGGAAGAAAGGGAGCTGACCGTAATGCTGCTGGTTGATATCAGCGCCAGCTCTTCATTTGGCACCGTACAGGCGCGGAAACGGGATATAGCTACCGAATTGGCAGCAGTGCTGTGCTTTTCGGCCGTGAACAATGGAGATAAGGTAGGCGTGATCTTTTACAGCGATAAGGTGGAAGCATATATTCCTCCGAAAAAAGGGAGACAGCATGCCCTTTATATCGTAAGGGAGCTGCTGAGCAAGCAGCCAAAAGGGAAAGGCACGCAGGTAAGCGCTGCCCTCCGTTACTTCAACAATGCTACCCGCCAGGTCAGCATCGCCTTTGTGCTCAGCGATTTCCTGGATGCCAACTATGAAGATGCTTTGCGCATAGTGGCCAAAAAGCATGATATCATCGGCATCAAGCTGTATGATAAGATGGATATGGAGCTTCCTGACGCCGGCCTGCTGCAGGTAAAGGATGCCGAAAGCGGGGAAACCCGCTGGGTCGACAGCAGCAATGCTTTTGTGCGTCACCAGTACCAACAGGAGTTCTTCAGGATCACCGACTATAGCACACAGGTGTTCAAAAAAGCCGGGAGCGACCTACTGCACGTGAAGACGGGCGAAGATTATGTAAAAGTATTGCAGCATTTTTTCCTGAGCCGTAACCGGTGATCAGCAACACAGATAAAAGCATATAACTACAGCTGCCATTTATATATTGAATGAAGGGAGTTTTTTTTCATAGCATTGTTTTAGTTTTTTTCTTATTTGCCGGCGTCACGAACGCGGGTGCCCAGCAGGCTACCACTGTCAGCATCAGGGCCGATAAGAGCAAGATATTGATAGGAGAGCCGGTCACGCTTACGCTGGAAGCCACCATCCCGGCCAACGAGCCCATCCGCTTCTTTGTGTTAGATACCTTTCCTCATTTTGAGTTCCTCAACAAGAAGAAGACCGACACAACAGATAAAAAAGGTGGAACCTTTCTCCGCCAGGTGATACAGGTTACAAGCTTCGACTCCGGTCGTTGGGTCATTCCTTCGCTGGCGCTGACGGAAGGCATACAAACCGATAGCATTCCCATAGATGTGGTGTTCAGCGATTTTGATCCTAACCAGCCTTACCACGACATAAAGGACATTGAAGATATCGAGCCCGAAGCAGTGGAACAAGATAGCTGGTGGTATATAGCCGCTGCGGCCGTGGTATTGCTGCTGGCGCTGATGTACATGCTTACCCGCCGGAAGAGAAAACAGCCGGTGCAGCAGCCCATGCTTTCACCTTACGAGGAAGCAATAGAAGAACTGAAAAAAATAAGGATCAATAAGCCGGAACATAAGAGATACTATTCAGCCCTGGGCGATATTTTCCGGGTTTACCTGTGGAGACGCATGAGCATCGGCTCCCTGCAGCAAACTACCGCTGAGCTGCTGCCTCAGTTAAGGCAAACTGCGCTTTCAAAGCAAGAGCAGGAGCAGATAGGCCAGGCCTTGCTGCTGGGTGACTTCGTTAAGTTTGCCCGTTACAATCCCCTGGCCGAAGAAGACGAGCAAAGCTTTGAAGCTGTGCTGGAAACCATAGAAAGGCTGGAAAGCCGCCGGCTGGCGGAAGAAGCCAGGCAACAACAGGAAATGCAAAAAAAGGAGAGCCGCTAAGGCAGGTATTGCAATATGCTATACGAATGGTTGAAAAATATGGAGTTTGCCTGGCCGGAGAATTTTCTCCTGCTGGGGTTGCTGCCCTTTCTTATCGGTTGGTATGTAAAGCGCAGCGATAGCCGACAGGCTTTTATGACCGTGTCGACCACGCAGGCTTTTACCGTACGGACGGCAAAGAACAGGTGGCGTCACCTGCCTTTTATCCTTCGCATGCTGGCCGTAACCAGCCTTATTATCGCCCTGGCGCGGCCACAGCAGCGCAATGATCTTCAGAAAACCGAAGGGGAAGGCATCGACATCATGCTGTGCATGGATGTGAGCGGCAGCATGGGTGCCCGTGATATACAACCCTCCCGGATGGAGGCTGCCAAGCAGGTAGCTGAAGAGTTTGTGCGTAGCCGGCCTGTTGACCGGATCGGGCTCGTGATCTTTTCAGGAGAAAGCTTTACCAAATGCCCGATCACTCCCGACAAGAACACGCTGATCGCGCAGATCCGCTCGCTTGATCTCCGTGACGGGGGATACCTGGAGCAAGGCACCCTGATTGGCGAAGGGCTGGCAACAGCAGTGGACCGTATATCATCCAGCCAGGCTAAAAGCCGTATCGTGATACTGCTGACCGATGGCAAGGAGGATGCGCCGGATACCAGACTTATCGACCCGCTTACCGCATTGGAGATCGCCAAAGCCAAGCAGGTGAAAGTATATACTATTGGTATGGGAGCAGGACCGAGCTCGGTGCAGGAGTTTGCCGGCCGGCCCGGTACAGCTTCAGAAGATTTTCTTGATGAAGACCTGCTTCGCCGGATAGCGAATGAAACAGGAGGCAAGTTCTTCAGGGCGCGCGACAGGGAAGGGCTTAACGGCATCTATAAGCTGATCGACCAGCTGGAAAAATCCAGGGTAGAGATCATATCATATAAAAAAACAGAGGAAAGGTTCCTTCCTTTTGTGCTGGCGGCTCTTGCTTTGCTCTTCCTGGAGCTGGCGCTCCGTTTCACCCTGCTTAAAAAATTCCCCTAAGTCCCTTTTAATTCAGGATATTCGTACGGCATGAAAGCAGTTGTCTATAAATCGACGGGAAGCTGGTATACCGTAAAAGATAAGACGGGCAAATGGCACCAGGCACGCATAAAAGGTGCGCTGAAGCTGGAGGATATTACCAGCACCAACCCGGTAGCTGTCGGGGATTGGGTGGATATTGAGGTGGAGAACGACAACGATCGCACTGCCATTATCCATGCGGTGCAGTCGCGGCATAACTATATCAACCGGCAGTCGCCACGGCATAAGCATCAGCACCATATTGTGGCGGCCAATCTCGACCAGACCCTGCTGGTAGCCACCCTTCGCGAGCCAAAGACCTCGCAGGGCTTTATCGACCGTTTCCTGGTAGCAGCAGAAATGTACCATGTAAAGCCTCTTATCGCCTTTAACAAATCTGATCTTTACCGCGAAAAGGAAATGGATAGATACCAGGAATGGAAGGCGATGTATAAAGCGGTGGGTTACCAGGTATTCCTGGTCAGCGCAGCTGCCGGCAGCGGCATCGATGCTTTGCTGGAGCTGCTGAAAGGAAAGACTACCCTCATCAGCGGCCATAGCGGGGTAGGAAAGTCTTCATTGCTGAACGTGATCTTCCCCGATAAAAAGCTAAAAACGGGAGAGATAAGCGGTTGGAGCGGGAAAGGGCAGCATACTACCACTTTTGCCGAGATGTTTGACCTGCCTTCAGGCGGGCGCATTATCGATACGCCGGGGATGCGGGAATTTGGGCTGGTGGATATCGAGCGGCAGGAAGTATCGCATTATTTCCCGGAAATGCGCAGCAGGCTGAATGATTGCCAGTTCAACAACTGCCTGCACGTTAACGAGCCGGGGTGTGCCATAAAGGAAGCTGTAATGCAGGGAGAGATAAGCGAAGACCGGTATGTAAGCTATGTGAATATACTGGACTCGGTAGGGCAGGAGGAATATTAGGATCCGACAACAGTTCCATTGACGGCACGGCTGGCGGCCAGCCTGCTTTCCAGCAATATGCCTATATCTTCCACAGCTTTATCCTGCTTATCGTCTGCTCCCTGGTTCTTTGTGGGAAATACGGAAATGCCGGTATAGATGCTGTAATGAAGGGTCAGGTAATGGCCCTTGAATTTGAATCCCCAGCTAAGGCTGTCAAACTCGTCTTCCTTATGAAGGAAACTAATGCGGAGATCGCGGTGCAGGACATCGGCCGTCTGGTAAAACTCATGGAGGCTGCCGTCATCAGTAATGACAGCTTCAGTAAAGCCGAGGTCTTTTCGAAGGGTAAGACTCATAGTAAATAGCTTATGGGTTGGTAATTACTATGAGACAAGCCTGGCCTTCCAAAAGCTGCATCAACGGATCGTTAACCGCGGAACCTGGCTTTCCTGGCCTTTTTCATTTCCTTGGAGTTCATATCGCCTGAAACGACCTTTTCAGCTCCTACATTCCGGCCGTCTGAAGGGCATCCTGACCCGCGCTTAAAAAGAGAGCAGCGGGAAAAGAGCAGGGCCGTGGAAAGCAACAGGATAATAAAAAAGGGTCTTTTCATGAGTGACGTCTTACTTGGAAGAACGAATTTACCGAAAAATAATTGCCTGCTCCTGCAGCTTTTTGCAGCCTGCTGGCCGGCCGCAGAGCTCAGCGCTCTTCCCTGAACCAGCTGGCATAGGTTACGTAATTGTTAGCAATGCGGTTGATCTCTCCCTGTACCAGCTCGGGCGAGATATCCTTTACTTTTTTAGCCGGTACGCCGGCATAAATGCTCCCTGCCTCGCAAACCGTGTTTTCAAGCACTACGGCCCCTGCGGCAATGATAGTATTGCTGTGAACCGTTGCATTGTCCATCACGATGGCGCCCATCCCGATCAGCACATTGTCGTGCACGGTGCAGCCATGTACAATAGCATGGTGGCCGATAGATACGTTATTGCCGATGGCAGTGCCGTATTTCTGGTAAGTGCAGTGAATGCAGGCCCCATCCTGCACATTTACCTTGTTGCCCATGCGAATGAAGTTCACGTCGCCGCGTACCACGGCATTGAACCATACCGAGCAGTCCTCTCCCATAATGACATCGCCCACTACCGTAGCATTGGGCGCCAGGTAGCAGTTGGGGCCGGTTTCAGGAAATTTATCTTTTACAGGAAGGAGCAGCGCCATGATCGTATATTTTATGGTTAATGGCTGGATTAGCCTGCCATCGCATCGCAAATTAATTTATTTCCTTCTGCTGCCTGATTGTTTTCCGGAACTTCTCCTGAACTTTCCGTTCTTTGCTGACGGCCTAAAAGATATTCACCCATGAATCACCGAGCGTTTTTTTTAAAGCACCTGGCCCAGACCTCTCCTTCACCCCTGGCGCTGGAAATAGTGAAAGCCGAGGGCGCTGAGCTTACTGATGCTTCGGGTAAAACATACCTGGATCTCATCGGCGGCATCAGCGTGGCCAATGTAGGCCACCGGCACCCGGCTGTGCTCGATGCGATAAAGCAGCAACTGGATGCTTACCTGCATGTGCTGGTCTATGGTGAGTTCATACAGAGCCCGCAGGTGCAATATGCCACCCTGCTGGCAGCTCATCTTCCCGCATCGCTCAACTCGGTATATTTTACCAATTCGGGCGCGGAAGCGGTGGAGGGCGCTATGAAGCTGGCCAAAAGAGTAACCGGCCGCACGGAGATCGCAGCCTTTCATCATTCATATCACGGCTCTACCCAGGGAGCGCTCAGCATCATTGGAGATGAATACTGGCGGAATGCCTACCGGCCGCTCTTGCCCGGCATCCTGCGCCTTGATTATGGAGAAAAAGGATCGCTTGAACATATCACTTCTCAAACGGCCTGCGTGATTGCGGAAACCGTGCAGGCAGAAGCAGGCATAAAAGCAGCTTCCGGGGAATGGATGCAGGCGTTGCGGAAAAAATGCACTGAAACGGGCGCGCTGCTTATTCTTGACGAGATCCAGGCAGGTTTTGGCCGCACCGGTACGTTGTGGGGATTTGAGCAGTATGGCATAGAGCCCGATGTTGTGCTGCTGGGCAAAGCCCTGGGTGGCGGCATGCCGCTGGGTGCTTTTATAGCAGCTAAAGAGCTGATGGATGCTTTTACGGAAAATCCCGTGCTGGGTCATATCACTACTTTTGGCGGGCACCCGGTATGCTGTGCCGCAGGCATGGCTGCCATGCAGGCCTTGCTGGAAGAAAGGATGACAGAATGCATAGGCGCCAAGGAGGCCTTGTTCCGATCCCTGCTCATTCATCCCGGTATAAAGGCCGTCCGCTCCTTTGGTCTCTGGCTCGCGCTGGAATTTGAGTCATTCGAGGTCAATAAGCGCATCATCGACCGGTGCATAGCCAACGGCGTGCTTACTGACTGGTTCCTTTTTGCGCCGGAATGCCTGCGCATCTCCCCGCCGCTCACATTAAGCGAAGAACAGATCACAAGCGCCTGCGCCGTGATCATGGCTGCCATAGAAGAAGAGATCTAAGAGCAGGATGACCGTTACAGCAGCCTGTATGCCCCGGCTGCCAGCAGGCAACCGATCAGCGGGCCGATTACCGGTATCCAGGCGTAGCCCCAGTCACTATCCCGTTTATTGGGTATGGGTAACAGGAAGTGCATGATGCGGGGTCCCAAATCGCGCGCAGGGTTGATAGCATAGCCTGTAGGGCCGCCTAACGACAGGCCGATGCCCAACACCAGCAATGCCACCGGCAAGGCATCCAGCGAGCCCAGCTTGAACGAAGCGCCGCTGGCATCTGCAGGAGCCACGATGAACAGCACGCCAAAGATCAGCACAAAAGTGCCGATGATCTCGGTAATAAGATTGTTCAGGCTGCTCCGGATGGCAGGGCCGGTACAAAATACGGCCAGCTTGGTATTACCGTCAGGAGTATCGTTGAAATGCTGCCGGTAGCTCAACCATACCAGCAAAGCGCCGGCCATAGCTCCCAGCAGCTGCGCTGCGATATACGTCGGCACATCTACCCATTGCGATTTTTCCAGTACGGCAAAAGCTATGGTAACCGCGGGATTAAGATGCGCGCCACTGGCCGCCGCCGCTACATACACGGCCACGAATACCGCGATGGCCCAGCCGAATGTGATAACGATCCAGCCGCTGTTGTGGCCTTTGGTCCTGTTGAGGATAACATTGGCCACTACGCCATCACCCAGCACGATGAGCAGGGCGGTTCCTATAAATTCACCTATGAAAGAAGACATGATAATATAATGTGTTAACGTGGATAATATAAGCATCATTCAGTTGCCCAGGCCTGCGCGGCTTTAATGGCACGCTTCCAGCCTTTCTGGGCCTCGGCTCTCATGGCATCTTCCATAGCAGGACTGAAAGCCCTGTCCTGCTGCCAGTATTGCTGAAGTTCGTCCAGGTCTTTCCAGAACCCGACCGCCAGGCCTGCCAGGTAAGCAGCGCCGAGGGCAGTTGTTTCTGTTATCCTGGGGCGGATGACCCTGGTATTGATGATATCGCTCTGGAACTGCATAAGCTGGTTGTTGATGGTAGCGCCTCCGTCTACGCGCAGCTCAAGTATAGGCAGACCGGCATCGGCTTCCATGGATTGCAAAAGGTCCATCGACTGGTAAGCAATGCTTTCTACAGCCGCCCTGGCAATATGCGCATCGAGGGTGCCGCGCGAGATGCCTACGATGATGCCCCTGGCATGAGGGTTCCAGTAAGGGGCGCCAAGACCGGTAAAAGCAGGCACCATATACACACCTCCGTTATCGTCAGCCTTGCCGGCCAGCGCTTCCACTTCGCCCGAGGTCTGGATCAGCCTCAGCCCGTCACGCAACCATTGCACCACGGCGCCACCAATGAATACGCTGCCTTCAAGAGCGTACTGCACTTCATTGCCAAGCTTCCAGGCAATGGTGGTAAGCAGGTTATTTTTGGAGTCGACAGGCTTATTGCCGGTATTCATCAGCATAAAGCAGCCCGTTCCGTAAGTGTTCTTTACCATGCCCGGCAGGGTGCACATCTGCCCAAAGAGCGCAGACTGCTGGTCGCCGGCCATGCCGCTTACAGGAATGCTGGCAGCGGTGAGTATATTTTCCGTATGACCATATATTTCGCTGCTGGAGCGTACTTCAGGCAACATATTGTCAGGAATGCCGAAAAGCTCCAGCAATTCCTGGTCCCACTGCAGCGTATGTATATTATAAAGAAGGGTGCGTGAGGCATTGGATACATCCGTGGCATGCACTTTACCATTGGTAAGCTTCCATAATAGCCAGCTATCGATAGTGCCAAAGCAGAGCTCTCCTTTCTGGGCTTTATCCCTGGCGCCTTCTACGTTGTCAAGTATCCATTTTACCTTGGTGCCCGAGAAATAGGCGTCCGTTACCAGCCCTGTTTTACGGCGGATCATTTCGGCCGATCCATCTTTGTTCAGCTCGTCGCAATAGCCGGCTGTGCGCCGGTCCTGCCATACTATGGCATTGTAAACAGGCAAATGGGTATCCCTGTCCCAGACCACGGTTGTTTCCCGCTGGTTGGTGATGCCTATGGCTGCAATATCCCTGACGGTAAGACCGGCTTTCAAAATGGCCTCTGTGGCTACTCCGAGCTGGGTGCTCCAGATCTCTCCTGCATCGTGCTCTACCCAGCCCGACCGTGGAAATATCTGGGTGAACTCCTTCTGGGCGGTGGCGATGCTGTTTCCTTTCCGGTCAAAAATAATGGCGCGGGAACTGGTGGTTCCCTGGTCAAGCGCAAGAATGTAATCAGGCATGGGCAATCGTTTATCGTTGGCAAATAAATATACAAAAGACCGCAGCAATCCTTTCTTTAACCGGCGGTCGCTATATTATTGTTCTTACAGGTCGTCAAAGAGATCAGGATAATCGGTGATGATACCGTCAACGCCAAGGGCCTTCAGCCTCTTCATTTCATCGAGCGTATTCACGGTCCAGGGTATGATCCTGATATTCCGCTGGTGGCAGGCTGCTACCAGCTCTGCAGTGACCAGCGAATAATGAGGACTGTACATTTCAGGCGTATAGCCTAATTCATCCAGCTGCTGAGCCAGGGTACGCTTGTCGCTTCCTGATATAAGCACAGCCGTTACCACTTCAGGGTACTTACGATGAAGTATTTGCAAAGGACGAAAGTCAAAGGATTGCAGGTAGCTGCGGCTCACCAGCTTTTTTTCTTTCACTACCTCCATTACCCTGTCCACGAATTCCTCTACAGACGGGGTTTTTATTCCGTCATAATCCTTATTGGTCTTAAGCTCGATATTATACAGAATAGATATGCCTTTGGCTGCGGCGTAGCGGTCGGCAGAATCGACAAGATCGGCCAGCAAGGGCTTGATGGCCGAAAGCCGTTGCTGACGGGGAAATTCCGGGTGCGGCTTCAGGCCCACATCATACTTCATGATGCTGTCGTAGCTCATTTCATAAAGCAGCCTTTTTTGCGCTTCTTTTGCGGTCAGCGTTTGACCTTCGGGAGTAGTGGTGATGTCTGGATGAAAATATACATCGTGAGAGATCACTGCTTTCTTATCCTTTGAGAATACCACGTCCACTTCCAGCGTGTTCACTCCCAGGTCGATGGCCTTGTACATGGAAGGAATAGTGTTCTCGGGCATGAGCCCGCGCGTGCCGCGGTGGCCTTCCTTGTTGAAGGCAGGAAGCGAAAGCCGGGCCGATGACTGGCCTACCCGCGCTGTCTTGCAGGATATGAATGCCAGTGAAAGGCCAGAGAAAAGCAGGAGCGTTTTTTTCATGCAGGTTATTTTACATACGGTTTGAGAATAGCGGCCCATTTCCGGTAACCGTCGGCATTAAGGTGCAGGCCGTCGTGCGTATATTGCTTATCCAGCCGGCCATCTGCATCCAGGAATGGAGAATATATATCGATCAGCGTGATCTTTTCCAGGGCTGCCAGCTTTTTCAGTTCTGCGTTTACGAAAAGGATATGCTCATCCTTGTTAAAATGATTTTTATCGGGGAAGGTATTATTGACAGGCAGCAGGGTATTGAAGTATATCCTGGTAGCAGGGGAGGCTCTTTTTATTTCCCGGATGATGCGCCGGTAATTGGCAATGATCACCGAGTCGGGGATATTGCGCGAGATATCGTTAATGCCGATCAGGATAAATACTTTGGCAGGGTTGCCTTCGGTCACTTCCTCCAGCCTTTCCAGCACGCCGAACGTAATGTCACCGGAGATGCCCCTGTTGCGGGCGGCCGGGATGCCAAGCAATTCATTCCAGTCAGTGCCGGCCGTAATGCTGTTGCCAAGGAATATAATGTCGCGCCGGCTGTTGGGATAGCTTTTGAACTGCTGCACCTTGAGCGCATAGTTGGCCGGCCTGAAAGTGCTGTCCCAGGCAGGCTTGGCCTGGCAAAATATCATGCCTGGAAAAAAGCAGGCAATTACCAGCAGGATCTTTTTCATACGCATTCGTTTGATTAAAGTTAAACCGGTGACCGGCTATGCAGTCAGATCTTTGACAGCTGAATATTGCCGGCCAAAGCGGCTGGTAGCCACGATCTTTACTTCCTTTGCTGTGGCCGGTACAAATGCCCTGAACATATGCTCTGTTTTACGGGGTTCTGCAAAGCCCCTGGTCTTAGGCAGATCAGGACCGATCAGGGTGGCGTAAGCCACAGGATCGAAGGTGGTGATCTGCTCCAGGGCTCCCTGCAACTGGCCGTCTACCCAGCATTCCGTTTTCCAGGCCGGGTCATGATCCCATATATTCACCAGCACCTGCCGCGACGCGCCGTTCACAGGATCAGCGAAAATATTCATTTGGTGATCGGCGGCTTCGCCGGTAGACTGGTAATGCCATTCCAGCTCTGTGCCTTTCACTTTATATACTCCATACCCGCAGGGCGTGCCGTCGCCGCAGATCGGTCCGGTCCACCATGCGCCGCAAACCGTACCATGGTTGTGCTCATATATATCACCCCTGACCACGTTGCGATGGTAATGCGTATGCCCCGACATGATATGTACTTTTCGTCCTGCCAGGATATCATATAAGGCCGTATTATTTTTTACCCCGTTATGAACAGGGATATGCACGCAAAGGATCACCAGGTGATCTTCCGGTACCAGGGCCAGGTCTTTTTGCAGCCAGTCAAGCTGGTGCTGCTGGATAAAGCCGTCATATTCCCTGTCTTTCCCAAGATAGCGCACGTTGTCCATGATCACATAATGGGCCTTGCCGCGGTTAAACGAATAATAGGTAGGCCCATAGGTTTCCTGGAAGGTATCGTCCGAAGCCTCATCACCGCCTTTGTTGTAATCCATATCATGGTTGCCCAGGCATTGAAAGAACGGGATCCCCATTTTCTCAACGGCCCTGTCATAGTCGGGGTAAAGCCTGGCTTCATCCCAAACTATATCGCCTACCGTAATGCCGTGCAGCAGTGTTCCTGCACCGGCAGCGGCTACCAGCTTCTTTACATCAGGCACAGAGGCGGTCATCATCTTTTCTACATCCTTTTCATTTTTGACCTGCGGATCGGCCCAGATGATGAACTGGTGCTCCTGGTCATCCATGTCGAGCGGGGAGAGCTTGAAGTCAATATTTTTCTTCCCGGTATCTTTCAGCAACCGGTAATGACGGGCAATTCCTTTTTCCTGGATAAATTCATATCCTGCCGGCGTGCAGATGAACACGGCAACGGCATCCCGGTGGGGAGTCAGCTCATATCTTCCTTTGGTGTCTGTCTGCACCAGGCTATAGCCGTCGCTAACCACTGCTCCCACCACTCCCTGGCCATTGGCATGTACCCGGCCTCTTATCTTTTTTGCTTCTCCTGCAGCCATCGCAGGCAGTCGATCAAGAAGGAGCAGCCCGCCGGTCATCCAGGCCAGGCGCTGCAGGAAATGTTTTCTTTGCATGCTATATCTTTTAATGATCGAATATAAGGCTGGCTGTCATCTTTTATAAATAGCGATATCCTCAATGCAAAGCCTGCCATTGGATACGGTGGCCGATGAGCTGCCCAGGCCTAACTTATTGATGCGGAACCTTACCGTGCCGGTAATATTCAGCGGGAATACGGCCTGCTTATAGCCACGCTCAGGCATGTCTGAAATATTGGGGGTCACGGTTACCCAGGTAGTGCCTCCGTTGACAGAATATTCCAGGCGGAAAGTGCTGGCAGGGTCTGTATAGTATTTCCCATAGAATACCGTTACCTTGGAAGCCCCTTCGGTAACATCAAAGTTCATCTGCACCAATGCGCTGGTAGTAAGGTTCTGCTGCATACGGATACATTGCTTGCCCGGCTGGGTGAACTTGTCCCTTATCACTGTATTTCCCAGGATGGCTTGCTGAAGCTTCCAGTTGCCGGTGGCAAGATCAATATTATTAGCCGTGGCAGTGATATTATAGCTGGCCTTGGCCGATGCATCAGGCCATTCAAAATCTTCAGGGAAGCCCGCATACATAGGGCCGCTTATAAAGCTGATATCGCTGCTGCGACGCAGGGTCAGCGTTCTTTCAGCGCCTGCGGTGTCTTTGCCGGTAGCATTGAGATAGCCGGGGATACCGGTAAAGCAGGCCCCTGCCGGAACATTGGTTGCAGCAAAGCTGGCGCCGGCACGGGTATGCATGGCAAATTCGGGCCGGGTATGGTCATCAAGCGTCCTCTTACCGCTGAAAACAACTGCAGGACCATAATCCTTAACATCGGCATGCACGGATACAAGGGTAGATTCATAAACGTTCAGCAGGGCATTGAGCAGCCGCAGGGTAACCGGCTGCACAAGCGGTGCGCGGTTCTCGGCCAGCCTTGTTACCTTTTCCGCAGCAACATTCTTTATGACCAGCACCCCGTTGTCCCTGTCAAGCTGTGATCCTTCTACGTTGATTCGCAGTGAATCGCCCAGGTTCCAGGTATGATCGGCTCCGGCAATACGGATCATGATGCCCCTGGTTATGTCGCCGATCTGGTTGCCCGAAGCAACGGTCTCCTGGATAAAAAGACTGTTGCCATCTATATTCTGCCCGGTACGATCTGATATGACCACACCCTGGATATGGCGTGCACCGCCAAGATTGGACGGGCCAAGCGTAATTTCCTGGCCTTTGTATATGTCCCTGACGGCATAGATAAAGGTCCTGTCGGCGGGAGTTCCCGCAGCAGGATTATTGTATTCTTTAAGGCAGGATGCAAAGAATATGCTGCAACCAGCCAGCAGGAAGGCCCATTTATTTTTAACTGTATTCATGGTTTTATATTATAAATGTTAGGATAGAAAATAATGGCTCAGTCTACATCCCACCATACTTTGACCAGCATATTATCACCGCCCATGCGGGCTACGGCTTCGTTATAATTATTACGGTTGAGCGATTGCACCAGGGTTGGATATACCAGCCGTGTTGGCATTGTCCGGTTGTTCTGCAAGCCAGGCCCTGCCGGCAGGGAAGGCAAGCTGGTTCTCCGGTGCTCAAACCACGACTGGAAATCGGTAAAGAAATAGGTAAAGTATTTCTGGGTAATGATCTTTTCCAGCTTTTGTGAAGCGGTCTCTGCATCTACCCAGGCTACGCCCGGCTTTGTAAGATGATCAGCAGGCACTGTTAGTCCCCAGAAAGTAATGGCATTGGTAACGCCAGTCTCGTAAAGTGTCTTTGCATTACCGGTGGTATAGCCTTTAAGGGCGGCTTCGGCCAGTATGAACTGCAGCTCTGCATAGTTGAGGATATTTCCGGTACGGGGCTCGTTCTTAAGCTCCTCAAGATAGAAGGAAAGCCTTTCAGGCTGCTGCCCCGGCGCATAGCCGCTGGGAATGCCCTCATAAGTGCCGCCTACGGTTGCCGCCCATTTCGTACGTCGCGGGTCTTCCCACAGGTTAAGGGTATTGATAAAGAATTGCGACAGCCCGTTATCGCCATTGAAATCATAGTTGCGGTAGGTATTGAAGGCAGATACGAAGGGTGGCGTGGTGGTGAACCGGAGCACTGCCGATTCAACATTGTTGGTCATGATCGGGTAAGTGGCAGGGCTGGTCTGCACTATCTGCCTGATCTTATCGGCAGCGCCGCTTTCAGGCCTGCCGGAGGCGCGGAGCAAGAGGCGCAGGTAAAGCGAGTTGCTGAACCTTCTCCATTTAGATATATCGCCGCCAAACAGCGGATCGCGTGGCTTTAATGCCGCCGGTATAAGCGTATCATTCCGGGCAAAAAGAGCATTCGCTTCTTCCAGGTTCTTGAAAAGGCTGTCGTAAATGGCTTTCTGCGTGTCGAATTTCGGCTGGTACACTTGGTTCCTGCCCTGGTTGGCTTCGGTATAAGGCACATCGCCATAGGTATCGGTAAGCAAGGAGAAGACCCATGCTTCCATCACGCGCGCAATACCCATATAAGAGTAGTAATAGGCCTGGCCCGGCACTACTGAAAGGGTCTTGGCGCCATTGTACATATCCCTGAAGTTGGTAAGCTGCAGGTACCAGCTGTTCCACATATAATCCGATTCGGAAGGCCGGATGATATAACGGTGTATCTCGTCGGAGTTGATAGTGGTAACGTGCACCTGCATCAGCTCATGCGTAAGGCGAAGCGCGCGCGTCTGGTTGCCCTGGACAACGCTATAGATCGCAGGCTCAAGCAATGATTCGGGGCGGGTTACCGGTACCGTGTTGGGATTGGTATTGGTTTCCTTGAAATTCTTGGTGCAGGATATTACAGACAGCCCTGCCACAAAAACCATAATAAAACGGATATGCTGTTTCATAATTATTTTTTTTAAAAGCATTAAAATCCAACAGTGAGCGCAATGCCGATGGTACGGGTAGACGGGAACTGCGCGATCTCGAACCCGGCATTGATCTGCCCGTCGTTCAGCGTGCCGAACTCGGGATCGAACGAAGGCCATTTGGTGATCATGAACAGGTCGCGCCCGTACAGGCCGATATTTGCTTTCTGCAGGCGCAGCCGGGTGATGAGCTTTTTAGGCAGGGTATAATCGAGCCTTGCCTCGCGGCATTTGATAAAATCCGTGCTGAATGTATTTGCTTCAATATTGTCGCGGTTGAAATGTGCATCGTAGTATGCCTGGATATTGGTGGCCACGATATCATTGGTAACGTATTTGCCGGAAGATTGATCCCAGCGTACGCCTTCGCCGATGATGCCGTTATACCTTCCCGGCAATGTTTTTTTCAGCTTGCCTTCTTCCATCAGCACGGCATGGGTAAGCGAATAGGCCACCCCGCCAAACTGCCCGTCGAAAAGCACGTTGAAGCGGAAATTTTTATATCTCAGCTCATTGCCTAAGCTTCCCTTCCACCTGGCATTGGAGTTGCCCAGATATTTGATCTCGGTGGTGCGGGTGGGCAGCCCCTGCTCATTGTAGATGATCTGCCCTTCAGGCGTGCGCGCATAGCCGATGCCGTAGAGGTCCCCCATTCGCCCGCCGGGCCTGGCTTCGATAGAGCCGCGGTTGGCCGGGCCGGTAGACATTACATAGGTGTCGACCCCTTCTATCAGCTCTACCACTTTATTCCGGTTGGCAGTATAAGTGCCGAAAATGTTCCAGGTAAGTCCTGTTCTTGTTTTGAGCACGTTGCCGTTGAGCTGTATCTCGATGCCCTTATTGCGTACCAGCCCTGCATTGGCAATGACTGCTGCATAGCCGGAAGCCCTGTCGATCGGGACCCTGAAGATATCGTCCCTGGTATTGTTCTCATACACGGCAATATCGAGGGAGAGCCTGTTCTTGAAGAAGCGGATATCAAGACCTGCTTCCACGCTGGTGGTAAGCAAGGCCACCAGGTTCTCGTTAGCAATAGCGGATGGGTTGCTTACGCCGCCGGGGAATAAGGTGGGATCATAAGTATAGGAAGTACGGTAAGGCACAATGCCTCCGCTGCCTACTCTTGACCAGGAGCCTCTTACCTTCAGCATGGATATAGCTGTCGGCAGCTTTACTTTCTCGGAAACTATTACGCTGCCGTTGACAGAAGGATAAAAGAAGCCGGTGTTGCTGGTAGAAGCAGGCGTGGCAAGCGTGCTGCTCCAGTCCTGCCTGGCCGTCATATCAAGGAACAGGAAGTTGTCATAGGAGAATTGCGCCAACGCGTATAAGCTGTTCACCTTATAAGAAGCCCGGTAGGGAAGCGCCACAAGCGGGTTCCTGGAATTGGCCAGCGTATAGTTGGATGGATAGCTGAGCTGGTCGGCACGCAGCTCATCGCGGATATAGCGGTTGGTCATGCTGTTGCCGCCGACTGAAAAGCCTGCCTGCAGCTTCCGGGCAAAATTCCTGTTGTAGCGAAAAAGGAAATCGGAGTTGATCTCCTGGGTAAAGATGTTCTGGGTGCGGAACATGCCTTCTGCAAACTTGTTGGTACCGAAAGGACGCTGCTGCGAGCGGTATTCCGAAGCATAATCCAGCGCTGTCCGCACCATCAGGCTCAGATCCTTGGTGAAATTATAAGTGGCAGATATATTCCCGATCACTCCATGCCGGTTAGACTTGTTGAGCATCTCATACGAAATAAGATAAGGATTATCCAGCAGGCTACTGAAAGGCCTTGTTTGCGCAACACCTTCCTGCCCGGGAACCCAGTAGTCCTTGAACCAGTCAAGGTTGGAGTTGGGCACCATACCCCGGATAAAGTACATGATCGATTGATTATTGTAGCCGGTAGAAGGAAGGTTATCGGTCTTTTTATTGGTATAGTTCACCTTGGTAGAGATAGAAAGCTGGTCAGACAGCTTGTGATTGACCGAAAGGGCCACTGTATTGCGCTTATATCCGGTATTAGGCAGTATCCATGTATTGTTCAGGTTAGTGAGAGAAAGCCTGACGCTTGTATTTTTATTGCCGCCATCCATGGTCAGCGAGTTGACGAGGTTCTTCCCGGTCTCGAAAAAATTCCGGCGGTTATTTTTATAAGGCACCCAGGGCAGGCGGGTCTCGCTTTTGGTCCTGGTTACAGGGTCGTACTGGTAGTAGGATTGACCGTTGAAAGCAGGGCCCCAGGCTGAGCTGGTGCTGCGGGTGCTGGGCCCATCTTCTGAATCATTATAGGAGTACCAGGTATGTTGACCGGTAGCGCCCTGCCCGTATTCATATTGATAATCTGGCCACCGGTTGATGCGGTCTATGGAAGCATTGAGGTTATAGGTAATGCCCAACCCTTTTTTGCGGGTGCTTCCTGATTTGGTAGTGATAATGATAGCGCCATTGGCTCCGCGCGCACCATACAAAGCCGCAGCTCCCGGGCCTTTAAGCACGGAAATGCTTTCAATATCTTCCGGGTTGATATCATTCAGGCTGGAGCCGAAGTCGACCGGCGATTCTGCCTGCAGGTAAGAGCTGCTGCCGGTGCCTGTCATCTGCCCGCTGCTGCCGCTGATGATCACTCCATCCACAACAATAAGGGCTTCACTGGTACCATTAAGCGAATTCTCACCGCGCAGGATGATCTTGTTGGAGCCTGAAGGGCCGCCTCCTGATTTAAGCAGGTTAAGACCGGCCACCTTACCGGTAAGCGAGTTGGTCCAGTTATTAGACATGGCATCAGTAACTTCTTCTCCCTTTACTTTCGAGACTGAATAGCCAAGAGCTTTTTCTTCCCGCCGTATCCCAAGCGCTGTGACCACTACGGTTTCCATTTCCCTGGCATCTTCGGCCAGCTCGATGGTAAGGGTGGTTTGCTGACCTATCCTTGCCTCCACCGGCGTAAAGCCAATGGCGCTTACCACAAGGGTTTCACCCACAGCCGCCATGATGGAAAAATTTCCCTGGTCATTGGTTGACGTGCCCCTGGAAGTCCCTTTTACAACCACCGTAGCCTGCACCACCGGTGCGCCATCAGCTTTGCTGGTAACGGCACCCTGGATTGCCCGTTGCTGGCCAAAGATGGCCGGGCAGTTGAGAAGCAATAGCAGGCACCATAAAAAGCGAAGCTTATGGTGGAAAGTTCCGGCAATAGAAAGTGCTCTCATAATCGTTTAGTTATTGAGGTTTAGTATAAAAAAGTAAAAAGAAGGATAAGTGCGGTAGCAGTCGTTGTTCCTGCCAGAAAAAGTATGACGGAGCACTGGTGGAGTGATGCTCGTGCATACGCAGCTGTTGCTGTTTCTTCTGAGTGGCAAAGAAATCTTTTTTTCATATAAGCGGTCTTTAATCGTTATTAAGATATTGTTACGTCAACGTAAACTTTACGTAACGATATCTTTCAGCGGTTCAGCAGGTAATGGCCGGCCAGGTCGCGGTAAGCGGCTACCTGCGCGGTTTCCCATTCTTTGGTCTTGCCCAGCGCCCTGGCCATCACAAGCGCAGCTTCCGGCGCTATACGCAGGCTTTCCCTGGCATCGAGAAGAAGCGCTCTTGTTCTTCTTGCCAATACATCCTCAAGCGTACGGGCCATTTCCTTTTCTACAGCCCAGGCAACCTGCTCACGATGGATATGAAGCTTTTCGCTCAGCCATATGCCGGCCGAGCCGTTCATGCGGGTACGAAGCAGCGCTGCCTCGCTTCCATAAAAGTAAAAAGGATCGTTCCAGTCTGCCTGCCGGTCATAGCCGTGTATCGGCAGGTGCCTGGTGCCGGAAGGGCGATGCTGCCAGCCTGATTCTTTTTCGATCCTGTTGATCATATCCTCTCCCATAAGCCGGTAGGTAGTCCACTTACCGCCCAGGATGGTAAACAGCTTTGAAGGCGATACAACTATCTTATGGCTGCGGGATATTTCCTTGGTCTTCTGGGTCTCTTTTTTGGGCACGGCAAGCGGCCGCTGACCTGCAAATACGCTCAGCACGTCGCTTCGGTGAGGCTGCTGCTGCAGGTAAGCACCGGCTGTTTGCAGGATAAAGCTGATCTCTTTTTCCAATGCCAGGGGCTCCAGCAAAGCCTTGTCAACCGGCGTATCGGTTGTTCCCACTACCACTTTATCATGCCAGGGTACGGCAAACAATACCCTGCCATCGGAGGTATGGGGTATCATCATGGCATGTAAGGAGGGGTAGAACTTTTTATCGAACACCAGGTGCACTCCCTGGCTTACCCTGATGCTGCCTGGCAGGGAAGGGTCGTCCATTTTCAGGATATCATCCACGAAAACGCCTGTGGCATTGATCACGGCCTTTGCATGGATGCGGAACTTATTTTTTTCTTCCGTGTCTTCGGCCGTCACTCCATTTATATCTCCCTGTTCGTTTTTCAGCAGACCGGTGACCCTGAGATAGTTAACAGCTGTGCCGCCGTTATCCCAGATGCTCTGCATCAGGTTGATGGCCAGCCTTGCATCGTCGAACTGCCCGTCGTGGTAAAGGATGCCTCCTTTAAGGCCGCCTGGCTTTATGCCCGGGATCTTTTCCAGCACTTCCTGCCGGGAAACGAATACCGACGGCCCTAATCTTAGCCTGCCGGCAATACGGTCGTATAGCTTAAGACCGATGGTATATTTCAGCTTTTCCCAGAAGCTGTACACCGGCACAATAAAGGTCTGATCTCTTACGAGGTGGGGAGCGTTACGATATAATAAGCCTCTTTCGATGCTGGCCTCGCGTACCAGCTTTATATCGCCCTGGGCCAGGTAACGTACGCCGCCATGCACCAGCTTGGTGCTGCGGCTTGATGTGCCTTTTGCAAAATCAGCCTGCTCGATAAGCAAGGTCCTGTATCCACGGGATACGGCATCAAGAGCTATGCCCAGGCCGGTTGCGCCGCCGCCGATTACCAGGATGTCCCACGCACGGGTAGGGTCGGCAAGCTGCCGCAGGATCTCGAGGCGGGGAGGGATAGAAAAAGAGGAGGCCGCAGGCATGTTAGTTTCGTTATATTTCGATTAATATCTATTGAGTAATTAAATGAAAGTAAAACAAAAATATTGATTTGAAAAGGAAATATTTCGGAATTAAAAAGAGTAACAATTATTTCATTTACTTTCGATAATGCTAACAAGCGTTGGGAAATAATTTTATCTTTTGAAATTCAACTACATCTGTCTAAATTGATCTACAGATGTAAAATAAATACTATGAGCACGCTGGCAGAAAGGCACCAGTTTATCCTGGAAAAGCTGAAAAGGGAAGGAAAAGTGAACGTGCTGGATCTTTGCAGTGAGCTGGAAGTTTCATCTGTAACGATCCGGAAGGACCTGAAACTGCTGGAGGATAAGAGCCTGCTCTTTCGTACACACGGGGGAGCAACTTCCAGCAATCCCTATACAGTAGACAGGCCGGTAAATGAAAAAGAAAAGATAAGGTCGTCCGAAAAAATGGATATCGGCACTGTTGCCGCAGCGATGATAGAGCCCAACGACTGCATCATCATAGCTTCCGGCACCACTGTGCTGTCACTGGCCCGCAGCATACAGCCCAGGGGCAACCTCACCGTTATTACCGCGGCCCTGAACGTGGCCACGGAGCTCAACAAGCACGCCGGCGTAGAGGTTTTGGTGCTTGGCGGCATCCTGCGTAAAAGCTCTTCTTCTGCTACGGGCATTTATGCTGAAAAGATCCTGGACGATTTTTCTTGCAGCAAGCTTTTCCTCGGCGTGGATGGCATTGACCTGGAATTCGGGCTCAGCACCACCAACGTGATGGAAGCGCAGCTTAACCGCAAGATGATAGAAGCTTCCCAGAAAACCATTGTGCTGGCAGACTCATCCAAGTTCGGGAAAAGAGGGTTTGGACGTATCTGCGGGCTGGAAGATGTAGAGCAGGTGATAACCGACAGCGGCATCTCCGATCATATGGTTGAAACATTGAAAGGCCTGGGCATAGAGGTAACCATTGTATAGCTTGACCGGCGCGGCCGCAAGACGATGTTAAAGGGTAAGCTTAAAAAGTGAGCCTGAAGCTTCCGAACACTCCAAAGCGCTTGGTTGACTCGCTGATATGCGACTGCGGCAACAAGCGCCATACAAAGTCGATACGAATAAAACGCAGGATATTATCGATCCCTGTTCCCACCTCCAGGTAGGTTTTCCCGTCAAGCGTCTGGAACTGGTTCCCTTGCTTGAAGTTCAATGCCTTGTTCTCATCGGTAAGGCCTCCCCATAAGGCTTTGACCGTATAGAACTGCCGGAACTTGAGCTTTGGTATCAGCCGGAATATGCCATTGCCGATATTGTGCTCAAAATTGACGCCCGCATACCTGTCGTGCAGGAATTCAAAGCGGTTCATCATATTGAACGCATACCTGTTGTAGTAATACATCTCGTTGCCGGGAGCAATATCGAGAAATACATAAGGAAGCGTGCCAAAGGTCTTGCCACCGTACACCTGGAATGAAATATTGCCTACCGGCGGTATATTGATAAAATCGGAAACGCTTCCCGAGATCTTTGTATAATCATAGCCGCTTTTGAAAACGCCTGAAATGCCCCTTGCCACTGTTGCTTCCACGATCGGGAAAGGGCTGCCCAGGCTGGTGCGGAAAAAGGTTGATTCCAGGAATTTTTCCAGGTAAGCAAAGCGCAGGCGCAGCGCCACTTCGGCTGTGGCCAGCGGTATACGGCCTTCAACACCAAAAGAATCCTTGGGCAAAAGGTTGCGCAAAGGAGTGTACGACTTATGTGTTGCTGAAAAAAGGGCCGAAAAGCCCGAACGGGTCTCGTTGAAGAACTCGAACCTTTTTTCCTCCACTTTCAGGAACTTGATCGGGATGTTCCGCTTACGTATGGCCAGGGCAAAAATATTATCCTGCGATACTTCTCCATAATAGTTTTGTCCAAAGTCAAGATCATTGACATACGAAACAAAGAAATATTGCCTGGGATGCTTTTTGGGAAGATAAAAGATCTCTCCTTTTCCTTTCAGCTTCCTGTCGCCGAACCCATAGGCCAGGTAGCCGTGCCACCATAATTTTTTATCAAAGTTCTTGTTGCTGGCCAGGTCAAAGCGCATACGGAAACCTTCCCAGCTGTTGCCGGTAAACCAGTTGTAGGCCGAGCCGAGCTGGAGATTGCCGACATTAAAATAGCCGGTGGCCAGGAAGGTCACCTGCTTGGTAAAGCGGATGAATACCGGCGCATTGGTAAGCGTATCGATCATGTGGATGATGCCTTTTTCGGTCCGGCTCAGCTCTTCGTGCCTGGCCGTATCCCAGTAGCTGCGGTCTTTCTGGGCGGCGTCCTCGAGCGTTATAACCTCTTCCAGCTTTTTATTCTTTTCCAGCTCCCGGGTAACGGAGCTGTCGTTGACCACTATGTTACGGTAAGTGGTGGTCTTGCGCCCGATAATGCCCGGCACCAGCTTGCCGGCCGGAGATACATCGGCCACAAACTTATCTTTCGACAGGAACCAGGTAGAATCATCGATAAGCGTGTACTCCTGTATCAGGCTCAGTGTTTCGAGGAAATTGATATTGGCATCCTTGCCCAGCCGCAGGTTCATTCTTTGTATGGCGAAGCTGCCTACATGCACCCAGCAATCGCCTTCAAAGGTATTAGTGCCTTTGCGACGCGGCACAAACACCAAATGGAAATAGCGGTTGTTGCCGATCTGCTGCGTATCAATAACATTGTAATTATAATAAAGGTCCCCGTTGTCGCTGGCCGGGCTTACAAACTGCTTGTCGAAAACAGGGATGAAATTGTTGTAAACATTCACAACCTGGTCCATACCGCCGAGGAACTTGATCATGCTTTCATTTTTCACCCCATTGGTATTGACTGCCTTGATCACCTCGCGGCGCTTAAGCGGCTTTTTCTGGTAATAATAATCGGAAAGCGCCTCTGTAAGATAGGCCGGCAGGTATTTCTGCTCTTCCGAAGAATCTATATGCTGGTTGATGATTTCTCCAAACCCCCGCAGCGGCCTGAGCCGGGTGATGCGCTTAAAGTTCAGGTTCTTGATGTCCAGCTCCAGCTTATTGTATAGCTCATAAGAGAAGTTGTCGAACCGGTACCGGTCGTTCCGCGGCTTGTTCTGCACTATTTTTCGCCATAGCAGCAATCCCTTGTTGACCCGTACCCTCACCTTTACGCCTTCGTTGAACGTGCCTCTTTCAAGCGGGATATCGAGCAGCAGCGAATCTTTGCCGGCAGGCAAATAAACAGTATAAGGCTGGTAGCCCACACAGGTAATGAGCAGGGAGTCGGAAGGCCATTGCGGTACTTCAAAGAAAAAATGCCCGGCAGAGTCGGTAAGCCCGCCGGTAGAAGTGCCTTTGAACAGCACAGAAGCAAAGGGTATCCTTTCATCGCTATGGTAATCTCTTACGGTGCCGCTGATCAGCTTTTGGGCAGGCGCATGCAATACCATCAATAGGGTAACAGCCAGGAGGAAGAAGGGATAAATGCTCGGTGTCCGCATCAGGTACAAATCTACTCCTGAAAAAGGTCATGGTAAAAAAAATAGGGGATAGTAAATGGGATGTTGCCCTATTTAGCAAAACCTTATCTATGAAGCAGGCATCGTTGAAAGCCGTTCATAAAAAAAAGACCCTCCGGTAAGGAGGATCTTTTCTCAGTAGTATCAGGAAAAAATAACTTAGAAATCGAAGCCCATGGCAACATACCACATAGGTTTTCCGCGGAAGAAGCCATTCATTTCCCACGCTGCATCCAGGCGAAGGAAATAGCCTAAAAGAGTGCTCCTGGCGCCAAAGCCATAGCCACCGGCAAAAGGACCGATACCACCGGTTTTGAGGCGCACCTGTACCAGGTTGTTCGGGTCATTGGGATCGGTATATACCGTTTGCGGTCTTTTCAGCTTTTCAAACTGACCGTTCCAGGCAGAGCCCAGGTCAATGAACTGCACCAGCTGGAAGTTGCGCACCAGCGCATTATTGATAGGCTTGTTCAGGAAGGTTGAAAAGACCGGCACCCTCACTTCGCTATTGATCACCACGGCATTATTGCCATTGGCCAGGTTCTGCTTAAAGCCTCTCACCGGGTTGGCCAGCGACTGGTAAGCATAGGTATTATCGGGCGAAGGGCGGTTGGCGCTATTGAATTTCGGGGCGAACCAGTTATCGGTGCCGCCCAGGTAATAGATCACTTTCTGGTTACCCCATGAAAAATCGCCGGCAGCGCGTACGGCCCATATCAGGTTACGGTATATGGGATAATAATGGCGGGCATCAAAGCCGGCATTGAAGATAAACTTGCCATCGGTGTTTGAAACCTTGCTGAGCTGGGTAAACCAGTCAAAGAATACTTTATAGCGCAGGCCTTTCCAGATGTTGCTGGCAGGATTTACCGTATTGTCATGCACGTACTCCATGCTTAGCTGGCCATAGGTCTGCTTTATATCGGGTGCAGTAAGGGCATCGGAAGGAATATCGCTCGACAGGATAACCGTTCTGTCGAAGCGCGGGCCAATAGTGGCACGCAGGCTTCTCACCCGGTCGAACGGGTAACGCAGGCGGGCCAGGTAATAGCTGGAAAACATTTTGCCATCATAGAGGCTGTTGATCAGTACCCGGTTGCTGCTGCGGTAATAGGTAACTCCCCAGTCGAGCCTTTTTTTCAGGTTATAGAACTCGAAAAGCACATCATTGTCACGCAGGTTGGGGGCAATGCGTATACCGCCGGTAAACTTAAGATCTTCCATCAGGTCGGAGGTGCCGAGACGGATCAGCCCGTTGAAGTCGCCGCCGTTTGACAGGTATATCGGGCCTGCCCCGCCGCCATAAGGCTGGAACTTATTAACGGCCAGCACCGAATTGTTGAAGCCGGTAACTGCATAATCTGCAAAGAATTTAGGCGGGCGATATTCATATAGCCTGGCTTTTCTCAATACCGGCTCCTTGAGCTCTATGTCCGATGAAACTACCGTACCGATCGTTGGCGCCGTGGGCGGCTTGGCCGGCTGATCATTGCCGAACTCACTCTGGAAATAATCTACCGGTCTGCGGGTGCTGGTGTCGGCAAGGCCAGGTATTATCGCTTCCTTGTTCAGGGCCCTTCTTTCTTCATCCAGCAGCTGGCGCACATACTCTGTAGGCCTGGCATTCACATTGCGACGGCGTAGCGCGTTCTCGTCAACCTTAAGACGGTAAAGCATCTTGATATCACCCATCCTGATCACTTCGCTTACCAGCTGCTGATCGCCGGCAGTGCGGGTTTCAAGCAGTGTGCTCTGGTAATTGGTGATAGGGAACACATAGGAAGAGTCGTTGGTGATGGATACATAGCCTATGGAGTCGATATCTGTCTTGTTCCATTCATTGAGCACGCTGTCTATTTCGGCTATCGGCGGGTTGCGCAGCACTTCATCGCCAATGAACACCAACGTGTCCAGACCCGCTCTTTCCGTGCGGAAGAAGCCGGCATACCGGTTGTTGATGCCATTCTCATCGCTTATGAACGTGAAGTGAGACGTATTGTATTGCGAAGGGAAGCGGGCATTGCCGCGCTTGAGCGCCGTAAGCTGGGATATCTGCTTGAAATCGGATTTATTCCAGTTGTCGACCAGGAAGATATTGAAACGGTTTGAAGGCAGGGAATCGTCGCTGCTGGCGGCCTGTGCAGAAGGACGGTTGCTGCTGTAAATAATGCCTGTCTTGTTGGGAAAAGCCACGAAAGAAGGGTCCAGGTCATCATACACATCATTGGTGATCTGGTCCACTACCTGCGTATTGATCTTATACGTGAAGATATCGGTCTGCCCGCTCCGTACAGCGCTTAGAAGAAGCGTATTGTTGTCCAGCATATACTTCATATCCTGCACCTGGTCGAACATCGGCATCTCTACGCCTTTTACCGTTTTGATGCGGTTCACGGCGTCGAACACAAAGAGCTTCACCTTCCCGTGCTCCGAATAGATGCAGGCCAGGCGGGTGCCTTTGCCATCCCAGGCCAGGATAGGATAGTTGGGGTTGATCTCATCTTCCCGGCTCCGGGTGCCGTATCTAAGCAATACCTTACGGTTCACAAAGTTTTCCATCAGCACTACGGAATAGATGCCCTGCTTGAATTCTACCACTGCATAGGAAAAGCTCCTGGGTTGCGGGTTGGCATTGAAGCGGATAAAGTCTTTTTTCCCGATAGGCTCGGTTACGGCAAGCTGCCCTTTGGGAACATTCTTGCGGCCCCGCAGGTCGCGGTAATATTGCTGCGGCACCTCCATCATGAAATCTTTCAGGATGGCCTTGAACTTCTTTTTGGCCAGCTTGTTGGAAGCATTGTTGAGATTACGGTACACCCTGGCCAGGTAAAGAAAGTAGGTAACCTTGTTCTTGCCGTATTTGTCGGCAATATATTTCCAGAAAGCATGACCGGCCAGGTTTGGCTTCTCGTAGGCGAACTGGTAGAAATTAGTATAGGTGCCGGCCAGCATAACGCCGCGCAGGGCATCGTCAAGAGCAGGGCTCCAGTTTTCAGCCGCATATTCTATATAGCCGTCGGTAAGCCATTTGGGAAGATCGAGCAACGCCTGGTTAGCGGCAAACTCGCCCAGGTCATCGCCAAAAAGCACGTTCTCTACCAGCACCCGCGCAATGCCCTGGCGTACCTGCCTCCTGAGATTGTCGTGGTTGCCATCAAAGTAAACAAGCATTTTGTTGTTGACGAGCTTGGTAACGCCACCGGTGTTCTGCCAGTCTATTCCCAACCCGATATTGGACTGCTGCATATCGTCGAAATTGTTGTACACCACGATATTGGTCCGTCGTTGCATACCGTATTCGATGAACTCTTCAAGACCCGGCAGCTCATGCTCGGCGATCTGGGCCACGTATTTGCCCAGTCCCAATCCGTCCTGGCTGAAATAGGTATTGAAATTATCCGTCTGGTAATACTTCCATTTGAATTTCTGATACTGGACCCTGTTCTTTCCAAACTCTACGGTATTGACCTGGGCGGCGGCACGCAAAGCTGTTAGCAAACAAGCGCAGGCAATCAGGCTGACGATTTTATTCATACAAGGGGCGGTTCTTTATCTGTTTCGTTAATCCGTGTGCTAAATATAAGCCGTAAACTTGATAGGCAGCTATCCGCAGGGGTGCAAACCAGCCTGCGGGCATTGATTTGCGATATTGCCGGGAAGGCCGGGCCGCCTGCTGCAAGGCGAATGCCGGTAAACCAAGCGGCGCATTTTGTAGTTTTGGCTCTTAATTGGCGGACATTTCTCTTTCATTTACGGGGAAAGAGCTGCTTCTCATTTTTAAAAGTACAAAAAACCATCCATGTTAAGCGTTAAGTCATTCATATTTAACCCGGTTCAGGAAAATACATATCTGCTCTATAACGCTGAAAAGGATTGCTGCATTATAGATCCCGGTTGTTATTTTCCGGAAGAGCAGGAATTGCTGGCAAAAACGATCAGGGAAGAAGGGCTGCGCCCGGTTCTGTTGCTCAATACCCACTGCCATCTTGATCATGTGTTCGGCAACCAGTTTGTGTTTGACACCTGGGGCCTGGTTCCCCATATCCATGAAAAGGAGATACCGGTGCTGGAGCGGGCCGGGCAGGCCGGCTTGGCCTGGCAGCTGCCGTTCCATAATTATTCGGGTCATACCGGCAGGTTAAAGGAAGGAGAGCCTGCCAGGATCGGTAATGAAGAGCTGCAGGTGCTGTTTACGCCCGGTCATTCGCCCGGGAGCGTATCTTTTTACCACGAAGCAGGCAGCTTTGTCATCGGCGGCGACGTGCTGTTCAATGGCAGCATCGGCCGCACTGACCTGCCGGGCGGCGATTATGACACCCTGATCCACAGCATCCAGACGCAGCTTTTTGTGCTTCCCGACGACACAAAGGTCTATTCCGGGGCACGGGCCGGTAACCACCATCGGCTTCGAAAAAATGAACAATCCTTTTGTAAAGCTGTACTGAAGGGTGGCTTATCCTTTTTTAGCTCTTTTGCGGGCCGCGTCCACTTTCCTGTTATGACGGATCACATCCCAGTATTCCTTGCCATAGGACACAAATATTTCCGACCCGGCAGGGATGTCTTTTTTAGCGGTGATATATACCCGTAGCCCATCCTCGGTATATTCTGCATTATTGGTAATGCCTTTTACCCGCGTAAGGCCTTTGGCATCATTGGCGTAGCGGGCCAGCTCTTTAGGGTGACCGCCGGCATCGATCACATGGTTGCGTTTTACGAAATAGATATAGCCGTTGTCGCCTCCTTTGTGATCCACTTCTTTCCAGGTAGTGATGGTGCCTTTATATTCCACGATAGGAGAACCTTTAGGTATCGTTTTTTTGGTGAATAGCCCTTTGCCAGCGCCGGCTAAAGTTGATCTTTTTACTACGAGTTGCTTTTCCAGTAATGCCATGATAACGGGGTAACGTTTATTTTGGGGCGTGAAGGTAATTGATTTTTAGAATAGCCGGAGAGCCCTGAATGCTGCCGGCTTAAGCAGGTAAAAAATGGTTATTCCCTGTTCAGCGCAGCCATTTCCCGATATAAGGCAGCTGCCTCAGCTCTTTCTTCTCTACAACCAGGATGAACCAGCCGAAGGCTGCCAGCAGCAAAGTGCCGAACCCCCGGTTGCTCCAGGCCCCAAGCCCTGCCTGCACAAACAGGCGGTGAATGAAGTACAGCGACACCACGATCACTATATATGCCACCAGCTTTTTCCAGGCATAAGGCACGCGGTACACGTTCTGCCCCCAGGTAAACGAGAGCAGCATCATGGTGCCATAGCACAGGAAGGTGGCCCAGGCACAAGCAATATAGCCATAACGCGGGATGAAAAAATAATTGACAAGGAGCGTTATGGCGGCTCCTATCAGCGTGATCGAAGCGCCGGCGCGCGTTCTGTTGGTTACCTTGTACCAGATGCTGAGGTTATAATAAATGCCCAGGAATATATTGGCCAGCAGCAGCACCGGCACCACGGGAAGGCCCGTCCAGTATATCTCCTTGCTCAGGAAATATTTCCAGGTATCCAGGTAAAGCACCACTACCAGGAACATAAAGCAAACGGTGATCACAAAGAACTTCATTACCCTGGCATAAGTGCGCTGCGGGTTTTCTCCCTGCGCCTGCTTGAAAAAGAAGGGCTCAGCTCCAAGGCGGAAAGCCTGCACGAAGAGGGAAATGAGAATGGCCAGCTTATAGCAGCCGCTGTAGATGGCGATTTCGGTTTTGGGATCGGCTGCTGTTGACCACCAGCCCAGCATGATGCGGTCGAAGGTTTCATTGATCATGCCTCCAAACCCAACGATCAGCAAGGGCAGGGAATAGCGCATGATCTCTTTCCAGAGGGCTGTATTGAAACGCCAGCGGAAAGCAAAGAATTCTTTCCATAAAAAAAGAAAGGTGAAGATCGACTGGGCCAGGTTGGCAAGTATCAGGTAGCCCACATTCATATCTTTATTATAAAGCAGCAGCAAAGGGCTGTTGGGATTATTATGGGCAATGGACGGGCATACGGAAAGAAAGAAGATGGTAAGACCGATATAGACCAGGATGCCGCCGATCCTGATGACGGCATATTTCACCGGGCGTCCGTCGTGCCGCAGCTTGGCGAAAGAGATAGTGGTCAGGGCATCAAAGGCAATGATAAAAGCGCTCCAGGTAATATATTCAGGGTGCTCCTTTATGGAAATGATCTCCGCGAATATATTGCGGAAAAGCAGCATCAGTATGGTAAAGCTGATAGTGCTGATGATCAGCGATACGGTAATGGTGTTGTAGACATCTGCTTCCGACCCTTTTCGCTGGATATAGCGGAAATAAGCGGTTTCCAGCCCATAGGTAAAGATGATGTTCAGGAAAGGGATGAGCGCATACACCAGTGTCATCTCGCCGTAGGCGGATGTCAGCAACACTTTGGTGAGATAAGGGGTCAGTAAATAGTTCAGGAACCGGGCAGCGATCGAGCTTACGCCATACCACATCGTTTGCCCGGCCAATTTCTTAATGCTGCTCAACTAAAAATTTTTCGTTTAACAAACCTACAGGATTAGCTGCAATTAAAAGCAGCCATCCGGCTGATTATTGCTTTTTTGCCAGCCTGCAGCAATTTATAGCGCCTTATATTCCAGGCAAATATATCTGTTGCCTGTTTAAGGCACAGTTTTTAGTGTAAGACACGCAGCCACAAACCCACGTAAAATTTTCATTCACCTAAAAATTAGAACCATGAAGAAATTCTTGTTGGCTGTATGCGTGGCAGCCGGATCGTGGGCCAATGCGCAAGCTTATGAAGGAACTGTTGATTACCAGAAAAAATCCGAACCGGCGCTGGTGATCGAGTACAATTACCCCCAGGATGTAGTAGAAGCGGCGTTGAAAGAAAAAATGTCCGGTCTTGGATACAAGGCCAGGTCGAACAAAGGCTTTATCGTGTACCAGGGAGCCGTAATATCCGATATCAGCAGCTCGCCTATGGATTATGCCTTTAAGGTTGACCGCAAGAGCCGGAAAGAAAAGGATGTAAGCCTTGTGTACATGGTTATGGGCGGAGCCAATGCCCTTAGCGCCGATAATAGCGCTGCCCGGTCGAATGGCCGGTATTTTCTCGGCAACCTGGCCCCTTATATCCAGTCGGGAAGCCTGGAAAAAGAGATCAAAGACCAGGAAGAAACGGTTGTAAGGTCGGAGAAGAAATTCAAAACCCTTCAGGATGACAAGGCCGACAAGGAGAAAAAGATCAAGAAGCTCCAGGAAGAGATCAGGTCCAATGAAAAAGACCAGGAAAGCCAGCTCAGGGAGCTGGAAAAGCAACGTGGTGTATTGGATGCCTTGAAAGGGAAAAGAAGATCCTAAGGCCTGCTGATCTCTCTGTGGCATCACCGCTGAAGGAATATATCCTTCAGCGGTTTTTTTATCAGGGCGGCCCCAGAGCCGGGTTAGTGATAAAGGATGAATCGGTAAGGGCGTCAAGAAAGGCCGCGATCTGCAGCAGCTCGGTATTGGTCATGGGTATGCCGCCGGACAGCGAAGGGTCGAGGGTAGGGCTTTGCTGTACATTGCTGCGATAATGCTGCAGGCACTGCGTAAGGGTATTGAAGCGCCCGTCGTGCATATAGTTAGAGGAGATGCTTACGTTGCGCAGGGTGGGCACCTTGAATTTCAGTGAATCGCCGGGCTGACGGGTGACCCGCATCCGGCCGTGATCATTCAGCATATTATCCACCGGCAGGCCGATATTCCGGAAGCTGTAGTCGGAAAAAAGCGGCTCGCGGTGGCAGGTGTTGCATTTAGCCTGGAAAAGCAGGTAGCCGTTCTGCTCGGCAGCGGTGAAGCTTGCCTCGCCTCTTTTTACCTTATCGTACTTGGAGTTGGCTGATACGAGCGTGCCGGTAAACTGTGCCAGCGCCTTCAGTATATGCGAAGGCTGAATGAACTGGGAATGGAATACTTTTTTGAACTCTTCGCGGTAAGAAGCGTCGGCCTGCAGCTTTTTAATGACGCCCGGGAAAGATTCGGCCATCTCGATATGCCCGTTGATCGGTTGGGCGGCCTCATCAAAAAGCGACATGAATTCGCCATCCCAGTGAAAATAAGGCTGCCAGGCCAGGTTGAACAAAACCGGAGCATTGCGCAAGGTATGCGAATGGTTGTAGCCATGGCTGCGGTCGTGCTCGTAAGTGCCGAAGCCGGCGATCTGCTCATGGCAGGAGGCGCAGGGAAAATTGCCGTCAAGCGAGAGTACTCCATCGTAAAACAATCTTCGACCCAATGCAATGCCTTCTTTTGAAAGCGGGTTATCGCCGAAAGCATAGAGCGGGTCAGGAAACCCTTCCGGTATGGGCTGTTCTGCCCAGGTCAGGCCGTTGGGATTGTCATGCTTGCGGCAGGAGGCTGAAAGATAGCTGACCAGCGCAACCATGGCAACAATCGACGATATGGTAAGCAATATCTTATGCATGGCTTTATTAGTAATCGCCTGGCCTCAGCTTGCGGCGATCGGTTTTAATGCCGGTTCTTTTCTTTTTGGATTCAATACGTTTTTCTTTGGCCGCCTGGCTGATGCGGGTGGCAATACGGGGCTTCTTCTTTACTAACGCATCTGCCACCAGTTTATTGATCTTTTCTATAGCTTCTTCCTTGTTTGCCAGCTGTGTGCGGTGGGTTTGCGCTCTTACCTGCAATATGCCATCGCTGGTCAGGCGGTGCGCCAGCCTGGAGGCAAGCATCGCCTTTTGCTCCTCGATCAGCAATGATGAGCCTGCTACGGAAAAGGAAGCTATTACGGCTGTTTCTACCTTATTGACATTTTGCCCTCCTTTGCCTCCGCTGCGGGTAGTGCGGATGACTATTTCTTTAGACAGGTCCATAAGCAGGGATTAGGCGTTGAGGCCCGTAAGCTGTTATTTTGCGTATCAGGTAAAGATACAAATTTATGAAAGCAGTATTGCAGCGGGTCTCATACGCCAGGGTTACGGTCAACGGGCAGGAGAAGGCCGGTATCGGGCAGGGATTGCTGGTGCTATTGGGCATTGAGAATGCTGATGGCAGCGAGGACATCAGTTGGCTGAGCAACAAGATCTGTGGGCTCCGGGTATTCAACGACCAGGAGGGAGTAATGAACCTTTCGGTAAAGGAAACCGGCGGCGATATCCTGCTGGTAAGCCAGTTTACTTTGCAGGCTTCCGTGAAAAAAGGCAACCGGCCTTCTTATATCAGAGCCAGCAAGCCGGCTATAGCAGTGCCTTTATATGAGCGTATGATCGCCCGGCTGACCAATGACCTGGGGAGGCCGGTACAAACAGGCATTTTCGGGGCTGATATGAAAGTGGAGCTATTGAATGACGGACCTGTTACGATCGTGATCGACACCAGGAACAGGGAATAGCCAATAGCCAATTGCTCAAAGCCCCAGCTTCTCAGAGTAGGTATTGCCATCGGCCATCTTTACCATAATAAAGAATACTTTTTCATTGACCGTGATACGGAAGGCATAGCTCGGAGCATTGACGGCTTTCTGTTCCACGATGCGGTGGCCGCCTGCGGTCCACACCATTACGCTCCTGATATCCTGCGTGCCCTTGATCGTGACCTGCCTGCCGGAAGTAAGGATGCGGAAAGGTTTAACCGTGCTGGTGAAAGTGGCGGATGCCGGTACAGGTTGCGAGAAAGCCGTGGAGAAAAGGCCGGCCGACAGGAAGGCCGCTGCCAGGAGACCGGTACAAAACTGCTTCATAGAATCGCCTTTGGGTTAGTAGATCAGGAAGGCTTTTCAGAGGGAATGGGATTCTGTGGAAAAGATGTGTATAACGTCAACAATCATGCTATATTGCAGCTGAACTCAAAAAACTTTGTTATGACTTTGGCAGAAGCCCAACAGCTGGTGGATCAATGGATAAGGACCGTAGGTGTGCGATATTTCAGCGAGCTTACCAATATGGCCATCCTGACAGAAGAAGTAGGGGAGCTGGCCCGGCTGATGGCCCGGCAATATGGTGATCAATCGTTCAAGCAATCGGATACGGGCCGCGAGCTGGGCGATGAAATGGCCGATGTACTATGGGTATTGATCTGCCTGGCCAACCAGACAGGTGTGGACCTGACCGTGGCGCTGGAGAAAAATTTTGAGAAAAAAAATATACGCGATGCCACCCGCCACCGGGATAACCACAAGCTATAGATGATAAATAGCTTTATGATGAAATAAGGCACCCTGGAAGAAACGCCCGCGATAATCCAGGCGAGTAGCGGTTTTTTGCCTTGATCGCGCTGCTATGGACCAGGTTCTGCCGCCTGCCGGCTGGTCAGGGCCATCTTTGGCATTATGTATGTTTGACCTATTTTATGCCACTAAAGAAACTAAAGAATACATGGAAGCTCATCCGCCAGTCATTCTCCGACTTTGTGGATGGCCGGGCCATCAAGCTGAGCGCTGCCCTTGCCTATTATACTATCTTTTCCCTGCCGGGCCTGATCATTATCATTATCTGGATCACCGATATCTTTTACGGGAAGGAAGCCGTTGAAGGCTCTGTCTACAACCAGATAGCAGGGCTGGTTGGCAGGGATGCTGCCATACAGGTGCAGGAGATCATCCGGAATGCCGCGCTTTCCAATGACAGCACCTTTGCCACCATTATTGGTCTTGTCACTCTTATCATCGGCGCCACCAGCGTCTTTGGGGAGATACAGGATTCCATCAACCTGATATGGCACCTCAAGGCCAAGCCCAAGAAAGGCAAAGGCCTGGTGAAGATGGTCATCAACCGCCTGCTTTCTTTTTCCCTCGTGGTATCATTGGGCTTCCTGCTACTGGTGTCGCTTATCGTGAATGGCGTCATGGATGCCCTTATCGGCCGGCTTACCCAGCATTTCCCTGAATCGCAGGTCATACTGGCTTATTCGGTGAACCTGTTCATCACCTTCCTGATCACGTCTGCCCTGTTCGGGCTCATATTTAAGGTATTGCCGGATGCGCGTATCAAATGGAAGCATGTACGGGCTGGCGCATTCACCACCGCGCTGCTGTTTATGATCGGTAAGTTCCTGATCGGGTTTTACCTGGGGCAAAGCAAGATGTCATCGGCCTACGGCGCTGCCGGCTCCGTGATCGTAATCCTCCTGTGGGTGTATTATTCCGCTATTATACTTTATTTCGGGGCGGCATTTACCCGTGTTTACATCATTCATAAAGGATCTCATATCTATCCCAATAATTACGCGGTGTGGATAGAGCAGGTGGAAGTGGAGAATGAAAAATCCATCCAGGGACAATCGGATGCACAGGCCAAAAAAGAGGAAATAGCCGAAGCAGAGCCGGAAAACCCGCCAAATCCGTCAAACCCGCCCGCAAATTGAGCTGCCCTTTGATATAGCAGAAAGCATTTTATCCATTAACGGCCGTCTTTTATCTTTGCCGTCTTATGGCAAACGATACCAACAGGCTCCAGGCGATCATATCGCATTGTAAGGAATACGGCTTTATTTTCCCCAGCAGCGAGATATATGACGGGTTGCAGGCCGTTTATGACTATGGCCAGATGGGCAGCGAGCTTAAAAAGAACATCAAGGATCACTGGTGGAAAAGCATGACCCAGCTTCACGATAATATCGTGGGTATCGATGCCGCTATATTCATGCACCCTACTACCTGGAAGGCCAGCGGGCATGTTGATAACTTCAACGACCCGATGATCGATAACAAGGACAGCAAAAAAAGATACCGGGTAGATCACCTGATAGAAGCGCATGCCGAAGTGATGGAGAAAGACGGAAGGCTTGATGAGGCAAAGGGCATGCTGGATGAAATGGATAAGCTGCTGGCCAGGGATGATTTTGAAGGGCTGAAAAAGCTGATCCTCAACCGTGGCATTCAATGCCCGATCAGCGGTACGGCCAACTGGACGGATATCAGGCAGTTCAACCTGATGTTCGCCACCGAGTTCGGCGCCGTATCGGCCGAAGAAGGGGAAGAGAATAAAGTGTACCTGCGCCCTGAAACCGCGCAGGGTATCTTTGTGAACTTCCTCAACGTGCAGAAGACCGGCCGGATGAAGATACCTTTTGGCATTGCCCAGATCGGCAAAGCGTTCAGGAACGAGATCGTGGCCCGCCAGTTCATTTTCCGCATGCGGGAGTTCGAGCAGATGGAAATGCAGTTCTTTGTTCGCCCGGGCTCGCAGAAGGAATGGTATGAATACTGGAAGGAAGAAAGGATGAAATGGCACCAGGAGCTGGGCATCCCAGCTGAAAATTACCGCTTCCACGACCATGTAAAGCTGGCGCATTATGCCGATGCCGCCTGCGATATCGAATATAATTTTCCTATCGGCTTCAAGGAAGTTGAGGGCATACATAGCCGCACCGACTTCGATTTGAAGCAGCACCAGGAATACAGCAGGAAGAAGCAGCAGTATTTCGATACGGAAATCAACCAGAACTATATACCCTATGTGATCGAAACATCGATAGGCCTTGACCGGATGTTCCTGCTAATCGTCAGCCATGCCTACGAAGAGCAGGACCTGAGCACCGATGAGAAAAAAGACAGCCGTGTAGTGATGAGGCTGCCTGCGAAGCTGGCGCCGGTAAAGCTGGCGGTGCTGCCGCTGAATAAAAAGGATGGCCTGCCCGAGATCGCCAGGGATATCATAGCCGACTGCAAGTCTTCATTCCGCTGCTTTTATGAAGAAAAGGATTCGATCGGCAAGCGTTACCGGCGCATGGACGCTATCGGCACTCCTTTCTGCGTTACGGTCGATTACCAGACCAAGGAAGATAATACGGTCACTATCCGCCATCGTGACAGCATGGAGCAGGAGCGTATACCTGTCAGCCAGCTGAAGGGAATGATACTTGGCGCCGTCAGTTAAACCACGACCGGTGAATATCGTCTCAGCCGTACAATTCCAGGTGTACGGCTTTTTTGTCGTAGCCCAGGGCCAGGATGCGTTGCCTGGCCTCGTCGATCATGTTCTTCCAGCCGCAAAGAAAGAAGCTGGCATCCTGCCGGCCGTTGCAATGCTCTTCATAAATGGCATGCACATAGCCTTTTTTACCTTCCCATTCCTGGCGGGAGAGCGTGGGGATATAGTGGAAATTTTCAAGCTCCAGGCTGCTCAGCTCATCGTAATAAAGCAGGTCCTGCCGGGTACGGCACCCATAGATGACGTATATATCCTTGTGAGGCATATTGTTGCGCCATATATCATGCACCATGCTCCTGAACGGGGCAATGCCGGTACCTGTGCAGACCAGGAAAAGATCTTTTTGCAGGTGCTCTTCATGCAGCGTAAAGACGCCCTGCGGCCCTCTGAGCGTAAACTCGCTGCCCACCTTTATCTCTTTGAAAATATACGTAGTGCCTGCCCCGCCTTCCAGGAAAACGATCAGCAGCTCAAATACATTGCTGTCATCGGGCCAGCTGGCAATAGAATAACTGCGCCAGCGCTTATTAGGCTTTTCATGAATGGGAAGATCAAGAGTTACAAACTGGCCGGGTATAAAATCGAAACGCTCCAGCTCCGGTACCTCTATCCAGTACCGGTTGGTGTTGTAGGTTTCTTTTTCAATGCGTATAACCCGCCCGGTACGCCAGGGTTGTAAGGCCATGAGCAATCAATTTGCAGGTAAATTACAAAAAAGCTGATGCCTGTCAAGTAATAACCTTGCCGGGCCTGAGCTGGTTGCTTTGTTAGTTATCCACAGAAACCCGGGGTTGGCATAGTACTTGGAATTTAAAAAATAACAGCTACCAGATCAGTTTGACACACCAATTCTTTCATTCTTATATAGCTGATCATGAAAAAAAGATTACTCCTCCTCCTGGTTATCCTGGCTTCGGTAAGCATGCTGGTAGCCTTTAGCTCAACCAGCCGAAGCAGCAGCATCCAAAGCGGCATTATCGGTAAGGTGTCTCCTCCAGACGGTGCAGAGATAGTATGGGCCATCGGTACTACGGACACCACCAGGGGCGCTGTCAGCAGCGGCGGCTTCTCGTTGCAGGTAAAGCCAGGCACCTATAAGCTGATCGTAACTGCCAAAGCTCCCTTTAAGGATGTGGTGCTTGAAAACCTGGAAGTCGGCAACAGGCCGCTCGATATCGGGGAAATAGTGCTCCAGTAAAAATATTCTCACATGGACGGTTCGGAATAAAAAGTTGCCCTGGCGATCCCGGGGCAATCTTGCTTATACCTTGCCTGGGATTAAGCAGGTGCTGGCAGAAGGATTAACGCCAGCAGCCCGTTTTTTCGTAGCTTTGTGCTGCGTTTATGAATGGAGACCTGTTGCAGCTGTACCAAAGCAACCCCGCCCTTTTCCAGATGGCGGACAAGCTCGGTTTTGCCCGGCCGCAACGCATACATCTTGCCGGCCTTCATGGCAGCGCTGCCGAATTTGTCGTCAGCTCCGTATTTCTTCACCCGGCCTGCTCCCAGCTCAACCATGTGGTGATCCTCAATGACGCCGAAGATGCCGCCTATTTCCACAATACGCTCGAAAGCCTGACAGGCGCGCTTGATATATTTTATTTTCCTTCATCCTTCAAGAACAGGAAGAACTACCAGCTGCTCAATTCCTCGCATGTAATGCTGCGCACGGAAGGCCTTACCCGTATTGCCGCCGGGGGTAACCGGAAGGTACTGGTCACCTATCCCGAAGCATTGTTCGAGAAAGTAGTAGTGCCCAGCACTCTTTCGGCCAATATTATATATATAAGATCAGGCGATAGCTTGCAGGTGGAGAAGCTGCTGCTGCAGCTTGCCGACTATGGCTTTGAGCGTACCGATTTTGTATATGAGCCCGGCCAGTTTGCCATCAGGGGCGGCATCCTTGACATTTATTCATTTGGCAACGATAAGCCCTACCGGATAGAATTATTTGGGAACGAAGTGGATTCTATCCGGATCATCGACCCTGAAACGCAGCTGAGCGAGCGCAAGCTGCTGCAGGTAAGCATTATTCCCAACGTTGATACCCAGTTCGATGCTGAAGAACGGGTATCGCTGGTAGAGTTCCTGCCTGAGAATACCGTTTACTGGGTGCAGGATCACCAGCTGTGCATAGAGCGGTTGCAGGCCGCTGAAGACGACCTGGCCTCCTTCCTGGAATGGAAAAAACAAGCTGGTGCAACTTCCACGGGCAAGAAGGGAACAGAGGAAGAGGATGAAAGGATGATGAAAAAGGAGGTAAGCCCGGGAGATTTTATCCAGGGCGAGCTTTTTGAAGCGCAGGTAGCCCAACGCCACCTGGTAGAGTTCGGTGCCCACTCCACTACCGGTCAGGTCGATTACGAGATCGGGTTCCATACCAGGCCCCAGCCTGCCTTCAACCGGCAGTTCGAGCTGCTGATACGCGACCTGAAATCTTGGGAAGCCAAAAATTTCAGCCTGTATATTTTTGCGGAGAACCCCAAGCAGCTGGAAAGACTGCAGACCATATTTGACGACCTGAAAGCCGGGCTGGTCTTTAATCCTGTTGTTTCCTCCTTTCATGAAGGATTTGTGGATGAAGACGTAAAGATCGTATGCTATACCGATCATCAGATATTCCAGCGCTATCATAAATACAAGGTCAAGCAGGCCTATAACAAGAACAAGGCGCTTACGCTGCGAACGCTCCGCGAGCTGCAGCCCGGCGATTTTGTCACGCATATAGATCATGGAGTAGGCGTCTATAGCGGCCTGCAAAAGATCGAGGTGAACGGTCGCCTGCAGGAAGCGGTGAGGATCATCTATAAAGACAGTGATATACTGTATGTCAACATCAACTCTCTTCATAAGATCGCGAAGTACACCGGCAAGGAGGGGAGCGTGCCAAAGGTCAGCAAGCTCGGCAGCGATGCCTGGACCAAGCTGAAAGAAAAGACCAAGATAAAAGTAAAGGAGATCGCTTTCGACCTGATCAAGCTCTATGCACAGCGCAAGACCCAGCAGGGATTTGCCCATTCGCCCGACAATTATCTGCAAACAGAGCTGGAAGCATCTTTTATCTATGAAGACACGCCTGACCAGAGCAAGGCCAGCGCCGATGTAAAAAAGGATATGGAGCAGCCTTCGCCTATGGACCGGCTTGTTTGCGGTGATGTAGGCTTTGGAAAGACTGAAATTGCGATCAGGGCCGCCTTCAAGACCTGCATAGACGGCAAGCAGGCAGCCGTGCTGGTGCCGACCACTATCCTGGCCTTCCAGCACTATAAAACCTTCAGGGAAAGGCTGAAGGACTTCCCGGTAACGGTTGATTACCTCAACCGTTTCAAGACCTCGAAGGAAAAGAAAGAAACGTTGAAAAAGCTGGAAGAAGGTAAGATCGATATCCTCGTGGGCACGCACGGGTTGCTGGGAAAGGATATAAAGTTCAAGGACCTGGGATTGCTTATTGTTGACGAAGAACAGAAGTTCGGGGTAGCGCATAAGGAAAAGATCAAGACCCTTCGTACCACAGTGGACTCGCTTACCCTGACGGCAACGCCCATTCCCCGCACGCTGCAGTTCTCGCTGATGGGAGCGCGCGATCTCAGCATCATCAATACGCCGCCGCCCAACCGGCAGCCGATACAGACTGAAGTGCTGGTATATAATGAAGATATTATCCGCGATGCCATCTATTTTGAAACGGAGCGCGGCGGCCAGGTATTCTTTATCTATAACCGCATCAGCGGGCTGGCCGAAATGGCTTCCATCATACAGGGGCTTTGCCCTGACCTGAGCATCGGCTTTGCGCATGGGCAGATGGAAGGGCATGAGCTTGAAGAGAAGATACTTGCTTTCATCGAAAAAAAGTATGATGTGCTTGTCTGCACCAATATCGTGGAGAGCGGCGTTGATATCCCGAATGTGAACACCATCATCATCAATAATGCACATCATTTTGGCCTAAGCGACCTCCACCAGCTTCGCGGGCGGGTGGGACGCAGTAACCGGAAAGCGTTCTGCTACCTGCTGGCCCCGCCAATGAGCACCTTGCCGGCCGACTCACGAAAGCGGCTTCAGACCCTGGAGCAGCACAGCGAGCTGGGAAGCGGCTTCCAGATCGCCATGCGAGATCTCGATATCCGCGGGGCCGGTAATCTTTTGGGTGGGGAGCAGAGCGGCTTCATGGCCGAGATCGGCTTTGAGATGTACCAGAAGGTTTTGGAAGAGGCTGTGCGCGAGCTGAAGCGGAGCGATTTCAAGGAGCTGTTCAGTGAAGAGATCTCCCGCCAGGACGACTTTGTGCAGGATTGCACGATCGATACCGACCAGGAGATACTGATACCCGACAGCTATGTAGAAAGCATTACGGAAAGGCTTTCTCTTTACCAGCGCATGGATAATAGTGAAAATGATGAAGAGCTCGATGCCATGCACCGGGAGCTGACCGACCGTTTTGGTCCTGTGCCCCGGCAGGTGGAAGACCTTTTTATCACTGTCCGTTGCCGGAAGCTGGCCGTATCGCTTGGATTCGAGAAAATGTCGCTTAAGGATAGCACGCTGCGTTGCTTTTTCATCAACCGGCCGGATTCTCCCTATTTTGAGTCAGACCTGTTCCAGCGTATCATAACCTTTCTACAGACCGGCACCAATAAAGGAAGGCTTAAGCAGACCGGCAAATTATTCCTGCTGATCGCCGAGCCGGTCAAGAGCATGGAGGATATGTATGCTTTCCTGAAAACCATGCACGACCGGGTGGCAGAACCGGAAAGGCAGCCGGCCTAAGAAATATAGCCGATAATACTTTTATCATGATGACCTGGCTTCGCATTTCCGGGAACTGCAGCTCTATTGCCTTGCTGGCATGCATATCTTTTCAGGGTTTTTACCGATGAACTCCTTCTCTACGGATCAGTAATATTTTTTATATTTAGTATCTGAAAACTGGCTTATGAGATCTTATCCAATTCCCTTGATGGCTGCATTGCTGCTTTCCCTTATGTCGCTGGCCCAGCCCGGCGCCGGTAAGCTGCCACAGCAAGGACCCTATCCCGTTGAGCTGAAAAGCGGCGCTTTTACGCCGGTAAAAAATACCGGTACAGCATCTGCAAGAACATTTTACCAGCAGGCCCCGCGTGTAGCCGGAAAGGCATTCCTGCTTATACAGTTTGAAACGATCCCTTCTGCAGAAGACCGCGCTCTGCTTAAAAAGGCAGGCATTGAGCTGCTCAGCTATATTCCCCGTAATACGTATACCGCGGTAATGTCGGCCCAGCCCTCTCCCGAAGTGCTGGAGCAGGCCAAAGCTATTTCTCTTATCAGCCTTAGCCCCGAGCAGAAGATGGACGAGCTGCTGGCCCGCGGCATAGTGCCGTCGCATGCCAGGACGGTAGCAGGCACGGCCGATCTTGTATTCAGCTTTCCGGCAGCATATACAGATAACGAAGTGCGCCAGCAGCTTAAGACCCTTAATATCGATATATTGTCGGAAACATATATAGCTCATCGCCTGTTTACCGTTCGTATCCCGGCAGGTCGTGTCAGGGAGCTGGCGGCCCTGCCTTTCGTGGAATATTTGCAGCCGATACTGCCCGAAGACCGGTTACTGAACGATAAAAGCAGGGCCAATGCAAGGGCTAATGTGCTGCAGTCGCCGCTGGGCCGTAACCTTGATGGAAAGGATATCGTTATAGGCATAGGTGATGATGCCGACCCGCTCCAGCATATCGATATTTCCAGCCACCTGATCAATCGCGCTGCCAATGTCGGGAACTGGCATGGCGTGCATGTAATGGGCACAGCTGCCGGTGCAGGCATCATCGATCAGCGCTACCAGGGTTATGCGCCGCGCGGAACGATCATTGCGCAGCGTTTCTCCAATATCCTTGCCAATGCCGGCGCTTATGTGACCGATTACGGGATGGTGATCACGAATAATTCTTATGGGAACGTGGTCAATGACTGTAACTCTTTCGGCGTTTACGATCTTTATTCAAGGGTAGTGGATGAGCAGCTGCTGCAGTACCCGAACCTGCAGCATGTATTTGCGGCAGGTAACAGCGGTACTTTTGCCTGCAGCCCTTACCCGGCTGGCTTCAGCAATGTGCTGGGCGCATACCAGACGGCAAAGAATGCCATCAGCGTAGGGAATACCAGCGAGCTGGGAGTGGTGGCTAACGGGTCGAGCAAAGGGCCGGTCAGGGATGGGCGCATCAAGCCGGAGATAACCGCTCAGGGTACGGCCGTTTACTCTACGGTATCCGTTAACTTCTATGGCTTTAACAGCGGCACCAGCATGGCTTCACCGGCCGTGGCAGGCGGCCTGGCCTTGCTGTACCAGCGATACCGCCAGCTGCATGCTAATGTAAATCCCCGAAACGGACTGATGAAAGCCCTTCTTTGCAACGGGGCTACTGATAAAGGCAATCCCGGGCCTGATTACCGGTATGGATTCGGGTGGATGAACCTGCTGCGCTCCGTAAAAATGCTGGAGCAGGAGAATTATGTGCACGATTCTGTACAGACCGGGCAGACAAAAACGATCACCCTGAACGTGCCTGCCAATATTGCCCAGCTAAAGGTAATGCTGTACTGGAACGATCCGGCAGCGGCTGTGCTGGCCAAGCCGGCCCTTGTGCACGATCTTGACCTCGAAGTGACTGATCCTGCCTCAACAATCATACTTCCGCAGTTGCTTGACACGGTGCCTGCTAATGTGAACAGCAATGCTATTACGGGTAAGGATCATATAAATAATATCGAGCAGGTAGTGATCAATAACCCTGCTGCCGGCACTTATACTTTTTCGGTCACCGGCACTTCGGTTGGCCAAACTCCGCGCCAGGATTATTTCCTGGTATATGATACTATCCCGGTCTCTACCGTGCTGACCTACCCGGCCGGTGGCGAGCAATTTGCTCCCGGCGACCCGCTTTATATCAGCTGGGATGCTTATGGCGACCCGGCCAATGCTTACACTATCGAATATACTATTGATGGCGTTAGCTGGAATACGATCAGCACAACTGTTGATGCCGACCTGCGCCAGCTGGCCTGGACCATCCCGGTACCAGGCGCCGGTGCGGTGAATACGGCCAGGGTTCGCATTACCCGTAACGGAACAGGTATGGTAAGCACCAGCGAGCCTTTTACGATCATCGGCGTCCCGGACGTTTCACTGGATGCGGATCAATGCGAAGGTTATATCGTGATGAACTGGACAGCAGTGACCGGCGCAGACGACTATGAAGTAATGATGCGCCGTGGAGATGAAATGGTGCCTGTTGCGGTAGTGCCCAACACCCAGACCAGCTATACTTTTGCAGGGCTTTCCATAGATACGGCATACTGGGTATCGGTACGGGCGCGTATAAGCGGGGCCGCCGGCAGACGAGGTTTTGCCGTAATGCGTCAGCCTTTGGGAGGAAGCTGCGCCGGCAGCATTTCTGATAATGATCTCCGGCTCGATGCTATACTGGCCCCTGTGTCGGGCCGTGTGTTTACAGCCAGCGCGCTCACTGCCGCTACTCCTGTAAGCATAAGGGTCAAGAACCTGGATGATGCGCCGGTTAACAGCTACCAGCTAAGGTACTGGGTTGATGGCGTATTGCAGGCAACGGATGTTATTGCCGGTCCATTGGCAGCACAGGCTACATACGATCATATATTTAGCGTACCGTATGATTTTTCAGCAACAGGGAGCTACACCATAACGGCAGTGGTTGAAAACCTGTCTGCAGCAGATCCTGTGGCTTCTAATGATACGCTTTCGGTACAGGTGCGTCAGCTTGCTAACGACCCATTGGTATTGACCATCGGGAATGATTTCATAGATGATATAGAGGGAGTGGCAGAAGCCGAGTATTACAACGGGCAGATCGGTATTACCGGCGGCGACCGCTATGACTTTTCTTCTTCCACTTCGTTCGGGCGATTGCGCAGCTTTGTCAATACCGGCATAGCAGCATCTGGCAGCAAGGCGCTTACGCTCGATGCAGATCGTTATAATCCTGCCGGCACCGCTGATTCGCTGAAAGCTACTTTCAACCTGGGCGCTTACAGTGTCGGCAGCGACGATATTCGCCTCGACTTTCTTTACAAGCAGCACGGCCAGCTTGCTTCGGCTGCCAATAGAGTATGGATCAAAGGCACCGACGGCGATGCGTGGATAGAAGCGTACGACCTGTATGCCAACCAGGAAGAAAAGGGTATTTACAAGAAATCGGCCAGCATAGAGCTGAGCAGCCTCCTGCGCCAGCATGGCCAGGATTTTTCGCCCGCCTTCCAGGTACGCTGGGGTCAATGGGGGCAGATCATAACTGCCGATGATGATGGTGGGGCCGGCTACACCTTTGACGATATCCATCTCTACCAGGTAGCCAACGACCTGCAAATGATCCGTATCGATACCCCGGTAGCGGCAAGCTGCGGCTTAGATAACCTGGTGCCGATACGCATCACCGTAAGAAATAGCGCCCTGGGCTCCCTTGCCGCTATTCCTGTAAGGTATTCTATAGATGGCGGGGCTGCTGTGGAAGAAACTATTTCCAGCATTCCGGGCGAAACATCCGTGCAATACGAGTTTGCGCAAAAGGCCGATCTTTCTGTGCCAGGCGCTCATACCATACTTGCCTGGGTCGCTTACCCATCAGATAGCTATCGCGACAACGATACCACTGCTGTTGTGATCATCAATTCGCCTGTGATCTCTACCTTCCCGCATTTGCAGCAGTTTGAGTTGGATAACGGGTATTGGTATACAGGCGGGCTTAGGTCATCATGGGAATATGGCACGCCGGCTTCTTCAAAGATCAATCGTGCCGCCAGCGGCAGCAAAGCATGGAAGACAAGGCTGGCAGGTAACTATAACGATGGTGAGCTATCTTACCTCTATTCACCCTGCTATGATATCAGCGGTCTTAGCCAGCCTACCCTGAGCATGAGCCTGGCGCTTGATATTGAAGATTGCGGTAACAGTGAGTTTTGCGATGGAGCCTGGATGGAGTATTCGGCCGATGGTACCAGCTGGACGCGCCTGGGAGCATTCAATGCCGGCACCAACTGGTACAACCGCAATTATCCCGATAATCCCTGCTGGAGCGTGGAAGACTATACAAGGTGGCATGTGGCCACTATCCCGTTACCGGCAGGCCTGTCGCGCCTGCGCCTGCGCCTGGTAATGAGCTCCGACCCCTTTGTGGGAAGAGAAGGCGTGGCTGTTGACGATATACATATTTATGATAACGACAAAGGGATCTACACCGGCGCTACCATGCCGGATGCTACGCCGCCGGTAGCGGTGAACGGCAGCAACTGGGTCGATTTTACTTCGAACGACCAGCTGATAGCTTCGGTAAATGCCAACGGTCAGGACCTGGGCAATACTACCGCGCAGGTATTTATCAATACCGGCCCTGTCCGCATCAGCAGCAACCAATATTACCACGACAGGAATATTACGATCAAGCCCGGCAATACAAGCCTGGCCGACTCTGCTACGGTGCGTTTTTATTTCCTGGATACGGAAACGGAAACGCTGATCAATGCTACAGGTTGCGGCAGCTGCGAAAAACCGTCGATGTTCTGCGACCTGGGAGTATCTAAATATACCGATACTGATAAGGCGCTGGAAGATGGGGATATCGGGAATAATACCGGGGGCAGCTGGCTGTTCATCCCGCCGGCCAACGCCGTGAAAGTGCCTTTTGATAAAGGATACTATGCCGAGTTCAAGGTGCGTGATTTTTCAGAGTTCTGGCTCAACAACGGCGGCCTGAACAGGCTTACGCCCCTACCTGTGCAGCTGCTCTCTTTCGATGCAAAAAAAGCTGCTAATGGAAAGGATGTATCTGTGACCTGGAGAACAGCTGCGGAAATGAACGTAGACCGGTTTGAAGTAGAGCTGGCAAAGGGTAATGAAGCGCTCAACAACAACCTTTTTGTAAAGATCGCAGAACGCGCCAGCGAAGGAAATACAACGGCCGAACGGCAGTATGCTATCATAGATGCTGAAAGCAATAAAAGCGGCCCGCGTTATTACCGCCTGAAGATGATTGATCGTGATGGAAGCAGCCGCTATTCGGCCATACGACCTGTTATTTTTGGGAATGCTGTCAGCTGGCAGGTATATCCCAATCCTTCTGCAGGAATATTTAATCTCGTTTGCCAGGCAGAGGCAGGACAAGCCGTGCTCGTGAACATATACGATGTGCAGGGTAAAAGGATAAGGCAGCTAAGGCATACGGCCAGCGGCTTTGTAGAAAAGATCAGCCTTGATCTGCAGGGATCAGGGTTTGCAGCAGGCCTTTACCTTGCAGAAGTTTCGACAGGAGAGAAGATGCAGCAATTCAGGTTGCTGAAGCAATAAGGAATCATGCCTGCCAAGCGCGGAAAAGACGGATCTATGCCGGCAGTCTGATGATGGATTAAGCAAGATACGGGTAAATAAAAAACCGGCAACCTTAGGGTTGCCGGTCCTGTTTTTTTGAGTATCTGGTCAGTCTTCCCAGCCTTTTTTGGCAATACCGGCTTTAATGGCAGCCAGCGCTTTTTCCTCGCCTAAGAGGGTTGTCAGCTTATTGCCTTTGCCGTCATTACCTTGGGCCATATATGCGCCTTTCGCCGTTTTGGTAATAACAGCATCTTTGATGGGAACTCCTTTTTCCTTGGTCTTTACATTATACGCTGTGAGAGTTACTTCTGCCATGATAAACGAGTTTTTGTATTAGTAATACCTGAAATTAAGAAATTTCGCCTGTTTGCTCAGCTAAAATTGTTGCCGGGAGCTAATATTATATAAGTATATAAAATATAAATGATTGATTTTTAAATAAATATTTTAGACTGGTTAGCCGGTAAAAAGAAACAGCCCCGGCCGGGGCTGTTTGGATATCGTATTGAGAATGATGTTCTTATTATACGTCGAGCTTGGCATATTTCGCATGGCTCTCGATGAATTCGCGGCGGGGAGCCACCTCGTCGCCCATCAGCATGCTGAAAATGCGGTCAGCTTCGGCCGCGCTTTCAATGGTAACCTGTTTCAGCGTGCGGGTATCCGGGTTCATGGTTGTTTCCCAAAGTTGGTCGGCGTTCATTTCACCCAGGCCTTTATATCGCTGGATATTTACCGAATCATCTTTTCCGCCACCCAGTTTTTCTACCAGGGCCTTGCGCTGCTCTTCATTATAGGCATAAGCTTGTTCTTTTCCTTTTTTGATCAGGTACAGTGGGGGTTGGGCGATATATACATATCCCTGCTCTACCAGCGCCTTCATATAGCGGAAAATAAAGGTCAGGATCAGGGTGGCGATATGGCTACCGTCCACGTCGGCATCCGTCATGATTATCAGCTTATGATAGCGGAGCTTTGACAGGTTCAGCTCTTTGGGATCTTCGGGAGTTCCTACTGTTACGCCGAGAGCGGTATACATGTTACGGATCTCTTCATTTTCGTATATCTTATGCTCCATGGCCTTTTCTACGTTGAGGATCTTGCCGCGAAGGGGCAGGATAGCCTGGAAGCTACGGTCGCGGCCCTGCTTGGCCGTACCGCCTGCCGAATCACCTTCCACCAGGTAAAGCTCGCATTTTCCGGGATCGCGGTCAGAGCAGTCGGCCAGCTTACCCGGCAGACCTCCCCCCGTTAATACGGATTTACGTTGCACCAGTTCCCTGGCTTTACGGGCAGCGGCCCTGGCCTGGGCTGCCAGTATTACTTTGGCGACTATGTTTTTGGCTTCCCTGGGATTTTCTTCCAGGTAGGCTTCCAGCACCTTGCTGACCGTAGAGTCTACCACGCCCATTACCTCGTTATTGCCGAGCTTGGTTTTGGTTTGCCCTTCAAACTGGGGTTCAGGAACTTTTACGGAGATGATGGCGCTCAGCCCTTCACGGAAGTCATCGCCTTCGATCTCCACCTTGGCTTTTTCAAAGAGACCGTTCTTGTCGCCATAGCTCTTGAAGACCCTTGTAAGGGCCCGGCGGAAGCCAGATACGTGGGTACCGCCTTCAATGGTGTTGATATTGTTAACGTAGGAGTAAATATGCTCGTTATAGCTGTCGTTATAGCTCAGGGCTACTTCTACGGCCACGTTGGTATTGTCGTCACGTCCTTCCACGGAGATCACTTTGGGGATCAGGGTTGTGCGGCCGGCGCTTGTATCAAGCATTTCTACGAACTCTACGATGCCGCCTTCGCTGTAAAAGCTTTTGCGGTAGGGGTTGCCATCTTCCTCTTTTTCCCGCAGATCGGTCAGGGTGATACGAACGCCCCTGTTGAGAAAAGCCAGCTCACGCAGGCGGCCTTCGAGGATATCCTTATTGTACGTGGTGGTGATAAAGATGCTGTCATCAGGCCAAAAATGAACCCTTGTACCGGTAGTATTGCTGGTACCTATTTCCCGGACAGGGTATTGGGGGATGCCGATATGGTATTCCTGCTCAAATATTTTGCCTTCCCGGTTTACGGTTACGTGCAGCCGGGTGCTGAGGGCGTTTACGCAGCTAACACCAACGCCGTGCAGACCGCCGGAGACCTTATAGGTGTCCTTGTCGAACTTACCCCCGGCGTGGAGCACGGTCATTACGATCTCGAGGGCGGATTTTTTTTCCTTGGAATTGATGCCGGTGGGAATGCCCCGCCCGTCATCATCTACAGAGATAGAATTGTCTTCGTATATGGTAACGTCGATGTTCTTGCAATAGCCGGCCAGGGCTTCGTCGATCGAGTTGTCAACTACTTCGTATACCAGGTGGTGCAATCCTTTTACGCCGATATCGCCGATGTACATGGCAGGGCGTTTCCGCACTGCTTCCAACCCTTCCAATACCTGGATACTATCTGCTCCATAACCATTGGTAGCTATCGCTACCGGTTCTTTGATGTCTTCGCTCATAAATAGATAAATCCCGTCGTTAAGATGTGAAAGATATAAGACCTGCAAATGTACGGAAATATAGGCTGCTAAAGGGTTTTTAGCAAATCTTTTTTGCACAAAAAAGGCCATTTTTTAAAGATGGAAAAACCTGACAGGTTTATAAACCTGTCAGGTTTTTCGACCCAGCAAAAAGGGCTGTTTCAACATATTAAAACAGCCCTAAAAACAATATTTATGGTAGAAAAAGCTCCGTAACCTATCTTTTCACGATCTGCGCTACCAGGTCGGCCTCGGTAGCCACTTTGCCACCTACGTATACTGTTCCTTTCATTTCACAGATACCCCGGCGGATAGGGGCCGCCAGCTCCATTTTCAGCAGCATGGTATCACCGGGGCGCACCATTTGCTTGAACTTACAGTTATCTATCTTGAGGAAATAAGTATCGTATTCACCCCCGCCGCTCAGGTTGACGGCCAGTATGCCCCCGCACTGCGCCAGCGCCTCGATCTGCAGTACGCCGGGCATCACGGGATTGCCGGGAAAATGACCCGGGAAGAACCATTCGTTATAGGTAATGTTCTTTACCCCCACGATCTTGGTATCGGTCAGCTCAATGATCTTATCTATCAGCGCAAAAGGGTAGCGATGCGGCAAGGTCTTTTCAATATACTGGTGATCATATACCGGCGGCAGCGCAGGATCATATACTGGCACATCCTTGGTATGACGATTCTTCTTGATGTGCTGCTTGATCTTCTTTGCAAAAGCCACATTGCTGCTGTGACCAGGGCGATTGGCGATGATACGGCCTTTTACCGGGTAGCCGATCAGGGCCAGGTCGCCTACAATGTCAAGCAGCTTATGGCGCGCCGGCTCATTCGGGAAGCGCAGCTCAAGGTTGTTGAGATACCCTTCGCTCTTGACCTCTATATTGTCCTTCTGGAACGTTTTCTTCAGCCTTTCCATCTCTTTTTCATCCACGGGCTTGTCCACGATCACGATGGCATTGTTGACATCCCCGCCCTTGATAAGATTATGGTCCAGCAGCATTTCCAGCTCATGCAGGAAGACGAAGGTGCGGCTGATGGCGATCTCATCCTTGAAATCCTTCATTTTTTTCAGCTGCGCATGCTGGGTGCCAAGCACCGGCGAGTTAAAATCTATGAGGGTGGTCACCTGGTATTCGAGGGCAGGCATGATCACCATTTCTACGCGCTTCTCCTCATCGTAATGATAGATATTCTCATCAATGCTGTACCATACTTTAGCGGCATCCTGCTCTACCAGCCCGGCCTCTTCGATCATCTCTACAAATGGCTGCGAGCTGCCATCCATGATCGGCACTTCGGGGCCGTTGATCTCGATAAGGCAGTTGTCGATCCCCATCCCAACCAGGGCGGCCAGCACATGCTCCACGGTGCTTACCTTGGCGCCATTGGTTTCCAGGGTGGTGCCCCTGCTGGTATCGGAAACAAGATCGCAATCCGCCTTGATCACCGGCTGGTTAGGCAGGTCGATCCGCTGGAACTGGTAGCCAAAGCCCGGGCTTGCCGGCTTCAGGGTAAGGGTAGCTATAATGCCAGTGTGCAGGCCGGTGCCGGAAATGCTGATCTCGGTTTTGAGCGTATGTTGCTTATCAGGGTTGAAATTATTGCTCATGAGTTTTTTTTACGCCGGGGCAAAGATAGGAGTTTACGGTTGGAGATAGCCAGCTCATACCTGCCGGCTACCGGGCCTTGCTGCTTTTATTATGTGCAGATCAGTGCGGAAACTTCAGCTACTTTTGCCGTATGAACAAAAGCTCCTGGACAGATACCATCGTTGCGCTTGCCACACCGCCGGGGATCGGTGCCATCGGCGTTATCCGCCTGAGCGGGTCAAATACTTTTGAAATTGTGAATGCTCTTTTTCCTTCAAAGGACCTGCTGCAGCAGCCCTCACATACCCTGCAGGTGGGCTATCTCCACAACGGCAACGAGGCGCTGGATGAAGTGGTGCTGAGCCTTTTTCGCGGTCCCCGTTCCTATACCGGTGAGGACGTGATCGAGATCAGTTGTCATGGATCGGCATATATACAGCAGCAGGTAATAGCTGCCTGCATAGCCGGCGGTGCCCGGCTGGCCTACCCGGGCGAGTTTACGCAGCGGGCTTTTCTCAACGGGAAAATGGACCTTGCCCAGGCAGAAGCCGTGGCCGACCTGATAGCTGCTGATTCGGCTGCCGCCAGGCAAACGGCCTTAAAGCAGCTGCGTGGCGGTTTCTCGCACGATCTTCACCAGCTAAGGGAGCAGCTGATCCATTTTGCCGCCCTTATCGAGCTGGAGCTGGATTTTTCGCAGGAAGATGTGGAGTTCGCCGACCGCTCGCAGCTCTCAGCCCTTATTGATCAGCTCGCCCAGTCTACCGGCCGGCTTCGCCAGTCTTTCCAGCTTGGCAACGTTATCCGGCATGGCGTGAATGTGGCTATTATCGGGAAGCCCAATGCCGGCAAGTCAACGCTGCTGAATGCATTGCTGAATGAAGAGCGGGCCATTGTAAGCGATATTGCCGGCACCACCCGCGATACCATTGAAGAGACCCTTAACATCAACGGGCTTTTGTTTCGGTTCAATGACACGGCCGGCATCCGCGAGCATACTGCCGATACCATTGAGCAGATCGGCATCCGTAAGACCTTTGAAAAGATCGAGCGCTCCTCCGTGCTTATTTATCTTGCTGATATGAAAGAGGAGCAGGGCGCTACCGTGGTAGATACGGTACGACAGCTGGTGCAGGATAAGCCGATCCGCCCGGTAATTGTTTTTAATAAGGCCGACCTGATCACTCCTGCAGAGCGGGCATACTGGCAGGGAGTAAAAGATACTTTCCAGGATGAGATGCCTGTATTGCTGCTTTCGGCCAGCGGAACGGAGACCGGGATGGATACGGTAGATGAGCTGAAACGAGTATTGTTTGAGCTGGTTGCAGGTAAAGGGGTGGATACGGAAAGCACGGTGATAACCAATGCCAGGCATCATGCTGCCTTGCAGAAAGTGGAAGAATGTCTTCAGGATATACGCCTGGGCATGGATAACCAGGTGAGCGGCGACCTGCTGGCGCTGGATATACGCCGGTGCCTGCATTATCTTGGTGAGATCACGGGCCAGGTAGAAGTTGACCGGGATATATTGGGAACGATCTTCGGGAAATTCTGTATTGGAAAATAACCAGCGCCCGTCAATCGAAGCTTCTACGCAGTTATCGCAGGTTCTCAACCATTTACATCCGGCTCTTTTTAGCCTTTCTTTGCCTTTAGTAGCCTTTTTGTTGCTGCTAATTTGGATACTACTTTGAAAATCCTGGACTTCATGGTTACAAATCGTAAAAATTGATACGCAATGATACTCAATGATACGATTTGATACGGAATGATACAGTGAGATAACAAAGTAGTAACCAAAATTGGAAAGTAATGAGCAGCAATATCAAGGTTCTTAAAATTTGTGAGTATTGCAGGAATGAGTTTGTAGCAAAGAAGACAACTTCAAAAACTTGTTCTGACATTTGTGCTAAACGATTTTATAAACTGAAGCAGCGAAACAGCAAGATCGCACAGGCTGAATTAAAAACAGAAATTAAGCGAAGGCCTTCTGCTTTTAAGACTGAAGAAGGAATTAAGGCAATTCAATCGAAGGATAACCTGACGCTCAAAGAGGCAGCCGTTTTATTAAACATTTCTCCACTTACATTACGGAGATGGATATTAGCAAGCAAAATAAAATCAAATAAGATAGGAAAGAAGCATTTGCTTTTGCGATCAGAGTTGAATGTAGTGAAGTGATTTCAATAGATGCTATTTGGAGGTATTTTCAAAAGTGTTTATCTTAAGTTTCATTAATAAGGGAGTTATCGACAAGTTTAAACCATCATCCTAATGAGCCTAACATCCTATCTCACCGATCCTGACATAAGACAAAAATTCCGTGAAGAATTTTTGCGACCACCTTTCAATTTTAAGAGTGACATCAAAGCACCGCCGTTGACAAAAAATTATGGCATCATCGGAACTGCTTTTGATTATGTTTTACGGTTTACAATTCAACATCACAACAGGGACAAACAAGTTCATGGGGGACAGTGGGTAGCAGACATCTCATTTAAGCGACTTGAAAATGCTTTTACTGGAATTGAACAATCTGCTTTCAAAAAAAGATACAACAGAGCCAAGACCAATCACGACAAGTTTTTGAAAAATGGAAAAATCACGAAGCAACTCCTTGCTGACACTCTCTTTTTAGCAAAACTTGACCTGTATATACGAAGTGGAATGATTGCACCAGACATGTTTATAGAAAGCGACCATGACATTACAGATTTAAAGAATTTGCATGCAACAATAAATATTTCAGACTTTATATTTAATGAGCGGTGTTTTCTCAACCCAACATTTGGTAAGGGTTCTTCAATGGTTGGTGATGCGGACGCAGATATAATTTTGGATGACACTTTAATTGACATAAAAGTTACAAAACACTTGAAGCTTAAAAGGGAATATTTAAACCAACTTATCGGTTATTACATCTTATCATTGATAGGTGGCATTAACAATAAACATGATGGAACACAGATTAGAAAAATCGGAGTTTACTTTGCCAGACATGGTATTCTATGGACAGTTCCCCTTTCTGATTTTGGAACTCCTGAAAAATATGAATCATTCAAGATATGGTTCACCAAGTATTTTGATGACATGTGGAAAGAATGAATGGAGTAAATAAACAACTTGAAATTCTCAAAAAACAAATCGCCAAAGAAAAGAAAAAGGCAAGTGTTAAAAAGAAGAAAGCAAGCCGATAACAGAATAGTTTATTCTATTGGAGCTAACGAATAGTTCTTTCATCTTTCGATATTCGTAAATGGGCGCCATTTGGATGTATTTTCGAATGTGTTTATTTTAAATTTTGTAAATAAAGAGAGTTGCCTGCAATTATGACCACAGATCAGCAAAAAGAATATAGAAAATTAATGGCTTCTTTTAAAAAGACAGTTACTACCAAGGAATGCTTCCATCATAAAACTGACGAATGTAAGGGTGACATCAAACAATCTCACAGCATTCAAAGGAATGGTAGACTTTCAATTAAATCTCAGGCCAGCATCAGTGTTGGCCTGAGATTTAATTTCCAAAGCGTCCAAACTGGACAAGTCAGCCAAACTGAAACGAGACTGTTGAATTTTTATAATTGGATGGCTTCCGATAAAATGAACGCTTTTTTATTTTGATGAACTCTGTTGCGATATATACGATTTGAAATTTTAGTAAACGGCCGATCATCGTCAAATCGATTATATATAAATGTTAACAGAAGCAATGTTTTGTCAATGCAGCCTTAATTGATTTTTGTGTCTTTGAATTCTATAACCGTTGTTTGATTAAAAATTATTGCGATTTTTATATTATAGGCCGAATGCCTCTTTTTTAAATCTTCTTAGGGAGGGGCATTATATTCTTCATCAATTGTAAGCTTCCCCTAAAACTGGGCCACTGTCGATTAGAGTTTTTCAAATATTTTA